>Ga0209572_1000061_pt1 | contig 256835 bp, 197 predicted proteins | sample EBPBio232012_DNA_FD_185867 | JGI IMG/M metagenome (GOLD analysis project Ga0209572, IMG submission 185867) | Wastewater treatment Type I Accumulibacter community from EBPR Bioreactor in Madison, WI, USA - Reactor 1_1/23/2012_ DNA (SPAdes)... | ecosystem: Engineered > Bioreactor > EBPR >... | reverse complement strand
CCATAGAAAGGCCAGTGAGTTTAAGATTTTTTGAGAAGAAACCGCAGAGGTTGTTCTACGCAAAGGTTGAAAGGATTATTAGAAAGGAAAAGGGTATCCCAGAACCTGCTTTGCGTTTCTCTGCGAAACACTTGGCGTTCTCTGCGGTAAGAAAGTTACAATCTGTAGTGGCTTTTTTTGCGGCCATCTATTAACCATAGAAAGGCCAGTGAGTTTAAGATTTTTTGAGAAGAAACCGCAGAGGTTGTTCTACGCAAAGGTTGAAAGGATTATTAGAAAGGAAAAGGGTATCCCAGAACCTGCTTTGCGTTTCTCTGCGAAGTACTTGGCGTTCTCTGCGGTTAAAAAAGCTACAACCCGTTAACTACTCTTTTGATTCCGTCTTTTAACCGCACTACGTTAAAGTTAAGTAACAAGCCCAGCTTATAGTTTCCCAACTTCATGTAAGTAAGAGTTTGTGCAAGATGTATATCGTTCAAAGCCTCTACACTTTTTATCTCAATAACAAGTTTGTTGTTAACTAATAAATCAATCCTGTAGCCACATTCAAGTTTTACTTCTTCAAACACTAAGGGCATTGGTTTTTCTTTTTCAGCAAACAACCCGGTCTTGATCAATTTGTAATACAAACACTCTTTGTAAGCACTTTCAAGTAAACCAGGGCCAAGTACATTGTGGACATCAATAGCTAATCCAATTACTATTGTTGAAAGTTCATTCTCTGTCATAGAATAAGATTGTGAATGATTATAGTTGTATTAAAAGTAGAACATTATTTGTCATATAATTGGCCGGGAGTTTATTAATTTCACAAAAATTTTTTATGCGTTCCTTATTATATGTAACAGCTATTGCAGTGTTGTTAAGTTCCTGCAAGCTGATGCCGAAGAAAGACGAAAAAGAAAAATCAAAAACAAGCAAGACAATGACTAACCGTTTTCAGCCAGTGGATTGGGCACACACCACGAATATCTATGAAGTGAATGTGCGCCAATACACACCAGAGGGCACTTTTAATGCATTTGCCGGTCACCTGCAGCGGCTGAAAGAGATGGGTGTGGAGACATTGTGGTTTATGCCTGTAACGCCTATCGCACAAAAAAACAAGAAAGGTTCGCTGGGCAGCTATTATGCCTGCTCTGATTATACTTCCATCAACCCGGAGTTCGGGACATTGGAGGATTTTAAAAATTTAGTGAAGAAAGCCCACGACATGGGGATGAAAGTGATTATTGACTGGGTGGCCAACCATACCGGCTGGGACCATGTATGGACGAAGGAGCACCCGGATTATTACCTGAAGGATTCTGCCACCAACGATTTTCAGATTGCATCGGGCATGGATGATATTATCGAACTGAACTTCGGCAACCCGGCACTGCGCAAAGCCATGAAAGATGCGATGAAGTTCTGGGTAACAGAATGTGATATTGATGGCTTCCGCTGCGACCTTGCTTTTTGGGTGGAACTGGATTTCTGGAAAGAAGCAAGACCGGAACTGGATGCGATTAAACCACTTTTCTGGCTGGGTGAATTTGATGAAACAGATAAGCCTGAATATGGAGAAGCTTTTGATGCCAGCTACTCCTGGACATGGATGCACCGCACAAAAGAGTTTTACGAAGGAAAGATTGGATTGGATTCGCTGATGACTGTACTTAAAAAGTATGATGACCTTGGCGACAGCACCATGCGGGCATGGTTTACCACCAACCACGATGAGAACAGCTGGAACGGAACGGAGTATGAGAAGTATGGCGATATGGCAAAAGCACTGGCTGTGTTCAGCGCCACCTGGAATGGTGTGCCGCTGTTATACTCAGGACAGGAACTCGGCAATAACAAGCGGTTAGCGTTTTTTGAGAAAGACCCGATTGTTGCTACTGACAAGACGGCTGAAATGACAGCATTTTATACTGCCCTGCTGAAACTGAAAAGCAGTAATCCCGCATTGAACGGCGGCGACAAGGCGGTGACAACTTATAAACTGAAAACATCGGATCCCAAGAATATTTTCGCATACCTGCGGAAGAACGGAAACAGGGAAGTGCTGGTGGTGCTGAATATGTCGGCTAATAAGAACCTGCGGTTTGATATTGCCGATGAAAACCTTAAGGGAGTATTTAAGAATGTTTTTTCCGGTGCAGCAAATGATTTTACATCGGAAAAAAGTTTTGAAATGCAGCCGTGGGAGTATTTGGTGTATGAGAAATAAAAAAAGTATTACAGAACGGGGTTCACTTTTTTACCGGTGCTGGTATAATTGAACTCCTGTACCCTGACAATCTTATCAGGTATTTTAATAGCAGGTAAAGATTTTGCAAGCTGGCTTCTTGTTTGTTCTTCATTAAACAGGAAGCCGGCTTTTGTTTTGATATAGGCAATGATGATTTCACCTTTTAAGGCATCTTCTTCGCCTGTTACATGAACATCTTCGATGCCGTCAAGCAGGTGCATCGCTTTTTCAATTTCGGCCGGGTAAATATTCACCCCGTTTTTGAGAATCATATTGTCTTTACGTCCGCACCAGAAAAGGATGCCGTTGCTGTCCACATCTGCAAGGTCGCCTGAATGCAACCATTCATCAGTTGATAGATTGGCTAAAGGCGATTGTATCAGCAATTCTTTGCTGCCATCAGTAAATGCTCCGAGTTTGTAATTAACCCCTTTCAGTGGCTTGCCCAGTGCATGAATATTCTGTTTTAGCATGGCGTAATCAGCAATAAAAGAAGTGCTGGCCTCAGTGCTGCCATACATGCTGTAAATATTTGTGGTAAGATTTTCTGTTATGGATTTAAAAGCAACTTCATTCAGCGGAGCCCCGCCGCTGATGATGAGGGTAACAAAATGTTGCTTGCCTTTAAGATTTTCGGCTACCTGGAAAAGCGAAGATGGGACACCTGCAATAAGATCGGCCTTTTCGTTCAGCAAAAATTCAGTCACCAACTGCTGGTTTTTATTGGGTGTGATTATTGCTTTCTTGCCCAGCACCAGTGCAAACATCAACGCTGTATAACCAAAACCATGCGAAACAGGGATGGAAATATAAACTGCCTTTCTTTTGTAAATACCCGTATTAGTGGACAGGTGTGCGAAGGAACGCAGCCAGTAAAAGGCCCCGGTTCTCTTTTCAATCAGTTTTGCGTTTCCTGTTGTGCCGGAAGTAGGAAAGATGACAGGTGCATGTTTCTTTGAAGGAATGAAATCGCTGTCTGCTATATTCGCATTAGAAAAAACATCATCAATATTGTGGGCATTTGGGAGCAACAGGTGGTCTGTATCAGATGAAAAGAAATAGTATGGTGCAGAAATACTGCCGGCAATCCTGTTTATTTCGGTTGTGTGTGCTTTGTGGTTCACTAATATCACTTTTAGCCCCAGGTTTTGAATGGCGTGAAGGAAAGCAATATGGCTGACTGAATTGCTGCAGGCTAGTATAATGGTTGCGTTATCTTCTGCGATGATGTTCTTTTTTAACCAGGAACTGATTTCGGCAACCTTTTTATGCAGTTCAGCAAAGCTGAGCCGTTGCTGCTCATCAGCGATTGCTATTTTATTACCAAAACGGTCAGCAGCAAGTTTCAATAAAAAGGAAAGATTATTGCCATGAATTCTCTTTGCCCTGAAAAACAAGAAAAGCGTTTTAGGGGAAACAAACCGGAGCAATATGAGCTGGTAAATAAACCGCATTCTATTTGCTTTGTTTAATTAAATGTAGCTGAATGCGGTACCACAGATTAGGGAACAGTGCATTGAAAAACAGCGGAACACCAATCCACCAGGGCCGGTATTTTCTTTTCTTATAGATGAAGCAGTTTAAAACAGCATTGGCTGCTTTCTTTTTACTCATTGCCGGCTTTGTATGATTCTTTTCATTGACCATACTCATTTGGGTGCGGACTAACGGCAGATAAACACTGCTTACCATTACCTGTTGTTTTCTTAATTCGGGTTCCATACATTTCAGCCAGTCGTCAAAGGCGGCCTTAGAGGCATGATAAGCCGACCAGCCTGCTGTATGCGGCAGCATAACTGTTACAGTGGAAACATTCAGGATGTGTCCCTTCTTTTCGATAAGTTCTGGCAGGATGCCCAGCAGTAATTGCACAGGGCCAGTGAAATTCGTTGCAGAGCATCGCTGCACATCATGAAAACGGCTCAGCGTTCCTTTTAATCCACGGTTAATGGACTTGCCGGCATTGTTAATGAATATGTCGGGAAATAATTGCTGTTTGTTTAATTCAGCAAGCAAATTGTTTACTTGTTGTTCGTTGCGGATGTCAGTGCTGAATATGATGGCAGTACAAGGCCTTCCGGCAAACTGTTGTTGTAAAGCTTCAAGCTTTTCGGTTGTACGGCCAACAAGTATAAGTTTTGCCGGGGAATGACTGATGATTTCAGCAATCATCGCACCTATGCCATAGCTGGCACCAGTAATTAAAATTGTTTTGCCCGCAAGGGCTGTGCTTAGTTTTCCTTTATTAATATTTCTTACAGGAAACAAGAAAGTCTCCAGCAGGGTTTGCCTGTTATCGTCATGATAGTCCTGTGGAAGTGGTGGCGTCATCAATGGTTAATGTAAACTAAAAATAGTAATAAAAAGCCGCCTGCGAAAACACAGGCGGCTGATGTATTTATGTTGAATTTGCTGATTAGCTTATTCGTCTTTTGCGGCAAGGTTTACAGGGTATCTGTAAATTCCTTCGTAGCCTTCGTAGAATCCATCAAGAGTAAGGCTGTTGCTATCGGTTGCGGCAACCACTTTACTCATTTCCTGCAGACTTTTGATGGTTTTGCCATTTACGCTGGTGATAATAAATCCCTTTTCCATCCTGGTTCTGCTAAGCGGCCCGTCTTTAAGGATTGATTTTACCCTGACACCACCATCCACATTGTTATTATCAGCAGTTTTTTTGTCAATGTTTTCAAGTTCAGCCCCCAGCATTTCATTCAGCACATTAACGTTGGCAAGGTCTATACTGCCTGCGTTATCTTTCAGGGTAATATTGATTGTGTTTTCCTTTTTATCTCTTAAAAAGGTAATAGGAATTTTATCACCAGGTTTAAAGCTTGCCACTTGTGCACTCATTTCTGCACCTGATGAAACCGGGTTGCCGTTTACTTTGGTAATAATATCACCTTTCTTAATGCCAGCTTTGGCGGCAGCACCATCAGTTGGAACGGCGGTAACATAAACACCCTGAACATCAGGCAGGCCATATTGCTTCACCATTTTTTCGTTCACATTTTCATCAGGCTGATAGGTAATTCCCAGGAAACCTCTCTTTACATCACCATACTCAATCAGGTCGTTTACAATTTTCTTAACCAGGTTAACAGGAATTGCAAAGGAGTATCCTGCATAGGCTCCATTCGGTGCATATATAGCCGAGTTAATGCCTATCAATTGACCGGTAGTATTAACTAATGCGCCACCGCTGTTGCCCTGGTTTACAGCAGCATCAGTTTGAATAAATGATTCAATCGGCGTATTGCTCTGGCGGCTGTTGATGCCTATCGAACGGCCTTTGGCACTTACGATACCTGCCGTAACGGTAGTTTCCAGTGTAAAAGGATAGCCGATAGCAAGTACCCATTGCCCCAGTTTTACCTCATCAGAATTGCCATAAAGCATATAAGGAAGTCCGGTACCGTCAATTTTCAGAACAGCAATATCGCTGCTGGCGTCTTTTCCAATCAGCTTGGCCTTATATGTTTTTTTATTGTGGAGGGTAACTGTTATTTCGTCGGCCACGCCTTCGCCTCCGTCAGAGATTACATGGTTGTTGGTAATGATATAACCATCTTCGCTGATGATGACACCACTTCCGGAGGCTCTTTGTTCAGGCTGTATTTGCGGACCAAAGAGGCCATCGCCAAACTGATCGCCAAAGAAGCGTTCAAAAAGGTCGTCCATGCCATTCATACGGTTGCCCGGCAGACCATTACTTATTTTCTTGGCTGGGATTTTTGTTTTGATATGCACCACAGCCTGAACTGCAGCTGCAGAGGCTTTGGTAAAATCAACTGGTTCACCAGCACCAGAAGCTCCGTCAAAGAAGCCTGCATAGTTTACGGGAGCTTTACCAGAGCTTCCCTGCACAAATGTGCCATTTTTGCGGGCCAGTTTTCCATAAATCCATACACTGCTAACAGCCGAAACGGCGCTGATAGCTACAATCAAAAGAATTTGTTTCAGTTTCATAGCGAATATACTTTTTGGGGTTTTTGTTTTTACCATTTGGGGCGGTTCAAATTCAGTGCCCTTTCCGCACAAAGTAACAAATTGTCAGGCCTGTTTGGTTTACCGTCCGGTTAGTTTAACAATTCTTTACTAAGGTCTTCGTAGTTGGCCATTGTGAAATTAATCTTTTTTACAAATTCTTCAGAAAGGCAAGTGTGTCTGCACCGTCCGCATAGTCGGTTATAGCCGGACATTGTGCGGAGCCAAAAGGGATGTGCCCTTTTCCGGTGATACACTGGATTTCCTCGGAATCTGCCAATGCTTTCATTAAATCATCTGCATTTTTATAATACTCATAATTCAACTGGCTGATGGGTGAGAAGACAGACGGCGACTCTACCAGCAATATGGAACCATTTGTCATGTAAAACTTCTTATTAAGGATATGTAATGCCAGGTTGTAGTCGTAGTTGTTCTTAAACTTATGATGGTCTGCCAGGTGGTTATACTTTTTAAATGCCTCAAGCAGCGGAATAAAATCGTAGGCTTCCGGCACATAAAGTTTGGTTACGTTGCGGCAGCCAAGTCCAAAATACTGAAATACATCGTCGGATAGTAAATCCAGTTCCTCTGCCGTTTCATTACCGGTCAGAATGGCAACTGAAGTCCTGTTTTTCCTGATGATATGCGGATATTTTCCAAAATAATAGTCAAAATAGCGGGAAGAGTTGTTGCTGCCGGTGGCGATGTAGGCATCGCAGCCTTTCAGCATTTCTTCAAACCGGATATAGCCTTCAAGCAGCGGCTCCCATTCAATCAGTTTTTCAACAAGGTGTTTTATCAGCTCCTTATCCCTGGCAGAAAGCTTTATAATGGCTTTGTGACCACAGGCAAACACCGAAAGAAAGTCGTGGAAGCCAACAAGCGGAATGTTTCCAGCCATGACAATGCCCACTGTTTTTACTTTTTCCTCCGGCAGATCATCTGGTAACTGGCTGGTCCACTCTTCCAGAATATTTTTTTGCAGAAAGCGGCTGACAATATTTTGTACGGCTATATCAATAAATTCCGGTGTAAACCAGCCATTTTCCCGGCTGGCTTTCGATTTGGCTTCCTGCCAGCCGGGTTCCCCGGAAAGCATATAATTGCCAAGTCCTGATAATAAATTAATTCTGTATGGTAATTTCATTCAGGTGGTATATTTTTGCTAATTACAAATGTAACTCTCAACAATTCAAAACTAATAACTATGGCAATCAAGATTACAGAAGAATGTATCAATTGCGGCGCCTGCGAGCCGGAATGTCCAAACAATGCAATTTATGAAGGTGGTGTGGAGTGGGCTATCTCTGATGGCACATCAGCCAAAGGTTCTTTCGTGTTAATGGATGGGTCTGAAATGGATGCTGACCAGAAGAATGCACCCCTTTCAACAGACACTTATTACATTGTACCCAACAAGTGTACAGAATGCCAAGGCTTCCATGAAGAGCCTCAGTGTGCCGCTGTATGTCCGGTTGATTGCTGCGTTTCTGACGAGGCGTACGAAGAAGCAGTTGAAGCCCTCGCAGCTAAAAAAGCTAAACTGCACGGTTAATAAACCGGGAAAGTGATGTGCATAAAATTATCCTGGAAAATTTCAGGCTAATTTGAAATGTGATTATCTTAGATGTAACATTAGCACAGTCGCATTGCGGCTTACTTGATAAACGGGTGATATTTCCCGTGTAAAAAGGTGAAGGATGAAAGTTCTTCACCTTTCTTATTTTCAGGACCACCTTTTTGTTAAGTCTTTCTTTAATATCAGTAAGGGGTTGGGTATCTTGTTTTTTTCTGCAATATTTGTATAATAAAACACACTGAATTTTAATGAAGAAGAACATTGCCCTGGTAACCGGGGGCTTTTCCGGCGAAGCCGTAATCTCGTACAGAAGCGCCAGGACTATTGACAGCCATTTAGACAGGAACCTTTTTGATGTTTATACCATTGATATTAACAAGGATGGCTGGTTTTATACTGATAAAGAAGGCGATAAAACTGCCGTTGATAAAAATGACTTCTCAATAACTGCCGGTGGCCAGAAAGTAACATTCGATGCTGTTTTTATTGGCATGCACGGCACTCCCGGTGAGGATGGAAAACTGCAGGGCTATTTCGATACGCTGGGCATTCCATATACAGGCTGCGATGCTGCAACATCAGCCTTAACGTTTAATAAGAGGTATGCAGTTTCTGTAGCTGGCAACTCGGGAATAGCAGTATCGAAATCTGTTTTGCTCATTAAGGGTGTTTTTGAAAACACTGATGAAATACGATACGGACTGAAGTTTCCTGTTTTTGTAAAGCCAAATAATGGAGGATCAAGCATCGGCATGTCGAAAGTGAATACTCCTGAAGAACTGGACACTGCTATTGAAAAAGCTTTTAAGGAAGATAACCAGGTTTTGGTTGAAGAGATGGTAAGTGGCCGTGAGTTTACTGTTGGCGTATTCAGGTCGAAAGGGAATATCATAGTACTGCCCATTACTGAAGTGATTGCTCATGATGATGTGCCTTTTTTTGATTTTGTGGCAAAATACGAGGGCAAATCAACTGAAGTAACACCTGCTGAAGTGGATGAAGTAATCGCCGACAAAGTGAGGGATGTTGCAAAAAAAATCTACGCTGTTTTTAATTGCCGTGGTGTGGTGAGGATTGATTTCATATACAATGAAGAGGCCGGGAAACCGTTTATGCTGGAAATAAACACTGTGCCAGGACAAAGTGAGGCAAGTGTAGTACCCCAGCAAGTAAGAGCATTGGGCTGGAGCCTGGATGAGTTTTACACCAAGCTGGTAATGGAGTGTTTCTAAAAAGAGAAATTAAATTATCAATAGACACAAATGTTTAAGTTTATCACACACCGGCCATTATGGGTCAACATTATCGCAGGACTTGTATTGGCCCTGGCTTTTTTCTTTTTCTTTCTTCTCTCGCTTGACTGGATAACAGGTCATGGCAAATCTGCCTCAGTACCTTCGGTTAATGGCAAGAGCTATGAGGAAGCAAAAAAGATTCTACGTAAGGCAGGATTTGATGTGGAAATACAGGACTCCATCTATGCCGATACTTTAAAGCCAATGATGGTAATGAAACAAATACCTGAGGCTGATGAAGTGGTTAAGACAAACCGCACTGTTTATTTGATTGTAAGCAGGGCTGTTCCTCCTTTTGTTGAAATGCCTAACCTGAAAGGTTACAGCCTTCGAAATGCGACAATGATCCTGGAAAACCTGGACCTGAAATTGGGTGACACCACTTTCCGGCCCGACTTTGCCAAAAATGCGGTATTGGAACAGTTATATAATGGAGCAGAAATAAAACCGGGAACGCAGATAAGGAAGGGCAGTCTGATTTCATTCGTTTTGGGTGATGGAGTTGGTAACAGGGAGTTCGCAGTTCCGGTTATCGTAGGCATGACATATGGAGACGCAAAAGCCATGCTTGAGGGTGCCGGCCTGGGAATTGGCGCTGTTGTGGCTGAAGCGAATGTTACCGATACAATGAGTGCTTATATTTATTGGCAGAACCCACCACGGTTTGATGATGAAAAGAGATTGCTGCATATCCGGTCAGGACAATTGATGGATGTGAAACTGCAGGCTGATAAACCAGCAAAGGACAGTATTGGCACTTCGGAAAGCAATGAAGCAGATTTATTTCAGTTACCATAAACCAAACTATATGCAAAACATTACTGTAGAAGAACTAAAAGCCCGGATGGATGCCGGCGAAAAACTGAACCTGATTGATTGCAGGGAACCGCATGAATATGCCGAGTTTAATATTGGTGCCAAATTGATGCCCATGGGCATGTTTCAGCATATGCAGCTTGATGATATTATGGGATTGAAGGATGAAGAAGTGATTATTCATTGCCGTAGTGGTAACCGCAGCGGACAGGCTTGTCTGATGCTTGATGCCCTTGGGTTTAAAAATACCAAGAACGTAGTGGGCGGAATGCTTGACTGGCAGGCTAAGTTTGGTGGACAGAAATAAAGTATAACTTGATAATAGGTTAAAACCAGGTGCTGTAAAAAAACGGCACCTGGTTTTTTATTGTCAGAACCTGAAATTTACTCCTGCCAAAAAGTTTATACCAGCCATTGGAAAATAAAAGTTCTCTGTCGTGGTTTCGCCACCGTAGAAATAACTATAGGTATAGCCATTAGGCTCATATTTCTTATTGAACAAATTATTTACCTGCAGGATGATATTCATTTCTCTCAGCGACTTGTAACTGAGTTTATACGATGCCCGCAAATCCTGGGTATAGTAAGGATTTAATGATCTGCTTTTATTGGTTGTATTATCAAGAAACTGCCTGCTTACATATTTTCCCGTAAGGCTGACTTCAGTATTCTTTTCAGGCTTCAGGTTTAGGGTTATGCTGCCCGTAACAGCAGGCGAAAAAGCGATATCAGTTTCATCAAAGACATTCTGTTTTTGCCCGCTGTTGTCGTAGTCGTCATAATACTCTGTAAAGCCCTTTACTTTATTCCTGCTCAATGCCAGGTTGGCTCCTGCATCCAGCCATTTACAGAAATTATAAGCGCCTTGCAGTTCAATACCGGCACGGTAGCTTTTATCAATATTAGTTCTTGTATAAGCACCCACATCGTTGATTTTTCCTGTCAGTACTAACTGATTTTCATAGTTCATGTAATATAAAGTGGCAGACCAGTTATAACGGTTTCTTGCCCGTTCGATGCCCAGTTCAATATCATTCAACCTTTCCGGTTTGGGTTGTTCGTTGCTGCCAGCTTCAAAATCGTCACGGTTGGGTTCTTTATTTGCTATACTGTACGATATGTAACCTTTCCATCCATTATGAGTATAGCTGATACCCGCTTTGGGGTTGAAGAAATTATACCTGTTATTTACCTGCAATGAAGGATTGTCCCTGAAACCGTCAATATTATATTTTACAGTCCGGTATTGCAGGTCGTAGAATAAATGCCATTTACCTGCAAACTGGGTTTGCTGTTTATAATAAACGTTGAAGTCGGCTTTTAAAGCATCATTATCGTACCAGTTTCTGTTGGAGGTAAGCCCTTTGTCTGCCCAGATAACTTTTCCAAAGTGATTGCCCTCATAACGGGTATATGCACCACCAAGGGTAGCCTGGGTTTTCTTGTGCTTGTACTGGAATGAGAAAATGTTTCCATAAAAGTTATTGTCAAGCCACAATTGCCTGATTATGTCGGATGTTGTAACAGGAACGCCGGTTGAAGGCGGATTTTCCATTCCGTATTTTGAATATTTCTCATCGGCTTTGTATTGTTCGTAATAACCTTTTCCTTTTGTGTAAAAGAAAGCAGTATTGAATCCAATACGTCCGGATAATTGCTGGTTGAAAAAAAGCTGGTAGTGTGTTTGCGTATAGTTATCGGTCTCGTTATCATACGGCTCTCCCGGTTTTTCAGTGCCGGCATAGTTTACCGTTCTGTTACCGGCTTTTAAATCTGCTTCAGAAATGCCATTCCATGCCTGGTAGGTTTTTTCTTTTCCGCTGAAAATATTAAACCGCAGGCTTGTTTTTGGCTTGATATAACCAGTTGTGAAGTAAAGCGATCGCAGATTACTGCTGGCTCTGTCGATATATCCATCGCTGCTGATGCGTGATAGCCGCACTTCGCTGATAAAGCCTTTGCGTAAACCAGTGCCTGCCTTTACTGTGTTTTTGAACGTATTGAACGAACCAAAACCGTTATTGATTTCTGCGTAAGCCTCTTTATTTATTTCATTAGTACTTACATTGATGCTTGCCCCAAAAGCACCGGCACCGTTGGAAGAAGTGCCCACACCTCTTTGTATTTGTATAGATCCGGAAGAGGAGGCAAAGTCTGGCAGGTCAACAAAGAAAGTTCCCTGGCTTTCTGCATCGTTGTATGGGATGCCATTTAAGGTTACGTTTATCCTTGTGGCATCTGTTCCGCGGATGCGAAGGCCTGTATAACCTACGCCGTTTCCGGCATCAGAATTTACAACCACAGATGGAGTTTGATTTAAGAGAAACGGTAAATCCTGCCCCAGGTTTCGAACGGCAACTTCTCTTTTAGAAATGTTGGTTTTGGTAAAGGGAGAATTCTCCCCAGCTCTTACAGACCGGACTTCAACCGGGGTTAACATATAAAAACTGTCTTTTGGCTCCTGTTCAACTTTGCTGAGAACAGTTTGTGCATCTGAAATGAGGGCAGCCATGAGTAAACTGCCGGTAAAAAAATACCTCTTCATTTTTTAAATTTTTCGGTTAAAAAATAAGAGGGAAACGCTGTTACGAGAGGATGATGAATACTCCTTCCCTTCGCAGGCATTACCCTGACCAGGTTCAACGGGTTTAATCTCAGCCTCTTACGAAGCACCCCGGGGAAACACTGAATTTCAAAGCCTTTCGGCTGAATCTGGCACAAAGCTAAGTAAAGTTTTTTTAACAGGTATTGTAACTTTCAGGCTCATACTCCGTATTACTTAAAACAACCATTATGAAGAAGTTAAGTTTGCTGGCCGTGTTATTATTTGCCGGTATTGTGATGTCGGCACAAAAGTTTAACGATCCCAATGCAGAAATCCGTACAGCTAGTGGATTTCATGGTATTAATGTTTCCAGTTCTTTTGATGTGTATCTGAGTCAGGGCAATAACGAGGCCGTTGCGGTAAGTGCTGCCAGTGCATCCGACAGGGCTAAAATTAACGTGGAAGTAAAAGATGGCATTTTAGTGATTGGACTTGATAAATCTGTAAAATGGAATACTGGAAATAAAAAACTGAAAGCCTATATTTCATTTAAGCAGATAGATAAAATAACTGTTAGTGGAGCCTGTGATGTAAATATTTCCGGAGTGCTGAAATCTGAAAGGTTAAGTGTGAATCAGTCAGGGGCCTGTGATATGAAAGGGACTTTAGATGTGGAAAAAATGGATATTGTTTTGAGTGGTGCATCAGATATGAATGTATCCGGTAAAGCATCCCGTATGAAAATGGAACTTAGCGGAGCAAGTGATTTTAAGGGGTTTGATTTTAAAACAGATGTTTGTGATGTTGATGCCAGCGGAGCCAGCGATGTAAAGGTTACGGTAAACAAAGAACTGAATGCAAAAGCAAGCGGGGCCAGTGATATTAGGTTCAAGGGTGAAGGAGAAGTGAAGACAAAGAAAACAAGTGGCGCTGCCAGTGTATCAAAAGCGTAGCAATCATAAACCATAAACGGAGAAGCAGTCAGACCGGAACAAATCGTTCCGGTTTTTCTTTGGATAGTATGCCGTATAACCTTACCTTTGCACCTCAACACCGCGAAGTAGAGCAGCGGTAGCTCGACGGGCTCATAACCCGTAGGTCGGGAGTTCGAACCTCCCCTTCGCAACAAAGGGAAGCCATCCAAAAAGGGTGGCTTTTCAGATTTTCCGAAACAGTTGTACAGTTCAACTGACAAGGATTGATTACCTCCTCACTTCTTGTGCCTGAACTGTGCATTTTCAGGTTTTTTATGAAAGCTGGTTTTGTAAACATATTTGGCAGACCTAATGCCGGTAAAAGCACCCTTCTGAATGCTCTGATGGGTGAAAAGCTGGCTATTGTATCACCCAAAGTGCAAACCACCCGCCACCGTATAAAAGGCATCCTGACAGAAAAAGACTACCAGATTATCTTTTCCGATACGCCTGGCATTATCGAACCAAAATACAAACTGCATGAGAAAATGATGCAGGCTGTTAAAAGTGCCCTCGAAGATGCCGATGTGGCCATGCTTATTGTTGATGTAAAAGAAAACTGGGAAGAGTGTGATGCTATTTTTTCAGCACTTAAACTGAAAGTACCGGCGATAGTGGTGCTGAACAAAATTGACCTGGCCGGCAAAGAAAAAACTAAAGAAGCTGAAGAGTTCTTCACGTCAAAGAAATATTGCAAGGGCTTCATTACCATTTCGGCGTTGACAGGTATCAACAAGAAGAAACTGATTAATACCCTTCTGGCCTATTTACCTGAAGGAGAACCTTTCTTCGATGGGGATGACATCAGCGACCTGAACACAAGATTTTTTGTGAGTGAACTGATACGGGAGAAGATTTATAAGCTGGCCGAAGACGAAATCCCTTATCATACCGCAGTGCTCATCCGTGAGTACCAGGAAAAAACAACGCTGGTGAAGATTGTGGCCGACATAATCGTACACCGGGAAACACAAAAGGCGATCCTGATTGGTGAGAAAGGCAGCATGATTAAGAGAATTGGCATGGAAGCCAGGAAAGATATTGAAGCATTTATTCAGCAGAAAGTATTTCTGGAACTGTTTGTGAAAGTGAAACCGAAGTGGCGGGAGAATGAGATGCAGTTAAAGGAATACGGATATTAAAATAGTTCATAGTTCATGGTTCATAGCCTGTTCAGTCGTAGCCATGAACTGTCAACTATCAACTATCAACTAATAGTTATGTCATTTACAGTCGCAATCGTCGGAAGACCCAATGTTGGTAAAAGTACTTTGTTCAACCGCTTGCTGGAGCAACGCAAAGCTATTGTTGACGATGTAAGCGGTGTTACCCGCGACAGGCAGTATGGCGTTACCGACTGGAACGGTAAAACATTCAACGTAATTGATACAGGCGGCTTTGTGCATGGCAGCGAAGATGTGTTTGAAAAAGAAATTGCCAAGCAGGTACTGGTGGCGGTGGAAGAAGCCAACGTAATCCTGTTTCTCGTTGATGCCACCACCGGAATGACAAGCCTTGATGATGCAATGGCCAATGTTTTGCGCCGCAGTACCAAGCCGGTATTTCTTACCGTTAACAAAGTGGATAATAATGAAAGGCTGCTGGAAGCATCAGAGTTTTACAGCCTCGGCTTCGAACATATTTTCTTCATTGCTTCGGCAAGCGGCAGCGGCACCGGCGACCTGCTCGATGCTGTGGCGGAACTGATAACCGAAGATGCCTCTGAAGAAACAAAAGAAATAGATGCCCTGCCCAAGTTCGCCATCATTGGCCAGCCTAACACGGGCAAGTCATCCCTGCTCAATGCACTGATTGGGGAAGAAAGAACTATTGTAAGCGATATTGCCGGCACCACCCGTGATACTATCCACACTCACTACAATCTTTTTCAAAAAGAGTTTGTGCTTATTGATACTGCAGGTATCAGAAGAAAAGCCAAAGTGCATGAAGACCTGGAGTTCTATTCCGTTATCCGTGCCATTAAGGCAATGGACGAAGCCGATGTGTGCCTGCTACTGATTGATGCAGAGAAAGGCATTTCGGCGCAGGACCTCAACATCTTCAGCCTGGCAGTAAAAAAGGGAAAGGGAATTGTGGTGCTGGTGAACAAATGGGACCTTGTGGCTAAAGAAACCAATACCGCCAAAGAATACGAGGCCGAACTCAAGAAGCGGTTTGCGCCCTTCTCCGATGTGCCGGTGCTGTTTATCTCGGCCAAAGAAAAAACGAGAATTTTTAAGGCTATTGAAACGGCCCTTGATGTATATGAAAGCCGCCAGCGCAAAATACCCACCTCACACCTCAACGATGTAATGCTCAAAGCCATACAGTCGTATCACCCGCCGGTGGCGAGGGGCATTGCCATTAAAATAAAATTTGTAACACAACTGCCCACAGCGGTGCCGTCGTTTGCTTTCTTCTGCAACCTGCCCGATGATATCAAGCAGCCGTATAAAAACTACCTCGAAAACAAGTTGCGGGAAAACTTCAAGCTCTCCGGTGTGCCGGTAAGGCTTTTCTTCAGGAAGAAGTAGGATTCGTTTTTTCTCTTTTTAATTGTAATACCTGTTATATAGGGATGGGTGACCAGGGTTATGCCCGGACGGGATGGGAGAGACGTAGCGGTACAGAGTTGTAACGTTGCTGAGAGGAGTTGTGACGTTACGGAGAGGAGTTGTGACGTTACGGAGAGGAGTTGTAACGTTGCGGAGGGGAGTTGTAACGTTACGGAGAGGAGTTGTGACGTTACGGAAAGGAGTTGTAACGTTACGGAGAGGAGTTGTAACGTTACGGAGAGGAGTTGTAACGTTACGGAGAGGAGTTGTAACGTTACGGAGAGGAGTTGTGACGTTACGGAGAGGAGTTGTAACGTTACGGAGGGGAGTTGTAACGTTACGGAGGGGAGTTGTAACGTTACGGAAGGGAAAATATAAAAAGAGGGGTGGCCAAATTGCCACCCCTCTTGCAGTTTTAGCTGTTCTATGCGGAACCTGTTAATTTGTCTCTATGCGGAACCTGATACCGTTCACCTGTTTGTACTGTTGGGAAGAAGCTCCGAAAAGTGATTTTACATACTTCTTTACGTTTTGTGCTGTTGGCACCAAGCCTGTGAGGGCATTGTAAAGCTCTTCGGTTCTGGTGATGCGGCTGCTGCTCCAGGCGGCGTATGCGGTGGAAACATCGGCGTTGGCGGTTTGCAACTCGCCAAGTTTGGTGGCGAGGCCAGTGAGATTGATGTCTGTTTCGTTGGGGGCATAGGCTGCTGTTGTTGTGAGCAGGTTGATAAGCCTTGCGAAGTGTTCCATCTGCTGGTCGTAGCTCTGTTGTGATGCTGAGATGGTGTTGTCTGCCGGAACGGGATCGCCGGGATTGACAGGAGCCGGGTCTTCTTTTTTCGATGCCCTTGTACCCTGCAGTTTTTTGTTGATGCTTTTGGCATCTTTTACTTTTTCTGCATCGGCACCGCAGGCTTCGAAAGCACCGACAACCCTTGTGGCGAGGGGTTTTAAGACCTCGAATGCAGCCATGCGAACATTGACGGCATTGTTGAAGGTGGTTTGTGCAGCGATGACACCGTTGAGGGCAGTGCGGGCATCGGTGTACTTGGTATTGAGCCCGGCGATGGTGAGTGCTGCTGATGACGGATTGTAAGTAGGATAAGAGGCACAGAAGGCGATAAGGTCCTGGAAGTTTGCCAGATTTTTGGCATGTCCAGTTTCATTGATTGTTGGCATAATTAGGAATAAGTGTTTTAAGTGAAAAAATAAATTAAGTTTCAAATATATGTGACGAGATGTTAACGGACAATACCACAAAGTGGTAATTCTTTGTTAACCACAGTGGGTACAAATGACTAACAGCAGCGGACACGGATTGAGGCACAAAGGAACGACAGGGGCTTTTATATTTTATGACGGTGCTCAGAATGAGGGAAAAAAATTGGCTCGTTGGAACATGGAGTAAGACGGATAAAAGATTTAATCATAAAGGTCACTTTGCAAGGAAAGAATCTCCCGGTACCTCTGAAATAATTTTGTTTTAGAAATAAAGCCTGTGAAGCGCTTTTTTTCGTCAAGAACAGGCAGGTACCAACTTTGCGTTTGGTCAAATTTCTCCATAACGCTATGCATATTTTCATCATGCTTCAGGATGGCAGAGGGTTTTTTCATAAGAGAACGAACCGGTACTTTCTGAAATGTTTCAGGCTGAAACAGGCGGTGCTTAATATCGTTCAACTCTATGATACCAGCAAAGCGACCATTTTCGTCCTGAACAGCATAAATATTTTTTTCACTATGCTTGATTATCTCTACCAAATCAGCCAATTTTTTTGAGATACTAATAGTTGCATATTTGTCTTTGTCCTGAATTATATCGCCAAGACTGATTGAAGTGAGAATATTTTTTTCTTTCTTATGAGTAAATACCTCGCCTTCTAAAGCCAGCTTTTTAATTTCCATTGAGAAAGGCTCGTATGATTTAGTAATAAAAAAAGAAATAGAAGAAACAATCATCAGAGGAATGAATAATTCATACCCATTAGTTATTTCAGCGATAAGGAAAACAGCCGTAAGCGGACAGTACAACACCCCACTAAGCACACCTGCCATACCAACAAGGCTAAAATTACCAGATGGGATTTTAATCCAAGGAAAGAGGTTAAGTAATTTGGAAAAAAAGAAACCCAGATAAGCACCGGTAAAGAGAGATGGGGCAAAGTTACCACCATTTCCACCACTGCCAATAGTGATGCCGGCGGCAATGGGTTTCAGTAAAACAATAAGGCCGGCAAACACAATAATATCCCAATCATTTCCAAGCTTTTCTAAAATGCCTGAGTTGTCGACAAATGAATTGAAGGAGCCGCTTGCCACTGTTTTAACACTTTGATACCCTTCACCAAAAAGGGGCGGAACAATAAAATAAATGGCCATCAGTAATAAGCCACCGGAGATTGCTTTCATATACCGGTTTAGTGTCCACATGCTTATAGTGATTTCCAGTTTTTTGAAAGCCTTTGCATAGTATAATGATACGAACCCGGCCATTAATCCAAGCAAGATATAATAGGGAACGTTTCTATAATCAAAAGTTTGTTTTAGTGCAAAGTTGAACAGCAGTGGTTCAGAGAGAATGATTTTGGAACATAATACTCCTGCTACTGACGAAATGATGAGAGGAATAAAATAACTAACCAGCGTTTCAGTAAGTAATACTTCTACAGCAAAGATTACACCAGCGACAGGAGCATTAAACACCGCTGCAATACCTGCTGCGGCACCACAAGCAATAAGCAAAGTTCTCTCCTGATAGCTGAAATCGCTGATTCTTGCAAGGTTGGATCCTGTAGCGGAACCTGTTGCCACAATAGGGGCTTCCAGACCGGCAGAGCCACCCAACCCGACAGTGACGGAACTGGTAAGCAAATGCAGCCATGTATGCTGTTTTGGAATAAAAGCGGCATTACGGGCAATAGCTTTAAGAACCATAGCAATTCCCCGTTCAATTTGCCCTTTAAATAAATATCTTATGAGCATTGTACTTAGAAGCAGACCAATTGATGGAAATAACAGGTAGCCAAACCTGCTGATATTTATTGCTTCAATCCACTGCTGGAGGAAGTGAACTCCGGTTTTTAAAAGAACAGCCAGTATGCCTGAAACGATTCCTGTCAGGGTGGCGACAAGCATAATAAGCTGTACACGACTTAGCCGTGTTCTTAAAAAAAGGAAAAATTGCTGATATAGCTCTTTCAATGCTTTCATTGTAAAAACTGCTTTTGCAGAAGAAATACCAGCATGCCCGCCACAAAACCAATTAAAGCCAGCCAGCTGATTTTTTTCAGATACCACATGAAGTCAATTTTTTCAATACCCATTACTGCGACACCAGCCGCAGATCCGATAATAATTGCACTGCCTCCGGTTCCAGTTGTGAGAGCAAGGAATTCCCAGAAATCATGGTCAGTTGGAAAAGTATGCAAATCGTACATACCCTGTGAAGCTGCAACAAGCGGGACATTATCGACAAGTGCTGACAAAACACCAAGAGAAGCCCCAATTGCATAATCGTTTCCGAGTGAATTGCTGAGTATTGCCGCCATTTGCTGCAAAATGCCGAATGACTGCAAAGCAGAAACGGCAAGCAGAATACCCAGGAAGAACAGAATACTTGGCGTGTCAATTTTTTGCAGGGCTTTCGCAACAGTGAATTTTTCTGCCAGTTCTGGTTCTTTGTTTTTATGAATAACAGTAGTGATGACCCACATGAGTCCTAATGCCAATAACATGCCCATAAATGGAGGAAGGTGCGTAAGCGTCTTAAATACGGGCACAAAAATCAAAAAGCCTATACCGGCAAACAGGATAATCTGTCCGTCTTTTTTTGTCTTAGCAGATGTGTTTATGGATGGGATAGAGAACGTCTGACCCTTAAATCGTCTTGCAATAATCAAAGCCGGCAGTACTGTAACAGCAATACTTGGCAAGATTAACTGTTTCATAATATTCAGTGCTGTAATCTGCCCGCCAATCCATAACATCGTGGTGGTAACATCGCCTAAAGGTGACCATGCCCCACCGGCATTTGCCGCAATCACTATCATGCCACAAAACCAGAGTTTATCTTCTTTATTGCTAAGTAACCTTGCACATAGAGAAGCCATAACAATAGCAGTGGTCAGATTATCCAGCAGGGCTGACAAAAAGAAAGTGAGTACTGTAATTATCAGGAGCAGCCTGCTTTTACTGTGTGTATTTATTTTTTGGGTAATAATATCAAAACCGTGGTGAGAGTCTATTAACTCAACAATTGTCATTGCCCCCAGCAGAAAGAACAAAATGGATGCTATTTCACCAAGATGATGGAGTAATTGCTCAGTGACAGTGTGTGCTGCATCGGCCTGAACAATGTAAATGGTCCAGCATAATACCCCGGTTATCAGAGCTGAGGCTGCTTTGTTCAGACGAAGCGGATGCTCAAACGCAATAGCTAAATAACCGGCAATGAAAGTACTGATGATTAATATTGAAATCATTTCTCTTTTTTTGGGTGATTTAAATCTTGTCAGGTTATTATTGGCAGCAGCAACCTGAAATCGGCTTCTTTAATCACATAATCGGCAACAGAATCCACGTATTGATTTGTTGAACAGAAAGAAATACCTATGCCGCCTTTTCGTATCATACAAATATCATTTTCCCCATCGCCAACAACTAGTGTATTTTTTAAATCCACTTTATACTTCTCACAAATATTAATGAGGGCATTCAGTTTACAATATTCATGTTTGCACCTGCTGTTGTCATCCTGCAGAAACAGAGAGGGGATCTTTACTTCTCCGGTTGCCACACTTTTCGAGAATTCGAGTTCGTTGGCAATAGTAAAGTCGAAACCGAATTTATTTTTCAGATGATTGGTAACGCAATCGTAACTGTCGCTGATAATGCCGGTAATATAACCCTGTTGTTTCAATGCAATTATTGTTTCTTCCAGACCAGGTGTTGTTTCAATCCCGTCTGTAACAGCAAGCAACTCTGCAATAGTTTTACCTTTTATCAACCTGGCAATTAGTTTGGTACGGATGAAAGGGTTATTATTATTGGTTACTATTTCCATTAGCTCACTCCTGAAACCGAAAGCTGCTGCAGCTGAATGAATAAAGCTTGACCGGAGAACTGTGTTGTCCATATCGAAAACAGCAATTTTTTTCAGCGACATCAGACTTTCTTGTATAGCAAATTCCATTTGCTCTCTGATGACCTGGATATTTTCATAGGTTTCAAGGTTGTGTACATCAATACCTTTTGACTTTTTCATAATTGTCTTGGCAACTTCGCGGCTCATTTTTCCCAATTGCTCCAACGGCTGCATCCGGTTTTCAATATCGCCAATACTCACTTCCTGTATCCTTGCTTTCAGCTTATACATATCTATTAAGATGCCAATATCCACACCATATCCTTCTTCAAATTCGCATTGAAGGAAAAAATCTTTTTTGCCAGCAATCATCCCGCTGAGCGGCTGCTGAAAACCCGGAAAAGAAGGATAAAGAATAGAAAGCAATGGTTTTGCGACCAGTTCTGTAACCCTGCCCGCCTGCCTGTTAAAGTAAGATTTTACGAAGTCTGCCTTGTCATTAATCAGCGGCTTGGTAAGCAATTCAATCACATCATCGGGATAAGTGATAATGTCGGCATCAAGAAATGCAATAATGTTGTTTTTGGCTACAAGTACCCCGTCCTTCATCGAAGCACCTTTTCCCAATTTTGTACTTGTGATTACAATGGCACCTGCTTTCCGGGCTTCCGAAACGGTATTATCAAGTGATTTATCGTCAACCACCAGTACTTCAGATACATTTCCGGAACTGATTGCCTGCCTGACAACATGGCCAATCGTTTTTTCTTCATTCAATGCGGGTATAATAACTGTAATCATTTCTGAATAATTAAGTGAACAGATGGATGCCCCAGGCGAACCTTCAGCCAATTTTCAAGTTTTGCTTTTTCTGATAGCGGGAACCCCCGTGTTACATTCAGCAAAACAAGTGTTGTTACAATAGTGAGACTGTCGGTATGCAAGAGTGAGGGTTGTATAACAGCAGATTGAACGGTCGCATATTGTGCTTTTATTTCACTAAAAACCTGGGCAGATAGTTTTTGCAGAGCAAGTACGCTATCAACTTTTCGTTTTAGCTGTTGGTTTTTGCTTTCGGCTATTTTAAGGGCATCTGTTAATTGCTGAACCTGCTCGTTTTTTTGGTCTAAATTATTTTCTGAGAGTGAAGCAAAACCCTGTTTTATTTCCAGCTGTGCAGAGGACAGTTTATACAACGGCAGTTTCTTGTTGAGTGAAACTATCTCATCTTCAGTTATTTTCTCTCCCCCAAATACTAGTGTAATTTTTTTTCCGGCTGCATTTATTTTTTTACTCAGGAGATAATCACCCGGAAAATGTGCCTCGGCATTAATAAACTGGTTAGCCTTTGCATTAAACCTGTTTTGCTGAATCATTTCGTATCCAAACCATATACTGGGAAGTAAGGTGATCAATACGACAGCCCATATTATCCTGAGGGCTATTCTGCCAGTTTTGCTTTTAACAGGCTGTTTATATGGAAAATGGAAGAAGCGGACAATGATCAATGTAGCTAAAGCAATAAAAACAGTATTGATTATGTAGAGATAGAAGGCTCCTGTAAAGAAACTAAATTGCCATGTAGCCAAACCATATCCTGCGGTACATAAAGGAGGCATCAGGGCGGTTGCAATAGCTACTCCCGGGATAACATTTCCTTTGTGCTTACTTAAAGTTGCAACTATGCCAGCTAACCCTCCAAACAGCGCAATGAGTACATCATAGATTGTAGGCGACGTTCGGGCCAATATTTCAGAGTGAGCTTCATTAAGGGGTGAAATAAAGAAATAAAGTGTGGATGTGGCCAGAGCTACCAACGTGGCGATTCCGTAGTTACTAAGTGATTTTCGTAACAAAGGCAAGTCGCTGATCCCCATACTTAGTCCAATACCCATTATTGGCCCCATCAATGGAGATATGAGCATGGCTCCAATAATTACTGCGGTTGAATTGACGTTTAAACCCAGAGATGCTACAAAAATGGCGAAAATGAGTATCCACAAATTAGTACCCCGAAAAACAACACCATTACTTATGGCAGTAATGACTGCCTGAAGATCTTCCTTTTCTTCTCCGATAGTAAACTTTTTTAAAAAATTGTTCAAAGCCTATTGATTAGAGTGAGAAAATGTACTGCAAATATACGGTATTGAAGGCCGAGGAGATGTTAACTGGTTTTGATAATCAATATATAGCAATAGATAAGTTGATGGTCTAAAAAAGAAAGGCTGGTTTCTGTCTGCCTTTCATTTTTTGTTAACCACAGATTACCAGAAATAACGTAAATCCCAGTGTCCCGATACAACACAAGTCCGCAGCACGGGAGACGTCGCCAGAGGGAGATTCCGGGTCGAACCCGGAATGACAGGTGGAGGCTGGGAATGACGGGAAGAGACCCGGATATGTTATGCTGCTGAAAGGCTGCCGGATTGAAGCGGTAGCTGCCGCACTTCGACAGGCTCACCCTTCGACAAGCTCAGGGTGACAGGGCGGCACTACAAGCGGACAGCCGGAACAGAAGCTGACCGTAGTTACTGAAGCTGACAGCCCCAACATCACCGATAACTCAAAGGGATTTCTTTGAAACAGAACAGTTGATGAGAATTAAGAAAACTACCTGAACTTCTGCATTAAAACTTCAGTCGCTTTGCAGAATGCTTCGTTTTCTTGCTGCTGCTGTTTAATAAAACTGTTGTCCTTCAGGCTGCCGGTTACTTTGTTCATCTCGGCTTCCGTATCATACACCATCTGCCGGAAAGGGTTCTGGTAATCTCTTGCCCTTGAGTGGTGGATGGCATCGGTCAGCAGGTTATTGGTTTGTATGGCCTGTTGCAGCAAACCGGTAAAGAGTTTCTTTGTAAACCGGCTGCGGCTGATATTGAGAATGTGAAGCAGGGCCGCAAAGGAATGGCTGAACTTATCGGCAATGTAGCCATCACTTTTCTTTTGATACCAGTTATGCACTTCGTCCCAGCTGTTTATCCTGCCAGACTGTATATTAGTTACCAACGTTTTTACGGCTGTGGCAGGTATCAGTTGCCCGCCAATGTTTTTCCATTCGGTAAGGGCAGGGGCAGCGGGCAGTTTTTCAGCAAGCTGCTGCCAGTTGTTTATTTTTTTTCTGCTGATAAAGGCAATTAACTGTGTGGCGCCGTAATAAATAATAAGCTGTTTGAAAAAGCTGTATGCTTCGGCCACTTTGATGAGCTGCACTTTGCGTTTGCTGTTTTCAAAACCGGTAACGAGTACTTCGAGTGCGGCAACTTCCGCAGGTTTAGTATCGAGCAGTTGTTCGCCGGTTTTCTCCAGGTCTTTTTCCGCCAGGTTCTTTTTGTGTTTTTTGGCCCAGGCTGTTGCTACGGCTTTTTTTATAATCGAAAGTGCAGACAGCATTTCATTAATACTGTCGGGTGCTAGGTAGTCGTATTCTAAAGTGAGTGTTTTATCGAAGCGTTTATCACGGCTGTTGTATTTTCCGGCATTGCGGGCCAGTGCATACATATTGTACATAAACCAGTAGCCGGGCATCACCACTAATTTGTCGTTGGCCACATCGTTACTCACCAGCGAGAAGGGGATGGGGATGTTCAGCTCAGCAGGAAAATCGCCTTTGGCAATAAGTGTGAAGGTGGCAAACTTTGAATTGTGCTTAAGGCTTACACATAAGCCCGGCCAGAAGCCGCGGCCTGCAATGATTTCGCCATCGGCACCTCTTGAATTATGATTGGAGCCGATGGTGGCACCGGCAGCCATATTGCTTTGTCCGTGCACCGTAGCTGCACAAAGGAAAGAGTTGTTGTGGTGCTGCTCATGCGCCGGAAAGATAAGTGAGTTGAGCACCTCGCAGCAGGAGATAGTGGAATTGTCGCCAAGGTAGGAGTTGATGAGCCTTGCGCCGTATTTCAACTGCGAGTTGGAGCCCATTACAAAACGAACGGCCTTTACACCGTAGAAAATGCGGCAGCCATACCCCACAATACCGTTTACCAGTTCGCAGCCTTCGCCAATCTGCGATTTTGCTTCGGGTGATGAGTTGATGGTGACGTTCTTTATTTTGTTGGCCCCTTTCAGGTAAGCATCGCTGCCAATCCATGCATCTTTAATGATGCGGCAGTTTTTGATAACGGTGCGGTCGCCAATTTTTCCGTAGTAGCCTCTGCGGGTATCGAACTTATCATCTGTAAACTGTTTGAACTTCTCCAGCAGTTTTTCATCGTCACGGTATTTGCTCCAGAGCCAGGCATCGCCGGGCAACATGCCGTTGAAGGGCAGCACACTCCGTCCGGCATTTTCATTACATACTTCGAGCCAGATGCGCACCGATTCTTTTTCGCCGTCTTTAACCACACCGTTTCCAAACTTGGAGTGATTGGAGGTGGCCAGTTCGTTGATGTTGACCAGCATGGCATCGTTGCCAATGATGTAATGACTCATGAAGTTGACATTATCAATAACCACATTATCGCCAAAATCGCAACTGATGATGGTGCTGTTGTAAAGACCAACGGGCATACGCAGGTTGTTGAACTCATGAAACCAGGGCTCCAGTTTGCCAATGCGGATGAGGCCAAAGAAGGAGCAGCGTTTTATGAGTGCAGGGTCAAACGAATCAGTAACGAGGAACTTGCTCCAGTCGTCGCTGCTGTTGTCATTCTTTTCAAGAATGCTGATTTCGGAATGGGTAAGATTGCGGTATTTGTTTTTTGTGCGGTGCTGCCTGTTGCGCAGGTAGTATTCATCTTTCCCTTTGGGAATATATTCTTTGGTTATGTAGTCGTAGCCAAGACTGTTTACCGGTTGTTTGTTGATGTGGTTCATAGTGCCTGTTGCTGGTTACTGGTTGCTGGTTTTGTTGCTATCAGGAGGCTTGCCAGTCCGTTCCGGCAACTCCTCTGATGAAAAGATTTATTTTTTTCCCTAAAATCTGAAGCCTGTCATGAATTGATTTGAAAAGTGGTTCATCTGTTAGAGATTTTGTTTTGAATAGAGTTTCAAGATGATCCATAGTTTCATCGTTTGAGGCTAATGCATAAACAAGAAATTTCAAAAATTCAGCTTTGTACTTTTTTCTTCCATAGCCTTCTACAATTGTTGATTTTGTGGATTTCGATGACCGCCTGATTTGTGATCCGGTTTCAAACATTTCAAATTTTGGAAGCCGGGTTAATGTCATTTCATGAATATCTACGACAATTTCATCGGACAGTTTCCAGATTTCAAGTGTTTTGTAACTCATACGAAAATTTTAAGTTGTGGGATAACCAGCAACCAGTAACCAGTAACGAGAGCCATTACTCTACAGTTACCGATTTTGCCAGATTCCTGGGTTTGTCCACATCGCATTCTCTTGCCACACCGATGTAGTAGGAAAGCAGCTGCAGCGGAACGATGCTGATCATCGGTGCCACAATTTCATCTGCTTCGGGTATCACCATCACATCATCTGATATGGAAGAGGAAACGGTATCGCCTTCGGTAATAACTGAAATAACTTTTCCCTTCCGGGCTTTTATCTCCTGCATATTGCTTACTACCTTTTCATGATAAGCATCTTTTGTTGCTACAAACACAACAGGAAGTGTTTCGTCAACAAGGGCGATAGGGCCATGCTTCATCTCGGCAGCAGGATAGCCTTCTGCATGTATGTAAGAAATTTCTTTCAGCTTTAAGGCACCTTCTAATGCCACCGGGAAATTGTAACCACGGCCGAGGTATAGAAAGTCGTGGGCATCTTTATATTTTTCTGCCAGTGCCTTGATATTGCTGCTGTGGTTTAATGTCCAGGCCACTTTCTCCGGCACATCTTCCATTTCTTTCAGCAGGTGCATGTAACGCTCCTGTGAGATAGTTCCTTTCATGTAACCAATTTTCAGAGCAATCATGGTGAGCACTGCCAACTGTGCGGTGAATGCTTTTGTAGAGGCTACACCAATTTCAGGACCTGCGTGGGTGTAAGCACCTGCATGGCTCATGCGGGCAATGGAGGAACCGACCACATTCACCACACCTAAAATGATTGCACCTTTTTCTTTGGCATTTTCAATGGCTACTAAGGTGTCGGCTGTTTCGCCGCTTTGCGAAATGGCAATGATAACATCGCCTTTATGGATTACCGGGTTGCGGTAGCGGAATTCAGAGGCATACTCCACTTCTACATTAATGCGGCAGAGTTCTTCAAAAATATATTCAGCCACAAGGCCTGCATGCCAGCTTGTGCCACAGGCCACCATAACGATGCGGTTGGCATTCATAATCTGTTCGGCGTATTGCTGAATGCCGCTCATGGTGATGGTTCCGGCTGCGGCATCTAACCTTCCGCGGAGGCAATCGAAGATGGTGCGGGGCTGTTCATGAATTTCTTTCAGCATGAAATGCTCATAGCCGCCTTTTTCAATAGCGGCCAGTTCCAGGTCAAGCTTCTGAACGTAAGGTGTTATTTTTTCGTTGCCGAGATTTTTAAGAATGAGTTCATCAGGTTTTACAATCGCCAGTTCGTAGTCATTTACATACACCACTTCCTTGGTGTATTCCAGCATGGGTGACGCATCGGAGCCGAGAAAATGTTCTCCTTTGCCCACACCAATCACCAGCGGACTTCCTTTTCTTGCTGCGATGATTGTTTCAGGCTCATCGGCATCCAGCAGCAGGATAACATAAGCACCGGTTACCCTTTTCAGGGCCACCCGTACTGCTTCTTCTAAAGAGCAGTTATTGTTGTTGCGGATTTCTTCAATAAAGTTGAGCAGCACTTCTGTATCGGTATCGCTGCTGAAGGTGTAGCCTTTGTTAATCAGTTCCTGTTTTAACTGGTTGTAGTTTTCGATAATGCCGTTGTGAATCATGGCAAGCCTGCCGCTGGCAGAGCTGTGCGGATGGGCATTGCGGTCGCTGGGTTCGCCGTGCGTTGCCCAGCGGGTATGACCGATACCGGTGCTGGCATGAAGGTTTTTGCCAACGATTGCATCTTCCAGTTCGGCAACCTTACCTTTCTTTTTGTAAACTTTCAGACCGCCGTTTTGCAAGGCCACGCCGGTGCTGTCGTAGCCACGGTATTCAAGTCTTTTTAAGCCTTTTATAATGATGGGATAAGCTTCTCTTGGGCCGGTGTATCCAACAATTCCGCACATAGGTTAATGATAATTTTTGCGGGCAAAAGTATTGATTCAATTCTTTTTTAAGATTAAACCTGCAAAAACCTGCATAAAAAACAGATGTTTTTTCTTAAGGTCAGTCGTTATAATAATACACCTTTTAACAACATAAAGGCAGTGCCGAAATAAATGAGGAGGCCGGTTACATCAACAAGTGTGGCGATGAACGGGGTAGAAGAAGTGGCAGGGTCGGCCCCCATTCGTTTGAGCAGTAAAGGAAGCATGGAGCCCATTAGTGTTCCCCACAATACCACACCTACGATGGCAATGCCGATAGCTATACCAATCAGAATGTAGTGTTCACCAAAAAGACCGAGAAACTGGTGACCTCCAAATATTATCAGCAGGCCGATAAGGCCGAGAGTAATGCCCATGATGATACCGGAGATTACTTCCCGGCGGGCAATATGCCACCAGTCTTTAACAGTTACTTCGCCTAATGCCAATGCTTGTATAATTAAAGTTGCAGCCTGCGAGCCGCTGTTACCACCACTTGAGATAATTAATGGAATGAATGTTGACAAGACCAACACCTGCTCCAATGTTTTTTGAAAACTCGACATGGCGGCAATGGTCATTGTTTCCCCAACAAAAAGTATCAGCAGCCAGATAATCCTTTTTTTGTACAGTTTGAAAATGGGCACATCGAGGTAGGGCTCATCAAGGGCCTCAGTACCTCCCATCTTTTGCATGTCTTCGCTGAACTCCTCACTGGCTACCCACAGTATATCGTCGATGGTTACAATACCGAGTAACTGGTTGGTGTTGCTCACAACCGGCAAGGCCACCCTGTTATTCATCTTAAACACTTCGCTGGCGGTTTCCTGGTCATCTTCCGGACTTAATGCAACAAAGCGTTCATCCATCAGTTCAGAAACCTGTTTGTCGGGCGGATTAAGTATGAATTCCCTGATGCGTATATCATCAAGCAGTTCGCCCTTTTCGTTGATAACGTAAATAACATTGATGGTTTCACTGTCTTTGCCATACTTGCGGATGGTGCTGAATACTTCCTCAATCGTATTCCACGGATAGACATAGACATAATCAGGCGTCATCAAACGGCCAATACTGTTTTCAGGATAACCGAGTAACGAAAGGGTGATTTTTCTTTCGTCAGGGTCGAGCAGTTTTATCAGTTCCCGAACCACATTTCCTGGAAGCTCCTCCAGGAAGTCAGTACGGTCATCCGCCGGGAGTTCGTTCAATAATGTAGCGGTGGTATTGGCAGGTAAGTCAAGGATAATCCTTTTCTGAACGGACAGGTCAAGGATTTTAAATACACTGGCAGCCCTGTGAACAGACATATTGGCGATGATCTGGCCGTCGTAATCGGGAAATTCATATACAAGGTCGGCCACATCACTTATGTTCTGGTCATCAAGGAAATCTCTTATCTGAAGCTTGTCTTCTGTTTGTATGATGGCTTCAAATTGTTCCTGCAGGCTGGGCTGTTCCAGTTCTAATGACATGGGGCAAAAGTAAGGTTTAAGGCTGAAGGTTTAGTGCCGGTATCTGGTGATTGATGTTCGTTGTACGCCTTGTTCAGTACAGGGATAAATATCCATATGATTTCCGTACTTCGTACTTCTAACTTTGTACTTACATGATACTACCATATCTCTTTATAGCACCAACTGATGAAAAGGGCCGGGGTGTGTTTACTTCTGAGATGATTGAAGCTGAAACTGTGGTTGAAATTGCCCCGGTGATTGTGATGAGTAAGGAGGAAAGAACCCATTTGGATAAAACTCTTTTACACGATTACATATTTGAATGGGGTGATGACAGGGATAAATGCTGTATGGCATTGGGCTATGTTCCTGTTTATAATCATTCCTACACCAGCAATTGCGAATACGAGATGGATTTTGAAACGGCTGTTATCAGGATTAAAACAGTAAGAAAAATTGAAGCAGGTGAAGAGTTGCTGATTAATTACAACGGCGACTGGAACAATTCAAAACCTGTATGGTTTGATGCCAAATAAAAGAGGCTGTTCCAAAAGCCCGAATCATTGTCATATTGAGCTATGTCGAAATATTACAATGATTGGCAAACAAATTTGTATGCATTTCGATAAACTCAATGTGACAAATTTGTTCGCTTTTGCGACAACCTTAAATAAAAAACCCTCTGCACATACAGAGGGTTGTGAAGAGTATGTACACTTTGATTATTGAAATACGATTTGTCCTCTTATTTCACCATAAGGATTAGCAAAGTTGTTACCGCTTACTGCTACATACAGCATTCCGTTCAGGATATCATTTTCCCTCAGGTAAACGCCATCAGCCAAAAGCGTAGCTGTTACCTTTCCGCTTTTTGCATAAGTGAATTTTCCGCTTGTCTTCTGAGCATACACACCGCCGGAAGAAGCTACCACCTGCTGCACAATTCCGTTGGGATATATAGTAGTGGCAGGTGCAACATAACCAGTTGGTGCAAGGCCATGAATTCTGATAGCAGAAACAGAATCTGTCAGACCCGACCACATGATAGTGTATGTAAGCAACTTTGTTTCTTTTGAATATGAAACATCCATAGAACCCAGTGCAGTAGAGGCAGACACCACAGGGGCAACCTGTGCGCCGGATAATATGATTCCTTTCTTTTCGTAGTTAAGCACTTTCTTTTCTTCAGCTTCTTTTTCGCATGATGCGAGGAAAAGGGCAGCAGTCAATACAACAGAAGTTACAGCAGTTAATCTGAACAATTTCATGAGTTAATTTTTATTTTAGTAAGGCCTCATGTTATTCGCCACAATAAATATTCATGATAAGCAATGAAATGAATATCTGTTTATGGCTCATTTCATGTTTTGGTATTTGCAGTAAAAATAAGAAGTTTTTTGATTTGGCAACATTTTAAAAAAAAGCCCTAAAACCTTGTGGAAAAAGGGTTTATTTCAGCTTGTTTTTGATTTCCTGGAGCTTTAGGAGGGCTTCAACAGGTGTCAGGCGGTTAATATCAGTCTCTTCCAGCAGCTTTCTTATTTCCCCGAAGGTCTCTGAATGGGCATCGAAAATGGACAATTGCATACGAGTGCCGTCAAATGCAGCGCCTGCTATTTGTTTTAGTATCTGGCCTGTATTTCCCACTTCCGACTTCTGACTTCTTACTTCAAGTTCCTTCAATATATCATTGGCCCTGTCAATAAGAGAAGGGGGCATTCCGGCCATTTTGGCCACATGGATACCAAAACTATGGGTGCTGCCGCCACGGGCCAGTTTTCGCAGGAAAATAATCTTATTACCAGCCTCTCTGTTGGTTACATGATAGTTTTTAACCCTTGGCAGCTTTTCTTCCAGTTCGTTCAGTTCGTGGTAGTGGGTGGCAAACAGGGTTTTGGGCTGGTGCGGCGACTGGTGCAGGTGTTCGGCTATGCTCCAGGCAATAGAAATACCGTCATAAGTGGAAGTTCCCCGGCCTATTTCATCCAATAAAATGAGGCTGCGTCCGGTGATATTATTAATAATAGAGGCTGTTTCGTTCATTTCCACCATAAATGTTGACTCGCCGCCACTCAGGTTATCGGATGCCCCAACACGGGTAAAGATTTTATCTGTAAGGGAGATTCTGGCTTCCGCAGCCGGTACAAAACTTCCCATATGCGCCATCAGGGTAATAAGGGCTGTCTGCCTGAGTAAAGCTGATTTACCGCTCATGTTAGGGCCGGTAAGAATTATGATTTGCTGATCTGTTTTATTCAGCTCCACATCGTTGCTGATGTATGTTTCCCCAACTGGCATATTCCGTTCTATAACCGGGTGACGGCCATCTTTTACCAGCCATTCGTCACCTGTATGCAACTGCGGTTTTTTATACTGGAAATGAATAGCATTTTGTGCAAAGCAAATCAGGCAATCCATAACGGCCAGGATATTGCCATTGGTTTGCACAGGCGCCAGGTAGTCGAACAGTTCGTTCAGCAGCGATTCATACAGTTCAAGTTCGAGCCGCAGAATTTTTTCTTCAGCACCGGTAATCTTTTCTTCATATTCTTTCAGTTCGGGGGTGATATACCGTTCGGCATTGGCCAGCGTTTGTTTGCGCATCCATTCAGCCGGCACTTTATTTTTCTGCGAATTGGTGACTTCGAGATAATAGCCAAATACGTTATTGAAGCCAATTTTGAGAGAAGCGATACCTGTTCTCTCCGCTTCTTTTTGCTGCAATTGTGCTAAATACTCCTTTCCGCTGAAAGCGATTTTTCTTAGTTCGTCCAGTTCATTGCTGATGCCGCTGTTTATCATGCCGCCCTTTGCAGCAAGTGCAGGCGGGTTGTCAATGATTTCCTTAAATATTTTTCCGGCAATGTAAGGGCAGGGGTTTAGTGCATCGCCCAACCGTTTCAGGTATTCGTTCTGCGACGACAGGCAGGTTTGTTTTACTGCTTCCACCTGTTTCAATCCCTTAGCCAGTTGCAGCACTTCACGGGGATTAATTTTTTTAGGCGGAATTTTTGAAACCAGCCTTTCAATATCGCCACACTGCTTAATATGCTGCGATACTTTGTTGCGCAGGTCGGTTTCTTTTATCAGGTACTCAACGGTGTCTAACCGTTCGTTTATTTTCTGTATATCTTTTAAAGGAAAAACAATCCAGCGTTTCAGCAGCCTTGCACCCATCGGAGAAACGGTACTGTCCAATACACTCAGCAAAGTGTGGCTGTTATCAGTATTATTAATTATTAATTCTAAATTCTTAATTGTAAACCGGTCCATCCACAAGAAATCATCCCGGTCAATTCTTTGAAGCGAAACAATATGCTGCAGGTTGGGATGCTCAGTGTCTTTCAGATAATGAATGATAGCACCTGCGGCTGTCAGCCCGGTTTTCAGGTCTTCCACACCAAAGCCCTTCAGCGAATGAGTCTGGAAATGTTTCAGCAGTGTATCCTCTGCATAGGCAGCATCAAAAATCCATTCATCAAGGGTGTAAGTGTAAATCTTGCTGTTGAAATACTCTTTGAATTTCTTCTGGTGCTGCCGCTGAAAAACAACTTCGGCAGGTTTAAAACTTTGCAGCAGTTTGTCGGCATATTCCCTGTCGCCTTCGGCAATTAAAAATTCGCCGGTTGAAATATCCAGAAAGGCCAGGCCAAATTTATTGTGATGAGCATCGTCAGTAATCTCAGCAAAATGTATAGCTGCCAGAAAATTATTGCTGTGATGTTCCAGCAGCTTATCATTGACCGTGGTGCCGGGGGTAACCATGTCTGTTACGCCACGTTTTACTATGCCTTTGGCAAGCTTTGGGTCTTCAAGCTGGTCGCAAATGGCCACCCGGTGACCAGCCTTAACCAGCTTATGCAGGTAAGTATCCAGTGCATGGTGCGGAAACCCTGCCAGTTCGGATGAAGAGGCAGCGCCATTGTTTCTTTTGGTTAATGTAATGCCCAGTATCTGCGAAGCAGTAATGGCATCCTGCCCGAAGGTTTCATAAAAGTCGCCTACACGAAACAGCAAGATGGCATCCGGATATTTTTGCTTAATAGCCCGGTGCTGTTGCATCATGGGAGTATCTGAAGCTGATTTTGCCATTTCAGGTTGTCATGCTGCCTGCCCGCCATGCGGGAGTTTATCTGGGCATGGGCGACAAAAATAAGGAAGTGTTTATGTAACGCTGTCTCTTTTTGCATCAGTACTGGAAATTATCATTTATGAAGAGAAATTTCCTGCTGGCCGGGATGTTTATTTCCTGTGCCTTTCTGAAAACTTTTGCCCAAAACAGTGATACCGCCCGTGCCGATGCCACTATTACCAATGCCACTGTGTATTTTGGTTATGGGGCCGAACTTACCCACGAAAGCAAGGTAAAGGTGGATGCCGGCACAAAAGTGATTGTAATTAATATGCTGGGCACTACTGCCGATGTAAACAGTTTGCAAATAAGTGTGCCGGAGGATGTGGCCTTGCTTTCGCAGCGCTACGCCGTTTTTTATCCGCCTGTGCCGCCCGTGCAAAAAAATAAGGAAGCCGAACGTATCGAAGACAGCATTGCCCTGGTCTATAAAGAAATTGGCAGGATAAACAACCTTATTTCGATTGAACAGGAGATTTTGAATAAAACCGGCTTGCTGATTGAAACCACTATAAACACCAGCGGCAACAAAACCGTTACCAGCGAAGAAGTGCTAAAACTGCTTGAATATTATAACAGCAAAATTGATAAATCGAAGACTAATATCTACAACCATAATCAGAATATTGTGGCTCAGAATAAGAAAATTGAAGACCTGCGGAACCGCATTGCCAACCTGACACCTCCGCCGCCACCCAGGCAGAAATCTTATGGCCAGGTATATCTGCAGGTGATTTGCAAAAAGGGAGGAGAAATTCCTGTCGAACTGTCTTATTATACCAATAATGCGGGATGGACAGCGATGTATGATGTGAGGGTAAATTCCAAAACCAATAAGGTGAAATTAGTGTACAGGGCGTCGCTTACACAAACCACCGGTATTGACTGGAAGAAAACAAAACTTACGCTCAGCACCGGCACTCCCAACTTTGGTGTGGCTGCCCCGGTTCTGTCACCCTGGTATCTGCAGTTATATGTTCCCGGCCTGTATAACGATTTGCAGCGCAGGGCCGCACAAGGCAATGCCATGCGGAACACAATACAATCTTATAATAATGATGAAAGCCTGAAAGAAGTGGTGGTGACTGGTTATGGACAATATAAACTGGAATCTAAGACTGCAGGACTTCAAACGGTTAATCCAAGCACACTTCAGCAATATACAACCTTGAGCCAGGGCCAGTTGAATACCAATTTTGAGATTGCCCTGCCGTATGATGTTACCTGCAATGGAGAACTGCACAGTGTGACAATTAAAGATGAAGAAATTGATTGCGTATTGAAAAACTATGCCGTTCCTAAAATGGACAAAGATGCCTACCTGCTGGCCGAAGTGGCCGACTGGCAAAATCTTGACCTGCTGCCTGGTGATGCCAATATCATTATGGATGACACCTATATTGGAAAATCGGTGATTGACCCGAATACTACATCCGATACACTGAACCTTTCGCTGGGAAGGGATAAAAGAATAGCTGTAAAACGTTCGCTGGTAAAAGAACTCAGCAGCCTGAAAACATTCGGTGGAAACACAAAGCAGGTATTTACTTATGAAATTCTTGTCAAGAATAACAAAGTAACAGATGTAAACCTGTTGCTCAAAGATCAGTTTCCGCTAAGTACTATTAAGGAGGTGGAAATAAAACTGGAAGAAAATGGTGAAGCAACCGTTAATGAAGAAACCGGAGTACTTACCTGGAAGATTGACTTGAAACCTGGCGAGAGCAGGAAAGTACGCTTCAGCTATAGTGTAAAATATCCAAAGGATAAGAAGATTGTAAACCTGAAATAGCAGACATAATAAGTACAGTAAAGGGGCGAAGTCAATTCGCCTCTTTCTTTTTTATACTAATGAGTACTGACCTACCTTTATGGTTTGAAATGTGGTTATGAAAAAGTTCCAACTCACTGCTATCTCTGCTCTGCTTGTTTTTTGTTTGTCTGCCCAAACATTTACATCTTCCAATTTGCCAATAGTGGTTATTAATACTAACGGGCAAACCATTGTGGATGACCCGAAGATTATGGCTGATATGGGCATTGTTTATAACGGACCGGGAGTTCGTAATAACGTAACAGATGTTTTTAATCATTATAACGGGAAAATAGGTATTGAAATCAGGGGCCAGTCTTCACAGTCTTTTCCCATGAAGTCGTATGGTTTTGAGCTTTGGGATAATGCAGGCAGCTCAAAAAGTCAGTCTGTACTGGGAATGCCATCCGAAAGCGACTGGGTGTTATATGCCCCGTACACCGATAAAACACTGATGCGAAATTTTCTGGCCTATACCATGTCCAGAGAAATGGGACATTGGGCCGCCAACTGCCGCTATGTGGAAGTAATGCTGAATAACCAATATGTTGGTATCTATGTATTGATGGAAAAGGTCAAGCGTAACAGTGGCCGGGTGAATATTTCAAAACTAAACACATCTGATGTAAGCGGTGATGCCGTTACCGGCGGTTATATTTTTTCGTTAGATAAAGATGCTCCGGCCTGGGTAAGCCAGTACCTGCCGCAAAACAGTACGGCTGGCCAAAGCATCCGCTTCTGTAATGTTTATCCAAAAAGCACAGCGATTGTTGCAGAACAGGCTTCCTATATCAGAATGTATGTTGACAGTTTTGAGACTGCCTTAAACAACAATAAGTACCAGGACAAACAAACCGGCTGGCGCAAGTATGCGGATGAAAATTCATTTATAGATTATTTTATAGTGAATGAAGTTAGCCGGAATGTGGACGGGTACAGGCTCAGTACATTTTTATACAAAGACAGAAGCAGCAAAGGCGGTAAATTAGTGGCAGGGCCGGTGTGGGATTATGACCTTGCTTTCCGGAATGCGAATTATTGCAAAGGAAGTGATACTGCCGGATGGGCTTATGAGTTCAACAAGAATTGTCCGCAAGACTATTGGCAGGTGCCATTCTGGTGGTCAAAGATGGCCGGTGATTCCTCCTTCCAGGGAAAACTAAGATGCCGCTGGAAAGAATTGCGCAGTACTGGTGTTTTAAGTGATGTCAGGCTGAATCAATTAATTGACTCAATAGTGAGTTTAACAGCAGAAGCCAGGCAAAGACATTTTCAAAAGTGGCCGGTGCTGGGTCAGTATGTGTGGCCAAATCCTGACCCAATTGCTTACAGTTATTCAGGCGAGATTGATTATCTGAAGGAATGGTTAGGCTACAGGCTGGCATGGATAGGGAAAAACCTGAAGAATGTTGGCGGCTGCTACGATTATCCGGCTTCTGTAAAAGAGGCAATTATGATTCAGTTTTATCCTAATCCGTTTGAAGATAATATTACTGTTAATGTAAAATCAAGGTATAATCAGGCTTTGCATTTAAGTGTGTATGATGTCTCTGGAAGAAATGTGTATGAACAGTCTGCCTCCATATTATCAGGCAGTAACTATCTGACAATGCCGTTGGTCCGGCTGTCGCCGGGAATTTACTTTGTAAGGTATAGTGTCCCTTCGGGAGAAAATGGCACAATGAAAATGCTGAAGAAGTAACGATTTTGCAATTGCAGAAAGCGGTATATGCCTGTGAGGTGTATGCTTATTTTTCGTTACCTCTTTTTTCTCATTCACCCTCTTAGCCTACTTTTGTAAGATGCGAAAACTGAGCATGGCAGAACTGGGCCGCAAGTCGGTAGAGGAATTCAGGAAATCTGATAAAATGCCCATTATTGTGGTGCTGGAGAATATCCGCAGTGCTTATAATGTGGGCAGTGTATTCCGCACATCCGATGCTTTTCTGATAGAAGCTATTTACATCATTGGTTATTCGGCCAAACCTCCTCATAAGGAAATAAAAAAAACGGCGTTGGGAGCTGAGGAAACGGTTAACTGGAAACATTTCAAAACATCTGCAGAAGCCTTATCAGAGTTACGGCAGTTGGGCTATAATGTATATGCCGCTGAACAGGCTGAAGGCAGCTATAAGCTGAATGCCATTGGATTTGAAGCTGACGAGAAAATTGCCGTTGTATTTGGAAATGAGGTAACCGGTGTGGAGCAAAGCACTATTGAACTTTGCGATGGCTGCCTTGAAATTCCGCAGTTGGGAATGAAGCACTCTCTGAATATTGCAACGGCCGCAGGAGTTGTGCTATGGGAGTTGGTTCGTCAGCGGGTTTGACGATTGAATATTGATTTATTGAATATGGAGTATTAATGAAGAAGTTTAAAAATTATCTGAGCCTCATAAAATTTTCTCACACCATCTTCGCAATGCCGTTTGCGTTGATTGGATTATTCCTTGGTATAAAAAATATTTCACATTTTCGGTTTGTTAAAGTGTATATGCCAGATTTGAATTTTGAAAAAAGGGTTGACATATTCTTTACACATAACTGGTATATTTTTGTTTTGATCGTTCTCTGTATGGTCTTTGCCCGTAGTGCTGCTATGGCATTTAACCGCTACTTAGATAGACATTACGACGCAAATAATCCCCGGACTGCGACCCGGGAAATACCAGTTGGGAAAATTTCTCCAGAAAGTGCCTATTTATTTACAGGGGTAAGCAGCGTATTATTTGTCGCCGCCACTTATTTTATTAACGAAATTTGCTTTTACCTGTCGCCGGTTGCATTGGCGGTAGTGCTTGGTTATAGTTACACCAAACGGTTTACACCGCTTTGCCATTTGATATTGGGCCTGGGATTATCGCTGGCACCCATCGGTGCTTACCTGGCTGTTACAGGAAAATTTGCTTTGCTGCCCATTCTTTTTTCATTGGCTGTAATCTTCTGGGTAAGCGGCTTTGATATAATTTATGCCTTACAGGATGAGGAGTTTGATAAATCGCAGCAGCTGTATTCTATACCTGCATGGCTGGGCAAAGGCAGGGCATTGCGGGTATCCGAGTTTTTACATTTGCTTAGTGCAGCGGCGGTAATATATGCCGGAATGTATGGAGAATTTGGCTGGCTTTATTGGGCAGGGGTTGCTGTTTTTTCCGGCATGCTTTTTTACCAGCATTCCCTGGTTAAGCCTAATGATTTAAAGAAAGTAAACCTTGCGTTTATGACAGCCAATGGAGTGGCAAGCGTTGTATTTGCGATATTTGTAATTGCTGATTTTTTTATTTAACTGTAATGCTGTGGCAAGGATTCTCTGCATAGACTATGGTCTGAAAAGAACCGGCATTGCCGTTACTGACCCGTTGCAAATAATTGCAACAGGGTTAACAACAATTCATCCTAAGGATCTGATTCCATTTCTGAAAGATTATTTTTCAAAAGAACAGGTAGAACTGGTTATTATCGGCTGGCCTACTAACTGGGATGATTCGGCAACTCATGCCACACCACATGTTGAAAGATGTATTAAAGATTTACAGAAAAACTTCCCATCAATTCCCGTAAAAAAGGTAGATGAACGTTATACATCCAAAATGGCAAAAGATGCCATGCTTGAGATGGGCCTTAAAAAAATGCAGCGCCGCAACAAAGCCCTTGTAGATGAAATTGCAGCCACTATCATGCTTCAGGAGTATTTAAGGTCAATTAGTTGACTGGTTGACTGGTTAATAAGTTGATAAGGGTTAAATTTGCACATTAAACCTGTTAACTTCTAAACTCATTAACTTGATATTACCCATAATTGCATACGGACATCCTGTTTTGCGGAAAGTGGCAGCAGATATTTCACCGGATTATCCTCAGTTGTCAAAACTAATTGAAGATATGTGGGAAACCATGTATGCCAGCAGCGGTGTGGGGCTGGCAGCACCACAGGTGAACAAGGACATCCGTTTATTTGTTGTTGATACGGAGCAGATGTACAGAACTATGAATGAAGATGAAAAAGCCGATTATCCCGGCGATGAAGGTTTGAAAGCTGTCTTTATCAACGCCCATATTAAGGAACTGGATGGAGAAGAGTGGTCATACAATGAAGGATGCCTCAGTATTCCTAAGATCAGGGAAGATGTCTATCGCCAGGAGTCAGTGACCTTATCGTATATGGATGAACAATTTCAGCTACTGGAAAAAACGTTCACCGGACTCACCGCCAGGGTTATCCTGCATGAATACGATCATATTGAGGGGAAACTGTTTATAGACCATATTTCTCCTTTAAAAAGAAAATTACTTAAAGGAAAGCTGAATGATATTTCCAAGGGTAAGATCAGCGTAGATTATAAAATGTCCTTCCCTTTGTAAGGTTCTGAACCTTAAAAAAAATACCCGGTTTGTGTTATTGTTTTGTATTTGTGAAAATCCTTTCTTTGCAATGATTAATAGGTAAACAGTACACAATAATATAATTTGTCAGGTTATTACTTATTGATAATTTTACTTGCTGGTTCGGTAAAACCAGTTTGGTTATCCCTCTCTTTAGCAGCAGCCAAAAACTGAAAATCTGTTCAGTCACTGTGGCTTTTTTTTAACCATTAAACAATAAGCTCATGAGAAAGAAAATTACCCTTTCTTACTTGGCGGTATTTCTTGCTATTTCCTTCTGTCATGGGCAGGTTCCATCTCTCAATCCTGTAAACGGTGTAGTTCCGGCCATAGTTAACTCAGCCGGAGGAACGTATGACAATGCTTTGTCGTACTACCGTTATGAATGGAGTGTTGGGGAATTGGTGCTTGTTCAGGCTTTTGCCCCTGCTGACAGTGCATTTCTTATCACGCAAGGAGTACTGCAACCCTGTACGGATGAAATTCACAATTCTCCGTACACCGTTCTGTTTGAGAACGGAGACTACAAATTATTCCCCAACCCAACCAGTGGAAAATTTGAGGTCGATTTCTTTGTAAAAACACCCGGACAGATGAGCCTGCAGCTCATTAATTCTGTTGGAAGTTTGCTCGAAAAGAGAAGCTATCATTACGACGGTTGTTGCCGCATTGAAATGTTTGACCTTTCAAAATATCCAAACGGAGTTTACTTCGTGGTTGCTGATCTTAAGCCAGATGTAAACAGGCCAGGGGATAATCTTGAAGTTATCCGTCATAGTGGCCTGAAGGTTATAAAAATGGATTAAACAATAATTCAGGTAGCCATTATTTAATCAAAAAACAAAAATCAAAATGAAAAAGATATTATCTATGCTGGCGGCTGTATTGTTGGTAGCCATCTCAGGCTATAGCCAGTCGCCCGGGTTTTTCAATTACCAGGGTGTTGCCCGTAATAGTGTGGGCAATGTATTAAAGAATCAGAATATTGGGATTCGCCTTACCGTTCGTGACGGATCATCCGGCGGTACGGTTGTTTACCAGGAATCCAGGACCGCTGTGACCAATCCGTTTGGATTATTCAACGTACAGGTGGGAAGTGCCGGTGCCACCAATGTTACCGGTACCATTCTGGGAGTTAACTGGTCAGTGGGTTCAAAATATATCCAGGTAGAAGTTGACCCTGCTGGTGGAACCAACTTTATCAATATTGGTACTGCCCAACTGGCAAGCGTTCCATACTCACTGTATGCAACTACATCCGGTGATATGGTTCTGCCATTTAACAAAACTCAGGCTGATGCCGGATCTCTTTTTAAAATTACTAACTCAGGCACCGGGGCTGGAAGCACTTCGCTGGAAGGTGTTACCAATTCAACAGCCGGTAATGCTGCTGCTGTAAAAGGTATTGTTTCTTCTGTATCAGCAGGAGGCTTTTCTACCGGTGTGCTTGGACAAAATAACGGTAATGCAGGCTTAGGTATTGGTGTAACTGGTACACAGGCCGGAAGCGGCTGGGGTGTTTATGGAGTGACTCCATCAGGTATTGGCGTTAATGGTAGCAGTACAAGCGGTATTGGTGTTAATGGTACATCAACTTCAGGCACTGGTGGCCGGTTTACAACTACATCAGGTCTTGCTTTGCATACAACAGGAGGCGTTCGTTTTCAGGGAATAGGCGAGGCAGCCAGCAGAGTTCTTGGAAGTGATGCCTCAGGTAATGCCACATGGCAAACAGTTGCCGCTTTAGGTGCTGTTACAGGCAGCGGTACTTTGAACCTGCTTCCCAAATGGACCCCAAGCGGCACGGTTCTGGGCAATTCTCTTTTATTTGATGATGGTAACAGTGTGGCTTTAGGTACCACTGCTCCTACTCATAGATTCACTGTAATTCATGGTGGCTCTACTGGTATTGGTGTTAGCTCTACATCAGGTTTTTCTGTTGTAGATATTAATGCGGCCAGTGGCGATGCTGCACTGCGTTTTGGCAATGGAGGCGTTAACCAGTGGAACATGAGAAACCGTCCGGGTGATAATTATCTCGAATGGTTTGAACTGGGTGGTGGCGGCAGCCGCATGGTTATCCAGGATGGAACTGGTAATGTAGGTATCGGCGAAACAGCAAACCCGACTTATAAATTGGATGTACTGCATGGCGGTTCAACCGGTATCCGCAGTCGTTCTTCTGGTTCATTCTCTGTAGTGGATATTGATGCTGCCAGTGGTGATGCAGCTTTGCGTTTTGCAAGGGCTGGTGTGAACCAGTGGAATATCCGCAACCGCCCAGCTGATGATTATTTGGAAATATTTGAGCTTGGTGGCGGCGGCAGCCGTGTTGTTATCCAGGATGGAACTGGTAATGTGGGTATTGGCGAAACAACCGCTCCTTCTTATAAATTAGATGTATTGCATGGTGGTTCAACAGGTATCCGCAGCCGTTCTTCCGGTTCATTCTCTGTTGTGGATATTGATGCTGCCAGTGGTGATGCAGCTCTTCGATTTGCCAATGCCGGTGTTAATCAATGGAATATTCGTAACCAGCCCGGGACTGATAACCTGCAAATATTTGAACTGGGAGGTGGTGGCGAAAGGATGCATATTCAAAACTCTACTGGTAATGTCTCTATAGGTGGTGAGGCGTCACCAGCATACAGACTTGATGTTCTCCACGGAGGTGCAACCGGTGCCCGCATACGTTCTTCTTCAACTTTCTCTGTAATTGATATTGATGCTGATAATGGTGATGCTGCACTTCGTTTTGCAAAAGCTGGTGTGAACCAGTGGAACACCCGTAACCGTCCTGCCGATGATTACTATGAAATATTTGAATTAGGTGGCGGTGGCAGCCGTTTTGTAATACAAGATGGAACCGGTAATGTGGGTATTAATACCGATCCTTCTTACAAACTGGATGTATTGCATGGTGGTGCAACTGGTATCCGCAGCCGTTCTTCTTCAACTTTCTCTCTAATTGATATAGATGCGGCTAATGGTGATGCTGCACTTCGTTTTGCAAAAGCTGGTGTGAACCAGTGGAATATCCGCAACCGTCCTGCTGATGATTATTTAGAGATTTTTGAATTAGGTGGTGGCGGCAGCCGTTTTGTAATACAAGATGGAACCGGTAATGTGGGGATCAATACCGATCCTTCTTACAAACTGGACGTTTTGCATGGTGGTGCAACTGGTATCCGCAGCCGTTCTTCTTCAACTTTCTCTCTAATTGATATAGATGCGGCTAATGGTGATGCGGCCCTTCGTTTTGCAAAAGCCGGAGTTAACCAGTGGAATATCCGTAATAATCCTGCCACAGATGACCTTCAGATCTTCGAACTTGGTGGTGGCGGCGAAAGAATGCGTATAGATAATACAACTGGCCAGGTTGTAGTTTCTGGTGATTTCACCGCATTGGGTGTAAAAGCATTTACAATGGATCATCCATTGGATCCTGTTAACAAAACCCTGATGCATGCTGCTATTGAAAGCAACGAAGTATTAAATGCTTATAGTGGTAATGTTGTTACTGATGCAAGTGGCAAAGCAACCGTTAAGCTTCCTGATTATTTTGAAGCAATAAATAAAGATTTCCGCTACCAGTTGACAGTAATTGGCTCTTTCGCCCAGGCAATCATAAACAAAGAGGTTAGTAATAACCAGTTTGAAATTGCAACCAACCAGCCTAATGTTAAAGTAAGCTGGGAAGTGAAAGGCGTTCGTAATGATGCTCACATGCAGAAAACTCCATTTGTAGCTGAAAAAATGAAACCAGTGGCGCAAAGAGGAAAATACCTTGACCCTGCTGCTCACAACCAGACTGCAGATAAAGGAGTAAGCTATGATGCCGCAATTCAGTCTTCACTCAGCGATAATAAACCTGCTGAAAAGAAAGCTGCCCCTGCAACATCAGGTGGTAGTCTTGACCAGCAAGCCATACAAAGACCATTTGTTAAGCCTGTTGATGTATCGGGCAGTGTTATGAATACTGAGCCTGCAAAAGTTTCTGTCAAGGCACTTGATAAGACCGGAAGTGTTGAGGACGTTCCTGCAAAACCAGTTGAAGCAAAACCTGCAACTGAAACTAAAGGAACCAGCACTGAGGACCTTCCAAAGCCAGCTGCCGAAAAGAAAGCTGCTAATGAAGAAGGAAGTGTAAAAGGATAATTGTTAAAACATAGTTATCTAAAAATGGAAGGCTGCGGCCTTCCATTTTTTATTGATTTTCAGGGCCAAAAAAAACTCTGTATTTAAAACAGAAGCCTTTATATTTGCACCCCGATTAGGCAACAGCCAATTGGCGGGAGGTAGTTCAGCCCGGTAGAATACGTGGTTTGGGACCACGGGGTCGCAGGTTCGAATCCTGTCCTCCCGACAGCCAGTAAAGAGAGGTAACAGTAAGGTTACCTCTCTTTTTATATTTTCTGAGAACAGGGGTTCATATCTTTATATCCCTATGCCTGAAATTAGCACACGGACGTTTTTTAAGAATTTTTTCTCCCTCGGGGCAGTTCAGGTTATTAACTCACTCCTTCAGCTGGTTGTTGTTCCATTTGTTATTTCCCGTATTGGAATAGCACAGTTCGGTGTTGTGGCCGTGGCTCAGGTGGTGGTAAATTATATGGCAACATTTACCGATTATCATTTCAATCAGTCTGGCACCAAGGCTGTTTCACTCAATACAAAGGATAAAATTTTTTTATCAGACCTTTTCTCAAAAGTGTATGTCGTTAAGCTGCTGCTAATTGCCCTGGCGCTATTGGTATTGCTGCTACTGTTCTTTTTGTTTTCGTTTATCAGGGAGAATTTCTTACTCTACCTGTTATCTTTTGTTTATGTTCTGGGGTACGCTTTGCAGCCTGTTTGGTTTTTACAGGGAGTTGAGAAGATGCAATGGATTGCAGCTGCATCATTGGGTTCAAGGGTATTATTTGTAGGCCTTATACTGCTGTTTATGAAGAATGCAGGTGATAGCTGGCAATATCTTTTCTTTCTGGGAGTTGGGCTGGTAATAACCGGACTTGCCAGTATTTTATTTGTCTATAAAAGGTTTGGCCTGAAATGGCGAATGCCTGCAGTGAATGAGATCAGAGAGGAGATTAAAACCGGCTGGCATATAACAGCTTCTAATATCTCAATGAATATAATGCAATATGGAAATCTGTTTATTCTGCGGGTTTTCGCTACTGATGTTATTGCCGGGTATTTCAGTGTGGCTGAAAGGGTGTTTTTTACTATGAAATATGCTTTAAGTATTTTCTCACAGGCTATTTTTCCCGGAATGTGCCGGGCCGCTGCTCAATCAAAAATTATACTTGCAGGCTTTATAAGAAAATTCTTTGTGCCATTCTTTGTGCTGGTGATTGCCGGCAGTATGACCGTTTACCTGCTGGCAACACAGATACTTGGCTTCTTTTTAAATAATGTTAGTGAGGATGCAATTTTTATACTAAGGACGCTTTGTATAATAATGCCTGTAATCAGTCTTAATCAACCTGCCGCATTGACTCTGCTTGCTTATGAAAGGAATAAGACTTATGCAGCTGTATTTACAACCGCATTGATAATAAATGTTCTGTCAAACGTTATACTTGCTTATTACCTGGAAGCGAAGGGCACTCTGATAGCGATTTTTATAACAGAGACCTTCATTACTATAGCTCTTTGGCTATCTATGCGGAAAACATTAATTAATAAAGATTAGAAGCTGCTGTTCCAATTTTAGAACAGCAGCTTCTAAGCATCAGAGAATACCTGCAAGTTCAAGGCTTCTCTTTTTCAGGTTTCTTATCTCGATATCTTCTATCACAGGGTCGGCGGTTAATACTAATGAGGTGTTATTTTCTTTCCACCAGTTATTTTGCTTCAGTTCAATAAACGAAATAACACCGATAAGATATTTGCGTTCTTCCTGAGCATGCCATTCTTCAATCCATTCAAAGCGTTCACGGGGAATAAATGAAATATCATCAAAGCTTACAAAAACCCTGAGGAAAACATCATCACTCAATTGATGAGGTTTATGGTGGTAGAGTTTCTTGTATTCATAACGGTAATGATATCTTAATGCTGCAATATCGCTAAGCACTGCCGATGCTGTAGGAAAACTGCCAGCACCTTTTCCATAAAAGAATTGCTTGTCAGCAAAACCACTTTCAATAACCACTCCGTTGTATTCGTTTTTTACAAAAGCCAGGTGATCGTCCTGCTTTACAAACTGAGGCAGAACAAAGGCCGCCACACCTCCATTCTTTAATTTTTGTGCCTGTGCCACCAGTTTTATGGCCTGCCCTTTTTCTTTCGCAACTGTTGCATCATCTGAATGAACGTTTTGTATGCCGTTGAACAAAATGTTTTCAGGTTGTTCAATAATGCCATAGGCATGGGTAAGCAGGAACGTCCATTTATTTACAGCATCATAACCCTCAACATCCAATTTGGGATTGCTTTCTGCAAAACCCAGTTGCTGTGCCAAAACAAGGGCCTGTTTGAAATCGAGACCTTCCTCAAATATTTTTGTCAGGATGAAATTCGTTGATCCATTCACAATTGCTTTAATTGAATGCAGCAGGTCGTTATCGTAATACTCCTCAAGATTTCTTATAACAGGAATGGAGGCACAGGCTGCGGCTTCGTATAATAATGACCGGCCGGTTTTTTCCTGCAACTCCAGTAGTGCAGGCAAATGTTCTGCAATCATTTTTTTACTGGCACTTACCACATCCTTTCCGTTATTTAATGCGGTAGTTACGATATCAAAAGCGGCATCTGCATCGTCAATTACTTCGACTATGACATTGATGTCTCTGTCGTTCAGCAGTTCGTATTTATCTGTTGTAAAAAGTGAAGCCGGGGCATTTCTCTTTTTACCGTAGTTCTTGATGCAGATTCTCTTTATCGATGCTTTTAAGGATGGGGTTTGCTGTAATACCTTGTAAAGACCTTCGCCTACAACTCCGAATCCAAAAAGTCCGATTGTTAATTGTTTATGTGTTTCCATGTTTATTCGTTCACAATTTTTAAATGAAATGATCTTTGTTCGTCAATAAATTTTCTGAGGGCTGTTTCAATTTTTTCGTATTCGAGCAGAAAGCCGTCATGTCCAAAGTCGCTAGAAATAGTCAGGAGTTCTGCACCTGGAATATTCTTTTGTAAATTCTCACTTTCTGAAATTGGGTAGAGTACATCGGAGGTTATGCCGATAACGAGTGTCTTTGCTTTTATTGCTTTTAAAGCAGTCTCCGTTCCATTACGGTTTCTGCCCACATCGTGACTGTCCATACTCTGCGACAGGCGATAATAACACAACGCATTGAAGCGGTTCACTAATTTCAGGCCCTGGTAACGCTGGTAATTATCTGCCGCATACTTTGTTTCCTTACTCAACGGCACAACAGCCTTGTCTCTCCTCTGTGTAATGTCATAGCCATTATAATGCCGGTAAGATAACAATGCAATGGCCCTGGCTGCTGCAAGACCTTTTTGTCCTGCATCTGGTCGTTGTTCCAGCCATGTGCTGTCGGCTTCAATGGCCATGCGCTGTGAAGTATTAAAGGCAATGCCCCACGGCGACAATACTGCATTGGTGGCTATCGGAACGATGTACTCAAATGCTTCAGGTTCTTCAATAGCCCATTCGAGCAACTGCATGCCGCCGGTGCTTCCTCCCAGGCCGATGAATATCTTTTTTATTCCAAGATGTTCTTTCAGGTGCTGATAGGTTTTTGTCATGTCCCTGATGGTAAACACAGGGAACTGATGATAGTAGGGCTGGCTGGTAAGCGGATTGATGCTTAACGGTGAAATGCTTCCATAAGGGCTTCCCGGTTTATTTACACAGATGATAAAGTATTTAGCCGGGTCGAAGTACTTCCCTTCACCGACCAGTCCGGGCCACCATTCAACCGGATTGCTGTTTGCAGTAAGTGCATGAAAAATCCAGACTACATTATCTTTTGCTGCATTCAGTTTACCATGAGTGGTATAGGCCAGGTGGAAATCCGGAAGGGTTTCACCTGACTCTAATGTAAAGGGCTGCTTATAATTGAAAACAGATGTCACTTTCTTTTCTGATGATGAGCGGACAGAACCCTAAAGTGTGCGACGCAAGGGCCGATGCCCAGGGAACTGAAGCTGGTTAAATAATTAACTGACTAATTCGTTTGCAAAAACTTTTTCAAAAGCCTGCTCAAAGTCAGCTTTTATATCTTCAATATGTTCAATGCCCACACTGATACGTACCTGGTTGGGCAGCACACCTGCGGCCACTTGCTCTTCAGCGCTTAACTGTTCATGTGTTGTTGATGCAGGATGAATGGCAAGTGTTTTGGCATCGCCTACATTGGCAAGGTGACTGACCAGTTTCAGCGAATCAATAAACTTACTCGCATTCTCCTTTGTTCCTTTTACTCCGAAATTAAGTACACCACCAAAACCGTTGCTTAAGTATTTATTGGCCAGTTCGTGGTATGGACTTGATTTTAATCCGGGATAGCTTACAAATTCAACCAGCGGATGTGCTTCAAGCCATTGGGCTAATGCCAGTGCATTATCAACATGACGCTGTACCCGGAGACTGAGTGTCTCTAAACCTTGCAGCAGCAGGAAAGAATTGAACGGACTTTGTGATGTGCCAAAATCTCTTAAGCCCTCCACTCTTGCACGGATGGCAAAAGCAATGTTTGGCAGCCCGAGCGGATTACCTTCACCAAACACATCCCAGAATTTTAACCCATGGTAGCCTTCTGATGGTTCTGTAAACTGTGGGAATTTTCCGTTGCCCCAATTGTAATTGCCGCCATCAATAATTACTCCGCCGATTGTTGTGCCATGGCCGCCAATCCATTTTGTAGCTGATTCAACAACAATATTTGCTCCATGTTCCAATGGACGGAACAGATAACCGCCGGCGCCAAAAGTGTTATCAACCACTAAGGGTAAATCGTATTCTTTGGCAATTGCAGCAAATTTTTGAAAGTCAGGAATATTGAGTCGTGGATTGCCTATTGTTTCCAGATAGATGGCCTTAGTATTTTTATCAATATGCTTTACAAAGCTTTCTGCATCGTCGCCATCTGCAAAGCGAACCTCGATGCCAAGGCGTTTAAAGGCAACTTTAAACTGGTTATAGGTGCCGCCGTACAAATATGAAGTGGAAATAAAATTATCTCCGGCTTGCAGAATGTTATTTAATGCCAGAAATTGTGCCGCCTGGCCTGAGCCTGTTGCTACTGCGGCTATGCCTCCTTCAAGTGCAGCTATTCTTTGTTCAAAAACATCCGTTGTAGGGTTCATGATGCGGGTATAGATGTTGCCAAACTCTTTTAATCCAAACAGGTTGGCAGCATGTGTTGCATTGTTGAATCCGTATGATGTGGTTTGGTACACAGGAACTGCCCTTGATTTTGTTGTCGGGTCAATTTGCTGGCCTGCATGCAGCTGTAATGTTTCAAAACGATGATTGTTGCTCATAAATATCTTATGGGTTTAGAATGTTAACGATTAAAAAATGTAAGCAGTAAAAGAGAGGGCAAAGCCCATCGGGGGAAAATAATATGTATGCCTTACGGCATACAACAACGACAACAAATGCACATGGTAACTGTGCTGCGTGAAATAGTGTATGTTGTCTGTTTATTCATAATTACCCGATAAAAGTAGTGGACTTTTTATATCGTATCCAACTATTTTCTCTTTTTTTTCTGCTTTCGTAAATGTTAAAAAGATTTTGCGAATGACTGTTTGTTTTTGAAGGCTCTGCTAATACTTCTGGAATACCGGAGCTTTTACTGCAAGGACTGTTGTTGTTGATCCGTTGTTGTTTGTTCATCTTCTTTGGTTTTAAACATGATGAAATGTTGTCAGACATTTTTTACATTACTTACCAAAAAAGGTTATCGGGGAGAAATTTCAGTCTTTCCTGAGGAGAAGAAGGAAATAAAAAAGCTCACCCGATAAATCAGATGAGCTTTTAAATATGTTGTGGAGATATTTTAGCATTAATCTGACTTATCTGTCCCGCCATTTATCGTCGGGATGGAATTGGCACCTTATATTATTACACTTCGTTAAACTCAGTGTGATAAACAGGTTGTCAAGGCTTCATTGGGCCATTACCCTCAGCCTTTCTTGATAAGTATCTGTAAAGAACTGATGTGAAGATAGGAGTTTGAAGTATTTATTTCAAAATACCGGATTAAAATTTTCAGCAAACAAGTGTTTGGTTTTAGCGGAACTCTTTCTGTAATTGAGTTTCAGCCTGCATAATTCTTTTCAATCCACTCTTTTTGGGAACGGGCAGAACTTTCAGCTACTATCTTCTTTTCAATTTTTTGCTGCGCATTCGTAATGGCATTGCTTATCATCGGATGCTGGATAGGCTCATTTTCATCCATGCCTAATTTTTTCATCAGTTCGATGATACGTTCCCCGCCAAAGGCTTTAAATAGTGGTTCCTCTAATGCTGACCAAACTGTTACAGCCTGTAGATTGAGTTTTTCATATAGTTCTTCTTCTTTTGCTTTTACTGGATAGTGTTCAGCAAAAAGAACTGTTTTGCCGTTAAGCTGGTGTGAGGAAACTTCTCTTGACATTAATATGGCACCTGTATCAGCACCATTTTGAGAGAAAAATGAACCCATATCGTTATAGCTTTCTTCAAACCAGCAAATGAATATTGCTTGCGGATTAGTCTTCCACAGGTTTAGCAGGTTATTAAGCTTTGCCGCTGCACTGATGGTGACAAAATCTGTAACAGGTATTCCTGTTTTCTTCTTTTTGAACAAGCCGAACATAAGTATCGATTATTTGTTGATTCTGTTACAAAATACTGCAAAAAACCGATAAGCTTTGTGCTTATCTTCGTTCGTCGTTATGGCTGCTATAATCAGAAATACGGAAACCACAAACTCAGGACAAGAACAGATTGAAGTGTTCGGGGCCAGGGTGCATAACCTGAAGAATATTGACATCTCTATTCCAAAGAATAAATTGGTTGTTATTACCGGTATCAGTGGCAGCGGAAAATCATCGCTTGCCTTTGATACTATCTACTCCGAAGGTCAGCGCCGCTATATGGAAACCTTTGGTGCTTATGCCCGCCAGTTTATCGGCGATATGGAACGGCCAGATGTTGATAAGATAACAGGTTTATCACCTGTCATCTCTATTGAGCAAAAGACAACGAACAAGAATCCCCGCTCAACTGTTGGAACAGTAACGGAGATATATGATTTCCTTCGTCTGCTCTTTGCAAGAATAGGTGAGGCTTACTCATACAATACCGGAAAGCGGATGGTGAAGTGGAGTGAAGAAGAAATCGTTGAGAATATTTTTTTGAAATATAAGAACAAAAAAATTGTATTGCTGGCACCGCTGATTCGTGGCCGCAAGGGACATTACCGGGAACTGTTTGAAGATATCCGTAAGAAAGGTTTTTTGAAAGTAAGAGTAGATGGGGAGATAAAGGATATAGTTCCCAAAATGCAGGTGGACAGGTATGCGATTCATGATATTGAACTGGTGGTTGACCGCCTTCAGGTTTCTGATGATTTAAAAGCAAGGCTCAGCCAGAGTGTGCAACAAACGCTGAAGCTGGGTAAAGACCTGATGTTTTTGTTAGTGGATGATTCAAAGTTTGTGCAGTATTCAAAATTGCTGATGTGTGAAGACACCGGCATCAGTTATGAAGAGCCTTCTCCCAACGCTTTCTCATTTAATTCTCCTTATGGTGCCTGCCCGGCCTGTAAAGGGTTGGGTACAAAGCACCAGATAAATATGGAGGCCGTTATTGCGGACTCCTCTTTAAGCATCAGCGAGGGAGGGATTGCTCCGCTTGGTGAAGAAAGAGATGCATGGGTTTTTCGACAGGCGAAAGAAGCAGCAAAAAAGCATAAGGTTTCGCTGACAACCCCTGTTGGAAAACTTTCTGCCAAGCAACTTAATGTGATGCTGTATGGAAATGAGGAAGGTAAACAGGCAGACGTTGATTTTGAAAATGCAAAGTTTGATCCTTCAGCTCCATTTGAAGGAGTGATAAATATGCTGTATCGCTGGTTTGTCAATCCTTACAGCGAGGCGATAAGGGAGTGGACAGAAGATTACATGACTATAAAACCCTGCGACAGTTGTGGAGGCGCCCGTTTAAAAAAAGAAAGTCTTTGGTTTAAAGTGAATGGAAGAAATGTGGCCGAACTGGGCAATATGAACCTTGATAACCTGGCTGCCTGGTTTGATGGTATTGAGCTGATGCTGGATAACAAGCAAAAGACAATTGCAAAAGATATACTGAAAGAAATAAGAGAGAGGCTGGAGTTTTTGCTTGATGTCGGACTTACTTATCTTTCTTTGAACCGGCCTTCTAAGACACTTAGTGGTGGAGAATCGCAGCGTATCAGGCTGGCCACGCAGATTGGTTCGCAGTTGCAGGGCATTACATATATACTCGATGAACCTTCAATTGGCTTGCACCAGCGGGACAATCATCGCCTGATTGAAGCGCTGAAAAATCTTCGCAATATTGGCAACAGTGTGCTGGTAGTGGAACATGATAAAGATATTATGCTGGCAGCCGACCATTTAATTGACATCGGTCCGAAAGCAGGTTATCATGGCGGAAGGATAGTGGCGCAGGGCGAACCAAAGCAACTGCTCAAATTAGATACCTTGACATCGGGTTACCTGAACGGACACAGAAAAATTGAAGTACCTGCGGAAAGAAGAAAAGGTAATGGTAAGTTTTTGGAACTGAAAGGTGCGAAAGGTAACAACCTGCAGAATGTTGATGTGAAATTTCCTTTGGGTAAATTTATTTGTGTGACAGGTGTAAGCGGCAGTGGAAAATCAACACTGATTAATGAAACGCTTTATCCGATTCTGTCTAAACATGCTTACGGTTCCAAAGCAATGCCTCTTGAGTACAAATCAGTAAAAGGACTGGAGTATATTGATAAAGTAATTGAAATAGACCAGTCGCCAATCGGTCGTACTCCAAGAAGTAACCCGGCCACTTACTGTGGATTTTTTACAGAAATAAGAACATTGTTTGCCTCATTGCCCGAAGCAAAAATCCGTGGTTATAATGCAGGACGTTTTTCGTTTAATGTAAAAAACGGACGTTGCGATGTATGTGAAGGCGGTGGTATGCGGGTGATAGAAATGAACTTTTTGCCCGATGTGTATGTGCATTGCGAAAAATGCAATGGTAAGCGTTATAATAGGGAAACACTGGAAATTCGCTATAAAGGAAAATCAATTGCTGATGTGCTGGAGATGACAGTGGAGGAGGCAGTGGAGTTTTTCCAGAACGTACCATATTTATACAGAAAGATAAAAGTGCTGGAAGAAGTGGGCCTGGGTTATATAACACTGGGACAGTCGGCCGTAACATTAAGCGGGGGAGAAGCACAGCGGGTAAAACTGGCAACAGAGTTATCAAAAAAAGATACCGGAAAAACTTTTTACATATTAGATGAACCAACAACCGGTTTGCACTTTGAAGATATTAAACACCTGCTGGATGTGCTGAACAAATTAGTGGACAGGGGAAATACGGTTTTAGTGATTGAGCATAATATGGATGTGATAAAAGTGGCTGACCATGTTATTGATATTGGCCCGGAAGGCGGGGACGGCGGAGGTGCTATTGTATTTGAAGGAACACCGGAAGAGTTGATAAAGAATAAGCAGAGTTTTACCGGACATTTTTTAAAACCAGAACTTGTCTGACAGTTGATGTCTTGCAAGTTTGCAAAACTAATACTATGGGATTTGATCACATCAGCGGCCTGCCCGATTGGGAAGATGAAGATGATTACCGTGACGATGATGAGGAAGGCGACGAATGGAAACCTAAGCCAACTACCGAAGCCTGCAAGGCCATGTATGAACAGTGGAAACAGGTAATGATTGTACTCAACGGTGCTATGGAAACTATGAACACTGATACAGGTGAAGGTGGTTTTCCGGCAGAGTATTGGGAAGACCACAAAGCCATGCTTCTCGGTGATGCCTACCAGGTAGCAGTAAAGATAAAAAGTTCGGAGGCCGGCCTGTACATGATACGCATGGAGAATGCCTGCCTCATCCGTAAAAATGCACAGTTTATAAAATCATCAATGCTTACGATGATAAGCGAAGGGGCAATAGAAGAAGCACATGGGATGGTGATAAGGGACGAGATTGATAAGTTCCGGATGCAGTTCAGGCATTGGGTAAGCACTTTTGAAAGAGATGAGTTTGAAGACGAGTGGGGATTGTTTTGAGAATTATAGATAGCAAAAAACCCACCAAGCGGTGGGTTTCTTATTAATAAGCTGTAAGAATCTTAAACTTTTGGTTTGTTATCAGGAAGTTTCACAATTCCCATAATCCAAAGAACTCCTAGAACACCTGCGGCAATCGCAAGATAAATGCCAATTGAAGTAAAGCTGGAGGCACGCAGAAATTGTATTAATGCTATACCACCACCTGCACCAAACGCAATCAGGGAATAAAGCTTTTCCTGTCCCTCATATCCTTTAGTTTTGTCTCCAAAAACAAAAGGCAAAACACCTGCGCCAATAAAGCCTAAGAACGAAAGCCATCCAAGTTCATGCAGACCATTTACTGAGTAGCCGCCAAAGCCCCCGAAAGAAAACTTCCACCAGGGAAGAATACAGGCTATTACGCCAACACCAGCTAATATTAAAGCATACAATTTTTGTTTGTTCAAATTTTCCATAACTAATTTGGTTGATTTTGGTTGTGCCTACTCATATGGCTTTTCGGCATTCGCCCCTGTTTAATGGTCAGGTATCCAACAAGTTGTTCAGCCTAAGGTAAGGCAGTTTTTTTGTAAAAAAGTCAGCAGCAGGTTATTTTTTTGTACTAAATGATAACAATGAGTTAGTTACAGCAGAGATGGGAGAAGATAATTCCGTAAAGGTTGGCAGGAAGTGATTGTCCCAAAAGGGTCTCCTTGCGGAGCAAAAATCTTTATCGAGGTGTAGCTAATCTTTGGTTTTTCACCCGGATACCGGATTTAAGCAATTTTCCTGCCTTTACGGTTCTTAGTTATGACATGTTAAAAGAGCTCAGACTTATAAAGACCTGTTTCTGTGCAGGCCGCAGTTCTGTAAGTTGGGCAGAGAATGTTTAATAAAATGATTACTAATAAGAGTACCAATAGAGAACGGATCAGGTTTATTCAACCAGGGTATCAGATTTTATTAAGTTCTCCGCCGCTTACAGATTTTACCTTCCATTACGCAATTAAGTTTACCGGATATCAAAAAGGCCTTTCACAGACTCCTCGTCATCCACCAGCACTATGTAGGTGTACTTGCCGGGAGTAAGCCCTTCAGTAATAATATGTCCTTTGGGCTTAAGCTCATATACCTTAACAAGAATGCCACTGGCATCAAAAACATGAATGCTCACTTTTGAGCCCACAATGTTTTTTACCGACATGTGCATAGTCCTCTTTACAATGTCTGGATGGATTTTTACAATCTTGTTATTTCTTGAGGAAAATGAGGTGATAGTGGATTTTTTTTCCACTTTTGTTTTATTGCTGATTGTTTCATCATCTCCCGTTACCTTGGCAATGTTTAATGAGTCTTCAAAGTCAGCATCTGCAGCCAGCAAGGGTGCTGGTAATATGACTGCGAGGGCAAAGAGTGCATTGGCAGCCAGTGCAGAAATGTTACTTAAGGTTTTCATATCGGCACAGTTTAGAGGTTTGTATTAATAGAATACCGGGCACTTCAGTTGTTTGGTCCTGGCATCGTTGTTTATACGCCAGCCTAATCTCAGGATTGTAGAGAAATAGGCATCGTTTTCCTTTGGGTCTCCTCTTTCAGCAAATTCAGGATAAGGTCTTGATGCAGGGAAAGTATATGTTCCCCTGTAGTAAAGCCTTCTTGCCACAACAGCATCAGCAGCCGGCAGGTTCTGGTCAAAGTGAATCGGGTCTATATAATAATCATGGCTTACATCATCAACATAATCTGTAAAAAGCTTACGATGTAATATTTCAAGGCCTATGTATGTTCTTTCCTTGATATAGTATTTGAATCCGAAACCCATCAGCACATTCATCTGTGTAAGTTTGTAAGGCTTGCTGTCAGGATACTGCGGGAATCCTTGTCCCTCCAGTTTAAGAGGTGCAAGGTTTACCCAGCTTCCATCCATATCCTTTGTTTGCGGGTTGAAGTGGTAAATGCCCACACCACCCACAACATAAGGCCTGAATTTTCCTTTAAGCCCATCGTACTTTTCGAAGAAGTATGTGGGATATAGTTCTGCAGCGATATAGGCTTCACTGATTTTTGATCTGAAGCTGAGTCCTCTTTCTCTTCTGTCCATTTCAGCGCCGCCTTTGGCGGGAGCCTGGGCATCATCACCTTCTACATAGCCAAGGTTTCCGGCAATTCGTAAACTGGCCCACTCAACAGGATAATAGTTGAAGTAAACACCCTTATTCATCTTAGTTAGTGGAACATCAAGGTCCTTGATAAAAGTCTTGCCAACACCGGCACTGCCGCCTAAATCGCCAAGGAAAAACATAGTGCCAAGGCCTAGGCCTGCTTCAAATTTTCCATCTCCTGAGGTGATTGATTGTGCCTGCGACAGAACAGAGGAGAGTGCTATACTAAATAATAGTATTACACTTCGTAAGAAAGGTAAACTTGCTCTCATTGGTATCAGATTTCTGGTTTTCTGCTATTGGATTTCAGTGCTAAAGTAGAGAATGCACCAGCAACAATACCTTAAATGCCGGCAAAAGATGAGAAAAGGATATATTTCCCAAGTTGTTCTACTGCGAATATTTACGAAATCTGACCTTTACGCAACATTTCAATATGTTCAATGCCGTCTTCAAGATAGATATCGCTGGTTTGTTCAAAACCTAAAGAAGAGTAGAATTTATTGAGGTAAAGTTGTGCGCCGATTTTTATACCAGTGACGCCGAAGAGTTCAATTGTTTTTTTGATGGCAACATTCATAAGTTTTCTCCCTGTTCCGTTTCCCCTTGTTGTTTTCGATGTTACCACCCTTCCGATTGAAGGTTCCGTATATGAAATGCCCGGGGGTATAATACGGGCAGTTGCAAGCAGGTTATCATCCTGCCAATACATAACATGGTACGAGAGTTTGTCTTTATTATCCATGTCCTGATACACACAGTTTTGCTCCACCACAAATACTTCACTTCTTAATTGAAGGATGGCATACAACTCAGCTACAGTCAGTTCATCAAATTTTTTTATCTCCCAGGTCATTTTCTTAATAGTTGTATTTGTTCTTCCAGAGAAATTTGAGGTGTTTTCTTAATTCTTCTTCCCTCGCATTTTTCCCGGGATTATACAAAGTTGTACCACTTATTTCTGATGGGAGATATTCTTGTGCTGAAAAATTGTTTTCATAGCTGTGCGAATACTCATAATCTTTTCCATATCCGAGATTTTTCATCAGGCGGGTTGGCGCATTGCGTATGTGCAATGGTACAGACAGGTCGCCTTTCTCCCGCACCATAGCCTGGGCCATATCAATAGCTGCACAGGCTGCATTACTTTTTGCACTTGCCGCAAGATAGGTGGCGCATTGCGATAAAATAATCCTTGACTCAGGATAACCAATCTTATTTACCGCATCAAAAGTTGTATTAGCAAGTACCAGTGCGGTAGGATTTGCATTGCCAATATCTTCGCTGGCAAGAATTATCATTCGCCGGGCTATAAACTTTACATCTTCACCGCCTTCAATCATGCGTGCAAGCCAATAGACAGCAGCATTGGGGTCGCTGCCGCGGATTGATTTAATAAATGCTGAGATGATGTCATAATGCTGCTCACCGCTTTTATCATACAAGGCAATTTTTTGCTGTGCAACGTTCATAACAAATTCATCAGTGACGGTTACTGAATCCTCGTTGGTGTCGCAAACTATTTCCAGAAGGTTAAGCAGTTTTCTCGCATCTCCTCCTGATAAGTTGATGATTGCTTCTGTTTGCCTGAGTTCAATCTTTTTCTTCTTTAGAAATTCATCTTTAGCGATAGCTTTTTCAAGAAGGCTGATTAAACTTTCATTACTTAAAGGCTTTAATACATACACCTGGCACCGGCTAAGCAAGGCACTGTTAACTTCAAATGAAGGGTTTTCGGTAGTTGCTCCAATAAGTGTAATGATGCCTTTTTCAACTGCACCGAGCAAAGCATCTTGTTGAGACTTGTTAAAGCGGTGAATCTCGTCAATAAATAATACCGCACCCCTGTGTTCTTTCGACTTTTCAATAATATCTCTTACATCTTTCACACCGGCATTGATGGCACTAAGCTGATAAAAGGGAGTGTGCAGAGTATTTGCGATAATGTTTGCAATTGTGGTTTTGCCGGTACCCGGAGGCCCCCAAAAAATGATAGAGGGTATTTTGCCCTGTTCAAGTGTCTTTCGCAGAATACTGCCTTTACCTAAAAGATGTTCTTGTCCGGCCACCTCGTCGATATGCCGGGGCCTTATCCGTTCTGCCAGTGGCACATGTTCATTCATGCGGTTAAGGTAGTGAAATTGATATATATCATCTTCAGACTTTTATGAAAAAAGCTACATTTGCCTCTTAACAATCGATTGCGAATAGTGAACCATTTTTCTGGCGATATAAATTGTAATATATCCGAGCTGCAACAGCAAATTGCAGTTTTTGAAGATGTGTCTGCATATAGAAAGCTGTTTCATTGCCTTTTTCCTTCTATTCAAAATTTTGCTTTCTCAATCGTGAAATCAAGGCAGCTTGCCGAAGAAATTGCCTCGGATGTACTTATGGAAGTATGGATGCGGAGGCTTAAACTGATGGAAGTCGAAAATTTGCGGCTTTATCTTTTTACCAGCGCAAAAAATGCTTCTCTTAAGAAGTTGAGGCAGGAAACCCATTTTAGCCTTTCAACCCTTGATGAGTTGCAGGTAGAGTTTATTTCCGATTATGGCAATCCTGAAGAGCTGATGAACAGGTCAGAGCTGGAAAAGAAGGTACATGAGGCCATTAATGAACTCCCGCCCCGCTGCAAGGTCATTTATAAGCTCGCAAAAGAGGATAAACTTAAATACGCTGAGATTGCTGAATTACTGGATGTGAGTATTAAAACAATTGATAGCCAGCTTGTTATAGCAAACAAGAAAATTATCTCCACTGTTAAGTCCTTCGTTGGAAAAAAAAGTTAACATTCCTTTAGGGGATTATGCCTCTCTCTGTACTCCTTATTATGGATATGTTTCAATCAGACGAAGACAGAATATTAACCCTCGTTACACGGAAATTAATGGGCGAAGCGACCAGTTCTGAACTGGATGAGCTCTCTTCATTAATAGCAGAAAATCCTTCGTATGAAATATTAATTCAATCTCTTACGCATATTTGGGACTCTTCGCCAGTTATAGATGAAGAGTTCCTGGAAGCCACTTTTGTTGCACATATCGACAGAATGAAGAGCAATGGATGTGAATTTGAATCATATGAAACAGCCATTGAAGCGAGGCGCCCCTGGTATTCTCCAAAAAGAATGCTGGTTCCCGCTTTTTCAGTACTTGCAATAATTACAGCGGTCTATTTTCTATTTGGCGGAAGAGCTTCAGAAAATAAGCCGGTAATGGCTGAAGGGAAGGAAATTAAAAATGAAATAAGCACCCGGAATGGAAACCGCACAAGGATACAACTGCTGGATGGGTCAACCGTTTGGCTTAATGCTGGCAGCAAATTAGATTACGGAAAGGATTTTGGCGGGGCAAAAAGAGAAGTGTATCTGACTGGTGAAGCATTCTTCGATGTGACAAAAAACCCGGAGAAGCCATTTATCATACATACCAACGCCATCGATGTAAAAGTAATTGGTACCCAATTCAATGTTAGATGCTACCCTACTGATAAAATGGTTGAAACAAGCCTTATTAAAGGCAGTGTGGAAGTACTGGTGAAAAACAGGGGCGAAAAATGGGTGCTGAAGCCCAATGAAAAATTGCTTGTGGAGAATGTTACATCTCTGCCCTTAAAAAGGAGCAAGGATGAAGCAGAACCTGTCAGGGCAAGACAGGTTTTGGTGGCAATAAAACCGCTCACATATCAGAATAATGATTCCGTATCAGTAGAGGCGGCCTGGGTCCGCAATAAATTGTCTTTCCAGGACGAATCATTTGCAGAAGTGGCACAAAAAATGGAACGATGGTACGATGTGGAGTTTGAGTTCAGAACTGAGGGGTTAAAAAATCTTTCTGTGTATGGGTCATTCACCAGCGAAACATTGCAGCAGGCACTTGAAGCGTTGGAGTTTTCATTTGGCTTTAAATATGATATACAAGGTAAAAAAGTGATCATTTACTAAACATACATCTGCTTATTTTAACTAAAAAACTGATTGCTATGCTAAGCCTAAACAATTCCTCTTAAGAGGTTTCATACAAATGCAGGGATGCAGGCATTCCTGATAGTTAACATTATTTACGGAAATCTGCAAAAGGTTTCCTCAATATGCTACTAAATAATTAAATTGTATGAAAAAAAAGACTTTGATTAACGGGCACATAAAAGCCCTGAAAAAGCCGCTCTTGGTTATGAAACTTACTTTACTACTTACAGTTTTCTGTACGTTTCATGCTTTAGCCGGTCTTGATGCACAAACAATATCGATTAAAGCAAACGACACAGAAATTTCTCAGTTGCTGAGAACTATTGAAAAGCAGGGAAATTTTCGCTTTCTCTACAATACCCGCATGAGGGATTTGAAACAGAAAGTAACTATCAACCTGCAACATGCTCAGCTTAGAGATGTACTGCAGCAGCTATTTGCCGGAACTTCAATCAGCTATCGTCACCTAGATGATAACTTGGTAGCTCTCCGTTCCACAGATCCTGCGGATGCAGATATCCGTGTTTCCGGACGTGTAACAAATGACGCTGGTGATGGGGTGGCAGCTTCTGTTCAGGTTAAAGGTTCTACTGTTGGTACAGCTACTGATGCCAACGGTAACTTTGTTATTACAGTTCCGGATAATGCCACTTTAGTTGTTTCTGCTGTTGGTTACGAACCTCAGGAAATTTCAGTTGGTGGCCGCCAGCAAATCAATGTAAGGCTGGTGCAGTCAACCCGCAAAATGGATGAAGTGGTTGTGATTGGTTATGGTACTGCCAGCAAAAGAGATTTGACCGGTTCAATCGTGAAACTCAGCGGCCGTGATGTATCAGACAAGCCAAATACTAACCCAGTTGCGTCTTTACAAGGTAAAGTAGCCGGTTTAAGTATTGTTAACTCTGGTACTCCGGGTCAAGAGCCTGATATCCGTATCAGGGGTACAAACAGCCTTGGTGGTTTAAAACCTCTTTATCTTGTTGATGGTATCTTCAACGATAACATTGGCTTCTTGAACCCTAATGATATTGAATCAATCGAAATTCTGAAAGACCCTTCATCACTGGCTATCTTCGGTGTAAGAGGCGCTAACGGTGTTATCGCAATTACTACCAAAAAAGCAAAATCTGGCCAGGTAAATATCAATTTCAATACAACTTTCAGTGCTAAAAAACTGGTTGATAAAATTGACATGGTAAATGCTTCTGAGTTTAAAACACTCTTCGAAGAAGAACAAACTAATCTCGGTCTTACTCCTACAAGTGCCGGCTGGTTCAACTTCACTCCATGGACAGGTAATACTGACTGGGTGGATGAACTGACAAGAACCGGTGCCATGTCAGCAAGTAACCTCAGCATTTCTACAGCTACAGACAAGAACAAACTTTATTTTGGTCTGGGCTATACAAAAGAAGAAGGTGTAATCAAACACCAGCAACTGAACAAGATCACCCTTACATTAAGTGATGAAGTAAAAGTTAGTAAAGGAATAAAACTGGGCTTTACATTTAATGGGATGAGGCAAAAGAATCCTTTCAGCTGGGCAAACGGATTGTTGTTTACTGCACGCCGCACACTTCCTATCACTCCGGTGTATAACTCAGAAATGGGTGCTTATTACAACCTCGCTATTCAGGCAGGACAGATGGCTAACCCGGCATGGGAACTTAACGACAATTGGGATAAGGAATTGTCATACGAAAACAGGATGGTGGGAAGCGTTTACGCTGATGTTACTTTCCTGAAGGATTTCAACTTCCGTTCTACTTTCTATGCTGATATGTCTAATGTGGATGCAAGGTCTTACAGGCCTATTGACAGCCTCTATGATCCGATCTCTAACAACAATTTTATACATGTAGGTTACAATCTAACATCAGTAGCGCAAAGCAATCAACGTTGGAATAAGTTTCAGCAGGATCATATCCTTACTTATAAGAAAGCGATTGGCGATCACAACCTGACTGCTATCGGTGGTTTCACCACTTATTATAATGAGTACAGGGGATTGTCAGGTTCTGTTAAGCAATCTCAAACCGGCGACCCGATACCAAACGATAAGAGGTTCTGGTATGTAGATAACGGTTTTGGAGACAAGGATACAAGACTTTCATCTTCCGGTCAGTGGGAAAGAGCTACTGTTTCCGGACTGATGAGGTTACTATACAACTACAAAGGAAAATATATGCTGAATGCTTCCTTCCGTCGTGACTTATCATCAGCATGGCGTCAGGACTATGGCAATCAGGGACAGAATTTCTGGGCCATTGGTGCAGCATGGGAAATCAGTAAAGAAGATTTCTTCCAGAATCAAAAAGTATTTGACTACTTGAAATTGAAAACAAGTTTTGGCCAGTTGGGTATTCAGAATACTTATGGATATGATTATCCGGCATTTCCTACGTTGTCAACCACTTCCAGTGCTGTATTTGGCACTTTAGTTGTTCCGGTATATAGCCAGACATATTTAGCTGATAAGAACCTGCATTGGGAAACAGTAGATGGTAAAGAAGTGGGAATTGAATTCGATATGTTGGGCAGAAAGCTCCATGGAGAGATTTCTTATTACCATAAAACAACTAACGATCTTATTGCTTTGATTGATGCCGGCGCTGGTTATAACACATTAACTAACCTGGGTAAGATGAGGAACAAAGGCTTTGAGATTTCTGCCAGCTATAACCAAAAGCTGACAAAGGATCTTAACCTTACAGTATCCGCTAACATAACCACTTATGATAACAAGTTTCTTGAATCAACCTATATCTCCGGATTTGATGAGCAAAGGGCGAACAGGGTAGTTCCTGGTTTTCCAATTGGTTCATTCTGGGGTTATGTAGTTGAGGGTGTTTACCAAAGCTATGCCGACATTCTGGCATCACCAGTTATGAATGTAGGATCAAGCTATGTTCCGGGTTGTTTGAAATATAAAGATGTAAATGGCGATGGTAAGATAACAACTGATGACAGAACTGTTATTGGTAATCCTACTCCAGATTTCACTTATGGTGGAAATGTTGGATTGAAATATAAGGGATTTGATTTTGGTGTTGACTTCCAGGGTGTTTATGGAAATGAAGTGTACAGGTATTGGGGCAGCTCAGAATTGCCTTATACTAAATTCAACTATCCTCAATTCAAACTGGATCGTTGGCATGGCGCCGGTACATCTAACTGGGAACCTCTTCTGGGCGATGCATACAGCACCAACAGGTTGCCTTCAACGTATGGTATTGAAGACGGAAGCTACCTGCGCATCAGGAACCTGCAGATCGGTTACAGCTTTAACCCAGAAATGCTTAAAAAGGCCTATATCAAGAGCATGAGAATATTCTTCAATATTCAGAACCTTAAGACATGGAAAAATAACTCAGGTTATTCACCAGACTTTGGCGGTTCTTCTACAAGCTTTGGTATTGACGAGGGAACAAACCCTCTGCCAAGAGTAATTTCAGGTGGTATTAACATTAATTTTTAATTAAGCAAATAATATTATTATGAGAAAGAAAATATTTAACCTGCTTATCATTCTGGCTGTACCGGCAATGGGTATGATGTTCGGGAGCTGTAAGAAGTTTCTCGACCGCAAACCCCTTCAGGCTTCGCTGGAAGATTTGAATCAGGGTGGTGTGGAAGGTCTTACATTTGGATTATACGGTGCATTCCTTGACCGTAATGGTTCTTATCACGGATTCAGCAGTATTCCGTGGTTTGGCCTTAACTCCTTCCGCGGTGATGATGCCATGAAAGGAAGCAGTGCAAGTGATGGTGCGGACTGGGGTTTGATTTATGATAATTTTCAGTATCAGAAATCACACTGGTCAAGTGAAATTTATTGGGATCACCATTACAATTTGATTTCAAAAGCAAATGTTGTAATACAAACGGCAGATTCACTTCAGTTGACAGATCCAGCCTCAATGATAAATATTGCAGAGGCAAAATTCTTCCGTGCACTGTCTTATTTTGATTTGGTGAGGGTATTTGGCGAAGTTCCAAAGATCGATTTCAGGGTTTATGTGCCTAACGATCAGAAGAAGCCAAAAGCAACAGTTGCTCAAATCTGGGCGTTGATAGATGCAGACTTAAATGCTGGAATAACCAACCTGCCAGAAGATTGGTTAAATGCAGCTGGAAACAATAAGTATCCTGGTCGTCTGACCAAATATTCTGCAATGGCATTTGCTGCAAAAGCTAAATTGTACAGGCAGGATTGGGCAGGAGCTTTGGCTCTTTGCCAGCAAATCATCAATTCTACGAAGTATGCATTACTGCCTAATTACAAGTCTAACTTCCTTGTAGAGGGCGAAAATGGTAAAGAATCTCTTTTTGAAATTCAAGCTCTTGTTGGCGCTAATGGAGTCCCTGATAATGGGTATGAATTTGGTGTGGAACAAGGCGTAAGAGGATCTGGTACATGGGATCTTGGATGGGGATGGAATACTCCTGAACCCGGCCAGGAAGCATCGTATGAATCTGGAGATGTAAGAAGGTCTGCTACTATTTTGTATTCAGGACAGGATGATGGTTATGGTAAAACGGTGCCAGATTATCCAGCCGTTCTGCCCCGTGCATACTGGAACAAAAAAGTTTATCCGGAACCATCAATGCAGGCTTATACAGGCAGAAGGCAGAACTCCTGGTTGAACCATGTGCTGCTGCGCTATGCTGATGTATTACTGATGGCTGCAGAGGCGGCCAACGAATTGGGTGGTGCTTCAAACCAAACAAATGCAACTGCATGGGTTAATGCAATCCGAAGCAGGGCCGGGCTGGGTTCAATTTCCTTTGCATCCCAAGCACAAATGAGAGCTGCCATCAAGCAGGAAAGAAGGTCTGAGTTTGCTATGGAAGGTGAAAGATTCTTTGACCTTGTAAGATGGGGTGACGCAGAATCAGTATTAGGGGCAAGTGGTTATACTCCTTGCCACAAATATTATCCGCTGCCTCAGAAAGCAATAGACTTTGCAGGTGGAATACTGGTTCAGAACCCTTGCTGGTAATAAAATAGTTTTCTGCCGGTGAAAAGTATTCCCGGCAGAAAACAATTCTAATCAATTAAAACAATTGAAATGAAAAAAAGTATTTTGAAAAAAATAAGCCTTGCAGCCTGTGCTGCATTATTACTGGCATCTTGCCAAAAAATGGACAGGCCGGAGTTGGGTGATTATCCGAAAGATGCGAGTGCACCCGGAGGCCCTCTTAAGTTCTATGCAGCGTTTGACGGTACTACTACTAATCCACTGATGAATGCGGTTGACAGTATAAGAGCAAATTTTGCTTCTGATAATCCTTTCACTACTTCAACTGGTGTTAGCGGAAAAGCAGTTACCGGTGTAAATCAGAAATTCATCAAGTATCCTTCTTTTAATGAATGGGCTTCCAGTAAGAGTATTTCAATATCTGTTTGGTATAAAAAAGACGGACAAACTAAGAACAACGCCGGCGGAAATGGCCCGGAATATTTGATGTCAATCAAAGCAGTTGATGGTTATCATTGGAGCAATGCTATTGCTTTCTTTTTCCTTGAAGGTAATAACACAGCCTGTGCAGTTAAAAGCGAATTTGTAAGTAATACTGGTGACACTTGGTTTACCTGGGAAGGCGGACAATCCATAGCCGGACTGTGTGACAACAACTGGCATCATCTTGTTTTTACTTATGATCAGACTAACAGTACAGCTAAACTGTATGTAGATGGTGTTCAAAATCCGAATGTAAAAACATGGGGCACTCACGGTGCTTTAGATCTGGCAACAAGCAAGATCAGCGAATACAGGGTAGGTGCTGGCCCATCTACAAGCTATAATTCTGATGACTGGCTGGCTTGCTCATTTAAAGGCAGTATTGATCAGTTCAGGTTGTATAGCACAGTATTAACTGCTGCAGAGATTCAAGCTTTATTTACTGCTAAAAAATAACATGACGTTTTTGCTGTTTTTAGCAGGATAGTTTTTTTGATAATGGGGATGTAAATTTTCTTACATCCCCATTTATTTTGCCCTCACAGAGTGTAATTTGCGATATGAAAAGTTGTAAGCATATTTTTACGGTTTTGTTCTTTATTTCATTGTTAATTTATACGACCGGGTGCAACCGTGAAAAAAAGCACCATTTTACCAATCTTCCTTCCTCTTCTACTAATGTTACGTTTACGAATAAGCTTCCGGACAAGAAGCTCTTTAATATTCTTTACTACCTCTACTATTATAATGGAGGTGGTGTGGCAGTTGGTGATATAAACAAAGATGGCCTAACTGATATTTTCTTTACCGCCAACACAAAAGGGAATAATAAACTTTACCTGAATAAAGGAGATTTTAAGTTTGAAGATATTACAGCTAAAGCCGGTGTTGCCGGAAAATCAGATTGGGCTTCCGGAGTTACCATGGCAGATGTAAATGGCGATGGACTCCTGGATGTCTATGTGTGTGCGGTGAGCAAGAAATTTGGATTAAATGGCTTTAACGAGCTTTATATTAATAACGGGAACAATACTTTTACTGAAAAGAGTAAAGAATATGGGCTGGACTTTTCAGGTCTGTCTCAGCAAGCCGCCTTCTTCGATTATGACCGAGATGGTGATCTTGATTGCTATCTTCTGAATCAGTCTTATCAGCCTCACCAGAATGTTGTCGATACAATACGGAGACATAAATATGATACAATAGCCGGCGACAGGCTTTACATGAATGATTTAAGTGCCTCTGGAAAATTTATTGATGCATCTAATGCTGCCGGAATTTATCAAAGTAACCTTGGCTATGGCTTGGGACTTGCAATAGCCGATATGAATAATGACGGTTGGGATGACATTTATATCGGCAATGACTTTCACGAAAATGATTACTACTATATAAATAATGCTAACGGAACTTTCACTGAAAGCGGAGCAAAACACTTCAGGCATTACAGCCGTTTTAGCATGGGGAACGATGTCAACGATTATAATAATGACGGGCAACCGGATGTAGTTACGGTTGATATGCTGCCGCCAGACGAGAAAACACTTAAGACATATGGCAGTGATGAAAATCCTGATATCTATAACATGAAGCTTACAGTTAATGGCTACCAGCACCAGGTGTCAAGAAACTGTTTGCAAAGGAATAATGGCAACGGCACCTCTTTCAGTGATGTTGCCTTAATGTGTAATGTCTCAGCTACTGACTGGAGCTGGGCACCTCTTTTTGCTGATTTTGATAATGATGGAAGAAAGGATTTGTTTGTTTCGAGCGGAATTCCCAAGCGGCCTGTGGATATGGACTACGTCAGGTTTGTTTCAGATCAAACAGTTAAGAAAGGCCTTGATTTTACTGATAAATATGACCAGGAAACAATTGATGCCATGCCCGAAGGCAGCTGCCATCCTTTCTTTTTTAAGAATAATACCGGATACTCTTTTAGTGATGTAAGTAATGATTGGGGAACAGGCAAGATGAAGGGTTTTTATAATGGTGCAGCTTATTCAGATTTAGATAACGACGGCGATCTTGACATGGTGATAAATGCGCTTGAAGAAAAATCACTTATTCTACGAAACAATACAAATGATAAAAGAAGCATCTCATTTTCTTTCAGTGGTGATAGTCTAAATAAGTTTGGCCTTGGAACTAAAATTTACCTGTTTTCAAAAGAAGGGCTGCAATATCAGCAGCTAACGCTTACAAGAGGATTTCAGTCGTCTGTAGAGCCGAAACTATTTTTCGGATTTGGCATTGCATCAGTTGCGGATAGTGTACTGGTGGTATGGCCCGATCAAAAATTCCAGTTGTTGAAAAATATTGCTATAGGGAAGACTATAGAATTAAAAAAGGCTGATGCGCAGGATATATTTAGCTATGCAGAATGGTTTCCGGATAGGAACATTTTTACACCTGTTGATATTCTTTCGGACTGGAAACACAAGGAAAATGACTTTTATGATTTTAATATTCAGTACCTGATACCTCACAAACAATCAACCCGTGGTCCTAAGGTGGCTGTAGCCGATATTAATAATGATGGTCTTGATGACATGTATGTATGTGGTGGCAGAAAACAGCCAGGTGCTTTGTTTGTTCAGCAACCGGATGGCAGATTTGCCGAAACTAACAAAACATTATTCGAAAAGGATGCAGGAAGTGAAGATGTAGATGCTGTTTTCTTTGATGCAAATGGTGATAAGCAGCCTGACCTGTTGGTAACAAGTGGTGGAAATGAAGTGTTGATGGCAAGTATTGAAGGAGCAGACAAGCTATATATAAATGACGGGAAAGGAAATTTTAGCAAGGCGGAACTTGCCTTCCCCATTAAATATGAAAATAAATCCTGTATAGCTTACACAGATATTGACAAGGATGGGGATAATGACTTCTTTATCGGAAATCTGGCAAGCCAGACGGCGTATGGTCAACCGATGGATTCATATTTATATCTGAATGATGGTAATGGCAAATTTGATGTGGCCACCAGGGAAACGATTTTTCTACAAGCAATTGGAATGGTTACATCTGCGGCTTTTGCTGATGTTAATAATGATACATGGCCTGATCTTGTTGTTACTGGAGAATGGATGCCGCTTAAGATTTTTATAAATAATAAAGGAAAATTCACTGAGACTGCTATACCTCAATCAACAGGTTTGTGGCAATGCCTTTTGCCTTCAGATGTTAATGGCGATGGCTTTGTGGATTTTCTTGCAGGCAACTGGGGCCACAATTCTAAACTTTGGTCGGGCAAGAACGGACCATTGAAACTTTACCTGAAAGATTTTGACAATAATGGTGCTGTAGAACAAATACTTTGCTACACAATAGATGGAAAAGAATATACTTTTCTTGCTAAGGATGAGTTGGAGAGGTCGTTGCCGGTATTGAAAAAAGCCTATCTGAGGTATAGCGAAGTGGCAGGTAAAACAGTTCAGTACCTCTTTTATGATTTGTTCAAGGATTATCAGGAGCTAAAAGCAGAAATATTGAGTTCCTCATGCTTTATTAATGATGGCAAAGGAAATTTTACAAGAGTAAACCTGCCGGATGAACTGCAAGTGGCACCAGTTATGACATTTGCTGAAAACCCTGCAAATCTGCCAAAAACTTATGTTGGAGCAGGCAATTTCTATGGTGTTACTCCTTATGAGGGCAGGTATGATGGGATGCTGCCGACCGCTTTTTCTTATAATAAGCAAACAAAATCGTTTGTTCTGGGCAGTACAATACCATCGTTTGATGGGGAAGCAAGGGATATTAGATGGCTGAATATGGCGGGAGGAAATAAGGTAATGGTTATTGCAAGAAATAACAATTCGTTGTTGTTCTATAAATCGGGCAATTAATAATTCAACTTTAATAACAAACATTTTTATGAAACGGTTAACAGCAGTTATTGCGATTGTTTTTACAATCACAGGCTGCAGCGAAAAGAAGGAGTACAAGAATTTATTCAATGATCCATTTCTTTATTCAAAAACAGTTAAGGCCTATAATTATGTGGTAATGGGTAACAACCTTGCCCCGATTGTTGCAAGCCGGTGCTATACTTATGCGGCTATTGCAGCATACGAAGTTGTGGCAATTGGCGATAACAGGTTTCAGTCATTGGCAGGACAGATAAAGCATCTGCCAGTGATAAAATTCCCTGATACTGCAAATGTGAATTTTCAATATGCGGCATTACTGGCTTTCTGTAAGGCAGGTGAGGCAACAACTTTTCCTGAAGGCAGTATGAAAGATCAAATTTCAATCCTCGATTCAATTGCAAAAGAGGCTGGTATGAGCAGTAAAATGAAAAAGGCTTCAATTGCTTTGGCCGATTCAGTTACCGTGCAAATCATAAAATGGAGTAAAGATGATAATTATGCACAGACAAGAACAGCCCCTAAATACGAAATCAAAACAGATGTAAAAGGAAGGTGGGTACCGACCCCTCCGCAGTATGCACAGGCACTTGAACCAAACTGGAATCAAATCCGACCAATTGTAATGGATAGTGCCAGCCAGTTTTTGACTCCGCGGCCTCCTGAGTTTAATCTTGATAACAAAAGCAGTGAATTCTATAAATGGGTGATGGAGGTTAAGAATGCCGGGGACAGTTTGACTGATGAGCAAAAACATATTGCTGAGTTTTGGGATGACCTTGGAAACAGGTCAATAGTTGAAGGGCATGTAATGTTTACCGCTAAAAAATTCTCGCCTCCGGGCCACTGGATGAACATTGTTGGAATAGCGGCGCAAACTGCTAAAGCTGATTTCTCAACTACAGTAGCTGCATATGCAAAAACTGCAATCGCCGGATTTGATGCCTTTATCCAATGCTGGGATGAGAAATACAGAAGTAACTTGCTCAGGCCGGAAACAGCTATAAATAATGTTCTTGGATATTCAGAGTGGCGTCCTTATTTGCAAACTCCTCCTTTTCCTGAATATACCTGTGGGCATAGCACTGTGTCTGCTTCTGCTGCAGAGGCTTTAACTGATGTTTTTGGTGACAATTTTGCGTATACAGACACATCTGAGCTTGAGTTTGGTATTAAGAACCGCTCCTTTACTTCATTCCGTCAGGCAGCAGTTGAAAATAACTGGGCAAGGTTTTATGGTGGAATTCACTATCATGGTTCTTGCCTGGTAAGTAATGAGTTTGGTAAAAAAGTTGGCATACTTGTTAATGAACGTTTAAAGATGAAAAAATGAAATTAATAAAATTGAATACAGGGAAAATTGGTTTGATAGGCGTTGGTTTGTTTTTTCTTTTTTTCTGCGGAGATTGTTCGAAAAAAAATTCTGATCCTGTACCTCCACCAACGCCCACACCCAACCCTGTAAATGAGATGGATTTTTGGCTTACAAAAGGAGATCAGTCTGCATTACTTGAAAAGCAAACCGGTGTGCTTTCCTTTGCTACAACTGCTAATGCATACAGTACCATCGAGATTGATTCAACACAGACTTATCAGAGTGTTGATGGGTTTGGTTATGCTTTGACAGGGGGCAGTGCTTATCTGATTAACAGGATGAGCACAGGGCAATCAACAGCTTTGCTTAATGAAATGTTTGGGAGCAGCAGTGGTATCGGAGTGAGTTATCTCAGAATCAGTATTGGGGCCTCAGACCTGAACGCTTCTGTTTATAGTTATGATGATATGCCAACGGGTCAAACAGATCCCACACTTACTAATTTTAGTTTATCACAAGATACAGTTGATGTTATTCCGGTGTTGAAAAAAATTCTGGCCATAAACCCAAACATAAAAATTATGGGTTCGCCATGGAGTGCCCCTGTTTGGATGAAGGATAATGGAAGTAGTATTGGCGGCAGCTTGCAGCCGCAATACTACAGTGTATATGCCCAGTACTTCGTTAAATACATTCAGCAGATGAAGGCTAAGGGGATAACAATTGACGCCATAACTGTGCAGAATGAACCGCAACATGGGGGTAATAATCCAAGTATGGTAATGTCTGCAGTACAGCAGGCAGATTTTGTCAAGAATCATTTAGGGCCTGCTTTTCAGGCGGCTGCAATTAATACCAAGATTATCATCTGGGATCATAACTGCGACAATGCGAATTATCCAATTACAGTATTAAGCGATGCTGCTGCCCGCCAGTATATTGATGGGTCTGCTTTTCACCTCTATGCAGGAGATATCAGTGCCTTATCTTCAGTGAAATCAGTTTTCCCTGAAAAGAACCTCTATTTTACAGAGCAATGGACAGGTGCAAATGGCAGTTTCAATGGCGATTTGAAATGGCATGTGAAGAATGTGGTAATCGGCTCAATGCGCAACTGGAGCAAGAATGCCATTGAATGGAACTTGGCCAGCGATCCTTTTTATATGCCTCATACCCCGGGTGGCTGTTCTGAATGTAAAGGTGCCCTTACAATTGATGGTTCAAATTATACTAGAAATGTGAGCTACTATATAATTGCCCATGCTTCGAAATTTGTTCCGCTCGGGTCGGTGCGTATCGCCAGCACTACAACTGCTTCTTTACCTAATGTTGCATTCCTGACGCCGTCTGGTAAGAAAGTTATGGTAATTGTAAATGATGGCAGTGCAGCAGAAAGTTTTAATATAAAATTCAAAAATAGATGGACTACAGCTTCTTTGGCTGCTGGTGCCGTTGGTACATTCATCTGGTAAAATATAGTTTTATGAAAAAAGTTAGCTTATTCATTATGGCAGGGATACTGTTCTCTTGTACAAACAATAAGAAAGAAGAAAGCGGTAAATCAGAGATTACTCCTTCACAAACTGATGGGAAACAGGTGATGGTTTATACTACGGCAGACAGCACCGCTTTCCGCTTATCAGCTTTTGATACAGCATCTTTTGCTGATAAGTCACAACCACTGGAGAGTGAGGTGTCAATCTTCATTGATACAGACAAAACTTTCCAAACGTTTTTCGGAATTGGCGCAGCGCTGACTGATGCTTCAGCGGAAACTTTTTATAAGTTGCCAAAGGATAAACAAACGGAATTGCTGAAAGCCTATTTTGATAAACAAAACGGCATTGGCTATACAGTCGCCAGAACAAATATCAACAGTTGTGATTTCAGCAGTGATATGTACACATATGTCACAGACAGTTCTGACAAAGAGTTGAAGTCATTCAACATTGAGCATGATAAAAAATTTAAGATTCCCTTTATTAAGGAAGCAATGGCAACTGCCGGAGGTAAGCTAGATCTTTTTGCAAGCCCCTGGAGTCCTCCTGCTTTTATGAAGACAAATGGAGAAATGCTTCATGGTGGTAAACTGAAGCCGGAGTATAACGATATGTGGGCATTGTATTACACAAAGTTTGTCAAGGCTTATGAGAAAGAAGGAGTACCGGTTTGGGGAATCAGTGTACAGAATGAACCAATGGCCACACAAAAATGGGAAAGTTGCATTTATACTGCGGAAGAAGAAAGGGATTTTCTTAAGAAGCATTTAGGCCCCACAATGGAAAAGGAAGGACTGAAGGATAAGAAGATTATTGTTTGGGACCATAACCGGGATATGATTTACCAAAGGGCAAGAACTTATTTTAATGACCCGGAAGCTGCTAAATATATTTGGGGTATTGGTTTTCATTGGTATGAAGACTGGAGCGGAGGAACGCCAATGTATGATAACCTCAGGAGAGTTTACGAGGCTTACCCTGATAAGAACATTTTCTTTACAGAAGGTTGTGCTGAGAGTTTCGATGCGAAGCGTTATAATGCCTGGGTGCTGGGTGAAGAATATGGCAGAAGCATGATCAATGACTTCAATAATGGTATGGTGGGCTTTACTGACTGGAATATTTTGTTAGATGAAACAGGCGGCCCTAATCATGTTCAGAACTTTTGTTTTGCCCCGGTTCATGGCGATACGAAAACGGGTCAGCTTATTTATACAAATGCCTACTATTACATTGGTCATTTTTCCAAATTTATTAAGCCAGGAGCTAAAAGGATTATTGCAGCAGCAAGCCGCAGCCAGTTACTTACTACTGCCTTTGTCAATCCGGATGGTAAAGTCGTGGTAATAGTAATGAACCAGGGAGCAACAAAAGTGCCATACTCTTTGTGGGTAAATGGTAAAGCTGCTGCTACTGAGGCGTTGCCTCATTCCATTAGTACATTAATCTATTAAGGCAAAAATTTTTGGTTATGGTAAGAAGGATTGCAGTCATTAGTGTTTGTGTGCTGTTTGCGTTATCGGGTTGTAATAAAGATAAAAACCCGGATCCGACACCAGTGCCACCGGCGACTAATTTCTTAATTACCGGCTGGTCTGTTGACGGGGTTGCAGACAAAGATGAGTATAAAGGAACCGGGCTTTCACCTGTTATCAGGCTTCAGTTTCCCACTGCAATAGACAGATCGACAGTGGCATCATCAATCGTACTCAATACGGCTGATTATTCGGTAACTTATCAAAATGGAGACAGCGTACTGGTGATACAGGCCGCTTCGCCATTATCTTACCTTACCAGATATTCTTTGTCTGTTGCAACGACCTTGAAATCCAAAGCAGGGGGAAGTTTGTTTGGTGCTGTAGATATAAAATTGCTAACACAATTTGACCCATCCGATAAATTCCCATTACTTACAGATGACCAATTGCTGGATAAAGTGCAGCAGCAAACCTTCAAATATTTTTGGGACTTTGGTCACCCCGTAAGCGGAATGGCAAGAGAAAGAAACAGCAGTGCAGAAACAGTAACGACCGGGGGAACAGGATTTGGAATCATGGCAACTGTAGTGGCTGTTCACCGGGGCTTTATTACTCGTACTGAAGGCCGTGACAGAGTATTGAAGATTGTCAATTTCTTATTAAATAATTGTACCCGTTATCATGGTGCATTTGCGCATTGGATTTACGGAACATCAGGAGTGACCCAGCCGTTTAGTGCGAACGATAATGGTGCTGACCTGGTTGAGACATCTTTTTTGCTTGAAGGGCTGATAACTGCTCGGCAGTATTTCAATAGTGCAGATGCAACAGAAACTGAACTAAGAACAAAAATTAATACCATCTGGGATGGTGTGGAATGGAACTGGTTCAGGCAAAGCGGTCAGAACGTTTTGTACTGGCACTGGAGCCCTGATAAAGGATGGGCGATGAATCATCAGATTAAGGGATGGAACGAAGCCCTGATTGTGTATGTTCTTGCCTCTTCCTCAAGAACGGATTCAATACCTAAGATTGTGTATGACAACGGATGGGCAAGTAATGGAAGCATGGTGAATAATAATTCTTACTATGGTTTTCAGCTGCCTTTGGGCTCTGCCTACGGCGGGCCCTTGTTTTTTGAACATTATTCGTTTCTCGGAATTAATCCGAATGGGTTAAGTGATGCGTATGCTAACTATCAGGTACAGGCAAGAAACCATACGCTTATAAACTATGAATATTGCAAGGCTCAAACTAACCGCTGGTATGGATACAGCAGCCAGTCGTGGGGGCTTACTGCCAGCGATGGCCCGGCACCTTCTTACTATCAGGCTCACAGCCCGACAAATGACCGTGGCGTTATAACCCCGACCGCAGCATTGTCGTCATTTCCATATACGCCGGCTGAAAGTATGCAGGCTCTAAAGTTTTTTTATTATAAACTAGGTAACAAGCTATGGGGGAACTATGGCTTTTACGACTCTTATAAGATGGATGATCCCTGGTTTGCTTCTTCAACATTGGCAATTGACCAGGGGCCGATTATTGTAATGATGGAAAATTACCGGAGTGGTTTATTATGGAGCTTATTCACCAGTGCCCCGGAAATTAAGAATGGGATGAAAAGGCTGGGCTTTACAGCCCCATATTTATAAAAAATAATGAAGAAAGCAGCCCTTTTTCTGTCTGTGAGTTTCTTTCTTTTTTTTCTGGCAGTTTCAGCACAGAAAACGAAACCTGCTGCTTTTGACCCTAAACTGAGGGAGAAGAATCTGTCAGATTCAGCATTATTAGATTTAGTTCAAAAACAAACATTCCGTTATTTCTGGGATTTTGCTCATCCGGTAAGCGGTATGGCCAGAGAGCGAAGCGACAAGGAGTTTGGTTATGGTCATGAAACTGTTGCAGTCGGTGGAACAGGCTTTGGTATAATGAGCGTAATAGTTGCTACTGAAAGAAAGTGGATTACACGGGACACCGCCGCAAAATTTCTGCTGAAAATGGTGAATTTCCTGCTGAAAGCAGAGAGCTATCATGGAGCATTCCCGCATTGGATGGATGGAGCAACAGGAGAAACAATACCTTTTAGCCGAAAAGATGATGGTGCCGATTTGGTTGAAACGTCTTATTTATTTCAAGGGTTACTTTGTGCAAGACAATACTTTGATGGGAACAATGCGACAGAAAGTGAATTAAGAACCCGTATTAACTGGATTTGGCCCGATATTGAATGGAGTTGGTTTACACAAGGTCAGGAGGTGTTGTATTGGCATTGGAGTCCAAACAATGGCTGGTCGATGAATAACGCCATCAGAGGTTTTAACGAATGCCTGATTGCCTATATACTGTCCGCTTCCTGTCCTGACGAGAGGTATATGGTCAAACCCGCAGTATATCACAGAGGCTGGACGCAAAGCGATTATTTCAAAAATGGAAAAGAGTTTTACGGTATAACACTTCCGCTGGGGTTTGATTACGGAGGCCCGCTTTTCTTTTCACATTATTCGTTTCTTGGTCTTGATCCAAGAGGTTTGAAAGACCGTTATGCCGATTACTGGGAGCAAAACAGAAATCACACATTAATCAACCGGGAACATTGTTTGCGAAATCCAAATAGTTTTAAAGGCTACGGAGAGCATTGCTGGGGGTTAACCGCAAGCGATACATATAATGGTTATGCAGCACATTCTCCAACTGAAGATTTGGGGACAATATCTCCAACAGCGGCGTTAAGTGCATTTCCTTACACTCCCGGCTATTCAATGAAAGCGTTGAAGCACTTTTATTTTGATTTGGGAGATAAGATATGGAGTGAGTATGGATTTGTTGATGCGTTTAATGAAACGCAAAACTGGTATGCAAAAAGTCATCTGGCAATTGACCAGGGGCCAATTGTTGCAATGATAGAAAATTACAGAACTGGGTTGTTGTGGAAATTATTTATGAGTTGCCCCGAAGTAAAAATAGGTTTAAATAAACTCGGATTTGAAAGTCCCTGGTTAAAATAAAAAAATGCGAATAATATTTTTTTTAAGCAGTCTGCTATTTGTGTTGTCTGCAAATGCACAAACAACAGTTAAGGTAATGAGTTTTAATATACGCCTGGATGTAAAAAGCGATGGCGATAACTGGTGGGAAAAACGAAAAGACAAAGTGGCTGCATTAATGAATTACTATGAAGCCGATTTTATTGGAGCACAGGAAGTGCTGCATCATCAATTGGAATTTTTAACATCACAGCTCAGCAATTACAGCCATATAGGTGTGGGCAGGGATGATGGTAAAACCAAAGGGGAGTACTCCTGCATTTTTTATAATAAAGAAAAATTCAAATTGCTTCAACAAGCAACATTCTGGTTGTCTGCAACACCCGATTCTGTTTCAAGAGGATGGGATGCAGCTTGCAACAGGGTTTGCACCTATGGTTTGTTTCAATCGAAAAAAACAAAAAAGAAGGTCTGGGTTTTTAATACACACCTCGACCATATGGGTACAACCGCACGGATAGAATCGGTAAAACTCATTGCACAAAAAATCAATGAACTTTCCCATACAGAAAATGTTCCGGTAATTATCACAGGTGATTTCAATGCAAAACCAATTGATGAGCCGGTTAAGTTCATGCTGACAGCTTTTTTAAACAGCAGAACTATCAGTGAAATACCGGCATATGGCCCTGCTGATACCTGGAATGGCTTTCAGTTTGATAAAATTCCGGAAAATTGTATTGATTACATTTTTGTAAAGCAGCATGCAAAACTTACGGTGAAAAAATTTGCAACAATTACTGATTCTTACGATAAAAAATATCCGTCGGACCATTTTCCGGTATTGGCGGAAATGACAATTAGATAAACATATAAATCAGAGACGATGAAAACGATTTTATTCTTATTTGCTTTTTTACCTGCTGCACTGTTAAAAGCAGAGGTAAAAATTGCTTCTGTATTTACCAACCATATGGTACTCCAGCGAAACGCACCTGTACCTGTGTGGGGATGGGCTGCAAAGGGTGAAAAAATTACAGTTCAGTTTAACAATCAAACAAAACAAACAACTGCTGATAAAACTGGAAAATGGATTCTGTACCTGGATAATGAGCAGGCCGGCGGTCCGTTTACGTTGAAGGTTAAAGGCAAATCAAATACAGTTGAGCTGAATGATATTTTAGTTGGAGAAGTATGGATATGTTCCGGGCAGTCGAATATGGAGTGGCCATTATCGGCAACCATTAATGCAGAGCAGGAAATTGCTTCAGCAAACAATAACCTTATCAGGCACATTAAAGTTGAACGCACAATCAGTGTTGAACCGCAAAATGATTTTAAAAGCAATGGTTGGGAGGTTTGCAGTCCGGCAACTGCACCAAACTTTACTGCAGTTGGTTATTATTTCGCAAAGCAATTACAAAAAGAATTGAATGTTCCTGTTGGTTTAATCAATACATCATGGGGTGGTACAATTGTGGAAACATGGATCAGTAAGAGTGGTTTGCAAACCCATCCTGAATTTGCAGCAATTGCAAATCAGTTACCAACAAGCAGAGAGCAGTTTGAGAAAGAGCAAATACTCAACATCAAAAAAAATGTTTCATCGTTCCAGTATACCGATGATAAGGAAGTAAAAACTGGTTGGGAGCTTCCTGCATACGATGATTCCCGCTGGAGCAATTTAGTGGCTCCGAAAAGTTGGGAGGAGCAGGGTCTTGCAGGTCTTGATGGAACTGTGTGGTACAGAAAAACAGTTACACTTACTGCTGAACAAACAGGTAAGGATGTTGTACTGTGGCTTGGAAAAATTGATGATTGTGATGTAACATTCGTAAATGGTGTTAAGGTTGATGAAACCTGTGTGTATGATAAAGTAAGACGTTATGTTATACCTGCAAAGCTGCTGAAGGAAGGTACAAATGTGATTGCAGTTAAAGTGCTTGATACAGGTGGTGGCGGTGGTTTTTGGGGTGATGCCAATGATATGAAACTTGAAACCACTGCAGGAACTGTTTCATTGGCTGGGGAGTGGAAAGCAAGGGTGGATGTTCATTCATCTGTTACTTCTGTTAATCCAAATTCAATGCCTGTACTTTTGTACAATGCAATGATTCATCCGTTGATTCCCTTTGCTTTTAAAGGGGTGATCTGGTACCAGGGCGAAAGTAATGCTGAAAGAGCTCAGCAGTATGCTGCAAGTTTTCCGTTAATGATCCAGGACTGGAGAAATAAGTTTAAGCAGGGCGATTTTCCTTTCTACTTTGTACAACTGGCATCGTTCAATGCAAACAATCAAAACCAAACAACAGGAAGTGCATGGGCTGAACTGAGAGAGTCGCAAAGAAACACATTGCAATTAGCAAAAACAGGGATGGCTGTTACAACTGATATTGGCGATGCAAAAGATATTCATCCAAGAAATAAACTTGATGTTGGCAAACGGCTTGCCCTGCTTGCATTAAAAAATGATTACGGAAAAAATATTGTTGCAGGCGGCCCCATGTACAAAAGCATGACTGTGCGAAACAAACAAATTGTAATCGAGTTCGAAAATACTGGTAAAGGTTTGGTTGCAACCGGGAATAAATATGGTTACCTGCAGGGCTTTATGATTGCAGGTGCCAATCAGAAATTTTATTGGGCTAAAGCATGGGTAAGAAACAATAAAGTGATTGTCTGGAGTGATGAAGTGGATGAACCTGTTGCAGTTCGCTATGCATGGACAGATGATACCAGTGAAGCTAATTTGTTTAATGCAGAAGGATTACCTGCATCACCATTCAGAACAGATAACTGGAAGTTGATGACAGACGGGATCAAATACACTTTCGGAAAATAATTAATAATGTTTGCCATAAAAAACAGAAAATATTTTTTTGTACTTGCTGTTTGCCTGATTTTTTCTTCTGCACTTTTTGCGCAGAAGGATAGGAAAGGTAAATATGGCGATGGTCCCGACAGCATTGCACCTGTTGGTATCATCAAGGGGTTGACTGATGAGCAACTTCTTGAAACGGTACAAAAGCAAACCTTCCGTTTCTTCTGGCATGGTGCACATCCTTACAGCGGGCTTGCACTTGAGCGAAGCAACACTGTTTTAGCCGAACATTACTGGGATTATATTAACGAAGCATGGGATGAACCCAACTTCAGTCATACTGAATTTGGTCCTGACGCAGGTGCAATTGGAGGAACAGGCTTTGGTATCATGAGTACAATTGTTGCGGTTGAACGTGGATGGATAGGAAGAGATACAGCTGTGCGTCGCTTGATCAAGATCGCCGATTTTTTAATTAATGCAGATTGCTATCACGGCATTTATCCGCATTTCATGAATGGAAGAACAGGTAAGACAATTAAGTTCGACCGTTTAGATGATGGTGCAGATATTGTTGAAACTTCTTACCTGCTCATGGGATTTCTTTGTGCAAAGGAATATTTCAATAAACAAACACCAAGAGAAGTTTATTTACGTAAACGCATTAACCAGATGTGGGGTGCTGCTAACTGGAACTGGCACACGAACAATCAGAATAAATTATTCTGGCACTGGAGCCCGAACAATGATTTTGATATGAACTTTCCTGTGTGGGGTTGGAATGAATGCCTGATCACTTATATCATGGCTGCTTCATCACAATATCATTCCATTTCAAAAGCAGTGTATGATGGTACATGGGCTGGAAGCACAGGATTCAAAAACGGCAAAGAATATTATGGCTATGTATTGCCATTGGGTAATTACGATAAAGACAAAGGAGGTCCGTTGTTTTTTGAGCAATACACATTCCAGGGAATTGATCCGAATGGGTTAAAAGATTCACTGGGTAATGATTATTTCCTGCAGGGAAAAAATCATACACTGATTAACCGTGCTTATTGCATCGAAAATCCAAATCACTACAAAGGTTACAACAGTGTTTGCTGGGGATTAACTGCCGGCGACAGTTATAAAGGTTACGTGGCACACAGCCCGGAAAATGATCGTGGAGTGATTCAACCTACTGCAGCTATTTCATCCATGCCTTATACACCAAAAGAAAGTATGGAAGCATTGCGGTATTTCTATTACCAGTTAGGCGATAAGATCTGGAGCAAATATGGTTTTGTTGATGGATTCAGTATTCATCACAACTGGTATGCAAAAAGTCACCTGGCCATTGATCAGGGACCCATAATTACCATGATTGAAAACTACCGAACAGGTTTGTTGTGGAAATTGTTTATGAATATTTCTGATGTGCAGAATGGATTAAAAAGGCTATGTTTCGAAAGCCCTTACTTCAAAAAGTAAGGGGGGAAAAACAAAGTTCTAAGGTACGGTTTATGCAGTAGTGAATGTATTACAGCACTGTACAAAAAATAAGCTATGGCAAATTCAATTTCAAGAGAAAAATTTTTGCAATACACTGCCTCAGCAGGTGCTGCGCTTCTTCTTTCGTCCTTAGAAGGTTTTGCAGCTAGGACAAATGTCAAGATTTTACGTGTTGCTGTGATTGGTTGCGGCAGTGTAAGCAACCGTTATTTGCCTCAGTTGCTTTCAAGCAAACTGATTAAAGTGGTAAGCTTGTGTGATATTAAATATCAACGGGCTGTTGAACAGAACAAACAATACAGCGTAAATGCAGAAACCTATCCGCATATTGATGCAATGCTGAAGGGTGTTCCGTTTGATATGATGGTCACACTTACAGATATGCAAGTGCATGGTGAGTTGAATAAAAAAGCGTTGCTTGCGGGAATGCATGTATGGAGCGAAAAGCCAATGGCTAATACTTATGCTGAAGGAAAAGCATTACTTGATCTGGCAAAAAAGAAAAAGCTTCGTTTGTGGGGTGCCCCTGCCGTTGTAAACAGTCCGCAATTTGAATTTATGAGTAAAACAATTCAATCGGGCAAACTTGGACGTATTGCAAGTGCACATGGTCAGTACGGACATACAGGACCACAATGGAGTGCATTCTTTTATGAAAAAGGTGGTGGAAGTATGCCTGATCTTGGTGTTTACAACATGGCTACGCTAACCGGTTTGCTTGGCCCTGCAAAAAGTGTAATGGCAATGACGAGTATTGTAAACCCTGAACGCACAGTGGATGATAAAGGAAAAATAAAGGTGGAAGCAGAAGACAATGCACATATTTTACTTGAGCATGATAAGAATGTAATCAGTCATGTAATGTGCGGGTTCAATTATTTTGATCCGCATGGACATGAAGCCGGCAATCAGTCGCTTCACTCGATACAGGTTTACGGCGATGCCGGGAATATCCGTTTGATTGGTTATGACTGGGAAACGAATGGTGTTGTGTTAGATACTTCGTGGACAGAACCACCAAAACTGATGAGTACTGATAAAGGCGGCTACGAATGGCAGGAAGGTGCAAGAGTTGTTGGAGAAAGTATTGTGAAAGGTATTGAGCCAAGAATAAATGTTGAACATGCATTGCATGTGTTGGAAATAATAGAAGCCGCAAGAAAATCATCAGCAACAGGAATGAAAATAAAATTGAAAAGTAAGTTCCCATGGCCAATGGTATAATCAGAATTGAAATGAAGAAGATTTTTTTATATTTTTTGTTACTGCCGGCTTATTCGGCAGCGCAAACTGTTACTTTGCCTGCAACCTGGAAATTTATTCAACAGGATAAACCTGAATTTAAAAGAAGCAGCTATTCAGATGAGGATTGGGTTACAGTTCAGGTACCTGGTGGCTGGACAAAATTGGGATTAAATAAAGAAAGAACTATCGGCTGGTACAGGGCAAGTATCATCCTGCCAGAAAATTTGCTGAACAAAGACCTTGTCCTTTTTGCAGGAACAATAGATGATGCTGACGAGACTTATTTTAATGGCGAGTTAATTGGTGCTACTGGGAAGTTTCCTCCGGGTGATCAATCGGCGTGGGATACTGAACGGAAATATATTATTCCTAAAAAGCTGGTTCGGCAGAATAATGTTATAGCGATAAGAGTTTATAATGGCATTGGAGATGGTGGTATTTATTCAGGTAACCTGTTACTGATGGCTAAGAAAGATTACGATAAGCAAGTTGCAGAACAAATAAAGAATAAAAAATCGTATTATCAACTTACAACTTCAAATGGGTCGGTTGCTGCTGTATATAATGAGCGGACCCAGGTGATTGAAAATTTCTATCCCCATATTTTCAGCTATTATGATTCGGGACTTGTTGTTAAGCCAGTAATGAGTAATATAAAACTGCTAACTTCTGATAAACCAGTATCGGCGCAGTATGTCCGGAATACTCATGTAATTGAAGTTAAATATCCTGCTTTTTCGGTGTTTTACTATAACTCCTTTATGAAACAGGATAAGATCCTCTATGCAGTTGTCAGAGGTAAAGAGGATAAAGTGAAGGAAATAAATTTTACCGGTGAAGAGATTTCCGGAAGAACGAGAATAGGCCGTATAGAAAGACAGAATGGCTCTTTAGTTGATAGATACTTTTTATTTGGATTTGAAGATACATTAAACCGTTTGCCAGATATGGATTTTGCGATACAGCAGGCTCCTGCTCCTGAGGACGAGATAAAATACATGACAAACGTTTTTACATCGTGTAAAATACCCAAATCAGTGAGCACCGCAGAACGAAATGTAATTGAGCAGGGTATTGCTGTCCTTAAGATGAGTCAGGTGACTGATAAAGAAGTCTTTCCCATGGCAAAAGGTCAGGTTATGGCTTCCTTACGACCGGGGGTGTGGGCCATTTGTTGGGTCAGGGATGGCGCATTTGCAATAGAGGCTATGAGCAAACTAGGCATGTTAAGCGAAGCAAAAAAAGCGCTTGAGTTTATGCTGAGTGCATCGCCGACAAACCAGTATGTAAATTACCTGCACACTGATGGGATTGATTATGGAATCGGCGTTCCATATATCATATCATTGACAAGATATTTTGGTAATGGAAGGGAGGAGAGTGACTACAATGAAAACGGACCAAATATTGAGATTGACGACCTTGGATTATTCCTGACTGCTTTCTATCATTATGTAAATGAAAGCGGCGATGTCAGTCTGTTAAGAAAATGGGAAAAAGAAATAAGGATTATTGGTAATGCTATTATTCACAACATTACTGAGAAAGGAATTATCAGGCGGGATAGCGGGCCATGGGAACATCATCTTCCAGGTAAAGAGTTTATGTGGGCCAGCGGTACTTGTGCAAGGGGGCTGCAACTTATAAGTGAACTACAGAAAAAAAACGGAATGGAATATGAGACCTTTGAAAAGGGGGCAGCCAGATTATCAGATGGGATTATTAAAAATTGCCTGATTGAAAACAAGTACATAAAAGGAAACGCCACTGAACAAAGCCTATCTGATCATCACTATTTTGATGCAGCGACTTTTGAACTATTTGCTGGCGGCCTTTTCACTGATAAGAAGCTATTTTTCTCTCATATGCTGGAGTATAATAAACATAACCGGGCTGTTGGTGATGCAGGGAGAGGATACATCCGATTTAACAGTGATGACAGTTATGAGAATCAGGAATGGCCTTTTGCGGGATTAAGGGTAGCCGTTGCACAAAAGAAACTGGGTAGTATCACTGAGGCTAAGAAAATGATTGACAGGATTACACTATTCGCCAGCCGAAATCATAATTTGATACCTGAAATTCTAAGTAATGATTTGGGGCTTTACAAAGGAGCAATACCAATGGTCGGATATGGCTCCGGGGCGTATATACTTGCGGTTTTAGAGTATTATAAAAAGTAAAGTTTATGCAGAAAGCTATTCTTTTAATTGCATTTGTTGTCATGGCTTCTGTTGCCAGAACGCAGCAGAAAACCTATTGCAATCCCATAAACATAGATTATGGATATGCTCCTGCGCCTAATTTTTCTGAATGGGGCCGGCACAGGGCTACAGCTGATCCGGTTATTGTAAATTATAAAGGTGATTATTATTTATTCAGTACTAATCAATGGGGTTATTGGTATAGCAGCGATATGCTGAACTGGAATTTTGTTTCTAAAAAATTTCTTCGTCCGTGGAATATAAGTTATGATGAATTGTGTGCCCCGGCGGTTGGCATAGTTGGTGATACAATGATTGTATTCGGTTCTACCTATACCAGAAATTTTACACTATGGATGAGCACAAACCCAAAAGCAAATGAGTGGAAACCGCTGATTGATAGTTTTGATATTGGCGGTTGGGATCCTGCATTTTTTACTGACGATGACGGCAGGCTATATATGTATAACGGCAGCAGTAATTCTTATCCTGTTTTTGGGGTTGAGTTAGGCAGAAAGACTTTTCAACCTATGGGTACAAGAATGCCAATGTATGGCTTGCAGGATTGGCGTTATGGCTGGCAGCGATTCGGGGAGAATATGGATAACACATTTCTCGATCCTTTTATAGAAGGTAGCTGGATGACTAAGCACAACGGTAAATACTATTTTCAATATGGTGCACCAGGAACAGAGTTTAGTGGCTATGCCGATGGAGTTGTGGTAGGAACTAAACCGCTGTTTATAGGTACGGATGTAAAGCCACAATCAGATCCGCTAAGTATGAAGCCCGGCGGTTTTGCAAGAGGGGCCGGGCATGGCAGCACTTTTACAGACAATAATAGTAACTACTGGCACACAAGTACCATTATGCTCTCGGTTAAGAACAACTTTGAACGAAGGATTGGCATCTGGCCTGCTGGTTTTGATAAGGATGATGTGATGTGGTGCAATGCCTCGTTTGGAGATTATCCCACTTATCTGCCGGGCAGGTCGCCAGATGGAAAATTGCGGCCTGAATGGAACTTGCTGAATTATAAAAAGCCTGTTCAGGTTTCAAGTGTTTACGGGGCATATAATTCCGGATATGCAAATGATGAGAGTATGAAAACATACTGGAGTGCAGCAACGGCAAATAAAGGGGAGTGGATACAAACTGATTTATGTGCTGTGTCCACGGTAAATGCTGTGCAGATTAATTATGCAGACCAGGATGTTGACAGCCTTCATCTGGGAAAAATTAATGGCGGCGGGCAGTATCATCAATACATGCTTCTCTGTTCCGAAGACGGAAAGAAATGGAAGGTGCTTGTGGATAAAAGCAATAATAAAACAGATGTGCCGCATGAATATGTTGAGTTGGCAACTCCTGTTCAGGCCAGGTATATCAGGCTGGAAAACATTCATATGCCGACGGGGAAGTTTGCAATAAGCGGATTAAGGGTTTTTGGCAATGGGAATGGCCCCAAACCTGATTCAGTAAAACAGTTCATGGTACTGCGAACAGAAAAAGATCCCCGCAGTGCATGGATAAAATGGACACCCGTTGATAATGCGTATGCATACAATATATATTACGGCACAAAGCCGGATAAGCTATATAACTGCATTATGGTACATGACGTAAACGAGTATTGGTTTAAGGGGCTGGATAAAGAGAAGGTTTATTATTTTCAGATAGAAACGGTAAATGAAAACGGATGTACGATTAATAAAGAGGTTATACGATCATCAGTGCCTGCACTGGAAAACCAATAATGCAAGGAAAATGTTGGCGATAAATAATAAGTTAAAACAAAAGCGATGAAATTACATTTAATTAAAGTTTTGGGTTTTGTCTTTCTGTTTCAGTATGGCGGAATTGTGAAGGCGCAAACGAACCTGCCTTTCTGGAATGATATGCAGAATTTTAAAAAGCAGGATAGTGTTTCATTCCCTGCAGCCGGACAGGTGCTGTTTATAGGAAGTTCTTCCTTTACGATGTGGAGAGATGTGCAAAGCTACTTTCCTAAACATAAAATTCTGAACCGGGCTTTTGGAGGTTCACAATTGGTAGATTTAATCCGTTACAGGTATGATGTAATTTTCCCTTACCAGCCAAAACAGATTGTAATGTATTGCGGGGAAAATGATTTTGCAGCCAGCGATACTGTTACTGTTGACATTGCGGTAAACAGGTTTAAGACATTGTTTGCTTTGATCAGGGCAAAATATCCTGAAGTGCCGTTTGCCTATGTATCAATGAAGCCAAGTCCGTCTCGCAAACACCTTCTTAAAAAATATGAGGCAGCTAACGACAGTATTGCTTTATGGCTTTCCGGACATAGGAAAACAAAGTTTGTAGATGTTTTTCATGCCATGCTTGGTGCGAATGGAGAACCAATGACTGATATTTTTCTGGATGATAAGTTGCACATGAATGCTAAAGGATATGCCATCTGGAAACAAATACTATTACCTGTGCTTAAAAATTAAAATGAAAAGCCTGAATAATATTACTGCTATTCTTTTAAGTATCCTGGTTTTTTCCTGTAACAGGAGACCGGATGTAACAAAAATTGCATTTGGCAGTTGCGGCAGCCAGGATGAACCGCAGCCAGTCCTTTCGCTGGCAGCTGAACATAGCCCGGGCCTCTTCATTTATCTTGGCGATAATATTTACGGCGATTCTGACAATATGGATACGCTGAAAGCGAAGTATGCAAGACTGGCTGGAAAGCAGGAGTATAAACAACTCGATAGTGTAACAAAGATTATCGGAACCTGGGATGACCATGATTTTGGGCGCAATGATGCTGGTAAATGGTATCCTTACAAGAAAGAATCAAAAAATATTTTCCTCGACTTTTTTGGAGAGCCGAAGGATAGTGAAAGACGAAAACATGACGGTATTTATACAACTGAGTATCTGAGACAAGGCAAGAAGCTCATTCAGGTTATCCTGCTAGATGTGCGGACATTTAGAAATGATCTAATTCTTGTTAAGGATACCAGTGAGGAGTTAAAGCGACGTTTTTTTTACACATTAGATTACCAGCCGCATGAATCTTCAGACAGTACACTGCTTGGCCAGGAACAATGGAACTGGCTCGAAAGTGAATTGAAAAAGCCTGCTGATCTGCGTTTAATCTGTAGTGGCTCGCAGTTTGGAATTGAATTTAATGGATATGAGGCGTGGGCAAATTTTCCTCATGAACAAAAAAAGATGCTGAACCTGATTAAGGAAACAAAGGCAGAAGGTGTTTTATTTCTTACAGGCGATGTTCATTATGCGGAAATATCAAGAGTGAATGAACCAGGTCTGTACCCGGTATATGATGTTACATCGAGCGGAATAACTTCCACCTGGAGCTTTGCTACGCCTAATAAATATCGAATTGAAGGACCGGTTATGGATAATCATTTTGGGTTATTAACGGTTACATGGGAAAAGGATCCTGTTATCAGGATGGAAGTTATTGATAAATATAATAACAGCCGGATAGAATATACTATTAAAAGAAGCGAAATAAGTTTCGCTGAATAATTATACAGTTATTAATTATTTAAAACAGAGCAATGTCAGCCAATTTAAATCTTTTGAAAAAAGTATTTGCATTATTCACTTTGTTTGTTCTGATAAGTTGCAGAACACAAAAGAATTTGAACCAGTTTGTATCGCATGGGAAAGTGGAATATAATCTTGCAAAGGAAGATGAATTGATGCTTGATTCTATTCAGCGAAAAACATTCCTTTATTTTATGAATGAAGTGGATGCTGAAAAGGGATTTGTGAAAGACCGTGCCGCCTCCTGGGCTCCATCTAGTATTGCAGCGACCGGGTTTGGCTTGCCCACTTATGCGATAGCTGCTGAACGAAAGTGGATTACCAGAGAGGATGCTGTGCTGCAGGTTCTTAAGATACTTCGGTTCTTTGCAAACTCCGAGCAAGGTACTGATTCTCTTAGTACAGGCTATAAAGGATTTTATTATCATTTCCTAAATTTAAAAACAGGAAAAAGAGAGTGGAACTGCGAACTGTCAACCATTGATACCGGATTGCTGATGATGGGCATCATTTTTATACGCAACTATTTTGACGGGACTGATGCCGATGAAAAGGAGATTCGGCTTTTAGCAGCAAAACTGTTGGGCCGTCTTGACTGGAACTTTTTCTACTTGCCAGATAATGCCAAACATCCTCACACCATTTCGATGGCGTGGAAACCAGAAACTGGTATCCTAAACTGGGGTTGGCATGGTTATGACGAGGCATTGTTTCTTTACATACTCGCAGCAGGAACAGGAATGGATAATGTTGAAAAGAGCTATAATGCTTGGCAATCTACTTTTAAATGGAGAACACCTTATGAAGGATTATCCCATGTTACATTTCCTCCGCTGTTTGGACACCAGTTCTCGGCCTGTTTTATCGACTTCAGGGGATTGTTTGATCCTTACATGAAAGGGAAAGGGATTGATTATTTCGAGAACTCCCGCCGTGCAACATTAGTGCAGCAGCAATATGCTATTGAAAATCCAAAAGGATGGGTTGGATATGATTCACTTACATGGGGAGTTACAGCCAGCGATGGCCCCGGTAGCAAGTATAATTTCGGGGATAAAAAATTTGAGGGATATGCAGGGCGGGGAACCAGTGGTAAAGAAGAAACTGTTGCAGAGGATGGAACACTGGCACCTTATGGACCTTTATCATCTTTGCCATTCACTCCTGAACTTTCGCTGGCAACTATTAAGAATATGAACAGTAAATACGGGGATAAGATTTGGGGCAAATATGGCTATTACGATTCGTTTAATCCAACTGCTAAATGGGTTAATGATGATTTTATTGGTATTGACCAGGGGCCTATGTTTCTGATGATTGAAAACTTCAGAACAGGTATGATTTGGAAGTATGTAATGAAAGATCCCATAATTCAGAAGGGACTTGAGAAGCTGAAATTTGAATATAATAAGAAATAAGCTTTTTGTGTATTTGTAATTAAAACTATTTATAAAACTGCGATGTATATGAAGAACATCTGTGTAAAATTGCTGTTTGTTTTAATTTTTTTCCTTGTTGGAACAGGGTTTCTTTTTGCTCAGGTTAAACTCCTGGACAATTTTGAAACAAAAGAAGGCTGGAGTTTTATTAGGTCTGATGCCGTAGAATTGAAAACTTCTGTTGAGAAAGGTCATGCCGGTAGCTGCGTACGCTTTGATTATGATTTTACAAAAGGAACCGGTTATGGCGGTATTCAGAAAATGCTCCCGCTTGTATTGCCTGAAAATTATGAGATAAGCTTTTGGGTAAAAGCAAACTCTCCGTCCAATAATTTTGAAATAAAACTTCTTGATGCGTCAGGCGATAATGTGTGGTGGGTTAGTAACCGGAACTATACATTCCCAAATGAATGGAAGAAGATAAAAATCAAAAAACGTCACCTCACTTTTGCCTGGGGACCGTCAGGAGGAACACCGCCAGTACGTTTCGACCGCATTGAGTTTACAATTGCTTCTTTTGTTGGAGGAAAAGGTACCGTGTGGATTGATGATCTGCGATTTGAAGCGCTGCCGCCAGAAACCAACAACTATCCGCAACCTTCGGTAACAGCGACTTCTGCTGCTAAAGGTAAGCCTGCAGAAAATGTATTAGACAATTCCATACAGACTTCCTGGCAAAGTGTAAACGCAAAGCCGCAGTCACTGGTTTTCGATTTGAAGCAGCGTCGGGAATTTGGCGGTTTGCATATTAACTGGACTAAAAATCAGTCTGCTGATAAATTTGATATTTACACTTCAAACGATGCTAAAAAATGGGATAAACTTGCAGGTGTTTCAGATAATCAAAATGATGTAAGCATCATTCGTATTCCGGATGCAGATGCGAGGTATTTGAAACTGAGTTTGCTTTCTGCAAATTTCCAGGCAGGATATGGAATAGAGGATGTGAAACTGGTTTCAATGAAGGATGCTGAATCGCTTAATAATTTCTATATCTACTGTTCAAAGAACAATGAGCCCGGAGATTATCCCCGCTACTTTTCTGAGAAAGCTTCTTACTGGACAGTGTCAGGCGTTAATAATGATGTAAAAGAGGCGCTGCTAAGTGAGGATGGAATGGTGGAGCCGGATGCAGCATCATTCTCTCTGGAGCCAATGATTATGCTGGATAATAAACTGTACAATTGGAGTAATGTTTCTGCTATGCAATCCATGGGGAAATCATCAAAATCTTCTGAATATCAGTTTGTGCCAGGAGTTTCGTGGAATGTTAAAGACCTTGTTTTTAAAGCTGAGATTACTTCTGCAGGTGTAGCCAATACTAATTCTTCTCTTTATATTAAATACAGGTTTACAAATAAAGGAAACGAGAAAAAGGATTTTGATTTTTATTTATTACTGAGGCCTTACCAGGTAAATCCATATTATCAGTTCCTGAATCTTACTGGTGGTGTCGGTAAGATTGGTACAATTGAAGGTATCACAAAGAATATGGTTAAGGTTGATAATAAGATAATGGAATCGCAAATTCCTTTTCAGCAATTAAGTACATATACTGCAAGTCAGGGTAATATAGTATCGCTGATTAGAAGTGAAAAACTTAATACCCTCAGTACGGTAAATGATGCTTCAGGGTTGGCTTCAGGAGTTATAAAATATAAAATATCAGTTGCTGGTGGAGCGGACTATGAATTTATTGCAAAAATTCCATACCATCACTCACATACAACAGCTGATGCTGGTGAGGTTAGCGATTTTAATAAGGACTTCAGTTCATCAATTGATTTTTGGAAAAGCAAAATCAATCACATTCAGTTTAACCTGCCGACCTCTGCTGACCGAATTATTAACACTTACAAATCGCAACTGGTTTACATCCTTATTAACCGGGATAAAACTGGCATACAACCAGGTTCCCGTTCGTACAACCGTAGTTGGATAAGAGATGGAGCACTGACTTCTTCGGCTTTGATGAAGTCAGGAATTGTTCCGGAGGTGAAGGATTTCATTAAATGGTACTCCGGTTATCTTTATGAAAATGGTAAAGTGCCCTGTGTCGTTGATGGCCGAGGACCTGACCCTGTTCCCGAAAATGACAGCCATGGGCAGTTTATTTATCTGCTGCGGGAATATTTCAACTTTACAAAAGACACGACTTTCCTTCGTGAGATGAATGGCAAAGTTCTGATGGCAGCAGATTATATCCAATCACTTATTGCGCAGCGCAGCACAGATCATTATCGCAATGGAAACGATAGTGTAAGGGCGCAATATGGTTTGGTGCCCGAATCAATTAGCCATGAAGGATATTCTGCAAAACCAATGCACTCGTATTGGGACGATTTCTTTACGATGAAAGGATTGAAAGATGCAGTTGATATACAGAAAATATTAGGAGAAACTGAAAACGAAAAGCGGATTGCTGTAACCAGAGACAACTTCCGGACAAATCTGTACAACTCCATCAATCTGGCAATGAAGTATAAAGGCATTGATTATATTCCTGGCTGTGCAGAACTTGGTGATTTTGATGCTACATCCACCACTGTTTCACTTACTCCGTGTAATGAGATGGATAATCTCCCCAAGCCTCAGATTTATAATACGTTTGATAAATACTATGACTTTTTTACAAAACGAAGAAATAACACAATTAACTGGGTTAATTACACACCGTATGAAAACAGGGTGATTGGTTCATTTATTATGCTTAATCAGCCTGACAGGGCACATGAGCTTATTGATTACTTTCTGCATGACCAGCGTCCTCAAGGTTGGTATCATTGGGCGGAGGTGGTCTGGAAGGATGAACGTACACCTCAGTACATTGGTGACATGCCGCACACCTGGGTAGGCTCTGATTTCATTAATGCAATTCGTTCCATGTTTGTGTACGAAAACGAGTACGACTCATCTCTTGTGTTGGCAGCAGCTTTATACCAGGATTGGATTGATGCCCCTGCTGGAATGTCTGTGAAGAACCTGCCTACCTATTACGGTGAAATTTCGTACAGTATAAAAATGGAAAATAGCTCATACCGATTTAGTATTTCTGGTGATTTAAAGCTGCCCGCTAACGGCATAAAGATTCAGAACTTCAATGGCTCGAAATTGCCAAAGAAAGTAACGGTAAATGGAAAAGAGATTTCATCTTTTACGGATAAGTATATTCAGATAATGGCTTCTCCTTCCGAAGTTGTGATTGAATACTAAAATGACACCCAAGAATAAAATTGCGGTAACTTAAAAAAAATAAAATGGACACAGCAGACAACAAAAAAGCAGCAATTCCTCAATCGGATAAAATATCGTTTGGACAATTGGCGGCTTATGGTGCCGGCGGAATTATTCCAATTGCGCTATTTAATGTAGCTGGAATCTTAGTTGGTCTGATGGGGAATATCAGCCTTGGATTAAGTGCTTTTTGGCTGGGGCTTATCCTGATCGTTCCCCGGCTCTGGGATTCTTTTTCCGACCCGCTTATTGGACATTTTTCTGATAATACCCGGACAAGGTGGGGGCGCAGAAGACCATACCTTTTAGTTGGCGGAATTCTTTCTGCTGTTTTCTTTGTTGTGATCTGGCTGATACCTAAAAGTGAAACTGTTCAACAATGGTTCCCTACAGAAAGTGGCTACCAGATTTTTCAGTTGTTGTATATACTTATTACGTTGCTATTGTTTTTTACAGCTGTTAACCTGTTTGAAATTCCACATGGTGCCTTAGGAATGGAAATGACAAACGACTACCACGAACGTACAAGATTGTTCAGTGCAAAGAGTTTTGTAGGAAACTTGTTTGCGATGAGCACTCCGTGGCTCTTTTGGCTTGCAAACCTGAAAATATTTAAAGGTAATGGCAATGAAATTGATGGCATGCGATATGTTGCACTGATGATTGCTGCGTTACTGATACCGCTTTCTGTCTGGATGTTTTTTAAGCTGAAGGAACCAAAGTTCCAGGTGACAAAAACACAGGAGAAAACCCATTTCTGGAAAGAAATGAAACTGGTAATCAACAATAAAAATTTTGTGCGGCTTACGTTTACTGTTTTTACATTAGCGATGGGCTTCAACTTTGTAAGCTTACTTGGTTCTTACATCCCCATATTTTATGTTTTTGGTGGAGATAAACTGGCCGGTGCATATATATTAGGTATTAACGGAACTGTGTGGGCCATTACGGGTGTATTAGCCGTTTTCCCGCTGAACTGGATAAGCCCGAAAATGGGAAAACGCAAAACGTTGATGCTGGCCATTTTTCTGATGGTTGCCGCCCAGCTTTCGAAAATTGTTTGCTACAATCCGCAGTATCCATATTTGGTTATTATACCAACTGTGTTATTGTCTGCAGGAATGTTATTTTTCTTCACCCTTGGCTCATCAATGGTTGGTGATATTTGTGATGAAGATGAACTAAAAACAGGAAAGAGAACAGAAGGAAGTTATTATGCGGTGTTCTGGTGGTTTATTAAACTGGGCACTGCTTTGGCAAGTTTTGTTGCGGGTGCATTGATTGTACTCACTATGTTTGATGAATCACAGGTGACTAAAGTTGATAAGTTTCAGGGTAATGTAGGAGAGATGTCTTCATGGTTGAAAGACTGGGATAAGGCAGCAAAAGAAAACAGGCTGAATGCTCATTTTCAGCAATTGAGAACTGATGCACTTTCTGAAGCGAAAGACTACCAGAAGCTGTTAAAGAAAGAGATTGATAAAAAATTTGTAAACACACATAAGCATGTACCTGGGTACGATTCTGCAAGGAAAAATTTATTAAATGCCAATCTTGCTTCTGTTGAGAAAACAATCCAGGAATTATCTGCTGGCCGGTTAAATGCTGATACTGGTTTAAGCCACAAGGATATGTTCCCTTCTTACCTGATTCAAACAAAGTTGGATAAATTGTCGGTTTCTGTTCTGGAACTTCAGGCTCATTTAAAGGATAAGTCAATAGGGGCTAATGCAAAGAACAAGACGCATTATTCCGCACTTGCTGCAGAAATAGGTAAAGTGAGTGGGACGGTATCTTCTATGGGCGGCCAAACAGATTTGGGAGTATTGGCCAACAATGTTAAGGAGATGGAGGCGAAAGTGGTTGAACTGAGAAAACAAACACCATTCACTTTGCTTATGATGCGTATTGTGGAAATAGGTCTTCCTATTCTGCTAAGTCTTATTTCTCTATTCTTTATTCTTCGTTATACTTTAACAGAAAAGCGTTCGCTGGAAATTAAGGAATTGCTAAAGTCGAAGCATGAAGCTTCATAGGCTTAATAAGATGAAATCGCAGACAGATTGATATAATAAAATATTCAAAAGACTATGTTTAAAATTGATGGAGAAAATTTTGTTTTAGAAGGGAAAAAGGTTTTTCTTAATTCTGGAGAGATACACTATTTCCGTATAAAAAGAGAGCTTTGGGACAAACATTTGGCGGCGGCAAAAGAAGCCGGGCTTACTACAATCAGTACTTATGTGCCATGGGGCTGGCACGAACCTGTTGAAGGGGAGTTTGATTTTGATGGCCATACTGTTCCCGAACGGGATTTACTGGGCTGGATAAAAAAGTGCAAGGAACATGGATTGTTCTGCACATTAAAACCTGGACCGTTTATCCTTGCTGAATATCGTGGCGCTGGCTTGCCAGATTGGTTCCTTGATAAATATGTTCCTGAAGTCAAAATGCACAACCGCAACGGTGAGCCGGTAAACAGTGATGGGGTCAGTTTATTTCACCCTGTCTATTTACAAAAAGTACAGCTATGGTATGAGCAGATTATGCCACTGATAAGAGCCAGTGAATATCCAAATGGAGGCCCGGTAATCCTGATGCAGATTTGTAATGAAATTGGTGTGTTTTCCTGGCTTTCTCACCAGGCAGATTATAATGAAGAGGTAAGGCAACGTTTCATCGCTTTTTTGAAAGAGAAGAATAATGAAATCAGCCATTGGAACAAACTATGGGAAACATCATTTTCATCGTTTGACGATGTAGAGCTACCTCCTGATGGAAGAGGTGCTTATCAATCCATATCAGATAAAGGAAGAGATTACGAGTGGACACTTTTCTGGAGGAGGTATTATGCCGATTATTTGCGTATGCTTTCAAAATGGGTAAGAGATTTGGGAGTTACTTTACCGTTTTATCATAATCTGCCGGGCTGGATCTATGGTAATGGTTATGAGTTTCCGGTTAATATCACCATGTATGAGGATTTGTTTGAAGACCGCAGTGAGATCATTTTTGGCGTTGACCATATCCCTGAATTCATGTCGTACCGGAACTTACATGATGACAGGATAGTAAATGATATTACTCATGCCATGCAAGGCAATAAGCCCCTGTTTGCCGCTGAATTTCAATGCGGCTCAAGAGAATACCATGTGGTAACTAATCCACGGGAGATGGAACTGTTTTATAAGGCAAGTGTGGCAAATGGACTAACAGGCTGGAATTATTATATGTTCTCACAAGGAAGAAATCCGGAAAGGAAAGGATACAGTGGTTCAACTTTTTACTGGTTCAATCCTTTAACTCCGGAGGCAGAAAAAACATCTGCATTCCCCTTGGTGCAGCGCATGAGCAAAATTATCAGCACATCTGAATCGCTTATTGTTGAGGCAAAGAGGGATGCTGAAATTGCAGTTTTGTTTTATCCTCCTTATTATGCAACCGAACTTGAAAGGACTGTTGATGCAGCCAGCGAAGTGATCTTTAACTATTCGGCAATACGCCGGCCAGCATATTTTGATGGTCTGCTTAAAGCCTTACAAGTGCTGAACGTTGAGTACGATATGCTTGACCTGAATAAGCCAACAACTGCATGGAGCAAGTATAAACAAATCTGGGCTTTTAGTACGGATGAAATGAATGCAGCAGAGCAGCAAAAAATTGTTGACTATGTTAATGGTGGCGGGCATGTTGTCATTTACCCCAATCTGCCATTGCGTGAAATGAATGGCCAGCCTTGCACAATTATCAGGGATGCGCTGAACATTAAACCGGTGGGTACTGATTCTTTCGATTCAGCATTAATTGATGTGCTTGGACTGAAGGATATTAAGTGTGCAAACCCGCAAATGGTGTATGATGCAGCTGATTTGCAGGGGGCAGATATTATTGCAAAGAATATCAAGGGAAAGATTACCGGGTTTCAGAAAAATATTGGAAGAGGACAGGTAGCTCATATTGGCACATGGTGGGGGTTTGACACAGAAACTCACAAAGATGTTTACATAAAGCTGCTTAATCTTTCCGGTGCGAAACTGTTTAATGCAACTTCTGATAACTTTTTTGTTACGGTGCGGGAACGGTTTACGCCGGATAATGAAGCGGTTTTGTTTGTGGGCAACTATTACAATGAAGTACAGCCTGCAACAGTTTATTACAAACATCCTGAAACTGGTGGGCAGGTAAAACTTCCTTTAGGTAAAGCTGCGATGGAGATGCCAGGATTGTATGCTATCCTTTCGCCAGTTGGATTGAAATTGAAAGAGGGCTTATACTTGCTGCATACAACATCTGATTTGTTAGGTGTGGAAAAGACTGATTCGGAATGTGTGCTACAGCTTTATGGCCACAGGGATCTTTTGGGTGAAATCGCTTTGAAAGGAGCCAGTATAGAAAAGGTGACAGGTGTTTTCCTCGGTGATATGCCGGTAACTTCTAAAATGGTGGAAGGTAAGCTGGTTGTTAATTATTCTCACTTGCACAATAAAGGGTTTGCACTGAAAATTGTAACTAACAAATAAAATTCAAACAGGAAAATGATACTTTCAAATAACAGCGGATTGGTTTTTTCCTTTTTGGAGAATGGATACATTAAGAATATTGATGCAGGAAGGATAAGAATTAATCTTAAGTCAGGTAATCTTTACGATCAGCCGGGAACACAACTTTATTTACGCAGGAAAAGTTCCGATGGTATTGAGTATGCGCCTCTCTTAGGGCCGCATAATGACAATAAGATTTTGCACACAGGTAATACCATAGTGGTTCAGGGAGTTTGGAATGGGATTGAATATTTTTGTCAGTTGGAGCTCTCTGAAAAAAGCACATCATGGAAATGGCAAATCAACTTACACAACACAACTTCGGAAAGTGTTGTAATGGATTTGATTTGGAAGCAGGAGGTCGGTTTAAAAAATTTGAATGATGGTTTGGTGAATGAATATTATGTTGCCCAATACCTGGAACGTACTTTATTGTCTGATAAAACACATGGTACAGTAATTGCTTGCAGACAAAACACAAAAGAGGCAACAGGTTATCCCTGGATGATGATGGCGAGTGCAGGCAAAGCAGTTGCTGGTCTTACTGATGGTATGCAGTTTTACGGTAACACGTACCGGACTACCGGTATCCCGGAGAGTTTATTGCAAAATGAGTTGCCAGGGAATATGGCTGGGGAGTCGCCGGTAGTTGCATTGCAGGAAGCACCATTTGAATTGGCGACTGACACATCACATTCAGTCGTATTTATTGGTACATTCATATCCAATCATCCAGAGGCGATTTCTGAATGTGATTTGGATATTCTAAGAGTGGTAAATGATGAATTTGCTGAAATTGCCGTTGATGCCGCTGATGAATGGATACAGCCAAAGCAGAATCTGTTTCAAACCGCTGCTTTTTTCCCTTCTGAAGATTTGAATGAGACAGAAATAGAGAGTTTATTTGGCAAAGAGCAACGTTTAGCAGAAAAAAATAACGGACAATTATTCTCTTTCTTTTCTGCTTCGGGAAGCCATGTAGTAACAAAAGCAAAAGAAGAACAGGTTGATCGTCCGCATGCACATATCATGCAGGCAAATTTAGCAGAAGTGCCAACAGAGCAAACACTTTCTACTACTTGTTTTGCAACAGGTGTTTTCAATTCTCACATTTCACAAGGCAATACCAATTTTGCTGTGCTGTTATCTGTTAACACAAGCCAGTTTAATGCAAATGTTAGTTCCGGTCAAAGAATATTTGTGGATGTGGATGGAACACAATACTTACTGGGTATTGCTTCTGCATTTGAAATGGGATTGAATTTTTGCCGCTGGATATATAAGCACAATGATAGACTATTGGAAATAAAGACTGAAACTTATATTCATGCACCTGTCATTCAGCTTTCATTTTCCGTTTTGAGAGGAAATCCTGTTCGCCTGCTTGTTACACATGATTGGGATAAATTGAATAGCTGGACGTTATCATCATCCGTTTCTGGTGAATATGTGGCAGTTCCTTCTGCAAATTCCATGCTGGCTGAAAAATTTCAGCAGGCACAATTCAGGATTGTTGTTGAGCATGCAGATGAGGTGGTGGACTCAATAAATAAGGCAATGCCATACGATTTACATGATCTGTTTGTTTTGGAAACTGGTGTTGTCTCGGCATTTTCATTAAGTTTTATTGGCGAGGTAAAAGAGAAATATAATTTTGATTTTAATAATGCAAGGGAGAAAGATTATTCAGGAAATAAATTCTGGAATGAACTGGGTAATCATCTGGCATTACATTCTGCGGAAAGAAATATAGCAGCTATCAGGGAGATTTTGCCGTGGTATGGGATGAATGCTATAACACATTATCTCACACCTTATGGACTTGAGCAATTCAGCGGTGCCGCTTGGGGGACAAGAGATGTATCACAAGGGCCGATAGAATTTTTGCTGTCGTTAGAAAAGTTTGAGGCAGCCAGAAAGGTATTACTCACTGTTTTTGCAAATCAGAATAAGATTGGTGACTGGCCGCAATGGTGGATGTTTGATAGTTTTAAAAATATCCGGGCAGGCGATTGCCATGGTGATATTTATTACTGGGTAATCATTTCTTTAGCATCATACATTAAAGTTACTGGCGACCTGAGCATATTGGATGAAAAAGTACCATATTTTGACGGACAAGAGTTGTTAACTGTAAGTGAACATATGGAATGTCTGGTGAAAATGATTAAAGATTCTTACATCGGCAGTACAGCATTAGTGCCTTTTGGTGGTGGAGACTGGAACGACTCACTCCAGCCGGTAAATGAAGAGTTGGCAAAGCGGCTGATTTCAAGCTGGACCGTTCAAATGAATTACCAGGCTTTCAGCGAATATGCTGAAGTGTATGCTAAAGGAGGAGATTCTGATAAAGCTCAAGCTTTGAGTAAAACAGCGGAGAATATAAAATCTGATTTCAACAGATACTTGATTAAAGATGGTGTAGTGGCTGGTTATGGCTATGTACAGGATGATGGAAGTATCAGCGTATTACTACATCCTTCTGATACACTTACTGGTATTAAATACAGTTTGCTACCAATGGACCGGGGAGTGTTGAGCGGAATCTTCACAAAAGAGCAGGCTGAGGCACATCAGAAAATTATAAACAAGTATTTGAAGGGGCCTGATGGGGCAAGGCTTATGGATAAACCTTTACGTTACAAAGGCGGCATTCAGGAAATTTTTCAAAGGGCTGAGAGCAGTACTTTCTTTGGCCGGGAAATCGGATTGATGTATATACATGAGCATATTCGATATGCAGAGTCCCAGGCTGTACTTGGCAAAGCTGATGAATTTGTAAAAGCGTTAAGGCAGGCAATTCCGGTACAGTACGGTGATGTAGTTCCAAACAGCAATCTTCGCCAGGCCAACTGTTATTATTCCAGCAGTGATGTTACTTTTAAAACCCGTTATGACGCTGATGAAAAATATAGTGATATTCTCTCCGGAAAATTACGAGTTGATGGAGGCTGGCGGGTATATTCCAGCGGTCCTGGTATTTATATCAGTCTGGTGATTAAAAAGCTAATCGGTTTCAGAGCATTCAGCGATTGCGTTGTGATTGACCCCGTGCTGACTAAAGAAATGGATGGGCTTTCTGCATCTTTCGGGTTCAGAGGTTTTGATCTGGATTTGAACTTTAGTGTGCAATCCGGAACTTTTGCACCTAAGAATATTAATATTAATGGACAGGAAATATCTTTTGAGAAGGAACCCAATCCTTACAGAGCAGGAGGTGCACAAATCCCGGTGAAAGACTTTTTGAGTTGCCTGAAGACTGGAAGAAATGAAATAAACATTGTTTTATAATAAAGTAGTTGTATTTACTGAACCTAAAATCAAGCAATAAATCTATGCGTAAAAGAAACTTGTTTTTGTTGTGTGCATTAATGGTAATGACGCAAATACAGGCCCAGCAAAAAAAAGCAACTCCCAGAAGTGTATTTGTTTCCAATCTGATGTCCAGAATGACCCTGGATGAAAAAATTGGCCAGTTGAATTTGGCAACCGCCGGAACTATTCGTACTGGTGAGGCTACCAGCAGTGATATCGGCAAAAAAATTCAGGAAGGAAAAGTAGGTGGAATTTTGAACCTGGATTCGGCGTGGAGAATCAGGGAGGTGCAGGAGGTGGCTGTTACAAAAAGCCGGATGAAAATTCCTTTGATTTTTGGAATGGATGTCATTCATGGTTACAGAACAACGTTTCCGATTCCGCTGGCGCTGGCAAGCAGTTGGGATATGAGTTTGATTGAGAAAAGTGCCCGCATCGCAGCGCAGGAAGCAAGTGCTGATGGAATTTGCTGGACGTATTCTCCAATGGTGGATATTGCCCGTGATCCTCGTTGGGGACGTATTGCCGAAGGTTCGGGTGAGGATGTTTACTTAGGTTCAAGAGCTGCGGAAGCTTATGTAAAGGGTTACCAGGGTGATGACCTTGCGAAGAACAATACGATTCTTTCTTGTGTTAAACACTTTGCTTTGTATGGCGCTGCTGAGGCTGGAAGAGATTACAATACTACTGACATGAGCCTTAACAGGATGTACAACGAGTATCTGCCTCCTTATAAAGCCGCCTTTGATGCAGGATCAGGAAGTGCCATGAGTTCTTTTAACGATATTAATGGTGTGCCGGCAACTGCTAACCGTTGGCTGATGACCGATTTGCTTAGAAAGCAATGGGGCTTTAAAGGGTTTGTTGTAACAGACTTCACTGCAATTGATGAACTGGTACCTCATGGCCTGGGAGATAAACAAACTGTAGCGGCCCGTGCCCTTAACGCAGGAATTGATATGGATATGGTTGGTGAATCTTTTTTAACTACACTGAAGAAATCATTAAAGGAAGGAAAAATAACTGAAGCTGAAATAAATATGGCCTGCCGCCGCATTCTTGAAGCTAAATATGATTTGGGATTGTTTCAGGATCCGTATAAGTATAGTGATACGAACCGGGCTGCAACAGAACTGTGTACTCCCGAAAATTTAAAAGCAGCAAGAGATGTGGCAGCACAGACTTTTGTATTGCTGAAAAACCAAAACCAATTGCTGCCTTTAAAGAAGGAGATGAATATTGCGTTAGTTGGTCCGCTGGCAAATTCAAGATATGATATGGTGGGAACATGGGCTGTTGGCGCTGACCATAAGAAATCTGTTACTGTGTTACAAGGTTTTCAAAATGCTTTGGCAGGCAAGGCTAATTTACAATATGCGAAAGGCTGTAATCTCGTTGATGACAAGAAATTAGATTCATGGATTACCTGGGGGACTTCTTCAATAGACTCAGTAAAGTCGCCTGAACAACTGAAAGAGGAAGCATTGGCATTAGCCCAAAAAAGTGATGTTGTTGTAGCCGTAATGGGAGAAGGGGCTGAAATGACAGGTGAAAGCTCAAGCCGTTCAGATATTTCTCTGCCGTGGAATCAGCAGGCACTTCTTAAGGAGCTGATTAAAACAGGAAGGCCTGTTGTGCTTGTGCTGTTTACAGGCCGTCCACTTACGATCAACTGGGAAAAAGAGAATATCCCGGCGATACTTAATGTTTGGTTTGGCGGAACTGAGGCTGGCAATGCAGTGGCAGATGTTGTTTTTGGAAAAGTAAATCCATCTGGAAAGTTGCCCGTTACTTTCCCGCAGAATGTCGGGCAAATTCCTTTGTACTATAATCATAAGAATACAGGCCGGCCTGTGGATGAAGGAAAGTGGTTCCAGAAATACCGTTCAAATTATTTAGATGTTACCAATGATCCATTATACCCGTTTGGATATGGACTGAGTTATACATCGTTCTCATATGGTGACATTACATTGAGCAGTACACAACTTAAGGGCAATCAGTCTCTGAAGGTAAACGTAACTGTAAAAAATACCGGTAATTATGATGGCGCTGAAGTGGTGCAGCTTTATATCAGGGATGTTGTTGGCAGTATCACCCGGCCGGTACAGGAACTAAAGGGCTTTCAAAAGTTGTTCTTAAGGGCCGGTGAAACGAAAACTATTTCTTTTAATATCACCACCAATGATTTGAAGTTTTATAATGAAGCATTGAAATACGATTGGGAACCCGGTGAATTCGAGATTATGGTCGGCGGCAATTCAGCTGATGTAAACAAACAAAAAGTCTATTGGGTGAAATAATAAGCAGATGTTTAGTGAGGGGCCATGTGTATCACATGGCCTTTTTTATTTTTCATGTTCTTTAAATTCCTGGATGAAGTAGTCGAAAAGACTTTTGTCAGTGGTGATGGTCAGTTTTTTTCTTAAGCGGTAGCGGCTTATTTCAACACCCCTCACAGAGATATTCATCAGTTGCGCAATTTCTTTTGTGGAAAGATTCATCCTCAGGTATGTACAAAGTTTTACTTCATTGCCGGTAAGGGTTGGGTGTTTTTCTTTTAGTTTCAGTATGAAATCGCCATTGACTTTGTCAAAGTGTTTAGAGAAATTCTCCCATTCCTGATCAATGTTCTCATCTTCATTCAGCGACTTAATCATTTTCTTAAGTTCATTAATGGCCTGCTCGTTATCCAGTTTCTTCATTACATGTGTTAGCTCACCTTTCACCTTTGTAAGCAGTTCTCCTTTTTTAGCAAGGTGCATTGCTGAAGAAGCCAGTTCTGTATTCTTGTAAGTGATTTCAGAAGCCAGCTTTTCATTTTGAAGTGTAATAAGTTCACTTTCGGTTTTGTTTATTTCCAGTTCGTGGATATACCGGAGTTTTCTTTGCTCCTCTTCGAATTTTTGTTTTTGTTTTTTGAATTTATTCTTTTGCCATTTATAACCAAGGAAAAAACTGCTTACAATAAGGAGCAGGTAAAACAAAATAGCAAGATTTGTCTGATACCACGGGGGCATAATTCTGAAGCTGTACGATGCCACTTGTGATTCATTTCCGAGGTTATTTCTGACTTTTACCTCAAAAACATAATTGCCGGCATGAAGATTAGTATATTCCTTTTCTGTTCTGTTGCTCCATTCGCTCCAGTTTTCTTCAAAACCTTTTAACCGGTAACTATATTCAAGATTAGATTGGTAGCCATAAAGTGGTGATGAGAATTCAAAGCGTATTGTTTTCCAGTTGTGCTTAATGGCTGGTAAAGCTTCATGGTCCTGCTGCTTCTCTGTCCCGGAAATATTCATGTAACCGCCAAAAACAGTACTGTCTGTTTTGCTGTTATTGATTCTCACTTTTCTTATCTGTACAAACAAAGTGGGTACGGTCTTTTTATATTTTTCATAGTTAATATGGTAGAACCCTTTTTCGCCTCCAAGAAAGATATTATTAATATCAGTTGAATAAATATTCTCAAACCCGCTGAGCATTTTGTTATTGAGCTCCGGCAAAAAAGTTACAGAAGGCTTTCCTGTTGAGAAATCAATAACTCCAAGATTTTTTTCATGAATGAACCAAATATTACCTTCTGTGTCTTCCTTCAGATAACGGATGCTCTGAGTTCCTAATAAATCACGGTAAAATGAAGATGGTTCAAAAAAGTCTTTTCCCTGATTGTAAATATAAACCCCGTTTTCAGTGCCTACCAGCACTTCGTTTTTAATCTTAAATATATGGTTATTTAGCGCAGATGGTAATCCCTGTTTATCAGTATAAAGTTTAAAAGAAGTGGCGATTGATGTATCTCCTGAGAGCTTATAAACACCGTGATATGGATGGGATACCCATATCTGGCCGTTTTTATCTATGGTTATATATCTTGATGATTCTGTAAAATTCCTGATAGGATCGGATGCCGAAAAGGAATTGTTTTGAAATGCCAATGGTATGATTCCTTTGTACGTTCCGGCTATTACTTTTTGCGATGGAAATACAGATGAAAGCGGTACAAAATTCCAAATCCCTCCTGCGCCAGATACAAATTGGCTGGCTTTGTTCCCATTAACTATATATGCTCCTTCGTGATGCCCGAGCAGAAGTTTTCCGTTGATTTCTGCCATACCCCAGGTTTGCCCTGTTGTATTTTGCACAGGTTCAAAAAAGCCTTTTGAAAAACTGAGATCTTTCAGATTTTGTACAGCCACCCGAAAAAGACCAGCAGACGTGCCGGTGTACAGATATTTGTCGTAAATAATTGATGTATAACCCGAGCCATCATGCAGATTTGGGTTAATGTGTTTTATAGCACTGTTGTATGCAACGTAGTCAATGCCGTTATCAAGGCCCAACCAGAGGTTTTTTTGTTTGTCAAGAAAAATACTCAGCACATTGTTATTCTGGAGACCTTCTGTTTTTGTGAACTGTTGGATTAAAAGTCCTGTATTGTCTAATATATATACACCGCCATGGCTTGTGGCCAATGCAATTGCGTTTTCATTAATTTTTGCTGCACTGTAGATTCTGTCGTTTTCGAATTTGCTGGTAATTTCTGAATCAAACTTTATGATACTCTTGTCTGGGGACAGGATATAAATTCCGTTCTTTATTGTGGTTACCAGGACAGACCTGTCCCGAAATGGGAGTATTGCTGAGATGTAATCGTTGTTGGCGATGACATTATTTGTAACTATTGGAGTCCAAACGTTATTTTCATAACTGAAAAGTCCGTTTTTGTAATCCTGGGCGAAAAGCCTGCCATCACAAATAGCCATAAACGTCCACTCTGATTTGGCTGGGAACACAGAAATGGACCCGTTGCTAAGCTTAAAAATCTTATTTGGACAACGGAAAAAGACATCTTTTTTATAGCTGCAGATGTCCCATACATCCCCAAAGGACCATCGGTCTTTTTCAGGAATTGAGTTTATAAGCGAAGTGTATTGAAGTGTTCCGTTGTGAGCCGGAGTGAAAAAACCTAATTCGTCTTGTCCCCCAGTATAAATTCTGTTTTCTTGGGTGATTTCAATTGAACGGACAATTGTTTTATTTGGTAGTGGGTGCAGGTTCCAATATTTGCCATCAAAACTCAAAAGTCCTTCATTATTGGCTAAATAGATGATGCCGTTGTAATCCTGCTTAATATCCCAGCTTTGGAGACCGGCTTTATAGTCCTGTTTAGTATAGTTGACAATATCAGGGAGGCCTATAGTATTTTGCCCGAAGGAGGAAAACCAGTAAAAAAGCATAGTTACAAACAAGCTCCTCTTCATATAGCCGTATTTTTTTTGTGAAAGTAGGAAAAATGAATTGATGTAGTATTGATGTATATTAAAATATTCAAAATCAAATAATTAGATTTTGTTGATGTAGTATTGAAGTGGTATTTAATTAGCAAACAGGGTTCCGCTTTTATATATTTGCTCCGAATTTTTCAAACCAAAATGTTTGCTATATGAACTCTAAAACTGCAACTCTATGTCTGCTTTTTTTGCTAAGTAGTTTCATGCAAGTGGCAGTTGGGCAGGGCCTGACTGTTTCTGGAACTGTAAAGAAAAAAAGTACCAGCGAACCTCTTGCCGGAGCTACAATTTCGGTAAAAGGCACAAAAACGTTCACAACAACTAATTCAACCGGGCAATTTACCATTTCGGCAAAGGCTGGCGATGTTCTTGCTGTTACTTACGCAGGGATGACGCCTTACGAGTATAAAGTACTCGGGGCCGGTCCTGTTGAAATCCTGATGGAAGAAAGTGCTGCTTCAACACTTGCCGATGTGGTGGTGGTTGGTTACGGCACTCAAAAAGTCACCAAGGTTTCCGGAGCCATCTCCACAGTAAAGGGAGCTGATATCGAGAAACTGAGGCCTGTAAGGGTTGAAGAAGCTTTGCAAGGAAGGGCCTCAGGTATTGTGGTGGTCAACAGCGGTACACCGGGTGCCAAGCCAACTGTATTGGTTAGGGGTATTCCTTCATTTTCTGGTACCGATCCGTTGGTGATTATCGATGGCGTACCTCAGTCGCTGACTGACTTTAATTCAATAAATGCTGCCGATATTGAATCTATAAACTTGTTAAAAGATGCGGCAACCACAGCTATCTATGGTGTGAAGGGTGGTAATGGTGTTATTGTGGTAACTACAAAATCGGGTCGCAAAAATCAAAAAACAGATATATCTGTAAGCAGTAACTACGGAGTGCAGGAAGTGATGAATACTCTGGGAGTACTGAACGCCACAGAGTATGCTGCCATGCTTAATGAAGGGAGCACAGTTTCAGGTGGAAATATTATTTTCTCTGATCTGTCGCAACTGGGTGCCGGAACAGACTGGCAGAAAGAAGTTTTTAAAAGAGCATCTGTACAAACGCATAATATTACAGCGAGAGGCGGTGGTGAAAAAGTGTCTTATTTTCTTTCTGCCGGATATCTCAACCAGGGTGGTATTGTTGGCGGCAATGACAAATCAAGATTTAGCAGGGGAACCGTTACTGCCAACCTGACGTTTGATCTTTCAAAGAAAGTAAAACTTATCCTGAACACCACTGGAGTTATCCTTGATGGCAAAGGAATTCAGGAGAATTCATTTAACAGCGTATTGGGCAGTGCTATTAATTTCGATCCTACTGTGCCTGTTTACAATACTGTGCCTAATACTGTTGGTACCTACGGCTACAGCAATCTCATTCTTTCGGAAGTGTTTAACCCGCTGACCAAACTGGAAAACACATATAATAAGAATGTGGGTAATAAATTATATGGTAAAGCAGAACTGCAGTATGATATCCTGAAAAACCTCAAGTTGTCTTCACGTTTTGGATATACCAAGTATGACGGAAATTCAAGATCATTTACTCCGCTTGTTTTCTACGGACCGTTAAACGTTGAGAACACTATGAATGCAGACGGCTCAACTGTTACTGATAAGCATAATAGTGTGTCTCATGAAAAGACCAGTAACTTCAATTTCACTTGGGAGTCTTTTGCTAACTATAATTTTAACATTAAGCAAGACCATCATTTTGAAACAGTACTTGGTTTCTCTATGGCAAAAACTTCAGGAAATGCAGCCGGTGCCAGCCGCCAGGATGTTCCATTTAACTCATGGGAGTTTGCTGATTTTACTGCTGCAACAGGAAGTATTACTCCAACCAACTCAAACGCTTTGAGCGGCTACTATTACCAGTATTTCAGAAGAAATCTTTCTTATTTCTCAAGAATCAACTACGATTACCAGGAGAAATACCTCGCATCGTTTACCGTACGCAGGGATGGTTCCTATGCTTTCGGTAAAGAGAATAAGTATGCAAATTTCTATTCCGGGTCAGTGGGTTGGATTGTTACAAAAGAAAATTTCTTTAAATCAGAATTTGTTGATTACTTGAAAATCCGTGGAAGCTATGGTTCTATCGGAAATGAAAACGTTGATCCGCAATTTGTTGGTATTGTAACTGGTGGTCCAAGCTACGGATCTACTGCTAACAGTAATGGATACAATTTCAATAATGTTTTTTACCCCGGTTCGACTGTTGGTTCTGCAGCTAACAACGCATTACGTTGGGAGAAGCAATTACAACTCAATGCCGGATTTGATATTTCCTTCTATAAAAGAAAATTCTCTTTAACAGCAGATTATTTCCAGAAAGAGGTTGATGGTTTGTTGTTCACTCCTTCTGCATCTTTATACCTGGGTACTGTTCCTATTCCAACTGCGAATATTGGCTCAACAAAAAGCAGTGGTATAGACCTTGCACTTACTTACAATGAAACAATCAGAAAGGCTCTTCGCCTTACAACTTCATTGTCTTTCACAACTGCCAAGAATGAAGTGACTGCAACTAACAGCGATGGAACAGCAAGAATTCTGGGTGGCGGTTATTTTAACGGACAGTCGCAGACAGTTACAGTTTTTGAGAAAGGACAAACTCCAGGTTATTTCTATGGATTTAAAACAAATGGACTTTTCCAGACTTACGATGAAATTGCTGCCAGTGCCACACAGGCAGGTGCAAAACCTGGAGATATTCGTTTTGTTGATATGAATAAAGACGGAGCTATCACAGATGCCGATAAAACAAAAATTGGCGATCCGTTCCCTGATTTCACAATGGGATGGAACCTGAACCTGGAGTACAAGAATTTTGATTTCACATCATTTGCTTATGCTTCTGTTGGAAATGAAGTTTACAGGGCTTACGAAAGAAATGCCATCTATACTAACAAGGACAGAAGAATCTTAGCAAGGTGGACAGGGCCCGGCACGACAAATGATGCTAAAAACCCGAGATATACTTTTATAGATGATAACAGCAACATCAGGGTTTCTGACAGGTACGTAGAGGATGGTTCATTTATCAAAATTAAAAACCTTCAGTTAGGTTATACGTTGCCTTCTTCACTTACAGGAAAGGTATTTAGTAAGCTCAGGGTTTATGTACAGGTTAAAAATGCATTCACTTTGACAAAATATACCGGATTTGATCCTGAAATTTCTGGCGGAATACTTGATACTGGTATAGACAGGGGTGCTTATCCTCAGGCCAGAACTTATTCTGTAGGACTTGATATCAAACTGTAATTATCAATAATAAACTTATTATAAAATGAAAACATTATTTATCAAATCGCTGATCTTCTTTATGGCAGTAATATCGCTGTCATCCTGTAAGAAATGGATAGATTACGATCCGCATGATGATTTCAGGACAACCGAACTTGACTACCTGAAGTCAGAAACAGATTATCGCACCATGGCAATCAGTGTTTATACGCCTCTTCAGTGGATTAACCAGGCAGTTGTAATCGGAGAAATTGCTTCTGATAATGCAGTAAGCGGTGGAGAAAATGCATCAGACGTACTTTCATTGCAGCAAATAGACGATTATACACATACGCCTAATAATTCTGCTCTTACTGAATTATGGCAGGCTGCTTATGAAGGAGTTAACAGGGCAAACTATATGCACCAGTATAAAGGTGCTAATCCGGCAGGACAAACAATTGATTTTGCAGGTAAGGATGCACTGTATGGTGAAGTTTACTTTCTTAGAGCTTACTATTATTTCCATCTTGTTAAGTTTTTTGGTGATGTTCCATTGTTTACAGATGGCCGTCTTGATTTGTCAACGTCAGGTACGTTGCAACGGGCACCTAAGGCAGAAGTTTATAAGCAAATTGAGAACGATTTGACTGCTGCGATAAATGTACTTCCTGCTGTTCAGGTACAAAAAGGAAGAATTACAAAGTATGCTGCTCAGGCTCTTTTAGGCAAAGTGTATTTGTACCAAAAGAAATACACAGAAGCGGCGGCAATGCTTGAAAATGTAATTACTCCTGGAGCTTTCTCACTGGTTAGTGATTTTGCATCTATGTTTCTTGCATCTGGTGAAAATGGCCCTGAATCCGTTTTTGAAATTCAATATACCAACACTTCTCCTTATTATAACTGGGGTGGTTACAACAGGGGCCAGGGCAACTATGCCGTACAGCAATGTGGTGTAAGAGGCCTTAATGGAACTGCAGCTATGCCTTATGCTTCAGGATGGAGTACAAACTTGCCTACTCAGAACCTTGCAGCTGCTTATAGTGCCGGTGATCAGCGTAAAGCAGCTACTATTCTTGATATTGAAGCTTACAAGGCTGCAAATCCTTCTTATAATATTACCTACCAGGTAGCTCCTTATAAGAATACAGGTTTGTATAATCAGAAGTATTTGCCAAGAAAAGGAGAAACATCAGGACAGATAGAATTGAATTATCTGAATAATTTCAGGATTATCCGTTATGCAGATGTATTGTTAATGGCGGCTGAAGCAAATAATAAGGCCACTTCACCAAATGACACCAAAGCTCAGGGATATCTGAACCTGGTACGCCGCAGGGCATTTGGCGATAACCTGCATGATATTTCTGCTACTGGTACTGCATTGTATAATGCTATCCTGGATGAACGCAGGCTTGAGCTGGCAATGGAAGGCGACAGGTTTTTTGATTTGGTGAGAACCGGGCAGGCTGCAACTAAGATTACAGGGTTTGTTACTGGCAAACATGAAGTGTTTCCTGTTCCTTTAAGGGAAGTGGAAATATCAGGTTTGACACAGAACAGCGGGTATTAATAAATATTCATTCTAAAAATTGAAATATGAAAGCATTAAAATATTTTTTAGGTGTTGGTTTGCTGGTATCGATCCTGGCGGGCTGTACGAAGGAAACAAATGATGATGTTTCATTTGTTGAAACGGCTGCTGTTCCAGATCAGCTTTCGGCACTTTTTGAAATTACACAAGACAACACTGGACGGGTTACAATTACACCAAACGGCAATGGCGCTGCAGAATACGAAGTCTATTATGGTGATGGCACTGCAACTCCTGGTAAAGTAGCACCGGGCAAGAGCATACAGCATGTTTATGCAGAAGGTGTATATAGTGTAAAAATTGTTGCCCGTAATCTGAATGGTAAAACTGCAGAAGTAACAAAGCAGCTTACTGTATCATTCCGGGCTCCGGAGAACCTTGAAGTGACATCAGCCATTGATCCTTCCAATAACTTTAAAGTAAATGTTTCTGCAACTGCATTGTATGAGACAAGTTTCAAAGTTTACTTTGGTGATGTGCCAAATGAAATTCCTAGGTCATTCATGGAAGGTGAAACAGTAAGCCATATTTATGCTGCAACTGGTACTTATACTCTCAGGGTTGTGGCGTTAAGCGGTGGTGCAGCCACAACACAAGTTACAAGGTCCATTACCATAGTTGACCCTGTGTTATTACCTCTGACATTTGAATCGCCAACTCTTAATTATTCCTTTAACAACTTTGACGGGGGCAATGCAACAGTTGTAAGTAATCCTCAAATAAGTGGCATCAACACCAGTGCCAAAGTTGGTAAAATGGTGAAGGGCCCCGGTCAGGTATGGGGTGGTAGTTGGATTGGACTTAGCAGCCCAATTGATTTTTCGAGTAACAAGATATTCCGGATGAAGGTTTTTTCACCCAGGATTGGTGCAAAAGTGCTGCTGAAAGTGGAAAATGCCACTAACTCCGGTATTAATTATGAGAAAGAAGTGACTACTACTGTGGCAAATGCCTGGGAAGATTTAGTTTTTGACTATACAGGTATTAATGCAAGCAATAGTTATCACCACATTGTTCTGATTTTTGAACTGGGAATCATGGGTGATGGTTCATCAAACTTTACTTTCCTTTTTGATGATATAAGGCTGGTAAACTCTGTTCCGCTTGTGCTGCCAATGACATTCGAAACTCCGCTTGTTGACTATACGTTCACAAATTTCGATGGCGGTAATGTAGCGGTGATTGACAACCCACAGTCTTCTGGTATTAATACAAGTGCAAAAGTGGCAAGGATGATAAAAAATCCCGGACAAACATGGGGCGGCAGTTTTATAAGTTTATCCTCTCCGATAGATTTCAGTACACTTCGTACTTTCAAAATGAAAGTATATTCTCCAAGAGTTGGGGCAAAAGTGTTGCTGAAAGTCGAAAACCAGTCGAATGGTGCTGTCAATTTTGAAAAAGAGGTGCTTACAACAGTTGCAAATGCCTGGGAAGAACTGACTTTTGATTACAGTGCAATCAACACCTCAAATTCTTATCAGAAGATTGTGTTGATATTTGACAATGGAACCATGGGCGATGGCTCATCCAATTTCACATTCTATTTCGACGATATTAAACTTAACTAACAATAAAAGCTTATTAATATGCGTACAATTTCAAAAAGCGTCGCAGCATTTTTCTTTGCAGCACTGCTGATACTTGGCAGTTGCAAAAAGGAAGAATATTCATTCGGAGATATTAAAACTCCTTCTGCACTTGCTATGACAGCTGTTGTTCAGGGTGTTGATGCATCCAATCCGAACGGTAATGGAACCGGTAAGGTGACAATTAATATTACAGCGAAAGATGCCCTCACTTATAATATAGATTTTGGCGATGGTACTTCACAGGTTGTTCCTTCAGGTAGCATAACTTATAAGTACAGGAACCCTGGTACAGCTACTTACACCATTTCTATTAATGCTGTTGGAACAGGTGGTGCCATTTCTACAATCAGCAAGCAGGTTACAGTATTTGTGGCATTTGAAATTCCGGCTGCAATACTGCAATCGCTGACAAATGGTTCTTCAAAAACATGGAAAACAGATAATGATGCACCGGGACATTTTGGTGTAGGCCCTTCAGATGCTTTTGGTCCAATCTGGTATGCGGCAGGGCCCAACACAAGAGAAGCCTGCGCTTATGATGATGAGATCACTTTTTCTAAAGATGCCAACAACCGGGTCTTTATGAGCATTGACAATAAGGGGCAGTCCTTTTCGATAGGTGCCTCAACTGGTTTTTATGGATTCAGTGGCGGTGATGGATGTTATGCGATAAATACCGGGGGAACAAAGCAACTGGTTTTCATGGATGCAACATCTGGCTCTACAAGTGCCGTTTCAACCGTGATTCAGTTTATGGTGCCGGGAAATGGAATTATCAACTTTGGTACTGGTGGAACAACTTATGAAATTCTGTCAATAACAAATAACAGCATTAACCTCAGGAATATTGGTATTGACGGAAATTCATGGTATCAAAAATTAAAACCCAAACCATAACATATGCGTTTTCTGTTTGCCGCTATACTTGTTCCTTTCCTCATTTCTTGTGGCAAGGATAATGGGTCCTCAACGGATAATAATCCACCGACTAATCTTACATTGAATGCAGTGGTAAGTACTGATAACAGCGGAAATGTTGCGTTCACAGCGGCAGCTACTAATGCCGTTACTTATGACTTTGATTTTGGTAATGGCGTATTTCAGACAGTACCTTCAGGCGTTGTAACATATAAGTATCCCGCTTCAGGAAATTATACCGTCAATGTAGTTGCAAAATCATCAGGTGGGCAGACCGCTTCAAAATCAGTACAAATTACAGTTACAGTTGCATTGTCACTGGTGTGGTCAGAGGAGTTTGATACTCCCGGCGCACCTGATCCTGCAAAGTGGGGTTATGATTTAGGTGCTGGTGGCTGGGGCAATAGTGAATTGCAATATTATACTAACAGAGCGGATAATGCTGTTGTTTCCAACGGAACACTGAAGATTATTGCAAAAGCGGAGAGCTACAGCGGCAGTAATTACACTTCGGCAAGATTGCTGACAAAAGACAAGTTTTCCTTTAAGTATGGAAGAATTGAAGCAAGGGCTAAACTACCGGTTGGTGTTGGCACATGGCCTGCAATCTGGATGCTTGGCAGTAATATCAGCAACGTTGGCTGGCCGGCCTGCGGTGAGATAGATATAATGGAGCACAAAGGAAGTCAGTTGAATACTATTTATGGCACTCTGCATTACCCCGGCCATTCCGGTGGCAGTGCAAACGGTGCAACAACAGTAATTTCAAACGCAACCACAGAGTTTCATAAGTATAAAGCGGAGTGGGATGCCAGCACAATTAAGATATATGTTGATGATGTTTTGTTTCACACTGTTGCTAACAGCAGCAGCCTGCCTTTCAATCAGAACTTTTTCATCATACTTAACGTGGCGATGGGCGGTACTTTTGCCGGTCCCGTAGATCCTGCTTTTACTAATGCGGCAATGGAAGTGGATTATGTCAGGGTGTATCAATAATGAAAAATGAAATCGTTAAGGCGGCATATTTTTTTTGAGTTTTTATAAGCAAGCAGTCAGTAAGTGGAACGTATATACCTTTTCAGGTTAATACTTCCACTTTTTTTAAAAGTTTCAAAGTAGTAATAATGAAAACACTAACGAACAAATTGCCCGGACTTGTATTGTTTATACTTGCCGGTATATTCATGCTTCTTAATTCCTGTAAATCTTCAAATAAAAAACCTGTATGGTCAGATGAGTTTGAATACTCCGGCCTTCCTGATACTTCAAAGTGGGGATATGATACCGGAGGACACGGCTGGGGTAATAACGAATTGCAATATTATACAGGCGGTGACACAAATAACGCAGTTGTCAGGGATGGTAATCTGGTAATAACTGCAAGAAAACAAATTAAGGATAGTAATAATTACACTTCCGCACGGCTGATTTCAAAAATGAAAGGAGACTGGTTGTATGGCCGGATTGAAGTGAGGGCAAAACTCGCAGCTGGCCGGGGAATATGGCCTGCAATCTGGATGCTGCCAACCGATTGGGAATATGGCGGCTGGCCGGAAAGCGGAGAAATTGATATAATGGAGAATGTAGGCTATATGCCGGACTCTGTTTTTGGCAGTGTGCATACCAAATCATTCAACCATGTAATCGGAACCCAAAAAACAAAAGGTCTTTTTTTGAATGATCTTTATACGGCCTTCCATGTGTACGCAGTTGAATGGGATAAAGAAAAAATTATTTTTTTGGTTGATGATAAGGAATATTTCCGGTTCGCTAACACCGGAAAAGGTCCGGCTGAATGGCCATTTGATAAACGTTTCCACCTCTTAATGAATGTGGCTGTTGGAGGTAACTGGGGCGGCCAAAAAGGAATTGACAGCACTGTTAATACTGCTGCTATGGCAGTGGATTATGTCAGGGTATATCAGAACTAAACGACAATAAAACCAAAATATGAAAAAGACGGTTCTCTTTTTAGCAGCATTTGTATTGATTGCTGTTTCTGCATTGGCACAAAAGAAGACAATTGATCAGAAAGTGGATTCTGTATTAAAACTGATGACACTCGATGAAAAGATTGGACAGATGAATCAATATAACGGCCCCTGGGCTGCCACCGGGCCATTAACAGGTAACGACGATTTGATTGAACAGGTGAAAGCAGGAAAAGTAGGCTCTCTGTTGAATGTAACTGGTGTAAACAGGACTACGCAGCTACAGAAACTGGCTATGCAAACGAGACTGAAGATCCCGATGCTGTTTGGCCAGGATGTAATTCATGGGTTCAGAACAAATTTCCCAATACCGCTGGCTGAAGCAGCAAGCTGGGATTTAGATGCTATGGAACAAAGTGCAAGAGTGGCTGCTGTAGAAGCAAGTGCAGCCGGTGTGCACTGGACCTTTGCCCCGATGGTGGACATTGCCCGTGACCCACGTTGGGGAAGGGTAATGGAAGGTGCCGGTGAAGACACCTACCTGGGTTCGCTGATTGCTAAAGCAAGGGTAAAAGGTTTCCAGGGAAATGGATTCGGCAATTTAGATGCGCTGATGGCTTGCGCCAAACACTTCGCAGCTTATGGAGCAGCAGTTGGCGGAAGGGATTATAATTCTGTAGATATGAGCTTGCGGCAGTTTCATGAAGTGTATCTTCCTCCGTTTAAAGCTGCTGCTGATGCCGGAGCTGCCACTTTTATGAATTCATTCAACGATCTGAACGGTATTCCTGCAACAGGAAATAAGTATCTGCAAAGGGATATTCTGAAAGGTGAATGGAAGTTCAAAGGTTTTGTAGTCAGCGACTGGGGCAGTATCGGGGAAATGATCCAGCATGGATATGCTAAAGATAATTATGATGCTGCATTTCTGGCAGCCAATGCCGGAAGTGATATGGACATGGAAAGCAGAAGCTATACGCAACACCTTGCCAGGTTAGTTAAAGAAGGAAAAGTGAAAATGAGTGTTATTGATGATGCAGTAAGGAGGATTTTGCGTAAAAAGTTTGAAATGGGACTCTTTGACGACCCGTTTAAATTCAGTAACGAAGAAAGAGAAAAACAATACTGGAACAAGGCAGAACATCTTGCCGTTGCAAGGGATGTTGCAAAAAAGAGTATTGTTTTGCTGAAAAACGAAAAACAATTGCTGCCGCTATCCGGAAAAACAAGAAGCATAGCTTTAATCGGTCCGTTTGTAAAAGCAAAAAGTGACAATAATGGTTTCTGGAGTTATGACTGGCCGGATGACAGCATACGAATTACTTCTTTATGGGAGGGTGTACAGAAAAAAGTGGATGCAGGAGCAAAACTTCTTTATGCAAAAGGTTGTAATATTAATGATACATCAACAGCAGGCTTTGCAGATGCTATAAGTGCTGCATCACAGGCTGATGTTGTAATACTGAGCATTGGTGAAGCAAGGGATATGAGCGGTGAAGCCAAAAGCCGTAGCAATATTCATCTTCCCGGGGTACAGGAAGAGCTGGTTAAAGCAGTAATGGCTACTGGAAAACCAGTTGTGGTGCTGATAAGTGCAGGTCGTCCATTGGTATTTAACTGGACTGCTGATAATGTGCCTGCTATTCTTTACACATGGTGGCTGGGGACTGAGGCCGGTAATGCAATTGCCGATGTGTTATTTGGCGATTACAATCCATCAGGAAAATTGCCGATGACCTTCCCGCTTTCAGAAGGTCAGATTCCCATTTATTACAATCATTACAGCACAGGGCGTCCGGCAAGGGATGATAATGATAAGGTTTATCGTTCAGCATACATTGACCTGTCCCTTTATCCAAAGTATCCTTTTGGCTTTGGCCTTGGTTACTCTGCTTTTTCTTACAGCGACATTACTTTAAGTGCTGCTTCATTTAAACCAGGTCAGTCAATTACGGCAACAGTCACTCTGACAAATACCGGCAGGTATGATGGAAAAGAAACGGTACAGCTTTATACAAGAGATATTACAGCTTCTGTTGTCAGGCCGGTAAAGGAACTGAAAGGGTTTCAGCAGGTATTCCTGAAGGCTGGTGAAAGCAAAAGAATAACTTTCACTATTACTGCCGACGATCTACGTTTCTATAACGATAAGCTCCAGTATATTTTCGAGCCAGGAGATTTTAAATTATTTATTGGAGGAAACAGCAGGGATATAAAAGAGGCAGCTTTTAAATTGGTGTCAAAATAATTCGGAAGGTTTCAGTGGTAATGGTTACTTTAAACAGGGTTGAAAGAAAATTTCAGCCCTGTTTTCTTTTATCAGGATGTAAAGAATTTGTACGTTTGCTGTTGATTGCTTTCTGACTTGACTAATTACAGTAAATACGAAGCGGAAGAATTGCTTCATCTTATCTCCAAAAATGATGAGGCTGCTTTTTCAGAACTGTACGACAGATTCTGGAAAAAGATGTTTGCTGTGGCATACAATCGCCTCAAAGAAGTGCAGGATGCCGAAGATATTGTTCACGATGTGTTTGTCAGGCTTTGGGCTAATCGGCAGAAGCTGGAAATAGGAGAATTGGAAAACTATCTTGCCACTGCAGTAAAGTATGGTGTTTTAAGTAAGATTAAAAAAAGGGCCAGGGAAAAGAAATACCTTAAAACTGAAACCAGTCTTTCTGTTGTTGAATCAAGTTCAGAAACGAAAGTGCATTACCGCCAGATTCTGGAATTGGTCAGGACAGAAGTTGAAAAACTTCCTGAGCGCTGCAGGCTTATTTTTAAATACAGCCGGGACGAAGGGATGCCCGTAAAACAGATAGCAGCAAAACTCAGTATATCTCCTAAAACTGTTGAAAATCAGATAAATAAGGCGCTTCGCCAACTGAAGACTGCTACCCGGTCTATAATGAATTTCTTCACTTTGCTGCCTTAGGGCAAACTTCTTTTTCTTTTGGATAGGTGCTTTACCCGCTTCGGGATACTATACTGTATATGCAAATCCCGGAAAATATACTACAGCTCATCGAAAAATACCAGGCTGGCACTGCCAGTGCCGAAGAAAAACGCCTTCTAAATGACTGGTATTATTCATTTAATGACGATACCGTTGAGATCGATGTTACTGAAAAACTGACAGAATCTGAACTGGAAACCCGGATAAAACAGAGCATTTTTTCAACCATTCACAAGGATAAAAAAGAGGAGAAGCCAGCCTTCAGAAGGTACAGGCGGTTTGCCGCAGCGGCTGCAATATTATTTGCCATTGCAACAGGATCATACTTGTTTATAGTGAACAGGTCGTCTGACAGGGATAAACTGATTACTGAAAACAGGAAACCTGCAACACAGGATGTGGCCCCGGGAGGAGACAAGGCTGTATTGACGTTAGTGGATGGTTCACAAATCATACTTGATAGTACCTCAAACGGCCTGATAACAAACCAGGGTAATGTTCAGGTTAAGAAACTGAGTAATGGGCAGGTTGTTTATTTAATCAATGGCTCAGAGATTACAGAAAATGATGCGGCTTTCTATAATACTATTTCAACACCGAGAGGCGGTCAGTACCAGGTTACTTTAGCAGATGGTACAAAAGTGTGGCTGAATGCAGCTTCGTCAATCCGTTTCCCGGTACTGTTCACCGGCAGGGAAAGAAATGTTGAAATAACTGGTGAGGCGTATCTGGAAGTTGCCAAAAACAGAGAAATGCCGTTTAAGGTAAAGGCTGGAAAATCGGAGGTAGAAGTATTAGGTACCCATTTTAATGTAAATGCATACGATGACGAGCCAGCTATCAAAACAACCTTGCTGGAGGGGCTTGTAAAGGTTACCTCGAAGACGGCAGCATCAGCACAAACTCCGGTCTTTTTGCAGCCGGGTCAGCAATCAGGAATAAATAAAGAAGGCAGAATCAGTGTAGTTAAAAACGCCGATGTGGAAGAGGCATTGGCATGGAAGAACGGCCGCTTTCAGTTTAACAGTGCTGATTTACGAACAATGCTCAGGCAGATATCCCGGTGGTATGATGTAGATGTAATCTATAAAGGAAATGTGGATTTACACTTTACAGGGCAGCTTACAAGGAATGATAATGTGTCAAAAGTGTTTGAAAAACTGGCTATGACCGGAGAGGTGCATTTTAAAGTTGAGGGTAAGAAAATTATTGTAACACCATAAAACTGTTATCATGATTAAACAACAACAATACATGACAGATGGATAACCATTTGTAATGACATAAAGAAAAACCGGATTCTGTTGGAGCAGAACCCGGCGGAATCTGAGTGTCTAACAAACAAATGTGCTACTGCTTATTATTAACTCAAACATTGCAAAATTATGAAATTAACTGCTGTTTGCCGATCCTGGCAGCTACAAAGCAGGATCGCAAGACAAACGATTAAGATTATGAAACTCACAACGGTTTTATTGATCGCAACTTGCCTGCAGGTAAGTGCCATTGGCTTCTCTCAGGTTGTAACCATTAAAGAAAACAACATCACACTTCAAAAGGTGTTTGAAGAAATCAGGAAACAAACCGGATACCAGTTCTTCTATGCTGATGAAGCATTGAGTGCTGCGAAGAAGGTTTCTTTGTCAGTTAAAAAGGAGCCACTGAAAAATGTTCTGGACCTTTGCTTCAAAGATCAGCAACTTACATATAGCATTACAGAAAATACAATTATTGTTAAAAGAAAAACAGTAATTCCTGAAACGGCTGAACCGGTTGTGGTCGCAGAACCTGTTCCGGCAGATGTGAAAGGAAAAATTACTGATGACAAAGGGTTGCCATTGGCTGGAGTATCTGTTACAATAAAAGGTACAAATTCCGGAACTACCACTGATGCGAATGGTAATTATTCTATCGCCGTTCCTGATGGGGCTACCCTGGTTTTTTCTTATGTGGGATACAAGACTGCAGAAGAAAAAGTAAATAGCAGGCTCACCATCAGTTTGGTTTTGCAAAGGCTTGAGCAGGCAATGGATGAGATTGTGGTTGTTGGTTATGGTACACAACGTAAACGGGATCTGACGGGAACTATCACATCAATTAAAGGCGAAGAATTATCTAAAATGCCTGCCAATAACCCGATGGCTTCTATGCAGGGTAAGGTGCCGGGCCTTACAATCGTTAACAGCGGAAGGGCTGGTGCATCACCAACCGTAAGAATCCGTGGGGTGAACAGTACAAACAATACCGATCCTTTGTATGTGGTTGATGGTGTTTTTCAGACAAACATTGATTACCTCAACCCGGCAGATATTGAGAAAATTGAGGTGCTGAGGGATCCGTCTTCTATAGCAGTTTTTGGCCTTCAGGGCGGAAACGGAGTTATAATCGTTACTACAAAAAGAGCCGCCAAAGGGGAAACTAAAATCAGTTTCCAAAGTTCTGTTGGCGTACAGAAAGTAATTAATAAGATTGAAGTGACAGATGCAGAAGGGTTCAAAAAACTTTACAATGCACAACTAACTAACCTTGGTGCAGCTGCTTTTGATTATACAAACTACACCGCTAATACAAACTGGCAGGATCTCGTTCTGAGGGATGCTGTCATTAATAATAACACTATTACGGTTTCTAACAGCGGAGAAAAAACTTCAACGCTACTTAGCCTTGGATATAATGTACAGGAAGGTGTATTGAAATACGACCGTTACCAGAAGTATATAGCAAGACTAAATGAAGAAATCAGAATTAACAAGAATATCAAAATAGGGGGCGATGTGACAGGTTTCCATTGGGTACAACAGGATCCCGGGGCGGATATTACCAATGCACTTTGGGCAGCGCCTATTGTCCCAGTTCAGGTAGATGATAATACTTATTACAGTATGCCATCTTTCCAAAGAGCACAGGTGGGCAATCCGGTAGCAAGATTGAATCAGAATAACAAGAACTCAATCAACAAAGGCTACCGGGTGATCGGGTCAGTTTTTGGTGAAGTGAAATTCCTGAACAATTTTACATTCAAGTCATCATTCTACACAGACCTTGGTTTTAATAATAGCAGGAGTTATAGTCAGTTGCCATACAGGTATGTAAACCTTGGTGAAGGTGCGGCTGTTACTACTACGACTTATGATTCAACAGCTAAAACGTCAGTGAGCCAGGCCCAGGCCGAGTATCGCAAGTTCCAGCAGGATCATACGCTGACATTCGACAAAACAATTGCGAAAGACCATCGTATCACTGCAATGGCTGGCTTCACAACTTTGTTCCAGGCCAGTTCAAGCATTTCCGGCACAAGAAGAGATACTTCTTTGAATGTGCCAGACAATCCTGATTTCTGGTATCTGAATATTATTAACTCAAACAATCCGACTACTAATGGAGGTGCCGGTGGAGAAGAATCCTATATGTCAATTCTTGGCCGTGTAAATTATGCGTTCAGAAATAAATACCTGCTGAACCTTACTTACAGACGAGATGGCAGTTCCAAATTCTCACCATCAAACCGCTGGGGTGATTTTGGAAGTGTTGGTGCTGGTTGGGTAGTAAGTGAGGAAGATTTCTTTAATAAAGTAAAAGGTATAGATTTTCTGAAATTGAGAGTGGCATGGGGTACAGTGGGCAGCGGATTAGGATTGCCTTCAAACCTGTATTTGCCCGGTCTTACCACTGCAAATGTGGGTGTGTTTGGCGATAATGTGTATGGTTCAGTAGCACCTGCTTATGTTCCCGATCCAAACCTGCATTGGGAAGTTGTTCGTGGATTTGACGTGGGCGCAGATGTGAGGGCTCTTAGAAACAGGCTGAATGCCGAAGTGACTTTATATGACAGAACCACTAAAGACATCCTTACAACTATTACTTTGCCAGGAACAGCAGGTAATTACTCTTACCGTACAAACCTGGGTACAATCACCAATAAAGGAATTGAGGTGAGCCTTGGCTGGAGCGACAGAATTGGGAAAGACTTTACGTATAGTGCCAATGCCAATTTCAGCTATAACAAAAACAAAGTTGTTTCAATCGGTAATAATATCAGTTTCCAGATATTGGGTAACAATGGTGCTAATAAAACTGAAACCGACCAGTCAATTGGCTACTTCTATGGTTACAGGCAAATTGGCATTTACCAGGTGGTTGCCGATTTTGATAAAACTCCGGGATTTGCTAACTCTTTGCCTGGCGATATTGCCTTTGAGGATGTGAACGGAGACGGCATACTGAATGATAAGGACAGAACTTATTTAGGAACTCCTTTCCCTGTTTATAATTTTGGTATGAATATTTCTCTGGGATATAAGAAGTTTGATTTTGTTCTGGAAGGACAAGGCGTAGCCGGAAATAAAATATACACTCAACGCCGTACTTCAACTTTTGCAACACTTAATTATGAATCAAACAGGCTGAATGCCTGGACTGGCGCCGGTACCACAAACGTTGAACCCATCATGGATAATACAAGGGCGAATAATTTCCTGTTCAGCAGCTATTTCCTTGAGCCCGGCGATTATTTCCGGATACGTACAGCGCAGCTTGGTTATACATTCGGTAAAAGTTCGTTTGGTAAAACAGGTATTAAACAGTTAAGGGTTTATATAAGCGGCCAGAATATTGCCACATTCACAAAAGCTACTGGTTATTCACCAGAAGCTTCTATCAGCAGCCCAACTGCCAGCGGCGCTGATAATGGCACTTATCCTGTTCCGGCTGTTTACTCTTTTGGTGTTAACCTTACGTTTTAATTCTAAACTATTACAAGATGAAAAAAATTAAATATAATATAAGGTTTGCAGTACTGATTTATGTATCAGTATTCGCCGCATTCTTGCTGGGAGGTTGTAAAAAGAATTTCTTAGACCGCCAGCCACAGGGGCAATACACTGAGGAGACGTATCCATATCCTGGTGGTTCTGGTCCTTACGATACTTACTTGTTTGGTGCTTATTCTGAATTGAGATCGTTTAATGTACACAGTCAGTCATATATAGCCGCAACAAGCATACGCAGTGATGATGCTGACAAAGGCAGTACTCCTGCAGATGGTGGAGCGAATGCTATTGATATGGACAACTTCCCGGTTTCTGCAAGTAATGGTTTTGCCAACACACTGTGGACAGGTTATTATACAATGATCAGCAAATGCAATATTGCTTTAGATCAGGTATATAATAATACAGCAATTACGGCAACCGCTGCTCAAAAGGCAGTTGCTGAGGGGGAAGCTAAGTTTATCAGGGCTTATTCCTACTTTATGCTGGTACGTCTTTTTGGCCGGGTGCCGTTGATTGACAGTGTGTTTACCAATACAGCAGCTCAAAGTAATGTTCCTCAGAGCAGCGCTGCACAGATTTATGCGTTTATTGAATCAGATTTGCAGTTTGCAGCAGATAATCTTCCGTTAAACTGGGATGCAAGATTTGTAGGCAGGGCTACAAGTGGTGCAGCCAACGGGTTATTGGCTAAAGTTTATCTTACACAGCAGAAATGGTCGTTGGCCATGACAACTGCCAATAAAGTTATTACTTCAGGGCAGTATAATCTGTCAACAACCTATGACAAAATTTTCCGTGAAGAAGGTGAGAATTCAAAAGAATCTGTTTTCGAAGTGCAAGCAACTGCTTCTGCCACAGTTCCAAGTGCAAATGGTGTTCAATATGCACAAATACAAGGAATAAGAGGATCAGGGGCTTTTGATTTGGGTTGGGGATGGAATACCCCAAGCACCGCACTTGAAGCTGCTTACGAAGCGAATGACCCCCGCAAGACAAGAACAATTCTTTATACAAGTACAGGTACTACTATCTACCAGACTATTTATGGTGAGAACCTTCCGGTTGGGTTACCCAATCCGAGATATAATAACAAAGTGTACACAAACCCCTCAATTCGGTCGTCTATTGGTAACCGCTTTGGTTATTGGATGAATATTCGCACCTTAAGATATGCTGATGTTGTGCTAATGTATGCTGAAGCTGCAAATGAGTTAAATAATACAACGGAGGCGTTAGCGAAACTGGAACTGGTAAGGGCAAGGGCAAGAAACGGGAATAATACAATATTACCTGCAGTAACCACTACTGACCAGGCATTGCTTCGTGATGCAATAAGAAAAGAAAGAAGAGTTGAACTGGCGATGGAGCATGACCGATTCTTTGACCTGATTCGTTGGGGAATTGCGCAAACAACTTTACATGCTGCGGGTAAAACAAACTTCAGTGATGCAAGAGATGTGCTGCTTCCCATACCACAGGCACAAATTGACCTGAGTGCTGGTGTTCTGACTCAAAATCCGGGTTATTAATACTGTAACCATTAAATTATTTTAAAATGAAAGCGATAAATCACTATATAACGAATGCTGTACTTATTGCCGCAGCATCAGTTTTGTTTGCTTCGTGCAAAAAAGATGGCAACCCTAACAAGTTGCCTGACGTAAACCCTTCAGATTATGCCGGTATGATAGACGGATATACAAGTTCCGATCAGATATATCCTAAAAACCTGATTGCTTATTGGGGTTTTGAAAACTCCACTTCAGAAGGTGTCAGTAATACGGCTGTTACCAGTTCGGCAAACACTTCATTTGTTGATGACGGTGTAAGAGGGAAAGCCTTAAGCCTTGCTGCCGGTTATCTTTATTATGGCACACAGTTTCAAAAGTTTAAAACCGACTCATTAAAAAGCTGGTCAATAAGTGCATGGGTAAGGATTCTGAATAATGGATCAAAACGTACGATGTTGTTTCAACTGGCAAGACCTGGTATTTTTACAGGTAATATTAATTTCAGCCTGAATACACAGTCATTTCCTGCAAGCAATACCACCACCTTTAGGATACAGCCTACATTCACAACTGTCTCCGGCGGAACGCAGGATAATATCAACAATGTCCTTTCTCCAACTATTGGTATGACAAAGTGGACTCATATACTCCTAACATATGATTACACAACCGGTGTGTTTAATATTTGGGCTGATGGAGTAAAAATGGGAGGATACCCCAACAGGGGAACCGGAAATAACTCCTTTAAATCCTGGGAGCCAAGCCAGATAATTATCGGTTCTAATTATAATGGCATTCCGGGTATGGCAGTGAATACTGATGTTACCTTCGCACCAATGACTGGTCATTTGGATGAAATCAGGATATTTAATATCGCATTGCCCGATGCGCATATAAAAGCCCTGTTTAACCTTGGTAAAGCAAATAAATAGACACAGCAGAACGGCTCTCAAATAGAGGGCCGTTCTCAATTATGACAGATGGCTGATACTATGTATTATAATAGCAGGTATATTTATCAGCAGAAAAAAATATAATAATGATGAAACGATTGTTTTTTTTACTGGCAGTTAGTTTTTCTTTTACAGCTGTGGCACAAGACTACAGTCTGTTTGTCAAAAAACTATTCATTAGCGAAGGTGACACATTACCATACCGGATATTATTGCCAGAGAATTATAACCCGTCAAAAAAATATCCTCTTGTATTCTTCCTCCATGGAGCCGGAGAAAGAGGAAACGATAATGAAAAACAATTAATGCACGGAGCAAAATTATTTCTCAAAGAGGATGTCAGAAAGCAATTCCCTGCAATTGTGGTGTTCCCGCAATGTCCACAGAAAAGTTTCTGGAGTAATGTGGACTTTAAGATGGATGAAGGAAAGAGAACTTTTCTGTTTAAAGCTGAGGGAGAGCCATCGCTTGGTATGAAGTTGGCCCAGCAACTCCTTTTCCAGTTGTTTAAAGATTATAAGATAGATAAGAAAAAAGTATATGCAGGTGGGTTGTCTATGGGCGGAATGGGAACATTCGAAATCGTACGCCGGAATCCAAGAATGTTTGCAGCAGCCTTTCCAATATGTGGCGGAGGTGAACCTGCAACTGCCCCCAAAATGAGAAAAGTGAAGTGGTGGGTATTTCATGGCGCAAAAGACGATGTGGTACCGCCGGTACTTTCCGAAAAAATGGTTGATGCGCTGAAACAGGCAGGAGCTTCAGTTAAATTCACTTTATATCCAGAGGCCAATCACAATAGCTGGGATCCGGCCTTTGCTGAACCAGACTTATTGCCATGGTTATTTAAGCAGAAGAAATAGTAGCATAAAAAAAGACCTTCCACTGAAGGTCTTTTTTTATGTAGCCCGTACGGGATTCGAACCCGTATCACCACCGTGAAAGGGTGGTGTCCTAGCCCTTAGACGAACGGGCCGTCTTTTGGGAAGAATTGCATAGCAATTACTTCGTTTTAAAGGTCGGCAAAGATAGGTATCCGGCCTTTTACAGCCAAATGTTTTTGGTATTCTTTTATGCACCATTTGACTAATATCAGTTCCATTGTTGAAATATGTTAACCCGAAAACAAACAGGGTTTCATTAACTTCGCACCTCCAAAAGAGCAATTTGGACATTATTAATTCTAAAAAAGAGCAAAAATGAGCACAGTTAAAGTTGCAATTAATGGTTTCGGTCGTATCGGCCGTTTAGTTTACCGCCAGGTTTATAAAATGGAAGGCATTGATGTTGTGGCAATTAATGACCTTACCAGCCCTAAAGTGTTGGCACACCTCCTGAAGTACGATAGTGCACAGGGCCGTTTCGATGCTGATGTAAAAGCCACTGAAGATGCTATTGTTGTTAATGGTGATACCATTAAAGTATATGCACAGAAAGATCCTTCTCAAATTCCCTGGGGAAGTCATGATGTAGATGTAGTACTGGAATGCACTGGTTTCTTTACTGATAAGGACAAAGCTTCTGCACATCTGAAAGCTGGTGCAAAAAGAGTGGTGATTTCTGCTCCTGCTACCGGCGACCTGAAAACTGTGGTATATAATGTAAACCACAACATCCTCGATGGCAGCGAGACAATTATTTCCGGAGCTTCTTGTACAACTAACTGTCTTGCCCCTATGGCAAAAGTATTGAGCGACAGTTTTGGTATTGAAGCTGGTTTCATGACAACCATCCATGCTTATACCAACGACCAGAACACACTGGATGCACCTCACGCCAAAGGTGACCTGCGCAGGGCAAGAGCAGCCGCTGCTAACATCGTTCCTAACAGTACCGGTGCTGCTAAAGCAATCGGACTGGTTCTTCCTGAACTGAAAGGAAAGTTAGACGGTGGAGCACAAAGGGTTCCTACCATCACTGGTTCTTTAACTGAACTGACAACCATACTCAGCAAACCTGTAACTAAAGATGAAATTAATGCTGCCATGAAAGCTGCCAGCAATGATTCTTTCGGTTACACTGAAGATGAAATCGTAAGTACCGATATTATCGGAACAACTTATGGCTCTTTGTTCGATGCCACTCAAACCAAAGTAATGACAGTGGGCGACAAGCAAATGGTGAAAACCGTTAGCTGGTACGATAACGAAGCAAGCTATGTTAGCCAGCTCGTTCGCACCGTGTTGCATTTTGCGAAACTGATTAGCTAATAATAAAAATGTCCTGGTTCATCCGGGACATTTTTTATTTATTATATAACAAGCTGCATTACTACTATGGGCTGATGTTGCGACGCTCCGTTCGGGATTCTGTTCGCTTATCAGCATATTGGAAGTTCACACAGTTCTTTGCAATTCTTTTGCGGCAATAGTAATAACTGCTAAATCCAAAACTGAAACAAAAAAACAAATCGCTATGTCAAAGTTTTCTAACTATAATTTCAGCGGACAAAAAGCATTAATCCGTGTGGATTTTAATGTACCTCTGAATGAGAAATTTGAAATAACCGACGACACCCGTATGAGGGCTGCCGTTCCAACTATCAAAAAAATTCTTGCCGATGGTGGTATGGTTATTCTCATGAGTCATCTTGGCCGTCCAAAGGAAGGCCCAACAGAAAAATATTCCTTAAAACATCTTATTGCCCACCTGAGCGAATTGCTGGGTGGTGCCACTGTTTTATTTGCAAATGATTGCATTGGCGAACAGGCATACCTTACTGCCAGCATGATGCGCCCCGGCGAAGTATTGCTGCTCGAAAACCTCCGTTTTTATAAAGAAGAAGAGAAGGGCAACGAAGAGTTTGCTGAGAAGTTGTCTAAGCTGGGTGATGTATGGGTAAATGATGCATTTGGCACAGCACACAGGGCACATGCTTCCACCGCTGTTATTGCCAAATTCTTCTCAACAGAGAAAAGATTCTTTGGCCTTTTAATGGAAGGTGAAGTAAGCAGCGCCGAAAAAGTACTGCATACTGCCGAAAAACCTTTTACCGCTATCATCGGCGGAGCAAAAGTGAGCGACAAAATCCTCATTATCGAGAACTTGCTCGAAAAAGCTACTGACATCATTATTGGTGGCGGTATGGCTTATACATTTATGAAAGCCAGGGGCGGCAAGATTGGCAATTCTCTTTGCGAAGAAGACCGTTTAACCACTGCTCTCGAAATACTGGAAAAGGCAAAGGCTAAGAATGTAAGTATTCATCTGCCTGAGGATTCTGTGATTGCTGATAAGTTTGATGCGGAAGCAAACACACAGGTTTCTCCCAGCGACGCCATTCCTGATGGCTGGATGGGGCTTGACATCGGACCAAAAGCCGAAGGTATTTTCGCAGAAGTGATTAAAAAATCAAAAACCATCTTATGGAATGGCCCGATGGGTGTGTTCGAGATGGAAAAATTCCAGAAAGGCACAAAAGCTGTTGCAACAGCTATTGCTGAAGCTACCCAGGCCGGTTCGTTCTCGCTGGTGGGCGGTGGCGATTCAGTTTCATCTGTTAACAAGTTTGGGTTTACCGATAAAGTAAGCTATGTGTCAACAGGTGGTGGTGCAATGCTCGAGTACTTTGAAGGAAAAGTACTGCCGGGTATAGCCGCCGTTAAGTAAGAATAATTTGGGTTATCAGTATAAGCGGTTCTCCTTTTCGGGGAACCGTCTTTTTTTGCCGGTTAAATAATTAGAGGGATATTACAAAAGTGCTAATTTTAATATCTAAAACTTTAAAACGATGAAAGGAACCCGCAATGTTTTTTTGCTTGCTTTAGGAGCACTTGTATTAATTCTGTTTGTTTGGGGATGCAATGGATATAATAAACTTGTTACAGGCGATCAGAATGTGAAGAAAGTCTGGAGTAATGTGGAAACCAACTATCAGCGCAGAACTGATTTGTACAGTAGTGTTATTAAAACCGTTGAAGCATCAGCAAATTTTGAAAAAACAACATTGAGAGAAGTAGTGGAAGCAAGGGCAAAAGCAACTTCAGTAACTGTTGATATTAATGACCCAAAAACTTTGGAAGCTTTCCAGAATGCACAAGCCGGTCTTCAAGGCTCTATGAGCAGGTTAATTGCTTCTTTTGAGCAGTATCCTGATCTGAAAACAACCAAGGCCTTCCAGGATTTTCAGACACAGATTGAAGGAACTGAAAACCGCATTAATGTTGCACGGCAGGATTATAATAAAGCAGTTGAAAGCTATAACCTGAGCGTTAAAAGATTCCCAAAGAGTATACTTGCAAGTATGTTCAGGTTTGGGGAGAAAGCGTATTACAAAGCCGATGCGGGTACTGATAAAGCCCCCGATATTAAATTCGACATTAAGTAAAAAAGATGTTTTCAATCTTCAAAAGCAGAAAGCAACTCTTCAGCGAAGAAGAAACACGGCTTATCGTGAAAGCGATCCGTCATGCTGAGCAACGCACCAGCGGTGAAGTCAGGGTTTTTGTGGAAAGCCGTTGTTCCTGGGTGGATGCTATCGACCGGGCGGCCGAACTGTTCTTCAAGTTGCAGATGGATAAGACCGAGGATCGTAATGCAACGCTGGTATATGTGGCCATAAAGGACAGGCAGCTGGCCGTATTTGGTGATGAAGGCATACATCAGAAAGTAGGCACTGCCTACTGGAATAATGTCGTATCTGAAATGCTGCAAAGTTTCAACCGCCTGGATTATGCAAAAGGTATTGCTGATTGTGTTATCCAGATTGGAGATGCTCTAACCACTCATTTTCCTTATGAACGGGATACCGATAAAAACGAACTGCCGGATGAAATAGTCTTTGGCCGTTAACACTCATGAAGAAACTACTCTTAATATTTTCTCTCTTCTTTTCTGTCTGTGCTTTTGCGCAGATTGACAGGTATATACCGAAGAAACCCAGCCCACCAAAACTGGTAAACGATAATACCAATACTCTGACGCAAACGCAAGTGGACGCATTAGAGAGAAAATTAGTGGCTTACGATGATAGTACTTCAAATCAGATTGCTGTTGTAATCATACCAACAACGGGTGATTACGGGGTTGAACAAGTGGCCTTGCAGATTCTCCGTGAATGGGGCGTTGGGAATAAAGATAAAAACAATGGTATTGTATTGCTGATTGCAAAAGACGACAGGAAAATCAGGATTGAAACCGGCTATGGAATGGAAGGGGTTATTCCCGATGTAACTGCGAAAAGTATCATTGATAATGACCTGACCCCAAATTTCAAGGAGCAGAACTATTATCGTGGAATTGATGAAGCCACTAATTCTATCATACAGGCTGCTGCCGGTGAATACACAGCTCCGGCTAATTATGGCAGCAAGAAAACCGGAAATAAATTTCCTTTCTTAGGAGTTGTTGCAGTCATACTTATTATTATCTTTTTATCAATGGGTGCTCCGGGTAGCGGCACTTATGTATCAAGAGGTGGTTATCGTGGCTGGAACTCTGGCGGCGGTGGCTGGTCTGGCGGTGGAGGAGGTGGCGGCTGGTCCGGTGGTGGTGGTTTTGGGGGATTTGGCGGCGGCAGTGGTGGCGGTGGCGGAGCCAGTGGTGGCTGGTAATTAAATTGAAATATAATAAAACTAAGAAGCCTCCTGTTTGGAGGCTTCTTTATTTCGTAAACTATTATTTTAAAAACCTTTAAGCTGATCTGCAGGTATCTTCTCTTTGATATAATTGATCAGTTCCTGTAATGCCTTATTATCATTATTCGCTTTTGCTTCACTTTGTTTTTTTGCCAGGATGCCTTTCAGAATCATACTGTTGATATAACCATCGGTTTGGCTGCGGTAGGCTTCTGGAATGCCATCCCTGAATTTCACAATTTCATCCACACCCCGTTTTACAAGGTTGATATCTTTAATAGCAGAAAGATAAGTACTCAGTCCGCCCAGTGCTTCAAACTTGCCCTGGCTCATGGGCATTGCTGCAAAACCTCCTATGATTTCTTCAGCCATTGACTCGTCACCAGATCTCAGTACTTCGGTCATCACCACATTTTGCAACGTCCCTTTCAATGGTTGACCATATAATTGCTTGATTAGTCCGGCGCTTGCTTTTTCATCCACCTTGCTTAAGGCCTCCAGTGCATTACCGGCAACTGTGTAAGAAGAATCATTTACAGCTGATTTGAAAAGAGCAGCATATTCCGGTTTCTCATAATCTCCAAGTTTGGATATGGCAGCGGCTCTTACCAAAGCATTCTTATCGTTTTTTGCTAAATCGGCAAATATGGTCTCACAGGAGAAACGAATGGCTTCTTTACGAATATCAGCAAGTCCGATAGCCAGAACTCTCAGCCCTTCATATTTATCAGTAAGCGCTGTCTTCAGCAGTTCGGCCGCTTTGGGTTCAGAAAGCCTTTTGGCGGCAAATTCTATAGCTTCTTTTCTATCAAGATATTTACCGGCAGTCTTGTACTGGTGGATATAGTTATCAAGTGTTTTATTGTCCTTTTTTACCCACAACATTATTTTATCACCATCCACATTTACGAGGTCTGGCCGTTTTGAATAACTAAATGTAAAAGTGTCAACAGCATTATTTGCCCATACATTGTATCTCTTTTTATTGCTGCCTTCATATACATCTATGGCCAGCGGCAGTTTAAACAGTTTTCCTGTTTTTTGTGTTTGCTTGAAAATTACGCTTACATTTTTGGCCTCATCGTTGTAGATGTAATCCACATCAACAGTTGGATGACCGCTGCCAAAATACCATTGGTTAAAAAACCAGTTAAGGTCTTTGCCGGTTACTTCTTCAAATGCCAGGCGCAACTGGTGTGCTTCTGCAGATTTGAATTTATTGGTGGTGAGATAATTGTTAAGGGATTTGAAAAATGCGCTGTCGCCAAGATAGTTTCGCAGCATATGCAGTATGCGTCCGCCTTTTTGATAGCTTACTGCATCAAACATATCCTCACGGTGTGCATATTGAAAACGTACAAGGTCTTTTTTATCACTTCCGCTGAAAAGATAATTCTGCATGTCTTCATAGTTGTGCTCATCACCGGCGTCCTGCCCGTATTTATATTCATCCCACAGCACTTCACTGTAATTGGCAAATGATTCATTCACTGTCAGGTTGCTCCAGCTTTCAGTGGTAACATAGTCGCCAAACCAATGGTGAAAGAGTTCATGGGCAATAGTTCCTTCCCAGTTGTTGCCATCAACCAACTGGCGGGCATCTTGCTGTGCCCCTTCCTGGTGCAGGGTGGCGGTGGTATTTTCCATAGCACCGGCTACAAAATCTCTTCCGGTAATTTGTGAGTATTTAATCCACGGATATTCTACGCCTGTTATTTTTGAGAAGAAGGTCATCATCTCTGGTGTATTGCCAAATATCTTTTTTGCAACGGGTGCATATTCTGGCTCAACATAATAGTTTACCTCTTTGCCTTTCCAGGTATCCTTTACCACAGCATATTCTCCAACTCCCAGAAAGAAAAGATAGGGGGCATGCGGCAAATCCATTTTCCAGAAATCAGTCCGGGTGCCGTCTGTATTTTTCTTTTGGCTTATTAGTTTGCCATTGCTGAGAGTGGTGTATTTGTTGTTAACAGTTACTGATAACTCTTGTGTGCAACGCTGGTTACTCTTGTCAATAGTAGGAAACCAGGCAGAATTAGACTCGGTTTCTCCCTGTGTCCAAATTTGTGTGGGTTTGTTTTTCTCTTCACCAGTAGGATTGATGAAATACATACCTTTTATTCCCAGCATTCCGCTTCTTCCATACTTTGCTTCAAACTCCTCAGGTTTTGCTACATAGTCAATAAAGATGGTGTAGCTGTCGGCGGCTTTATATGCTCTGTCTAATTTTATTCTCAACTCCCAGTCGTTATAATCATAGGTAAGAGGTATCAGCTGGGTTCCTTTCTGCAGGGCTACCTTTTTAAATTCCATTCCTTTCGCATCCAGGGTAAGGGAGTCGGTAGGATAGAAATGGGGACGAAGTGTTATCCAGGCTTTACCATATAAATAAGATTTACTGAAATCAGGAGTTACTTCCAGTTTTGTATGAACAAGGTTATTGATCCGGGTGGGAGTTTCCCTGTATTGTTTCTTCCACGATGTATCTCTGGCAATCGGTTGTGCCACTGCGGTACCAAAAAGGGAAAGCGTCAAAAAGGTGAAAAAGAGTTTCTGCATACAAGATGTTTAATTGCCGCAAATTTACAAGGCTACCCATTTATTGAAGGTATAAATGGGCTGAACGGTTACAGTATTTAACAAGATGTTGTATCGGGAGCATCTAATATGCTTGGTTTTGGGCTAAATTTGTATTACACCAATGCCTGGAAAGCATGAAAAAAATAAGCCTCATTCTTTTACTGACATTTATCGCAGCTTCTGCGATTAGCCAGAAAGTTTTCTTTGTTTATATCCAGTCTGAGGCCAATCAGCCCTTTTTTGTGCAAATGAAAGAGAAAGTATTTAGCTCTTCGGCTTCCGGGTATATTATTCTTTCTAAACTAACCGATACAACTCATTCATTCAGCATCGGTTTTCCCCGCAGCAATGCACAGTATTTTTTTTCCGTTGCGATAAACAAAAAGGACCATGGTTACTTGTTGAAAGATTTTGGTGTTAAAGGTTGGGGGCTATTCGATCGTCAGTTACTTACTGTGCAAATGGGCAGCACAACGCTACCGGGAAGTCAGGAAGTAAAAGCAGAAGTCAGGAAAGATGCGTCGCCTTTTACCGAGGGTTTGGCAAAAGCTTCAGACGATCCTTCATTAAAAGAAAGGCCGGTAAAAGTTGTGGAAGAAAAAAAACCAGTTGCTGTGCAACCCGATGTGGTTGTTGTCGTTACGGAAAAGTCAGTGGAAAAATCTATTCCGCAAGTGGTTACACCAAAAGAAGAGACACCCGTTGTGGTGAAAGAAGAACCAAAACCGCTTGTTGTAAAGGAAGAACCTAAGGTGGCTGTAGTAAAAGAAGAACCCAAACAGGTTGCAGAGGTGAAAGAAATTCCAGTGGTAACTGAAGAAAAACCTTTGCTCACCGCGGATAAGGAATACGGAAAATCTGTTGTTCGCAAAAGGTCTGAAAGTTCCACAACCGAAGGTTTTGGGCTTGTTTATGTTGACTCATTTCCAAACGGAAACAGCGATACTATTCGGTTGCTGATACCGGAGCCCAAAACAATTGCTGGTGTAATAACAGAAGAGCCAAAGGAAGAAAAGAAGTTTTTGGATATTTCTTCCAATCCTGAAAAGAAAGAAGAACAAAAGGCAGATGTCCCTGTAGTGCCGGTTGTGAAAGAGGAAAAACCTAAAGATGTGGTAACAATTGCGCCAGTTGTTACTTCCACGGAAAAACCTGTAATAAAAAACAATTGTGCTGCATTAGCTGCTGATGCCGATTTCTTTCAGTTGCGTAAAGTAATGGCTGCAGCAGAAAGTGATGATGATATGATCAGCGAAGCAAGAAAGGCCTGCAAATCGAAGTGCTTTTCTGTGCAGCAAATAAAGAACCTGAGTACCATGTTCCTGAATGAAGAAGGCAAGTACAGGTTTTTTGATGCTGTTTATAACTGTGCTTCTGACCAGGAGAGATTTTCTTCACTTGAGGCCGAATTGAAAGACGAATACTATATTAAAAGGTTCAGGGCTATGCTCCGCAACTAATATCTATGCCCCGCTATTTTTTAGAAGTATCATACAAAGGAACTGCATACAGTGGCTTTCAGTCACAGAAAAATGCTAACACCATTCAGGCGGAAGTTGAAACAGCTTTTGAAATACTGCAAAAAGAAAGGCTGGTGATGACCGGTTCATCCCGTACCGATGCCGGGGTACATGCACTACAAAATTTTTTCCATTTTGATTACGATGGAACAATCAATCCAAAGTTTGTTTATAAAATAAATGCTATCCTTCCCCCGGATATTGTGGTAAAAAATATCAGGCGGGTGAATGATGAAGCACACTGCCGCTTTGATGCGCTCAGCCGTGAATACAAGTATTACATCTATCAACAGAAAAACCCTTTTCTGGCTGACCGGGCTTATTATTTTCCTTTTAAACTTGACGTGCCGTTAATGCAGCAGGCGGCTGAGATATTGAAAGAGTATAATGACTTTAGTTCTTTTTCTAAACGTAACACACAGGTAAAAACTTTTCAGTGCACCATACTGGAAAGCCGCTGGCTGAACGAAAATGATTGCCTGGTGTACAATGTTAAGGCAAATCGCTTTCTCCGTGGCATGGTGCGGGCATTAACAGCAACCATGCTGAAAGTTGGCCGTGGGAAAATTTCTCTTGAAGGGTTCAGGCAAATAATTGAAGCCAAAGACTGCACCAAAGCAAGTTTTGCTGTACCGGCGCATGGACTTTTCCTGGTTTCTGTGCAGTATTGAGTATTTTCAGCAAAATTTCTTAATATCGGATATGTATAATTTTTAATTATCCGATAAATAAGTATATTTGGGTGTGAAATGGGAAAATGACATACTGGGTCTGGATGAACTGAAACCTGTTTATGTCCGCCTTTTCGAGAAAAAGGACAAACTGGCAAAGGCGAGGCCATTGCCCGCAAGTGCCCTGAACAGGATAAAGGAAGATATTACTGTAGAATGGACTTACAACAGCAACAGCATTGAAGGAAATACGCTTAGCCTCCGGGAAACAAAAATGGTTTTGCAGGAAGGCATCACTATAAAGGGAAAATCCCTGAGGGAGCATTTTGAAGTGCATAACCATGAAAAGGCGATTGATTATCTGTACACACTGGTCACTGGTAATTATACTCTGAGAAGCATTGATATTTTGTCACTGCATGGGCTGGTAATGCGGAGTATAGAAGATGAATTTGCCGGAAGGCTGCGCAATGGTGGTGTACGAATTGTGGGAGCTAATTTCACTCCTCCTAATGCACAAAAAGTTCCTGATTTACTGGATGAACTGATTGATTATATCAACACCAATCCTGACAGCCTGAATACGATTCAACTGGCAGCGGTTTTTCATCACCGGTTTGTTTGGATTCACCCCTTTTTTGATGGCAACGGAAGAACTGTAAGACTGGCCATGAACCTCCTGTTGATGAAGGAAGGATTACCTCCTGCAATTATTTTAAAAAATGACCGCAGCAAATATTATGAGGCGCTGAACCAGGCAAACAATGGCAGTTATAAAAAAATAAGCCTGTTGATGTGCCAGGCACTGGAGCGTACCCTGAACATCTATTTGAATGCCCTGCCGGGAAGTGATGAGGATTATGAGCTGATTTCAAATTTAGTGGAGGAAGAAAAAATGCCTTACGGTCAGGAGTATATCAGCCTGCTGGCCCGCCAGGGAAAGATTGATGCTTATAAAGAAGGCCGCAATTGGTACACAAAAAAATCGGCAGTTGAAAACTATATGCAGGGCAGAAAGAGAATAAGAAAGAAATAGCTTTACATCATTATAAGAATCCGGAACCGGATATTTGCTTTGCCTGCCTTAACTAACGATATTGATATAAAAGAAGTTTCCGATGGGTCATTACTTCGGCGTTATATTCATCTGCCGGCAGGGATATATAAGGATTATCTCAACTGGGTGCCTCCGGTGTATATGGATGAGCGGAAGTTTCACAACCCCAAAACAAATGCTGCCCTTGCTTATGCCGATGTAAGACGGTGGATGGCTTTTTCGGGTGGCAAACCTGCAGGACGTATAATGGGCATCATTCATCATAAGTATAATGAAAGGCAGGGGGAGAAGGCAGTTCGTTTCTTTCAGCTTGATTGTGTTAATGACAGGAGCGTAAGCCGGGCTTTAATAAATACCGTCGCCGGCTGGGGCAGGGAAAAAGGTATGACACAAATCATCGGCCCTTATGGCTTTTCTGATAAAGACCCTCAGGGCCTGCAGGTGGAAGGGTTTGAACATTTACCTGTAATAGCCACACCTACTAATCCTCCTTACTTGCAGCAACTGGTGGAAGACGAAGGATTTGAAAAAAAACTGGACTGTGTTTCTTACCGCATAAATGTGCCAGAACAAATTCCGGAGTTATATGAAAAGATACATGAAAGGATGTGCCGGAATAACCAATTACGGTTACTGGAATTTACTTCTAAGCGCCAGTTTAAACAATGGATTATCCCGGTGTTCCGGCTGGTTAATGAAACATTTACTCCTTTATATGGTTTTTCTCCGATGAGTGAAACCGAAATGAGGAATATGGCAGCACAATATATGCCGGTGCTGGATCCTGATTTTGTAAAAGTGGTGGTAAACGGGAAAAATGAGCTGGTGGCATTTGCCGTTGCCCTGCCCGACATGAGCAGTGGTATTCAGAAAGCCAATGGTAAAGTCTTTCCGTTTGGGTTTATACACATGCTATCGGCCGCCCGTAAGGCCACTCAACTTGACATGATGATTGGAGCTATAAAGCAAAGCCACCGCGGCATTGGCCTTAATGTGCTGATGGGTACTGCTATTCTAAAAGCTGCCATCAGGCGGAACTTTAAAACTATTGACAGCCACCTGGTGCTTGAAACCAACACAGCAATGTGTGGTGAATATGAAAAGCTGGGTGGTAAAGTATATAAGCGTTACCGGATTTATGGAAAACAGCTCTGATCCAAATAAGTTTTCTGATCGGGTTCATAAAATCTGGTTACAGGTTCTGCTTCAGGATTTCAGTTACCTCTTCATTTTTTTTCTTCTGTACATGACATCCTGCAGTACTTTTTAAAAAGCTGGTCGATGGTGGTCAGGTCCGGATTTTCTGCATTCTGCTTAAAATAGCCTGTTTATACGATTGATGGCTGTGGTAATCAATCTGAATACTGGCTGGCTGTTTTTGTTATTGGCCTCTTTTCTGTGTGCGAGAAGAAGTAAGTGGGATAGATTTTTCGTGTTTTTATTTATAAATCAATGATTTACATTTAAAATAGCAGTCGTTTTCTTGTTTCTCCAACTCCTAAAATGTATGCACCTCAGACGGTCATTTTTCGGCTAAAACCCCTACCTTTGCGCCGCCATTAAGAAAGGTTATGATGAACAGGAGGTGAGCGGCAGGGCTTTTTCTTCAAGTGGCAGTATATGAGAGTCTGAATCTACCATAACAACCCCAGCCCGCCAAAGGCGGAAATCTCCGGGGAATTTGAGGCCGGAAAGGTCCTCATAAGTTCATTAGCGATATACAGTTGACGGGTGCGACGCAAGGGACGATGAACAGGGGACAGAACCCAGACAACATAAAATAATATTCAAATTAAAATCTAAAAATCAAAAAATAAACAACAGTAGTCATGGCTGATTTAAAATTTCAGAGAAACTTTGGTATTGCCGCCCACATTGATGCCGGTAAAACCACGACAACGGAGCGAATACTCCGCTACACTGGTATGATACACCGCATTGGTGAGGTGCATGATGGTGCCGCCACTACCGACTGGATGGAACAGGAAAAGGAAAGGGGTATCACCATCACATCAGCAGCGGTAAGCTGTAAATGGAACTTCCCTACTGACAAGGGAAAGCCTAATGCCAATACCAAGGCGTATAGCTTTAATATTATCGACACTCCGGGCCACGTTGACTTTACTGTGGAAGTGGAGCGTAGTATGAGGGTGCTGGATGGCCTTATCGCCCTGTTTTCTGCTGTTGACGGTGTGGAGCCACAGAGTGAAACTGTATGGCGCCAGGCTAACCGCTATGGTGTTCCCCGTATCGGTTTTGTTAATAAAATGGACCGTGCCGGTGCCGATTTCCTGAATGTAGTGAAGCAGGTAAAGGAAATGCTGGGATCTAAAGCAGTACCCCTGCAATTGCCTATTGGTGCTGAAGATGACTTCAAAGGTGTGGTTGACCTGATTAAGATGAAAGGTATTATCTGGCACATGGAAACAGAAGGAATGACCTTCGATGAAATAGAAGTGCCTGCTGATATGCTGGAAGAAGCTCAGGAGTGGAGGGCAAATCTGGTGGAAGCTGTGGCTGAATATGATGACCGTCTGATGGAGAAATTCTTTGAAGATCCCAACAGCATTACAGAGGATGAAATGCATGAGGCTATCCGCAAAGCAACGGTTGACCTGAGCATTGTACCGATGATGTGCGGTTCTTCATTTAAAAATAAAGGTGTGCAAACTGCCCTTGATGCAGTGTGCCGCTACCTGCCTTCTCCGGTTGATATTCCTGATACAAAAGGAACACATCCTGATACTGGCGAAGAGCTTACCCGTAAGCCCGACCCGAAAGAGCCATTTGCGGCGCTTGCATTTAAAATCATGACCGACCCGTTTGTGGGCCGTCTGGCTTTCTTCCGTTGTTACAGCGGTCATCTCGATGCTGGTTCTTATGTGCTGAACGTAAGAAGCGGTAAGAAAGAAAGGATCAGCCGTATCATGAAGATGTTTGCCAATAAGCAAAACCCTATTGATTTTATCGAAGCTGGCGATATTGGTGCTGCAGTAGGTTTCAAAGAGATAAAAACCGGTGATACATTGTGTGATGAAGACCATCCGATTACACTGGAGAACATGTTTATCCCTGAGCCGGTAATTGCAATCGCCGTTGAGCCTAAAACACAGGCCGACGTTGATAAGATGGGTATGGCCATTGCCAAACTGGTAGAAGAAGATCCTACACTGCGTGTAAATACAGATGAAGATACCGGTCAGACCATCCTTCGTGGTATGGGTGAACTGCACCTGGAAATCATTGTTGATCGTATGCGCCGTGAGTTTAAAGTGGAAGTGAACCAGGGTGCGCCGATGGTGGCATATAAAGAAGCATTTAATGCAACAGTACAGCACCGTGAAACGCTGAAAAAGCAGACGGGTGGCCGTGGTAAGTTTGCCGATATACAATTTGAACTGGGTCCAATTGATGCAGAATGGAAAGCTGAGAATCCGGATAAGCACTACCAGTTTGTAAACGACCTGTTTGGTGGTTCAATTCCCCGTGAATTTGTACCGGCTATCCAGAAAGGTTTTGAACAATCAATGACAACAGGTGTGCTGGCTAACTATCCGGTTGATAACATGAAGATCCGTGTGTTTGACGGTAGCTTCCACGCTGTTGACTCTGATTCTATGAGCTTTGAACTTTGTGCCAAGCAGGGATTCCGTGAGGCAGCAAGAAAAGCAAAACCTGTGTTACTGGAGCCTATTATGAAGGTAGAGGTAATTACTCCTGCCCAATACATGGGTGATGTGACAGGTGACCTGAACCGCCGCCGTGCTATACTGGAAGGTATGGACAACCGTGCCGGTGCCGAGGTTATCAAAGCCAAAGTGCCGCTGAGCGAAATGTTTGGATATGTAACACAGCTCCGTTCATTGAGTTCAGGCCGTGCATCTTCTACGATGGAGTTCTCTCACTATAATCCAGCACCCAATAATATTGCCGAAGAGGTAATTGCCAAGGTGAAGGGTAAGGTGAATGCATAAATAATAAATCAGACTGGTCAGATGGAAAAAGTCAGACCAGTTTTTGTAAACCCGTTCTGAAAAGGACGGGTTTTTTGTTTGAAAAATTAACCAGGGTCAATTGTTTCGTCTGTTGATGGCATTGTCTTTGTGAATACTTCAGTAGCAGGTACTCCGTTTTTGGAACCAATTAAACCGGCCGGAAGCCGATTTATGAAAAACACCGAAGGGGCTCTTTTGAGCCTCTTTTTTTGGCAAACGACTCAACTCAGAGATACAGAGGTATAGAGTCGCACAGAGCTGTTAAGGGAGTGATATATCTCTGCGAAACTCCTTTTCTCACTGACTCTCTGTTAAAATTTTATATCGTCTCCTATCTCCGGATAGCATAAATTAACTCATCTTCAAACACACCATTCTTGAAAATAGTTTTTTCAAACCTGACTTCTAATCTGAAGCCTGCTTTTTCCAGTACTTTCTGCGAAGCGATATTGGAGCCGAAAGGCCGGGCATAAATGCGGGTAATGTCCCATGTCTTAAATCCGTATTCCACCATTTGCCGGATGGCTGCTGTTATAATGCCCTTGCCCCAGAACGGTTCGGCAAGCCAGTAACCCATTTCAGCATTCCTGCACATAATATCTGCCTGCGGAAACAGGCCAATTCCACCACTTGCCCTCCCCTCAATATCAATAGTGAATACCTGCACCGGGTTGTGCTGCGATACCATGGTTATAAACTTTTCCGCATCATCCTTAGTATAAGGATGCGGGAAGGCGTTAGTGAGGTTTTTGGCAATATTGTAATTGTTGGCATATCCGGCCAGCGAATCTGCATCGGCAAGGGTAAAGGGGCGAAGAGTGAAATCTATGTTATTCATATATGATGATTCGTCAGAAGCCTTTTCTTTCATCTTTGACCGCTGTCTTTTCCACACCCTTCACATACTTCTCTAGCCACTGAAACTGTTCATTCAGCATGTGCAATAAATTTTCTTTGCCCTGGTAGCTGTGGCTTTCGTAAGGCAGGCTGATGTACTTAACAGTGCCGCCATGCCCTTTAATGGCATTGAACATCCGCTCACTTTGTATCGGGAAAGTGCCAGTGTTGTTGTCCATATCCCCATGTATCAGCAGCAACGGTGTTTTTATTTTATCAGCATAGCTGAAAGGGCTCATGTTGTTGTACAGGTCAGGTGCCTGCCAGTAAGTGCGGTCTTCATTCTGAAAACCGAACGGTGTAAGGGTGCGGTTATAAGCGCCGCTGCGGGCAATACCGGCTTTGAATAATTTGGTATGCGCCAGCAGGTTGGCTGTCATAAAAGCGCCGTAGCTGTGCCCGCCAACGGCCACCCGGTTTTTGTCGCCTACTCCGATTGAGTCGAGTACATTTATGGCAGCCCCGGCATTCATAGTAAGCTGCTCAATAAAATTGTCATTAGGCTTTTTATCTTTTCCGGTTGCCACAATGGGCATCTCAGCGTTGTTCAGAACAGCATATCCCTGTGTAACATAAAACACCGGCGATGCCCAGCTTACCATGGTAAAGCGGTGTTCACTGCCCCTTATTTGCGCCGCATCGGCAGCAGAATTGTATTCAGCGGGATAAGCCCAGATAACAACAGGAAGTTTGCCATCACGGTTTTTATCATAGCCTTTGGGCAGGTACAGGTCGCCGGTAAGGTCCACACCATCTGCTCTTTTGTATTTAATTTTTTCTTTACTTACACCTTCCAATTGCGGGTAAGGGTTGGTGAAATTAGTCAGTTGCCTGTCGGCAATGCGGAGCTTCAGGTTCTTTATCCAGTAGTTAGGTGTTTCCTTCTCACTTTCTTTAGATGTAAGAATCTGCATTTTGTCTGCATCCAGCAACTTCACTACATACTCATACACATCCTCACGACAACGCCAGATAGTATCAGCTTTTTTGGTGTTAACATCATACGACAGCAGGAAGGGCAGGTCGCCTTTGGGCGAACTTCCAGTGGTATTGTTTAGAAGTATTTTATTGCCTTTGTCAATGGTCAGCAATACATTTCGGCCATATTGATTTGGTGCCATTACCGGGGAGCCAGGATTACTGTAGGCGTCAGTCATATTTCGTTTATATAAAGTTTCCAATTCTCCAGAACTGCTATTGTATTTGTTGGTTTGCATAGCCTGTTTGCTTCGCAGACCCTCGGTTACGAGTGCAAGACTTTGATTGCCCCATGTGGTGCCGAAGTAACGCATCTTTGTTTTAAAGAGTTGTTTGGCTTCGCCGGAAAAAGGAGACGCTAAGGCATACACCGCATCATGATATTCTACATTTGTTTTTATCAGGCCACTGTCAAGTGGCATACACCAAACAATAGTGGCGGGTTCATCATCTCTCCATTCAAAGGCACGGGGAACAAATTGCACATTGTCATTTCCGCTGGGTGCAGTTTCTGAGGAAGGAAGTTCGGCCAATTGCTTAACTGCTTTGCCGTTTATGTCGGTTATCAGCACTGTTGAAGGAAACCCATTTGCCGGTACTGTGTAAGAGAAAGGCTTTTTAATGATGCGTTGTAGTAAATATTTTTTATCAGGGGAAATGCTGACCATTCCGTAAATGGCAGGCTGCCCGATTTTTGCTTCCACACCGTTTATATTTTTTACTAACTGTGTGGTGGCATAAAATTCATATAGCTGTTCGTCATATGGGGTTTTGATTAAATCCTGGAAAGTCGGTCTAGGTGAAGCCTTGCCATAATTCTCCTGTGTGGCCGGGCCTTTGGGCATCGCTGGTTTTGGCGGTGCGGCCGATGCAGGTTTCAGTGTGGTGCGATATAACAGGGTGCTGTTGTCATACCATTGAAAACTGCCGGTAACAAGGTTGAGCGGAGCCTTATTCACTTTCGCTGCTTTTTTAGCAGCAACGTCCACTACATATAAGTCCACCCGGCTGGAAGAGGTATGAGTGAAAGCAAACTTCTTGTCATCGGGGCTCCAGGAAATGTTGCCTGCAAACAGTGGATTAGGAAGTTCTGCAATCGAAAAGTCTTTACCTGATGCAATATTGCGCAGCGTAATGTTGTTGACAAACCCGGTGCGGCTGGGTGTAAAGTTGGCAGGATTAATCCGCAGTCCTGCAATCTTTAATTCAGGCTTTGCCAGTTCTTCTACTGATGGATAACTGCTGGTTTCCATGAGAAGCATCCATTCGCCTTTATCGTCCACACTTACTGAAGGAGAACGTTTGGCGAGGAGCATATCAGTAATGTCTTTTGGCGGAAGTTTGTATGCAACATCATCCTGTGCTGAAACAAAAAAACTAAATGCAAAGCTGGTTAATAAAGTTAGAAGTGGCAACCTGTATCTCATGTGGAAGAATTTTAGATTTCTAAGGTAGTAAACAAGCCTGTGAAATGTTTACCATTGATGTAAATCTTTACACAACAGGGTTTTAAAGAGTTGAGCTTAGAAGCACATCAGCCAATTCTGGCTTCTTCTTAAATAGCGCAGCTGCAAATGGACAGTGAGGCAAAATTTTCAGGTGTTGAAGGCGGGCATATTCCACTGCCGACTTTACCAAAAGGTATCCAACATTTTGCCCCCGCAGAACGTCGTTTACTTCTGTATGTTCAATAATCATTTTTCCTGGTTCGGGTATGGCATAATCAAGCCTGGCAAGAATATCAGCTCCTTCCTGCACAAAAAACAAGCCTTTGTTGCTGTCAGATGTATGGTTGATTATCAAAACGGATGATTGTATTATTAATGTAAAAAGAATTTGCCGGTTTGGGTTTAGCTTTTATATTTGCAACAGATGAAGCAGTACAATAACAATACATGGTGGTGGCATACAACTCTTACGGGGCTGTAATGTCATAACTGTATTGTACAATTATATTAAGCCCCGGCAATGTCCGGGGTTATTTTTTGCCCATCTCCACCTGTAGTGAAGAGAAAGGCAAATTTTTATAACAATTAAACTTCCCCTTAAGGGGACAGGGCATGAAGAAAATAGAAATACAAACAACCTGCAAAAGAATGCTGGCTGATGTTTATACGCCGGTTGGTATTTACCTGCGGCTGCGGGATAAATTCAGGGACACCATTCTGCTTGAAAGCACCGACTATCATGCATCCACAAGCAGCTGGTCTTTTATTTGTATCAATGCTGTTGGAGGTATCGAAATCCGTACGGCTGATTATGCAGAGTTTAAGTTGCCGGGTTACAATACAGAGAAGGTGTCTTTGGATGATAAGGCGGAAGTGTCACAACTACTGTGGGATTATATGCAGCGGTTTGAAATAGCGGGTAGCGTAGCAAAAGAGGCAAAATTTGCCCAGGGCTTATTTGGTTATACTACCTATGACGCTGTTCAGTTTTTTGAAACAGTACAACTTTCAACAGACCATAATCAACAGGCACCGGCAATTCCCCTGGTGCGTTACCGGCTTTACCAGTATGTGATTGCTATCAACCATTTTAAAGACGAACTGTTTGTTTGTGAGAATAAAATAAAAGGTGTTGATAGTGATGTGGCTGCAGTAGAATCATTGATTAAGAGTAAGGATGTTCCGGTATATCCGTTCAATACCATTGGCGGGGAGGTTTCCAATATGACAGATGGTGAGTACATTGAAATAGTGAAGAAGGGAATCGCCAGTTGTCGCCGGGGTGATGTATTCCAGATTGTACTGAGCAGAAGGTTTCAGCAAACTTTTACAGGCGATGAATTTAATGTGTACAGGGCCTTGCGCAGTATTAACCCTTCACCTTATTTATTCTTCTTTGATTATGGAGATTACAAACTGATGGGCTCTTCACCGGAGGCACAAATAGTAATTAATAATGGTAAAGCCGTTGTACATCCCATTGCAGGAACTTTTAAACGTACCGGTGATGAACAGCAGGACAAACAACTCGAAGAAAAACTCCTGAATGATGCAAAAGAAAATGCAGAGCATGTAATGCTGGTTGACCTTGCCCGGAATGACCTCAGCCGTGTATGTGATGAAGTGGAAGTGGCACATTATAGGCAGGTGCAGTATTTCTCGCATGTGATACACTTAGTGAGTGAGGTGGCTGCAGTTGTAAAACCTGGCAGCAATCCTTTCGAACTGATGGCAAAAACATTCCCGGCCGGAACATTAAGCGGGGCTCCTAAGATTAAAGCGATGCAGTTGATTGATGCGTATGAGCCAACAGCCAGAAGTTATTATGGCGGCACAATTGGCTTCGCCGGATTTGACGGAGGTTTCAATCATGCAATAATGATCCGGACTTTTTTAAGCAGGAACAACACACTTACTTACCAGGCAGGTGCCGGAGTGGTCGCTGCCAGCAATCCGGAGAGTGAGTTACAGGAAGTGAATAATAAGCTGGGAGCCTTGAAAAAGGCAATAGAGATGGCGACCTCCCTAAATCCCTCCGCCGGAGGGACTTTGGTGTTACATAATAAATAGCTCACTATTAATTTTAAGATTCATGTCAGAAAGAAATAAAGATTTCGTTGATAGCGGAAACCAAAAGCCTCCCCTGCGGGGAGGTATGGAGGAGCCGAAAATATTAGTATTCGACAATTACGATTCGTTCACCTACAACCTGGTGCACCTGGTGGAAAAAATAACACATACGAAGGTGGATGTTTTCCGTAACGACCAGATTGCCCTGGAGAAAGTGAAAGACTATGATAAAATCATTCTTTCACCCGGGCCCGGCATTCCTGAAGAAGCGGGATTGTTATTGCCGCTGATAAAGGAGTATGCTGCAACAAAATCAATCTTAGGTGTGTGTTTGGGTCATCAGGCGATAGGCGAAGCCTTTGGGGGAAAGCTGACGAACCTGGAGACTGTATACCATGGAGTGGCAACGGAGATAGAAATAGGAAGTCAGAAATCAGAAATCAGAAGTTCGTTGTTTGAAGGATTGCCTGATAAGATTCTGGTGGGGCGTTATCATTCGTGGATAGTAAGTGATGAAGGATTTCCTGCAGAGCTTGAAGTAACAGCAAGGGATGAGAATGGTTATGTAATGGCTTTGCAACATAAGCGATATGATGTGCAGGGAGTGCAGTTTCATCCGGAGAGTGTGCTTACGCCGGATGGAGAAACGATATTGAGAAATTGGCTAGGCCCCCAAACCCCCTAAAGGGGGGCTTTACAACCCGGCTATAATCTATTCAAGCGATAATAACATTACAAGAAACTTAAAACAAAGCTCCTCTTCATAGGACAGTGGCATGAAAAAAATACTACAATACTTATTCGAACACAAAACACTTAGCCGTGATGCTGCCAAAGAAGTATTGGTGAACATTGGCAAAGGAATGTACAACGAACATGAAGTGACGGCCTTCATGACAGTTTACCTGATGCGGAGCATAACAATTGATGAGTTACAGGGTTTCAGGGATGCCTTGCTGGAACTCTCTGTAAAGGTTGATCTGAATGGTCATGAAACAATGGATATTGTTGGCACCGGTGGCGATGGCAAGAATACTTTTAATATTTCAACACTGGCTTGCTTTATTGTGGCGGGTACAGGACAAAAAGTGGCGAAGCATGGCAATTATGGCGCATCCTCCATCAGCGGGGCCTCGAATGTAATGGAACAATTGGGATACAAATTCAGCAGCGATAGCAGTAAGCTGAAAAATGAGATTGAAGAAGCGAATATTTGTTTTCTTCATGCGCCGTTGTTTCACCCGGCATTAAAAACAGTTGGGCCGATAAGAAAAAATCTTGCCATGCGTACCTTCTTCAATATGCTGGGGCCGATGGCTAATCCAGCCAACCCTTCTTTCCAGTTAGTTGGAGTGTATAGCCTGGAGATGGCAAGAATTTATAATTATTTATTGCAATTAAGTGGTAAACCATTCACCATCATTCATAGCCTGGATGGATATGATGAAATATCTTTAACAAATGATACAAAGGTGATAACAAACGAAGGCGAAAAGATTATGACACCAGAGCAATTGGGCAAGCGGATGGTATCACCAGAAGATATTAATGGAGGCAGCTCGATAGAAGAAGCCGCAAAGATTTTTTCCCGCATATTAAAAGGAGAAGGAACCTGGGCACAGAATGCGGTTGTATTGGCTAATGCAGCAATGGCATTGCATTGTACGGGCAGGTATAAGAGTTACGATGAGGCCTATCTTGCAGCAGTGCAAAGCCTGGAAAGTGGTAAAGCAAATGACTGTTTACAGAAATTGATTTCGATTCAGTCCACTAAAGGTTAGATACATTTTATTTGAAAGTTGTTTATGGACATTTTAGAAAAAATAGTTGCAGCTAAAAAAAAAGAGATTGAGCCTTTCAAGGAAAAGAGTCCGGTTGAACGATTTGAACGGGAGGGATTTTTCTGGCAGATAAGTAACCGTTCATTGGTGCAAAGTTTGCTTATACCTGGCAGCACAGGCATTATTGCCGAGTTTAAAAGGAAGAGTCCGAGCAGGGGCTGGTTTAAAAGCAAAGAGCTGGAAGTGGAACCGGTTGTTACGGCTTATAATAAAAGTGCTGCCGGTATTTCTGTGTTAACCGATAACGAATTCTTTGGTGGTGATTTGGATGACTTGATACAGACTAAAGTTGTAACAGATATCCCCGTGTTGCGGAAAGATTTTATTGTGGACAAATGGCAGATTGCTGAATCGAAAGCTTTTGGTGCTGATGTGATTTTATTAATTGCGGCCTGTTTAACTCCGGCACAGGTAAAGGAATTTGCCGGTTATGCAAAAAGTATCGGGCTTGAATCCATTCTCGAAGTACATAATGATGCAGAGTTGGGTCATTACTGTGATGAAGTGAGTATGATAGGTGTAAACAACCGGAACCTGAAAACCTTTGAAGTGGATATTAATACTTCGCTGCAAATGATTGAAAAAATTCCTGCTGGTAAACCGGCCATTGCTGAAAGTGGTATCAGCAGTGCGGATGCAATTGTAACTTTGCGCAGCGCAGGGTTTAAGGGTTTTTTGATTGGAGAAACCTTTATGAAAGAAGAGAACCCTGGTATGGCATATGAAACTTTTGTAAATAATCTAAAACAACAATAATGAACATTAAGGTTTGCGGTATCACCGAAATGAAACAGCTGCAACAACTCGACGGACTCGATATTGATTTTGCGGGACTCATTTTTTATAAGGATTCTCCCCGTTATGTGGGCGACAAGCTTTCAAAGAGAGATGTTAAGAAAGCAGACTTTGATTTGAAGAAAGTAGGAGTGTTTGTAAATCCTGAGATGATTGATGTGCTGGATGCTATTGATGATTACGGGTTGGAAGTAGTACAGCTGCATGGTGAGGAAAGTCCGGAAATGTGCGACGATCTGAGTAGCGAGGTGGAAGTGATAAAAGCATTCCGTATTACAGGTGATGAGAATATTGATGAACTGGTAGCCCCTTATGATGCCGTGTGTGATTATTACCTGTTTGATACAGGAGGATTAAAGGAAAGTTTCGGGGGAACTGGCCAGCAGTTTGACTGGAGCATCTTAACAAAGGCAAAAATCGAAAAGCCATTTTTCCTGAGCGGCGGAATAGGGGTGGAGGATGCAGCCAGGGTTAAAGCCTTTAAACACCCCGACATCTTTGGTGTTGATATAAACAGCAAATTCGAATCAGCACCGGGGGTAAAGGACATGGCGAAATTGTTGCAGTTTAAGATGGCGATGAAGTGAGAAGAGGATGGGAACAAAAAACGGAGAGCTCTACGAAGTCAGCACCTCGCAGTGCGATTTGGCAGAAATTGCTGCCATGAAAACGGGACGTACAAGTGAGTGACACAACAGGCGATGCCATGAAAAACTAAAGCTGGTAAAACAAGAGCAATACGCAAATAAAATAAGCTAATGGATTCAAATGAAATAAACGGCCAGAAGCCTCCCTTACGGGGAGGTTTGGAGGGGCTTCCCAACGAACAGGGCTACTACGGCCAGTTTGGTGGAGCATACATTCCGGAGATGCTGCACAAGAATGTGGAAGAACTGCGGACAAAGTATTTGGAAATTATCTACGAAGAAGGTTTTCAAAATGAGTTTCAGCAGTTACTGCAGGATTATGCAGGCAGGCCAACGCCTTTGTATTATGCGGAGCGGTTAAGTAACCGTTATAAAGCTCATATTTTTCTGAAGCGGGAAGACCTTTGTCATACCGGTGCTCATAAAATCAATAACACCATCGGTCAGATATTGCTGGCGCAGCGATTAGGCAAGAAACGGATTATTGCTGAGACCGGAGCCGGACAGCATGGGGTGGCCACCGCAACAGTATGTGCATTAAAAGGTCTGGAGTGTATTGTTTACATGGGAGAAAAAGATATTGAACGGCAGGCACCTAATGTGGCCAGGATGAAAATGCTGGGCGCAACAGTGATACCGGCGACAAGTGGCAGCAAGACATTAAAGGATGCTACAAATGAAGCGATAAGAGACTGGATTAATAACCCGAACGATACACATTATATCATCGGCAGTGTGGTGGGGCCGCATCCTTATCCCGATATGGTGGCAAGGTTTCAAAGTATAATAAGCGAAGAAATGCGGATGCAATTACTTGAGAAAACCGGAAATGAATTGCCGAACTATGTAATTGCCTGTGTGGGTGGCGGCAGCAATGCGGCTGGTGCTTTTTATCATTTTCTGGATGAACCATCTGTGAAACTGATTGCTGTGGAAGCTGCTGGCGAAGGTATCAACAGCGGCAAGAGTGCTGCTACTACACAATTGGGCACTACCGGAATTTTGCATGGCAGTAAAAGTTTGCTCATGCAGACAGAAGACGGACAAGTGGTGGAGCCGCACAGCATTTCAGCAGGATTAGATTATCCGGGCATTGGGCCGTTGCATGCACATTTGTTTGAAACGGGCAGGGCCACTTTCATGAGTGCCACAGATAAGAAGGCACTGAATGCAGCATTTGAGCTGGCTAAATTCGAGGGAATCATCCCGGCACTGGAAAGTGCCCATGCCTTGCATGCCCTGCGTATGATTAATTTTAATAAGAATGATGTGGTGGTGATTTGTTTAAGCGGGAGAGGAGATAAGGATCTGGATACTTATATGAAGGCATTAGAAAATAATACTCAATAATAAATTGTCAACACTCAGTTCTCTGTCGGACAGAAATGTGTATTGTTTTATTGAGTTGTTGATTATTGAAAATTTGTCACCGGATGAGCAGAATAAGAGAAATATTTGAAAAGAAGCAAGGGCCCATTCTTAATGTTTACTGCACTGCAGGCTACCCTCATTTTGACTCAACAGTTGAAGTAATGAAAGCATTGCAACAGGGCGGTGCAGATATTATTGAGCTGGGTATGCCCTACAGCGACCCGCTGGCCGATGGCCCGGTGATACAGCACAGCAGCAGTGTGGCATTGGCAAATGGGATGACGATTAAAAAACTGTTTGAAAAACTCAGGGATTTTAGAAGAAGCCCTTCCTTGGGAGGGGTTGGGGAGGTTTTGCCAGTGGTGTTAATGGGTTATATGAATCCTGTTTTGCAATATGGGTTTGAAAAATTTTGTGCAGATGCCGCTGCTGTTGGTATTGACGGTTTAATATTGCCAGATTTACCTGAATACGAATTTGAAACGGAATACGGTGCTGTAATTAAAAAATACAACCTTGATTTTATTTTCCTGGTAACACCAGAAACCTCAGAGGAGAGAGTAAGAAAATTAGATAGCTTAAGCAGCGGTTTCCTGTATGCCGTTTCTTCTTCATCCACTACCGGCGGTGAAAACAGCAAAGCAGCATCAGAAGAATACCTCTTAAAGCTGAAGGGCATGGGACTAAAGAATCCGGTGCTCGTTGGGTTTGGTATTAAAGACAAAGCCAGCTTTGACGCAGTTTGCCGCATTGCTGATGGGGCCATTATTGGCACTTCCTTTATTAAGGCCCTGGAAAACAGCACAGATGTTAATGCAGCCACAAAAAACTTTCTCTCGTCAGTGTTAGGCTGAAAGCGGTTTTTTGCTTACAATGGCAACCACTAAATTTGTATGCTTGGCACAACTGATCAGGCGAAGCCAATAAAACAGAAACATGAAGAAATTATTATTTGCATTTATCCTCTTCCCTTTGTCAATGCTGGCGCAGAACCAGGGATTTACCATTGATGGTACATTAACTGGTTATTCTGACAGTACTGAAATTCAGCTTTATGAAAACGGTGCTTCTGTCCCGTTAGCAACGACTGTATTGAAAAAGGGCAAATTTATCTTAAAAGGAAAAGTGGATGAGCCGGTGTTGTGTCTGCTCATCATCGGAGATGGTGCTAATAACAGTGGAGTAAAGCCCGAAATTTATGTGGAGAACAAAAAGCTTACATTCTCCGCATCCAGGGAAGCTATTGCTGGTTATGAGTTAAAAGGTTCTGCAACTCATGTTGTTTTTAAAGATTTTCTAAAATCTTTTGTGCCTCTGGCCCAGCAGATTAATTCGCTGGCTACAACCATCAATTTTACGCCACCCGGCATGCAGCGGGACAGCATGATGAACATATACACCTCAACACAACAATTAGTGCAGAAAGCTATTGATACATTGGTGAATAAGAATCCTAACTCAGTGGTTACACCGTTTCTGCTGTCGGCTACTTTCCCTTTTAACGAAGATATAATGATGCTGGAAGGCCGTTACGAAAAACTGAATCAGAAGACAAAGGAAACTCTGGCCGGAAAGAAACTGAATGATTTTATTGCTGAAAAGAAAATCGGTGCTGTTGGTTCAGAGGCGATGGATTTTACCCAGCCAGATACTACCGGCAATCCTGTGTCTCTCTCTTCTTTTAAAGGCAAATATGTGCTGGTTGATTTTTGGGCAAGTTGGTGCGGCCCTTGCCGCCAGGAAAATCCGAATGTGGTGGAGAACTACAACAATTTTAAGGAAAAGAATTTTACTGTGTTTGGAGTGTCTCTCGACAGGCCCGGGCAAAAAGACCGCTGGCTTTCTGCGATAAAAGATGATAATCTCACCTGGACACATGTAAGTGATCTGAAGTTTTGGGATAATGCGGCAGCCAAGTTGTACAAGGTGTCAGGAATACCCTTTAATATTCTTGTTGACCCTTCCGGAAAAATTATTGCCAAGAACCTTCGTGGCCCTGAGTTGCGGGAAAAATTGTGCGAAGTGCTGGGCTGTAACTAAACCTATTGCAACTGTCTTTTGTATAACTGAATAGTATTCTCATAACCAAGATAAAGTGCATCGCAGATCAGTGCATGACCAATACTCACTTCATCCAGCCAGGGAATAAGTTGTTTCATGTATTTTAAATTATGCAGGTCAAGGTCATGGCCGGCATTAAGACCTAAGCCAAGCTCCCTTGCTTTTACAGCAGCGGCAACATAAGGTGCAACTGCTTCCTCTTTTTTGCCAGTTGCAAAAATCCGGGCATACCCTTCGGTATAGAGTTCAATCCTGTCTGTTCCTGTTGCTGCGGCTCCTTCCACCATTTCAATAACAGGGTCAACGAAAATCGAAACCCTGATGCCCGCATTTTTAAATACCCTGATGGTTTCAACAAGGTAGTCTTTATGTTTTACAGTATCCCATCCGTGGTCGCTGGTTATCTGTCCCAGTTCATCGGGAACGAGTGTTACCTGGTCGGGTTTCACCTCCAGCACCAGGTCAATAAATTTTTGCTCCCTGCTGTTGCCTTCAATGTTGAATTCAGTCGTAATAATTTTCTTTATATCTCTTACATCTGCATAGCGGATATGCCGTTCGTCAGGCCGGGGATGAACAGTTACACCATCAGCGCCAAAAAGCTGTGCATCAATTGCTGCTTTCACCACATCGGGATTATCACCGCCGCGGCTGTTTCTCAAAGTGGCAAATTTGTTGATGTTAACGGAGAGTTTTGTCGGTCTGTTCATGCGCCAAAGTTAACTCATGCAGCATAAAAAACCCTGCTCCGGCCTTTTACAAGGTTTCGGAACAGGGGACCCATAATCCTGAAGTAGAAATCGTTCTTAGTCTTTTACAAATTTGGCACTGGCTATTACATTTCTACCGGCATCTCTGATGGTCAAAAGATAAATGCCCCTTGTTATTGTGCCGAAATTTGTGACCATAATATTATTTTCACCTGCATACAGGTTCTTGTTTTCCTGTTTAACCAGTTTGCCAGAAAGGTCGGTGAATGACAAACTCACTGTTTGCTGTTGCGATGACCTTAGACTGATGCCCAGTTGGTCTTTAACCGGATTGGGGTATAGCTGCAAACTGCCCTCAATTGTTTTGCCGGCAATCCGTACAACCGATGAATACTTGTAATTATTGTCTGTGTCAACCTGTTTTAGCCTGTAAAGTAAAACAGCGCCTTGCGGATTTACGTCTTTAAAAGAGTAATGCAAATCATTATTGCTAAAACCGGCGGCTGCAACACTTCCGATCTTTTGCCAGTTGATGTTGTCGCTGCTCCTTTCAATATCAAAAGAAGCTGAGTTGTTTTCCTGGCGGGTCGTCCATTTCAGCAATACATCCTGCGACTGCCGATAACCGCTGAAATCAGTAAGGCTTACAGGTAATATTGACTGTGTGAACGAAACATTGCCTATGGCGATAGATTGTACCGCAGGATTATTGTCAGAGCCCGGTGCATTATCATAAATAATGGTAATGGTATTAATTGCAGCGGTTCCAAAATCTACATTGATGGTTCCCCGCTGGTCGGAGGCATCTGAATCTGTATTTCCGGCCTGCCCGTTTGTCGTATTCACCCTTGCTGAATTGCCGCTGATAATTAAGAAATTCGGGTCTGTCACAGCATCATACTTGGTTATTGTTGGATTAAAAGTGTTGCTTCCGTTGCTCCCGGTGATGGTAACCCTGTCAAAATAGGTATCACTATACGCATCGTTTTTGTCAATATCTGCAATTCTGAAAGATACATTTGTTGCCAGTGTGGTGAAGCTGAGCGAAATAGTTGTGTAGCTGTTTTTATTGTTGAAGTTTGGGGTAACCTGTATCCGGCTGGTAGCACCCGGAACAGTGAAAACAGCCCCGCTAACAGTTGGCGACTGAGAACCATAAGATCCCATTGCGGGTTGAAAACTTCCTCCGCCATTGATTGAAACTGAAGCATTGCAGCCAACGCTATAGCCACTGATGTTAGGAGCATTTCTGCTTAAAGCGCCGTTTGACCATGAAGGGGAGAATGATGAGCCCCACTGTAAATGTAGCTGGGCTTTTGGGCTTTGTTTTGAAAGGAGCAAAACAAGCCCTGTTATGAGTATAGTTTTTCTCATAGACAGAATATTGGATGATGGAAATACTAAACGATAAGTTTAAACACTTAGTATGTTGATTGGCAAAAAAATACGCTTATATACGCAGTAAAAAAGCTAAAGAATTGATTTTCACTCAAAAAAATTACAGCTCTTTCCATGTATGGTCGGCCAAAAGCTGAACGGCAGCTACGAATTTCTTAAAAGGGCCATGTTGTCCCCATTCCTTGGGAGAAACCAGTGACAACATAAAACTGTCATCCTTTTTCTCGTACAGGTAATATATCTGGCCAATATTGGGTTTGAAGGAGAGTTTGGCGTTGTAAATCATCATCGACAGGTCTTTCCGCTTTTGTATTTCATGGGCCTGCAGGGCCAGCAGCTCAATTTGTTTGCGTATTTGTTCCAGTTGCATATTGGTCTGTTCTTCCATTGCTGTCAGGGCCTTGTGCTTAATCATGCCTTCTTCCGTTGGTCTGATAAGAGCACCGGCAACAGAGGCCGAGTAGGGCAGAACACTAAGCTGCTTGTGATATATTTCTGAATTGGTATAAGCCTTACCGTCTTCTTTTATTCCCTGTTGGGTTATTTTCAGGTAGCCATTAGGCATTATTTCATGCACCACATGCAGCACCACTTCACCTTTTTTATAGAAATGGATTTCAAAACTGATGCTGTCCGGGAAACGGGCCTGCACTTTATCGGCCAGTTCGTGGTTGTCAAAATTATTCAGGTCGCCATCGGCAACAATTTTATAGCTGGCAGCAAAAGCATTGTTCTCCAGCGTTACCCAGTTATGATAGATAACAAGTTCTTTCGAATCAGCCACCGCTTCAATTTTGTAAATGCCGCTTTTGGGCCTTTCGCCATTTTCGTAAGTGCCTTTTTCGGGAAACAACTGCCACGATGCTAAAAAATTATATGCCTGTATCATAATTGAAGTCAGAACCCGATAGCTATCGGGTCTTAAGTCAGATAAATTGGAACCTGCGTCTGCAAAGGTTTTGTTTTCCGCACATATAACAAAAGAAAAGCTGTATTGTTTCAGCCATGCCTTAACACATTGCAATTAAAAAATGAATTAATTTGCCTTTAATTGTAAAGATGAAAAGCTATTTCGCTTCATACCTTATTTCTCACGGGGCAGATCCTGCCGAATCTACCATACTTATTTTTGACAAGAACCTGAGCATTGGCTACCGCAATGATGCCGGAGTGAATGAAATGGAAAGCTGGCTTATCAAAGATGTGGATGCTGTTTTTGATTTGCCCACTCAGCAAACAAAAATCACCAACCGCAAAAAAAGCGGCAGTGTTATATTCATTCCGGGAAAGGAAGCCCTTGTTTATATAAATGAACTGCAGGCCGAACAGCAAAAAGCATGGCACAAAAGAAAAGGAGGAAAAGAATGGGTAAGAAACTTCCTTCTGCTTATCGGCATTCTTGGATTGTTGTTCCTTTTATACCTGCTCATTGTTCCCTGGCTGTCCGAAAAGATGGCTTCTAAAGTTTCCGTTAAGACAGAGCAGCAACTCGGCGATGCCGTCTATAGCTCCATGAACCTTGACCAGCAGGAAGACGCTGCCGCCACTGCCGTACTCAATGAATTCTTCCGGACGATGAAAGTGCCAACAGCATACGACATCAGGATTACCGTGGTGAACGATAATGTGGTGAACGCCTTTGCACTTCCCGGCGGACGCATTGTAGTGTACACTGCCCTGCTGAAACAAATTAAAACTTACCCCGAACTCGCCGCTCTGCTCAGTCATGAGTTTACACATATCAACAACAAACATTCCACTAAGTCTATTTTCAGAAGGCTGGGCTCAAAAGTCTTTATCAGTTTGCTTTTCGGAAGATTTGGTTCTGTCAGCTCTGTATTAATCAATCATGCCGATGATTTAAGATCGCTTACCTATTCCCGCAGGCTGGAAAAAGAAGCCGATACCGAAGGCCTTGCCATATTAACACAGCGGAAAATTAATCCGGACGGATTTGTATCATTATTCACCCACCTGAAAGAAGCTGCACCGGCTGATATGCTGCCCGAGTTTCTCGGCAGCCACCCGGATATCGACAAGCGGATTGCTTACATCAAAGAAGCCTCCAGAGAAGCAGCTGTGGAGGAAGATGCACAACTAAAAGCTATTTTTGAAAAACTAAAATAAACACTATGCTTATCACCACTACCAGCGCCGTTGACGGCCGCCCTGTACAGGAGTATCTCGGCGTTATTAATGCACAGAGCATCATCGGTGCCAATATCTTCAAAGACATTTTTGCCGGCCTTCGGGATGTGTTCGGCGGCAGAAGCAAAACTTATGAAAGGGTGCTCGAAGAAGCAAAAGAAGATGCCCTCCGTGAGCTTTCACAAAAAGCACAGGCCATGGGTGCCAACGGCATCCTGGGTGTTGACCTCGATTTTGAAACCATCGGAAGCGGCGGCAGTATGCTCATGGTTATTGCCACCGGCACAGCAGTAAGGCTGTAATAATATTCACGCCATGATTACCTGCAGGCACACCGGGCAATGCAACGCTTATTGCCCGGCCGCTGTCTGTTCAATTGTAATTAATACATGATGAAGAAAATAGTTTTTTGCTTTCTGTTCTTACTGCCGCTGGCTGCATGGGCACAAGACACTACAAAGGCTCCCTGCAAACTGATAAAAGAAACAGACCCCTTTACCAAACAAACAAAACTTTCCACCGGCTTTGTGTTTGTAGATGGTGCATCCATTACGGTGGATGCCGACAGTAAAGAAGTAGTGGTGCTGATTTCGCTTGACGGGCCGCTCAAGTGCCTTGATGATAACTCAACGGCTGAAGTGTATTTCGAAGGCATTAAATCTAAAACACTCTCCCGCAACCAGGGCACTATGAACTGCGAAGGCCTGTTCCAGTTTGTATTTCGCAACAGTGCGGGTCAGCCCACCACCTTGCTCAACCGCATGTGCACCAAAAAGATTACACATTTCATCTTTACCGGCGATGCACAAAAACCCGTTACGGTAAACGTGGGTCCCAAAGAACAGGAAGCGATAATGAACCTCACCGCCTGTCTGGTGGCCGAAGCAAAGGGACTTATTAAATGATGCAGCTTTCAGCATCATAAGAGGGTTATAGCACACAGATGACACAGATTAAACAGATAAATACTGATTATTGCTGCTGCGCAGCAATCCGGGATTTTGATTTATCAAAATCATCCGTTCTTATCCCTGTCTATGATGCCTCCGGCAGGTAAACCGCCAGGTATCTACCCAATCCGTGTCATCCGTGTTCCATGTATTTGGTATATTCGAAAAACAAAAAATGAACTCATGAAGAACATACTGTTAGCCAGCACCTCCACATTATTTGGCGGCCAATACCTTGAATACTTGCAGGACGAAATAAAAGACCTCTTCAGCGGGGTTGATGAAATTGTGTTCATCCCTTATGCAAGGCCATCCGGTTTATCGCATGATGAGTACACCACCAAAGCTGCCGGCTTCTTTGCCACACTGGGCATTGCAGTAAAAGGACTGCATACGTTTGCCAGCCCTGCAGATGCCATACAGCAGGCAAAGGGTGTGTTTACCGGCGGCGGCAATACTTTCCTGCTCACCAAAGTACTGCATGAGCAAAACCTTTTTCCGGTGCTGCGGGCAAGGGTTGAAGACGGTATGCCTTACATGGGTGCCAGCGCCGGCAGCAATATTGCCGGGCTCAGCATACGCACCACCAACGATATGCCCATTGTCTATCCCCCCAGCTTTGATGCCATGGGCCTCGTTAATTTTAATATCAACCCGCACTACCTCGACCCCGACCCCACACTCAAACACAACGGCGAAACAAGAGAAACCCGCATACTCGAATTTCTTACCCAGAACGAAATACCCGTGGTGGGCCTGCGGGAGGGCAGCTGGCTGCGGGTAAAAGAAAACAAAGTGCAGCTAAAAGGCAACCACCCTGCCCGCATCTTTGAGCAGGGCAAAGCACCTTATGAAGTGCAGGCGGGAACGTTGATTGGGTTTTAATCTGTCACCCTGCCTGCCCCGACGCATGTCGTGGGAGCTTGCCGAAGGGTGAGCCTATCGAAGTGCAGCAGCTACCGCTTCCATCCGGCAGCCCTTCAGCAGCAGAATATATCCCGGCAAGGACACTATACGACCGTTTAAGAGCTAATGGGAAAACAGGTAAACACGCATTAGTGGCAGTAATGAATAAGCTTTTAAAATAGGTATTTGCAGTGGTCAAACACAACAGCATGTATCAACAAAACTACTGTTCAGCGAAACTATAAAAATAGTTGGCTTTTTGTTTGGTTTTTTACACAGTTCATGTTAGCGGTTCTGGCTTCTTCTCTTGTGATGTCACTTATTTCTATTGATGGCTTTTTTATAATTTTTTACCATCTTACCGAAATCCTTGTCCTTTTTTCTTCTTTCTGCTACTGTTGATTGAAAATAGGTTTTTTCTCCTTCCAGCCTTAGATAATTTTCGTAAGAACTTTTATCTATTTCTCCTCTTTCGACAGCTTCAAGAACCGAACAACCAATCTCATTGGTATGAGTACAATCTTTGAACTTACACTTATGCGAAAGACTGACAATATCATCAAAAGTAGTTTCCAATCCGATTGATGTGTCGGCAATTCCTACTTCTCTCATGCCTGGGTTATCAATTAGTATTCCGCCATTTTCAAGGACTATTAATTCCCTATGGCTCGTAACGTGTCGCCCTTTATTTGTACTTCGACTAATTGTAGCTGTTCGCATTAAATTTCTGCCTGAAAGATTATTCAATAATGTGGATTTCCCAACTCCAGAAGAGCCAAGCATACAATAAGTCTTTCCTTTTTCGATGGTTTTTTTTATCGCTTCGTATCCGTCTTGGGTCTTGTTGCTTATAGCAATAATCGAAACATCGTTAATCCGTAATTTAATTTTTTCCAGCATCTCATTATATCTATGCTCGTCTATTAGGTCAATTTTGCTGAGCACTATTATGGGTCTAACTTTAGAAGAATAACAAATAGTCAGGTATCTTTCAAGTCTGTTGATGTTAAAATCCCTGTCAACGGCTTGTACTAAAAAGGCGTAATCAATATTTGTTGCGATTATTTGTATTTCTCCATAATGTGCAACTGCACGTCTTTTTATAATGGAAAATCTTGGCAGTATTTTATAAATTATTGCAAAATCAGAATCGTAAATTGTCAAAGCAACCCAATCGCCTACTGCGGGAAAGTCTTCACGGCTTTTTGCTGCAAAACGCATATTGCCGGTTATTTCTGCTTCAAACTCACCTTTTGTTGTTTTTACAATATATCGTTCCTTATGTTCGGCAACAACTCTTCCTGCCTCGAAATTTTTCAAGTCATGTTCAATCCTGAACTTTTCAATTTTGTCACTATATCCTAAATCCTCCAATGTCATTTCAATATCATTAAATAGGTTAACAAGTCTTGAGGTCGCCTGTTAGCCTGACCGCTAATGGTCGAGTATTTGCGAAGGCAGGGAATTCATTGATTGTCCAGCCCGGTACAAGTGCCCATTTGAAAATATGTTGTTGAAGTTAGGAACTAAAGCTGAAAATTGAACGTCGGGCCCGAACCGCTGTTGATGCTTGCACATAGCTGATGTTACATTGTCAAGCCCTGCTTTTGCAAATACTTTTGTTGGCAGCAGGCTTTCGTTACCAAAAGATAAATTTTCCACTTTGTTTCTCATACAGATACCTCTCATTCTTAAATCCCATTGTTTTATGATATTGTTCGTCAAATATATCCCCTAAGTCAGGAGCAGTTGCAATCACTTCGGCCTTGTCAATTTGCTTTTGATTTAACTTGTTATTTAAATAGCCACCACATACTTCAAGCTCATCTGAACAAATTAGTTTACTATGAAGTGTCTCCCTTAGCAACAAAAAATTTACAAAGTCCATTGGTGTCTTATTCCTCGCAATCATTGTCAGTAGGAATATTTCCAAGTCATCAAGCTTGACAGCCCATGGAAATACATCATCATCATTTTCTAATTTTATTAAAGTCGAGAGGTCGCATTGAATTTGCCCAAAGGATTCTATATTAACAATAATCGAAAAATCTTGCTCATATTGTGTTGTGTCAATTTCATCAATTAGCTTTCCGTCTTTGTCGGTTATTTTTAGAGGAACCCCGTCTATAAACTTCTTTTCTATTCTACGGGTTTGCTCATACCCATAACCAATGCATGCGTTAAAATCATCTTTTATTCTTACAAAAGCTTTGTCGGGATTTCGGAACGGCTCCCGTAGTGAATATCCTTTTGCCTCGATAATGAACGCATAATTTTTCCAAAGGATTAAAATGTCTTGTTCGCAACCATCCACGTAATAACCACTATATATTTTGAAATCTTTTTTAAAGAAGCTAGAGAAAAGATCAATGATTTTTGTTTCAAGAAGCTTCCCTTTCTTTTCTACATATTTTGATGTTTCATCAACAGTAGATGTACAAACTTGTTCTAGAAAACTTGCTATCGCATGAATAACTTGTTTTACTTCAAAAACCTGAAACATTCCATCACCAATATCTAAAATAGGTTTTTCAATGAGAGGGTTTCCTGGTTTAGTGGCAGTATAATACAAAAAGTCAGATTGAGCTCTTTTTGTAACGAAAAAGGGGAGAATTATATTTACATTTTCTATTGGTAGGGTTTCAGAAACAAGTTCTTCAGGATAAAATCTATCTGTAATTCCTTTATCAGACATGAAATAACTCATATGCTTGAATTGCTCGCCCATTTCTTTTATAAAATCAGGGGCATCATCAACTACACCCATTTTAATTTTAGTGTATTTATCCCAATTAGGACGTAATAGGTCTTTACGAGTTGAATGTGCTTGAAAATTCTTTTGCCTAAGTTGGTCAAGATTATTGTAGAATTGAATGAAATCTTCAGTCTTGACTTTTGTTTTATTTTCGATCAAAGTGTCTAACTGAGTAAATAACTCTGTTATCCAATTAATAACCTGTTCCTCATAATTTAGTGGACCTTGATTAAAATATGAAAGAAAGGAAGGCATTGCCACTTGCCTAACTCGTTTCCATTCTTGCGTTACATCTTCAGGTTTTGTCGGAAAAAAGAGTTTGTCATACTCGGCTTCAATTTCATTTAAAAGTGCGACAATTTTCCCCCATTTATCTGGGTCATACATTATGTCATGACCATTAGCAGGGTCAGAACTTACATTGAGTCCTGCTAAATAATATAATTGACGCATAGGTGAGGATAACATTCCCAATTGGTCATTAGCTCTTTCTCGACCTGCATGTATTAGTGATGAAAGGTCACCCAACAACCAGTCTGAATTATATGTAGCAATGATGTCTTTTAGTTGTTTTGATTTGGTCTCTAAACTCATGGTGTTATTTGTCGTGTGGAGTGTCTGTTATGCTTGCTGCCAACGATTGTATTTGTGTTATTATACGCTATACCCCCAATTCCTTATCCCCTCAAAACCAAGAAATAGTAATATACATTTTGTATCCGCCAACGGGCGGACAGGTTGTCAGTAGCGCCAATGCAATTTATCGCAAATCTTAATATGTGCCTGCCGTAGTACTACGGTATTTTATTTCGCAAGCCGCAAACCAGCCCCCGCCCGGTTACAACTCCTCTCTGTAACGTCACAACTCCCGTCCGCTCGGTTACAACTCCCGTCCGCAACGTTACAACTCCTCACCGTAACGTTACAACTCCCGTCCGCAACGTTACAACTCCCGTCCGCAATGTTACAACTCGCCTCCGCAACGTTACAACTCGCCTCCGCAACGTCACAGCTCCCGTCCGTAATGTTACAACTCGCCTCCGCAACGTCACAACTCCCGTCCGTAACGTTACAACTCCTGTCCGCTCGGTTGGAACTCCTGTCCGCTCGGTTACAACTCCCATCCGCTCGGTTGGAACTCCCGTCCGCTCGATTAGAACTCCTGTCCGCTCGGTTACAACTCCTGTCCGCTCGGTTGGAACTCCCGTCCGTAACGTCACAACTCCTCTCCGCAACGTCACAACTCCCGTCCGCCCGGTTACAACTCCTGTCCGCTCGGTTACAACTCCCGTCCGCAACTTCACAACTCCCGTCCGTAACGTTACAACGTTTAAACCCTTAAAGCTTTAAACCACCTTCCAACCTCCGACTTCTGACTTCCGACATCCGACATCCGAACTCCGACATCCGACCTCCCTGTGTATAACTACCCCAAAAAACCACCCCCAAATCCGCCCTGCATCCGTACATTTGCGCAATTTGTTTTTACAGAAACCCGAAAAAGAAATGTCCCATTCATCAACCCCCGCTGTATTATTATTGGCCGATGGCACTGTAGCTCATGGCTTTGCATTTGGAGCTGTTGGCACCACCACCGGCGAAATCTGTTTCAACACCGGCATGACAGGCTACCAGGAAGTGTTTACCGACCCCAGCTATTTTGGCCAGGTGCTGATAATGAACAGTGCCCACATTGGCAACTACGGTGTGAAGGAACTGGATGTGGAAAGCAGCAGCATCAAGATAAACGGTCTTATTGGCCGCAACCTGGAGGAGCAATACAGCCGCAAGCAGGCGAAAGGCTCGGTGAATGATTACCTGAAGGAAAGCGGTGTGGTGGCGATAGAAGGAGTGGACACAAGGGCATTGGTTGCACACATCCGCACCAGGGGGGCAATGAACTGCATCATCTCATCGGAAACCACGGATATTGATGTACTGAAAAAGAAATTAGCCGAAACACCCAATATGGATGGCCTTGAACTGGCCAGCAAGGTGAGCACCACCGAAACCTACGAACTGGGCGATAAGAATGCGGAGATACGCATTGCGGTGATGGACTATGGTGTAAAGAAAAACATATTGCAGTGCATGGTTGACAGGGGAGCTTATGTAAAAGTATTTCCTGCCAAAACCCCGCTGGAAGAAGTGAACAGGTTTGAACCGCATGGTTATTTTATCTCCAATGGTCCCGGCGACCCGGCACCGATGGATTATGCGGTAAGCACCGTAAAGCAGATACTGAAAGAGGAGAAGCCGGTGTTTGGTATTTGCCTGGGCCACCAGTTGCTGGCATTGGCCAATGGCATCAGCACATTTAAAATGCACCACGGCCACCGCGGACTGAACCACCCGGTGAAAAATTTAGTGACGGGCAAATCAGAGATCACCACGCAGAACCACGGCTTTGGTGTTGACCCCGAAGCGGTGAAGAAAGCGGAACATATTGAAGTAACCCATGTAAACCTGAACGACCAGAGCATTGAGGGCATCAGGGTGAAGGGCAAGCCGGCTTTTTCGGTACAATATCACCCCGAGGCCACACCCGGCCCGCATGACAGCCGCTATCTGTTTGATGATTTTATTGCGATGATAAAACAATCGATGTAAAAGTATTTTTTTAACCATAAAGTAAAGTCCATGAAAATTTCAGTCAGAAAATCAGCAACCTTTGTTGCATTGCTGTTTTGCACAGTCGTTTCATCTGCACAACAGGGTATCTTAAGTCAGAAAATCGTTTTTCAGCAACCCTACACTTTCAAGAACAATGCCTTCAGTAAAAAGCTGATGAGCGGACATATTTTTGAGGACAGTGCCACCAATGAACGCCTGGTTGTGCTAAGCGGTAATAAAGTGCTTAACTTTTACCTTGTTAATATTGACTGGAAACTGCTGAAAACCTTTGAGGTGGCAACACCTAAGAACAGTACGTTCAATAACGACAATTTTGAGGTGGGCAGTTTTACCCACAAAGACGACCGCTGGACACTTATTACCGGAAGCAACACCGATTTTAATGCAGAAGTGGTGGATACAAAAGACCAGACTTTTGTTGTGGCCGGGGCTGTTTTCCAGGATAAGGACAAAAAGTATTTCAGCAAAACGCTTTATGATGGCAAACGGTTCTTTAGTGTTTACCCCAACAGGAGCGGCAGTATTACAGTAGGTGGCATTGATGAGACGGGTACTGTGAAGAATTTTCCGCTGGACTTGTCAACGCAACTGCCGCTGAAGAAATCGAAAAAGTTTACGCCGAAAGATATCTGGGAGATGTTTGAAGATATTGACACTATCACCAGCCAGATAATTTATCTTACCCGTAAGAAGGTTCATTTCTATAAGAATACTGCGGCATACATCTTTACTGTATCAGATACAGAACCAGTAACAGAAGTAAACTATTTTGACAAGAACACCTGGAAGAAAATCCGCTCGGATATTTTTTCTGTGGAAGAACTGATTCCCGCGACGGAGAAGAATAATACACTCAATACTTCAAGCCTCATTTTTGATAATAAAGTGTGGGTGCTTACGGCATACAAGGATGGTGCTGTACTGGGTGTATTCGACATAGAGAGCAAAAAACTGGTGTACAGCCTGAAACTGGATGGCAATACCCCGGAGAGTACATTTGCCTATGGCCCGATAATGTATAAGTCGGCCCCCGCAGCAGGAAAGATATTCAGCGGTACCTACGAGGTAAAGGAAAAAGCAGAACCAATTTCTGTAAAGGAGTATATCAAAGAACTGGGCAAGCGGGATATTGCCTTATACCTCCATCATTTTAATGAGAACGAATATGCTGTTTCGATAAGCTCTTATTCTATGATGAGTTTTCAAACTCCCGGCGCTCCCATCCGTGATATGCAGGGCAGTATGTCAGACCCAAGTGTATATGAAAGTGCAGTAGCCGGCCTGGTGTTTAAAAAGAATGATGTAAATCCGGTTGGCCGGAAAACAAGTTTTAATGAGGTGAACTTCAGCAATGCGACTGCAAAATATACAGTGCAGAAGATTGAAAAAAAGGGCCCGATGCAGCAACCTGAATTTAGTGGTAACCGCAAAGCTTATGTAATGAAAGAGCAGGTAATTAAGAACCGTGTATATACCTTGTACTACCTGGATGAAATGTTCAAGATATTCGAAAAAGTGACAGCGTTCGACTTATCAGCATTTGGTCTTAAATAGTAGGTGGCTGGTTTTGGTTATAGCTTCATAAACGCCATTACCATAAACAACAGCAGCACCAGCAGGAAGGGCAGCAGCATTTTCATCGGTGCTTTCTTCTTTACCTCATCGGGGTATTGCACAAACTTTTGGGCATAGGTTGTAAAGTTTTTCTTGCTGCCCACCGTAAAAGCACAAATAAGATAGATGACCACCATCAGCGGAAGGGCAACCAGCCTGCCAATAGTGCGGCCACTGAAGCCACTGCCGAAAATATTGCGGATGGCTTTCCAGGCGTTTTTCTCAAAACCCGGAACAAAGTTTACCAGCAACAATAAAAGGGTAAACAGGAACAGTATGATGAAAGCAGCGAGGACGAGGTTACCGTTGAGCCGGGCCTTGTTGCCGTCTTTGCCCTTTTGCTGCAGTTCGTAGTACTGGCTGCCGTAAACGGCTTCTAAGAAAGTCATTTTTTTATTTCAAATATCTGCTTAATAAATACTGAAGCCATACCATGCGGCGGGTATTTTTCAATAATTCAGTTATTTTTGGTTTATGCAAATCTCCATCATCAACGGCCCCAACCTGAACCTGCTGGGTAAAAGAGAAACCGATGTCTATGGCACGGTTACATTCGAGGAATTTCTGGACACACTCAGGACGAAATATGCAAATATTGAAATCAGCTATTTCCAGAGCAATGTGGAAGGGGAACTGATTAATGAACTGCAACGGGTGGGCTACAGTTGTGATGGGATTGTTTTTAATCCGGCAGGATACACACATACTTCTGTGGCCATCGGCGATGCCATTGCGGCCATCAAAGCACCGGTGGTGGAAGTGCATATCTCCAATGTGCATGCAAGAGAAGATTTCCGGAAAATTTCACATGTATCGGCAAAAGCCGCAGGCAGCATCTTTGGCCTGGGTTTGAAGGGCTATGAGCTGGCTATCGACTGGTTGATAGCTCAATAATATTACTGATGCCTGTCATTCATGCAGGTAAGGAATGTCAGTTATATTTTCCGTACGACTGTTAGTTTTGTATAAATAAATGACCGGAATGCTTGCTTTCTTCGGCGTTCGGGTCAGCAAAAATCATCTCAACCAACTTTTATGGATAGCAAATACGATTACAAATCAGTTGAAGAGGCCTTATCTGTGATACAATCGGGCCACAGGCTGTTTGTGCAGGGCAGTGCCATGACACCCCTGTACCTGTTAAGAAACCTGGCCAAAAGGGCTCCCGAACTCAAAGATGTGGAACTGACCTTTATTACCGTTGCCGGAGATATAACAGTTGATAAACCGGAATACACTGATAACTTCCACATCAACTGTATGTTTGTTTCTGAGTCGGTAAGGCAGGCTGTAAATGATGGCCGTGCCGATTTTGTTCCCATCTTTCTGAGTGATATTCCGGATGTGTTCAGGAAACAGATGCATATTGATGTGGCGCTGATACAGGTATCGCCACCCGATGAACATGGCTATTGTACTCTGGGAGTATCGGTTGATGTGGCCCGTAGTGCTGTTAATACTGCCACACATATCATTGCACAGGTAAACCCGAGAGTGCCCCGCACACATGGCGACAGCCTGATACATACCAAACGCTTTACTTCTATGGTATGGCATGAGGAAGAACTGCCGGAAGTGAATTATGGAGAAAAGCTGGGTGATGATGAAATGAAGATCGGTAAGATCATCGCCGGAATGATTGAGGACGGCAGTACCCTGCAAATGGGTATCGGTACTATTCCTGATGCGGTGCTGAAATCTCTTACCAACCATAAAAACCTGGGTGTGCATACCGAAATGTGCAGCGATGGTATTATTGACCTCTTTGAAAGGGATGTCATCAACAACTCGCAGAAACGCATCCACCCCTATAAAACAGTAACAGGTTTTGCCGTAGGCACCCGGAAGCTGTACGACTATGTGGATGATAACCCTGCTTTTGTGTTTATTGATATTGACTATGTGAACGACCCGCATGTAATACGCCGCAACCCCAAAGTGGTGGCCATTAACAGTGCGATTGAAGTGGATATTACCGGACAGGTATGTGCCGACTCTATCGGTACCAGGCAGTACAGCGGTATTGGTGGCCAGATGGACTTTATGCGAGGCGCAGCACTGAGCGAAGGCGGTAAACCGATTATTGCACTGACCAGTCGCACCACCAAAGGTGTGAGCCGCTTGGTACCCACATTAAAACAGGGTGCCGGTGTGGTAACCACCCGTGGACATATCCATTACTTAGTAACTGAGTATGGCGTGGCTTACCTGTGGGGCAAAAACCTGAAACAAAGGGCTAAAGCCATTATCAATATTGCCCACCCTGATGACAGGGAGATGCTGGAGAAATCCTGCTGGGAACGGTTCAAACATTTTTAGTGATTAATAATGATGGTTAACAGAAATGCCGCCAGTGAATGGGCGGCATTTTGCTTTTATCTTAATAGTGAAGCAGTCAGAGACCGTTAAGAACATAATAACTGCGAAGTTGGAAACTTCGCTGGGTGGACCCTGGGAAGAAAATTATCCATTATCAATTATCATTCTTCTTCCTCTTCTTTCTCTTCCTTCTTCGGCTTTGGTTTTTTCTTCATCCATTCCGGGTCTTTTTTAATAGCCTGCACATCGTCTAACTTGGCTACATAAAGGCTGCGGCCATGGGTGGCCACCACTATTTCATTATCCCGATGCTGTATGGCAATATCATGCACCGGCACCGATAGGGGCATACCTGCATTCCACAGCATAAAACTGTTGCCTGCATCAAAGCTTACATAGAGGCCGCCATCTGTACCAACATATAAAATGCTGTCATTCTTGGGGTCTTCTTTTATAACATTCACCGGTTCGGCGGGCAGGTTCTTGCCAAACTGTTTCCAGGAGGCTCCGTAGTCATTGCTTACATAGAGATAGGGCAAAAAATTGTCGTAGCGGTAGCCGTTAAGAGATACATACACTCTTGCCTCTTTGTGCTGCGATGCAGTAACACGGGTTACCCAAAGGTTGTGGGTAATGAGTTTGCCATTGTCTTCTTTAGCTTTTGCTTTTTTGCTTACCAGTTCGTAAGACGGGTCGGCATCCAGCCGCTGCCAGGTGTAGCCGCCATCTTTGGTGATATGCACATTGCCATCATCGGTACCGGTATAAATTAACCCGAAGCGAAGAGGCGATTCGGTGATGGTGGTTATCGTTCCGAAAGGCACATTGCCGGGTGCTTTACCGTCCGTAAGATCATTGCTCATGGCAATAAGTGTATCGCCCTGGTTGAGCGAACGGTAAAAGCGGTTGCTGCCAAAGTAGAGTATGTCCTGGTTGTGTTTGCTCAGCAGGATAGGTGTCTGCCAGTTAAAGCGAAGCGGTTTTTCTCCCAGTTCATGCTGCGGCCTGATGAAGCGCTGCATTCTTTTTTTCTCTTTGTTATACCTGCCGTAATAACCAAACTGCCAGCCGGAATACACCGTACTGTTATCCCTGGTGTCCACCTGTGCCTGCATGCCATCGCCGCCGTTGATGCGCCGGTAAGGATACTGTCCTTCATCGGTCCAGCCAATATCTTCTTTATGAACGGATGGTCCCCACCAGCTGCCGTTATCCTGCAGACCGCCGTAGATATTGTAAGGTCTGGCATCATCAAGTGTAATACTGTAGAACTGGCCAACAGATGGAGTATTGGCTTTGAACCAATGATCGCCATTATCGTAAGTAATGTTGCAGCCGCCATCGTTGCCGTTGATTAAGTGAGCATCATTTAACGGGTTTACCCAAAGGGCATGGTGGTCGGCATGTACATTGTTTTTGTCCATTGACTTAAATGTTTTGCCGCCATCAGTTGACAGTTGTGCATAGTAGCCAAGTATATACACTTTATCCGGATTGTAATGTGAGGTATAGATTTTGGAAAAGTAGTATCCATAAGTGCTGAAGATGGAAATGGGTTTGGTGTTTGCTTTCTTCCAGCTGATGCCGCCGTCTTCGCTTTTATATACTTCACAACCTTCGATGCCGGTGTTCTGGAAACCGTCGTCACTGTCAAGGTATTCCCACAATGCGTTAGGTTTTAGTTTATCAGAAGCCACCTGTTCTTTTACATTCTTTGCAGTATATTTTTCAGGGAACTCATTATGCTTGAGAAAACTGTCAAGCAGGTTGTCTTTCAGCTGGGCAAACTGTTCTTTTGAAATCTCTTTGAAGTCTGCTTTTTTATAAAAGCTGTCTTTCTTCGTTGTTGTATCTGGCTTTGGTGTATTGTTGTCAACCACAGCCCAGATTATTTTAGGATTGCCGGGATAAACAGCGATGCCGATCCTGCCGGTTTTCTTTCCATACATAAAACCGGAACCCAGGTCGGTGATGTGTTTCCAGGTTTCGCCGCCATCGGTGCTTTTATAAATGCCGCTGGTCATGCCGCTTTCGGAGAAAAAGTTGGCCCTGCGGGCACGGAACCACATGGCAGCATATATCTCCTCGGGATTAACCGGGTTAATGTCAAGATCAACAGCCCCGGTGTTATCATCAATAAACAGGGTTTGTTTCCATGTCTTTCCACCATCAGCAGTTTTATAGACACCCCTTTCTTTGTTAGGTGAGTAAAGATGGCCCAGCACTGCCACCCAGGCAATATTTTCATTGGAGGGATGCAGCTGTATCTTGCCGATATGATGCGATTCAGGCAGGCCCATGTATTCCCATGTTTCGCCGTTATCTTTTGTCTTGTAAATACCCACACCTGCATAAGAAGAGCGGCTGCTGTTTACCTCGCCGGTGCCAACCCAGATAATGCGGTCCGTTGTTTTTATGCCTTTGCCAACCGTTGTTTTTTCCCAGTTTACTGCAATATCGCCGATGAAAAGCATACCGAGGCTGTCCATAATGGGAGTGAAACTCTGTCCATTGTTGGTGGTATGCCAGAGGCCACCGGTGGCATAGGCCACATAAAACTCGTTGGGGTTATCGGGGTTTACATCCACATCCACCACACGGCCGCTCATGATGACCGGCCCCGCATTGCGGAAAGGAACTTCCTTAAGCAACGATTGCGACTGCAGCTGCCGTCTTAACTCAAACGATTTCATCCTTTCTGCCGCAGCAGTGGGAGATACCTGTGCCTGAAGCAATACAGGTGCTGAAAACAGGAAGGTGAATGATAATAGGCAGAAGATGTATTTTGTTTTTTTTACCGGGTTAAACATAAAAGGGACAGTTTTTCGTTTGTAAATTACAGCGCTTATTACCTGGTGGTGCTCTTCAAACTTACTAAACTATGCGATTGATTTTATTTGTCTTGCTGTTTATTTCCTTGACGGGCAATGCCCAGTGGAAAAGTTTTATCCTGAACCGCAGCGGCGATACGCTGAACCGGGTGGACATGAATGGCAAGAAACAGGGACCCTGGACTATTTCAGTGCCCGACCTGCGTGGCGAAAGAGGCTATGAAGAAGAAGGTTATTTTGAGAACGATGTTAAAGAAGGTATCTGGAAACGCTTTTCGCTGGAAGGTGTAAAGATTGCTCAGGAGAATTACCGCTGGGGAAAACTGAATGGTAAGCAGCAGTATTTTACTTTTTTCGGTGGACTTATGCGGGAAGAAAACTGGAGAGCAATTGATCCCGCCAACCAGTTTGACACCGTGGCTGTGTATGACCTTAAAGACCCCACCAAGGTATTGGATTACGTGGTGGTGAAAAATGATGGTGTTGCGATGAAACATGGTAAGTGGATCTATTACGATCCCCGTGAGGGAACTATTGAGGCTACCGAGTTTTATGTAATGAACAAACTGCAAACAGATGATGGCACTATGATTAATGATGATGATATAAAACCATTATCAGTAAGTAGCGGTAAAACCGTCCAAACAGATACGGTGGCTGCAAAGAAAACGGTGAAGCCACAGGCGATACTGGATTATGAAAAAAAGAATTCGGGTAAGAAGAAAATAAAAGTAAGAGATGGAAATACCGGCGGCAACAAACCTGAGCCAATGCCGGAACCTGTGCCATAGCAGGTTTCCCTCAAAGACACAAAGAAAATCTTTGTGCTCCTTTGTGTTTTCGTGCCTTTGCAGCGGAAAATCTTTAGTATTTAGAACGAGAATGTTTCGGAACAGCTACCGGAATTTGATATACGGCTTCAGCACCCTGTCCCATCCCTTTTTAATTTTTTTATATTCAGCAATGGCGATGGCGGGCCGGCGATTGCCTAAGTAACCACTTCCGATAAAATAATCATACTTCTCCGGGTTACTGCCATAGATTAAAGCAGCAATGGTGTAGAAGCGCTGCATATCGAGTGAGTGTTCGTCCCAGAAGGGAAGTTCTGGTTCTTTACCTTCTTTCTTCAGCCGCTGGTAGGCGGTGTCGTTTACCATTTTCTGGTAGCTCTGCAAAAAGAAATTGGCACCTTCCATGGTAGCTTTCACACCTTCGGGTACTTCATTGCTGGCCAGGAAGTAGAAGGAAAAATAATCGGCAGCATCTTCCTCCTTACCTGTCAGCGGAATATCGAGCAGGTCAATCATTGCATGGCCAATCTCGTGGAAATAAATAAACGAAAGCACATTCCCGATTTTTTCTCCCAGTTCTGTCGGGTCGGGAATTGAATCAGCATAACTTCTGTACAGGTAATCCAGCATCTGGTAGCAGAGAATCAGCTCTTTTCTTTCTGAACTGTAAAAGGCATTAGTAACGCCACAATCTCTTAATGAAAGAGTCAGTTGCCTTTCCATGCGGAATACATCGTTCACCACTTTTCCCATTGTTTCGAGAAAACGGTCTTCCTTAAAAGAGTCGTGCCATACGAGAAAGGAAGAATCCTGTGTTGGCTCATAGTAAACCTTCACTCTCTTTTCTAGTGGCTTTTTTACCGGGGGTTTCTGTGCTGAAGCCTGAAGTGTAAAAAGTGAAAGGAAGAAGCAGGTGAAAAATATGCGGTACATGGTGTTTGATTTTGTTACCCTAAAGTAAGAAAACCAAAAATACAGGCAATACCTTGTTAAGGGTATTTGCCTGTACTTAGTGTACGGAGATTTATGCCATTGCTAAAGCAGGCTTTGCTGCTTCTGCCGGTTTAACAATAGGGGGAAGTGCATTTGTTTCTGCGTTACAGGCTTCCCAAAGTGAATAACCACCAGAGAGATTGTTTATTTCTTTAAAGCCATTTTGTTTCAGGATACGGTAAGCGAGGTAGCCCCGCAAACCAATCTGGCAGTATATGAAAACAGGTTTGTCTGCCGGTATTTCATTCATTCTTTGTCTCAGGTCATCAATCGGAATATTAATCGCTCCAGGAATGGCACCATGACTAAATTCTTCTTTTGTGCGTACATCAATAAGTGTTCCCTGCTGTGCAAGAGTGGCTGCCTCATCCCAGTACACAAATGAAACTTTCTTTTCCAGGATATTCATCGCTACAAAGCCGGCCATATTCACCGGGTCTTTTGCCGAAGAATAAGGAGGGGCATACGCATGTTCAAACTCCGCCAGGTCATAGATAGTTCCTTTTAGCTTGATGATGGTGGCCAGTACATCAAGACGTTTGTCTGCTCCTTCATAACCTGCCACCTGTGCGCCGAGCAATCTTCCTGTTTTTGGAGAAAAAGCAATCTGTATCGTCATTTGCTGTGAACCGGGATAATAACCGGCATGTGACCCGCTGCGGGTGGTTGATACAATATGCGGAATATCGGCAACCAGTAAATGTTTGGCGGCAGTACCTGTTGTGCCCACTGTCATGTCAAATATCTTAACGATGGCAGTATTGATAGCACCTTTATATGATTCAGTGTTTCCGTTTACAATATTGTTGGCGCAGATGCGGCCTTGTTTGTTGGCTGGGCCTGCCAGGTAAGTATTAATAGACTGGCCCGTCAGCGGATTTTCAAATTCAATAGCATCGCCTACGGAATAAATATCAGGGTTGGAAGTTTGTAGAAACTCATTTACCCAAATACCTCTTGCTGCTCCTAATTTTAATCCTGCGTTGGCGGCAAGTTTTGTATCAGCCCTTACACCAATCGACAGGATAACAATATCGGCATCCATTGACTCGCCTTCTTTTACCATGACTTTGATACCGGTTTCTGTTTTCTCAAAACCGGAGACAGCCGTTTGCAGGCGTAGGTTCACTCCCTTGCTGCGGATATGCTGCTGCACTAACGCCGCAATGGGATAATCGGTTGGTGCCATTACCTGTTTGGCCATTTCCACCACCGTAACGGCAATACCGAGATGGTGAAGGTTCTCAGCCATTTCAAGACCGATAAAGCCGCCACCGATTACCACGGCTTTCTTAATTCCCTGTTTCTGTACGTATTCCTTTATCCTGTCAGTATCGTTTACATTTCTGAGTGTGAAAATGCCGGGCAGGTCAATACCGGACAGGGGAGGACGGATAGGCTCGGCACCGGGAGAGAGTACCATTTTGTCATAGCTCTCTTCGTATTGTCTGCCGGTTGTTAAATCAGTAACTGAAACAGTTTTGTTTTCTGTATTGATAGCAGTGACTTCTGAACTTACCCGCACATCAATATTAAAACGTTGCTTAAAATTGGCTGCAGTCTGAACAAATAGCTGGTTTCTTTCTTTTATCACATCGCCGATATAATAGGGGAGGCCGCAATTGGCATACGAAATAAATTCACCTTTTTCAAAGAGTATGATTTCTGCTTTTTCGTCTATCCTGCGAAGTCTTGCTGCTGTGCTGGCGCCACCGGCCACGCCTCCTATAATTATGTATTTCATCTTCTGTTCCTTGTTTTGATAGTGCAAAGAGAAGATGAATAAAAGAAATATTATGGAACTGATGTCACATTTGTGATTTGATTTTAATCATGTGGATGTAATGCCGATTATTTAAAAAAAAGAGGCTGATATACAGCCTCCGGGAGAGTTAAGTTATGCGTTTGATGTTAATTTCTTCTGAAAGCCCACTTAATCATTTCTTTCCAGCTTGGTTTTTTGCCATACATCAGAATGCCGGTGCGGTATATTTTTCCGGCAAACCAGGTGGTGAATACAAAACCACCCACCAGCAATGCCATCGACAACCCGATTTGCCACCAGGGAACGGCTCCCGGAATTCCAAAAGGGATACGCACCATCATCACCACCGGTGATGTAAATGGTATGATACTTCCCCAGAAAGCAACAGGACCTGAAGGGTCATGCATGACTGCCGATATCATAATCATGGAAAAAATCAGCGGCATTTGTACAGGGAAGGAGAGCGACTGTGCTTCTCTCATGTCTTCGTTGATGGAGCTGCCGATGGCAGCAAACAAAGAAGAATAGAAGAAGAAGCCACCCAGGAAGTAAAACACAAAGAAGAAGATAATCATCGGTATGTTGATACTGGTAAACACCTTTTGCACCTGTCCTACCATCTGGCTCATGCTGTCGGATGACTGCCCGGCCGCATTGGTGATGTTGTACACTATAAATATCAGAGCGATCCAGAGAAAGAACTGCGTGATGGCCACGAGACCGATGCCGATAATTTTGCCGAGCATCAGCTGGAAAGGTTTTACTGATGATACCATCACTTCGGCAATACGGTTTGTTTTTTCTTCCACAACGCCCATCATAACCTGCGAGCCGTAAATCAGTAAGATAAGGTAGATGACAAAGGCTGATATAAAACCAATGAGTGCGGCAATCTCAGAGCTGGCATTCTCATCATTGATGTTGATGGCAGCTATGCTCACTTTGCTGGCATCCATCTGCTGCCTGATGGAGTCGGATACACCCAGCTTTTCATTCTTTACTTCATTCCAGATATTGTTCAGTTTATTGGATGCCGGCATCGTGGCTTCCACACCCAGTGTTTTTTCTGTTTTGAAACGCAGGTGAAAGCCATTCTTCCAGTCGTTTTGCACCGGGATAACAATGTAGCCATCGATATTCAGCTTCTCCATGTTGTTCTTTACACTGTCGGGCTGCATATTCACTGATACAAGAACTGAAGAACTGTCCTTCCGGTTTTCACTGTCCAGTTTATCGCTGGTAAAGTAGCCTGACGAGTCAATCACCCCGATAGTAAGTTTTCTTCCTCCTTTAGAGGCCATATAGCCAGACCCGAAAATGAGCAGGGCATATAAGACAGGAAACAGCAAAGTGGAGATAATGAATGTTTTCTTCTTTATCCTGGTCAGGTATTCTCTTTTTATAATAAGCCAGATCTTTTTCATGTGTTAATTTTTTATTGATTTTGGTCACATGTTATATGCCATAAAATTTTCATCGCCGGCTGGATAATAGCCCGAAAATTTTATGGCTCATTTCATACAAAGGAGTTGAATGGTTTAGATGGTTTGAAACTGGCGGGCAGTGGGTGTTCCTTCCACCAGCCTGATGAAAATCTCGTTCAGTGAAGGCAGTATCTCATTGAAAGAATGTACTGAGATTCCCTGCTGAATCAGGTAGGTCAGCACATCATTGGGCTTGTGGCCTTCTTTTATCCTTACTACATAATTGCTTTCCTTATTACGGATCATTTCAAAAGGAGCCAGACCGTTTTGTTCCGGAATATTTTCCGCACCAATACTAAACAGGTTCTCTTTAAAATCCTGTTTTACTTGTGCTACAGATCCATCCAGGATTTTCTGTCCTTTATTTACCAAAACAATATGATTGCATATTTCTTCAACTTGTTCCATACGGTGCGTACTGAAAATAACCGTTGTACCATTTTGAGCCATCCTGAAAATCTCATCCTTAATAAGATTACTGTTTACAGGGTCAAGTCCGCTAAACGGTTCATCGAGTATCACCAGTTTGGGTTCGTGCAGTACCGTGGTCACAAACTGCAGTTTCTGTCCCATTCCTTTTGACAGGTCTTCCACTTTTTTATTCCACCAGCTCTCCATTTCAAATTTGATGAACCATTTCTTGATTTTCTCCAATGCTTCTTTGTGACTCAGGCCTTTCAGCTGAGCGAGGTACAAGGCCTGTTCGCCAATTTTCATTTTTTTATACAGGCCTCTTTCTTCGGGCATATAGCCAATGCCGATGGTATCGTTGATGGGGTCAAATTTTTTTCCATCGAAGATGATATTTCCTTCATCGGGATAGAATATCCCGGTAATCATCCTGATAAGCGTTGTTTTACCGGCACCGTTAGGGCCCAGTAAGCCAAATATCTGTCCACGGTCAACAGTAAGACTGATATCATCAACTGCTTTTTGTGTGGCGAAATACTTTTTCAGATTTTGCAGTTCGAGAATAGACGACATTGTTTATCGGTTTTGGGATGTAAAATTAGTATTCCCTGAGATATGTAAACGGTAATACGGTGAGTTGCACAAATAAAGGGGTGAACTGCTGTTGCAAAGGATTAGCGGTGGCTTAATAAAGTTTCTGCAATCATCTTTGCCACTCTTTCTCCATCCATGGCAGCACTTACAATACCACCTGCGTAACCGGCGCCTTCGCCGCAGGGATACAGGTTGGTGATTTGCGGGTGGTGCAAACTGTCCTGCAGCCTTGGAATACGGACAGGTGATGATGTACGGGATTCTGTAGCCACCACTACTGCTTCGTTAGTGTAATAGCCTTTCATTTTTTTGCCGAAGGCTTTGAATGCTTCCTGCAACCTGCGATGAATGAAAGCAGGTAATACTTTTTTCATGTCAGCAGAAATTACTCCGGGCAGGTAAGAACAATCTGGCAGGGTGGAGGAGATGATGTTCTCTGAAAAATCAACTAAGCGTTGTGCCGGGGCTACAAATTTTCCACCGCCCATGTTAAAGGCATTTATTTCCACCGACTGCTGAAAGTGCATGGCAGCCAGCGGCCCGGATTTGCTGAATGCCTGCCAGGCTTTCTCTTCTACCGACACAACGATGCCGCTGTTTGCATACGGGTTATTTCTGTTGGAAGGGCTCCATCCGTTTACCACCAGTTCGCCGGGGGCAGTTGCAGCCGGGGCTATGATGCCACCGGGACACATACAAAAGGAAAACACTCCTGTGCCGTCAACCTGCTGCACCAAATTATAGGATGCAGGTGGCAGGTTTTGTTCCCTTATGTTGCAATGGTATTGTGCGGTATCAATCAGTGATTGCGGATGCTCGGCCCTTACACCAAGAGCAAAGGGCTTGGCTTCTATCCGTATTTTTTTGCTGTGCAATAATTCAAATATGTCTCTGGCCGAGTGACCAGTAGCAAGTATTACAGCAGTACCATTGAATGTATCTCCCGATGCTGTTTTTACACCAGTTATTTTTTCATTGTTGATGATGAAGTCAGTCACTCTTTTTTCAAAATGATAGTCGCCGCCACAGTCAAGAATTTTTTCCCGCATGGCGGTGATGATATGCGGCAGTTTGTTGGTGCCAATATGCGGATGTGCTTCAAATAATATTTTTTCTTCCGCACCAAAATGAACAAAGAGATTCAGGATGCGGTCTATATTTCCTCTTTTATTGCTGCGGGTATAGAGTTTGCCATCGCTGTAGGTGCCTGCACCGCCTTCGCCAAAACAATAGTTGCTGTCTGGATTTACTTCTCCTTGTTTATTGAGCATGGCCAGGTCTCTTCGCCGGGCTCTTACATCTTTCCCCCTTTCGAGAATAACGGGTTTGATTCCAAGTTCGATAAGTTGCAGTGCTGCGAATAACCCGGCAGGCCCGGCTCCAATAATAATAACTGTTTGTGCGGATTTACTTACATCCCTGAAAGAAAACTCCTGCAGTGCCCGATGCCGGAAAGGTTCATTAATATATGCATTAACAGTCAGGTTTACCCATGGTTGTCTGCTTCTTGCATCAATGGATTGTTTCAGAATATTAAAACCGGAGACAGCACTTGCAGGTACACCTTCAACTTTGGCAAGATATTTCTTAACCGCAATTTCACTGGCTGCTTCAGAAGGAAGCAGTTTGATAATGATTGTCTTTTGCATATGTCAGGTATTTATCCTGAAAATTGTCAGGCAAAGATGCGACAAAAATCATACAAAAGTTTCAGTATAAAATTTTGTATGCCATTTAAAATAGTAATACCTTGAAATCTCAACCATTATGAAAAAGAAATTTTCCTTCCGCTTTATTGCAGCTCTGTTATTATTTATAGTCGTTTCATGCAAGACTATTTACCAGAGTGAATCGCTGCAACACAAATCGTATCGTATCACATCAGCCCAGGTTAAAGATTCAGCTTCTGTACAATTGCTGCAGCCTTATACCGACAGGGTAAACGCCACGATGAATGAAGTGGTGGGTGTGGCCACAATTAGTCTTGATAAAACACAGCCCGAAGGTACTTTGGGTAATTTTATGGTTGATGCCCTGTTTACCATGGCTGCAGAAAAGTATAATACAAAAGTGGACGCAGCAGTTGTAAACTTTGGCGGTATCAGGCTTACACAATTACCTGCCGGTAATGTTACCACAGGAAAAGTATTTGAGCTGATGCCCTTTGATAACCTGCTTATTTTGCAGAAACTGGATGGCAAAACATTTCAGCAGTTTCTCGACCTTACTGCAGAGAAAGGAGGTTGGCCTTTAGCAGGTATCACCATGCAGATAAAGGATAAGAAAGCAGTGAATGTAATGATAGGAGGTAAACCGCTTGACCCCGCTGCAACCTACACATTGGTGAATTCTGATTTTATTGCCAATGGTGGTGACAATGCCGATATGCTGCGCAAGATTCCGCAGATTACCAATGGTTACCTCATGCGGGATGCCATCTTTGATTATATCAGAAAACGAAAGGCTGAAGGAAAAAATATTACTGCAACAATTGAAAACAGGGTTACCAATGCTCAATAGAAAACAATTTATACGGAATGCTGCTTTATCAGCGGGCGCAGTGCTGGCCGGACCTTCGGTGATGGAAGCCGCAGAAGCATTGTCACCTGTACGGCTTACCATTTTACATACCAACGACACACACAGCCGCCTGGAGCCATTTCCGATGGATGGTGGAAGAAACCAGGGATTAGGTGGTATTGCTGGCCGCACTTCTTTAATTAACCAGATACGAAAAGAAGAACACCATGTGTTGCTGCTGGATGCGGGAGATATTTTCCAGGGCACACCTTACTTCAATATATATAAGGGAGAGCCGGAAATAAAGGCGATGACAGCTATGGGCTATGATGCCTGTACAATCGGCAATCATGATTTTGATGCTGGTATGGAAAACCTGGCCATGCAGCTTACAAATCATGCCAGCTTTCCAATGCTGATTTGCAACTACGACTTCAATGGTACGCCGATGGAAGGTAAAACAGAGCCGTATAAAATTTTTAAGAAGGGTAAACTAAAAATCGGGGTATTCGGTGTAAGTATTGAGGGCAGGGGACTGATACCGGATAATCTTTTCGGAGCAACAAAATACCTGGATCCTGTACAAAAAGCAAACGAAGCCGCTGCATTATTGAAGAAAGAGAAAAAATGTGATATGGTTATTTGCCTGTCGCATTTAGGATATAAGTACGGTGATAATAAAGTAAGTGACGAAGTGCTGGCAAAAGAAAGTGACAACATTGACCTGATTGTTGGCGGTCACACACATACTTTCCTGGACTCACCGGTTATACTTAAGAATAAGAAAGGAGACGATGTAGTGATAAATCAGGTAGGTTTTGCCGGTATAATTTTAGGCAGACTTGATTTTGAATTTTCCAAATTTTCAGGCAAGAATTTAGTGAAAAACCATAATATTTCTGTTTCACAAAAATCAGGTGGATAAAATTTTTTTTTATCAAAGAAATGATGATATTCGCCGTCCTGTCCAACTTTTTTTATTGACATAGTGTGAAGAATTTTTTTGGACAGTTCTTTGGAATTTACTATAGATAACCCGATATAAACTGCTTGACAGACTGATGGACAAGAATGCTGAAAAAATCTGGACCAACTGCTTAAAGATTATTAAGGACATAGTTGAATGGCAGCATTTCAAAACATGGTTCGAGCCTATCAAGCCGGTTTCTTTGAAAGATAATGTACTGGTGATACAGGTGCCGAGCCAGTTCTTTTTTGAATACATCGAAGAACACTATGTAAACCTGCTTGCCAAAACGCTGAAGAGAGAATTAGGAAAAGATGCCCGGCTTGAATACAGAATTATGGTTGATAGCGGCAATACCAGGAACAAACCGGTAACGATGGATGTGAGCGGCCAGGGTTACAAAACATTTTCGAACAATGAAATGGATTTTCCATTGATAATTAATAATCCAGTTAAGAATCCTTTCGTTATTCCGGGTCTGAAAAAAATGCAGATAGACCCGCAGCTTAATCATATCTATACGTTTGATGCTTTTATAGAAGGCGATTGTAACCGGGTAGCCCGCCGTGCCGGTAAAACGGTTGCTGAAAAACCCGGGGCTAACTCTTTTAACCCTCTTGTCGTTTATGGTGGGGTTGGTTTAGGAAAAACACACCTTGCACAGGCTATCGGTAACGAAGTAAAAAGGCTTCATCCTAATAAAGTAGTGTTGTATGTGAGTTCGGAGAAGTTCATCAACCAGTTTATGGATCACAGCCGCAACAATGCCATCAACGATTTCATTCATTTTTATCAACTGATAGATGTTCTGATTATAGATGATGTGCAGTTTTTTGCCAAAGCAGAAAAATCACAGGATGCACTCTTTGCTATCTTTAATCACCTGCATCAATCACATAAACAACTGGTATTAACTTCTGACAAGTCGCCCAAAGACCTGGAAGGTGTACAGGAAAGGCTGCTGAGCCGTTTTCGCTGGGGACTGAGTGCCGACCTGCAGGTGCCGGAATACGAAACCCGTATTGAGATACTGGAGAAGAAGATGAAGAATGACGGACTTGAGATGCCAAAAGAAGTAGTAAAGTACATCGCCTATAATATCAGCAACAATGTAAGGGAACTTGAAGGTGCCCTTATTTCATTGCTGGCACAGTCTTCGCTGAACAGAAGGGAAATAGACCTTGATTTGGCCAAGAAGGTACTACGCAACTTTATTAAATCGTCCAGTAAGGAAATCACCATCGAGAATATTCAGAAGATGGTTTGCGAATATTTTGATGTGCCTTATGACAAACTGCTCCAGAAAACAAGAAAAAGAGAGATTGTGCAGGCCCGCCAGATTACTATGTATCTCGCAAAGGCATTTACCAAAAATTCGCTGAAGACGATTGGTGAACATTTTGGCGGCCGTGACCATACTACTGTTATACATTCCTGCCAGACAGTGAAAGACCTGATGGATACAGACGGTGTGTTCAGGGAGAATGTGCTTGAGTTACAACAAAAAGTACAACTCGCTGCTATGTAAGAGGCAGTTATCGTAATAATATTGAATCCCAAATCCCAACTGAAGAAGTTTATTGGAATTTGGGATTTGTTTTTTGGTTTTTATACCAGTTAATCTTTATTTTTGCCACCCTTGAAAATCAGCCGGTGAGGTGGATGAGTGGCTGAAATCAACGGTTTGCTAAACCGTCGTACGACCTTAAAGTTGTACCGAGGGTTCGAATCCCTCCCTCACCGCAGCTATGCCGCATCATTAAATTGGTGCGGTTTTTTTGTGACGATAAAGTTATTCCGCCTGTGGCGGATTGATCTTGCCTTTATTGTAGTTGTTACAGTATTAGTAAATAGATGAGTATTATATCTTTCAGACATTAATCTGTAATCTTCATACTTTTCACAAGCATTTTCATTTTTTGTGAAATAAAATGGGAATTTTGAACTGAATAAAGAAAGCGGTGAAATTCTCTCTAACAGGAATTAAATGAAGAAGCTAATAATTACTGGTTTTCTGTTTGGTACAGTTGCCATCTTATATTGTTGTGTTGCAAAAAAGCAAAAGGCCACAGTACATACTTATGCAGGTACAGAAAAATGCCAGTCCTGCCACAAGAAAGAATTTGAGTTATTCAAGACATCAGATCATTATCATGCAATGGATACCGTGTCGGCTGCAACTGTAAAGGGCGATTTTAACAACAGCCGGTTTATTTACCACGGGGATACAGCTTTCTTTTATCAGCGGGACGGACATTATTTTGTGAGGACAACAGACAGTACCGGGGTGAAGAAGGAATTTCTTATCAGTTATACATTTGGCTGGAGGCCGTTGCAGCAATACCTGGTAAAATTTGATGATGGCCGCATACAGGTACTTCCTTTTTGTTGGGACGCAAGGGAGAAATCAAAGGGCGGGCAACGCTGGTTTCATTTATACGACAAGGAACGGATCTCACATACTGATGAATTGTTCTGGATGGGCATTAACCAGAACTGGAACTATATGTGTGCCGACTGTCATACCACTGAATTTAAAAAGAACTTTAGCCTGGCTGAAAACAAATTTCACAGCAGCTGGACGGAAAGCCGTGTCTCCTGCGAGTCATGCCACGGACCGGCATCAGGACATATGCAATGGGCAGAGAAGAAGGATATGAGTGTTCAGTGGAAAGGGTTTGCCATCAGCCTGGCTTCCAAACCAGTGAACTGGCAATTGGATGCAGCAAAGCAAACATTGCTGCCACAGCAGGTGATGCAAAACGATACGCTGGTTGAAACCTGTGCCCGTTGTCATGCCAGGGCAACAAGGTTTACTGATGAGTACCAGTATGGAAATTCTTTCCTTCAATCTCATTTACCGGCGACGGCGAATCCTGTCAATTATCATGTTGACGGGCAAATCAAGGATGAAGATTATGAGTATGCTTCTTTCCTGCAAAGTAAGATGTATGCTGCGGGTGTAACCTGTATTAATTGTCACGAGCCGCACAGCATGAAAGTGAAGGCAACAGGTAATGCGTTGTGCACTTCCTGTCACCAGCCTGCCAAATACGACGGACCGCAGCATAGTTTTCATAAAGCAGCAGGTACGGGCAACCAATGTATAAACTGCCATATGCCGGTAACCACCTATATGGTGGTGGATAACCGGCTTGACCACAGCATCCGGATTCCCCGGCCCGATCATTCACTTACAATGGGTACCCCAAATGCCTGTAATAAATGTCATACAGATAAAACAGTGAAGTGGGCAGCAGACAGCTTTACAAAGTGGTATGGACGCAAGCTGCCTAAGGAAAAGACTTATGCCGAACTGCTGTATGCTGTGTCAAAGTACATAAAGGAGAGTGAGCCATCATTATATGATTTGCTGCAAAACAAGAACAACCCTGCAATCATCAGGGCTACAGCGATGGAGCAGTATGCATATTACACCACATCAAGGATCAATGAAATTCTGCTGCAGGAGTTAAAAAGCAGCGACCCGAATATCCGCCTGAATACCCTTAAAGCCCTGCGCAATTATCCATCGGATAACCTGGCGGGACACATTGAACCGCTGCTGTATGATAAGGTGGCTTCAGTAAGAATGGAAGCAATGAATATGCTGGCACCGCAATCGGGCAAACTTGGTGAAAAAGACCTGGGTCAGTTCAGAAAAGTAATGAGTGAGTACATGATAGTGCAGGAACAAATGAGCCACCGGCCGGAGGGTTATTTTAACAGGGCCATATTATTCAGTACAACAGGAGGACATGAGGTTGCAGAAAACTTGTATAAAGACTGTATCCGCCTGTTTCCTGATTTTGTTCCGGCTTACAGTAATCTCACAGACTTGTACCGGCAACAGGGCAGAGAGGATGAGGTCAAAAAAGTTACAGATCTTGGTTTGCGACGTCAGCCACAAAGTGCTTACCTGCATTATTCAATGGGATTGTGGTATATCAGGCAGAAGGAAAATGCCAGGGGATTAACTGAATTAAAACTGGCGGCGCAGTACGCTCCGGCTGATGCCCAGCTGCAATATGGCTATGCCATCGGCCTTTTTTCAGGAGGTGAACAGGAAAAAGCGCTGCAACTTTTGGAGAGTTTTGCCGCTAAATACGGCAATCAGCCTTTGATACTTGATGGCCTTATTTCTATCAGCCAGGATATGCAGCAAACGGAAAAGGCTGCAAAATATACTGCAATAAGGAAAGAAGTATTTGGGTACTAATCTGAAGTCAACAGCCCAGAAAGAAAAAGCCCCTGATAAACAGGAGCTTTCTTTTCTCTCTGCGGACCGGACGGTTCTTGACATCCAATCCCAAATATCTTATTTTCAACTTCTTATACTCCCGAAAATATCCCAGTTCACCCACCAGTTCACCAGACCTTCACTTTTCCGAACCATCGGATTCCGTTTGCAAAGATAGCGGACGAATCCTTTCCTGCAAGTGAACCAGGATAAAAAAGCGAGGTATTTTTAGGCTCTGTAAAATCGTTTTAAACCCACTTTATTTTCGATTCTTTGACCCCAATCTGAATACTGGATAAAGACCCAAGACCGGGGGGTAATGGCAACCTGCTAACCTGACCGGCCCTGTTCTTCTGGTGGATTGGTGAACCCGCCTATACGACCGGATTCCGAACCCAACCAGCTCCATAAAAAAAGTGATTATTCGGACTGGGGGGATATTTTGGAAAAGCCTGGAGGCCGGGGGTGCTGAAAATGTCCCCCCTTGTTAGGGTAAATTGCTTCAAGTTATGCAATGCTCTATTGTTATGGAGCGTTTGGTAGTAAACGGCAGTAAAAGGGTCAAAAATGTGCTATTAAAACCACCTCCACCCACCCGCATATTCGTTGTTTGTATAATCATCATGAAACCTGGTGATATTCATAATGAATTTTCATGATAAAATTTCTGGATTTTTCGGCTACCTCCAAACGCTAAAAATCAGTAAATTAGCGTATTCATGACCCAAACCTGACTGTGATAAGATTCAACGGCGGAAATCCCCCTGCCCCGCTTATCCCAGGCCCGTTTGCCGGTCATTTATCCAATTTTACATAATTCACCAATTCTTGAATATCTGATGGCAAAAGTGAAGAAAATTGAACAGGAAGAACCTTTAGAGAAGAAACTCTGGAAAACTGCCGACAAACTCCGTAAGAACATGGACGCTGCGGAATACAAACATGTGGTGCTGGGTCTCATATTTCTCAAATACATAGAAGATGCTTTTAATGAGCTTTATAATAAGCTGAAAGAAGGAAAAGGTGAATACGAAGGTGCAGACCCGGAGGACAAGAACGAATACATGGCCGAAAAGGTTTTCTATGTACCACCCTCTGCCCGGTGGACATGGTTGCAAGGCCGGGCCAAGCTCCCCACTATTGGAAAGGATATTGACGAGGCGATGGATGCGATAGAAAAAGATAATCCATCTCTCAAAGGCGTATTGCCCAAAGTATATGCGCAGGAAAAACTGGATAAAGCCAGTGTGGGTGGTTTGATTGACTTAATAAGCACAGCCATTCTTGGTACTAAAGAAGCTCAGAGTAAAGACATATTGGGCAAGGTATATGAATACTTTCTTGGTGAATTTGCGTTAGCCGAAGGAAAGAAAGGCGGACAGTTCTATACACCAGGCAGTGTGGTGAAATTGCTGGTAGAGATGCTTGAACCTTATGAAGGCAGAGTATTTGACCCTTGCTGCGGTAGTGGTGGCATGTTTGTACAGAGTGAGAAGTTTATTAAAAGCCATCAGGACCACTACAAAAAGAATAACGGGAAAAAACTTTCGCTTAACCCTTCTGATTACATTTCTATTTATGGCCAGGAAAGCAACCAGACCACCTGGCGACTGGCAAAAATGAATTTGGCCATACGTGGTATTGACAGCAGTAATGTGAAATGGAATAATGAGGGTAGCTTTTTAAATGATGCGCATAAAGATTTGAAAGCAGACTACATTATTGCCAACCCACCGTTTAATGACAGTGATTGGAGCGGTGAACTTTTGCAAAAAGATGCAAGGTGGGTGTATGGTGTGCCACCAGCCGGGAATGCAAACTATGCCTGGATACAACACTTCCTCTATCACTTAACCCCAAATGGGCAAGCCGGTTTTGTACTCTCAAAAGGTTCACTTACCAGCAATAGCAGTGGCGAGGATGTAATAAGAAAAACGTTGGTGGATGCCGATTTAATTGATTGCATTGTAAACCTACCTACAAAATTATTTCTGAACACACAAATACCCGCCTGCCTGTGGTTTATGAAAAAGAACAAACAACAGCGCAAAGAGCAATTACTCTTTATTGATGCCAGAAACATGGGCCACCTGATTAACCGCAGAACCCGTGAACTAAGTGCAGATGATATGCAGCAAATTGCCCAAACCTACCACAACTGGCGAACGGGCGAAGCAGTATATCATGATGTGCAGGGGTTTTGTAAAAGTGCCACGCTGGGTGAAGTAAAAGCACTGAACTATGCCCTTACTCCCGGCAGATATGTAGGGTTGGCAGAGGAAGAAGACGACTTCAACTTTGCTGAACGATTTGGTGCATTGAAAACTGAACTGGAAAAACAGATTGCAGAAGAAGACGCATTGAATAAGAGAATTGCCAAAAATCTCTCCAACATCAAAATTGAAGTTGAAGTATGAATGATTGGAAAGAAATATTGCTTGGTGAAGTAATTGAAGTTGTGAATGGCTTTGCTTTCAAATCAACAAACTTTCTTGAAAGCAGGATTGACAATTCATTGCCAGTTATTAAAATTAAGAACGTTGCTAATGGCGATGTGCATTTGAACGGATGCCAATTTCACTATTACAACAATACTTTAGACAAGTTTGTAATTGATTATGGTGATGTATTAATTGCATTAACTGGTAATCATCCTGAAGTTAGGACGCAAGTGGTTGGAGTAGCTTCAAGATATAAAAAATGTGAAAAAGCATTCTTAAATCAAAGAGTTGCAAAAGTTTCACCTAAAGATTGGAAAAAACTGAGCAACGACTTTCTTTATTATTTTTTGAAGGATGAAAACACCCATGATTATTTAGCAAGTCAATCAACAGGAAGTGCAAATCAGGCAAATATTTCTAAGGGTGACATAGAGAGTATTCCTTTAAACCTCCCTCAACTTCCCGAACAAACCGCCATAGCTGAAGTATTAAGCAGCTTAGACGATAAAATAGACCTGCTGCACCGCCAAAATAAAACCTTAGAGCAATTAGCCGAAACGCTATTCAGGCAGTGGTTTGTGGAGGAGTCGGATGAAGGTTGGGAAGAAGCAACCATAAGAGACATTGCAGACCATGTGAAAGAAATTATCAATCCCTCGAAATCACCAGATACAATTTATCATCATTTCAGTTTACCAGCTTTTGACGATGGAAAAGTTCCAAAAGCTGAAATTGGTAAGGAAATTTTAAGTAATAAGTATAAAGTTGTCGCTAATTCTATTTTGATCTCGAAGCTGAATCCACGTTTTCCCAGGATATGGGAGCTATATGGCGATTCCGTACCCGAAAACGCTATTTGTTCAACAGAATTTCAAATAATAAAACCAAAGGACATTAAAATGTTCGGGTTTATTTATTGCTTTTTAAAATCAACCCAGGTAACGCAGGAACTCGCTAATGCAGCAGGTGGAACAAGTGGAAGTCACCAACGGATTAATCCTGATGATATATTTAACTTGGCTTTTCAAGTGCCTCGAAACAATCTAATCGAAAAATTTGATTTGATAACAAAAGAACATTTTCAAAAAATTAAATATAATTCTCAACAAATACAAACCCTTACCAAGCTGCGGGAAACTTTGCTGCCTAAGTTGATGAGTGGGGAGGTGAGATTAAACCAATGATAGACATGAGCGATATGTATTTTTATAAGGGAGCCGATAACATTCTGGAAAAACCGGACAAGTCGGACGTTTCACCAATTGAAAAGATTCAGAAATCCTTTGAGAAAGTATTGGATGGAAAAAACCTGTCCTTTCTGCTTGGCTCAGGCTGTTCATCTTACTATGTCGGAGAGAATGAAATTGGCATTCCAACCATGAAACCATTGGCTGATAAGTTCTATGATAAGATCATATCAAAAGAAGAAAAAGAAGCTCTTCATACACAGTTAGGTATTGACGTTACCAAATCAAAATTCAAAGATAATCTTGAATTTTTTCTTGGCTCCCTTCACAGTATTCAGTTTTTTGAGGAAAGTATTCAAAGTGTTCAGGAACCTGTTCAACAGTCAGAAGAAGTCAAAGAAAAAGAAGTTTCCGAGAATAATAGCAAACTCACTACAATAAAAAAGACAATAAAGCAGGTAAAGGATTTTCTTATTGATGAGATGCTAAATGAACCAAATAAGAAAGAAAACAAGGATGAGCCGCTAAATAAGCTGTATGAAAAATTCTACAGAAAGTTGCTTTACCGAAATGCAAATCTGCCAAAGCCGAACATCTTCACCACTAACTATGATCTGTTTTCAGAGACCGCTTTGGATAAGTTGGGCATACATTACGTTAACGGATTCTCTGGTGGAATCAAGAAGTATTTCAATCCCACAATTTTTAATTATGCTCTTGCTGAAAGAATGGATCTTTCTCAAAGCAAATGGAGTGTCATTGACAACTTCTTTTATCTCTATAAAATTCACGGTTCTATAAACTGGATACAGGATGAAGAAGAATCCAAGCTGTTTAAGGTTAGAGAGATTCAGGAAACTTCTTCCAATAATTTGAAAAATATGGAAACGGTGATGATTCACCCAACACCATTAAAATATAACGCCAGTTTAGGTAGCCCTTACTCTGATCTTTTCCGGGAGTTTCAAAAAAAACTCATGCAAAATAATAATGTATTAGTCACTATTGGATATAGTTTCAGTGACGAACATATCAATAATCTCATTTACCAAGCGTTTACTATTCCATCATTTAGGTTAATCGTGTTGGGAAATCCAATAACCGGCAGTGAAATTGAAAAACTGAAATCACTCAATGACCCTCGAATATGGATCATTGGCGGCACGTTAGAAAGCAGTAAGAAACTACACTATTTTGAAGGTTTTGTGGATGAAATTCTGCCTGATTTAACCAATGATGAAATTGACGATAAGATCGAAAACGCAATAAGAACATTATTCAAAAAGAATGAACAAGGAAGATAAACAACGAGTTATTGGTAAAGTTGTTGCCATCAATTCCGATCGGTTCACCATTGAACTGCTTTCGGGCATTGATAATTTTAATATCAGTGGGTTTGATGACATACATTACTTTGCCCAACTCAACAGCTATGTTATCCTTCCTTATCAGAACTATTATATTGTAGCGGAAGTTTCTGGAGTTCGTGAAAAGGATTTGAATGTCCCATTCTCCGACCCTAAAGAACAGTTTTTGAATAAAGTAAAGTCGGGTAAATTTTTAGAGGTTATTCCTATTGGTACATTGAAACCCAATGCGGCTCCCTCTACCTCCTACGATTTTGATTTTGGCGTAAGCGTATATCCTGCTCTTTACACAGATACTTTGTATATTAAAGAAACGGAGCTTGATGCAATTTTCAGTGTAAATGATCAGGAAGAAAAGATTTGCGATTCAAAAGAATGGAAAGATTCAGGCGAAGAATGCCCACATGGAGATAACAAACGATACAAAACCCTTTCGATTGGTAAATCAACGATTTTTCCGGATTATGATGTCAAAATAGACATTGATAAATTTTTTGGCAGTCACTCTGCCGTATTAGGGAATACAGGTAGCGGAAAATCCTGTACAATTAGTTCCATTCTTCAGGGGCTTTATAAATATGGCAGCTATGCTGCTACAGGAAGCACCTTCTTTTTCTTTGATGTCAATGGAGAATACAAAAAGGCTTTTTCCAAACTGACTGAAAGGAATTCTGCAATATCGGTTAAATATCTGACTATTGATGAAAAGGCTGCGGAAAAAGAAGATGAAAAATTTTCATTACCCAATTGGTTCTTAAATCTCGATGAATGGGCTTTGCTATTACAAGCAAGTGAAAAAACACAGTTACCTATTCTCAGGAATGCTCTTGGTATGGCATCTCTATTTTCCGCAGGAACTTCTGACGATTCAAAGCGCATCAAAAATCATATTCTTGCGACCTGCATAACTCAAATACTGCGTGATGAAACAAGTAGCCCTTCAAAGAGTGACCGTGTTCACTCTATTCTGAGGAAATTTAACACTGATGAAATTAGGCTGGATATTTCCTTTTCTTATACTGATAATCAAGGTAAAACTTTAAATAGAATATTTTTTGACGGTAATAAGCAACATAAAGATTGCACTATTGAAAATGCCTTATTTGTTCACTTCGGTGGACTTATTGGGAAAGAACAACTTCATTTTTATTTGGAACAAACAGATGATAATGGAGATCATATTTTCTTTTCCTCTTCCTTTCAAATGCCCACATATGAAAAAGAAAAGCGATTTGATTTTGCAAGAGTAGAAGAGGCAATAGATTTGGCAATCCTCTATGAAGAAGCACACGGGAATAGACATATCAGGGACTACTGTTCATCATTAATTACCAGAATAAAGAGTTTAAAGGATAGGCCAGATTATAAATTCCTCAGAACTGAAACCGGTTCGATAAACGATTACAAAAAAAGGTTGTTAGGAGTCACTGTTGTAAAGGAAAATTCCGTCAAACAAAGTCAGGTAATAATCCTTGACCTAAGCAGCGTTGAAGATGAAATCGTAGAAGTTGTTTCCTGTGTTTTATCACGAATTGTTTATGAAACAATCAAAGCATTTGAGCCAAGAAACACTTTCCCTGTGAATTTAATATTGGAAGAAGCACACAGGTATATCAGCCATGATCCGCAACGGTCATTTTTAAAAGCAAACAGAATATTTGAAACTATAGCAAAAGAAGGTCGGAAGTTTGGAATGTTTCTTCTTATATCTTCTCAAAGGCCAAGTGAATTATCTCGAACTGTATTATCTCAATGCAGTAATTTCATTGTACACAGGATACAGAACCCGGAGGATTTATCTCATATACGACAAATTACACCACACATTTCTGAAACCATTTTAAAGCGGATGCCTTCAATACCTACTCAACATGCTTTGATTTTCGGTCATGCGGTAAATCTGCCAACAACTTTTAAAGTTAATACTGCCGATCCACTTCCGTTAAGCGATAATAACCGGGTCAGCGAAAATTGGTTTAAGCCTAAAGATCATGAATTATCTATAAAGCTAAATTTTGAAGCAGAAATAGAGGAATCAAAACCGAAAAAGAAAAAAGCTAAATGAAACCCATCACTGAAAGTATCATCGAAGAATCAGCGATTGAGATACTGCAATCGCTGGGATGGGATTATGTTAATGGGAAAGAAATTTCACCAGAAGGTCTTTTTTGTGAAAGAGATAGTTTTGAGCAAATTGTTTTGCCTAAACGCTTGGGGAATGCCATCGCCAAGATAAATCCTCATATACCCGCCGATGCCCTGGAATCGACTGTACAGAAAGTTTTGCGCATTTATTCTCCCGACCTACTACATAACAATGAAGAATTCCACAGGTTATTAATTGAAAAAGTAAAAGTTCCATATCAGGAAAATGGATTTGAGCGAAGCCATGAAGTTGCATTGATTGATTTTGAGAACCCTCAGAATAATCAGTTTCTGGTAGTGAATCAATACACCATTATTGAAAAGAACCAGAACAAAAGGCCGGATGTTTTGCTATTCATTAATGGGCTTCCTTTAGGAGTTATTGAACTTAAAAATGCTACAGATGAGAATGCTGATATTAATAGTGCTTACAAACAATTGCAAACTTATAAAGCAATAATCCCTTCATTGTTTACTTACAATACTGTCTGCATTATAAGTGATGGATTGGAATGTAAAGCTGGCAGTGTATCAGCAGATTTAAGCCGGTATATGACCTGGAAGAGTGCGGATGGCGTAAAAGATGCTTCCCGGTTCAAGCCGCAACTGGACACAATGTTGAAAGGGATGTTGCAACCTGCTATTTTTCTTGACCTGGTTCGAAATTTTATTGTTTTTGAAAAAACAAAGAAAGAAGATGCTAAGACCGGATTAATACAAATACAAACAGAAAAGAAACTCGCTGCCTATCATCAATACTATGCTGTTAATAAAGCTGTGCAATCAACAATAGTTGCTTCCGGCGTGAACGGTGATAAACGAGGTGGCGTTTTGTGGCATACCCAGGGAAGCGGTAAAAGCCTGTCAATGGTTTTTTATTCCGGTAAGCTTATTACTGCACCTGAGATGAAGAACCCGACAATCGTGGTTATAACCGACCGTAATGACCTTGATGACCAGCTATACAACACATTTGCAGCCTCTACTCAATTACTAAGGCAAACTCCGATTCAGGCTGAAAGCCGGGAACACCTGAAAGAACTCCTGAAAGTAGCAAGTGGCGGAATTGTATTTACCACCATTCAGAAGTTTTTACCGGAAGATAACAAATCACAATACGACCAGCTTTCTGACAGAAAGAATATTGTGGTAATTGCTGATGAGGCCCACAGGACACAGTATGGGTTTGAAGCGAAATATGTTGACGTAAAGGATGCAGATAAGAATGTAATCGGGAAACGAATTGCATACGGATTCGCCAAATACATGCGGGATGCCTTGCCCAATGCTACCTATATTGGTTTTACCGGCACTCCCATTGAAGGAACTGACGTCAATACTCCACAAGTTTTCGGAAACTATATAGACCGTTATGACATTAAAGATGCTGTTACAGATGGAGCGACAGTGAAAATATTTTATGAAAGCAGGTTGGCGAAGGTTAACCTTGATGCAGAAGGGCGACGATTGATTGAAGAATTTGATAAGGAATTAGAACATGACGAAGAGATAACAGACAAACAAAAAGCAAAAGCCAAGTGGACGAAGCTCGAAGCAATTGTCGGAAATCAGGACAGAATAAAAAACCTGGCAAAGGATATAGTCACTCATTTCGAAAAACGCCAGACTGTATTTGAAGGTAAGGCAATGATTGTGGCCATGAGTCGTCGTATTGCTGCCGAGATATACAAGGAAATTATTGGATTAAGACCAGACTGGCATAATGATGATTTGACGAAAGGGGTCATTAAAGTAGTGATGACAGCCAGTAGTTCAGATGGGCCGGAAATAGCGAGACATCACACCTCTAAACAACAGAGACGGGACTTATCGGATAGAATGAAAGACCCGGACGATGAATTGAAACTTGTAATTGTTCGGGATATGTGGTTGACTGGTTTTGATGCCCCCTGCCTTACGACCATGTATGTAGATAAACCCATGCGAGGCCACAATCTGATGCAGGCAATTGCAAGGGTAAACAGAGTGTTTAAAGATAAACCTGGTGGTTTGGTTGTAGATTATTTGGGAATAGCCACCGACCTTAAAAAAGCACTTTCATTTTATGGTGAAGCCGGAGGCAAGGGAGACCCCACTGAGAACATTGAAAAGGCCATTGAGGTATTCATGGAGAAGCTGGAAGTCGTAAAGCAGCTCTTCAATGAAGATAGCAACACCAGGAAGGACATCTTAATGGAAGAACCTGAAGCTTACTATGAAAACAGTTTTAAATTCAATTACAGGCGATTCTTTGCTGTGGATGCCAGGGAGAAGCTGTCTATCATTCTCCAGGCCGAAGAACATATCCTGGGCCTGCAAGACGGCAAGGAACGCTTTATCAGAGAAGTCGGCTTGTTGAGCCAGGCCCTCTCCCTTTGCATTACCAGAGAAGAAGTACAGCCTCACCTTCCCGATGTTGCCTTTTTCCAGGCTGTGAAAGCAAGACTGGTGAAATTTGATGCCCCGGTGGGTGGTGGCAAAACGGACACTGAAATCGAAACAGCTATCAAACAAATAGTTGATGAAGCCCTGAGCAGTGATAAGGTTATAGACATATTCGATGCTGCCGGAATTGATAAGCCGGACATTTCGGGTTTGGAAATATTGTCAGATGATTTTCTACAGGAAGTGCAGGGAATGCAGCACAAAAACCTTGCTATTGAATTACTGAAAAAGATTCTCAATAATGAACTGAAATCAAGGGCCAAAACAAACCTTGTTAAGAGCAAGAAGCTACTGGAGATGCTGGAAACCGCTATAAAAAAATACCAGAATAATCTGCTGACAACTGCTGAAATCATCCAGGAGCTAATCAATATTGCCAAACACATTAAGGAAGCTGACAGGGAAGGTGAAAAGCTGGGTTTAAATACTGATGAAGTTGCTTTTTATAATGCCCTTGAGGTAAATGATAGTGCGGTGCATATTCTTGGTGACGAGACCCTGAAACATATTGCCAGGGAAATAGCGGATAAAGTGAGGGCAAATACCACTATTGACTGGACTATCCGGGAGAGTGCCAGAGCAAAGCTGATGGTGCTTGTCAGAAGAACTTTAAATAAGTACGGATACCCGCCGGATAAACAACAGAAGGCTATTGATACGGTGTTGAAGCAGGCGGAGATGATGGCGGATTTATATACAAACGTTTAGATTCTACACCTTAACTAATGCAGATTCAATTGTTTCCTTCCTCCACCCACGGGAAATACATAAACTCATTCCTGACTTTCTTTTTTGTGACAGGGTCAATATACGCTTCTTGCAAAGTCTTTTTGTATTTGTCAAACCATATCGTTGATGTTGTTTTATCATTCAACTTTACCTTGATTTCCCCATCCGCAATAAAGTATTCTACAAGTTCCGGAGAATAAGTATGGTCCTCCCTTAATTTCCATTTTAATTTTTGGAATTTGCTAATAAAGTCACCTGAAAATGCGCCAGATAAAATAATGAAACTGTTATCATATTCATTCTTGATAAAAAGAACCCATGAATAAATATATTGATATACTTCTCTCTTATTCAGCAGGTCAGTCATTTTAGTGAGAAAGTTATACTTCTCTGCTTTTGCAGACGATATAAACACACCTTGAAATAACAAAGGATTCATACAATTAAATATGATTATTTCTGATTATTCCAGTTCATTTAACCAAACTGGAGGAATACGCTCTGGAAGCAATCTGTTGTCTCCATAGATTATTGCGTATGCAATTTCTTTTGTAAATGGAAGATTCAATATCTCACAAGTTTTTTGTATATCTTCTTTTTTGGGTTGGTCAATTCCTGATAATTCATCTTCCAAATACCAGCTTTTTATTTCAGGAATGGATGAAGATTTCTTTCTTTTCATTATTAAGTTTATGTAGGAGATTAAGAGGTGCTATTTTTAAAACGTTTAGCCCATTTTGTTATCGTGAGGTTTAGAACTACTAATAAGCCAGATGGATACTGAAATTGCGCTTAACAAAAACAAAACAAAAAATAAACCTGGAAACCGGCCTCCTTTACTTGAGTCAACGAGCATTCCAATAGTAATGACAATGGATAAGACAAGAATACTGATTCCTGTTGCTTTTCGTCCTTGATTTGCTTTTATACTCATAGATTTACTATTTGTTTGTTAGTTTCTTCCATTTGTCTAAAACCTTAACCGCTTATGAAAACAGAAAGCTCAGAATCACAAAAAAATACAAAATGGCAGCATATATAACGCCATTTAGACAAATTTATTGCTCCACTTTGGGGTAGTGAAAGTCAAGCAGAGACATAAGAATAACCCGGACTATTGCAAAGCTTTTGGACAGCATTTCCGTAAACTACGGGAAGAAAAGGGGCTGGGGATGAGGCAATTTGCCCTGGAAGCCGATATTGAATACGGAACACTCTCAAAAATCGAAAGAGGTATCACAAACCCCACAATTTCGACTGCATTACACCTGGCAGAGGCTTTAGGGGTATCGCATAATGAATTGTATGATTTCAAGTTTCCGATCACGATACGGAAGGGGAAATAAATGACCGGGCTGTAGCCACCCTCCCCAATCAATTATCTATTTTATTTTGACATAGAATCTATACATTTCATTTCAGTTAATAGACTTCAGGATGTCCTTTATATGATGAGTGAGTATTTCACTGCTTCATTTTAAAAATAATTTCTCATTACTCACTATTCAGGAAGAATACGGTAAAACGCATTGCCCAGAAGGTTTTAAATACTCAGCATATCAAACCTCTAAAACTGCGCAATAGCAAGTTTTAATCACCTTACCCAAATTTGAGGAGTAAAATTTGGTATCGTTATAAAGCAAACAATAATTTCACTGACGGTTGAAATTCGCTCAACGGTAATTCGCTCTGTGCTGAAAAGAGATATTTATATTTCATTTCCCCGTTCCCCCGTCCGTATTTGAAATACATGTGACGGGGTTGTGGGGTTAGCGCATAATAGTGATACCAGATGGTGTGGAGTCGGGGAAAGCGCAGTCGGGGTACACCAATCCCCTGGTGGATTTCGAACTCGATTTTTAAAATGAATAAGAAACCCATGTTGGACAAGGTTTGACCCTCCCGGCCTTTTACTTTATACTTTCCCTTATATGCTGTACGTCAGAGTAATCACGTTTTACTCTTACACCCACACAATTTTAGACCTGGAACAAGTTCCACTATGTTGTTAAATCAACTGCCCAACCCCTTGTGTCATTTCCCCTATTTAAACGTAAAGGGAAGCGTTTCGGAAGGCGGTCTCAAATTGCCCACATGCTTATATATAAAGCTTTTTCGCTCTTATCGGGGAGGCATTACTCGCTGCTATGTTCTCAAAATATTGAGCGCAGGTCTGTAAACCCAACTTCTGCAAAGGGGCTTCATCTTGGTGTATAGTCACCCTTCGGTACACTCGTAGTGAGTGAGAGCTATTAATCTGCAAAATTAAGTCAACTAAGAAATAGATGCAATTTCATCATCGGGAATCATTGTAAAATTTGATATAAAAACCATTATAATTATAATGATTCCCGATGATAAATTTGGTTATCTCAAGCACACAATAGAACGGAAAACTGTTCCCTGGGATACAAATAAGTACCGAATGTGTCAATAAAGCGCAGCTTTCCAGTATCCCTGAGGTATTTGAGCTTTGAGTCCTTACATTGAAGTAACTTCTTTACATCATTGGAGTTCAGGAATGCCGGGATTTCATTCGGTTTGGATTGTAACGGAATCAATGCCAAAAGGATTTCTTCTTTCATTTTTTCCAGGTCTTGTTTTGTTGCAAAATCAAACTGTGCCATGTTGTTGTGGTTTTAACAGTTAAAAAATATTGCGGGTTAAGAAATATTGTTTAGTTCCATAGTATTATGCAATCCTTAGTGAATTGTTAGACAGTTCAGCATACTTGTAATCACCGAACGCTTTTTTCATTTCTTCCAAATCGTACACAATCTTGTCTTCGTCAACCCTTGCGTAGAGGTGAAGGTGTTTGAAGTTTTTATGCCCGATTATCAGGATGATGGTTTCCGCTGGAACGCCATGATTGATTGCTATTGAGGCAAAAGTTCTTCTGCCAACGTGTGTGGTGAGATTCTTTGTGATTCCTGAAATATCAGCAATCTCTTTCAGGTAAGAATTGTATCTCTGATTTGTCAGCATTGGCAATAGAACACCTTTATTCAAACAAATGGGGTGTTGCGAATATTTCGCTATTATTTGTTCGGCAATAGGCAACAGCGGTACTCTGCAAGGTGTACGGGATTTTGTTCGGTAAATTGTAATCCATTTACGACCTTTCTTATCAGTAATCAAATCCTCCAGCCGAAGCTTTTCACAATCAGAATATGCAAAGCCAGTAAAGCAGGCAAAAACGAATAAGTCCTTTACGAGTCCGAGTCTTTCGTTTTGAATGTGTTTATCCATGATGGCTTTTAATTCATCCGTATATAAAAACACCTGTTCAACATCTTTGAACTTATCCTTAAATGAGGCAAAAGGGTCAAGAGTAATCCAACCGCAGTTTAATCCTTCTTTAATTACAGTCTTGAACATTTTCAGGTACTTCAACGTGGAGTTGTGTTCATTGGCCTTCTTAACGATGATATTCCCATCAATTCCGGTGAAAGTTGATTCTTCCCGGAGATACTCCCGGAATTCTTTTATGAACTGGTAGTTTATTTCTGTCAAAGAAATATCAGGTGCTTTCTGACTTTTCCAGATGAAATTCATCAAATGATTGTAGCAGTATTGATATTTCTTCAGCGTGGCGTTACTAAATTCACTCCCCGTTCTGCTTCTGATTTGTTGCAAGTAGAAGTCAAACAAGTACCGGACTGTTTTTTGGGGTTCGGGTTCGGCTTTGCCTAAATACCGTTCTTTGAGCGATTTGGCGGTAATAGACTCGCCCAGGCGGGACATCTCGTTATAAGTGTTACGGAGCTTGACTTCGATGTCGGTGAGGGACTCGTTTAGGGATTTTGACTCAGGGGTGCTTCCTTTGACCCTCTGCTTGCGATTTTCCCAGCGGGTAGGGTCAACCTCCAGGTTCAGGGATAGCTCCGTCCTGGTGTCAATAGTAATCCGTAAATAGATTGGACATTTGTGGGTGTCCGGGTTCTGCTTTTCTCTTCTAATGAAGAAGAGGGTTTTATATGTATTCATGATAACCTTCTTCGGCGATGAATACTGCGCAACTACTGAAGAAGGGTTTCCAGCATTAATAAAATTTGTTTCGAAAGAGCTTTTTAAGTCCTTGCTGGAGATGGGACTGGATGCAAATCTAACCATTTGATTGTTACGGGTTTGTTAAAGAAAAAGTGGTTATAAAACCCGATGGTGGGGAGAGTTTAGGAGGTGAATTGGGCAGGTTTTTGGTGAACTGGAGGCCCTGGCAGTTATCAGTTCACCTGGGAGTTCACCAAAATCTTTGCGGGAAGTTGGGGGTCTTTGGGGGCTAAAAACAAAAATCCCCCTGAAAACTGAAATATTCCAGGGGGATAAATGAAGTTGGAGACTCTAAATGCGGACCGGACGGGACTCGAACCCGCGACCTCCGCCGTGACAGGGCGGCATTCTAACCAACTGAACTACCGATCCGTTCCTTCAACGGAATAAATCCGTTTTTGGGACGGCAAAGATAACGGCTCAGCCATTTTCAACCAAAAGTTTTTCAGGAATTTATATGATGAAAATCACAAGACATCTTATCCCCCTGTTTTTTAATTAATCCTTAATTTAGCCGCTCATTTTTACGCCTATGCCAAGTGATGCAAACAGACAGTTTCTTGATTTCGAGAAACCAGTCAAAGACCTGATTGATGAGATACAGGCTGTTAAAGCCCGCCAGGAAAAGACTAAGATTGATTTTAGTGATACACTTCAGAAGCTGGAGACTGGTATTATTGAAAAACGTCGTGAAATAACTCAAAACCTCAGCAGTTGGCAGCGGGTGCAGCTTAGCCGCCATCCCGACAGGCCCTATACGCTGAAGTATATTGATAAAATGACCGAAAACTTTTTGGAATTGCATGGCGACCGTAATGTGAAGGACGACAAGGCAATGGTAGGAGGTTTTTGCGAATTAAATGGCGAAACGGTAATGATTATTGGCCAGCAAAAAGGTATTAATACCAAAATGCGCCAGCTTCGCAATTTTGGTATGGCCAACCCTGAAGGTTACCGTAAAGCTCTTCGCCTGATGAAACTGGCCGAAAAATTCAATAAGCCTGTTATTACGCTTATCGATACTCCCGGCGCTTACCCCGGCCTTGAGGCAGAAGAAAGAGGCCAGGGCGAAGCAATTGCCCGCAATATTTACGAAATGGTACGCCTGAAAGTGCCGGTAATCTGTGTTATTATTGGAGAAGGTGCCAGCGGTGGTGCCTTGGGCATTGGTGTGGGCGACAGGGTGTTTATGATGGAGAACACATGGTACACAGTTATCAGCCCCGAAAGTTGCTCATCCATTCTCTGGCGCAGTTGGGATAAAAAAGAAGTGGCTGCCGAGCAGTTGCGTCTCACCGCAGATAAGATGCTTGGCTTTGGATTGATAGATGGTATTATTCCTGAACCTGATGGCGGAGCACATTGGGACTATGCACAATCAGCCGAAATATTGAAAAACTATCTCATCCCGGTAATTGCTGAACTGAAGAAAATGACACCTGAGGAAAGAGTGGAGAAACGGATTGAGAAATTCAGCAAGATGGGCTTTTGGGAAGAAGAAGGAGTTTGAGTCTGCAGCCATCGTAGCCGGAGCTGATGATTTAGCGGAAGGAGTTTTTTTAGTCAGCAACAGTGCCATGCCAAAGGCATCCTTTGGGACTATCAGTTTCTGTTGCGCCTGCCCCGACGAGCCGACGAAGGAGGCGGAACTCTGGGTCGCACTCTTCAGATGTATATCGCTGATCAGCATTTCAATTACTTAACTACCAATAATCAATATACAAATGACTTTACGGGAAAAATTTACAGGTACAGGTATTGCCATTGTTACTCCTTTCCACGAAGATGGAAAAATTGACTGGGAGAGTTTTGAAAATCTCATCGGTTTCTGGATCAAAGGCAAGGTAGAATACCTTGTAGTGCTGGGTACAACTGGCGAAAGTGCCACCATTCATGGTGCTGAGAAACAGGATGTATTTTCTTTCGTAAAAGATAAAGTGGCTGGCCGTTTGCCGTTAGTAGCAGGCATTGGCGGTAATGACACACATGAGATTATTGAAGCCTTTAAAACATTTGATCTTTCCGGTTACGATGCTATTCTTTCAGTAAGCCCTTATTATAATAAGCCTAACCAGGAAGGTTTGTTCCAGCATTATAAAACTTTGGATGCTGCTACTCCACTGCCCATCATCATGTATAATGTGCCGGGCCGTACCGGACAGTCAGTAACTGCTGAAACCACCCTGCGCATTGCCAGGGAGTGTAAAAACATATTTGCAACCAAGGAAGCCAGCGGCAGTTTCGATATCTTCAACAAGATTGTAAAAGAAAAGCCTGCTGATTTTATGCTCATCAGTGGCGACGACCCCATCACACTGCCCATGATTGCAGCCGGTGCCGAAGGCCTGATTTCAGTTGTGGCTAATGTGTATCCCGGAGATTACTCTGAGATGGTGCGTCTTTGCCTACAAGGTAAATTTGCCGAAGCACTGCCTTTGCACAGCAAGTATATAGATATTATCACCTCACTATTTGCAGAAGGCAGCCCAAGTGGTGCGAAGGCATACCTGAGTGAAATGGGACTTTGTAAAAATACTGTCCGCCAGCCCGTATGGCCTGTTAGCGACAAGCACCTGCAGAAGATTAAAGAACTGATGAAGGAAGTATAATACCTTTTCACATATATATTGGTGTTATTTTCTTTTTTGGGAGAGTATTTTTTTCTTTTTCATTACTCCAAATAATAAGCAGGCTGTCAGTAAGTACTTTTTTGGTAAGATTTTCATTCTCACAAAACACTAAGAGCTGTGGTATGTACTTAAAATCCGAGTTATTGCCGAATTCTATACTCAGAACATGGCTGTTATCATTTGTGAAATTAAGTTTTAAAGATTCATATTGAATGACCTTAATTTTTTTGTCGTTCATCTCATTGTTATCATCTAATCTGAAAGTGACTCTTTTTTTACCTTTTAGTTCTCTATTAATTGTTTGCTGTGACAACGCCAAAGGACTTTTGCTGTTGGAAGGAATGAACCCATTAATAAGTCTATATTGTTGCTTACTATTAATTAGCGATAAGAATAGAACCCAAACAAACGACAGAAGTCCAAATAGGACTAACTTTATTGTTACGAAACTATGTTTCATTCAATTAAGATTCCGTCTATTAACATTTCCATATAACAAAGCTTCAGAAATGATGAAAAGAATTTTCGTAGTTGTACTTTCATTTATTGGTTTTACAGTATCAGCCCAGCAAACCATACATTTCAAAATTGGCAAGCTGCCTGCGGAACCGAAAGGTTATGATTTGTTCCTTGCAGGTTCTTTTAATGGCTGGAAACCCGGCGATATAGCATGGAAGTTTAACCGGATGGAAGATGGGGGTTTTTTCCTGGATGCAAAACTTGCACCTGGCACTTATGAATACAAGATAACAAGGGGCAGCTGGGTGGAAGTGGAATGTAAAGCCGATGGCAATGCCCAAGGGAACAGAACGCTGAAAGCGGACACTGAGCAAACAGTTTTCCTGGATGTGGAGCAATGGAGCGATAATTTCAAGGCTCCGGAAAAATTGCATACCGCAAGCCAAAATGTGACAATTATTGATACAGCTTTTTATATTCCGCAACTGAAACGCAAAAGAGCTGTTTCCATTTATCTCCCTGCCAATTATTCCAAAACAAAAGGACGTTACCCTGTAATGTACCTGCATGACGGGCAAAATGTTTTTGACGATGCCCGTTCTTATGCCGGTGAATGGGGTGTTGATGAATTTCTCGACAGTACAAAACTTAAGAACTGTATTGTAGTGGCTGTTGACAATGGCACCACCAAACGCATGAACGAATACAATCCTTATGACCATGTATCGTTCGGTAAGGGAGAAGGGGCGGCTTATATTGACTTTCTGGCTAAAACACTCAAGCCGTATATTGATAAACGCTACCGCACTAAGAAAGATAAGGCAAGTACAACACTGGCTGGTTCTTCGATGGGCGGGCTGATTTCGATGTATGCCGTTTTGAAATATCCAAAGGTATTTGGCGGGGCAGGGGTTTTCTCCCCGGCATTTTGGGTGGGGCCTGCCATCTTTGATGATATAAAATTGAAAGGGAAAAAAGTTAAGAGCCACATCTATTTCTACGCTGGCAAGCAGGAAGGTGAAACCATGGTGCCATATATGCTGAAGGCATTTGAACAAATGGCGGCCGTATCAAAATCAAAAATGACGGTAGTGGTAAGGGATGAAGGAAAACACAACGAAGCCACCTGGCGGCAGGAGTTTCCGTTGTTTTATAAGTGGATAGTGGGCAAATAATGCCATATATCTTTTATTGCGGGGCCTAATTCTGGGTTAGAATACCCCTTTTATATAGTTGCAGGCGGCATAAGTGAACTTGCAGGAGGTCTAAGTGAACTTGCAGGTGGCGTAAGTGAACTTGCAGGAGGCAAAAGTAAAGTTGCAGGTGACGTAAGTGAACTTGCAGGAGCTAAAAGTAAAGTTGCAGGCGGCGTAAGTAAACTTGCAGGAGGCCTAAGTGAACTTGCAGGGGAGAAAAGTGAAGTTGAGGATGGCGCAAGAGATTCTGTTCGATAACCTGTGGCAACCACCCGGTGTACCTGCTGCATACAAGCAGGGCTGAAGAGACGAAACCGTTGTGTTGCTGGTGTTTTTTGCCTGCCACTATGCCGCACTCAACACACAGCAACGGCGTGATGGCTTTTCGGAACATCAGCGGAGGTTAAAAGAGTGATTGTTCAATAAGTTGTGCGGAGGTGGGTACTTACTAAATAATAAAAGGGGCTGATACTTTTAGGTATCGGCCTCTTTTTTTTAGTTGTGTTCTTTTGTCTTGATACAGATTTGTACAGCGGTGAGTGTCACAAAGCAGTATACAAGGCCGTCTTCACTCGCTGTGATGAAGCTAAAGGTGAGCCTATTGTTACCAATCTCAGATTGGAGAGAAGATAGTGACTGCTAAGCCGGAGACTTAACAGAGCGGATTACACATAAAAAGATATAACAGCCAAGCCAATGCTGAATAGCGGACAGGACCCTGAAGAGTGCGACGCAAGGAACGATGATAGTAGTACTGCTGCCGGGTACAAAAATAACAATCTGAGATATTGGGTATAATGGCATCCGTAGCAAGGTACTACACCTGGTACACCACACCTTCCAACGCCAGTTCGGTATTGGCAAATACTTCCCTTGTTTCTTTTTCAAATTCGTCGAGTGTATCGTACTTGCTGCTGAAGTGGCCGATGAGCAGTTTTTTTATACCGGCTTTTTGTGCAATTTCTGCTGCCTGTTTGGATGTGGAGTGAAAACGTTCAATGGCCCTTTCACGCAGGTTATCGAGGTAGGTGGTTTCGTGGTAAATCATATCAAAGCCTGAGATGTGTTGCAGTATGGCTTCGTCGTATTTTGTATCGGCACAAAAAGCATAGCTCTTTCCTTTCTCTCCCGGTTCGGTGACCCATTCGTTACTGATGATTTTGCCTTCTTTTGTAGTATAGTCTTCGCCGCTTTTAAGCCTTTCATAAAAGATGGCCGGTATTTCATGCTCAATGGCTTTTTCGGGCAGCAGTTTTCGGGGCGGTTTCTTTTCTTCGAACGAAAAACCATAGCACTCCACCCGGTGGTTTACGGGAAAGCACTTGATGGTTATCTTATCAGTGTCAACCAGGGTGCTGGGGCCTGAGATAGTATGCAGGTGCAGGGCAAAGGACAGTTGGGTGTAGGCTACTTTCAGTTGCAGTTCAATAATGTCTTTTAACGGGTTGGGTCCATATACATGGAGTTCCTGCTGGTGGCCAAGCAGGCCAAGTGTGTTAAGCAATCCGATCAGGCCAAAATAATGGTCGCCATGCAGGTGCGAAATAAAGATGTGAGAGATTTTGCTCCGCCTGATTTTGTATTTGATAAGCTGGATTTGTGTGCCTTCGCCGCAGTCAACGAGATAGTTTGTGCCATCATGTGTAACCACCTGGCTGGTGGGGTGACGGTCGAATGCCGGCACGGCTGAATTATTTCCAAGGATAGTTACGGCGAACATCGGGCTGAGTATTTTGGTGTTGATGCACTAAAGACTGACAGTAAATTATTTTCGCTGCATGATGCAAAAGGAATACATACAAACATGGGATTATTCTTCTGCCAGGTAGGCATTATCATCGTCCATCAGTTCCCTTTCAATTTCTTCCATCTGTACAATATCCCATGCTTCGCTTTCAGTGGGTGTTACATTCATCATTTCGAGCAGGTCGTTTTCGTCAAGAAAAGCTTCTACTTCTTTTTTCATTTCACAAACAACAAAAGAAGCACTGCTTTCGTAAAAACGCTGTTGCAACTGCACTAATTTCTCTGCGGCAGTCACATCAATGTGATCCACCTGGCCAAGTTTCAGCACCACACTTTTTATCTCATTTTCGAGATAGGGAATCAGCGAATCAGCCATTCTGTCTGTCATATTTCCTGAAAGGGTACTTTCCAGCACAGTAATGGCATGAAATTTTTCTTTGGTATCCGTTTTGACATTCATTTTAATGAAAGTTCATAAGGTTAAAGGGAAGGTTAATTTTGACGGCAAGCTGATGAAACTAAAGCCAATAAACAACTTAAATTATCAACAATCCGTTTATAAATACGGCCAAACCCGAACCAAATTTATTTGTTAATATTGTACAATAACCAATTATCTAAATATGGATAATAATTTTTCGAACCAGGTAAAAGAAATCATTTCGTTCAGCAGGGAAGAAGCGTTGCGGCTTGGAAATGACTTTATCGGCACCGAGCATTTGCTGCTGGGCATGATAAGGGAGGGAGAGAATACGGCTGTCCGCATACTGAAAAGCTTCAACGTTGACCTGTACGAACTGCGGAAAGAGATTGAAACAGCTGTAAAAGACAAAACAGGTAAGAATATTGCCAACATAAACAGTTTGCCACTTACCAAGCAGGCAGAAAAGGTTATCAGGGTTACAGTGCTGGAAGCCAAAGCGCTGAAAAGTGCCATGGTGGAAACAGAACACCTGATGCTGTCTATACTGAAAAACAAGGAAAACATTGCTACCCAGATACTCAACCAGTTTGATGTGGATTATGATTTGTTCCGCCAGGAACTGGGTATTGTAAAATCGAACGACCCCCGTGCAGAGTTCTCTGATGAAGGCGATGATGATTTTGATGAGGAAAAGAAATACTCACAACCCAAAGGAGGCAGCGGTAAGACGCAGGGAGGTGCAAAAAGTAAGACTCCGGTGCTTGATAATTTTGGCCGTGATATCACCAAAATGGCTGAGTTGGGTGCATTAGACCCGATTGTAGGCAGGGAGTCAGAAATTGAAAGGGTGTCGCAAATCCTTTCCCGCAGGAAAAAGAACAACCCGATACTGATTGGTGAACCTGGAGTGGGTAAAACGGCTATTGTAGAAGGGCTGGCCCTGAGGATAGTGCAGCGCAAAGTATCGAGGGTTTTGTTTGATAAAAGAGTTATCTCCCTTGACCTTGCTGCATTGGTGGCCGGTACAAAATACCGTGGCCAGTTTGAAGAAAGGATGAAAGCCATCATGAACGAACTGGAGAAGAACCGGGATGTGATTCTCTTTATTGATGAGATGCACACCATTGTTGGTGCCGGTGGGGCCAGCGGTTCGCTGGATGCCAGCAACATTTTCAAGCCGGCACTTGCCCGTGGCGAACTGCAGTGCATTGGTGCATCAACACTGGATGAATACAGGATGCACATTGAGAAAGACGGAGCATTAGACCGCCGTTTCCAGAAAGTAATGGTAGAGCCGCCGAGTGTGGATGATACCATACAGATTCTGAACAATATCAAATCTAAATACGAGGAATATCACAACGTTAACTATGACCAGGAAGCGATTGATGCCTGCGTTAAGTTAAGCGACCGGTACGTTACCGACAGGCTATTGCCCGATAAGGCCATTGATGTGCTTGATGAAGTGGGGGCCAGGGTGCATTTGAAAAACATAAATGTTCCGCAGACAATCGTAGAACTGGAAAAGAAGATTGAAGATGTGAAGGTGGAAAAGAACAGGGTGGTGAAGAGCCAGAAGTTTGAAGAAGCTGCTTCTCTCCGTGATACAGAAAAAAGATTGCAGGAAGAACTGGAAAAAGCGAAAGCTGAGTGGGAAGAAGAAAGCAAGCACAAACGCTACCCGATTGGTGAAGAGGATATTGCTGAAGTGGTAAGCATGATGACCGGCATACCGGTGAAGCGGATGGTGCAGGCAGAAACGGAGAAACTGCGCCGTATGTCAGACGATATGCAGAAAATGGTAATTGGTCAGGATGAAGCAATCCTGAAAGTGGTGAAAGCTATTCAGCGTAACAGGGTGGGATTGAAAGATCCTAAGAAACCGATAGGAACCTTTATATTCCTTGGCCCGACCGGTGTGGGTAAAACAGAGCTGGCCCGTGCATTAGCCCGCCACATGTTCGATTCTGAAGATGCCCTCATCCGCATTGATATGAGTGAATACATGGAGAAATTCACTGTAAGCCGGTTAATTGGTGCGCCTCCGGGTTATGTAGGTTATGAAGAGGGTGGCCAATTAACAGAACGGGTTCGCCGCAAGCCGTACAGTGTAATTCTGCTGGATGAAATTGAAAAAGCACATCCGGATATTTATAATATACTTCTGCAGGTGCTTGACGACGGACAACTTACTGACGGACTTGGCCGTAAGGTGGATTTTAAGAACACAATGATTATCATGACATCCAATATTGGTGTCCGCCAGTTGAAGGATTTTGGTTCGGGTGTGGGATTTGCCACACAATCCAAAATGGAGCATGAAGAGGAGGAAAACAAAGCTGTGATTGAAAAGGCCCTTAAAAAAACATTCTCTCCCGAGTTTTTGAACAGGATTGACGATGTGGTTATTTTCAACAGCCTTTCTAAAGAAAATATCTTCAATATCATTGATATCCTGATGAAAGGTGTTCATAAGCGGCTCACTAATCTTGGATTTACCCTCGAACTGACAGAAGCGGCAAAAACTTTCCTGGCTGACAAGGGGTATGATGCTCAGTTTGGTGCCAGGCCACTGCACAGGGCCATTCAAAAGTACCTGGAAGACCCGCTGGCTGAGGAAATCCTGAATATGAACGTAAAAGCTGGGGATGTGCTGGAGGCAGATGCTGATACGGAGAACAGTAAACTGAAGTTTACCTTCAAAAGCAGGGCTGAGGAAAAGTCTGAGGCTTAGTTTTCTTAAAATATTTGGCAAGGAGTACCTTTTACCGGTACTCCTTTTTTATTTTTGCCGCACATGAAAAAGAAGATAATCATAACGATAGACGGTTGGTCAAGCTGCGGCAAAAGCACATTGGCCAAACAATTAGCCAAGGAACTGGGATATGTATATGTGGACAGCGGGGCTATGTACAGGGCTATCACATTATATTTTCTCCGTAATAATATAGACTTTGATGATAAGAAAGAGGTAAATGCAGCATTGAAGGATATAAATCTTGAATTTGAGTTTAATGAGGCGAGCGGTAACAGCGAAATCTACCTGAATGGCGAAAACGTAGAATATCTGATCCGTGATTTGGTCGTTGCTGAGAAAGTGAGTGATGTGGCAGCCATTAAAGAGGTGAGGGAGTTTGCTGTGGCGCAGCAGCAAAAGTTTGGAACAAAGAAAGGCATTGTAATGGATGGAAGAGATATTGGAACAGTGGTTTTTCCCAAGGCAGAGCTTAAGATATTTATGACAGCAGATAATGCCGTAAGGGTTGAACGCAGATTTAAAGAACTGATTCGGAAAAACCCCAACACCACAATAGAAGAAGTAAAGAATAACCTCGAGATGAGGGACTATATAGACAGTCACCGGGAAGTAAGCCCTTTACGAAAAGCGGAAAATGCGCTGGAACTTGATAATACTAATCTTACTGAGCAAGAACAGTTTAAGAAAGCCTTAAATTGGGTTAATGAAATCTTGCAAATAAAAAAATGACTATTGCTTTGATTTTTTCATAATTGTGTTTAATTTCATAATGCTTCCCTGAATAATCCTCTTATATCCCCTAAAAAGCCTTAAATAACATGGTAAGTGCAGCATCCTGGTGTTGCCACCTGAGAAGTTAAGGATTATTACTTTCTGATTAGTAAAAGACGAATCATTTCTCTTCTGAAAAACCTCAGAACACAATTCCGTTGTTATCCCTAAGAAAACATGTCTTAATAAATATGGGTTTCATTCTATGAATGGCCATTGAGGCTGTTCTGTGAATATTTCTAAAGTAACGCAGTTAAACAAAAACACTTAAACAATTAAAACCTTGAGGTATGAAAAAGATTTTACTTTCTCTGTTTGTAATTGTATTCTTAATCAATGCAAAGGAATCAGAAGCTCAATGTGATTTATCCATTAACAATCTTCAAATTCAAATTGTCGGCACTCCAGTAGTACTTGGCCCTAACAAATGTGAAGTTACTTTCAATGCTCAGTTTGACATTGCGGTAAACGGAGGATTTAAAGTATTATACTTCCACTCCTGGCTTTTAGCAGATTATCCGGCTTCGCCGGTTTTCGACTGTGGGAATTCTAATGCCCAGGACCCGGGAACAAATACTCAATTAGGAACAGTTGTTGACCAAATCGGAAAATCGTTCATGGATATTGGCTTCGTAAATGTTCCAACCACTGGGGCATTAAATGTTGTACAACCACTTACGTTTAGCACTAGTTACGTACATGACCCAACTGTTGTTTTGACACAACCATCTAATTCTCCCGGATTAACAGCGTCAAAATATTTCAATGGAGTGTCAGATCATTACACAGTTAATAATATTAAAGTGATCATTAATTCCTCCTGTGCCAGTACTATTGCTGTTTCAACTGATATCTGGGGCTCAAACTCAAACGCACCTGATCCTAAGGCGCAATGCTATATTTGTGGGCTTAAGCAGTTCTTTAACGATCCCAGTATTGCTGGTTTCAAGAATTGTGGTGTACCTCAACGGCAATATGCGCTGGGTATCACAACTGTTGATCCGACGCCAAAGAGTATTACATATAAGGTATATATCGATATGAATGATAACGGCTCGCTGGAAACAGGAACAGATGTACTTGCTTTTACAAGTGTTCCCATTTCAATTTCCTCATCATCGTCGTTTAGTACAGGAAGCCCAATCAGTCTTCCAAGCCCGTATTCTGATACACATCCATATTCTGAGAAAGGATACCTGATCCTTGTTGAAGGGGCCTCACTCTCAAACAGTGTTCTTAAATATTTCCCTCATCCAAATGGATGTTTCATTCTGCCTGTTGATATGAAATCATTCACGGCTGTGAGAAGTGGTTCCTCAGTTAACCTTCGCTGGGAAACAATGAGTGAACAAAATTGCCGTGGTTTTGCTGTTGAAAGGAACAGCGGTAATAACGCATGGATAGAAGTTGGTTTTATTAATACTCAGTCAATTAATGGTAATAGTTCAGATTTATTGTCATATCAGTTTAACGATTTTAATGATTCGAAGCATCTGACACAATATCGCATTCGCCAGGTTGATATTGACAGCCGTTCAAAATACAGTGAGGTTCGTTCTGTCCGCGGTCTGGATCAGAAAGGAACAATTATTGTTTATCCAAATCCAACAAATGACGGTAAAGTGAATGTAGTATTTGAAGATAAAAATGTCATCAGGGAAATTGCCCTGATTGATATGAGCGGAAGGGTTGTTAAACAGATGAAGAATGTTTCAAATAACAATATTGTTATAGATAACCTGTTATCAGGTATGTACACCCTGAGAGTATATGTACCTGCAACCGGCGAACAGGCAGTGGAGAAGATTGTGGTGAACAAAAAATGATGCTCAGGGTTTTTATGATTTAAAACCACGGGGCTGCCTTTTGGCGGCCCCTTTTCTTTCAGACACATTGATGAGATGGCGGTGACAATATGATGATTGTTTTCCGGGTAAATAAAATGGTTGAGGTTAATCATGGGGATATGTGTCTGCTGTCATTGTTTTGGCCTGTTTGTAAGCGTTATATTGTAAATGCCTTATCAGCATTCTCTTTCCTGATGAATCCCATCCTCAGAAACACCTCTTTAATTGAGAATTTCCATTGATTAGCCGGTTATAGCTATTTGGCAGCATTTATTGTTTTTCATTACCCTAAAATTTTTTGTTATGAAAAAGAACTACTCTTTTCAGAAGATTCTTGCCGGGGTGATGATGGTTAACATTTGCTTATTGTCAGCCACCACAACTCTATCCCAGGAAATCAGGAGTTACTCCGCAATTTATTCAGACAATCTTAAGGGAGGTCACATCATCATCGGTAATACTGTACTTTACAGCAGTACTACTGCGATGAACTCGTTCATTGCAAGCCCTTTCGGTACAAACGGCATCACCAGTTCATACGGCAACGATGGTTCTAATATGAGGTATGTTGATATAGATGGCGAAACCTCCTTTAACTCATCTTCCGCCGACCTGGTTCTTCCGGGTGGAACGAATACCATAAAGTTTGCCCGGCTTTACTGGGGTGGAAGAATTGACGATGATGACAGCTATTATCCAAACAGGAGAACAGTAAAAATTAAAAAGGCGGGGGGAACATATCAAAGTGTGACTGCGCCGGTATCTAACCTTGATGAATATAATATTTCCGGCGACCATTACACTTACCAGGCATATTATGACGTAACCACCTATATCAATATGAACGGTGCTGGTACCTATACTGTGGCGAATGTTGCTGTTACAGATGGTACAATTGAAGGAGGTGGTTATTTTGGGGGTTGGGCACTGGTTGTGGTGTATGAGAATACCTCCAAACCTTATTCAAGTGTAAGGGTGTATGATGGTTATTTGCAGGTATATGATGGAGGTGCTTCCACCACTCAGTCAATAACATTAACAGGGCTTAATGTTCCAAGTGTTCCTGCTAATGCCTCTGATGCTTATATGTCTGTTATGGCGTGGGAGGGAGACGCAAATCTTGCTGCATCCTCCGGTAATCCAAACGGTGATTATATGAAGCTGAACGGGGTGAAAGTGCAGAATGCGGTAAACCCTGTTGTAAATTTCTGGAACGGAACCGTAAGTAAGAATGGAGCCTTTGTTACAACAAAGAATCCGGATTATAAAAACCAGATGGGCATTGATATAGATGAGCAGGAAGTTGGTATCGGGTACAACCTTCAGGATGGTACTAATGATATTCCGGTAGAATTTGGAACAGAGGCCGACCAGTATTTTCCAAGTATTTTTGCATTTACCATCATTGCGAAAGAAGCAGTTATCACCCTGGACAAAACCGGCACCACAAGCCTTCTGCCTTATCTGCTGCTGAACCCGAATGAGGATATTACATATACAATCAGCGGAACCAATAGCGGGCCAGGCCATGCACACAATTGCATTATTACTGATACGCTGCATCCTTGTCTTGCTTATAAACCCGGCTCGTTGAATATTAAAGCATCACCGGGCGGATTTGGCGGAGTTATGACAGATGCCAATGATGCAGACCAGGCGATGGTGGGTACATCGGCAGGTAAAACCTTTGTTAAGTACTTTATAGGTAGTGGTGCAACCGGCGCAGCAGGAGGCCTGATTGATGTAGGTGAAAGCTACCTGGTGGAATTTAAATGCACAACTCCAGCTAACGCAACATTGCAGAATTCAGTGGTGAATATTGCCCGGATCACTGCTGTTGATGATATTGGCAATCTGCTGGTGGATGACGGTTTCTTTGTCCTGGGACCCGGGGGCATTCCGCTGGCAGTAAAGATGAAATCCTTTACAGTTACAAAGCAGGATAACAATGCCATACTTCAATGGGTAACTGAATCAGAAACAAGAAATGACAGGTATGAAATTGAAAGGAGTGAGGACGGTATCAACTTCAATAATGTGGGTATGGTAAAAGGAGCTGGAACTACCTGCGACAGGGTTACATATTCATTTACCGATCCGGTAATGGCAGGTAGCCGGGTTTTGTATTACAGGTTGCGGATTGTAGATATGGATGGCAAGGCAGTTTATAGCTGGACAGAGCGATTAAGCATCGCTGGTGGTGCCGCAGCTACAGAAATGCTGCTTTATCCCAACCCGTTTGCAGCCAATCCAAAAGTACAGGTGTATTGTGTAAGAGAAACCGAAGGAGTGCTGCGGATAACCAATGCTGCAGGTCAGCAAGTACTGTATCGGAACATTAAGCTGAACAAGGGTGTAAATATTATGGTTGTTACAGAACTCAACAATTTGAATACAGGAGTATTTGTAGTTGATGTAATTGCTGATGGTGTAAAACTGAGCCAAAAAATGATGAAGCAATAGGGGACGGGGCGAAAAACAGAAAGCGGAGCCGAAATTTCGGTTCCGCTTTTTTTTATTCTGATCCATTATTCAGGCTTGTTTTGTGTCCCAGGTTCTATTACTGACGGCTGTCATTGGAAATTGGGTTCTCCTTATCGTAACTTATGGATGAAACAAAAAGCCATGTTATGAAAAGAATTACAGTCATCCTGCTGGTTATTTTTTATACAGCCACCCTCAGAGGACAGGATACTTTGACCAAAGAATATTACCTGCAAAAAAGTAATAATCAAAAAAAGGCAGCCTGGGTGCTGCTGGGAGCCGGGGCTGTTGCGGCTATTGGCGGTGCCGTCTGGTTTAGTGAAACTTTTTCCATTGATATTTTTGGGCCAGACAGAGATCCGGGCGAAAACACTGCAGGGTTTGTGATGCTTGCCGGCCTGGGTTCCATGGCAGGAAGTATTCCGCTATTTATTGCATCAGCAAGAAATAAAGGACGGGCTGAAAAAATGACGGTATTTATTGGCACAGAAAGGTTACCTGCTTTTTCAGCACGGAATTGGGGTGTGAGATATCCTGTTGCAGGACTGAGAATTGGGTTGTAAGTGTAAGGAGAGTCCGATTTTTACAGAGGAATTACGCTAACACATGGCCTCCTTCTTATTTTTTTTTACCGAGTTCATTCAAGTATCCCGTTCTCAAAAAGATTGTGTAACAGACTAACGTATTAGTTTTCACTGCCGCACTTCCACCAAGAAAAAAGAACTAAGTTTGATTCACACCATTTTTTTTATGAACAGGTATTTATTATTTTTTGCTGTTCTGTTTGCTGGCAGAACATCCATAGCGCAGGTCAATGAGTTTTACAGTGTAAAAAAAGACAGTTCTGGTTTTATGCTTGCGATGAAGGGGGCTTCGCATCTTGCTTCTTTGCCGCTTAAATGTATTCTTCAGGAGTTTCCTAATAAAACAAGTCATACTTCGGTTAACGATAGCGACCATGTGCTGCTGCCCCGCCAGCTTCACCCCAGTTTTTATGGTTGCTTCGACTGGCATTCGTCAGTGCATGGCCACTGGATGCTGGTAAGACTGCTGAAGCAGTTTCCGCAATTGCCGGAGGCTGGTAAAATAAGGGAAGTGTTGAGTACAACAATTACTGCTGAGAACATAAATAATGAAGTGAAGTATTTTTCGCTGCCGCTTACGTCATCGTGGGAGCGGACCTATGGCTGGGCCTGGATATTAAAACTTGATGAAGAACTCGCCGGCTGGGATGATGCCGATGCAAAGAAATGGCATGCTGCCATGCAGCCGCTGACACAAAAGATTGCGGAGCTGTGGATGAAATTCTTGCCCAAACAAACCTATCCCAACAGAACGGGTGTGCATCCTAATACAGCGTTCGGGCTTGTATTTGCGCTGGACTATGCAAGGAAGCAAAAGCAGACAGCTTTTGAGAAAGCTATTATAGAAGCTGCAAGGAAGATTTTTTTGAAAGATAAAAATGCACCTGCGTTGTGGGAGCCTAATGGCTCAGATTTTTTGTCGCCAGCACTGGAAGAGGCCGATCTGATGCGGAGGATATTGCCCGCGAAGGAATTCCTTAACTGGTTTAATGGATTTCTGCCGTTGAAGGGTTTGCAGCATTTAACCGTATTGCCGGTAGTGTCGGACAGGGCGGACTTGCAGATTGTACATCTTGACGGACTGAATTTCAGCCGGAGCTGGTGCATGAAAGGAATAGCCTCTGCCTTGCCTGCGTCCGATGCAAGACGAAAACTTTTGCTGGCATCAGCAGCTAAACACCTGTCAGCGGCATTGCCACATGTGGTAAGTGGAGAGTATGGCGGCGAACACTGGCTGGCAAGTTTTGCAGTGTATGCATTAGTTGATTAATGGGCAAAGTCGGCAGCAAAATCTCCTTTTATTCTTTCCATTGGTGGGTTAAAGTAGCCAAACCGAAGTTGCGGAAATTCTTCCCGTATTAACTGCATCATTTGTTTTACACCAAGGCATTCGCCGGTATCGTGTACGCCAATCTTGCCAAGATACCAGTCGGGGTCAATATTAAAATTGCGCCACTGTATCATCTTTAGTCCTGTCCGTCTAATAAGACTGCGTAAGGCTTCATATTCGGCCACGGAATCTGTCATGCCGGGAAAAACAAAGTAGTTGAGGGATGTCCACCCGCCGTACGCATTTACAACGGACAGGCTTTCCAGGATATCATCAAACTGATAATTGTTGGGACGATAATAAGGCATGTACACTTCGCTGCGGGCAGAGTTGGTGCTGACACGAATGGAATCAAGACCTGCCTTGCACAAGGCTCTTACTGCATCAGGATTAGAACCATTGGTGTTGATATTGATGCTGCCTTTTTGTGTATGCTTCCTGATTTCAATTATCGCATCACGGATGGTTTCCCACATGAGGAGTGGTTCGCCTTCGCAACCCTGGCCGAAACTGATGATGGGATAGGGTGCTGACTCTAAGTGAGGCACCGTAAACTCCACAATCTCTTCAGGTGTGGGTTTAAAATTCAGCCTGTCTTGTGTGGAAACGATAGCTTCCTCATCGGGTTGCAGTGAGATACATCCCACACAGTTGGCATTGCAGGCTGGTGATGCCGGTACGGGACATTCCCACCGGCCCAGTGCAAAGTTTCGGGCAGCGGGGCAATTGTATGTCTGGCAGCAGTTTTCCATCAGGTGTTTTACCAGCCTGTTATGCGGGTATGCTTTCAGCAGCGATTCAGTTCCTTTATCAATTAGTTTTTTATCATAGCCGCTGCACTCCTGGCGGATGTCGGGTTCAACTCTTGTTGCAGGTACGTAAAATTTTTTGTTGTACCAACCTGCAGCAGTATAACAGAACAATGGCAACACAGGAGCATCTGGTGATGTTTCATAAGCGGCGAGGTAATAGCCTGTATGCGCCGGAGGGATGAAGGTAGCAACTGCCCATCCTTTATCGCAGAGCCGCATTTCGCCTGTTTGCACATCAATGCCAATACCTCTTCTTCCGGGCAGTTCATATAAAGAGCCTCCATCGGGCAGTTCAATCCATTCATCATCAGGAACAGGCACGGCATCCCAGCCACTGCGGCCAGTTACATACAGCGTTGTGTCTTCAAAAATATTTCCCTTTCCATCGGAATACAGAATGTATGGAGATTGAGGTAACATGTATAAGTGTTAATTGGGGGTGAAAATATTCAATTTTCCGGTAACGGCTATCCGGCAGTTTGCAGATTCTGTTTACAGAAGAGATTAAAGGCAACTTCATCAACCAGATTTATTTCATCAGGATAATGCTGATATATTTTGTTATTCTTCAGGTCAATGGTCAGCAGCCCGTCTTTCAGGATTATGTTATTCAGTTCATTCCAGGCGATATTCTGAACTGGAAATGATGGATAGGAGATATTCTCCTTACTGACTTTTATCTTCAAAGGACGGGTTGATATTTTAAAGAGTAACAGAATCAGCAAGTTTACCGTTGCCGGAAGCAGTTCTTTCATCATCAGCCATGCTGCAATAATGAGTGTGAAAGTGAAAACAGCAAGGATACTCTTTTCTTTTTCCGGGCGGATGAAAAATAAAACAGTAAAGAGCAGTGCAAATATGATGATTGCCAGAAGCCGCCAGTTCGTCAAAGGTGCTTCAGTATCATTTAGCCGCACTAAGGCCAGCACCACTGCATTGATAATAATAATAAACAGTGCAAACAGGTAATAGAATCTCTTTTTGGTATTCGACAGGTTGAATACATATTCCTGAAAAGGTGCGCCGGTCTCCATCAGGTTTTATTTAGCCTTGCTGCTTGCAAGCAGGTTGCATAGTTTGTACAATACTCTGGCTCCCACATTAGCATCCCATTCGTTGTTGATTCCTATGCCCACTTCCGATAAGTCAAACCCGATTATTTGTTTGCCACTTTCATAAAGTTTGGTAAGAAGGTAAAAAACCTGTTCAAGTTCAAATCCTCCGGGAACGGGTGTGCCGGTATAGGGGCAGAGTTTGCGGTCCAGACCATCAATGTCAAAACTGATATAAACTTTTTGCGGTAGTTTGGTAATGATTTCTTCTGCGATGTATTTCCAGGTTTGCCCCTCGTATATCCTGTTCTTGATTTCTTTATCGAAATACGTAATTACTTTGTAATTGCTGTTTTTTACATAGTCCCATTCATCGCTGCCAAAATCCCTGACACCCACCTGCACAATATTATGTATTTGTGATACCTCTTTTACGGCATTGTACATAATGCTGGCATGAGAATATTTAAAGCCTTCGTAAGATTCCCTGAGATCGAAGTGGGCATCAATTTGTAAAATGCCATAACTGCCAAAGGTTTCACCAATCGCCTTCATAAACCCAAGCGGGGTACTGTGGTCGCCACCTATAAGCCCAACCTGTTTTCCTTTATCAAGCAGCGTTTTTGTTTCCATGTAAACCCACTCATTTAAAAAGGCGCCGCCTTCATTCACTTCCCTGAGTGTTTTGCACATAAAATGGTTAGCCTGCAGGTCTTCGCCTTTCGAAATATAGTCAATGTATAACTCAGCTTCTTTGCGCAGGTAGTCGCTCTTCATCAGGATTTTCTTGTCACTGGGACGCATATAAAACCCTTTTTTCCAGGCTTCATGAAATTCGGGGTCATACAGGTCCACTTGCATGCTTGCCCTGAATATAGCATCGGGGGCACGGGATGTTCCTCCACCATAACTTACGGTAACCTCCCAGGGAACAGGCAGCAGCACCAGATCTGCTTCGTCTTCTGTAACAGGCAACCCAAAAATGTTGTTGTTGGGGTTACTTACATTGTTGGGATTAAAATTGTCTAAGTTTACCATTTTTCGTAAAAATGAAGATGCAAATTACTCTGCCTTACAAATCCGGCAAAATTTGTATTGCATCTGTGAATAAACTGGCAAGCTTCGCATGGCGAATTATCGTTTGCTCATAGTTCTCAGGTGAGAAATATGCGACAACACTGCCATTCTCGTTTTGGGGTATTCCAGGTATGGGAAACCATAATCCTGGCAAGCCTTTCTTATAATTTTACTGATGGCAGGGTAGTGTATATGAGAGATCTTTGGAAACAAGTGGTGTTCAATCTGGAAGTTTAACCCTCCAACCCACCAGCACAGGAATTTGTTTTTATTGGCAAAATTGGCAGTTGTTTTTAGCTGGTGTAAAGCCCATTCGTCTTCAATTTTTCCGGTTTGAGTGCTGGCCTGTAAAAAAGTGGTTCCTTCAACAGTATGTGCCAGTTGAAACACTATACTCAGGATAAACCCGGTAAAAAGCCCGTAAACAAGAAAACCAATCAGCCATGGAATAGCACCAACGGTAAGTATCGGCAACACCACAAACAAGAAAGCATGTAATACTTTAAACCCCCAGAAAGTGATATGATCTGCAACTGTCATTCTTTGAATGGGCATATCGCCGATTCTTTTTAAGAAGTACTTTTTATAGTCTGTTACAAATACCCACCAGATATAGAGCAATGAGTATGCCGCCCAGAAATAATGATGCTGGAACTTGTGAATCTTATAATACTTCTGGGTTTTGCAGAAACGGAGCAACGGTTTTGCTTCAATATCATCGTCCAGTTCATGAATATTTGTATAGGAATGGTGGAGCACATTGTGTTTTGTTTTCCACATAAACACATTGGCACCAAGCATATTCAGTGAAAGGCCCGCCAGACTGTTTATCCATTTTCTCTTGCTGAAACTGCCATGGGCACCATCATGCATTACATTAAAACCAAGGGCAGCTGTTAGCAAGCCTAATAATAAACATTCAGGAATGGCAAACCAAACAGCAGGTGTAAAGAATACAAGATGCACATATACTGCAACGAATGCGATGGTTAGTACAGCAGCCTTAAGGTAAAGACTGAAATTGCCGGTTGATGAAATTCCTTTTTTATTAAAATACTCGTTGATTCTTCTTTTAATCTCGCTGTGAAATGAGGGGTTGGGAATAGTGAATTTTGGAGTGTTCATTATTTGTAATTAGTGAAGTATTTAATACGGTAAAAATAGTCCTTTTGAGGCCAAAGACTGCGTGACTTTTATCATGTTTCGTTAAGAATCAGGGCATCAAGGTTTTGAATACCTATTTTCTTTTCAGTAATAAAGCCTTCTGCATATTTAACGCCAATTCTTTTGCCAAGCATTCTGGCTCTTGCCACCACACCTTCCAGAAAGTCAGGCGTTGAAATATATGTTTGCGGGCCTTCGGTGCTTTCGGGACTGGTGTGAAATTGGGTGCCATATGCTTTTACTGATTCCATACGCTGCTCAAAAACATCAGTAATGTCAACCAGCAGGTCAGGTTCATGATACCAGTCCTGAATGTAATGCAAAACATAAGCAGGTCTCCAGCGTTGTTGTGGATTCCCTGTTTCATCCTTTGTTTCGATTTTTGTTAATCCTGAAAGGAAGCAACTGTCTGCAATCAGCTTACCTGCCCTGCCGTGATCAGGGTGCCTGTCATGCAGCACATTGGCCAAAACAATATCGGGCTGATATTTCCTGATGGCAGTAATCAATTGAAGCTGGTGAGCCTCGTCGTTTTGGAAAAACCCATCTCTCATTTTCAGGTTTTCCCTAACCTGCACCCCCAATATTGCCGCAGCAGCGGCAGCTTCCTGGTAGCGGGTTTCTATTGTGCCACGGGTGCCCAGTTCGCCTTGTGTAAGATCGATAATGCCAACCTTTTTACCTCTTTTGATTTCGTTTAAAATAGTACCGGAGCATCCGAGTTCCACATCATCAGGATGAACGCCAATAGCGAGAATGTCAAGTTTCATTATGTGGTTCTTGTTTTTACTTATTGCTTTAATGAAAAGCGAAGTTACAGAAGGGAGAATGATTTAACATAGCTGGATTATCGCCTGTAAGGGTTATAATACCAACTGCCGTCAATTTCATTTACAAAGCTCTCTATTTGCCGGTCAAAACTGTTCTGTTTAAGATTCCAGTCCTGCTTCAGGTTGCCGCCAACAAACCAGGCCATTGTTTGATACAGCCGGGCATTCAGCCCGCCTTTATATTCTTTCAATATTTCGTAACAATTGTTTCCTGTTTGCCGGTTAATGAGTTTCATCAGAACCTTACCCTGATATACAGAAAGGTTAGTGAGAGGGTCTCCAAATTGTGTCCGCAATTCCTTTTCTCTTGATTTAATATAGGCTTTTCGTTCAATTTTTGTGGTAAGGCCAGCCATTTGGACATTGATGTCGTTAATGGTGGCTCCCGCTATACGGGCATAGGGATAGGTGACATATACTGCGTTGCGTAACCTTGTCCATTCCTGTTTAAATTTTTCAAGCTTTGCCGGAGAGAGTTTCGACACCCAAACCATTTCTTCTTCCTTATAACCCACAATTTCGCTGTGATAATACACAGCAGGAATAGTGATGGTGTCATTTGGCCCCCATTTTTTCCGTTGCTCTTTCATGGCCTCCAGGGCATATTGCGTGGAATCAAGGTATTGCCGGTGTATTGTATCTGTCTGTCCATACAAGAAAGAAAAGACCAGCAGCAAAGAAGCTGTAAAAAAGGTTTTGTATGAATGGTTAAAGTTCATCTTGGCTTAAAATAACAAATTTTTGCCGTTTTTAAGACTGCAAAACTACTTGTAACGCTGTTTGGCTTATGCTAAAATTGTTCTGGCTGTTCTTTTCTTCTGTTTTGTCTCATTCGGTGGAACATGCTGATAAACATACCAAAGGCCGTTATTGCAACGCCAAACCACAGGATCAATATAAATGGAAACTTGTAGGCTTTTATTGTAATGTATTTCAAGATACTTCCCGATTCTTTCACACCTAATTCTATGCTGTTATCAGGATTTACTTTTTGTACCTGGATAATCAGGTTCTCGGATGCAACCGTATCGGGCAGGGCAATAAGTTCATTTTTGGCATTGGCCAGTCTTGAAGTGACTGTAAAGATGGAACCTGTTTTTGAGAAAATCTTCACGGGCATTTCATGCAGGCTGCCTTCTTTTCCAAATATATCCTCCGGCAGGCTATCCTTGCTTTGAACATCCTGCAATACCATATAACCGGAAGAGTAAAACACTGTATCGCCGGTTTTTATTTTATGAATTTTAAATGAGGCAGTATCATTTTTTGCATCAGGATTAGAAATAGAAGTAATGTAAGTAAACACATCATGTGTGAGATAATGACGGGCGGCAGGGTTAGACATCAGGCCTTCCTGTCCTTTGTAGTTTACAAAAGAGTTGGGTACAAGTGTAAACTCTTCTTTTCCATCCTTGCGTTTGAAATGAATTTTGTAAAACGATTGCTGCTTTTTTGGGTGCGCCGAGTCGCCCTGGTAAGTCAGCAGGTATTTGCCCATGTCCATTTCCACACCCTGCACTAAGGTCAGATTCTCCATTGGGTTATCACCAGGAGCTACAGCAACCGGAATACCGTTTTTGTTATTGGTAAGGATTTCTTTTTTGGCAGATGAGAGTAATATGCCTAACAGGACCATTCCAAAACCAACATGGGCTACCGATCCGCCAGTTAAACGCAACCTGCCTTTCAGCCCAATCCATATATAACCGGCATTGGCAATGATGGCGAAAATGCTGCATGCTGCTGCTACCCAGATAGAATATTGGAACACTGGCCCTTTTCGTATGTAATTAATATCGCCGATAGAAAGTATGATGCCTGAAAGAATTACAGAAGCTATAGCCGGCAGTGCAATTTTTTTCCAGAAAAATGCTTTTGTCGTTTCTCTGTATTTCAGGTATTGAGAGAAGGCTGTAAGCAAGCCAACAATAATCGCAACATAAATCTGAATACTGTTGTATTTAAATTCTGCATCTTCAGGGGGTGCTGTTGACAGACCGAATATTTTGTTATATACCGGAATGGAAGTCTGGCCAATGATAACAATAGCCGATAGGAAGAAAACCAGTGCCCCGATAAACATCCAGAATTCTCTTGATGATACTTCTTCCTCTTTTTGAATAGCAGGAATATCCCTGTACCGGCTGAAGTAAAGAACAAATGGCGGGATAATGAAAATTGCCAGGAACAGTAAAATATGTATGAAGAAGTTAGACCCTTCGCCGGTAAAAGCATGAACAGAGGCTTCTCCGAGTATTCCTGTTCTTGTAAGGAAGGTGGAATACAATACAAAGCCGAAACTAAGAATGTAGAATAAATGGGTTGACCGTAACGATTGGCCGGTATGTTTATAAATAAGTGCTGTATGAATACCTGAAATCAATACCATCCAGGGAACCAGAGAGGCGTTCTCAACAGGGTCCCAGGCCCAGTAACCACCAAAGGTGAGCGACTCATAAGCCCACATGCCCCCCATCATTATACCTACACCCAGAACCGCACCGGAAAACAAAGCCCAGGGAAGGGCCGGATTGTTTATCTGGCCAAATTGCCTCTTCCATAAGCCGGCAACAGCGTAAGCAAAAGGAACAATCGTTGAAGCAAAGCCAAGGAACAAAACAGGGGGGTGAATAACCATCCAGTAATTCTGCAAAAGAGGGTTCAGGTCATTACCATCGGTAATGGAAGTCATATAGTCAGGCTTCAAAGGCTGGCTCAGGTCGAAGTTGATATGCAGTGCCGGGGCATTATCCAGAACTCCGGAGTCTCTAAGAAGAATAAACGGGTTTGTTCCAATTTTTGACCCAAAGAAATAAGTGCCCAAAATCATAGTAGCAAGGGCAAATTGTGCAAGGCTGATTACTGCCATTACGGGGGCTTCATGCTGTTTACTTGTCTTAATCAGTATCAGTCCCAGAACGCTGTGCCAGATGCTCCAAAGCAGAAAACTTCCTTCCTGGCCTTCCCAAAAGCAGGAGAGCAGGTATTTAAATTCAAGTGAGCGGCTGCTGTGCTTCCAGGCATAATGATACTCAAAAAGGTGATTGTTAATGATGTAAAACAGGATGCCAAAAACAGCAAACACTGATAGCGACTGAATAATAAATCCCCAACGGGCCAGCCTTTTCCAACTGGTTTCTACATCCGGCAGTTTTGCTTGCGCCGATTTAAAGTATGCGAATGTGGCAAACAGAGAAGCTACCAAAGCAAGTACGATAAAAAAATGGCCTAATTGGCCGGGAAGTAAATGCTCGCCTGTGTAATCCATTATTGTTAATTATTTGAGCGAAAACAGTTATTTTTTTGAGGTATCTGCAGCAGTGGTTCCGCTATTTCCGACAGGTACGTTACCAGGATGTGTGCCGCCGGTTTTTGCTGCCTCTTCTTTATACTTGGAAGGACATTTGGTTTGAATCTCTTTACATTCAAATTTTCCATCCACATATTTCCCCTTCAAAACCAATTTATCGCTTATTTCAAAGTTGTCAGGTTTACGGTCGTGGTACACCACCCTTACCGACTTTCCTGTTGAATCTGTTGCTGTAAAACTCAGGTAATTTGCATCCTTCAACGGATCATAATCAACGGGTTGCGATTTGTCAAGCTTGGCCATCAGGTGTACATATTTGCCAGGCTTCGACATAGCCGTTTCAATGGTATCATAAGTGCTGGTGGCATTTACAAATGATATTAAAACACCAATGGCAACGGCGACAACTACAAGTAAAACGATGTGTATTCTTTTCATTTGTGCTGATTGAAACAGCGAAGTTAGGCCAAATCCAATTCATGGTGAAACACCGTTTTACCAGTTTGGGAATAAATCCTTGTTAATAAAGAAACTGCGGTCATATACGTCCCCTTATCTTTGCTTCAACAAAACGATTACTCCATATGCAATTCCAACTAACTGAGGAACAACTCATGATTCAGCAGGCTGCCCGTGATTTCGCCAGAAATGAATGCCTGCCAGGTGTTATAGAAAGAGATGAAAAACAGATTTTTCCCCGTGCACAAATAGAGCAATTGGCCGACCTTGGCTTTCTGGGTATGATGGTAAAGCCAGAATATGGTGGTGCCGGAATGGATACAGTCAGTTATGTGCTGGCAATGGAAGAAATAAGTAAAATAGATGCCAGTGTAAGTGTATGTATGAGTGTAAACAACAGCCTGGTGTGTTATGGTCTTCAGGAGTTTGGAACAGAAGAGCAGAAACAGAAGTACCTCACGCCTCTGGCGCAGGGAAGAAAAGATGGCGAACTCTATATTGGTGCTTTTATGCTCAGCGAACCAGAGGCTGGAAGTGATGCTACATCACAGCGAACCACCGCCGAAGATAAAGGTGATTATTACCTGCTTAATGGTACAAAAAACTGGATCACCAATGGCGGAAATGCTTCTGTTTACCTCGTAATTGCCCAAACTGACCCTGCAAAAGGTTCAAAAGGGATTAACTGCCTGATTGTAGAAAAAGACTGGCCGGGAGTGGTGGTGGCTGCCAAAGAGAACAAACTTGGTATCCGCGGCAGCGATACACATTCCGTAATGTTTAACGATGTAAAAGTGCCTAAGGAAAACAGGGTTGGCGAAGACGGCTTCGGTTTTAAGTTTGCGATGAAGACACTGGCGGGTGGCCGTATTGGCATAGCTGCCCAGGCATTGGGTATTGCCAGTGGTGCTTATGAGCTGGCCAAAGAGTATTCCAAAACAAGAAAGGCCTTTGGAACAGAAATAATGAACCACCAGGCTATAGCCTTTAAGCTGGCCGATATGGCAACAAAGATTGAAGCCTCCAGGTTACTATGCCTGAAAGCTGCATGGGAAAAGGATAACGACATTAATTACGACCTCAGCTCTTCAATGGCTAAATTGTATGCCTCAGAAACAGCCATGTGGACAGCGGTGGAAGCTGTGCAGGTGCATGGTGGGTATGGTTTTGTAAAAGAATACCATGTGGAAAGGCTGATGCGTGATGCCAAGATTACACAGATTTATGAAGGTACCAGCGAAGTACAGAGGATTGTGATAAGCCGGAGTATTTTGAGATAGGCAGAAAACTTCAGATAGATTTTCTAAAATGATAATAAATGCGGGGTGTACAACTTCGCATTTTATTTTTGCACCATGGCAGTAAACAAAGAAGTATATCAGCGAATAAAATCAGCACTGGATTCAAAAGGAGTAAGCCTTGTTGCCGTATCTAAAACCAAGCCCGTTGAGGATATTCTCGAATTGTACAATCTCGGGCACAGAGATTTTGGCGAAAACTATGTGCAGGAACTGGCAGAGAAAGCCGAGGCACTGCCGAAAGATATCCGCTGGCATTTTATCGGGCATTTACAAAGCAATAAAGTAAAATACATTGCTCCTTTTGTGCACCTTATCCATGGTGTTGATAGCCTCAAACTTCTGCTGGAAATAAATAAGCAGGCTGCAAAGAATAACCGGATAATCAGTTGCCTGCTACAGGTTTATATTGCTAAGGAAGAAACCAAATTTGGGCTGGATGAAACAGAACTGGAGGACTTATGGCGTAGTACACTAATTAACCAGTTTTCCAATATCCAAATTACGGGACTCATGGGTATGGCTTCTTTCACTGATGATAAAAACCTAATCAGAAATGAATTCAAAAGTCTGAAAAGTATTTTTGAAAAGTACAGTTTACCTCAAACCTTAAACCTCAAACTTCAAACCCTCTCCATGGGCATGAGCAGCGATTACCAAATAGCTGTTGAAGAGGGCAGCAATATGGTTCGTATTGGTTCTTTACTTTTTGGGGAGAGGCAAAAGCCGTAAAATTCTCCCTTTTTTTGTAAATTAGGATATGATATGTTGTCTTATCATAGTATCCTTTTTAGTTCCAGCATGGCTGCAAGCGCAGGAAATCCCTTCTGAACTATCAAAAAAGCTGGTAGAGAAATGCAAAACAGACAAAGAGAAGGTCTCTGTTCTTTTCAGGTGGGTTACTGATAATATTTCTTACAGAACCAAGCCAAAGGGGAAAACAATTTTTTCAGGCAAACACCCTGGAAAACCAGTTAGCAACAGCCAGAATGTTTCTGTCTTTGCGGATGATGAACCATTGAAACCGCTGAATGAAAGAGTTGCTGAAGATGTATTACGCAGCAGGCTGGCTGTTTGTGATGGGTACACAAGGCTGTTCAAAACGCTTTGCGATTATGCAAATATTCGTTGTGAGATAATATGGGGATATGCCAGGACGGATAATAACAAACCGAAATCAAAATTTGGTGTTAACCACTACTGGAATGCTGTGTGGATCGACAGCGCCTGGCATCTTGTGGATGCTACCTGGGCAAGCGGTTATATCACCAGGGCAGGGGGTGAGTTTGTAAGAGAATTTGACAGCAGGTATTTTCTCACTACGCCGGAACAATTCATTAAAGACCATTATCCAGATGATCCTAGATGGTTATTGTTACCAGTTGATTATGTTCCCGATGAGTACAGTTATTCTCCTTATAAGCAAAAATCATTTTCTAAATACACAATTACTTCGCTGTTTCCGGAACGGGGAATTATTGAGGTAAATAAAGGTGATACTGTTTCATTGAAATTAGAATCTAAACTGGTTTCCGGAAGGACGATTTCTCCTGATTTGAATGCCGATACCACTTTATATACCCAGGCAAAATCTTCTGTTTTCTTACGGCCAGCCGAAACTGGTGGCATTAAAGAAGGGAGACAAGTCTCCCGATACATTTATATTGCAACAAACACAGACACAAAATGGCTGTATCTCATATACAATGATGATTTACTCCTTCGTTACAAATTAAATATCCGGGAGAAAAATGACAGATTAACTTCCCCGTTGTGAGCCGGTGTTTTGCTGTTTACTTATAAAACCTGTTGACGGCTTTTGTGTATGCTTGGAACCCTGGCCGGATTGGGACTTGCCTTTTTTATCACCTTTCTTCTTATCTTTTTTGCTGTTTTGATTTAACAAAGACATATTACTGGTTTTTGATGGATAAAAATAAGTAAAATGGTTAAAAAATTCTCTTGGGCTGAAAAATACCCAGTGACACTGATATTGAGTTTTATAAATTTCTCTAATTTTCAAAAAAAACATTTATGAAGAAAATCCTCTTAGTAACAGCTTTATTTGCTTTTTCGGTAAATGCGTTTAGCCAAAAAAACGGGTTGCCCTCCAAGAAATTAAAAGAAGTAATGACTCTTGAAATGGCATTGACATCTGAAGATGATATGCCGGGTACCAGAGGAGCTTCTGTGGTTTGGCATCCGGTTCAAAGAAAGTATTATGCTGCAATGGCTGGAAACCTGGGGTATCCGCTATGTGTATTTGATGCTAAAGGTCAACGGCTTTCAGAAGATGACCACACCACCCAAATGGATGTGCGGGGACTTTGGTATAATCCGGCTAAGAAGGTGATTCAGGGCAATGCGTATGGTGACAATGGATGGTTTTCATATAAACTTGATTCCAAAGGAATGTTGCTTAACACAACAACCGACAAAGAAGGGCAGAACCAGCCTGACGGGCAGAGTGTGGGTGCATTTGTCCCTTTAACACAGAAAGTCCTTTTTGTATATGGCAGCCAGGTGTATGTCTATAACGGAAAAACTGCAGAAGAGGAAAAAACTGTTGTTATACACTGGGGCAGAAAAAAGGCTGATGGGGTGTCAGATGAAGAAGACGAGACTGAACCATCCGCAGATCATAACACCACCACTGTTGTTTACACAGGTATTAAGGGGGCAGAACTGGGTTTTGTAAATGTTACAGACAGAACAATTGAACTATATGACATGAGTAACGGATTTCTGACCAGGTCAATGGAACTGCCGGAAGAAGCAACCGTAGAAAGTACATTCAACTTTGCTTACACTAACAGTATGTACTGGCTGTTTAATATGGAAAGCCGGATTTGGACAGCTTACAAATAGTTGCGATTAAAAAAAGAGATTCAAGCCCCGTAAGGGGCTTTTTTGTTGCCGGACGGCCAATAGAGTCAGGCAAAGTAGCCCTCAATTTCGTAAATTCGCAGACCGAAACGGATAAAAATAGTATGATATGTCAGAAGAACGCAGTTTGAATTTTATCGAGGAGATTATTGAAGAAGACTTAAAAGGCGGTAAGTATAAAAGTATTATCACCAGGTTCCCCCCCGAACCTAATGGATATCTCCATATTGGTCATGCCAGCAGTATCTGCCTCAATTTTGGCCTTACCAAAACTTACCCGGGATATACAAATCTTCGTTTTGACGACACCAATCCTGTTACTGAAGAAACTGAATATGTTGACAGTATTAAAGAGGATATTAAGTGGCTCGGCTTCGAATGGAAGAATGAACTGTATGCCAGTGATTATTTTGGCGAGTTGTACCAGTTTGCACATAAATTGATTGATAAGGGCCTTGCTTATGTGGATGACAGCACCAGTGAAGACATTGCTGCCATGAAAGGTACACCCACTGAGCCAGGAAAGAACAGTCCTTACAGGGAACGAACTATTGAAGAGAATAAGCGATTGTTTGAAGGGATGAAAAATGGTGAGTTTCCCGATGGAAGCAAAACCCTCAGGGCAAAGATTGATATGGCACATATCAATATGCTGATGCGGGATCCGATTTTATACAGGATCAAACATGCCCATCACCATCGTACGGGTGATGACTGGTGTATTTACCCGATGTATGATTTTGCCCACGGACAGAGTGATTCCATTGAAAATATCACACACTCTATTTGCACAATGGAATTCATTCCTCACAGAGAGCTTTATGACTGGCTGATTGAAAAGCTGGAGATATTTCCGTCTCACCAATATGAATTTGCAAGAAGGAATATTAATTACACTGTAACCAGTAAAAGAAAACTGTTGCAGTTAGTTAATGAGAAATACGTAGAAGGATGGGATGATCCCCGTATGCCTACTATCAGCGGTCTCCGCCGCCGTGGATATACACCTGAGAGCATCCGTGATTTTTGCGACCGTATAGGCATTGCAAAGCGGGATAATATCGTAGATGTAGGACTGCTCGAATTTTGCGCCAGAGAACATCTGAACAAGGTTGCCCTGCGCCGGATGGTCGTTTTCGATCCGATAAAAATAACACTAACTAATTATGAAGGCTGCGGCGAACAATTGCAAACAGAGAACAATCCTGAAGATGTCAATGGTGGCGTAAGAAATATTTCTTTTGGAAAACACCTGTTTATTGAAAGAGATGATTTCATGGAGAACCCGCCTAAGAAATATTTCAGGCTGGCACCGGGGCAAATGGTCCGGCTGAAATCGGCTTACATCATCCGGTGCGATGAAATGGTGAAAGATGACGCAGGAAACGTTACCGAATTGCTGTGTACATATTTCCCAGAAAGTAAAAGTGGTTCAGATACTTCAGGTATTCATGTGAAGGGCACACTGCATTGGGTAAACGCAGACGATTCGATAGAAGTGGTGGTCAGGGAATACGACAGGTTGTTCAGGGTAGAGGATCCGTCAAGCGAGGAGGGTGATTTTAAAGAATACCTGAACCCGGAAAGTTTGAAATTGGTTACAGGCCACGCAGAACCATCACTGAAAAATGCTGCTGTAAATGACCGTTTTCAGTTTTTAAGAAAAGGATATTACTGTCTTGACAAAGAATCTCCTTCTGATAAAATGGTATTCAACAGGACTGTTACACTTAAAGACGGATGGAAAAAATAGCCGTTTATCGAAATACAGACTGTTCCGTAAATAGTTGTTAACTCAACTTACATACAATAGTTTTTTATATTGGTTTATAGTGAACTCTGAGTGTTTATCATTTTTTTGAATGAAATCTCTCATACCCATTTCTGACCATCGTCAGGTGTAAAGCTTATTACAGATGATAATTTCGGTCAAAACTTATGACTATGAGCTACACACCTGTAAACCGGATTGGCACCGATCACACCATTTGGGTGAACGGCCTGATCTTTTATAAGGATGAAATAAAGATGATGGAGGCTAGGCTTACAGAAGTGGCTTCAAAAAAATCTTCATTTGAAGCCAGTCAGGATATTGAACACTTTCAAAACCAGTTCATTCTGCAACGTAATAATATAGATGAATTAAAACATGATGTAAACATATATGTCAGCAAACTGGCCAAAGAAACTAAGGAAATTAATGGTCAGCCAGATGGTGAAATGCTGGGCGAAAAACTGGAATTGCATGAACGTTATGAAGGCATAGAAAAAGTCATGAAGGAGCTCAGGGATGACTTCAAAGAGTTTTTGGCTAAATGGATGTGAATAGTAAGTACCCCTTAAACATTAAAGCCCGGCTTAGCCGGGCTTCTTTTTTGCTAGTATATCACTGATTCGCTTTTCACAAAAAGGTATGCATCGCTTTCTACGAAATCATTTACACTTATTTCAATGCTGACTGCTTTTCCTTCTTTCACAGTAAACTTTGCTGGTACAATTCCATAACCGATATTGGAATAAGTCATTCTGAATTCGTTATTGTCCATGTAATCCATGTAGCCGATTAAATCAGGATGATGTTCAAACCGGCAGATCAGCATTTTACCGCTTTTACTTACAGTTATCTTTCCATAAACTGTGTTGTAGTAATTCCCGGTAAATTCATCAAGGCTTATTTCAGGAGAATTCTTCTTGTCTGCCCTGTTCTTATATGCTGCTTGTGTTTCATCTGCTTCTTTCTTGCCTCTTTCAAAGAAGCCTAATTGAAATCTACTTCTGTCTGTGTAAGCAACGCCAAGATAAGCGTCAAGTATCTGGTAACGTAATGCTTCAAAGAAGTTCTGATTATCGTTATTGGTGAGAATCGTAATTCCAAGTTTTTCTTCCGGTACAAAGCAAACATTCGTAACATGTCCGAATGCACCGCCGGTATGCCAGTACACCTGTTTGCCATTATAATCAGTTGAATATACACCCAGACCATAACCTCTGAAATGTGTAGGATAGTAGGGTGACTTGCGGCTTCCGGTCATGATATTAATGTCTCTTGTTTTTTGCAAAACAGCCCAGGGAAGGACTTGTTTCCCATCGTATTTGCCGCTGTCTAATTGTAACATCAGCCAGTGTGTAAGGTCTTTAACATTGCTTACCATACTGGTGGCAGGGCCGAGGTTATCAACGTTATCAAATGGGATTTTTGTAATAGAAGTGTACAGGTTGTTATGTGGAGAAGCCACATTATTTCGCTGGTCAATGCCAGCAGTTATCATGTACGTATTGCTCATGTAGAGAGGAGAAAGAATATTTTCTTCTACATATTTTTCCCAGCTTAAGCCTGTTGCCTTTTCCAATACCTGCCCGGCTACCAGAAATGCCGAGTTGCAGTAGCCATAATCCTGCCTGAACTCGCCGGAAGGTTTCAGGTAACGCATTTTCCACAGGATAGAATCTTTGGGCAGGTTGGAATCCCAGAAAGTAAAGTCGCCCTGGAAGGTTTTGGTGCCAATCCGGTGGCTGAGCATATCACGGATATTAACGAGCCTGGTGGAGTTGCTGTCGTATAAACGGAACCAGGGAATGTATTTAGTTACCTTATCGTTCAGCGACAATTTCTTATCATATTCAGCTTTGGCCAATGCAGTGCCGGTAAACAGTTTACTGTTCGAGGCAATGATAAAGAGTGTGTTTTCATCCACTTTGTCCTCTTTTCCCAATTCCCTTACACCATAGCCTTTGCTCAGCAATACTTTGCCATCTTTTACAATCGCAATGGCCAGGCCAGGAATTTGCCACTGCTTCATTCCCCTTTCAATATAACTGTCAAGACTGTCAGTAATAAAAGAAGGAGCCTGGGCTTTGGTATTAAGCGATGTTGTTAAAGCAAGAAAAGCTGAGAATGCGTAGCTGATAATTCTGTTCATATTCAGAGTTTGATGAAATAAAGCTACACATTTTGTTTTGGTGAGATTAACCGTTGGTCAATAAAAAAAGGCACATGATTGTATATGTGCCTATCAAAATCAATAAGCTTAACTATTTATACTCGCCATACAGTTCCCTGAACACATCTGCAATCTCTCCCAATGTGCATTTATGTTCTACAGCTTCTACAACTGCCGGCATAATGTTTTCGCCGCTGGTGGCTTTATCGCTGACAATTTGAAGTAACTGGTCACATTTTGCCTGGTCACGGCTGGCCCGCATTTTTGCAAGTTTTTCCGATTGTGTAACCCGTATGCTGTCATCGATCTTCATCACCTGCATATGCTCTTCTTCTTTTATCTGGAACTTGTTTACTCCAACGATTATTTTTTCGTTGTTCTCAATGTTACGCTGGTACTCGTAAGCACTGCGGGCAATTTCATTTTGGATAAATCCCTGTTCAATGGCTGTTACGCTGCCGCCCATAGCATCAATCTTTTCCATCAGTTTCCAGGCAGCTTCTTCCACCTGTTGTGTCATGGTTTCTACGTAATAAGAGCCTGCAAGTGGGTCAACTGTATCTGTAGCACCGCTTTCAAAAGCCACAATTTGCTGCGTACGGAGGGCTATCCTTGCTGCTTCCTCAGTAGGAAGACTTAGTGCCTCATCGTATCCGTTTGTATGTAGTGATTGTGTGCCACCCAATACAGCAGCCATCGTTTGAATGGTAACCCTTGAAATGTTGTTCAGAGGTTGCTGAGCGGTCAATGTGCTGCCGCCGGTTTGTGTGTGGAAGCGCAGCATCATGGCTTTAGGATCTGTAGCGCCAAGGTCTTTCATAATCTTTGCCCACATCCGGCGTGCCGCCCTGAACTTGGCCACTTCTTCAAACAGGTTGTTATGTGAGTTGAAAAAGAAGGAAAGGCGTTTGCCAAATACATTAATATCAAGCCCTTTTTCCTGGGCAGCTTTTACGTAAGCCTTTCCATTGCTGAGTGTAAAGGCTATCTCCTGCACTGCTGTGCTGCCCGCCTCACGGATGTGATAGCCTGAGATGGAGATAGTATTCCATTTAGGCACTTCTTTGCTGCACCATTCAAAAATATCAGTGATGATGCGCATCGAAGGTTTTGGCGGATAGATATAAGTACCTCTCGCAGCATACTCTTTCAGAATATCATTTTGTATCGTACCTGATATTTTCTTCAGGTCGGCACCCTGCTGTTTGGCAAGGGCAACATACAATGCCAGCAATATGTATCCGGTGGCATTAATCGTCATGGAGGTACTCACTTCTTCCAGTTTAATACCGTTGAAGAGAATCTGCATGTCTTCAATACTGTCAACAGCCACACCTACTTTTCCCACTTCACCTTCTGCAAGGGGATGGTCGCTGTCGTAACCGATTTGTGTGGGAAGATCGAATGCCACACTTAAGCCGCTTACCCCTTGCGATAAAAGGTAATGATAGCGTTTATTACTTTCTTCTGCGGTAGAGAAACCTGCATACTGCCTCATTGTCCACAGCTTTCCACGATACATATCAGGTTGTACCCCACGGGTAAATGGCCATGCACCGGGTTTCTCATCCATTGCACCTGTAATATCCTGCGGGTTATAAACCTGTTTGATTTCGATACCGGAGTCGGTAAATTTTTTGTTTTCTTCCATAATGTCAGAATTGATATGATAGTAAACCATTCAGCCGCAAACCAATTGCAGTTGCTGAGTATTTTTCAGAGAAAATATTTTTTGTTATGTTGTTGTAATAATATTCGTCTCCATTTGCCAAAATAATTTTTGGCCCTGCTGTTGCCTCTAATCTCCATCTGTTACCTATACGGTATTGGAGCCCAATACTGGCACCAGGGCATATTTCAAATGTTTTTCTTTTATTGAAAGTCCTTTCGGGTATAAAGGCAGCATGGCCTGCATCTTTTTCCCTTTTGCCAGCCTCTGTAAAGAAGGAATAAGACCATGTTATTCTTTCCGAGATAGTTTTTTTATAAAAAGTCTTTTCAACTGTACCCCAAATTCTTTTTTCAGGTCCTGTGTCATTTCCAATTTCACCACCGGAGCCATTTAGCAATACTTGCCAGGATGAGGTTAGCTTTTTACCCAAACGTTCATATCCAAAGCTGCCCAGCCCAAAACCGGAGGCAGCAGGAAATCCCAAAAAGCCAGCCTTTATCCTGTTCCGCTGTGCGTCTATCTGTAGTTGAAGCAGTAAAAATAATATGCAGGGGATTCCGTTCACTATTTCATTAGTTTTTTAGCTTCATGATTAAGTGACTGCAGCACCATTTCATGCAATGCACCGCCGGGCTGGGCCATCAGCACTTCTAGTATTTTTTTATTCAGTTCGGCAGATGAGGCATCAAGCGGCAGTGATGTTGCCACCTGGTGCACCACCATAATGTTTTGTTCTTTCAGGTTGCGAACGGCATCCCATGCCGGCTGGCTTACATATAATTGCTGGGTGCTGTTGTATTCAAACTCCTGTTTAATATTTTCGGTGAGTATCAGTTTCATTTCAGCGGCTGAAATACCCGGCTGGTTTAGCCTGTTAATCAGGTTAGGCAACGAAATTCTTTCTGTGAGCAATACAAGCCTTTCGTACGCCTGCAATCTCAGGGGTGTTGCCGTAAAGCCATTTCCTGATGGGCCTTCCTGCGCCTGCGGCTTTTTCAGATAGCCGGCAATGGCAATTAAAAAAGCTAAAACGGCGATGATAAGACTAACAATGCTGGTATCCATATGTTTATATTGGTGATGCACAAAATTAGGTTAATGAGGCTGATTTATTCAATGTGTGACAATCGCATGCTAATATGATTGTTGTCACTTTTTCCTGCTTCCGAAAACTAACAATTGCTTTGGCATACGTAAGTTTGGTTAGTTTTGCATTATGAACAACACGACTACAACCCCTGTTTCTTTTACAGATGGTGCAATAGCAGAAATTTTACGGCTTATAAATTCGGATTGTTTTGACACCACTCAAAAGTTGCGTATTGGCGTAAAAGGTGGCGGATGTTCGGGGATGACCTATGTACTCGGGTTTGACCACCCCAATGAAAAAGACAATCATTTTGAAGTGAATGGTATTTCCTGTGTTATGGATAAATCACATGAACTGTACCTTTTTGGTATGCAGGTTGACTGGCAGGATGGGCTGAGCAACCGGGGCTTTACGTTTAAGAATCCCAATGCATCTTCTACATGCGGATGCGGAACAAGTTTTGCTGTTTAAGTTCTGCCTGATATAAATTAAAAAGCCTCCTGTTGGAGGCTTTTTAATTATCTGCAGTTATTCTTTATCATTAAAGCTTAGGCACATTCCTTTTCCCTAATCCTTTTTTTCCGCCAAGGTCAACAAGTATAGGAGCGGCAACAAAGATTGAAGAATATGTACCGGTAATAACACCAATCAGCATTGCAAAGGCAAAACCTTTGGTAGCCTCACCACCCACCAGGAAGAGGATGAGGATAGTCAGGAACACCGTGAGTGATGTCATAATGGTACGGCTCAGGGTTTCATTAATGGCCCTGTTAATTACCTCACCGGTTGGAGAACTGGGGTATAGCCTGCTGTCTTCACGGATACGGTCGAATACAATAACGGTATCGTTCATGGAGAATCCTATTACTGTAAGAACCGCTGCGATGAAGTGCTGGTCAATTTCAAGCGGGAAGGGCACAATGTTTTTGGCAAAAGAGAAAACAATCAATGTTACCAAAACGTCGTGTAACAAGGAGAAAATTGTTCCTAGTGAATATCTCCAGTCACGGAACCGGATGAAGATATACAGGAAGATAACCAACAGTGCAAAGAGGGTGGCTTTAACGGCACCTTTCTTCAGGTCGTCGGAGATAGTGGGCAGCACTTTTTTGGACCCCAGCTTACCAATTTTATTTTCACCATTTGTAAATTTCTCAAAACTGAAATTGGCAGGAAAATGAGCTTTAAGCCCGTTGAAAAGCTTGGTTTCTACAATTGAGTCTGCATTAGTACGGGTATCTTTTATCAGGTATGAAGTAGTGATGTCAAGTCTTGAGTTGTCTCCTATAGTCTTGATAATCGGATTTTCGTTGTCGAAAGATGTTTTCAATTCCTCTCTTATCTTATCCATATCAACGTTCCCGGGGAACTGTACTGTATAGCTGCGGCCCCCGTTAAATTCCACACCATAATGGAATCCGTTGAGGAAAGAACCCACACCACCAAGTATAACCACAATAGAAATCATGTAGGCATATTTCCTGTATTCAATAAACTTGTATTTGGCATGTTTAAAAACTTTGCGGGATATGCCGGTGAAATATTCCAGGTGCTTCTTCTTATCAGTAAATAAATCAGATACCCAGCGGCTTACCAGGATACCGCAGAATAAAGACAATAAAAGTCCGATAATCTGTGTAGTGGCAAAGCCCTTCACCGGTCCTAATCCAAAGTAGAAAAGGATAATGGCTGTAAGCAAACTGGTGATGTGACCATCCAGCACAGGGGGTAGTGAACGTTTATAACCTTCGTTAATAGCCGGAATATATCCCTTACCTTTTGTCAGTTCTTCCTTTATACGTTCGTAAATGATTACGTTCGTATCTACCGCCATACCAATCGTTAGTACAAGACCGGCGATACCTGCAGCTGTAAGAGAAGCACCCAAACCCGCAAGGATACCAACAGTAAACAGCAGGTTCAGTATAAGGGCAATATTGGCAATCCAGCCGCTGGTGTTGTAGTAAACAAGCATCAGCAGGAAGATGACAATGAACGAAATGATAAACGCCATGCTGCCTGAATGGATGGCTTTTTGCCCGAGGGTAGGCCCTACCTGTTGTTCCTGTACAATTTTGGCAGGGGCAGGCAGTTTACCAATTTTCAGGATATTGGCAAGGTCAGTAGCAGTTTCAGAAGTGAAGTTTCCGGTGATTTGTGAACTGTTGCCCAGTTTACCCTGAGCTATCGGAGCGGAGTAAACGATACCATCCAGTACAATTGCAATAGGAATCTGCTCTTTATAGCTCTTCTCTGTTATTTTGCCCCATTCAGTAGCACCAAAGTCATTCATGCGGAGTGATACAATAGGTCTGCCATTATCGTAGTCAGGCCTTGCGTCGGTGATTGCATCACCTTCCAGCGGTGCTTTTTCCCTGTTGTAGGTGCGGAGTACATACAGCGGAACTTCTTTCTGGCCTTTTGTATTCACATCTCCGTAAGCAAATACGGCATCAAGCGGGAAATGTCTTCTGAGTAATGGTGCTTCCAGGTAAGAACGGAAACGGGCTGTGTCTTTCAGTGATATAATTCCTATTCCGATACCCTGGCTTGGCTTCATTATCTCTTCCAGTGAATGAGTTTTGTTTGTGCCTGCCGTATTTGTATTAATCTTCTTGTTAGTGTCAGCTTTTGGCAATTTTCCACCTGTGGTATCAACAGCGTTTGCTGTAGTATCAATTGCCTGAGTGGCAGCAACAGTGTCAGTAAGGGTGCCGTTAATAAAGGCATTATAGTCCCTGGCAACATTAGCGATGGCCTGCTGTATTACAGGCTCATTAATTCTGTATGTTTCCCAAAACTGGAGGTTGGCTGTGCTCTGTAGCAATTTTCTAACCCTTTCTTTATCTTTCACACCTGGCAATTCAACACTGATGATTTGCTTGTCAGGGTTAGGATAAATACCCGGCTGTGCCACACCAAACTGGTCGATACGGGTGGTGAGAATCCTGTACGTGTTATCGAACGCTGTTTTTGCTTCACCACGCAGGTAGCTGACTACTTTACTGTCGCTTGAAGTAACATCAATTCTTCCTGAACTTGCAGCAGAAAACAAAGTTGCCAATTGCCTGTTCTGATCCAGTTTTTTGAATTCTTCAGTAAACAAAGTGATAAAGTCAGCATCGCTGTTTGCCTTTCTTACATTGGCATTTTCAATTGCTTTCAAAAAATTTGGATCTTTTGAATTGTTAGCAAGCGACTTCAGCAAACCGGTCATCTCAACTTCGAGAGTAACGTTCATACCTCCCTGCAGGTCAAGACCAAGGTTCAGCTCCTCGTTCTTTGCTTTTTGGTAAGATACTGCACCATTGATACCATAGGTGATGGTAACATCTTTTGTGCTGTCTTCCAGTGCTCTCATTCTCTTGTTATAGACTTTAATAAGAGAATCGGGCATATCATCCAGGTTCTTGAATTTCTTCGCCTCCGGATATTTTGCATTGAGTTCTTTTCTCGCTTTTGCTTCCAATTTTTTCTCATGCTGCCTTACAAAAAATGTAAAGGACAACTGGTACAAAGAGTAAATAATAAGCAGGACGGTAAAAAAACGAACCAAACCTTTCAGTTGCATACAATTGTTATTTACGAATGATAGTCATACCGGCACACCAATTCTTTGCAGGCATGACTGCTGACTTTTTTTAAGGCGGCAAAGATAGTTTTTTCACTCCAATTTAATTTATCTAAAAAAAGGCGTTTTTAACCTGTTTTTCAGGAAGTAAAGCTGGGCAGCGGGTTGCAAACAACCCTGCCTTAACACAGCATTTCTGGAGAGACCTGGAGTAAACTGATAGCTGTGAATGTTCATAGGTTACTTTTCATCCTAAAGTGTTTTTAATCAGTTGATTGTATAGCAATTATATCAATTGGTGGATTTTCTTCGCACTGATGCGTTTCGTTTGTTCCTTTTGCATATCAGAAACTGGCAAACCACGGCCGGGACGAAAGGATATTTGTACAAAAGGCGGAACTGTTATAGTCTTACCCCATGGTTGTGGCAGGGTTGTCCCATAGCTGCTATTGGTTGGGAGAACTATGGGACAACTATGCCAGAACCCCCTTTTGCCAAGGTGTGTGTCGTCCTGAAAAAAGCCTTAGAATATCTAAAAACCGTTAATGTCTTTGCTAAGAAAGAGGGGCTCAACAATGCAAACAATTGTTAGGAGAATTTATTTAAGCTCATCAGGATAGTACCTGTCACCTCAACGCATTATTGAATTATCTTTGGCGATACCCGGTTAACCGGAAATACGTAAAGAAAAAAATATGGAACTCTCATCATTTTTACAACGATTCAACGAACCAGAAACATTAAAAATGGCCAAATTGGGCCGTGAACTAAGGGCAAAAGGCATTGATGTAATTGACCTGAGCCTTGGTGAACCTGATTTTGACACTCCCGCCCATATTAAGGAAGCGGCAATAAAAGCAATCAATGATAACTGGAGCCACTATACTCCGGTTCCCGGCTACCTCGATTTAAGAGAAGCTGTTTGCACTAAATTGAAAAGAGATAACAATCTTGATTATAAGCCTGAGAACATTGTAGTGTCAACCGGCGCCAAGCAAAGTTTGGCTAATGCTATTCTGGCCTTGGTTGATGATGGTGATGAAGTACTGATACCTACTCCTTATTGGGTTACTTATAGCGAACTGGTAAAGATTGCCCGTGGTAAGGTGGTGGAAATAAAAAGTACTCCGCAGCAGCATTTTAAAATCAACGCAGCACAGTTGGAAGCGGCTATTACGCCAAAGACGAAGCTGTTTATGTTCTCTTCCCCCTGCAACCCCAGCGGAGCTGTTTATAGTAAAGAAGAACTGGCGGCACTGGCAGAAGTATTCAAAAAATATCCGCAGATAGTTATCCTGTCTGACGAGATATACGAGTATATCAACTTTGTTGGAAAGCATGAAAGCATTGCACAGTTTGCTGACCTTAAAGACAGGGTGGTAGTCATTAACGGATTAAGTAAAGGTTTTGCCATGACTGGCTGGAGGCTCGGCTATATTGCTGCACATGCAGATATTGCCAAGGCTTGCGAGAAAGTGCAGGGGCAGTTTACCAGCGGCACCTGTTCTATTACACAAAAGGCCGCGGTAACAGCGCTGACCACAGATCTTACACCATCTTTTGAAATGGCTAAAGAATTTACCCGCCGCAGGGCAAAAGTGCTGGAACTTGTAAAAGATATTCCCGGCGTAATTTGTCCGGAGCCCGAAGGTGCATTTTACATCTTTCCTGATGTGAGTTATTATTATGGAAAATCAGATGGTGAAACTACAGTAAATAATTCAGGAGATTTTGCAATGTACATCCTCAACACAGCCCACGTTTCATCCGTTATGGGAGAGGCTTTTGGCGAACCGAACTGTGTACGTTTTTCATTTGCCAACAGCATGGAAAAAATTGAGGAAGGATGGAGCAGGATAAAAGCGGCACTGGCAAAGCTTAAATAATCTTTTAAGTAAAAAATAATTAAGAAGCCTGCCGTTAAGCAGGCTTTTTTAATGCCCTTAGTTTTTTGTCAAGTTCCAGTATCTGCGTAATAATCAAGGTCTGTTCGTCATTATTGATAACAAAATCACACAGCCTCATTTTTTCTTCTTCATCCATTTGACGGCTGATGCGTTGTTCAATCTCTCCTTTGGATAATCCATCTCTTTGCATAACCCTTTGAATGCGGAGGAGCAACGGTGCTGATACGCCGATAACATAATCCAATCCTTTGCTGGCGCCGCTTTCAAACAAAAGCGCTGCTTCACGGATGATGTATGGTGCTGTTTGTTGGTTTACCCATTGTTGTGAATCCTCGATAGTGGCAGGGTGAACCAATGAATTGAGCTGGTTCAGTTTTTCTTTGTTTCCAAAAACGATTGAAGCGATATAAGCTCTGTTCAGGATTCCGTCTTTATAGCTTTCAGTGCCAAAATGCCTTACAATTTCCTGTTTCAGGCTGGGGTTGGTATTCATCAGCCTTTTAGCCGCATCATCGGCATAATAGACCGGAATGCCCAGCGTTTCAAACACTTTTGCAACAGTTGATTTACCACTGCCTATCCCACCTGTAAGACCAATTAATAGCATTCGGAAAAATAGTAAACTACAAATCCCAAATTCCAAAAAGAGTTCATTGGAATTTGGGATTTGAAATTGTTGATTTTATTATTTCTTTTCAGTCACTGCTTTGTTCAACTGTGCAGTCCATTCCATGCTGATAGCAGATTTTTCAATCTTGATATAGCTGCCGGGACTCACTTCAAGCATTAAAGTGCCGTCTTCATTTACTTTGTTGATGGTACCATGGATACCAGCGATGGTTACAATCTTTTCTCCTTTGCCCATGTTCTCAATAAACTTTTTCTGCTCTTTCGCCCTTTTTGACTGAGGGCGGATAAAGAAAAGCCAGAAAACAACAAGGATAAGAATTGGGAAAAGGAGTGTGGTAAATGCACTTCCGCTTCCGCCTTTGCCATCTTGTCCACCGGGGGGAACACAGGAAGCCAGGAATATTGTCGCTGCAATTACAATGCTGAATGTTCGTGTAAGTTTCATGTTATTTATTGTGTTATTTAGAATTAATACTTTTTATTTTGGTTCCTGTATATCACCAGTGAAAGTAAGCACATGATCCCTGTAGGGTTTCGTATTGGCTACCACTGTTACCGTCTTTGATATGTGGCCTGATCCGCTGCCGTTAAATCTTGCTTTAATGACTCCTTCTTCACCTGGGGCAAAAGGCCTTTCTGGTTTTTCAGGTATTGTACAGCCACATCCTGCAGAAACATTTTCTATTACTAAGTTTTTATCTCCCGAATTTTTAAACCGGAAGGTAACTTCCACCTGCTGGTCTCTTTTCAGTTTGCCCAGATCAAGAGTCGTAGAGTCAATCCATTCTATTGTGGTTGCATTTGTGGTGTCAGGGTTTTGGGCGCCTTGCATACCGGTATTTCTTTCGGATTCACGAAGGGCTTTTTCAATTTCTTCCCGGTTCATGCTTTCCACATCACTGCCTTTTTTGTCCTTTGATTTACACGCAATCAATCCTGCAACAATTACAGAGAGTAATAATATCCTTTTCATATATCTGTACTTTTAAGAAACGCAAAATTAAGAGAACTGGGGTCAACCCCAAACCTTCTTCTTTATCCTTTCTTCTTGTACTCAATTTTGATCATTTTTCCCTGCTGCATCAGTTCCTTGTGAATGTTGTCTAAGATACCGTTCACAAACTGACCACTTTGCTGGGTACTGTATTCTTTTGCCAGGTCTATGTATTCATTAATTGTAACCTTGGGCGGGATGGTTTCAAAATACAGGAATTCGGCAACACCCATTTTCATCATTACCATATCCAGTACTGCAATCCGTTCCGGATCCCAGTTTTTGAGTTTGGGGATAATAAGGCTTTGCAGGTGTTCATCCTTTTCGATTACTGTATTTAGCAATGATTTTGCAAATAGCTCCTTGTCATCGCTCAGCATTTTATTAAAATCAATATTTCCCGGTTTTTGAATGTAACCTTCCAGCAGTTGTATCACCATTTCGCCATCATCATCCCAGTTAATAAAATTTTCTTCAATATGTGAAACGAAATCGTCATTTCCAAGCATCAGCTCCGCAAGGATGAATTCAAGTATTTTCTTTTCATCCTGTTTTTCTCTGCCTGCAGTTACAATATATACATTGTATTCTTTGCTTTCTGTAAGAAGGTGGTATAGCTTTTTTATCAGTTCAGTATCCATAATTTGCCCTGGCTTATCCTTGCCAACCTGGGCTTCGAATGAGGCATCGTCCAGCATCTTCCACAAAACTTCGTTTCCGGCGATTTTGGTATTTACATTCAGGTCCTCGGCAGTAGGCAGGTGTTTGGATGCCCGCTGATGGGCATTCTTTTCTGCATACCGGGCAATTTCGGTCAGACTCCATATCAGGTAAACCAGTAATGAACGGGTCTGGTCAAAATGTTGTTGCAGTATTTTTTGGGGATTGGCAGGTGGCTTTAGGCCGGTTGTTTCATCATGTTCCAGGGAGGAAATGGTGTATAGAGTCTGCATTACCTTTACCCGGATATTTCTTCTGTTAATCATTGCTTCAAGAACTAATTAAGCGGCGAAGATAAGCATATAATCCATTTAGCCTGAACATCTGGTAGCGAATAAGTTACTGACAGGTTAATTGTCATAAAAGCCAGAAAACTGGCAGTTTGTCGCACAATATCAGCGTATTTAGTCCCTTATGCCTGCAAAAGGCCCCGAAACTGCAATTTTTTCATATCCCCGGCAACTGGCATATTATTTCCTGTACCTTCGCCGCCCGCCTGTATTATTTAAGGCGGCATACCCGGAAACCGGGTAAACCATTCAAAAAACGAAAAATCAATACAACTATGGCTAAAAAATTAGGAATTATCCCTGTAGCAGGCTCAAAGAACAGGATAATTGTTAAAGCTGATGCTCCCGAAACGGTAACAAAAGGAGGAATTATTATTCCTGATACAGCACAAGAAAAGCCTCAACGAGGTACCATTATGGCGGTGAGCCTAAAAGATGAAGACGGAAATACTCCAGCAGTAAAAGTGGGGGATAAAGTACTATACGGCAAATATGCTGGGACTGAAATTCAATTTGACGGTGAAGACTACCTTATTATGAGAGAGTCAGATATTCTTGCAATTGTATAAATGTTATCACATTACAAGTACTCATCACTGGCAAATCTAAAATCTAAAATCTAAAATTTTAAATAGGCATACTATGGCAAAGCAAATCTTCTTCGATATTGAAGCAAGAAACAGGATGAAAAAAGGCGTTGATACTTTGGCCAACGCAGTAAAGGTTACCCTCGGCCCCAAAGGCCGCAATGTGGTTATTGAAAAGAAATTTGGTGCACCCCAGGTTACAAAAGATGGTGTTACCGTTGCAAAGGAAATTGAACTGGAAGACCCGATTGAGAATATGGGTGCCCAGATGGTAAAAGAAGTGGCTTCTAAAACAGCAGATATTGCTGGCGATGGTACTACAACAGCTACTGTGTTAGCACAGTCCATCATTAGCGAAGGTTTGAAAATGGTAGCTGCTGGTGCTAACCCGATGGATCTGAAAAGAGGTATTGATAAAGCTGTAAGCTTAGTGGTGGAAAGCCTGAAAAGGCAGAGCCAGACTGTTGGCAGCGACAGCAAAAAAATTCAGCAGGTAGCCACAATTTCTGCCAATAACGATGATACAATCGGAAAGCTGATTGCCGAGGCATTCGGCAAAGTGGGTAAAGAAGGCGTTATTACCGTAGAAGAAGCAAAAGGTACAGATACTACAGTTGATGTGGTGGAAGGTATGCAGTTCGACAGGGGATATATCTCTCCTTATTTCGTTACCAACAGCGATAAAATGGAAGCAGAGCTGCAAAATCCTTATATATTAATATATGATAAAAAAATCAGCAATATGAAGGATATTCTCCATATCCTGGAGAAAGTGGCTCAGGGTGGCCGTCCGCTGCTGATTATTGCAGAGGACCTTGAAGGCGAAGCGCTGGCAACATTGGTTGTAAACAAACTCCGCGGCACCCTGAAAGTGGCAGCCGTAAAAGCTCCCGGTTTTGGAGACCGCAGGAAAGAAATGCTGACTGATATTGCCATCCTTACAAAAGGTATTGTCATCAGCGAAGAGCAGGGATATAAATTGGAAAATGCCGATCTAAGCTATTTGGGACAAGCTACTTCTGTCACAATAGACAAAGACAATACAATTGTTGTTGGAGGGAAAGGAGAAAAATCGAAGATTAATGAAAGAGTTGCACAAATAAAAGAGCAGATTGAAACTACAACATCAGACTATGATAAAGAAAAGCTGCAGGAGCGCCTTGCTAAACTGAGTGGTGGTGTGGCAGTTCTTTATGTGGGTGCCGCTACTGAGGTGGAAATGAAAGAGAAAAAAGACCGTGTAGACGATGCGCTGCATGCAACAAGGGCTGCAGTGGAAGAAGGTATTGTCCCTGGCGGCGGAGTGGCCTTCATCAGGGCAATTGAAAGTCTTGAGGCTAAGGTTCGTGGCCAGATTGCAGATGAACAAACAGGTATGGCCATCGTTCGCCGGGCATTAGAAGAGCCGATGCGCATCCTTACAGCCAATGCTGGTATTGATGGTTCAATTGTGGTTCAGAAGATTAAGGAAGGGAAAGGGGATTTTGGTTTCAATGCCCGTACGGAAGAGTATGAAAACCTGTTTAAAGCAGGTGTTATTGACCCTACCAAGGTGAGCCGTGTGGCGTTGGAAAATGCCGCTTCAATTGCCGGTATGCTGCTTACCACTGAGTGTGTGGTAGCCGATAAGCCCAAAAAAGAAGAGCCGCATATGCACGGCGGTGCACCCGATATGGGCGGAATGGGATATTAATAAAAACAAACCTGGTAGAAAAGTCCTGCTTTGAAAAGCAGGACTTTTTATTTGCGTGAATAATTGCACAGTTATTGTGTTTCTATACACGGTTGTTTATTTTATTTTTTTTGGAGTAAAAAATCAGAATAAGTTTACAGTGAATAAAGTTCATGTATTAACAGATTAAATACCTTATCCGTTAATGATAAAGAGACCCTTGCCTTGCAAGGGTTTTTTTACGATTTATATATAAATTGCTTCGGTTATCGATTATTTTGAAGAACTGAATGAGGTATTTTCTTTTACACCTGATGGTTTTAGTTTCGCTTGTGATGAGCAAAAGGCTCATTGCCCAGGAGTATAGTTATGTAAATTATACTACAAAAGAAGGCCTTGCAGGTTCAACGGTTTATGATGCAGTTCAGGACAAAGATGGGTTTATGTGGTTTGCAACCGAAAATGGTCTTACCAGGTTTGATGGGAGGACATTCAGGAACTACACCGTAGCAGATGGTTTACCGGATAATGAGATTTTAAAATTATTCGTTGACTCAAAAAACCGGGTATGGATAATGCCGTTTAAGAATGAAATATGCTATTATTTTAAGGGCAAAATATATACAAAGAAGAATGACTTTCAGCTTAAAAGTGCGAGCCTGCCTAATATGGCACACCAAATGCTCGAAAATAGCTTTGGAGATCTCATAGTTCATAGTTCTCATGGGAGTCATTTCACAATTTTTCTTAATAGCGGAGGAGTAATTTCTTCTGACACACTGCTTGACTCAAAAAACATTCATGGAATTATACCCGGGATTGATAAGTATGGGAGATTCAGGTTGCTTGTTCAGAACTATGGAAGGTCAAGAGTAGATGAAGGTTCGCATATTTTTTACTGGCCGTTAGAAAGAAAGTCAGAAGTGATTACACTACCGGATACCACATTGACAATTTTATCCTACATATGTACAAATTCAGGCGAGGATTTTTTTTATGTTTCAATGCCCGTATATCAAAAAAGATTGTCGCAGGCATATCTCAAATCATTTTATGATAAAAAATTATTTGTAAAACTTCCTGAAAATACAATAAGTGTTAATCATCTTGGAAAAGACCTCTTCTCATTTAACAGCAGTAACGGCTGTTTTATATATAATCACCAGAACAATACCAAATCTTCAGTTCTGTTTCCCGGTAAACAAATAAACAAGACTTTTATTGACAGTGAGGGTAACTATTGGTTCTGCTCAAGAGGAGATGGAGTATTAATGATTCCTGCATTTGAGTATAAGGTACAAACAAAAAAAACAAAAGCTAGTATTACCGGGTTTGTGCTCAATGATAGTAAGGTTTATATCGGAACATCAGGTGGGGTTTGTTTTGTAAAAGATTTTTCTGATTTAAAAAATGGTTTTGAAACGTTTAAAACAAAGGGGAGTTATTTTTATGATTTAAAGCGTAAAAAGCTTATTTCAGATGGAAGAATTGAGCATTTAACTAAAGTTTTGATTACAAATGAGAGTGGAGTATTTGTTGGTTATAGCCAAAAGAGATTTTTTTTAGAATGTCCAAAGTCAATTACGTACCTGCCTTCGGGCTTACTGGTTTCCTCTTGTTTTGGTTCGTATATTTATAACTTAAGCATTGGTGTTATTGACACTATATGGAATAACCGCAGCACTTGCTCTCTTGAAAAAGACTCTGGTTATTATATTGGAACCCTTGATGGGCTCTATTTTGTATCGCGGAACAGAATTATAACGGAGTTAGGGAAACAGTTCCCAGTGTTGCAATCACGGATTGTTAATCTTACGGTATCGAAGGATGATATATTGTGGGTTACGACGAAGGGGCGGGGGGTCTGCGGATATAAAAATGGAAAGATTATTTACGAGTTTAACGAATCGAACGGATTAAGCAATAACGATTGCTCTTGTATTTATGCCGACTCAAACTCAAATACGTTATGGGTGGGTACAGCCAGAGGCCTTAATCATATTGTGTATGGGCAAGGTCGGTACAGCATTATGAAGTATTCATCATCGGATGGCCTGATATCTGATAATATTACTGCAGTTATAAGTGCAGGCAACAAAGTTTTTGTAGGCACACCCGGAGGAATTTGTTTTTTTGAGCCAGAGAAAATCAGGCAACTATCTTCCTGCAATCTTGTTGTTACAGGTGTTTACGTAAACGAAAATTATTATGCCTATGATACTTCAGATTTTCGTTTGGCTCATGAAAATAACAATATCAGGTTTGAGTATTGCGGAATCTCTTTGAAGTCCGGGGGAGAAATGATTTACGAATATAAAGTGGAAGGGCTTCATAATGTCTGGCGGAAAACAAACAATAATAGCCTCAGCTTTACAACATTACCATCAGGCCGCTACACATTACAACTAAGGGCAATAAATAAATATGGGGTTGTGAGCAAAACAAAGGAGATTACATTTAAAATAAACCAGCTTATTTGGGAGAAATTATGGTTCAGGCTGGTTGCTGTACTTATGTTCGGAGGGCTAATCTGGATGATATGGCATTACCGAATTAAAAGTATAAGGGAAAAGAACGAAGAAAAAACAAGAATCAGTAATCGTATTGCAGAGTTGGAGCAAACAGCATTAAGGGCTCAAATGAATCCACACTTTATCTTCAATTGCCTTAATTCAATCCAACAGTATGTTGCAGAGCGGGACATAAAAGGAGCCAACCGGTTTATTACAGATTTCTCTAAGGTTATACGGATGACACTGGATATGTCATCAAAATCTCAGGTTTCTTTGCGGGAAGAACTCGAATATCTTAGCGCCTACTTAGAAGTTGAAAAGGCGAGAATGGAAGAAAGGTTTGGTTTTTCTATTGGTGTTGCGGAAGATGTTAATGCAGATGATATATATCTTCCCCCGCTTCTTTTGCAACCGTATGCAGAAAATAGTATAAGACATGGGATCAAATACTTAACCGAAAAGGGGTTTATCAGTGTTTTTATTAAAAAAGCAAAAGAAGATGCTATTTTGATTGTAATAGAGGATAATGGTATAGGAAGAAAGAATGCTGAACAGTTCAGATCAAGGTATCATGTTGAGTATCAATCTAAAGGAATGGTAATAACCTCGGACAGGATTGAACTGAACAATCAGATTAGAAATCAGCAAATAAGAGTTGATATTGAAGACCTTTCTGATAACAAGGGTAGTGCCACTGGCACAAGGGTCAATATATACTTAACCCTGCAGGAGTAAAATGAATCATATGATTAGAAGCGTAATAATTGATGATGAGCCCAGAAATGTCAGACTACTTAAGGGAATGCTTGATGAGTTTTGTCCCGAAGTGGAAGTAATAGGAGAAGCTGCAAATGTGCCGGATGGTAAAAAACTGATATTGACAAAAGAACCCGAACTTGTTTTTCTTGATATTGAAATGCCTTATGGAAATGGGTTTGATTTGCTGGATTCAATGAAGAGTGTTGAGTTTGAAGTAATCTTCATTACCGCATTTGATAAGTATGTATTGCGGGCATTTAAATATTCTGCTCTTGATTATTTGCTAAAACCTGTAAATATTGATGATTTACAAATCGCAGTACATAATGCTGTTGAAAGGAAAAAGAAAACATCAATAAATCACCAGATTAGTATATTAATGGAGAACCTTCAAAAGCCTCAGCCAGAGCTGCAAAAGATTGCAATACCCAGCTTGAGCGGATTTGACTTTATTTCTGTTTCTGAAATAATCCGATGCCAGGCAGAAGGAGCCTATACAGTTATATTCCTTACAGCGAATAGGAAAAAAATTGTGTCGAAATCTATAAAAGAATATGAGAACCTGCTTCCGGAAGATATTTTTTCCAGGATTCACCACTCTCACCTGGTAAATCTGAGTTTTGTAAAACGCTATAACAAAGGCAGGGGAGGGTATATTGAGTTGGAAGATGGCACGGAGCTTGAAGTGGCTGCCAGAAAGAAAGATGAGTTTTTGCACAAATGTGGACTAAAATGACAACTATATATGCCCTATGCTTCAATCTTTATGGGAAATTATCAGGTTATTAATCGTTTGCAGACAATTATCTCAAAAAGGACAAAAGCTGTTTATTTCGCTGCCTTACTTTGCACTGCGGTTTTTTGAGTGGCTTTATCGCCATGAAATGATACAGTCATGTGTAAGTAGTACCCCAAAGTTGTTAAAAAGCCCTTATCTGTGCAGAACCCAATAAAAAGGCTGTTTAAAAGGTGACATTTTAATTTTCTGGGGTAAAAAAAACGATAGCGGAACATGAATATTCCTTAATTTTAAACGCTTTTTTAAGGCTTTGTGCTTTTAATTTAAAAACCAAACAATTTTTTATGAGCAAAATGTACAAATTGTTACTGGCTGTTTTTGCAGTTAGTATTTCTTTTACAGTTTCAGCCCAGGAAAATTATTGGTCTTCACGCAGTGATAACAGTGGTATTACTACTGATAAAGCTGTTGCAAGACAATCGTTTCCTACGGAGTTTAAGCTGTTCAGCCTGAACATAGAGCCATTAAGACAGAAACTCTTCTCTGCCGTTAACAGCAGGGAAAATAATTCTGTTATTATTTCGCTGCCTAATGCAGATGGTAATATGGAGCAGTTCCAGGTTTACGAAGCATCAAACTTTGAACCTGAATTGCAGGCTCGTTTCCCTGAAATAAGGGCATTTTCAGGTAAGGGAATAACTGATAAAGCAGCGATGCTTAAGTTGAGCATTTCCCCACAGGGAATTCAGACCATGGTATTTCGTACTGAAGGAAAACCTAATGAATATATTGAACCCTATTCGGCGGACCATACAGTATATGCTGCTTTTAAATCCAAAAGGAATAAAGGAGGATTACCTTGGGTATGTTCTGCACCCGATCAGCAATTAGCTCAAAGCCTCAATGAGAATGTTTCCTTTCTAAGGCCTGAAAGTAATGCTGGTGAATTAAAGACAATGCGTCTGGCACAATCTTGCAATGGAGAATACGCTAACTGGTTTGGAGCTACAAGTTCTGCCCAGGTTGCTTTAGTGCTGGCTGCTTATAATGCCACGCTTACCCGTTGCAATGGATGCTACGAAAAAGATTTAGCCATTCACCTGAATCTGATTCCGACAACTGACCAGGTAATCTATTATAATCCTGCAACCGACCCTTATACAACAATGGCAAACTGGAACGCACAATTACAGGCTACTCTAACGTCTGTAATTGGCGAAGCAAATTATGACATTGGTCATATGTTCGGTGCCAGTGGTGGTGGTGGTAATGCCGGTTGTATTGGTTGTGTTTGTGTTAATGGCCAAAAGGGCAGTGGTATTACATCTCCTGCAGACGGTATTCCTCAAGGAGATAATTTTGATATTGACTATGTGGCACACGAAGTAGGACACCAAATGGGGGGTAACCATACTTTCTCACATTCACTTGAAGGTACAGGTGTAAATAAAGAAGTTGGGTCTGGTATTACCATTATGGGTTATGCAGGTATCACAGGATTTGATGTGGCGCCACACTCAATTGATATTTTCCATGAAGCGTCTATTCAGCAAATACAGGTGAATATGGCGGGTAAAACATGCCCGGTTACCACATCCCTTTCCGGCATCAATGCTACTCCGGTTGTTGCTCCCGTTTCAAACTATACTATTCCAATTACTACACCATTTGCACTCACCGGTTCTGCTACCGATGCTGACGGAAGTGATGTATTGACCTATTGTTGGGAGCAAAACGATAACTCGCCTGTTTCTGGCTCACAAAGTGTAGCTAGTCCAACCAAAGCGGCTGGGCCAAACTGGCTTTCTTTTAGCCCGACTACAAATCCTACAAGGCTTTTCCCGAGGCTATCTACCATCTTAACGGGAGCATCTGTTACAGGGCCTTTACCTGGTGGTGATGCCGGTACCAATATCGAGGCTTTGAGTTCTATTAGCCGCACATTAAATTTCCGTCTTACTGTAAGGGATAACAGGGCATATAATGGTACATCTGTCGGACAAACACAGTTTACTGATATGGTTGTTACTGTTGATGCCAGCGGCGGTCCTTTCCTAATTACAACTCAGAATACAGCTACAAGTTGGGAGGCTGGATCAACTCAAACCATCAGTTGGTCGGTAAACAATACTACTGCAGCTCCTTTTAACTGTGCTAACGTTAAAATTTCACTTTCAACAGACGGTGGAAATACATTCCCAATCGTATTGGCGAACAGTACAGCAAATGATGGAACAGAGAACATTGTTGTTCCTATGAACCTGACATCAACAGGCAGAATAAAAGTGGAAGCAATTGGTAATATCTTTTTCGATATTAACAATGCCAGCATTACAATCACTCCTCCGCCAAACGGATTTACATTCAACAGCCCGGCACCTGTAACAGCGCCTTGTCCTGCTCCGGATGTGATGACATCGGGTAATCTTACAGCAACATGGGTAGGAACGTTTACAGGTGATGTTAGCCTTAGTGGTACAGTTAGCCCTGCCGGCCCCACTGTAAGTTTCGGAAGCACTACTCTTACACAAGCGGCTCCTTCAACTACTGTTAGTCTTACTGGTATGAGTACATTAAGCCCTGGTAACTATACTGTAACAGTAACTGGTACAGGTTCTGGTGCCCCTACTCAGACCCGTAATATCATATTTACAATTAATCCGGGTTCTGGTCCTGCCATTACCACGCAGCCTGCAAACCAATCAGCTTGTGTAGGCAATACTGCAACCTTCACTGTTGTGGCGACAGGAACATATCAGTGGCAGGTAAATACAGGTTCAGGATTTACTAATATCAGCGGCGCAACTGCTGCATCTTATACAACTGCTGCTGTAACTACAGGCATGAACGGATATCAATACCAGTGTATCGTATCAGGCCAGTGCGGAAGCACAACTACCAGTTCAGCTGCACTTACTGTGAACACGGTTCCTGCTGTTACCACAAACCCTGTTAGCCAATCAGTTTGTGCCGGTAGTGCTGTAACCTTTAGTGTTGCTGCATCAGGTTCCGGTCTTACCTATCAATGGCAGTTAAATACTGGTTCTGGATTTGTTGATATTGCCGGTGCAAATGCCTCCAGTTATAATTTGGCTACGACAACTGTAGGTCAGAATGGATATCAGTACCGTTGTGTGGTTTCAGGAACATGTACACCTCCTGCTACATCCAATGCGGCTACGCTGAATGTATCATCTACAGTTACTGTTACTACTAACCCATCTAACTCTACAGTCTGTGAACTGACAAATACATCATTTACTGTTGCTGCAGCCGGTTCTGGTCTTACTTATCAGTGGCAGGTTAGCACAGATGGTGGCACTAACTATACAAACCTGAGTGCAACCGCTGTTTACGGTGGAGTAAACAGTGCAACACTTACGCTTACTGCGGTTCCTTATACATATAATACATACAGGTACCGTTGCGTGGTGTCAAGTGGTGTTTGTACTCCCGGAGTTTCCACTGCGGCTACTCTTACAGTTAACACATTGCCTAATATCAGTGCACACCCGGCCAATGCTACAATTTGCGAAGGCGCAGCTAACACATTGAGTGTAACTGCAACGACCGGCATAGGTTCTTTGACCTACCAGTGGCAATTGAGCACTAATGGCGGTACAACATGGGCTAATATTACAGGAGCAACTGCTGCTACCTATGCTCAGGCATCTGTACCTGCAGGACAGAATGGCTACAGGTTCAGGGTTATTGTAACAGCAGGTTGCGGTTCTGTTACATCGAATGTTGCTGTACTTACAGTAAATACATATCCTGTAATTACATTCGGCGATATTCCTTCAACCATTTGCGTATCTGACGGGGAGGTAAGTCTCTCTGCATCACCTGCTGGTGGTACATGGAGTGGTTCAGGTGTTACAGGCAGTATCTTTACTCCTTCTTCAGCTGGTGTTGGAGCTAAATCAGTTTCTTATTCAGTTACAAATGCTGGTTGTACATCTAACCAGTCTAAGGTGATTACAGTACTTGAGTGTGCTGAAAGACATCGTCTTCTTACTGATTATCTGGCTGTATTTGTATATCCTGTTCCAAACAACGGTAACTTCAGCATCAGGATGAATACAGATTTGTATAAGAGACTTGGAGTAAGGGTATTTGGTGCTGATGGCCGTATGTACCACAGTCAGGTTGTTGAAGGAATTGGTTACGGAAGTGTAATTCCTGTAGATCTCTCCAGGCTTGGCAGCGGAGTTTACAGTCTGCATCTGTACAATGATGAGAAAGACTTTATCTTCAAAGGTGTAAATGTGGTTATTTATAAATAATCATCGCATATAGCTTATATCAACGTCCCGCCCGCAAGCGGGACGTTTTTATGCTATCCAGGAATCAGCAGGTAGTCTGTTTTGGCTTACCTTTGCCATCCAAATTTTTTACCACATGATAAGTGTAAGAGACCTGAAACTTGCTTATGGCAAACGGGTACTGTTTGAGGAAGTAAACCTGAATTTTACTAAAGGCAATTGTTATGGAGTTATTGGAGCCAATGGAGCCGGAAAAAGTACTTTTCTGAAAATACTGGGCGGAGAAATTGAACCTAATAAAGGGACAGTGGAAATTACTCCGGGAGAGAGAATGGCAGTGCTGAAACAAAACCAGTTCGAATTTGATGAGGTTACTGTTCTTAATGCAGTAATGATGGGCCATTCCAAATTGTGGGCATTGGCTAATGAAAGAGAGGCTTTATATGCAAAAGAAGACTTTACAGAAGAAGACGGTATTCAGGCCGGGCATCTGGAGCATGATTTTGGAGAGATGGGGGGCTACACAGCAGAAAGTGATGCTGCGACCTTGTTAAGCGAACTTGGAGTAAAAGAAGAATTTCAACAGTCTCAGATGAAAGATATCCCTTCTAACTTAAAAGTAAGGGTGCTTTTAGCGCAGGCATTATTTGGTAATCCTGACATTTTACTTTTAGATGAGCCAACGAACGGCCTAGATATTGATACTATAAGCTGGTTAGAGAACTTCCTTGCTGACTATGAGAATGTTGTTTTAGTGGTCAGCCACGACAGGCACTTCTTAGATGCTGTGTGCACACATGTTGCTGATGTGGACAGGCAAAAAATAAAGATATTTACTGGCAATTATACATTTTGGTATCAGAGTTCACAACTAATGGCCCGCCAGTTGAGTGATAAGAACAAGAAAGTAGAGGAAAAGCGGCAGGCGTTAATAGATTTTATTGCCCGTTTCAGTGCCAATGCATCAAAAAGCAAGCAGGCAACAGCCAGAAAGAAAGCCCTGGAGAAACTGACCATTGAGGAAATAGAACCAAGTTATAGAAAATACCCGGGGATAATATTTCAGCAATTAAGAGAAGTAGGCAACCAGATTCTGAATGTTGAGAAACTTAAGAAAACGGTAGAAGGCCGGGTGCTTTTTAACGATGTTACTTTTACTGTTAACAAAGGCGATAAAATAGCATTGCTTAGCAAAGACCCTTTAGCCATAACAGTATTCTTCAATATTATTACAGCTGAAACGATTGCAGACAGTGGCTCTTATGAATGGGGGAGTACCGTTACACATGCCTACCTTCCACAGGAAAACAGCCAGTATTTTACAGGAGAAGATAATCTTATGGACTGGTTAAGGCAATTCGTCCCCGATCATGTCAAGGATGTTGATGAACCATTCCTCAGGGGTTTTCTGGGTAAAATGCTTTTCAGCGGGGATGATGTATTAAAGAAGACAAATGTATTAAGTGGTGGAGAAAAGGTTAGGTGTATGATAAGCCGGATGATGTTGCAGAACCCTAACGTAATCTTGTTAGACCAGCCAACCAATCATCTGGATTTGGAGAGCATTCAGAGCTTTAATGAGCAATGTACTGATTATAAGGGGATTGTTCTGCTTACCAGCCATGACCACACGTTCATGGAAACTGTTGCCAACAGGGTGATAGAGTTGACTCCAAAAGGTATCATTGACAGGCTGACAACATTCGACGAGTATTTGCAGGATGACAGGGTTAAAAAAATAAGAGAGGAGTTGTATCAATAATGTTAGAAACTCAACTTTTGAAATAAAAAGTGACTCAAACACTTGACTTCAGGTTTTCTCGTTAGTAACTTAGCAAAGCATAACTATAAAAATCCAATACTGTTTATCCCGTTAATCTAACCGGGAAAAACCTGTTATCCTTCCGGTTGGTATCCTGAAATCAGGATTCGGGTTGATTCCGTCAAACAAAATTAAGTTCAGGCCCTGTCTGTGTGCAGGGCTTTTCTATATGCAAACAAATTTTAAAAAAATAATTTCGCTAAAACAGCGTCCAGGAGTGGCTTTTGGGGGAGGCTCAACTTTTTATCTTAAAATGAATTGGAGGATAATTGTTACTCCCTTATCTTTGCCGCCCGTTCGGATAAAACGGGTAGTTCTCTGAAGAAAAAATCAGACTGTAAGTTGAAGAAAAAAGAAAAAGAAACGGCCAAAAGTTTGTTGGTAAAACAAGAAACACCTACCTTTGCCGTCCGCCTCAAAAAACGAGGCAAGTTCTTCACAAAACAAATTGATTATCACTCCAAAAGATTCAAATTTTATTTAAAAATAAATGACGAAAAATTTGGTAGAAATAATAAGACTCTTACCTTTGCACTCCCAAACAAAACGGGGTGACAATTAAAAGTCACAAAGATCTTTGAAAGTTGGAAAACAATAGCACTTATCTCTCCCGAATATAATCGGGAAGCCAGAGATAACAAATAGGTAAGTCAAGCTAAATAAAATTAGATTTGACACGTTAATTTTCTCTTGAGAATTTTAAATGTCAGTATCAAACATCATTTACAATGGAGAGTTTGATCCTGGCTCAGGATGAACGCTAGCGGCAGGCTTAATACATGCAAGTCGAGGGGCAGCATGGTGTAGCAATACACTGATGGCGACCGGCAAACGGGTGCGGAACACGTACAGAACCTTCCTTCGAGCGGGGAATAGCCCAGAGAAATTTGGATTAATACCCCATAGTACATTGAGGCGGCATCGTTTTAATGTTAAAGATTTATCACTTGAAGATGGCTGTGCGGCTGATTAGGTAGTTGGCGGGGTAACGGCCCACCAAGCCTGCGATCAGTAACTGGTGTGAGAGCACGACCAGTCACACGGGCACT
>Ga0209572_1000060_pt1 | contig 261034 bp, 197 predicted proteins | sample EBPBio232012_DNA_FD_185867 | JGI IMG/M metagenome (GOLD analysis project Ga0209572, IMG submission 185867) | Wastewater treatment Type I Accumulibacter community from EBPR Bioreactor in Madison, WI, USA - Reactor 1_1/23/2012_ DNA (SPAdes)... | ecosystem: Engineered > Bioreactor > EBPR >... | reverse complement strand
GTAGAATGGGGGGACACCAAGGCCTAAAAAACTATGGAATGCCGGGGTGGCAGTCTATTTGGGCTGGCTGGAATTACTTCCAAAACTTAGTAGATGGTTTCAATATGTCAATGAACTACACTTTTTTCAAATCCCCCTGACTTATGGGTTAACCTCACCCGTTGGAGAGGGGGCCAGGGGGTGAGACCTCCAAAACCCAAAAACCCAAAAACACGAAAACCCAAAAACACGAAAACACCTTTATACACACCAATTCACACATTTCGCTCATTCATTTCTAACGCAATGCGCCAATTATTTTTCCTGGCAATGATCGCCATCCTGGCTACCCAGATTGCCTGCAAAAAAAACACCATCACTACAGAACACGGCTACCAATTCACCAACCACACGGATAAAGGTGGCGTCAAACCGCAACCTGGTGAAACCGTTTTGCTGCAAACGTATACCTACATCGGCGACTCGCTGATGGCCAGCACACAGAAAAACTACGGCGGACCACGCGAGTTTGCCCTGTTTGAAAAAGACAAATTGCCTAAACGCGTGCCCGCTATCTATGACGCCTGCCTGCTGATGGGCGAAGGCGACAGTGCTACCGTTGTGGAAGTAATCGACTCTTTCCTGCAAAAATTCATCCCGCCCACACTCAAAGACGCCAAAGAAGTGCGTTATGAAGTAGTGATTGTTGACATCATCACCGCCGATGAGAAGAAAAAAGCAGAGGAAGCCGCCAAAGCGCAGTTCTCCACCGTTGAAGGTGCTGTTAAAGGCATTATCACCGACTACAACTCCGGCGCACTGAATGCCAAACTGACTACCACTGCTTCCGGCCTGAAAGTGCTGATCGTCGACAAAGGCAGCGGCGCCGCCCTCAAAACGGGTGAAGCCATCAAGACAAACTATTACGGCGCCCTGAAAACAGGCGCTATGTTCGATAACTCCTACGAACGCGGCGAACCGCTGGGATTCCCGGTCGGTGTGGGCCAGATGATTCCGGGCTTCGACGAAGGCGCCATGCTGCTCAACCACGGTGGCAAAGCCTACTTCTTCATTCCGCCGGCACTTGGTTACGGACAACAGGAAAATGGCCCAATTCCGGCCAATTCGGAATTGATTTTCTACGTAGAAGTGCTGTAAGATTTTCGAGGCTGTTTCATAAGTACTGCATATTGGATACTTATGAAACAGCCTCATAAATCTATATAAAATGATCGCAAACGTCATGGTACACACCTTCAAGTTGAACCACCCGGCGCTACTTTTTTTCATTATGCTGCTGCCGGCCCTCCTCTCTGCTCAGTCGCGCAGTATCCCGACCCCGCACGGCTACCGTTTTATCAACCATACCAATAAGCGCAGCAAAAAGCCCCAGATCGGCGAAACAGTATCCACTTACGTCGATGTATGGGTAGGCGATCAACTGCTCAGCAGTTCGCGCAAATCAGGTTCGGGACTTTACCTATATGATCTTCCGGACACGACAACCAACCACGTAACGCCCGTCATTGAAGCCGCCCTGATGATGAGCGTAGGCGACAGCGCCACGATATACCAGAAGATTGACGACTACATGCGGCAATTTATTCCCGAAGGCAAACGCAATGAAAAGGAACTTGCTTTTAACATTGTGCTGGTTGGTATTCAGAGTGTAGAAGACAAACAACGTATGGCGCAGCGGGCACGCGAACGTGCCATTCAGGTGCGCACCAAGGTTGAAACCGTCGTACAGGATTACACCCTTGGCCGACTCGATAGTCGCATTACCACAACGGCTTCCGGCCTCAAAATACTGGTGGAAGAACCCGGAAATGGCGCGCACGTAGTAGCGCAGGAAGCAGTGCAGGTGCACTACTTTGCTTTTCTGACAGATGGCAGTACATTCGATAATTCGTTCGAACGACGCGAACCGCTTGCTTTTCCGGTGGGCGTCGGCCAGATGATTCCAGGTTTTGATGAAGGTGTGCTGCAATTGCGCCATGGCAGCAAGGCTTATCTTTTTGTGCCCCCTGCTCTCGGATATGGTGAAGAAACGCCGCCAACAATTCCCAAGGATTCGGAACTTATCTTTTACGTCGAAGTGCTGTAATGGCGGCATAATGCTCGTTTCACCCTTCAAATCCGGGCATTCAATCGTTTGGACACATGCCGGCACACACTTGTCGGCTTATCCGCTTATTTTTGCCCCCTTCAAACGAGTAAGCACTAAACAGTTATGAATCGTCGTACATTGCTTTTAGCCGCCCTGTTTCTGGTACTCGGAGCAGGCGCCTGGTATGCCTGGTCTGTTCGGAAAAACCAGTCGGGCACCCACAATACCCCCGATATGGATTTTGCCGTGCGGAACACCGATGATATCGGTAAAATATTCATTGCCGACCGTACCGGCCAGAGCGCCACGCTGGTTCGCAAAAATGGCTACTGGGAATACAATGGCAAATTCAGGGCACGCGCCACGGCCATGCAGATACTGCTGGAAACGATTCAGCGTATCAACGTGCTGACCATCCCCACCAAACTGTCGGAACCATCCATGATACGTGAAATTGCCTCTGACGGCCTCAAGGTGGAGATATACGATAAAAAAGGAGAACGCATAAAATCCTACTACATCGGCGGCGTTACGAACGATGAGCAGGGCACCATTTTTATCATGGACGGCGCTGAAAAACCATATATCTGCCACATTCCAGGGTTTGTGGGCACGGTGCGCGTGCGCTACATGCTGGGCGACGACGCCTGGCGCGACCGAACTGTATTTGAAGAAAAACCGGAAGATATACAGGCCATTACCGTGGAATATCCGCGCACCAAAAGCGAGTCGTTCCGACTGGAAAAACAGGGAGAAGGAGCCTACACAGTGGTACCATTTTACAGTACCACCACGCGATTTAATACGGAAATCCGAAAAGGAACCGTTGAGTCCTATCTCCTTCAGTATGAAAGAAAAGGCGCTGAAGCATTCGAAACCCAAAATCCTATGCGCGATTCCATTACCCGCCTTGTTCCATTCGCTATCATCAACCTCAAAAAAACGGATGGCTCGGAAAAAGTGGTGCGTTTCTGGCCTATCGAGACAGGCTATACCACCATTAATAATGCGGAATACGTGCACCGCTACCTTACCGACTACAACAACGGGGAAGCGTTTTTGCTGACACAACACACGGTGTTCGGCCCGCTGTTCAGGGGGTATTCTTTCTTTTATAAGTAAAAATATGCTTCTTGCTTCTTATAAATCATTGATTATCATTTGATAAAACTCCAACTTGCATTGACTTTTGATCGCAACTGATAAAACTTTCGAAGGCCCGCACTGGCTCCAGCGCACCGAACTCCTGATTGGCTCCGAAGCGCTCGAGCGCCTGAACAACCTGAATGTCATGGTGATCGGACTGGGTGGGGTGGGCAGTTTTGCCGCTGAATTTCTCGCGCGTGCGGGCGTGGGCCGCATGACCATCGTCGATGGCGATACGGTCGACCTGACCAATACCAACCGGCAATTGCCGGCGATGCACAGCACCGTCGGCCGCCCCAAAACGGAAGTGATGGCTGAACGCATGCGCGACATCAATCCGAACCTGCAACTCAGCATCCGGGAGGAGTTTCTGACGCCATACACCGTGGCCGATCTCATTACTACCGATTACGATTATGTGTTCGACTGCATCGATTCGGTACAGCCCAAGCAGTACGTCATCGTTACTTGCAAACAAAAAGGTATTCGCGTGATCAGCAGCATGGGCGCAGGCGGCCGCCTCGATCCTTCCAAGGTGCAGGTAGCCGATATTTCTGAGACGTACAACTGTCCTTTTGCCCAGCAAATGCGCAAGGGACTGCGCCGGAAAGGCGTGCGCCGGGGCGTCACAGCCGTATTTTCCTGCGAACTGGTACACAAGGAAAATATGATGCTCACCGACGGCAGCAAGTATAAAAAGTCGTTTTACGGGACCATTTCGTACATCCCGGCCATTTTCGGGCTGTATATGGCGAGCGTGGTGGTGCAGGAAGTGGCGAAAGGGGAGGGGTATTAGATTTGGGGCTCCTTTTTATCGATAAAGCATGACATCACCTTTGAAAACTTTCACAATCCCATCAATAAATCGTACCTGCACAAAATAGACGAATACAGCTGGTGGTAAGTCGTTTCCTCTAAAGCTGCCATCCCATCCCGATAACTCCACTTTGTTTTTTTCTTCATGCAACAAACTTCCATACCGGTCAAACACCTGAAAAATTTCTACTTCTTCAACTTGGGCTTGATCAAAAAATGGCTTTATCCGTTTGTTCGCCTCCATTGTACTACCCGGAGAAAATACGTTGGGCAGGTACACCTTGTAATTTTTATTTACAATATATTCACTTTCAACTGTATCAGCACAACCAAAGCCATCTTTTCCAATAATACTCATGGTATCTGAATTACCGGGAATGCCCTGAAATTGCCAATTATCAGAACTAATGCCAATGAAAGAATCTTTGTATACCCATTGAATTTCGCTCGGCGGAACATTAAAATTCAAATGAATAGAAACGGGATTACCCAAATCTACCTCCTGAGATAATGGGGTTGGAATAATAGAAAACGGCTCAGACTGTAAATCTATAATTTCTACACTATCAGTTATCTCACATCCAAAACAACGAATGTCCAAATTATAAAGTCCGGAAACCAGACTAAAAAAAATGGAATCACTGCTAAAGTTCCCTCCCGATAAACTAAATTGATAAGGAGGGATACCTGTTTGAATTTGGATGGAAATTTCGCCTTTACTGTCGTTTATACATCCGTTATCCCTTTTTTGAATGGAGTATTTGAGAGTAGACACCTGTACCGAATCGAGCACCTGACACCCATTTGTATCCTTAACCGAAACCTTGTATAAGCCTTCGCCCGACACCTGTGCAATTGATCCAACTTCACCATTAGACCATGCCATTTGATAAGGAGGCGTACCTCCGCTTGCTGTGACTTCTACCTGGCCAGTTTCCCAGTCACGACAAAGTGGTAAACGAAGAATAGTCGTTTGAGGCAAAATGGCTGATGGTTCAGATACATTCATGTTAGCTGTCAAAGTGCAACCTAACTCCACAGTACTAATCGTCACAACATATGCTCCTGCGCCGATATCCTCTAAACAAGGTGTGTTTTGGCCTGTATTCCAGGCAAAAGTTACCTCTTGTTGCAAAGAGTCGGCTACTGCACAGATAGTACCATCTGTATACCCATTGCAACTTGTAGAGGTGGTCGCTAGTGAATAACGGGGCAGTTTTATTTGCTCTACCCGAGCAGTATCTCGAAACGTACAATCACCTGAGTTCACACTGACTGTGTATTCTCCCGCTTGAGACACTTCAATAGCAGGCGTTTCCTGCCCGTTGCTCCAGTGAAATATGCTTCCGGAAGGCGCATTTGTAACAACTTCAGCTGTAGTGCCTTCACAGAATTTGATGATGGACTGCGGTAAAATATCATGACCATCTGGAATTTTGAATTCCAGATAAGATTCGCACAAGCCCGTAAGACTAGAAAAAGGTTTAAATTTTACCCATACCATTTGACCGGGAATCGGGTCATAAATGGTCACATCTTTAGTGTTGGCCCCATTGCTCCATTCATAAACCCCGAATCCATCCGGAGCAGAAAGTGTAATGCTGTCGCTTACTCCGGGACAAAAAGAAGAAGCACTAACTTTTGCCTCGATACATTTAATAGTGGTTGCTCCAAAACCAAAATGTCCATCATGCGAGCAATCATACGCGGTAAACATAAATGTTACATCCGTACCAATTTGTGCAGTCAAATCGATCGATATTGGCTTCCACGGTAAATACTCAATCGGTTTATTACTGGTACAAACATTTCCAGGTTGTACCTCAAATCCCGAAATGGCGTTCCCTGCCACTACTTTGAAATAACCACATGGAATGGCCTCTCCATTTGCATCCAAAATATTAATTTCAAATTTGGGCTGAACATCACTGCTATGGTCCTCTTCATACTCTAATGCCACAAACACATTCATTAAAATTAGTGAATTGGTAGAGTCTACGTGTAAGGTATACGCTGCCCGATCTACTTGCGAACCGACAGCCCTATTTCCTATTTGTAATGAGTAATCAAATCCGACCGGAACCCAGGGTATATTTACCGAGCAGATTTCATTTGTATAAATAAATTCATTGTCAGTCGACGAATGAATGCGAATTCTATTCGAATTAGGGGGATTAACCGGTGTAAATACGCCTGTTGCACCACTGTAACTTCGATTGGCATACCAAAAGTCCCAGCCGGCGAGGGTGCCTGTTGATAAACTCAGGCCCTCACAACCCTGACTTTTTAGTACGCCGTTAGATAGAAAAAAAGTGAAGATGAATGTGATGACATAATTGAATTGTTGCATTCGTAACATTTGCCCGAAATTTTAATTCTAAAATTAGATTCATTGAATTACAAGTGATAATATTGGCTTATACCTTTAAAGGATAAAGGTATAAGCCAATTATGATCCCTCACGTTTTCAATTTTAAAAAATGCGAAAGAAGTTTTCTCGGAGCATTAGCCGTCATTTTATTTTAATGAACAAGGCAGATTGAACAGACTGCTCTGTTGAAACCCGCAGGATATAATTACCATCCGGCAAAGCGGATACGTCCAATGTCTCATTGATGCCGGCGTCGGTGGATTCTATATTATCCTGCTCTAACACCTGGCGGCCGTTTTGATCATATATGGAAATATTGGCTAGTGTATTCTCTTCCGATGGCATTTCAACATTTAGAATACTTCTGGCAGGTACCGGATATATCTTCAGAGCAGTTGCCGTACCTGTGATTTCCTGGCTGCGTTCGACCAACGCCGTTTCATTATCCCTTAAACCTTCTCCGGTACCATTAGCCGCAAAACCGTTTACCGTTTGCACGCAAATATTGAATGTCCCGGTAGCGCCATTGTACCCCCAAATGCGTAACCATATGTACTGCGAAGCACTGGTAATGGTAAAGTCGGGCATATAATCGCCATTCGAGGCATTGTCGTCTATACATCCAAAAGCGGTGAGAGCAGTACATCCAGTACCTGAGTATGCCGTCACAACAATGTCGTCCTGGGTTCCGGCAGTTGTAGTCACCAAAATCTTTCCCGAAGCGGGCATCGGTATTTTTACCCAGATATCTTTCATATTTGCCGTGGAACAACCATCGAATATCGGGGCAGGAGGCAGCGTTGAAGCAGTAGCACCGATCGTGCTGAGCGATTGGTAAACACATGTGCTGGAAGGGTTTATGGTAGTTGCTCCACAGGGTTCATTATTAGAGAGGCTCGTAGCCGACAATGTGGTGAATGTTGTGGACATCCAGGAACTCCATGCATTACCGCTGCTGCAAAATACACGAACCTGAAATTCGTATGTGGTGCCAGGTAAAAGCCCTGTAATATTGGTATTGTTAAAGGTTGTATTCGGCAGATTGATCCAGGTAGAAGCGCCCAACTGGCGATATGCCCAACCGTAATTATATCCGATAGCCGCACAATTGAGGAGCGCACTGGTGGCGGTAACATTGGTGGCGAACAACTGGCTGACCGTTGGAGGATAACAGTAAGATGTGCATCCGCCGGTAGAAAAGTACTGAGAGGAAGAGAATCCGCTCACTCCGCCACCGGTGCATCCCAACTGGCATTGCACTTCATACGTGGTGCAAGGCTGCAAAGCCGTATACGTTCTGTTATTGGAACTGGAAGCACTGGACTGCCATGACCAACCACCGTCTACACCTGCTTTGCGGTACCGAAAGCGGTAACTCGGGCCGGTTGCCGAGCAAGTTACTTTGGCAGATGTATTGCTCAATAGTGTGACAGACAACTGATTAGCGGAAGGGGCGGTACAGGAGCCGGGAAGCGTGGTAAAGGATGCCGTAGCAAAGTATCCTGTCTGACCACCCGAACAATTCGCCCGTACCCGCCATTGGTAGCCGGCGCCGGAAGCGAGACTTCCATTGATCTGATCCGTTCCAAGCGTCACGTATGTATTGCTGGTAGTGGAATAGGGTGTCCAGATTCCATTGGTGGGCCTGTATTCAACAGTGTAGTTCTGCGCGCCGTATACACCTGTCCACGTCAGAAAAGCCGTGTATTGCGTGATGTAATTACTTTGCAAACCGGAAGGTGTTCCACAGGAAGAAGGAGTCGAGCAGTTTAAGGACAACAGATAATTGCTAACGGCGCCCTGGTAGCCATCAACAATAACCGTATAGGTGCCTGCATTGAGGGTAAGGAGGATCGTCTCGTTCTGGATGCCAGAATTCTCGCTTTTGGCCAGACCAAGCGTATTCCCGCACTGACTCATTAGAAAAAGATCGAGGTCCTGCGACAGATTTTTAAGGGTCAGCTCCACAGTGGTCGACTGATCCAAAATAATGCGGTGAATTACTTCCTTTCCTGTCAAACCGGTCGACGTGACGCCTCCGATAGTGTAAGTGGTGTAATTGCTACTGCCATTGGTTGCATTGTTTCCACTATAGGGCGTGCCGCATTGCAGCGTAATCGGCGAAGCGCAACCGGAGCCCGTCCCTTCCGAACCTACGGAAAAATTGTAGGTAGAGAGCAAGGCATTAGTGTCCTTATTCCAAATCTTAGCGACATAGGTGCCGGCTTGCAGAGTGCCCAGTAATGCAGTCTGGGTAAAATTTGTGATGGCTGCCGGGCAATTCAGCGAAGGTGGCGTAAAATCAATATAGATGTTGATTGTATTTCCTGCCCAGGTACCCGAAGTGCCGGCAATGCTCCAGCAAGGATTTGGGTACCAGCCGTTCATGACTAATTTTACAAAAGATGAAGTCGTAGCCGGATCGGGCGTCATCGTGACGCTGCTGATACCCTGGCTGTGGACGGAAGTAGCCATGAGCAGTGCCAGCCCGACTAAAAGGTTGCGAAAAGACAAAAGAGTGGCTTGGCCGCAACGGGCGGCAGTACGGAAGATTGACATGATGGAATAGTTTAGGTGAAGTGTATCGGTATTTCTATGAGCAGAAATTTGTTGATTGATACCCGATTAAAGGCTCCGGCCGGAAAATGGTACCCTCTTCGGGATAAAAAAATTTGCATTCACCTAAAAAAGTTGGGTTTCCGGAACGGACAATTCCGAAAATACGATAGTATCTAATTGATTACCAATAATTTAATTGTTGTTGCGAATTTATTCTACCAGAACGAATCCTGCCCACAAATACGGGTCCTTATATTTTGCCTGCATTTCCAGTTGCGTGGTTCGGAATGCATCGGGTATCGGCATGGCATCCGTGAGCCAGTGGCGGTAGAAGGTATTCATGAAGTCGACAGCCTTCTGATCGTCCACAGGCCAGAGCGACATGACCAGATATTTTGCGCCGGCGATTTTAAAGGCACGTTGCAGACCGAAGACGCCTTCGTTGCCTTTAATATCGCCCAGTCCGGTTTCACAGGCCGATAGCACCACCAGTTCGGTGCCGGAAAGGTTCATCTGACTGATTTCGTACGCCGTAAGTATGCCGTCTTCCATATCTGGATGAACCGATTTGCCTGTTTTCCAGGCATAATTGCCGCCTGCCAGCACCAGTCCTGAGCGGATCATGGGATGTTCGCTTATTTTGAATACAGGTTCCTGATCGGAAAGTATCGTGCGGCTATCTGCCTTTATTTTGGGATCTTCAAAGAAAAACCCGTGGGTGGCCAGGTGCAGGATACGCGGGGAGGAAGCGTTTTTTCCTATGTTTTTAAATGCCTCTTCCGAAGCGGCATATCCTTTCAGGGTTGTGGTTTGAAAGCCATTTTTTTGTAGTAGCGGATCTAATTCATTCACTTCTTTATCGGTTCCTGACAGGTAAGACCAGGCGCCGCCCCGTAGCGTGGAGTCGGAATAGGAGAAGAGGGTGAGGCCCCGGGTAGAATCTGTCGAAACGCTTCTGTTAGCCTGTGCAAATGCCGTTGTATCCATATCGTACCGGATTCCGCCGAACAATACTGCGTCTTTCTTGCTCGTAGCAAAGCGAAGGGGCACTGCTACCTGCCGCGTGCTACCCAATTGCACCAGGTTGTACTTGTCTCCAAGCGTAGGCAAACTGATGCCATCCTCTTTGCGTACACCGGAAGAAGGAATAGCGCTCAGATTGATCCGGTGCAGCAAGCCGGAAGGAGAAAAATAGATCGTATTCACTCCCTCCAGTTCCTTTTCAAGCGGTTGCCAAAGTAAACGATACAAGGCAGGTGTATTCTCCGAAGGAGCTATTTCGTACAAGGATTTCGCATAGCCTTTTCTGGCAAGGCTTCGTTTTTGTATCAGCGCATTCAGTTGTCTTTCTTCAAACAAGGGGATAAATACGGGTTGCCTCGCGCCCGGCAACTGCACGAATGCGGCGTACATAATGCTGTCCTGCGGATCCGGGTTGTGGAATTGGTAGTGTACGAACTCGATAGCCGCTTCTCCGGGTTGAAGGGCGGCCTGCACGTCCTGCCAGTGTACCTGCTTCAAGGCTTCTCCGAAACCTGCCACGGTTCGCACGAGTTCTTTTTCCAGGGTGTTGGATTTTTCTTCAAGATCGGCTACCCGGATGCTGTCGCGATCTGCAATGGATTTGGAATATTCGGCGGCCAGCCGGCGACCGTAGGATTTCAGGAGGTTGTATTTTTCAGTGGTGAGAGAATCGGTGGTGGCTAAGCGTTTGATTTGGTTGGAGGAGTTGAGGAGGAAGCCTTTGAAGAAAAGGGTATTGTCGAGGGCAGTTTGGATGGATTGGGTGTTATAAGTGGTTTGGGAAAATGAAAGAGCTCTGGCTTGATTAACTGAAAAAGTTTTTAGATAATCATTTAATTCCTGTTGTGATAGATGAAAAATAGATCTCATTAGTATCTCTTGGTTCAAAGTAGAACTTTCAACCACAAAGGAAGACGTTTTACCAAGATCATTCAACTTCCAATACAAACAGGCCAAATTGTTTGAGACTGTGGCGTAAAAAGGATTTATTACTCCAATACTTTTTTCAACTATTCTCTTAGCATCTAAGTAACAAGACTTAGATGCTTCATATTTACCAATCTCACGATAGAGATTTCCTAAGTTATTCAAAATCATTGCATAGTCTCCATTTTCATGATTTGGTAATTTCTCAAGTATTTGTTTAGATTCAAGACATAGACTTTCTGCTTTTATGTAATCGATAGTACATGTCAAGTATAAACTTGCTAAATTAAACAAACTAATAGCATAGTTTGTATTGTCCTTTCCAAATATTTTGTAATATATTTCTCTGGATTCGGCATATAGTTTTTCGGATTTGTCACATAAACACATTTCTTTATATAAATTTGCGAGATTGTTAATATTTTTAGCATAGTCTATATTCTCTTTTCCCAGATATGTATCTATAATTCCTATCGATTCAAGTAAAAGTGTTTCTGACTTCTTGTAATTTCCTAATTTCCAATATAATACAGATAAATTATTCAAAATTGCTGCAAAATAGGGATGTGATTTACCAAAGGACTGATCTATTATTATTAAAGATTCAAGATAAATTGATTCCGCCTTTTGATATTGTCCAGTATCATTATATATGTTTCCCAACAAAACCATTCCAGAAAAATAGTCAAGATCTTGCTTCCCAATTACTTTTTCAACTATGGACATAGATTCAATACAAAAGCGTTCCGCTTTTTCATAGAATCCCATTTCCCAGTATAAATGCGCTAAAAGATTGAGACTCTGCCCATAACTAGGACTATTTTTTCCTAATGTTTTTTCACTTAAATTTAACGCTTCAATACCCAAGGATTCCGACTTTTCGTAATCCTCCATCGCATTGTAAACTCTGGATAACGTATTCAAGGTTTTAATGTAATTAGGATGATTTTTGCCTATCGTTTTTTCTCTTAATGCCAATACCTCTAAGTATAGAGATTCAGATTTTTTATATAAAGATGTCTGATAATAAACATTGGCAAGGTTATTTAAGGTGCTTATATATAGTGCATGTTCTTCACCTAGATTTATTTTATATAAAGTTAAGCATTCAAGATAATATAATTCTGATTCCTTATATTTAGCCATGTCAAAATATAATAATCCTAAAGAAAATAATACATTTGCATACTCAACGTGCCCTTTTCCTAAAACTTTTTCTCTTATAGATTTTGACTCAAGGCATGATTTTTCTGATTCAGAATAATCTCTTTTAAAATACAATATTCTCCCTCTACCAAGGCAACAACTCCCATACGCCTTCGACTCTCTCCCCACTCCCTCTATCGCAATTTTCTCCGCGATCTCGTTTATCTCCAATGCCTTTTCAAACTCCTGTTTCCTTGTAAGATCCCGCGAAATCTGTAACAAACTATCCACTTGTTTCTCTACACCAACCGTATCTACCGCTTGCGCAAAAAGCCAAACAGGCACAAAAAAAACAACGAGTAAAAAAAGTTTTTTCATAAAAAAGGGTTTATGAACAGGTAAACAAATAACGCCTTCAAAGCGGCAAGGAACGTCCACTTTGACAGCATGGGTTGAATAAAAAGTTTATAAACGGGCTATGTCAGACTGACATGCGCCCACAAGTGTCGGATTTAGACGATATAGTCTTACAATACACCATCCGCTCTCAGTCTGGCTTCTAATTTTTTGGCCTCCCCATAGAATTCATGGCCGGGTTTACTCGTGATCTCCTTCAACAGCATACCTGCCTTAACGCCATGCTTTTGCATGTCGGCAGTGTAACATAAAAGCAGGTACCAATCTATCCTCGAGGCCTCATATTGTTCCTCTTCCTTGAGTTTCAGCAGCTCGGGTATGGCTGCTTCATACTTGCCCACATAAAAAAACACGTATGGGATTATATAAATCAGTTCTTCCCGTCTGGGGTCATCTTTGGGTATGGTGAGGATTAAGGCGTCCGCCTGTTTGAAATTCTGTGCGTTGTAGGCTTTTTTAATGTTGGTAATAAGAACATCATCGTCCCCCCTTGTATTATACTCTTTAAATGCCGGTACAAACAGTGCGGCGTATTGCCGGTTAGGTCTGTTGCCTTTGTTTTGCAGGACACGTATCTGCCGGTCTTTTTGTTCCAGTTCTTCCTGTAATAGCAGTAGGCGTACCTGAAGCAAGGAGTCCTCCGCTATCTTTGGCGCCGACATCAGGGAGTCGCGCTGGTCTTTCATCCGTTGAAACTCGGCAGTGAGTGCGATCAGCGAATCCTGGCTGTCAGTTTTTACAGGACCTGTTTCTTTGTCCGGCCTCTGTTTTACAAGCAGCAATACCGCAACTGCCAGCAATGCCAGCAATCCGGTACTGATCCACTTCCACACATTAAATGCCCTCGGCGTCGGAGCATTTCCCGGCGATTCCGTTGTATGGATTTCAGCCTCCCAGGTGTCGAATTTTTCTTTCAGGTCGAACGTCGCCAGGCGTTCGAGCCCGAGCAGGGCCAGGCGCTGCTTTTCCACCTGCGTTTTCAGCGCCGCATCATTTTCTATCTCCGCTTCGAAAGCCGTCGCCTCGTCAGGCGATAATTCCAGGAGGAGGAATTGTTCTATTTTATCGTGCAGTTGTTCCTCACTCATAAAGCAGATACTTTAATTTTTTCTCTAAAACAGGGTGTTGAGCAAGATAATTCTCGTATTTAGTCTGGCATTTATACTTTTCCTTTTTTGCCGTAACTTCATTTTCAAAGAGCATGGCGGCCGCTATTTCCTTCATGCTGTACTTATTCATGAACAGGGTCAGTATTTTTTTACACCGATCTCCTATTTGCGATAGCGTTCGGTCCAACAGCATCGCCAGTTCGGTTTGTATCATCCGGTCGACTACGTTCTCGGCAAATGCAGTTACGTGCTCATCCTCGAATGAGAGCAGGTCTTTTTTGGACGAATTCATTTTTCTTACTTTCAACCACCTCAATAAAACACAGGTAGAGAAGTAAGTGCGCAACTGTGCTCTACCCGGCACAAAATCCGGTTTTATAATCCTTATCTCAAAAGGTCTGGCCACGTCGGCTATTGCCTCTAATGCTTCCAGTTCCGTGCCGCCTTTATTACAGATAAACCCGACCAGATAGTTTCTCCAGGTCTTGTACATGTATTCCCAGGCGAATTCTCTTTCGCGGCCTCCTTTCTGCAATGCTTGTATGATCTCTATGTCGGTGTATTCTTTCTTCATACTTAAAGGAGTGATCAAAAAAAAGGTACCCTGATTCGTCTGACTATTTGAAAAAATTATCGGGTAAAAATAAAAAACTTCATGTTTTTGAAAATGATAAATCATTCCCCCTCCTCCAACGCCTTCTCAATATTCCGATCCGGCACCAGCCACAAAACAGCCACCACCAGAAACAGCAGGCCCGATATTGCCGTATTAAAAAAAGCGAATACAATGGAAAGCAGGTACAGCACTAAAGAAAGCATGCCTTTCTTCTCCTGCACATGGAACAATTGCTCGCGGCGGGCATCGGGTTCATGGCCGGACTGAATGACTTTTTGCAAAATATAGTACGACAGCCCACAAATCATCAGCATACAGGCATACAGAATGACGGTATTTTTGGCAAAGTGCGCTTCACCCATCCAGCCGGTAGCAAAAGGGATCAGCGACAACCAGAACAAGAGGTTGGAATTGGCCCAAATGATGCCCGACGACACCCGTTTGACCGTATGCAGCAGGTGGTGGTGATTGCCCCAGTAAATGCCCACGAAGATAAAACTCAGCAGGTAACTCAGGAATTTGGGCCATAAAGCGCTCAATTCTGCCCATTCCTCTCCTTTGGGCACTTTGATTTCCAGCACCATAATGGTGATAATAATGGCCAGAACACCATCGCTGAAGGCTTCGAGTCGGTTTTTCCCCATTTTAGTTATCTGTTATTTGTTATCGGGGTGGGAAAGAGGCATTTTCAAAATCCGTGTTGCAAATCCGTGCAATCTGCGTTCCCATCCGCGTAATCCGTGTTGCAAATCCGTGTAATCCGCGTTCCCATCCGCGTAATCCGTGTTGCAAATCCGTGTAATCCGCGTTATCATCTGTGTGATCCGTGTTTCAGTTGCTTCTCCAGATCCTCCAGCGACACCCCCTTCGTTTCCGGCATCATTTTCCATACAAACAGCAACTGAAATACCATCATCACCGCAAAAAAGGTGAAGATGGGGCCGCCGCCGAAACGCCCGGCAAACCAGGGGAAAATATTGGCAATAAGCGCCGCAAACACCCAGTGCGTAGCGCTACCCAGGGCATTGCCGTAGGAGCGAACAGCGTTGGGAAAAATTTCCGAAATGAACACCCAGATCACCGCGCCCTGCCCGATGGCATGTGCCGCAATGAAAACAAACAGCAGGATCGGCACCAGCAGGCTGTTGCTGGCCGCTCCGGAAAAAAACGCGTAGGCCACCAGCGACAGCGAAAAGATATATCCCCATGAGCCGATATACATCAAAAAACGCCGTCCCATGCGGTCGATAAGGGCCACGCCAAGCAGCGTAAACACCAGGTTCACCAGCCCGATACCGGTAGACGACAACAAGGCAGCGCTTTTGCCCATGCCCGTTTCGGCAAAAATGCGCGGCGCGTAGTAAATAACCGCATTGATGCCCGATACCTGGTTAAAAAAAGCAAACAGGAAAGCCAGCAGAATGGGTTTGCGGTATTTTCCGGAGAAAAACGAGGATGTCTGCGTCGAATCGCCAGTTGGTTGCATGCCTGCCCGAATGGCGTCGATCTGGCTTTGGGCGGTAGAAGGGTCGATACTTCGCAGGATGGACAATGCGCCTGCCTCATCGCCTTTTTTGACCAGCAGCCAGCGCGGACTCTCCGGAATGACCAGCACGGCCAGCGAAAACAGCAGAGACGGCACCGTCACCCAGCCCAGCATCCAGCGCCAGGCATCGTCGCCACCGATGTCGCGCAACAGGTAGTTGGCGACGTAGGCAATCAGGATACCCAACACAATGTTGAACTGAAACAGGGCCACCAGGCGTCCACGCGACTGCGGCGGCGCAATTTCACTGATATACAACGGCGCTGTGACCGATGAGGAGCCGATAGCCAGTCCGCCCAGAAAACGGAAAATCATAAATACACCTACGCCAGGCGCCATGGCCGACCCCACAGAGGATACCAGAAAGAGGATACCAATAATAAACAGGGTGCGTTTGCGGCCCAGTACATCCGAGGGTATGCCACCCAGGATGGCGCCTACTACCGTACCCCAGAGTGCCATGGCTACCGCTAGTCCGTGGGTGAAATTATCAAGGTTCCAAAGGCGCTGGATGGCTTGCTCGGCGCCGGAAATCACGGCCGTATCGAGTCCGAATAAAAAACCCGCCAGGGCAACCGAAATGGACCAGCGAAAAAGCAAAGAGGAATTCATGTGCGAAAGGAAATTTGTGTCGGCTAAAGGTAGACGTAAATTTGATTTTGCATACATGAGTGGGTGTTGTAAACAATTTTGCAGGTTCTGTTGGAGCGGGAAGGCTATTTGTTGGGGCAGGATGGGAAAACGGCGGCGGCGGATTTTTCTGGCCTGGCACCATGATCGTACTGAAAATACGACTGTCCACTCTACGCCTTGTGCCCTTTGTGAAACCTTTGTGAACCTTGTGGTAAAATTTTTAACCACAAAGAACACCACGGTTTCACAAAGGACACAAAGCGTAGAGTACTCCTGTTTTAAGAGTGCTTTCCCGCCAAAATATCCTGCACAAATGCATTGGCCGCTCTGTTCCCTGCCCGAAAGCCCGTCACAGCCAGGGTAATCATAAAAGCAGGCATAAAAATAATCAGCAGTATAGACCAGTCTAGCGCCCCTACACCTTCCCGAAACAGCAAGACAAGCGTCATAAACAGCATCAACGCAAAAGGGTAGCACCAGACCAGCAAAAAAGCCCAGACGCAGCCGCGCATTTGCAGGCGAATCTGGATGTCGTTGCCCATGTCCGTTTCCACGATGTTCGCCTTGATCATCGGTGAAAAGGAATTGCCGCCACTTCGGCGGTACACTTCCCACACTTCGAAGCCATCGGCTTCTACCACGCCATCAAATTCCTTCCGAGGCGTGTTATTTTCCGGAGAATCCAGTTTTTCCTGCACCCGGCGAAGAATTTCTGCTTTCGACAGGTCGGTTGGGAAGGAGAGACGAGTGGTGGGTATGAGTGTCCAGTTCATGGTAAGGGTTGATGAGGTTGATGAGGTTGATAAAGTTGATAAGTGTTGATGAGGGTTGATATGCATCGGCTCTATAAGGAGCAATTTTTTCGTATTTCGAGTGGCTGAATATCAACCCTCATCAACCCTCATCAACCCTCATCAACACTTTCCCCGCACCTGCTCCATCGCCCGCTCCGCAATCGCCGTGATCGACAGTGCAGGGTTCACACCGGGGTTGGCCGAGATCATCGAGCCGTCGCACACCAGCATATTTTCATAACCAAAAACGCGGTTATTGGCATCGATGACGCCCGTTTCCGGAGAATCGCCCATGACAGCGCCGCCCAGGATATGCGCCGTGCCGGGAATGCCCATCAGCGGGGTAAGGCCGAATGCCATGGCTTTTCCATGCATGATTTTTTCAAATTTCCGCGCCAGTTCAATGGCCCGGGGTATGAACGCGGTCGGTTTCTCCGCGCCTACCACGGTAGTGCGCATACCGCCCGAGCGTTTGCGGGTGAAAGTGACGGTACTGTCGAGCGTTTGCATAAACAGCATGACGGCCGAACTGCGCGCCCAGTCTTTCACCCACAGGTATTTCCAGTAAGTGCCCGGGTGTATCAGCACATCGGCGATCATTTTTCCAAAACGAACGAGTGCATTTTTGCCTTCTACAAAGGGTAAAAAACTGAGTTTCCAGGCGCCCGAACCAGCACCGTAGCGGCATATTTCGAGGTGGCTGTGTTCATCAGTATGCAAAATAGCGCCGATGGCAATGCCTTTCGAGAGGTCGGACGAACCATCGAGTTGGGTGACGCAGATCAGGCTTTCGTTGTTGGTGCGTACGTCGCGGCCCACCATGTCGGACAGGCCAGGCAGCGACGATTCTTTCAGTTTCAGCAGCAGCGAAACGGTGCCCAGCACGCCGCCGGAAAACACCACGCCGCGGGTGCGCAGCACCTGTTTTTGTTTGAAAAAACGCGTCGAGGAGCGAATTTCCACCTCGTAGCCCTCCGAGCCGTCGGGTTTGCCGATGGGGCGCACGTCGGTCACCTCCTGTTCGGCCATGATCTGTGCGCCATGCTGCTGCGCCAGGTGCAGGTAGTTTTTGTCGAGGGTGTTTTTGGCGCCATGCCGGCAACCAGTCATACAGGCGCCGCAGTAGTTGCAGCCGATGCGCTCGGGGCCTTGTCCGTCGAAGTACGGGTCAGCCACGGATTTGCCGGCATCGCCGAAATAAACAGCCACATTCGTAGCATTCAGGTGTCCGCCCTGCCCGATTTCCTGTGCCAGCGTTTCCAGGTGGCGCTCGCCATCGAAAAATCGCGGATTGGGGGCCGCGCCCAGCATGCGCAGCGCCCGGCGGTAGTACGGTTCCAGTTCCTGCTGCCAGTCGGCCAGCGCCGCCCAACTGCCCGAGCGGAAAAACGCGGTTTTGGGCACTGGCAAAGTGTTGGCGTACACCAGCGAGCCGCCGCCTACGCCTGTGCCTGACACAATGCCTACGTCCTTGAAAATGGTGATTTTCATGATGCCAAACCAGCGCAACGCTGGCAACCACAGCCATTTGCCCAACTGCCAGTTGGTTCGGGCAAAATCTTCGGGCCGGTACCATTTGCCTTTCTCAATCACGAGCACCTTGTAGCCTTTTTCCGATAGCCGCAAGGCACTGACGGAGCCGCCGAAGCCGCTCCCGATAATGATGTAGTCGAAAGAGCGGTGAGAGGTGGGAGATGAGAGGTGAGATGGCATGGATGTGGTATGGTTGAAAATTGCTGAAAGGTATTGAAAATCGGAATCAGGATGGCATACATTCGAAATTCCTGGCCAAAAATCTTAAGAACTTGTATAATACAAGTTGGAAGAGTATTTTGGTGGCGCTGAATGGCTTGATTATCAAAAATTTAAGAGCCTGACTCCATTCTTTTTTTACATCACATTTCAATTATTCAACAAACACCTACACCAATGAAAACGATCATTCCTCTATTAGGCATTTGTTTCTTGCTGGCCCATTGCACCCGGCAACAAACTGTGGTTGATTTCGAAAAAGAAAAATCTGCCATCCAGGCGGTAATTGCCAAAGAAACCGAATCCTACTACAAACAGGATTATGAAGCATGGAAAAGTACTTACCTGCAATCGCCCGCTTTTCGCAAATTTGGCTACTGGGAAGGATACCCCGAAAAAGTAATATCCAACATCGGTTTCGAATCCCTGGCAGCAGAAAAAAAGAAGCAGTTCGAAGCCAACGAAACGCTTTGGAAAGGATCAACAGAAGAGCGTCTGAACGAAAATTTTCGCATCTCCTCGGATATGGCCTGGTATACTTTTGAACAAAATTCCTACGAAAAAGACACGCATAAATTTCTCGGCAAGTCGCTCGAAACCCGCATCCTTGAAAAGGAGGACGGGGCGTGGAAAATTGCCTATTTGAGTTTCCATTATTACCCGGAACAGAAGGAGTGAGTCGATTATTTGTATTTTCCTCCCTTTTGTTGAAAACTCCCCGCACTTCGTTGAAAAACGCTGCTTGCCCTTTCCCGAAGACATATTTTTGAAGCCATCTTCAAAAAAAGCACTTGCTATGTCTTCCATTTCAGCCACTTACACGAACCACCCGGAAGTTCGGACCATCATTGATACACTCCGCAGCCGGCGCCACCACCTGCAATTGTCCAACCTGCACGACGACGCTGGCAATCAATATGTCGACCTCGTCATGGAAGGTGGAGGTACACTGGGCGTAGCGCTGCTCGGCTACCTGTATGTGCTGGAACAACTCGATATCCGGTTTTTGCGGCTCGCCGGCACCTCGGCAGGTAGCATCGTGGCCATGCTGCTGGCGGCGGGCGGCCCCATCGCACAGGCCAAATCGGAATGGCTGATAGAAAAAGTGGCTGCCAAGGACTTTTATGATTTTGTAGACGGCGACGAGCACATCCAAAAATTCCTCGATGCAGCGCTCGACCCCGACGCACGCAAGGCCAAAAAAGTACGGTTCAGCACCAAAGTGCTCGACGACCTGAAAAACCACTACGGCCTGAATCCGGGTACCCATTTTCTGGAATGGATGCGCGAACTGCTGGCCGAACGCGGCGTACGCAGCACCGACGATATGTTTGCTGTGCGGGCCATTGCACCGCCACGACTGCACGATGTGCGCACGGGAGCAGTCTGTACGCCCGAGCGCTGGCGGCAAATTTCGGTGGTGACCGCCGACCTCACCACGGGTACCAAAACGGCCTTGCCCGATATGGCGCACCTGTATTGGAGCGACCCGGGGCGTGTGAATCCGGCCGATTTCGTGCGGGCAAGCATGAGTGTGCCGGTATTTTTTTACCCGTTCACAGTAGAAAACCTGCCGGATGGTGATGCTGCCCGCGCCGCCTGGCAACGCGACGCGAACTATCGCGGTCCGATTCCGCCTAAAGTGCTGTTTGCCGACGGCGGCTCGATGTCCAACTTCCCGCTGTCCATGCTGTACCGAAACGATGGCGCCGGAGACGCACCTTTGCTCGGTATCCAGATCGGCATTGGCCGCGATAGTTTTAATGCCTGCGATTCGTTCGGCGCCTACGCCGGCGCCATGCTCGGCTCGATGATGGCTTTTTACGACAGCGATTTTTTGGTGCAACACCCTGAACTTCAGCCTTTTGTCGGCGTCATTGACACGGGCTCGTACAACTGGCTCGATTTTTCGATTTCAGAAGAAGGCAAACTCGATTTGTTTGTGCGGGGCGCCCGTGCGGCGCAGGTTTTTCTGGAAAGGCAATTGGAAGGAATGGAGGTGTAACTTTGAGGGCGAAATGCCACTATTGTTTTTTTAATAAACCACAAAGAGCACCAGGGACACAAAGCGTAGAGTACGCTGTTTGGTGGCGTAACAAGCCTAATCCGTTAGGTGTCAGGCAAAGTTCAAGTGTAAAAAGGCGCACTCTACACTTTGTGTCCCTGGTGCTCTTCGTGGTTTATTAAAAAAATAATGGTGCTTAGCAGAAACTTGACCACCCAGCCGCAGTGTTCTTCTTGGTAAAAAAACGATCAAATCATGGAAACCCGTACCAAACACACCTACCATACCAGTATATATCAGTTTGTCCGCGACATCTGGGTGGTCTGCCCGAATTGCAGCGAACAGGCATTTGTCCGCACCGGCAATTTCGAGCAGTTGAAATACGATATTGAAGGCGTACGGGTGGTGTGCCCCCAGTGTGGATACAATAAAAACCTTCCAAAAGTATCGCGCCGCAACCCCCATCTGACGTTTGGCGCGCCCATTGATCCGTTTTTTAAATTGCCGGTGTGGCTGCAAATCGCGTGTTGCGACAATTTGCTATGGGCCTATAATCCGGAACACCTGGAGTTTTTGCGGCAGCACGTAGAAGCAAAACTGCGCGAACGAAACGTACCGGAATACCAGGGACGGAGCATTGGCGCGCGCTTGCCACGCTGGATGACTTCGGCTAAAAACCGGGAAGAGGTGCTGAAGTGCGTAGAAAAGTTGAAGGGATAAGATAAGTACTTAAGGGTGGCGAATTGAATGTCTCGTTGAATTTATGGGAATATTTTTTTTCACAGGGCGTTGCCCTGTGCTATCGAAAACGCCCTTTCAGGGCTTGCACGTTGGGAATGAGTGCTTGTTTTCTCACCTCTCACCTCTCACCTCTCACTTCTCACCTCTATCAGTCCAACACCTCATCCCCTTCCACCTGCGTCAGTGCCCCTTCTGCCAGCAGAATATCCGAACACGCGGCGGCATGTGGCAGTTCGTAGCGGAAAAAAAACTGCATGGTGTGTACTTTGCCTTCGTAAAAAGAGCGGCTTTGCGTGCTGAAATCGGCTGCGTCCAGCGCTTTTTGGGCGACAATAGCCATTTTCAGCCATTGCCAGGCGATGATAACATAGCCGGCCATTTCCATAAAAATGGTGGCATCGGCGAGGTAGCGTTCGGTATCGCCCTGACGGGCAAACTCGCCCAACTGCCGCAGCGTTCGGCCCATGCGGTTCATTTCGATTTGCAAGGTATTGGCATAAGGTTGCAGGGCCGGGTGTGCCGCAGCCTGGCTGATGGTACTGCCGATGTGCTCCGCCAGTTGAAGCAACGCAGCGCCGTTTTCCATGGTCATTTTGCGGCCCAGCAGGTCGAGCGACTGGATGCCCGTGGTGCCTTCATAAATCGCCATGATACGCAGGTCGCGGTAGTACTGTTGTTGCGGGAAATCGACCGTGTAGCCATAGCCGCCCAGCACCTGAATAGCCAATGAAGTGGCACGGTTGCCTTGTTCGGAGGAATAGGTTTTTACCACCGGCGTGAGAATTTCCAGCAATAGCCAGTGCGGTTTTTGCGCTTCGCCTTCGGTCACGTGCACGAGGTCGGCGAGGCGGTTACACTCCATTGCCAGCGAGAGCGCGCCTTCTACAATGGCTTTTTGGGTGAACAACATCCGCTGCACATCGGCATGGCGGATGATCGGAATGGGCGGCTGCAAAGGGTCTTTTTCGCCGGGTTTGCGGCCCTGGCTGCGTTCGCGGGCATATTGCAGAGAAGCGAGGTAGGCGGCCATGGCCACGGAAGAGGCCGTTTGGCCGACGCCAATACGCGCTTCATTCATCAATTGAAACATGTACGAAAGCCCTTTGTGCGGTTCCCCCACGAGCCAGCCACGACAATTGTCGTTTTCCCCGAAAACAAGGTGGGTAGTGGCATAGGCACGCTGTCCGAGTTTCTGGTAGTCGCCCGCACAGAACACGTCGTTGTACTCCAGTCCGCCCTCGGCAGTGGGCCGGTGTTTGGGGATGATAAACAGCGACACGCCGCGCAGTCCCGGAGGCGCCCCGTCGATGCGCGCCAGCGTGAGGTGCACGAAGTTTTCGCAGGCCATGTGTTCGCCTGCTGAAATAAATATTTTCTGGCCCTTGATCTCGTAATAGCCTGATGCTGTGGGCTTTGCAGTGGTGGTAATATCCGTGAGCGAACTACCCGCCTGTGGCTCGGTGAGTGCCATGGTGCCTTGCCAGCGCCCGTCGAACATCGGCGGCAGGTAGGTGGCTGCCTGCTCGGGCGTACCGTAGTTGTGTATCAGTCGCGCTGCACCGGTGGTCAGGCTGATATAGCCCTGGGTGCCGTTGTTGGCTGCCTGAAAAATGTGGTGTGCGGCATTGTACACCATTTGGGGCAGTTGGAGGCCGCCGAGGTCGAAAGGAAATTCGCCACTGATCCAACTCTGTTCGGCTGCATTCTGGATAATGGTTTTCAGTTGCGGGTGCGACCATACCACGCCATCGCCGGCGTAATGCACGCCTTGCTCGTCCATTTCCCTGAAAAACGGATACATATCGCGATCGGCCAGCGCTTTGGCCGAATCAATCATCAGTGCCACCTGTTCGCGGTCGAGGTGGGAGAAATAGTCGTAGGAAAACAGATCCTGCACGCCGTGAACGTCGAAAAGAAGGAAGCGCAGGTGCTCGATGCTGGTGTAACGGGCCATGAGTGGAGGATTTGATGGGGGTTGATAAGAGTTGATGAGGGTTGATGAGGTTGATAGGGTTGATATTCAGCCACTCTAAAACCGGAACCATTGATCATACCCGAGCCGATGAATATCAACCCTCATCAACCCTCATCAACTCTTATCAACCACATAAATTTCTGACGTAAACATACGACATTTGGCCTGTCATGAAATCAACCAACTCATAGTAGATGAAAAAGATACTTACCCTGAGCGCGGCCATGCTGGCGCTCTTCGCCTGTGGCGGCCCACGCAAATCCGCTGCTACGCTCGATCCGTTCAATGCCGGAAAAAAAGTGATGGTGTACACCACTGCCGAAAAAACCACTGATCGCCTGAGTTTCCGCGATTCGCTGTCGTTCAAAAAAATGGGGCAGCCGCTGGAAACCCAGATTTGTGTGTTTGTCGATCCTTCCAAAACCTTTCAAACCTATATGGGCATTGGCGCGGCGCTCACCGACGCGTCTGCCGAAACGTATGCCAAACTGCCGCTCAACAAGCAGCAGGAGTTCATGGAGGCCCATTTCGACAAAAAACGAGGCATCGGCTACACCATAGCACGCACCAATATCAACAGTTGCGACTTCAGCAGCGATAATTACACGTACGTCAAGGACGGCGACAAAGACCTGAATTCCTTCAATATCGAGCACGACCGGAAGTACAAAATTCCGTTTATCAAACAGGCCATGGCTGCTGCAGGTGGCAAACTGACGCTGTTTGCCAGTCCCTGGAGCCCGCCTGCCTGGATGAAAGACAACAACGACATGTTGCATGGCGGCAAATTGAAACCCGCGTACTACAACAGTTGGGCACGCTATTACACCAAATTTATCCGTGCCTACGAGCAGGAAGGTATTCCGATCTGGGGCATTTCCGTTCAAAACGAACCCATGGCCACCCAGCGCTGGGAAAGTTGCATCTACACCGCTGAAGAAGAACGCGATTTCCTGAAAAACCACCTCGGTCCGGTGATGAAAAAGGAAGGCCTGGGCGATAAAAAAATCATCGTGTGGGACCACAACCGCGACCTGATTTACCAGCGCGCACAAACCTACTTCAGCGACCCGGAAGCCGCTCAGTACATCTGGGGTATCGGTTTTCACTGGTATGAAGACTGGAGCGGGGGCACACCCATGTACGATAACATGCGCCGGGTACACGAATCCTTCCCGGATAAAAACATCTTCTTCACGGAAGGTTGCGCCGAAAGTTTCGACCCCAAACGCTACAATGCCTGGTCGCTGGGTGAAGAATACGCACGTTCCATGATCAACGATTTTAACAACGGCATGGTGGGTTTCACAGACTGGAATATCCTGCTGGACGAAAACGGCGGCCCCAACCACGCCAAAAACTTCTGCTTTGCTCCCGTTCACGGCGACCTGCGCACTGGCCAGTTGATCTACACGAACGCCTACTACTACATCGGTCATTTCTCCAAATTTATCGACCCCGGTGCACGCCGCATCAGCGCCGCAGCCAGCCGCAGCCAACTGCTCACCACGGCCTTTCGCAACCCGGATGGCAAAACGGTGGTCGTCGTCATGAATCAGAGTGACGCCGCTACACCTTTTTATCTTTGGGTAAATGGCGATGCCGCGTCGTGGACGATCGAAGGACATGCGATAGCAACGCTTGTTTTTTAGAGCGTGAGAGCGTGAGAGATGTGAGAGCGTGAGAGATGTGAGAGGGTGAGAGCGTGAGAGATGTGAGAGCGTGAGAGATGTGAGAGGGTGAGAGCGTGAGAGTTTTTAGAGTACACCGCTCCGTTCTTGGAATTTTTAGTGCGGAGCGGTGTACTCTAAAAACTCTCACCCTCTCACATCTCTCACGCTCTCACTCTCTCACATCTCTCACATCTCTCACACTCTCACGCTCTCACATCTCTCACTTCTCTCACGCTCTAAAACAAGCATCAGCCTCCACACTATCAAATATCATTTTTGTAAATACCGCAGGGGCGGACCTTTGTAGCATGTGCTGGAATATTAAAAAACCAATACCATGTTACGACTTGTATTTGCTCTTGTCTTGTTGTTCCACGGCCTCATTCATTTGATGGGGTTTGCAAAAGCATATAAATACGCAGAAATCAGCCAGTTGACGGGCACCTACTCGCGTGCTGCAGGAGCGCTTTGGTTGTTTAGCGCCCTGTTATTGCTGGTATCCGCCGGATTGTTCCTATGGGAAAAGGAAATATGGTGGATGCCTGCAATTGCGGGTCTCCTGTTGTCACAAATGCTGATTTTCAGTCAATGGCAAGATGCGCGTTTCGGCACCATCGCCAACATCATCTTGTTGTTAGGGGTGCTACCGGCATACGGGCAATGGCAGTGGAACCGCATGGTAAACGCTGAAACGAAAGCATTTTTACCTGTTGGATTGCCTGAATCCAGCGTGCTCACCCGCGAAATGATAGCAGGCATGCCCCCTGTGGTGCAAAAATGGATGGAACGCTCGGGCGTCATCGGTCGAAAAATGACCCGCCAGGTACATCTCGTACAGACCGGTCGCATGCGCACCAAACCCGACGGCAAATGGATGCCGGTCACGGCGACCCAGTATTTCACCATACATCAACCCGGATTTTTGTGGACCGCTGATGTGGAAGCAGCACCGTCTGTCGTGTTGAAAGGCCGCGACCTGTACCAGAACGGTCAGGGGCACATGCTTATCAAGGCATTGGCACTGTTTCCAGTGACGGATGCCAAAGGCGCTACCACCGACCAGGGTTCCCTGTTGCGCTACCTGGCCGAAATATGCTGGTTTCCGGATGCCGCTCTCCATGCCTTCATCCAGTGGGAACCCATTGATGACCATTCCGCCAAAGCCACCCTGCGCTATGGCAAGGCAGAAGGCAGCGGCATTTTTACGTTCGATGAAAATGGTGACATCCGCAGTTTTGAAGCCATGCGGTACTTTAGTCAGAAAAAAGGCGACACCCTCGAAAAATGGTACATCGATATGGATCCTGCCAGTTTCGAAGTATTCGAAGGCGTCCGAATCCCTACTCGTTCCACTGTTACCTGGAAACTGGCTGAAGGGGACTTTTCGTGGTTTGAAGTGGAAATCGGGGAAGTGAGGTATGAGTTATGAGTTATGAGTTATGAGTTATGAGTTATGAGTTATGAGTTATGAGTTATGAGTTATGAGTTATGATGCTGTACTCATGGCTTTTTTATTAGAGTAGCCAAAAGCAGCGTGAGAAAAACTCATAACTCATAACTCATAACTCATAACTCACTTCCCCATCCACTCTTTAAACGCATCTACTTTTTCCCGGCTGATCAGGATGTCTTCGTTGTTCAGGGGGGCGTTCAGGATCACTTTCAGGCGGCTGTTGGAGTAGGCAGTAGCGTTTTTGATGGCATCGAGGGGAGTGATGTATTGCCGATTGATGCGAAAAAAAAGTTCAGGGTTCAGCAAATCTTCCAGTTGTTCAAGGGTATAGTCGATCACATATTTTCGGCCATTGCGATGGCGGAGCCAGACCACCTTGTTTTCTCCGAAAAAATACTCCACATCCCGGACGTCGATGCTGCTGAGGGTGTCGCCAATTTTTACCATAAAACGGTTTTTAAATCGATTGGGCCGGATGGTTTCCATCATGTTCCGAATCAGGTCGGCGTCCACAAGCGGCGCCCCGCGCAGGGTTCGTAGTTTGGAAAATGCCTGAGCGAGGTCTTCTTGCGATACAGGTTTCAGCAGGTAATCCACACTGTTGACTTTGAATGCTTTCAGTGCATAGGCATCGTATGCGGTTGTAAAGATGACCGGACAAGTCACTTTTACCTGTTCAAATATTTCAAAACTCAAGCCGTCAGCCAACTGTACATCGAAAAACGCCAGGTCGGGCATGGGATTGGCTTGTAGCCAGCCTATGGCCGCTTTTACCGAATCCAGCGTGGCCACTACCTCGATGGATGGATCCACCCGGGGAAGTTTCGACAGGAGGCCCCAGGCGGCCAGGTCTTCGTCTTCGATGATGATAACGCGCATGGGATGAATGATGAATGATGAATGATGAATGATGAATATTTTGGCCTATGAGGATAAATCATTTCTTTTTTCGCTTACCAAGACACGAATTGACCAGAACCGAGCAGATTGTTAATGTACAAATGCTGTAAAATTCATCATTCATCATTCATCATTCATTATTCATCATTCAAAACCGGGATTTTCACCGTAAAAAAGCCGTCATGGTCAGTAATCAGCACTGCTTTTTCACTCAACAACTGATATTGCGATTGAATATTGGCCAGCCCGACGCCGGTAGATTCCGGAAGGATGTTTTTGGGCGACAGGTTGTTGCGAACGACGATCCAGTCCTCGTTTTCAAGAAATACTTCAATATGCAGCGGATTGGATTTGGATATTTCGTTGTGTTTCAAAGCGTTCTCCACCAACATTTGCAAGGTGAGCGGCGCCAGGTGTCCACGGGTATTATCGGGGATGGAAATATTTGTCTGCAAGGCCGTTCCAAAACGAATATCCATCAAAAACAGATAGGATCGGAGGATAGACAATTCCTCTTTGATCGGCACAGTTTCCTTGCTGCGACTGTCCAGGATGTAGCGATATACATCGGATAGTTGGCGGATAAATTTTTCGGCCATATCTGCATCCCGATGCACCAGCGACGACAATACATTGAGGCTGTTGAACAAAAAATGCGGGTTGACCTGACTTTTCAGCGCCTCATAACGGGCCGCCACCTGTTCGCGCTTCAGGCGTTCGGCTTCGAGCAGGGTTTGTCGCCAGTTCAACAAAAAAGTGCGCCCGTGCAAAAACAGGGAAATGCAAAAAGTGATCAACAGCGTGGGAAGGAACTGTCGCAGTCGAAAACTCTTGAACAGCGACATGGCATCCCAGCCGATCTGATCGAATGTCCATGCCCAGATAATAAACCCAAACGCGATGGAAGTGTACACCACCGTGGTCAAAATGGAAACATAGAACCGCTGCACGGGCTTTTCCGTCCATTGAAGATGCTCGTCCAGAATGTCGCTCAGATAGGCATTGCCATACCAAAAAACAGCCGTACAAATACCATTCCGCCAAATCAGCGACAGCAGCAGGGGCCACCCGCCCGTGTGGTACAGGTCGACAGGATTACCAAAAATGAACAGGATGCTCACGCCTCCGACGATGCCGACCTGAAGGACATCCAGAATCCATTTTTTGACAACTGCCGCTTTCATGACTGCAATGTTAACCAATTTACTTCTTACTCACCTGTTCCAGAAAATAGGCATTGGTTTCTTTTCCCCAGAAAGGCATGAGTTCTGCTACCGATTGCTGCCCGTATAATGCTGCCGCTTTTTCAAAAAACGGTTTGGCACGATCGGCGCCACCGCCAAAGAATTCAGGCATATTCATCGTGTACATGCCTTGCAAAAACGGTGCGCGCGGATTTTGGGGGTTGAGTGCAGCGGCTTTGCCCAGTTCGGCAAAAACCTGCCCGCTCAGTTCCTGCCCTTTCACCATCGGATTTTCCGACACGCGCGCAATCAGGATATATGCCTGCATGACAGCCACTTCCGATTCGTTGGGCGCCAGCGCTTTGGCTTTGTCCAGACTCGCCTGAGCAGCATCAACGATTTCCAGGGCCTTGGCCGGATTTTCTTTCAACAGGTTGAAAGCAGCCGATAACTGGCTGAACGCAGCATAGTATGCCGGAAGCCATTCTTTGGGCTCTGCCGATGCAATGCGAGCAAAACTGTTGGCAGCCTCCAGTTGCCGATCGCTCGTTTTGGCGGAATCCAGTTGTGTGATGGCTTTTTTCATCGCACTGATGTATTTGGCATTTTGAGCGGAAAGGGAAGCACTGGTAAGGAGTAGGAGAAAGAGGAGGTTTTTCATAGTGATGAATGATGAATGATGAATGATGAATGATGAATGATGAATGATGAATGATGAATGATGAATGATGAATGATGAATGATGAATGATGAATGATGAATGATGAATGATTTTCCCCAAAGGTAGGAGGGCGGAGGAGGGAAGGGAAAAGCAGGTAACTGAAGTGCAGGATGGAGGGAGTGAAGTGTATGGAGGACTTGCTGGAAATAAAAAGGGAGACACTTTCTTACAAGTGCCTCCCCATGTCAATTGAAACAGCAGCGATTCAATTGTCATACCGTAAACATAAACTAGACGTATTTCTACTTAATCATCCCTAATATCTATTTTCAACAACATCTTGATTCTGTGGACGATGAGAACATCAAAGGTTCAGTCCTTACAATCATGGAGCATCTGTTTTGACCAGTCGTTTGGTAGACGCGCCCGATTCATCGGCCAGGCGAATCAATAGCAATCCGGCAGGCATTTCACCTAGTTCAAGTACGATCTGGGTGGCGCCCGACATCACTTTTTGCTGGAGCATCAACTGGCCCGCCAGGCTGTACACCTCCAGACGCACCTGACCACTCAGCGGCTCTTGCAGCAAAATGGTAGCGCGATCGGTGGCAGGGTTGGGCTGTATACTCCATGCTGCATCTGAAATGGGTTCATGTGTGCCCACTACCTGTACCAACTGGCATGCGGAAATGTCGGTGCAATTGCCCTGGGTGATAACTACCGAGTACTGGCCTGTTACGGTAGGCGTGAAACTGCTCCCTGTTTCGCCCGGTACCGGCACATTTCCGTTGCAATTGAACCACTGGAAGGTAGCACCCGTCGCTTGTGCGGTCAGTGTTCCGTCGGTGAGCGTAACCGTGTTATTCACGGTATTTACAGCAAGTGTCAATGTTACCAGGGTGTCGCAGCCGGTAGCAGAAGGCGCCAGGGCAGTGTATACGCCAGCCGTGCCCAGATTTTGTCCGTAGAATGAATAGGCTTCACCGGAGCAAATACTGGCTTCTCTTTGGGCCAGCACATTAGGCAATATCGACAGGGTGAGGTTGATGATGGAGTCGCAACCCGTCGAGGATGACAAGTGCGCCACATAACTGCCTGCTACTGTGATAGGAGTGCCGTAGAAATCGTACGACTCGCCGGGGCATACCGAGGCTTCCACATCGGTAGGTGGAATGGCAGGGAAAATATTCAGGAACAGGGTCACCACCGAATCGCAGCCATTGGCAGCCTCGCCCGGGAAGGTAAACGTGTAGGTTCCGCTTTCCGTCAATACCTCGCCATTGAACTCATACGAGGCGCCATTGCAAACCACGGCAGCCGTGGCGCTGAGTGCAGCAGGAAGTACGGTCAGGTGTACGGTTACAATGGAATCGCAACCATTGGCGCCTTCCAGTACAAACTCGTACACGCCTGTTTCTGTCAGTTCCTCGCCCTCAAATTCATACGCTTCGCCGGAGCAAATGCTGGCTTCCAGTGCGCTTTCATGTTCGGGCAATACCGTGAGGGTAAGCACTACAGTGGAGTCGCAACCGTTGCTGCCTGTAAAGACAGCGGTATAGGTGCCCGATTCATGCAACAATTCGCCATCGAATTCGAAAGGCTCGGAAGCACAAACCGTAGCCGATAGTTGGGTGGTCACCACCGGCCGCACAGTCAGATGTAATACTGCGGTAGAGTCGCAGCCATTCTGACTGGTCAGCAGGGCCGTGAACGTGCCGCTTTCCGAATAGGTTTCCCCATTGAACGTATAGGATTCGCCCGCGCAAATGCTGGCAGTGGTAACACTTTCCGAGGTCGGCAGTACGGTCAGCACCAGCGTAATGACGGAGTCGCAGCCGCCTGCTGAAGTAAACGTCATGGTGTATTCTCCTGATTCTGAAAGGGTTTCACCATTGAACTCGTAGGATTCACCGGCGCAAATACTTGCTTCCAGGGTCGATTCGAAACCGGGCACGAACGTCAGGTGCAGGATTGCCGTGGAATCGCAGCCATTTTCACCCGTGAGCGTTGCGGTATAGGTACCCGATTCTGTCAGTTCTTCCCCATTGAAAGCGTAAGTGGCGCCTTCGCAAAGGGTTAGTTCCTGCTCAGAAACAGACAGCGGCAACAGCGTAAGTTCGACCGTAACGACACTGTCGCAACCATTTTCCGCTGTAAATACAAACTCGTAACTGCCGCCAGCACTCAGGGTTTCACCATCGTATTCATACGTTTCGCCGGTACAGATCGAAACTGCCAAAGTGGTTTCCGCCACAGGCAATACCGTCAGGTGCAGCACCACAATCGAGTCGCAGCCGTTCGAACCGTCGAAACGGAATTCGTAAGTACCCGACTGATCGATGCTTTCGCCATTGTATTCGTATGGCTCGTTGGCGCAGGTTTCGGCTTCAATAGAGGTGCTGGCCAGCGGCAATACGTTCAGCGTAAGCACTACGACAGAGTCGCATCCATTTTCAGAAGTAAATACAAACTCATATTCGCCCGATTCGGTGAGGGTGTCGGATGCATAGTAAAATGGAATACCATCGCAAATCACGGCCTCTTCGTGCGTCGTTTGAACCGGTAATACTTCCAGAATCAGGAAAACAGTGCTGTCGCAGCCATTTTCGCTCACCAGTACATACTCGTATTCCCCGGTTTCCGTCAATTCATCGCCATCTATTTCATACGCTTCGCCAGCGCAGATAGAGGCGTGTATTTCCGTGCTGGAATTGGGTAGTACTGTTACCACGATGGTTACAATGGAATCGCAGCCGTTTTCCGCAGTAAAAGTGAACGGATAATTGCCTTCCGCGTCGAGGCTTTCGTCTTCATACTCAAAGGTGGCGCCTTCGCACAGTGTCACCTGTATTTCCGTTTGTGGAACGGGCAAAACCGTCAGGGTCAGCGTAACGGTGGAATCGCAGCCATTTTCGGCTTCCAGCACACGTACATAGGTGCCGCTTTCATCGAGTTCGGCGCCATTAAATTCATATATATCACCTGCACAAATGGTGGCACTCAGGCTGGTAGTCGGTGAAGGCAATACGTGCAGGGTGAGGGTAACGGTTGAGTCGCAGCCGTTTTCAGCCGTCAACACAAATCCATATTCCCCGGCTTCCGTCAGTTTTTCTCCTTCATATTCCAGTGTTTCGCCTGCACAAATGGTAAATTCCGCAGTTCCGCTGCTCACAGGCAACACATCCAGATGCAGTGTAATGATGGAATCGCAGCCGCCTGCGGCAACAAGCGGAAGAGTGTAGTCGCCTGCTTCTTCTATGGTTTGCTCTCCCAACTGGTAGGATTCGCCCGCACAAATGGTAGCGTCGATGTTTACTTCAAAGATATCTGCTACCGTCAGGTCCAGCACCACCAGCGAATCGCAGCCACTGGCTGCTTCCAGTTGGGCGATGTAAATGCCGGCTTCCGTCAGGGTAGTATCCTGGAAATGGTATTCTGACCCGGTGCAGATGCCTACTTCGAGGTGCGTTTCGGGTATGGGCAGCACCGTGAGGCGCAGCGTTACGGTGGAATCGCAGCCGCCGAGCGCCGTGAGCGAATCTACATAAATACCGGAAAGCCCTACGATAGTGTCTCCAAAAGTGTAGGTTTCACCTGCACAAATAGTGGCAGACTGCTGGATGTTAAAAAACTCAACAACTGATAACTGGAGGGTAACCGTAGAATCACAGCCGTTTTCGGCCTCATACACAGCATGGTACTCGCCACTTTCTGTAAGATCATCATCATTGAAATGGTAGGAAGAACCTGCACAAATAGCCGCCGAAATGGAGGTGGCAGGGCTGTTCAGTACATTCAGGTGGAGTACTACAGTAGAATCACAGCCGTTTTCAGCAGCCAGCACCTTCTCATAGGTTCCGCTTTCTTCCAGTAGTTCTCCATGAAAAGGATAGGCATCACCCGAACAAATCGTGATATTGAGTGTGCTTTCAAAAATTGGCAAAACTTCCAGAAGGAGCGTTACAGTCGAATCCTGATCGTCAGAACCGGTAAAAACCGCTGTGTAAGTACCTGCTTCCTGCAGGGATTCTCCATTAAAAACAAAAGATTCGTTGGCACAAATAGTGGCCGAAATAGTGGAATCAGACACCACACTTCGGTTCACGTACCCAAGCACACCAGGCGAATAAGCCTGCGCACCAAAGCAGGTACACAACAGAAGCAGGAGTAGTAGCCAGGACCTGATCAGACCTTTTTGGGTTGAATCTGTGGACCGAGGAGCGGGCAACAAAGGCGTAATTTGTTGGATCATAATTGATTAGCATTTAAACAAAAATTAAAATGCAAAAATGATCCGAGCCGGGTTGGGGTGAATTAAACAGGCATTAAAATAAAATTAAAAAGTCCCGAGATTAAAGTCCTGAGTCGTATGTCCTGAGTCCGTAGAGTACACCGCATAATCATAGCATCTCTAACCGTGAATGCCGAAAGTACCAAGGTGTACTCTACGGACTCAGGACTCAGGACTTACGACTCAGGACTTTAATTGAAGTGAAACAGAAAACGAACTGCCATTGCCCAAAGTAGAGCGCAGCGCAATATGTCCGTTGTGCAGTTGAATAATGCGCCGGCAGAGCGAAAGGCCGATTCCATGGCCTTTGATGGTAGACTGTACATTGCTGCTGCGGAAAAAAGGATTGAAAATCAATTCCTGTTCTTCTTCCGGGATGCCAATGCCTCGGTCGCTAAAAATCACCTCGATGGAATTTGGGAGCGAAGCCAGGCGAATCCGGACGGCGTGGTCGGGCGAGAACTTGCAGGCATTGTCCATCAGGTTAAGAAACGCTGTTTTCAGCAGTTGTTCGTTGCCCGGAACGGTGAGTTGCGATTCATCTTCGGGAAAAGTATCGTATTCGAGCAGGAAACGATAATCGGGATGCGATTTGCTCAGTTCGTTCTGGGCCAGAAACAGCACTTCGTCCACGCGAACGGGCTGAAACTGAAAACGTTGTTTGTCGATACCCGACTGGGCCAGGGTAAGCAATCCATTGGTCAGTTCTACGAGTGTTTGGGTATCGTCGAGCATCGATTGGAGCGCTTGCCGGTATTCTGCGGGAGTACGTTCTTTACCGAGGATGAGTTGCAACTGGCTGGTGATGGCGGCCAGCGGATTGCGCATTTCGTGGGAAGCGTTGCTCACGAATTGCTGCTGCACCTCGAAAGCCGATTCGAGCCTGTGCAGCATATCGTTGAAATTCATAGCCAATTGCGCAATTTCGTCGTGCCGGTTGCCTTCGTCGATGCGCTGGCTAAGGTTGCCGGCACTGATGTTCGACACCTCTGAATTGATGCGCGCCAGCGGCTGCAATACCTGTCCGGCAAAGGCGGCGCCAGCCAGAATGATGATCAGGATTCCCACCAGCAATCCCGCAATGAGCACATTGCGCAGGTTCTGGAGTTTGCTGCGACCAAAACGGTCATACGCAGAGGAAATGACCACAAAATCGCCCTGCGATCCTTTGTACACAATTCCCACATTTTCGGTATCGTTGACGGTGTATTCCACTTTTTGCTTGCTTCGAATACTTGCAAGAAGGTCGAGGGAGTAGGGTACATCCAGGTCATCGAGACTGCTGTAAATCAATTTGTTATCCGGATTGAAAATCAGCACCCGTTCCTGATACATGGCGTGTATCGAGTTGCGGTCGATGATACGCAGCATGTTCTCGTCTACTTCCCGCACTGTTACAAACAGCCTGGCCGTCGTCAGCGCTCTGCTTTCCAGCCTGGCATAAAACTCTTCTCTGCGATAATTTTCCGATGAAAAATACACCGACAGCGAGAAAGCCAGCAGGATAGTGGCTACGATGGCTGTAAATAGCAGGGTGAGTTTGGTGCGAATGTTCATACCGGCAACACAGTGAGGTAGTATCCCATGCCTTGTTTGGTATGGATCAGTTTGGGCTCGAAATTCCGGTCAATTTTTTTACGCAAAAAATTGATGTACACGTCCACCACATTGGTACCGGTGTCAAAATTTACATCCCATACGTTTTCCACAATTTCGTGTCGGGAAGCGATGCGCCCGTTGCGGCGAACGAGGTATTCCAGCAGGCTGAATTCCTTGGCAGTCAGTGTAATAGGCACGCCGTTGCGGGTCACGGTCTTGTATCCTGTGTTCAGTTCCAGGTCGGCTACCCGCAACAATTCTCCTGCAGGTTCCTTGTCGTCCTCGGCGGCGGCGACATTTCTTTTCAGCAGGGTGCGCATGCGTACCAGCAATTCGCGCAAGTCGAATGGTTTTACCAGGTAATCGTCGGCGCCGGCATCAAATCCGGTCAGTTTTTGCTCCACGCTGCCCAGGGCTGTTACCAGAATAATGGGCAGACGCGGATGCAGTGTGCGTATCTGACGACATACATCATAACCGTTGATAAAAGGCAGGTTCAGGTCGAGCAGCATGATATCGTAGACGTTGTTTTGGGCCATATGCCGTCCCACGGCGCCGTCGGGCGCCATTTCTACGCTAAAGTCGTTTTCCTCCAGCCATGTTTTGACGGAGGCAGCCACTTTAGGTTCGTCTTCGATCAGTAATACCCTGATTTTATTCATACACGTGAATTGCGAAACGGGGCAATTCGCACCTGCGAAGATCGAACCTGTATTCAAATTGCCCAATAGTGCGCTGTGATTTATTCAAGTTTGAAACTGGAAGCGCCCAAAAGCCCCGATTCGCAGTAAATAGCCGCTACATATGCGCCTGCACGCAGCCGCTCGTCGAGGGTATAGGTAAAAGAGAGGCGTTGGGTTTCAGCCAGCATCACCTGTTTGGTTTGCTGATAGGTGATGGAAACAGGCCCGGTTGGCGCCTGCACGCTGGTTTTCATCGGGTTGTCTGAAAACACGGGCCGCCCTTTATCGTCGGTAACCACGAGGAAAAGTTGTTGCGGGCCGCGGTAAGGTACGGGCACATTGGCCAGGTCGAAACTGATAAATATTTCCCGGGCTTTTTTTGCCCGCACGGTCAGTTTGTCATTTTTACGGGCCAATTGCACGCGGAAAGAGGTGGCTTTGAACAGGGCGCTTTGCGTTTTGCGAATTTGTTCTTCGAGTTGTTTCGACAAGTCCTGCATCCGGTCGTTGAGGGCGGTGTTTTCGCCGCGCAACTGCTCGTTTTCACCCGTCAATGTGCGATTGGCTTCGCGAAGTTGTTCGTTTTCGCTGCGCAGCGTGGCAATGATGGTTTCATATTCTATTTTGATGCGACGCAAATCCTCCACTTGTTGGCGCAGCGCCTGCTGGTCGCGGCGCTTTTGGGATTTGAGTTGGCGGATGGTCGCTTCTTTTTGATGAATCAGTTCGGCGCTGCTGGATTCTTTGCCGCGCAGGTCTTCATTCTCCTGCCTGACATTGAGATAGGATGTCGTCAGGCTGTCTAGTTGGCGCTCGATGAGGGACTTTTCCAGTTCCAGCGACTGTAAATTGGCAGTCTGTCGATTGCGTTCTATTTCAGCGTTTTCTGATTTTCGCCAGTAAAAAAATGCAAGCGCGGAAGCCAGCAGGATCAGAAGAATGGAAGCGGTCGTAAAAATGCGGGTGTTTCGCTGATCGGTCATGTGGTAAAGAAGATTTGAAAGTAAAAATTATACTTGCAAATCTTTCGGTGGAATGCCGGCGTACCCATTAAACGGCTATTAAAAGTAAATTAAAATCACTCCACGTCATTCTTGGTGGTATTGCGCTGGCTGTAATGCTGCCCGAAATTGATGAACAGACCTACAAACAGGAAATTTTTTGCCGGGGGCGTAATGGCGCGCGATTCGAAACGCCCGTCGGGGCCCGGCGCAGTATCGAACTGATAACCATATATCTGCTTGAATCCCAATATGTTGGTGGCCGATGCGTACAAGATGGTAAAATGCCCGGCAATATTCGTCAGGTAACTGGCATTCACGCTCAGGTCGTGGAAGTTGCGGGTACGGCCGCCATTAAAAACCGACGTATTCGGGTCGTTGTAGGGCCTGCCTGATTGAAAGGAATACGTAGCGCCGAAAAGCATGTTAAGGTTTGAAAACCAGTGTTTGTACACCAGCGCTGCATTGTGCCGGGCTGCAAACACAGGCACGGCTTTCTCCGGAAAATCGCGGTAATCGCGCCGGGTATCCAGGAAGGAATACGACAGCCAGTAATCGCCATTGCGGATAGTTTTCTGATCGCGGAAAAATACGTCGACCCCGCGGGCATAGCCGCTTCCCTGGTTGTTGGACAGGTAGGTTGCCGGGTCGGTTTTTACCAGATGTTCGTAGGTTTTGAAATAGGCTTCCACCCGCATAGTAAACCCGTGGCGGATACGCTGGTAGTTGACCATGTAATGTGTAGCCCGTTCGAATTGCAGATCAGTATTGCGGCGCAACAGGTCGTATTCCGGGTTTTGGTAAAATTGACCGAGTGCCATGGCCACCTGTTCGTTTTCGCCCAGCAACCAGGCTGCCGACACGCGTGGGGCAAGGTTGGCTTTTCCGATCAAGCCGGAGTATTCTGCCCGAACACCTGTCCGAGCCACTATTTTTTTGGTGATAAACGCCTCCGATTCGACAAAAACAGCGCCGTAGTGCTCCTTGCGATCCACCTGAAACTCCGTCTGGTTGGTATCCCGGAAATACTCCTTGTAGTTGCCATGCAAATATTCGCCGCCGCATTTCAGTCGAAAATCCCTGCCAAATGGCCTGCTCAGTGTAAAACGACCCTGCAGGGATTGTTGCGTTTTGTTCTGGGCCAGATCACTCAGAATCGAATCGCGGTTCCACGTATATGCCAATCCTGCAAAAAACGTCCATTGGTCTATTTGTCCCCGATAGGAAGTGTTGAGATAAAGGTTGTCGGCGAGCAACGACAAGGGGTTGGTTCTGGTCGGCTGAAAAGGATCGGGATAGTTCATGCGCATCAGCGAATGGTTGGCAGAACCATACACCTTGAACATACCTTCCTTGCGGGTACGGTGCCGCAGGATGGTTTCTGCACCTGTGGCCTGCGGCGCTCGTATCCAGTCGATACTTTGCGGGATCAGGGCAAAATAAGGCGCCAGGTTGCTGTAGCCGGCCCCTACGGCCGCCGAGGTGTTCTTCCAGCGATGGGTATGCGACACATTGGCGCCGATGCTCATGAGGGATAGCCCGGTGGTGGTTTGTGGGGCCAGGTCTTCCGTTTGCAACAGCAGCGCAGAAGAAAGCGCCTGACCGTATTCGGCAGAATAGCCGCCGGTGGAAAACAGGGTGCCTTTGAACAGGAACGGAGAGAAGCGGTTGCGCGCGGGTACATTGGGCACCGAACTGCTATACGGATTTTGCACAAACATGCCGTCGATGAAGGTGCGGGTTTCGTAAGCAGCGCCGCCGCGTACCAGAATTTGGCCCGACTCTCCATTGCGCGTTGCGCCGGGCAGGGTGTTGATGGCGCCAGCAATATCGGCTGTCGCACTGGCTGTCATGGCGATGTCGACCGAAGTGAGCACTACGGCGCGTTTCCGGTCGCTGGCGGCTTCAAATGAGCCGGCCGAAATGACCACTTCCTGCAAGGCAGAAGCATTTTCTTTTAACCTTGGCGCCAGCACCAGATCGGCGCCGCTGAGTTGTACCGTTTGCCGCAAAGTATCGCAGCCGAGGTAAATAACGAGCAATTGCTGTGGGCCGCTTTCGTCGCTGCGAAATTTGAAAAAACCGTTGACATCGGTCGTGGCGCCATCATAAGTGCCTTCCAGCAATACATTGGCGCCGATGACGGTATCGCCACGGGTAGTAAGTACAGTTCCCGATAAAGTAGTCTGGGCAGTCAGAAAACCCGTAAATAGCAAGCACCCCAGAAGAAAGGAAGAACAAATTTTCATAGCAGAATAAAATGTATCAGAATAGGCCAAAGGTGCTGCCTTGTTTGCTGCAGGGGAAATAATGCTGACCGAAGTGCAGATTTGCTGGAGTGAAATGTGAAGAATAGAAAAAAAAGTTATATTTGCGAGGGCTGCGCAGGCAGTTTGCTCCTTTCAACTTCATTTATTTACTCGCTCGCTTATGAAATCTTTCTTCCTTCTGCTGCTCTTCGGAGCCTTTTTTTCCCGTACCCTTTCTGCCACCACCATCGTGCCTTTTGCCCATTTGGGAGAGGCTACTTTTTATTCCGACGCAGTCGTTCTGGCGCGTGCGGTACATGAGCAGGACAGCCGAACAAGCGGCGGCATGACATTCAGAGATGTTACTTTTCAGGTAAAAACCCTGGTAAAAGGTACTTTTCAACCAGGCGAAGAATTTGTGCTGCGCCCGGAATCCTGGTTTACAGAGGATTTTGCGATGGATGTTGCCGGCGATTTTGCTCCGGAAATTGGCAAGACCTACCTGCTTTGGCTTACTCCCCATCAGGGCATTTGGCGCGCCCAGATGCTGTCGTGGTATGTTTTTGAAGAACGCAACACACCTGATGGAACGTTATTGGTACCATTTTCAGGAAATGGTATGGAAACAGCCGCGCGCCCGGACGGCATTGTGCCCGAACCGCTTGACATATACGATCGCGATGAACTGATACAGGCACTCCGGCATTCCCTGTCAGGCGCCTGGACAGCGCCATTGAAGAGCAATACTCCGGCAGGTATGCTGGAAGAACGCACTGCTCCGGATTTCTGCGATTTTTCTCTGGGGACTTCTACCTACCTGTGTCGGTGGCAAAACCCGGCCCTGAATGTTTACTATGCACAAACAGGCGCTCCTGCCGGCTTTGGTACTTCGCTCGACAATATTTTGATCACGATGAAGGCTTCCTATACGGCCATTTTGCCGTCTAATCAGGGGCAGGTATCTTTCACTTCCGATTGTGTGGGGGGCGCTGCCACATCGTCGAGCAGTAATTTTCTTACGTTTTGCAATACAGCGCTTTCCGGCACCTCTTCGGCACTGATTATTTTTGACGACCCTTGCAGCGAGATTACCGATTTGTCGGGCTGTAGCGGCGTGCTGGCCCGGGGCGGCAGTTTTGCTTATACCAGTACACATACGTTCAAAAGTGAATCGTGGCGCGACGCCGGTTATGGCTTTGTAATTGTCAACAACGGTGTTACGACCTGTTACCCGTCTACCAGCCTTTATGAGATACTCATCACCCATGAACTGACCCACGTATATCGCCTGGATCATATCAGTACCAGTGCACCGGGCGCGCCAGGGCAAAACATGAACCCCAACTGCTGCAACCCGATCAACACGCTCGACGTGAGTTGTATGAATTATTCCTACGACATAGCGCTGCCAGTGGAATTGATACAATTTGATGTTCAGAAAACTGCCCGGCAGGAAGCGCTGGTGTCATGGACAGTGGGAATGGCCACCGGAAGCGGCCATTTTGTGCTGGAGCATTCGCCCGACGGCAGGCATTTTTCCGAACTCGCCACCATGCCCATCGGGAATGGCCATTTCGAATGGCTGGATCATCATCCCTTAGCCGGACTGAATTATTACAGGCTTCTGCAAAAAGATGCTGACGGCAGCATCCATTACCTTGGTTGGCGCAGCCTGCGCTTTGAACAGGATTTGTCGCTGAAAATTCTTCCCAATCCGGTGTCGCACACAGAAGCAGGTATGCTCGAATTGACCTGCCCCTTGGGCGCCGAAGTACAGGTGGAAATCATTCGTGCCGACGGGGTAGTGGTATCGAAAGAGACGCTGGCCAACACGCTGGAAATGCAGCGCCTGCCGCTGGATGCCTCGCTCCAGCCGGGTTTGTACCACGTCGTGGCAAGTATGGGCAAACAGGTGGTATCCAGTGTTTTTGTAAAAAACTGAGTTCGGGAAAACTTAAAAAACGGATTCAACGTATTTCTTGTACAACATGGTTCGTTGCTGTGCTTAGGCGACCCATACCTCTATTGTTGATACTCATTAGAAATAATCCTCAGATGCCGACGTTCAACCCATTTGCATATTTCAAAAACAGTTTAATCATGACAAGAACATTTTCCGCCCTTTTGCTCCTTTTGGGCATGTCCAGTGCCCTGAACGCCACCGATTTTTATGTTTCACCAACAGGTAACAATGCGCTGGATGGAACATCCGAAGCCAATGCCTGGGCTACTATCCAACATGCATGCGAAAACGCTACCCCCGGCAGTACCGTGTATATTAAAGGAGGAACGTACCACGAAGAGTTAACTATGAGTGTCAGCGGTACGGAAATGAATTACATCACCTTCCGCCCGTTTGAAAACGATGAAGTGATTGTAGATGGAACAGAAGATATGGTATCACCAACCATATTGTTGAAGATTCAGGATCGAAGTTATATCCGCATCGAAGGATTAAATTTCAGGGACGCAAGTGGCGAGGGTGCCACTGGGATATATATTACCGGCGCTTCTAATCATATCGACATTGTAAATAATGAAGTTTCCAATATCATTGGCGAATTTGCGGTAGGAGTGCTCGTAAACGGAACTGCCGGGAATGTTAACATTGAAGGAAATGACATTCACGATGTACACTTTTCATCTGTGCCTGTGGGTATCGGCGACCCTTTGCTAAATGCCAACCCCTTGTTAGTGGTCGGCGATGACCCATACACTCCAGACCCTGACCCAATGAATCCCCCCACCGACCCCTCCTTTCCGGTTTCGGACATCACCATTGACGACAACACCATCCACGATTGCCGTACAGGCTATAGCGAGGGGCTCACGCTTACCGGGAATGTCGATGGCTTTTCGGTGACGAACAATATTTTGTATAACCTGTCGAATATTGGTATCGATATCGCAGGTGGGTATGTGTACGACCCAATGACTCCCGTTGATCCTGAACAGAATTTTGCCCGAAACGGTCTCGTTGCACACAATTTTGTATCCAACTGGAATCCTCCCATCACGGGTCTCGACGTAGCAGCAGGCATCTATGTCGACGGTGGCCGCGATAATGTAATTGAGCACAACAAAGTGACCAACTACGGCCGTGGTTATGAAATCGGATGCGAGGTGAAAAATTGGACGACCTCCGGAATCATCCTCCGCAACAACATCGCCTATGGCAACCGGCAGGCAGGCATCGGTATCGGGGGATACAATTACCCGGCTACGACCGGCAAAGTGACCGACTGTCAGGTGCTGAACAATACTTGCTACCACAATTCGCAGGCCGGCGTTTTTGTGGAAGGCGAACTGGTGATCGATTACACGGAAAACTGTGCGATCAAAAACAATATTTTTTATGCTAAAAATGTATTGGATCGCCTGCTGGTTGCTCAACTCAATTCCAATAATGCACAATCTGTAGGATTAATACTTGATTACAACCTGTACAATGCAGATCCTTTTACAATTGGTGGCAATCTTGCACTGAGTGTTCAATGGTATAACCAAATACTGACCAATATTACTTTTCAGCAGTATGTGACTACAACAATGTCGCAGGAAGCGCACTCCATTTACGCTGATCCCAAATTCATTGATGCTTCTATCCAGGATTTTCACTTAGGTGCATTGTCTCCCGCTTTCGACAAAGGAGACCCAACCTACATGCCCATGATAGATGTTTTGGACATGGATGATGAACTGCGCGTGCTTTGGACTAAGGTCGACATCGGCGCCGACGAAGCCGCAGTAAACCTCCCCGTCGAATACTCCAAAGCCCTCTATGGCCGCGCCGTACAAACCGGCATCGACCTGCGCTGGGCCACTGCCAACGAACACAATGCCGCCCGTTTTGACATAGAGCGAAGCCCCGATGGCGCCTCGTTTGAAAAAATCGGCGCCGTAGCGGCAAAAGGCAACTCTTCGGCTCCCACCGACTACTATTTTCAGGATAAACACCCGCTCAGAGGTATCAACTACTATCGCCTGAAACAGGTCGACCTCGATGGCCGCGCCAACTACAGCCAGGTGGTGCAGGTGAACTGGGAGGCATCGCTTACCGGCATTTACCCCAACCCGACTACCGGCGCGGTGCAGATCAGCAGTGCAGCGCCCTGGGAAAAAGTGCTCCTGAAAAACCACCTCGGACAATTGGTAAAAACGCTGCTGCCCGGACAGGAAACCACCCTGCAAGGGCTTGAAAACGGCATGTACCAACTGGAAGTATATGAAAAAGAAGGAGGCGTGCCACAGGTGTTCAAGGTGGTGAAGCAATAAACACTGCAACACGGATTGCGCGGATTAAATGCGGATTACACGGAAGGCATTCCGATAGGGGCTGATTTCTGCAACACGGAGAAACACGGATTGCACGGAGAAGACGGATTTACACGGATAGCATTCCTGTTAAAGGAACTATCTCTTCATCGGAATGCCATCCGTGTAAATCTGCAACACGGATTACACAGAAGTTGCGGATTTCACGGATAGTATTCCTGTTAAAGGAACTATCTCTTCATCGGAATGCTATCCGTGAAATCCGCATTCAATCCGTGTAATCCGTGTTTCAGAGGAGCCGCCCAATATGCAGCCCAAACATCATATCCGGTGTTGCATAGTAGTCTTCGTTCAGGGTAAAATCAAAAAAACCACGCTGCCTTACCCGTACGGCATCCGGTGGCGCCGCTCCTGGATAATTTTGTATCCAGCGCACGCCAAATCCCAAAAAGGGCTCGATGAGCCAACGTTTGTTCTTGCCCCAAAAATGAATGCCGCCAAACTGTACGGAAACACCGCCGGATATCTGGCGACGCCTGAGCAACAGCCATTCTTCATATTGCCCGCCTTGCCGCGTTGTACGATAATAGCGCCGATTGTATATGTCGCTGAATTTCAGCACAATACCCACATATCGGCGATCCAGTACATATGGCCGCAGGTAGTATTTAAAAATCGGCCTCAGTTTGTATCCAAGAAATGTTTCTCCGGTATACTGCGAAAAAATACTCGAATGAAATACGAAAGCAGCCCCTGCATCGAGCCCCCAGCGCCTACCGAGCGGGATGTCTGACTGCAGGGTGAGCGACTGCTGAACAATGTTGATCAACCCTGTTGGGGCGATTTTCAGGGAATAGGGCATGTGTCGCCTGTCGGAACTGTCGGGATTCGACTGTGCATGCAAATACAGGGGCAACACGGCCCAAAACAGGAGGGCGAAACGCATTTATTTGGGAATTTGTCCGAGTTTTTTGAGGTGTACGACATCTTCCAGGTCAAAAATCTGGAAATCCGTTTTGGACGAAACGATCATGCGCGCGCCATCCACAATCAGGTCGTACGGATCGACGATGTCTACCGCCCATGCTGTTTCTTTCACATCCAGCGGATTGCTGATATCGAAAATGCGGAGTTGGTCGCTGCCTTCATCACAGATGAACAGGTAGTTGTCCTTGTACCCAAGCCCGTTGGGGATATTCATAGGGTAAACGCCGACGGATACGGGCGCCGATTTGTCGCTGATATCGTACACCACCAGCGCGCTTTGCGCGGCCACTCTTCCGCAAGCATTTCTGATAATTTTCAGGGTAGAATAGGCATAATCGCCTTTCACAACGACCGGATCGCAGCCTGTGAATCCGATATCACTGAGCCGATCGCTTTTTGCCTGGATTTGCGGCGCTGCCGGGTTGTCGATGTTCAAAATATACAACGCCGTATTGGAGCCCAGAAAAATGGTATGATCGTAAATAGTGATGGTCTCTAGGCCATAATCCGTTGCCAGGCGATGCAATAGTGTCGGCTGATCTTTTTGCGTGATGTCGTAAGTCTGTACTTCATTCTGGTTGAGAACGTACATGAAGTGGTCGTACACAGCAAAGCGTGTGATGGAGCCGGATTGGCCCTGATTCGACACGGATTCGGCGTCTTTGGAACAGGATGCCAGCAACAGGACAAGGACGGTGGTAAGTACAAAATATCGGCGCATGGTGGTGTTTTTTTGAAGTTTTTTAATTCAGGGTGACACATTTGGCATTGCTCAGTTCTGCATCTTCCCAGCCGATAACGGCGCCTTTTGATTCGTCGACGCACTCGAAATACCCGTCATACAACGGCGGGAACAGCGACGGACTAAGCACATTTCGTACCCGTGAGGATTCATGTACCTGAAACAGGTTGCTGATGTCGACCACAACAATATCTTTCCAACTATCGGCATAAATATAGTGGTCGCTCAGGGTAAAATCGGTGATGGCCGGGATTTTGATAAACGTCAGGTTGACCGTCTGGATAGAATCTTTGAGACTGAAAACGTGAATGCCCTTGTACTGTTCGAGCATAAACAGCAGGGTGTCGCGCAGGAAAATGGTGCCAGAAGCGACAATGGTTTGCGGCGCCTCGCTGCCAATATCGGCCAATTGGTCGGCTGGCAGGTACACGGGTTTTTTACCCGGCCCGTCGTACAAATCCAGTTCCCTCTTGTCGCAGGCGTACAGGGACATTACCATCAAAGCAAGGGAAAGCAAGGGTTTTATCATTGGGAAGAAATACGTCGTTTTCAGTGAAGACGCAGCGAAAGCCGCCGGAGTTGGGCAGGAGTTGACATTTTGAAAAGGCTCAAGCAAATACTGCTATTTGCCGATGCCAAAGATATTCGGGTTGCCGGAAAGGCAAAAAAAAATCCCGAACTTTTCGCAGTGGAAAAATTCGGGAACATACCGGCAGGAGCGTATCTCCGTATCCGGAATTATTTATCAGACTTCAGGTCTTCCGATACTTTATCAAGTTTCATGGCAATGCTGTTTTTGAAATCAGCCCAGCCGTCTTTCATATCATCGTTTACCTTTTGCATGTCGGCGCGAAGTTCGTCGCGTTCGGCAGCGAGGCGTTTGCGCCGCTCTTCCCAGCGTGCTTTTTCCTTGGCACTTGCTTTGGCCATTTTACTGTCGATTTTGGCAATTTCAGCGTCCAGGTCATCGGCAGCCTTGTCGATTTTCATGGCCACGCTGTCGCGCTCGGCGCGCATGGCTGCCATGGCTGCCTGGGAAGCATCTTTCATGTCTTCTTTGGCTTCTGCGGCTTTTTCTTTGGCTTCCTGCATGGCCTCATTGGCGGCGTCCTTTTTTTCGGAAGGGGTGTTGTTGCAGGAAGTGAGCGCCAGTGCGCCCAGGGCTATGGTCAGGAATCCTGCAATAAGGAATTGCTTTTTCATGGTTTTTAATGTGTGTGGTGATGTATGGATTTGGGAAAAATGGCAAGGGCAACGCCACCTGGTGGCAACCATCGGGAGCGCTGCCCTGCAAGGTTTAGGGGGGATTTCAAATTGGGTTAAACGTCGATACGTCTGCGGCCACTTACAAGGCTCACTACGAAGACGATGAGGGCAACGAAGAACAGGATTTTAGCCAGGTATGCTGCGCTGCCTGCGAGACCGCCGAAGCCGAGTACGGCTGCGATCAGGGCTATAACGAAAAAGGTGACGGACCATCTTAACATGATAACAAGATTTTTATGGTAGGAGAAAGGGTGAATGTGTTGTGCGGTTTTTCAGGGGCGGATTTATTTCAGGGCCCGGCGGCCTGGTACAACAGCGTTGTGCGTAAGGTGTGCCGGAGGGTTGGGATGGCGGAAGTATGAAAAGTCGGCATGGTTTCGAATGTTTTTGAATGCGGTATGCTATGGATATAAAAAAGGCAGGCCACTGGGCGGTGCCTGCCATGGTGGGGAATTAATTGCGCAGATAGGTGGGAAATTGGTGATTGTTGGGGTGGGGGTTTTTCGTTTTTACGTGTTATTACGAAAACACAGGGCGTTGCCCTGCGCTATTGAATACGCCCTTTCAGGGCTGGCGGTGGTGAATGAACATACATTATACACAGGGCGTTGCCCTGCGCTATTGAATACGCCCTTTCAGGGCTAGCGGTGGTGAATGAACATACATTATACACAGGGCGTTGCCCTGCGCTATTGAATACGCCCTTTCAGGGCTAGCGGTGGTGAATGAACATACATTATACACAGGGCGTTGCCCTGCGCTATTGGATACGCCCTTTCAGGGCTGGCAGTGGTGAATGAACATACATTATACACAGGGCGTTGCCCTGCGCTAATGGATACGCCCTTTCAGGGCTGGCGGTGGTGAATGAACACACATTATACACAGGGCGTTGCCCTGCGCTATTGAATACGCCCTTTCAGGGCTGGCAGTGGTGATTGTGGGTAAACTGGTGTAATCGGAATCGGTTCTCACTCTCTCACATCTCTCACCACTCTCACTCTCTCACCACTCTCACCCTCTCACTTCTCACCCTCTCACTTCTCACCTCTCACTTCTATCCTGAACTCCGTCCACCCCGTTTTTTTCGTTTCCAGGCTGAACGTGTAGCCGTGAGCGGTCAATATTTCGCGGGCCAGGGTGAGGCCGATGCCTTGGCCGCCGTTTTTGCTGCTGAAAAAGGGAGAGAAAATTTTGTCTTTCAGCGCCTCCGGAATGCCCGTGCCATTGTCGGCAATGATGATTTGAAGCGGCTTTCTGGTAGTTTGAATGCTTACCATGCCGTTTCCACTGGCCGCTTCAATGGCATTTTTTATCAGGTTGATGAATACCTGTTCGAGTTGCCCGGCGTCGGCCGATATTAGAAGTGGCCCTTCTGCAAAAGCGCATTGCAGGGAAACACCCACCGTGCGTGCTTTGTAATCCATCAACTGCACCACTTTTCCCAGCAATGCATGTACGTCGATCAGTTCCAGGCGCGGCTCGGGCAGCCGGATCACGTCGGCAAAATTGCGCATAAAAGCACCCAAGTGCTCGTTGCGTTCGATGGCTACCCGAAGCGCATGGGCAATATCGGAATCGGGCTTTTGCAAGGCCAGGGTAGTGTCGAGTATGGAATTGACGGCGCCGGTGGAGTTGTTTACCTCATGCGCCATCATGCGGATGACTTTACCATAGGAGCGTTTTTCGGCTTCCAGAATTTCCACCGTCAGTTCTTCCAGCATAACGAACGTGCAAGGGAACCCACGGTCTACAAACTGCGCCTTGCGCACTTTCAGGGTTTGAGAACCGGAGAGGCGGAGGATTTGCGAAGCGCCCGTTTTCATTTCCAGGATGGCTATAAAAATCGGATGCGGAAGTCCTGTCAGTGGCTTTCCAATGGTTTCTATTTCTGTGAAACCCGTAATTTCCAGGGCTCGCGGGTTGATGGATGCAATGTGCCCGTCGTAATCGAGCAGAATAATGCCCGTAGGAGAAGTTTGTACCAGTTTTTGCAGAAAAAAATGTTGCTCCTGTTGCAGCGTGCGTTCATGGCGGAGGCTATCCATCATCTGGTTGTACACCTCGATGAGTTGATCGGTTTCAAATTTGCCGGTTTTGACAAATTTGACGTTGAAATCGCGATCCCGAATGGCATCTAGTCCGCGCAAGAGCAGTTCGACCGGCCGAATGAGATCCTTGAACAAGGACCAGCAAAGGGCGATAGACACCAGAATCAGCAATTCCGAAACGAGGAACCACAGTTTGTTTTCCTGAAAAATATAGAACGACAGCCCGATGGCGACGGCATGGATGACGACGATAAAACCAATGAATTTAGTGCGAAGTTTCATGATTCCTCGTCGCTGTAAGGGATGCGGTATTTATCGAGTCGGCGATACAAGGCGCCTCGGGTGAGGCCGAGCGAGCGTGCCACGCGTGCCACTTTCCCTTTGTGAAATGCCATGGCGCGCTCGATCATCCGGATTTCCATTTCCTCCAGTGTCATGGCGCCCACTTCAGGCAAAGCACCACTGGTTTTTGTGCTCGAAGGCTGGTATTGCCGCTGAAAATCGTCGAGCGAAAGCACATCGCCGGGCGTAATGAGGACAGTCCGTTCCACCAGGTTTTTCAACTGCCGGATATTACCAGGCAAAGGGAGTTGGCGGAGCCATTGCATGGCGCTGCGCTCTACGCGTAGTGGCCGGGCGTACAATTCGCTCAGGTTCTGAATAAAATAATCGACCAGCAGCGGAATATCGCCCGGGCGTTCGCGCAGACTGGGCAGCCGCAGGGCGATGAGGTTGATCCGGTAAAGCAGGTCTTCGCGGAATGTCCCTTTGTTTACCATCTCCTCGAGGTTGCGGTTGGTGGCAGCGATGACGCGTACATCCACCGTGCGGGTGCGGCTGCTGCCCAGCACCTCGTAGGTGCGATCTTGCAGTACGCGCAACAGTTTTACCTGACTGGCCAGTTCGAGGTCGCCGATTTCATCCAGAAAAATGGTGCCTTTCCCGGCCATTTCAAAACGCCCCGTGCGGTCGGTGCGCGCATCGGTAAATGCTCCGCGTACGTGGCCAAACATTTCCGATTCGAAGAGGCTGCTGGAAATACCGCCGAGGTTTACTTTTACAAATGCTTGCCGGCTGCGGCGGCTGTTCTGGTGTATGGCTTCTGCGATGAGTTCCTTGCCGGTGCCGCTTTCACCCATGATCAGCACGGAAGCATCGGTAGGCGCCACACGGCCCACCGTTTCGAGGATGCGCAGCATGTGCGGGTCTTCTCCGATGATGGAACTGAAATCGTACTGGCTGTCGAGTTTTTTGCGGGCGGCAGGGGTTGGGTCTGGCGTTTTTGGGGATGGCCCCAATTGGAGTATGGTGCGTACCGACTCCATGAAATGGCTGTTTTTCCAGGGTTTGTGGATAAAATCGGAGGCGCCGAGTTTCATGCCTCTCACAGCCAGATCGATGGTAGCCCAGCCGGTAATGAGCATGACAGGCGTGGCTGGCTGTTGTTTTTTGATTTGTTCGAGCAACTTCAGCCCGTCGGCCCCTGAAGTGTCGTTGGAAAAATTCATGTCCAGAATCACCAACTCGGGCGTTTGATTTTTCAAAAACGCCAATGCTTCCTCCGGACTGCCGACCGACACGACATCCAGCCCTTCTTTCTTCAGCAGAAGAGAGAGGGAAGTGCGTACTGCGATGTCGTCGTCGATGAGTAAAAAAGAGTTCATTATTCTTCATGCAATGCTTCGGCCGGATAAATCCTGGCGGCCTGCATGCTTGGATAAAATGCACAAAGCACGGAAATCAGCAGCACAGAAACCAGCGCCAGAGCAATGCCCCAAAGGTAAACGCCTGCTGCCACATCGAATACGCGCAGCAAAGGTAATTGTACGGCAAAAAATACGCCGAGCACCAGTCCGAATCCGGCAATCACCACCGTTTCACCGATAAAATAGAATTGTATCTGGCGTTCGGTAGCCCCGATGGCCCTGCGCAAACCAATTTCGCCCTTGCGCCGACTGATGTTTTGAAACAGCACGCCAAACATGCCTAGACCAACATTGAACACCAGAAAGGCACAAATAACAAACAGGATCAGGATGGGAATTTCAATGGTGTTGTCCTGCGTGTCGCGCATGTCGTCCATGTGTTGCACTTCGACAGTCCAGTCTTTGCCCAGTTGTTCGATCGATCGCGCCAGACGTGCCTCAAAATCGGCGGTGGCACTGGCCGAGACTTTCAGCAGCAGGTCGGTATCCCATTTGGACAGGGGTTGAAATGCGCAGTTTCCTACAGATTGATACGACGATTTGTGGCGAAAATAGGGCGCTACGCCGACCACTTTTTTGGTCGATTCCTCTTCCTTAATGATCTTGCCAACCGGCTCTTCGTTCCCGAACAAAGCCGTCGCCAGGCATTGGGTGATTACAATAGGTACAATGCCGCCAATGGTATCATTGGGTTGAAACCATCGACCTGGCCCAAACGACATGCCCATCACAGCCGGATAATCATCGCCAACGAACATGACTTCGCTCAAAACTGCTTTGCCTTCGTAAGAGAATTCCCCATTCGAACTGCTGAAACCGAATGGCATATTCGAAGAGGTAAATGAGTAATGTTCTACTTCCGGAACACTTTTCAAATGGCGGCTCACCAACTCGCGGTATTGCTGCCGAAGGGTGTCGTTTTCGGTGTTGAAATTGAGGTAAACTGTCCATACCCGATCTACCGACAAACCGGTTGGATTTGCGTAGTTGCGGTAGGTATAAACGCTCAGGCTCCATACCGCGAACAGGATCAGAAAGGAAACGAAGATTTCGAGCATCATCAGAAAGTTGCTCTTTTTCTTTTTCCAGATGAGTTTGAGGATGTGGGATAGCATGGTATTTTTTGTTATCAGTTATCTGTTATCAGGGTGGTGAAGGAGGCTTTCACGCTTCGTGTTTGATTGGTTATCGGTTATCAGTTATTGGTTATCAGGGTGGTAAGGAGCCATCTACACAAATGTTTGTTACTCATATTTATGTAGCCATGCAATTGTCTAGATGGCTCCTTACCACCCTGATAACCAATAACTGATAACCGATAACCAATCACGCCCTCAGCGCCTCCACAATCGGCAATTTCGACATGCGCCAGGCAGGCAGTACGCCCGACATCAATCCGAATACCAGGCTCAGTACGATGGTAATGATGACGACCGTCCAGTTGATGGTCAGGTCAGCATAATCGATGAAATGGCTGTTGTTGAACCACCACAGGATGCCCGCGGAAATGAGCAAAGCCAGCGCTCCGCCTATCAGCGTAATCAGAATGTTTTCGAGCACAAACTGGTACACCAGCGTCTGGGCAGAAGCGCCGAAAGACTTGCGAATACCGATTTCCGACGAGCGTTCGAGAATGCGGCTGACGTTGATATTGACCAGATTGATGGCTGGCAGCGACATAAAAAACAGCGCAAATAAAATGGCAATGGTGAAAAAACGCTGCTGCGCTTTCCCTTCCTCAGCCCCCAGCAGCCCGCCCATGGAGATGCTTTCAAAATAGGGCAGCAGGCTGGTTTTCAGCACTTGTGGTTTGAAATCGCCGTATTGCTGCAGCGGAATCCTGCGCACCACATCATCAAATTCGGCTTGCATTGCAGCCACCTCCTGCTCGCTTTTCGCCACAACAATGGCCTGGAAGGGGCCATTGAATGAAGTGCTGGTTGGGTCGCCTTTTTGCAGTAAATAAGGCATGTACACATCTGCCGACACCATCAAGCGCGTAATGGGGCTTCCGCGTACCACCCCGATAACGCGCAGGTTTTGACCATTGATTTCAATGGTTTTGCCCACTGCCGATACGTCTTTGCCAAAATAATCGTCGCGTGTCTGGTCGTTGATGACCACCACGGCTTCATTGCGGTCAAAATTCTGCTGCGTAATGGCCTGGCCTTCCAGAAAATCGAACGCGAGGATTTCCCAGAAAACCGGGTCGGTGTATTTGAAATAGAGTTTGAGTTTTTTCCCGTTTCCATAGGTGTTCACCGTATTGGGCGTGGAACTGAACCCCACTTTTTCGGGCGTTTTGAGCGTACTGATGTACTGTTTGATGAAATAAACACTCATGGGCCCCCGACGGGTAGCGTCGGTAGTCGTATCTATTTCTTCGATCATGGAAGAGAACAGCGAGCGATTGCGGTACACTTCCGGGTATTTCCCGCCAAACATGTGTTCGTAAAATGCCGTGAGCACGATCAGGATCGTCAGTGTCATGCAAATGCCGAACAGGCTGATGAAGGTAAAAAACTTGCGCCGCCGCATCACGGCCAGCGTGATTTTCAGATAGTTGGATAGCATATATCAGGCGTTGTAAAAACTGTTGGAAGAAACCAGCGAACCGTCGAACAGGCGCACGAGCCGGTGGGTGCGTTTGGCCATGTTTTCGTCGTGCGTTACCATTACGATGGTCGTTTGGTCGTCGCGGTTGAGTTGTTCCAGGATTTCCATAATCTCGTTGCCCATCGCCGAATCGAGGTTGCCCGTCGGCTCGTCGGCCAGAATCAGGTGGGGGCGCCCCACAATGGCGCGGGCAATGGCGACGCGCTGTTTCTGCCCGCCTGACAGTTGGGAAGGGTAGTGCTTCATACGGTTGGACAGGCCAACTTTTTCCAGGGCTTCCTGCGCCAGCCTGCGCCGTTCGCTACCCGATACATTGCGGTATAGCAAGGGCAGTTCCACATTGTCGAGCACGGGCAGGTCGTTGATCAGGTGGTAACTCTGAAAAATGAATCCGATTTTCTGGTTGCGGAATTGCGACAGTTTTTTGTCGGAAAAGCCCGTCAACGCTTCATTTTCAAAGGAAACTGCCCCGCCTGTAGGCGCGTCGAGCAAACCCATGATGTTGAGCAGGGTACTTTTTCCGCAGCCCGAAGGCCCCATGATACTCAGAAACTCTCCCTTGGCTACTTCCAGGTTGATGTTCTGCAAGGCCAACGTTTCGATCGTATCGGTGCGGTAGATTTTTTCGATGTTTTGTAGAGAAAGCATAGATGGAGGAGTGATGAGATATGAGTTATGAGTGATGAGTTATGATGCTGTACTCATGGCTTTTTTTATTAGAGTGGCCAATAGCAAAGTGAGTAAAACTCATAACTCATCACTCATAACTCATACCTCTTAAAGTTTTTGTTGTTTTTCAAAATCATACAAAGTAAGTTTTCGGAGTTGGTAAAATGCGGTCCAGTATTCGCGCAGGGCGCCGACAAAATCGCGGCGGGCCTGGTCTTTTTCAGCAAATGCGATGCTCAGGTCGGTAATGCTCAAGTCGCCGAGCACATAGCGCTCGCGGGCGATCTGGTATTTTTCGGCAGCGATGGCATCGGCTTGTTGGGTGAGCGACAACTGACTTTTAAGCATATCGAACAGCGTCACTTGTGTGTAAATCGCCTGCCGGAAATTCTGTTTGTCCTGCTCGATAGAGTACTGGGCTAACTGCCGATTGGCCTGAGCCGTTTTCAGGCTTGATTGCCCTCGGCCCCAATCCAGAATAGGCATGGTAAATTCGAGCGACACAAGTTCCTGGTTTTGAGGCTGTTGGTAAAGATCTCCGATGTTTTGCCCGCGGTTGGAATAACCCAGATTGGCTGTCAGCGTGGCGCGCAGGCCGCGTTGTTTGGCTGCTTCGGCCACATTGCGCTCGGCTTCCAGGGCGCGGCGGCCGAAGCCGATGGCGTCGGCCCGATTGGCAAAGGCCTCGTCGATGGCTGTTTCGGCCGAAATGTTCGGTGGTGCAGCGGGCACGGGTTCTTGCAGAGAAAGCGGTAAATCCTGCTGCAAACCCGTGTAGGCTTTCAGGTTGAGGGTAGCAATTTCGAGGTCGCGCCGGGCGGTCCCGAGCGCTTTTTCGGCTTTTAGTTGTTCGAGTTGGAGTTGCAGGATTTCATTGCGGCTGGTTTTACCCAGTTCGAATTTTTCGCGGGCAATGGCCAGAATGTCGCGCGTGTTCTTCAGGTTGGTTTCCGAAATTTGCTGGTTCACCTGCGCCAGCAGCAGATCGAAGTACAACGAAGTGGCTGTTGCGGCAATGTTTTCCATGTCTTCGATGTATTCCTGTGTGCTTTCCCGGTATTTTAAGGGTTCAATTTTTTTGTCCCATTTCAGTTTGTTGAACTGAAACAGGGGCTGGCGAACGCCAATGGCAAAAACCGTCCCGTTGTACAGCGTCGAACTGCGAATAAAATCGTCGAAACGCTGCACCTGCGTAGCCGCGTAAATGGTGCCGCCGGTGCGCGCGATGTTCTGTTCCAGCGATACTCCCAGCGAAGAATTGTTGTAGCGGATCGGCTGAAACAACACGGTGCCATCGGGCTGAATGACCTCCTGAAACGAGCGCGAGAAGGCCGGCAAACGCCCGTCGAGCAGGAGTTGAGGCTTGTAGTTCGACTGAAATGTGCGAAATTCCCAATAACGTGTTTCTTTCGTCGTGGCCACCTGTCGCGCTGCAATCGACTGGCTTTTAGCCAGTTGCACTACCTCCGCCAGCGTAAGTTGCCCGCCGGTTTGCGCCCCCAGGTGGAGGCGCAGGAGCAAAAGTACCGGAAGCATGTAGTATTTCATGGTGTGTGGCATGACAGTTGGAGAGAGGCTGTTCTACTGACTGATTTTCAATTCCTGGATGTTTTTGTACGTGCTCATGTCGGTCAAAATCACCGTTTCGCCGGCTTGCAGCCCTTCGGTAATTTCCACAAAATCAAAATTGCTGAGCCCGATTTTCACGGTTCTGCGGCGCGCGGTACCATCGGCGCCCAGCACGAACACATCTTGCACCTGCCCGCCTTTGAATGCCGGGCCGTTGGCTACCCGCACCACATTGGCATGCACATCGGTGACGAGGTACAGTTCCACTTTCATGCGGGGGCGCAGGAGCGTGGCGGACTGCTGGTTGTCGAGTGTCACATCGAAATTGACCACATTGTTGGACACAGCCGGGCGAATATTGAGCAGGGTACCTCGCACATGGGTGTCGTTGATGCGTACCATGACCGGCATGCCAACCTGCAATTGCGGCAGGTAACTGTCGGCAATCGAACCCAGGATTTTAAAACTGCGCAAGTCGGCGATACGGGCCAGCACTTCGCCCTCGGCGATGCGTGCGCCCAGGCTGCTGTTGACGAACGTGAGTACGCCTGCGCGGTCGGCCACAATGTCGGCCTGCTTCATTTTTCGTTCGAATTCGCTTAGTGCCTTTTCCTGAATGGATGCAGAAATCTCCGATTCGCGGATACTCGTGCGCATGACTGCCTGGCGGCTTCGGATGTCGTTTTCCAGTTGGCGTTTTTCGAGTTCGGCGATGCGCAGGCTGGTTTCGGCCTGTTCGATGCTTTCGCGGGTGCCGCCACCGGCTTTGTACAGGCGTTTGGCGTTTTCGAGGTCGGCTTTCAGGCTGGCAATGCGGCAGGCTTTGATGGAATCCTGAATCTGGATATCGAAAAAACTTTTGTCGAGTTCGAGCCGGGTTTTCACAATGCCGTTGCGGCGCAGTTCAAGTTCGTCGCGCTGTTTTTCCAGTTCTATGGAAGTGGTGGTTTTGTCGAGTTCGAGAATTCTATCGCCCGCTTTTACCGAAGTACCGGTGTTGAAATAAACTTGCCGGAGGACAGCAGAAATGGGACTGGTCATCACCTGCTCGAATTCGGGCGACACCTCGCCAGCGGCCGTCAAGGCATTTTCCACCATGCCGGTTTCGGCCGTGGCGGTTCTGACGTCCGAACGTTTCAGCGTCGGCGACAGCGTACGGTACAACATCCAGGCCGCCCCCGCCAGCAACAGCACGGCCAGCGCTCCATAACGCCAGATACGTGTGCGATTTTTTCTAATTACCTGTTGTGGAATGTCTCTGTCCATACGCGGTCATTTTTTTCAGGATGACGGCTATATGGATTCAAGTCGTGTGCCAAGTGGTAATTGTTTGAAAATCAGAAACTTGGAGTGTTTTTTGAAAAATAAAAGTGCCCATTTCCGGACACTTTGACTGAAAACAGACGCTATTTTTCTTTCAGGAATAATTGCCCGTTCAAATAGTTCAGGCGCAAGCCGCTGGAGTCTTTTAACACCTGCGCATTGTTGACCCGTATACGTACGGATGCCTTGCGGGTTGCAAGGTCGATCGTGTTGTCAGGTTCTTTCAGTTGCAGCGAGGTCACATCATCCGTAACGCGGTTGGCCCAGGATTGCAGGGTCGGCAGGAGGTAAAACGAATCGAGCGGCGTCGCCGTGCCATTTTTTGCAAGCAGCCAAACCAGTTTTTTCCCGTCTGTAGAAGCCTTGAAAAACTGGCCGTTTTCCGGTTCATTGTTTTGGGCACGTTCGGTGTACAAGGGGAAATAACGGGAATACCCACCGATTTCGGTCTTGCTTTGTTGATCCTCATCGGAAATATTAATCAGGATTTCCTGTGCAACGGCCGAGCGGAATCCCAGCCACCGCGCCACGCGCTCATGCTGAAAGTAAGCCGTGGAAACCGAAGGAAAACTGTCGATGGGCATGGGCAGCCAGGCCGCATCTTCCAGCAACCCGCGCCGTTCAAAAAAATCAAGGATAGAAGTGGCCTGACTGATTTCTTCCTGGAGCATCGGCGCTGTGCCTTGCTTGAGCGAGCCGTTGGCCCAGCGCTCGTTGCGCGACAATAATTTTTCCAGCAAAGCCGCCTGGCTGCGTTCGGCTACCGCAAATGTGCTCAATGGCCCAACCGCCGCCACCAGCGCCACGGCGCCCAGCGAAATGGGGATGAACTTGATATCGTCCGTTTTTGAAAGCAAAAAATACACACATGCGCCGGCCAGCCAAATGCCCGTGAGCAGCACCACATAACGCGGTTCGGTAAAACCGTAGTCGCCCACGCGTTTGAAAACAGCCGCAAACAACAACACGGTCAATGGCAGCAACACTGGCCAGAACCAGCGGTGGTACAAATGCACGATTTTGCTGTTGTCGAAATCCGGTAAATAGTAATTCAGTAGATAGGTGAAAATGCCCGCCACGGAAAATCCGATTACCAGCGAACCCACAAAACCGCGCGGTAGCGACCACAGGCCGATGATTTTAGCGCTGTAAGCATACAAAATCAGGAAATACAATACCACAATCGGAATCAGGATGTACTTGCACAGGTTGCGGAAAACCACATTGTAGGAGGCATCCTGGGCCTCAAATTCGTATTGTTTCGGAAAATGATACAGGAAATAACTCGTGTTGAAAATACCAGCCAGCAGCACAAAGAGGCGACCGTAAATCCGCCCGTCGATGTCGAGGTTGAACAATTGGTTCAATGCCACTATCGCCAGCGACAAACCCGCAAACAGAATGAGCGTAAACGTGGCGCCCACCACGAAATTGGCAAACAACAGCCGGTTGTACTCCCAGAAGTCGGCCACTGAACGCCGGTTGAGGTACGGCGCTACCGACACAAACAGGTGCGCTACCAGCGCCAGCAGGAAAAAGCGTGGCAAATGCAGGTACTCGAAACGGGCACGATCCAACTGAAAAATCAGGTGCGCCCCATAGGCCAGCAAGGCCAGTATTCCCACTCCCTGCGCCAGCAAAATGCGCTGTGCCGACCAGTTTCTGGATTCGGTAAAAGCAACAATGCCCGTCAGCAATGCCAGTCCGAGTTGGGCCGTCAGCCAAACCCGGCCGAGCACATCATCCTCGATGCCCGAGTTGTAACTCGAATCGATCAGGATCATTACGGCCACTACGCCAACGGCTGCTGAAAGCATGGTGCCGGGAAAACGCTGGCAAACCTGGAGAAAAGCGCGGAGTAAAAAGCCGGGTGAAGGAAGTCTCATTTTGTTATCTGTTATCAGTTATCTGGTATCAGGGTGCGTTGCGAGCGCATCTGCTTGTAGCCCGAAAGGTATCAGACAATGGAAGAATTACAAAAAGGTAAAACAGAAACCGGTGCTACTTCTCTATTTTTGCTGCAAATTCATACAGACATGCGTTTCTTATTCCTTTGTTTATCAGTACTTTATGGACAGTTTTTAATTGCCCAAAAAATAGAAATTGCCGAGGTCAGTACATCGGAAACGGAATTTCCGGCAACCTGGGAAGGCGACTGGAAGGGTACGCTCGATATTTATTCGGGCAAAGGCAAAATACAATCGGTGTCGATGCAACTGGAAATTCACGCCATCGACACCTCCAAAGAAAAGCGCTACACCTTCGGCATGGTGTACGGCTCCAAAGAGCAGGACTGGCGCCCGTACGAACTGGTGCCTGTAGCCCCCGAGCGCGGCCTCTGGAAAGTAGATGAAAAAAATTCCATTGTGATGGAAAGTTACTTCTATGGCCCCAAACTGCTCTGCTGGTTTGTGGTAGAGGGCAATCGCATTTTGTGTACTTATGAAAAGGTCGATGAACGCACCCTGGTATTCGAAGTCATGTCGGGCCCGGAAAAAGAGGTCAGCACCACCGGACAAAGCAAACAGGGTGAGGAGGTGATCCCGCCGGTAAAAACATTTCCGTTTTCGGTGTTTCAGCGCGCCATACTTTCCCGATAGGGTTATTTGTTATTGGTTATTAAGTTATTAGGGTTGGTAAGGGTACATTGACATGTATGTTTTGCCGCTCTAAAGTGCGCACTTTGACTTTTTATTTATCAGGAACTCGTACCCCATTTGAGTTGCCAAACTTCTACACCAATGTACCCCTACCACCCCTAATAACTTAATAACAAATAACTTAATAACAAAACATGGATTCCCTCACCCAAATCGTACTCGGCGCCGCCTGCGGAGAAGTAGTAGCCGGTAAAAAACTCGGCAACCGGGCCATGCTCTGGGGTGCAATTGGAGGCACCATTCCGGACCTGGATGTATTTGCCACTTTTTTTACCGACGAGATAGCGGCTACCTCGTTTCACAGGGGTTTTATGCACTCTTTTTTGTTTGCTGCACTGGCGCCCTGGGCGCTGGCGCGGCTGACGATCTGGTTTTATGGCGAAGGCGTCTACAAAAACCGGGCATATAAAGCGGTGGCGATGCTGTTGTGGCTTTTGTTTTATGTGGGAGCAGCAGCAGGCATCAATTTTATACCCGTGCTCATGGGTGAAGGGCTCAACTGGTACATCCTCACGCCTACGCTGGTGCTGGGCGCCTGGTTTGTCTGGAAACTCTGGAATGACTACTGGCGCCGCGATTTGAGTCTGGTGCAAGCGCCGTATAGCAGCTGGGTGGCGCTGTTTTTCTGGAGCATTTTTACCCACCCGATCCTCGATTGTTTCACGAGTTGGGGTACACAAATTTGGCGACCATTTTCCGACCTGCGGGTGCAATGGTGTACGGTATCGGTAGTAGATCCGGTGGCAACGGTGCCCTTTTTGCTGGCACTACTCATAGCGGCGCGTTTTGCACGCGAACAACCCTGGCGCGCCCGCTGGAATTATATCGGACTGGGATGGTTTTGCGCTTATCTGTGCGTGTACACCATTTGGCACAAGGTGCAGGTAAACCGCATTTTTGAAACCTCACTAGCACAAAAGAATATTTCCTACACCCGCTACTACACCAACCCGACCATTTTCAACAACATCCTTTGGATGGGCGTGGCAGAAGGCGACACGGCGTTTTACTTCGGACAATACGGTTTCAACGACCGCGAACCCGCCTTTACCCGTATTTCCACCATTCCGAAAAACCATCAATTGCTCGATCAGGTGGCGCCTGATTCGCGAGCCGGGTATTTCCTGCGCTGGTTCAGCAACGGATTTTACAGTGTTCAGCCATATCGGGGCGATACGCTGCAAGTGAACGACCTGCGCTTCGGGCTGATGGGCGACACGCTCGTCAATGACAACTACGTATTTCCGTTTCTGGTGTTCAAAAATGAAAAAAGCGAATGGGACGTACACCAGAACAACCGCCGCCGGGAAAGTATAGACACTCAAAAAAGTGCATTCGGCGATATGTGGCGGCGCATCAAGGGGGTGGAATAGCGCTTTTCAACCCGAAAATTTCTCCTGATATGAGCCGCACTGTCCCGTTTTCAGCAAACAGGCGCGCCTTATTGTAGTCGCTATTAGGGAAAAATACATCCGTCAATACTGTACTGCCTTCGTCGGCAAACATTTCTGCGGAAGCAACATCGACGAGTATGCGCATGCGAACGGTTTTTTCAGATGAAAAGCGCGGAGCAGTGTGTATTTGTGTAGCGAATTTGGGTGAAAACGCGATTTTGCCCGATTGCCGACGATCGCTGAAAAACTGTTTCGCGGCCGCGTCGTAGCCAATTCTGTATCGTTCGCCCGAGTTGTTGTACAGTTCCAGCCCGAAAATGGTGGCGCTTCCTTCGGCAGGTTCAAATTCCAGTACCACTTCCATAGCGCCCGCGGCAATGCTTTGCAAGGATTTCAGTTCATATGTGCCGTTGATGTCGCGGGTTTGGAGTGTATATTTCCCCTGGCGTAAAGTGTGAAGTTCCTTAACTGGCTGTGAAAAAAGCCGGTACCCCTGCGCGCTGCGCTGCAGGTTCATGCTTCGTGGCAGTGTCATGGCGCTTCGCCAGGACACCGTCGGCACCAGCGTGGCATAGTCCCAGTTGCTCATCCAGCCCAGAAAAAGGCGACGGCCATCGCGGGCTGGAATGTCCGACCAGGTGACGCCTGCATAATCGTCGCGCCCGTAGTCGATCCAAACAGGCTTGTTTTTCTGTACCGAAGGATCGGGCGTAAATGTTTTTCCATCAAAATCGCCCACAAAATACTGGGTGCCTGAGCCGCCATTGGGCGCACCGGGATTTATACTCACCAACAATACCCAACGCGTTTCATCCGAACCTTCTACTTTCATGGGAAACAAATCGGGACATTCCCACACGCCGCCGTGTGCGCCCCATTCCTTGCCGAATTCGCTGAGCCGTTGCCAGTGTTTAAAATTGGGCGAACCCCAGAATTCGACATGGTCGGCCACGGCCAGCACCATTACCCATTGTTGCGAAGCGACGTTCCAATGCACTTTCGGGTCGCGAAAATCACGCATGTTACCGGGGTTGGGTATCACCGGGTTGTCGGCATACTTCGTCCAGGTACGCCCCTGGTCGTTGCTGTAAGCGATGCCTTGCGACTGTGTTTCTGTTTTGCCGGCTTTTTCAGCAGCCATGTCGTGGTAGGTAAAAATGGCTACAAGCGGCGGCTTTCCGTTTTTCCCAAATCCACTGGTGTTTTTCCAGTCGACTACGGCACTGCCCGAAAAAATATAGCCCAGAGAATCAGGATACAGCGCTATGGGCAGGTGTTGCCAGTGCAGCAGGTCGGTACTCACAGCATGTCCCCAGTGCATGGGCCCCCATACCGTGCCATCAGGATAATATTGATAAAACAGATGGTACTCGCCGTCGAGGTACACCATTCCGTTCGGGTCGTTCATCCAGTGCGCCGGCGGTGTGAAGTGAATCAGCGGGCGGTGTTTTTCTCGCGGGGTGATGCTGTCGTCGACGTGTTCGTCCTGGTAATGCACACGTTTGGTACAGGCTGCCATCAAGGCAAGCAGGGCGAAAAGGAGGATGAAAGTGGCGTTTTTCATGATGAGTTTGTAGATTTTTCCGGTAGAGTGGTTTTTCTGCAGAGTAATTTTATGTAGAGTAGTTTCCGTAGAGTAGGTTCCCGCAGAGTAGTTTCCCGCAGAACTCGCAGATTTACCCGCAGAACTCGCAGAATGTAGAGTACACCTATTTCTTCAAAGCGATATTTATGTGTACTCTACATTCTGCGAGTTCTGCGGGTAAATCTGCGAGTTCTGCGGGAAACTACTCTACGGAAAAATCTGCTGCAAGAAACCTGATTCAACAACAGTACCAGTGCCACAACAACGCCACCAATCCGGCCACTTCTCCTTTTTTGGCCTGGCTACTCAGGTACAACATATAAGCCCCGATTTCGCCAGCAACGTTAAAAATGTAATCGTACCGGCCATCGCCGTCGAGATCGCCTACCCACATCACTTCATAGGGCGATTGCTGGTAATGATTGTCAGGGTAGTGAAGAAGTAGTTTCTGGCGTTTGCCCGACTTGTCGGTCAGGTAAAACTGGTTGACAGGAGATTGCTCTTCCGTTCTTTCCACCAGAATGCCGAATTGCCGGAGAAGATCGGGGTACGGTTCGTTATCTGGTGCATTGAATGCAGATTTTTTTCCTTCGACAGGGTAGGCTTCGATACCTTTTATGTTGGTGCGTTCCGTCCAGGCGCCTTTTTTCCCGATTAAATAAAGCGGCTGATCCGGCTCATTGGCCGCCAGTACCATAAGTTCGCGTGGAATCAGATCGTAATAACCATGCTGATCGCTGTAATCGGCTACTTTATAGGTCAATGTAACGGATCGCAGGTCGAATGTACCGTCTTTGCGTTGGAAAACACCGTACCAGTTCCACTCATTCCTCCAGTCGGGTCTGAATGAAACACATATGGTACCACCCGGTGCTACAAGCCGCCATTGATCATTGGGATATGGGTAGTCGGGGTTGCCCATGTCATTTTCTAATGCCAGAAACCCGCTAAACATGTAGCCTGTTTTACCCTGGTAGCGCACTTTCCACCAATAACCAATATGCAGATCGTTACGGGTTTCCAGTGCCTGTGTCTGGTTGTTCCAGAAGGTGATGCGTCGCAATTCACCTACGGTGTCGCGCATTTCAGAAAAAGTGTTGGTATGCGTGTAGTCGGGGTATGCTTGCAGTACGGTCACCTGCGCGCCAAAAGGTGCCACAGCGAGTGTTTTGCCCTGTTGGCCGGGTGTGGCGCGCAGGCGCAGGCCGGAAGTGGCTACGACGGTGCAGGTTGACTGAGCAGGCATTTGCGAGGCAAACGCCCACAAAAAAACGATTGAAAAAATAATTCTCATATGAATATTCGCTGGTATGGGCTGCAAATTGGTCATTTTGACACTCATTTCGCCGACATTCCAGAAAGTGTTGGGGGCCGTCAAGTATTCGTAAGTAGATGTTGGGAAATTGCCGACAGACCTGATCTGTAAAGATTCAAACCCGAATTGCTCTAAAACAAGCGCTTTTTTTGGAATCTTGTCGCGGTTTTCCGCCCAGCCTAACCAGGGCGCACTATTTTTTATGAAACAACGCACCATTACGGCTGTCTTTTTTGCAGCAGCCATGATAGGAGGGATTTACGGCGGCGTATGGCCTTTCTTCATATTGTTTTTTGTGATCGCGGCGGGCAGCCTGTGGGAGTTTTTTGGACTGTTGTTGCCTCGCGATGGCTCCTGGTTTGAATTGCGCAGGTTGATGGGACTGAAACTCGGACTCATCACGCTGTTGGGCGTCGTGCTCTATCGTTTTCCCGGTTTTATGGGTTCGGAAATGCTGCATGGCTGGCTGGCAGAATGGCCGTTTTTGCTGGTGTTTTTGATGAGTGTGGCGCTGTTGTTCGAATTGTTCGGCACGTCGCCGACTCCATTTGGTAATTTCGGCTATTACAGCGCCGGTATTTTTTATATCGCTTTGCCGGTCGCCATGCTATTCGACATTGCCTCGCTGAGCGATTACCACCCCCACCGGGTAATGGGCATTTTCTGGCTTATCTGGACCAACGATACCATGGCCTACCTGATCGGTTCGCGCATCGGCCGCACCAAACTTTTCGAACGCATTTCACCCAAAAAAACCTGGGAAGGTACCATTGGCGGGGCTATCTGTACGGTACTTATGTCGGCCCTCATTGGTCGCTTCAATCCTGATTTTACCATTTCTGAATGGCTGACGGTGGGCGTCATGGTGGGTATTTTCGGCACCCTCGGCGACCTGGTGGAGAGTATGCTCAAACGCAGTGTCGGCGTAAAAGACTCGGGTACGCTGCTGCCGGGCCACGGCGGCCTGCTGGACCGCTTCGATTCGTTTTTGTTTGTGCTGGTGTGGGTGTGGATCGGGGTGAAGGGGTGGGTTATGATGTAGACAGTTTGCAGGTTGCTTTAAACCAATCTAGAAAGACTTGCACGACCTCAACAGAGACATCAAAGTAGTCAGCAGTAATAGCCTGCCCGAATGGCAAACCGGGCACTTTTTGCCATGCTAACCATGTATGCAACAGGGCTTTCTGCTCTTTTGATGCAGTAATTTTGTTGAATGACTGTTGTCGAATTGCAGCCACAGTTTGCTGCGCGTAACTCCAAAGTTGATCATCTTGTGGAATTAACTTGCAGAGAAAATGCTCTAAATAGCCTTCTGTATTGTTGTCTGGCATAATCCAGATTCCGACAACGGGCATGCCTTCCTCTTTTATGATTCTGTAGCCAGTATCTGGGTTATCTATTCCTAGTGATTCAGGTCGGAATTTTTTGGACAATATATTTTTGATAGACTGCCAACGAGCGGCTGCTCCAACATCATTGGCGTCAACTATTATACCGATGTTATCTATGTCACTTTTGTCAAGTGCTTCTTCCAGCAATTGAAGTGCACCTTCAAAGCCGTTGCCCTTTTTGACAAAATCCTTGAATTTGCTTGTTGACTCATATCCTGATGGGCTGGGGAGCCCCCGTTTTTGGCACATTACTGCTAATGAGTAGGCATCGTTGCCTTCCACGATTAATTGCTGCGACATAATTTATCGGGGCTCCAGGTTTGCATCCAGGGTTAATTCCAAACGCTCCAGATCGTAAGGAATCACTTCTATATCATCTGAATTGCGCTTTTTCTGCAAGCGAAAATATGCGCCAGTCTCTGCGCAGCCTGGTTGCTCCAGATGATGGGTAAAACTTTTTACGGTGTCCTGGCTATGCGTAGTTACAAATACCTGGATATCCCATTTTTCTGCGTATTCAAAAATAAGGGACCACAATTGCTCTTGAACGGTATAGTGCAAGCCTGCTTCGATTTCATCAATCAGCAACATTTTCCCTTTTGCACTGACCAAAGCAATGGCCAGAAGCAGTAAGCGCTGGGCCCCGTCGCCCAGGTTCTTCAACGGAATGGGAGAGGGTTCGCTGGACAGCCTGACCAACGTTCGATCTTCCCGAATGTCTACTCGTTTTATGTCCGGAAGAATCGTTTGTTGAAGAATACTGACAACATCATCTTCAGCAGGCGTCAAAACAATGCCATCCCATAATTGCTGCAACGGAAAGGAAGACTCGTTGCCAAACGGGACAAAAACACAGCCGTCTTTTGGGTGATCGAAGGGAATGTGGGTGCCCCATGTTCCCGAGGTTTTTGTTGCGGTAAATTTGACTTTACCATCACTTACTCCCGGCTTGGTTATCTTGATAGGACCCAGTCGGATTCTTAATTCGGTACCAGGTTCCTGATGTTGCAGGCTGTTTCGATTAAACAATGATTCATACGACTCCTCCTGCCCGGCAATCAGCTGTCCCCTTCTTGCAATAATATTGTTCACCACTGTTACATGCGCGTCGGCCGCAATGATTCGAAGCGCTTCCAGCAGGGCTGTTTTTCCCGTATTGTTTTTACCCGCAAAGAGGTTGATTCTTCGCAAACCTTTTAATTCCAGTTTCTTGAAAAGGCGAAAGTTCTCAATGTTTAATTCTGTAAGCATACCATGCAAAAATAGTAGATATTGACTAAAAGTCCTGGTTCTTTTCCAGATATGCATTTAGATGGATAAAAAAATCCTCTTCAAAACAAAAAGGATCAGAGAAACGCGCCCCTTTCCTCAGGAGCACTCGTTCTTCTGATCCCTTATTCTGCAGGCATCCCAGCCCGCTATTTAACCATGCTACTTTCAGAACCTAGCTGTCAAACCCGCCAAAAAGTTGAGCCCCACGGTCGGGTAGTCGCGCCAGCGTTCGCGGCGGTTGTTCAGTATGTTATTGATATCCAGGAACGCGCCGATGTTTTTTGAGAAATAGTACGATCCGCCCACATTCAGGTCGAGCAGCACTTCGCTGCGGCGGGCGGTGCCTTCCGAGTCGAGGAACCAGATACCGTCGGCCACATACAGGTTGCTTTTCAGGATGGCTTTGCCGTCGAGTGCGGTGTACACAGCGCCGAAATTGCCCTCCAGTTTGGGCAGGCCCCATGCTTTGAATTCGCGCACGGGGTCCATGATAAAGTTCTGGCTCAGCGTACCGGTTAACACGAGGTCTTTGAGCGGCGAAAATTTGATCGTGCCCTGTATATTGCTGATTTTCACCGTGTCGTACATCACATGGAAGCGCGTGATGTCTTCCGAGGTGTACTGCGTCTGGAACAGTGCCAGGTCGGACGCTTTGGAATAGTTGACCTGGCCAGAGTAGTCGAGCCAGCCGAGGTTGCCTTTTACACCGGCGTAGTAGTTGTCGAAACGGGTGTTTTTGAGTTTCGTTTCGCGGATTTGCACAAATGGGCTGTACTCCGACAGGCTGCGGTAGGTGTTTTTGCGCAGGTCGCCATTGGCGCCGGCAAAAACCTGGATACCGTCGCCGAATACGCGCAGGGCAATTTCGGCATCGGGGAAAATGCTGAACACGTCGCGGTTGCTGGCGAAATTACCACCCACCTTGATTTTTACGATATCGGAATGGAACGTGAAAGAAGGTTGCAGGTAAATGTTGTTGAGACGCTGCGTGAGCGTATCATGAAACTTGGTCATGTCGGTACGAATGGCGAGTCGCAGGGCATGTTTCTCCGCAAACCATTTTGTAGCGCTCATATTGAGGTCGAAGCCCGATTCCTTGTTGGAATAGTAGTCGTTGAGCACATAAAACTGCGGCGCTACGGAGAAATTCAGGTCGTTTGAATTGCGTTCCTTGTTGTACACGCGGCCGCCGACATTGACGAGGTTGAATTTTTGTAGGGTACGATCGCGCGAGTACTCATGCAGCGAATCGTGCGGGTAGCCATAAAAATGGAAACGATCGGCGCTGACGGCGACTTTGGCTTCTGCGGCAATTTGCTCGTTGATGTAGTAGTTGCCATTGAGCAGGAAGTCGTTGTTGGCAAAACGCTGGTTGTCAATGTTTTTGCTGGCGTCGAGGCTGTGGTGGCGGAACCACACCTTGCCGTCGAATTTTTCCTTGGCAGCAAAGTAGTAGCCCAGTTCGCCCCAGAATGTTTTGGGGGCGCCTGCGCCGGCTTTGGCAAATCCGTTGTACGATTCTTCTTTGGCGCCGGCTTTCATACCGATGGGGCGCAGTTTGGGCGCCTCGTACTGCACGGTCAGCGGGCGGGGCGGCACCACGTAGTTCTGGAGTTGGGTGTTGGTATCGAGCGGCGGCAACGAAGGTGGTACGCTGAGTTTGTTCGACTCGAGCAGACGCGCGTCAAAGTCTTTGATCACCGTCACGTTGTCGCCTTCGAGTTCTTTTTGGGCAAATGCCGGAACGCTCAGGCATCCCAGCAATATGGCAGCAAAGAGATTTTTATATGGAAACATGGATTTCGTTTTTTTGTGTGAATAACGAGCATCCGGGCGTTATGCCGGAATTGGTTGGTTCTCCGGAGGTTGGGGGCGATTCGAATACACAGGGCGTTGCCCTGTGCTATTGGATACGCCCTTTCAGGGCTTGCTTGTGGTGGCAATGAGTGGCTATTTTCTCACTCTCTCACTCTCTCACCCTCTCGCTTCTCGCTTCTCGCTTCTCACCTCTCACCTCTATTCAATTCCCCTCGTCCATATCCAGCAAGTTCTTCGCGCCCTTCTGCGTAGTGTTGTTCATCACCGGATTCGTACCGGTAATGCGGTTGTATTTCTGCCGCGCGGTAGTCATGATGGTCTGGTCGTTGCCGTTGTAGTTTTCCAGCACGGCTTCCAGCGCAGCGGAGGCGCTGTTTTTATCGCCCTGATCCATGTACACATCGGAAAGCAGGATGAGGTTGCGGGCAATCCAGTCGTCGAAGCCAGCGCTGGCCTTGTTGGCGTCGCCGATAGCCTGTTCGGCATCGGCATATTTGCGTTGCTTGTACAGGATCTGGGCCATCAGGTGCCAGGACTCGGCCATGATTTCCGTGGTAGCATTTTCCGTTACCGATTGCAGGGCAGGGTAGGCGCGGGCAAAATCGTTTTTGTCGTAGGCCATCTTACCGAGGTAGAAATTGGCCAGGGCAATCTGGCTGTTGGAGGCGAGGTTGCTGCTGGTCACCTTGTTGGCGTATTCGCTCACAGCAACAGAGTTGTTGGTGAAATACGCGGCTTGCAAGGCGCTGAGTTGAGCGTCGAAACGAGAATTGTTCGTGGTTGCCGACTCCTCCCATTTCCTGGAAAATTCGAATGCCTGCGTGTAGTTTTTATCCACATTCAAGGCTAGCAATGCTGCTTTTTCGGCTGCTTTCGGGTACAGGCGGCTGGGGCCTTTGGCTACTACGGCAGCGTAATCCTGCAGGGCTTTCGGGTATTGTTTGATGTTGTTGGAGGCATACGATTCGGCGCGGTAGTAATAGGCCGGAATGGCATTCTGGCCATTCGGATATTTCGCCAGGTAGTTGGTGAAACCTTCGATCGCCTGCTGGTATTTGCCTTGCTGGAACTGAATTTCGGCCGATTGGTATGTCACGCTGTCTTTGGAAGAAGTGCTCACGTTGCCATAGCCGGGCACCGTTTCGAGGAAAGCAAAATACTCGTCGGGGCGGTTCAAGTCTTTCACATAAATTTCATTCAGAGCAGCCAGGGCATCTTTGGCTTCACCCGATTCCGGGTTGTTGGAGAACACCTGTTTGTAGTAACTGATGGCGGCGGTGGTATTGCCCTGGTTGTAGGAAATAAGGCCGAGGCGCAGCAGTGCCTGGTTGATCAGCGGCGATTTGCCACGGAAATCGGCCACCAGTTTGCGCAGCGGCGAAATAGCCTGGTCGTATTTGCCCATTTCCTGATAGGTTTCACCCATCTGGAACAGTGCTTCGTCGGTGTAGCGGCTGTTCGGGTATTTGTTTACGAGGTCTTCGAGCGCCAGCACTTTGTCGACCGGGCTGCCTTGCAGGCCACGGATAATGGCTTTCTGGTAGAGCGCATATTCGAAACCTTCATATTTGCGGTTGATGGCTTCATTGTAGTAGGCCAGTGCGTCGGCGTACTGGTTGTTTTTGAAATTGGCGTCGCCGGCGCGCAGCACAGCATCACCCAGCACAGCGGTTTTGATCTGGTCGCTTTTGATGGTGTTGATATTGCGCTTGATGTCATCGACCACAATCCGGAAATTGGCCAGCGCCTGTTTGTAATCTTTCAGGCGCAGGTTGTTGTAACCCTGCACGTAGTTGGCCATGGTGATATTGCTTTCCTCGGGCAGGTCGTTCATGCCGCGTGCAGCGCCCACAAACGAGGAAATGTGCTGCTTGCTGATGGCATATTCGCCGCTTTCATTGGAAATAGCGCCCATCCAGTAGGAACAAAGCGCCATAATACGCTTGTCGATGGGGTTTTCAAGCGATTTGTTGAAATAGCGACGCGCTTCGTCTTTTTGTTTGTTCTGGTACAATTGCAGGCCGCGGTAGTAGCACACTTTCTGGTACGTCTCGTTGAGGCGTGGCGTGCGGTTGGGCACGGCTTCCAGGGTGGCGATAGCGCGGTCGTAGTCGCGGGTATTGAGAAACACTTCGCTCATCAGCGCTTGTGCATCTTCGTAGTATTTGGAGTTGGAAGGTATTTTTTGCAGGGCATCGATGGCGTCGCGGTCGAATTTGAGTTCGTAACTCAATTTCGCATAGTTGATCAACGCATCTTCCTTCACCGTTTTATCGTAATTCATACTGGCCGCCTGTCCGAAGGCATTGCGGGCCGCGAATTTGTTCTTGGTTTTCAGGTACGAATCGCCGAGGTGGTACAAACCATTCTGTCCGAGCAGGGAGTCTTGCTTGTTGAGTTGCTCGAAATTTTCAATGGCCGGTTTATAAAATCCGCTCTGATACTGCGCATAGCCGAGTTGGTAGTAGTCGGCCGCGCGCAGGGTAGCGCCGTTGTTGGCGGCAAATTCGAGGTACGGCAACGCGCTTTTGTAGTCGCCGCGTTCGTAATAGGCCTGGCCCACGAGTTGGTTGAGTTCCGGGCGGTTTTTGATGTTGCTGTCTTTGGCTTTGGCAGCACCAAAAGAAATCACCTGATCGTATTTTTTCTGGTGCGAATAAATCTGTGCAATGTAGTACGGTACGTACTGCTTATACTTGTCCGATTGTTCGCAGCGCTGGAAACCCTTGAGTGCTTCGTCAAACTTTTTTTCAAAAAACGAGCAACAGGCGGAATAGTAGTTGGCCGGGTAATACCATTCGCTGCGCGTATTTTCTTTCAAAGAGGCAAAAGCGCCTTTCGAACGGCTGAATTGTTTGGTTACGAAATAGGCGTACCCTTTTTTGAACTGGATTTCGTCGCGCGTGGCGCCCGAACCCGCCGGAGCCATGTCGTAGTAAATCAGCGCCTTGTCGTATTCCTTGTTGTCGAAATAGTAATTGCCGATTTCAAGGGCAGCCTGGCTGGCTACGGGCGAAGGAGAATTCTCGCGCAGGAAATCGAGCGTGAGTTTTTCGGCTTCCGGCTGGCCGAGGCGCACGGCTGACTTGGCGTAATAGAGTTCGGCGTCGGTTTTAACGGCTTTCCATTCCGGCTCGTTTGCCGGACGTAGCAGATCGATAGCCGAGCGAAACTCTTTTTGCGCCAGCCCGTACAGGTGCTGATCAAAGAAGTCCACCCCGCGCTTGTAAGCGAGTGTGGCCTCGGTGAAGACGGTTGTTTGCTGGGCATGCACTGCGAAGACGCACAGCAACAAAACGAAGGAAGTGATGCCTTTCCGAAGGTTCATAATTTACTGGTTGGTTTAGCGATAGGAACTGATGGGCGGGAGGAGATGAGGGTTGATAAATGTTGATAAGGTTGATGAGGGGTTGAGAGTTGAGGGGTTGAGCGTTGAGGGGGTGAGAAGGGGGGCTTTTGGTGTATGATGTAAAAAAATGCTTCTAAAAAACGAGGCTGAAAAACCTGACGTTTGCTGCGCCGCCGTTTTGAGGAAATTTTAACATGCGGAACAAACGTCAAATTTGAGGCGAAAATATGTATTGCTGATAAAAGGTAGCAAAAGAGTGTTAAAATCCGTCCGGCGGCTGGCAAAAAACAGCGCTTTCTTTGCATCAGACATCTTGTAGAGACAGCATACAATCTGTCTGTGCGTTATCAAATGACCCGGAACATGTCAAGCATGAGCGATTATTTTTTCAAACGGTTGATCGTGGTTGTAGTGGCCCTGGTGGCTGCACAGACCATACAGGCCCAACTGGACTCCATCCACTGGATACCGCCCATGCATGCCCGTTCGGAATGGGGGCCGCAATACCTGTACATTTCAACACCCGAAACCACGCCATTTCCCGTGGAGGTTCGCACCGGCCAGGGCGCGGTTGTGACCACGCTGACTGTGTCGAATACGCAACCGCAGCGTTTCAGCCTGGGCTCTACCGACGATACCTATACACTCGTGCCCGACAACGATTTGCATAAACCTTTGCAAGACAAAGGGTTGATCCTCGTAGGCCCTCAAAAATTTTATGTCAATTTCAGGGCGCACAGCAGTTCGCAGTATCAGGCTTGCGACCTTACCTGCAAAGGCCGCGCTGCACTGGGAAAAGTTTTTCGTATCGGGCACCTCATTCAGGGCAGCAGCAGCAGTCCGAGCCGATCCAACTTTGTCGGGGTCATGGCTACCGAAGACAGCACGCTCGTGACGCTTTCCGGCTATGATCCTTCGGTAAAATTTCGCATCAATGGCGTCGATACCGGCGTTCCGGGCTCTGTGCAAATCACCCTGCAGGCTGGCGAATCGGCCGTGGTTTCGCAGTACATTTCCAGCAGTTTTATCCAGCAGCCGCCCAACGGGCTCATCGGCGCCCTGCTGGAAAGCACCAAGCCAATTGCGGTGGATGTGGGCTCGTGGACGGGCGCGCCTGTGAATGACAATGCTAATGATGTGGGCATCGACCAGATTGTGCCCTACGAACTGGTAGGGGAGGAATACATTTTATGCAAGGGAAATGGCTCCAGCATCCTGGAAATTCCAATTGTAGTGGCGCACGAAAATGGCACGAGCGTTTTTCTGAACGGCAGCACCACTCCTGCCGCCGTGCTGAACGCGGGGCAATTTTACCAGGTACCCACCACGATGTACACTGCGGCGGGCAATTTGTATATCCTGTGCTCCAAACCCGCTTTTTTGTACCAGATGGTGGGTGGAACGCCTACTGGCGACGACCAGAAACGTACCGCCGGGCTGATTTTTGTGCCGCCTATTTCCTGCAGCATCCCCAATGCGGTGGATAATATTTACCAGCCCAATCAAATCGGGGTGGTCAAATACGACGGTGGTCTGATGATCGTAGCCATGAAAGATTCAGTTGTGACCCTGCGCATCGACGGCAATGTGGTGCCCCTCGGTACGCCCGACCCGGTGCAGGGCAATCCCGATTTTGTGACCTATCGCCGACTTACACTGTTTCAGGCAAATAATCCACCCGAAACGGCCAGTGTCATCGCACAGGGCGCCATTCAGGTGGCGTTGTTTGGCCGCAATGGCGCGGCAGGTTTCGGCGGATTTTACAGCGGTTTCAGTAAAACCAAAAAGCCGGATATCAGCCTGGGCATCATTGGCGACGGCGTTTGCCCCGATACGCTGGTGGCCAGTGGAAATTTCGATGGGGTACAATGGTACCACGCCGATTCGTTGCTGCAATACGGCGCTGATACCATGTATATCGCCTATTCTCCAGGTGTTTACACTGCGCGCGGTTACCTCGGCGTTTGCCGCCGCACCGACTATGCCGAAGACGATGTAACAGCCAGTTTTAACTCGCCCGAATTTCCCTACACGGTGGAAGAACCTTCCTGTTATGGTTTTTCCGATGGTCAAATTATGTTCGGAATGCCAACGGGAGGGCTCGAACCTTATGAATATTCGGTAGACAACGGCGCTCATTTTTTTGATTCGCCATTGGCCGAAAACCTCCGCGCCGGGCAATACAAACTCATTGTGCGGGATTCTACCGGCTGCTACAACAGTCCGCTGGAAACCACCATCGGACAGCCCGATAGCCTGGGCGTCGATCTGGTATTTGCCTACATTCAGGAGCCTGTGAAAGTGGGCGACCGGGTCGTTCTGGAGGCGCAACCTGATCGCGAGGTCGTTCTACACGCCTGGTCGCCGGGCGATACCACTACCTGCGGTCAATGCTCGCGCCTGACCGTCCGGCCCGAAGAAACGACCTGGTACACGGTCACTGTAACTGACCCGATGGGCTGTACCGCCACCGCCCGCATTCAGGTGATTCTGGAGCCCAATATTTATGTGCCGAACGTTATTTCTGCCGCATCCCAACTGGGCAATGATCGTTTTACCCTGTTCAGCAAAGAGCCACAGCCGATCAACTGGCTGCGCATTTATGATCGTTGGGGCAATCTGGTGTTCGAGCGCACCCACATTGTCACCAATGATCTTTCCGAAGGCTGGGATGGCACTTTCCAGGGCCGTGAAGTCAACCCCGGCGTGTTCGTTTTTGTAGCAGAAGTGCAATACGCGCCGGGCAGGAAATTGGTGTTTAAGGGGGATGTGAGCGTCTTAAGATAGAGCGTGAGAGAGTGAGAGATGTGAGAGCGTGAGAGATGTGAGAGGGTGAGAGATGTGAGAGGGTGAGAATACGTAGAGTAGACCGGCTCCGTGCTGAAAATGCCGAGTGCGGAGCGGTCTACTCTACGTATTCTCACTCTCTCACCCTCTCACATCTCTCACGCTCTCACATCTCTCACTCTCTCACCCTCTCACCCTCTAAAAAATTCCAGCGCTTCCCGAAAACCGTCCGTTTCAAACTGGCCTGGCCGGAAACCGGTGGTTTTACTGAGTCCGTTCAGGCCGCTTTCCAGGTCAATGGCATCTTGCGACTGGCTCACAAACAATTGTTGTTCACTTAAATACCGGGCCAGGTATTCTTGTTCCGTCTGGCCGGGAGTCGGGATGAGAAGTGCCTTTTTTCCGAGTGCTACCAAATCCATGATACTGCTGTAACCAGCGCGGCAAACGATGACCTTGCTAGCCATGAGCACCTCATTGAGGTCGCGGGAGGTGAGGTAGGACACCAATTCTACATTTTCGGAAACAAAATACTGCTCGCGCGACTGGGTTTTACCGCGGATGAAGATAAACCTGCGCGGCAGCGTCATGGCTTGTTCCAGCAGGCGCTGTTCGAGAATGCTGCGCTGCGGTTCCGGCCCCGAGAGTACTACGGCCACATCGTATTCGGGCGTGCTGTCAAATTTTTCCATGCGGGTGAGCGGCCCGATGTATTGTACAGGCAGGGAAAGCGATTCGGTACTGTGCGACAGTTTTCCGGAAAGGTTGGGGGCCCCGGCCACGTCGGGCACCCAGATGCGGTCGAACTTTTTGAGTGCCTGCCGAAGTACCCGATTGGCGCCCCATTCGAGCAGGGCATTGGGTACCTGCAAATGCAGTTGGTGTGTAATAAAAGCGCTTTTCGCCCGCTTGCTGAAACACCCGTATCGGTTGTCGGAAATGATGCCGTCTATCTGGTGTTCGGCTACCAGTCGCTCTGTAGCCCATTGTTCGGCCCGGATGGCATAGGTGATGCGCGGCAGTTGCCAGGCGATATTGCGCACCATATTGGCCGTTTCGTACCGGATGCGGTAGGATGGCAGTTCAAATGCCGGCAAATGTGGGCACTCCGCCTTGAGCAATTGGAGCGCGGCGCCATCGGAAGCCAGTAATACCTCGATGCCCATTTCATCCAGCGCACGGATGATGGGAATACAACGGGCTACATGGCCCAGCCCCCAGTTGAGCGGTGTGACAAGAACGCGTTTCAATTCAGGTGGATTGGAAAACCGACAGGTAAAATTTAGCGGCGGTTTCGGCGTTTGGAATTACATTCGCCTTTGTAAAAGTAAACAGACTTTTGATTATGAAAAAAATTAACTGGATACGCGCCGCCTTTTTTCTGCTCACGATTTTTATGACGCTGGAAAGTTGTGGCTTGTTCAAACCGAAATGCAACTGCCCGCACTTTTAGAGAGGTGAGAGGGTGAGAGGGTGAGAGATGTGAGAGGGTGAGAGCGTGAGAATACGTAGAGTGGACCGCTCCATGCTAAAAATGCCAAGCACGGAGCGGTCCATTCTACGTATTCTCACGCTCTCACCCTCTCACATCTCTCACGCTCTCACGCTCTCACGCTCTCACGCTCTCACGCTCTCACGCTCTCACCCTCTCACGCTCTCACGCTCTCACCCTCTCACGCTCTCACGCTCTCACCCTCTCACCCTCTCACCCTCTCACGCTCTTTCTTCTGTTAATATTTGTTGCCACCCGTTAAGCACGGGTTAAACCGCTTTCATGCCATTTTTTTTACTTTTTTCTTTGTTCGAAAATCATTTTGACCATGAAAAAAGTTTTGCTCACCTGTTTTTTCGCCGCACAGGCGTTCTTCGCTTTCAGCCAGATTTATGTAGAAGGCGTAAAACTGGAACCCTCCAATACGGGCCAGTACATCGAACTGGACCCACAATTTCGCTCCGACGGCCGCTGCACATTTACCGTAGATTACGGCCAGCCCAATGCACGGGAAAAATATGTAACCGATGAAGCCGGCCACCATTTCGACTTTCACAGCCTCGTCGACGGGCTGAATGCATTTTATGATGAAGGCTGGGAAGTGGCGCAGGTAACGGATACCCAGGAACGGGGGAGGCGGTTTTTGCTGAAAAGAAGATACTAGCAAAGTCGCAAGTCCTAAGTCGTGAGTCCTAAGTCTGTAGAGTGGACCGCGTTGCTAATGGCATTCATGCAAGTGAATACTAATAGCAACGCGGTCCACTCTACAGACTTAGGACTCACGACTTAGGACTCAGGACTATTTTCAGCCTTTCTGGCTGAAAAACCGCATTCTATAATCCGCACTGATTTTTCCCTGGCGGATTTCTTCCATTTTCCGCTGAATGAGTCGTCTTTTCAGCGGTTTCAGGCGTTCGGTAAACAGAATTCCCTGAATATGGTCGTATTCGTGCTGGATCACGCGGGCGTCGATGCCACTGAACGTTTCTTCCAGGGTTTCGAACTGCTCATTTTGATAGCGAATGCGAATAATGGCCGGACGTTCCACGTCGCCGCGAATGCGCGGAATGCTCAGGCAACCTTCTTCATAGGCCCAGGGGTCGCCGGTTTCCTCGAGCATTTCGGCATTGATAAACACCTTTTTAAAACCTTTGTCGGTAGGGTCGATCTCTTCTTTTTTGCGCTCGAGTTGGAGGGTGTCGATCACAAACAGGCGAATGCTCAGGCCTATTTGAGGTGCTGCGAGCCCTACGCCATCTGCATGGTACATCGTTTCCCACATATTGGCAATCAGGGCCGACAACTCGGGGTACTCCGGCGTGATCGGCGTGGCTACTTTCTTTAAGACCGGTTGCCCGTAGGCGTAGATGGGAAGAATCATTTCCTTTCTGTTATTGGTTATTGGTTATTAGTTATTGGTTATTAGGGTAGGTAAGGGATGATAGGTTTTTCAGGCCTGCGGCTCGGGGAACTTGAGAGGTTGAGAAGTTGAGTGGTTGAGATTCAATTACTGTTGTGATACAAAATCTGTTGAGTGGCTGCATCTCAACCCCTCACCCCCTCAACATCTCAACTTCCCCGAGCCGCCGGCCTGAAAAACCCATCATCCCTTACCTACCCTAATAACCAATAACCAATAACCAATAACTAAACTACCAATAGTTTGCTTCCATATACTGCTCCAAAATCAGGGCGGCAGCAATTTTGTCGACCAGCGCCTTGTCGCGACGTTTTTGTTTTTTGACGCCGCTTTGAAGAATGATGCGTTTGGCCTCGTTGGAAGTGTACCGCTCGTCTTGCCGTACTACCGGCTGAGCGGGAAATTTTTTTTGAAGTTGTTCAGCAAAACGATCGGCCTGATCGGCTATTTGGGCCGGGTTTCCGTCCGGATAGAGTGGCAACCCGACTACAAAACATTCAACCTCTTCTGCTGAACAGTATTTTTCCAGGAACTCCATCGCTTCGGCCGTCGGAACCGTCGTCAGGCCGCTGGCAATAATTTTCAGCGGGTCCGTGACGGCGATTCCGGTGCGTTTCGTGCCGAAGTCAATAGCAAGAATTCGGCCCATTACTGTGGCAATTGGCCCGGCAGCGAAGGCGCCGTGGGCAGGTAGGGTCCGAATTTCTGGTTCAGTTCGTTTTTCAAAGTCTGATCTTTCATGGTCTCTGCCATACCGATCATATTTTGAACGGTGGTCATGGTAAACTGGTTGTCCTGCTGGTACGACGCCTGGAAGCGTGGCGCCAGTGATTTGTAGAACTTCAGTTGTTGCTCGAGCGGCACAGCCATGTCACGGATTCTGGCAGCCGCCTTGTCGTTGGCGCCGGCCCGCACATAGATGTCGCACATGAACGCAGAAAACTGGTCGTACTGGAAGTTGTAGGACGGGAACACCTCGAAGTATTTATCCGTCAGGGCGATGGCCTTGTCTTTTTTGCCTTCTACGACCAACTGGCGTGCGAGGCGGATCATGCTGACGCGCATGGTTTGCAGGCTGGGCAGGTAAGCGCGATCGACATGGAGGTGTTCTTTATCGAAATTTCCCCATTTCCATTTGTTCATGATGTTGTCAAATGCCACATCTGAATCGACGCCACCGCTACCAATGATACCATACGCTTCGTTGGCGCCTACGCCGATACGCGGTACCAGGCGCAGGCTCAGGCCTTCTAGTTGCAGGTAATCCTGCAAGCCCATCAGTTTGTCTTCACGGCAGGTAACAGCCCAGTAAATCGGACGTTTCCAGATATTGGAAGAAATGATGTCGAGAATGGCCAGTTCATCCTTGATGAGGAACGGATTTTTGTCGTCCACATCCAGTTGAAAATGCATGGTGTCGACAATGGCCGTATCCGTAGGAGCAATGATCTTATTGGCAAGCGCCTCCTGTTTGTTAACAGGAATGGAAATTTTGTTGGTCGGCAGGTAGGTATCAAAATCACGACCGCCTTGCGATGGCAATTTATGGTCTTCACCCAGGAATTTCATCACCTGTTGAATGGTCATTTCCTTGCCGCCGCCCGGAGCATAATAAGGCGTTTGAATGCGTTTGAAACCACGCAATTGATCGCTTGGAATGCTCATTTCAATAGCCGGCGAGTTGTTCACGGCGCGGCGCAACTGGTCGATGTACCAATCCACGGCAATCAGCGACAGATTGACCACACGCACATCGGTACGAATCCCTTCTACTTCCTGGCAGTACCAGAGCGGGTAAGTATCGTTGTCGCCATAGGTAAAGATGATGGCGTTGGGAGCGCAGGAATTCAGGAAGTTGCTGGCGTAATCTCGGCTGGCATAGTGCTTGGCGCGGCTATGATCGTCCCAGTTTTGAGTGACCATCAGCAGCGGCGCTGTCAGGCCGATCAGGCCTGCAACGGGGGCTGCAATGCCCGACATTTTCAAGCGGTTGGCCAGCAGGTCGTACAAGGCAATGACGCTGAGGCCGATCCAGATTGTGTAGGTAAAGAACGAACCAGCCAGTACGTAGTCGCGTTCGCGCGGCTCATTCGGCGGCTGGTTGGAATATACGATGATACCAATACCAGTGATGATGAACAAGGCCATCAGGGCCGCAAAATCGCGCGGACGGCGCTGGTAATGGAAGAACATACCAATCAGGCCCAGCAGGAAAGGGATGAGGTAGTATTTGTTGCGTGCCTGGTCGTTCTTTTGGAAATCAGGCAGTTGCGACTGGTCGCCCAGACGAGCGTTGTCGAGAGGAGCAATCCCGCTGAGCCAGTTGCCCGAGGTTACATCCCAGGAATAGTAGCCTTGTTCGCCGTTTTGGCGGCCGGCAAAATTCCACATGAAATAACGCCAGTACATCCATCCCAACTGGTAACGCCAGAAAAACTCGATATTGTCGGCAAAGGTTGGTTCGCCGGAAGGTTTGTCGATCCATCTGCGGTACAGCGCCGGGCGTCCTTGCGAATAGTCGCCCATACGTGGAAACATCGTTTCGGTATTGGATGGATAGGTATAGTCCAGTTTTTCATCGACTACCTCGTAACGGTTGCCAACCCGGCCATAGCGGTCTTCCGATTCCATGCCGCTGGGGCGGGCGTCGAAGTGTGGGCCACGAAGCAGCGGACGCTCTCCATATTGCTCGCGGTTGAGGTACGGCAGCAGGCGCATCGGATCGGATGGGTCGTTCATATTGATCGGCGTATTGGCTTTTGCGCGGATGATTACCATGCCATACGAGGTGTAGGCGATCACGACCACCGCCAATGCCACAACGATGCGCTGCAACAGACCATTGCCACTGCGTTCTGCGCGGCGGAGGCCATACCAGATAGCGCCGCCAAAAAGCAGGATGACTGGAATAATGCCGGAATAGAACGGCATACCCAGGCTGTTAACCATGAATTTGTCGAAACCAGACCACAAACCGGGAATACCGGCAATCACTATTTTTTGAATAGCCACAATAAATACCACACCGATAGCGGCTGCTGTCAGGGTGCCTTGCACTGTTGGCTTCGAATTTTTCTTGAAATAATACAGCATGGCCAACGCCGGGAACGTCAGCAAACTGAGCAAGTGAACGCCGATGGAAAGGGCTGTAGAGTACACCGCAAATACCAGCCAACGGTCGGCATCGGGCGTGTCCGGCAGGTTGTACCATTTCAGGGTGGCCCACAGCGTCATGCAGGTGAAAAAAGTAGACATTGCATATACCTCGCCTTCTACTGCTGAAAACCATACTGAAGATGTGAAAGCAGTAGCCAGACCGGCTACGATGCCTGCCAGAAGGGTAGCAATAGCGGCTCCACCTTGCGGATCGGCTGCGCGACCCACCAGAATCAGGCGTGCCAGAATGGTGGTGCTCCAGCAAACAAACAGTGCTGCAAATGCCGTGGAAATTGCCGACAACAGGTTGACAGAATAGGCAATGGTAGCAGGATCGCTGGAAACCAGGGAGGCTACCCAGGTAAACAGGCGGCCGACAAGCAGGAAGATCGGCGCACCTGGCGGGTGTACTACCTGCAGTTTATAGGCTCCGGAGATAAATTCGCCGCAGTCCCAAAGGCTACCTGTGGGTTCGGCAGCCGCACCCAGTACCAGCGCTGCAATGAGAAAAGTCAGCCAGCCGGCCAGGTTATTCAATGTCTTAAAGGAAGTCATTATCCAGGTTTATATGATTATCCGCTTTTGAGAAAGGAAGCGCAAAACTAATAAAGTTTATTAGAGAAGTGAGAGCGTGAGAGAAGTGAGAGCGTGAGAGAGTGAGAGCGTGAGAGAAGTGAGAGCGTGAGAGGTGTGAGAGCGTGAGAGTTCGTAGAGTAGACCGCTCCGTGCTAAAAATGCCAAGCGCAGAGCGGTCTACTCTACGAACTCTCACATCTCTCACGCTCTCACACCTCTCACGCTCTCACATCTCTCACTCTCTCACGCTCTCACATCTCTATCAAAGACCTAATTTCGCCTTCACCAGTGCCGTGACATCGTCTCCTTCTGCTGCAAACAGCGTTACACCCGAACTGGTGTCGAAAATCATGAGGTAACCTTTTTCCTTGGCTACTTCTTTTACTGCGGTTTCCACTTTGGCGAGGATCGGTGTCAGCAGGGCTTCGCGTTTGGCAGCGGCAAGTTGTTGGGCTTCCTGCTCGAATTTCTGGATGGCTTCCTGCTGTGTTTGCAGTTCAGCCTGACGTGTCTGTGCCTGTACAGGCGTCAGAATTCCGGCATTGTAATCTTTTTCCAGTGCAGCATAAGCAGCCTGGAAGGCTTTGGTCATGGCTTCGTCTTTGGCGCCGAGCGAGTCGGTGTAGACTTTCATCATGTCATTGGCCTTTTTGGTGTCTGGAAGGAGTTCCAGCAGGTTGCCCAGGTTCATGTGACCGTATTTAGGCTGCGTTTGAGCAGTGAGCGTAGTAGCGCCGATCAGAATGGCAATCAGGATTGCGAATGGTGTTTTACGAAACATCGTTTGAAAAAATGTGTTTTTTTAATAGAAAAACGAAAAACGGTCGCAAAAGTAACATTTTGCGGCAGTTCAGCAGCGTGAAACGGCGGGTACTAAAAAAAAGCGGCATTCATTTTAGACAGGTAGAACGAATTTCACCCTGAAAACGCCTCCTGAGGCCGCATAAATGCCTGCTCAAACGTAATAAGTCCGTCAGAAGTTAAAGTTCAGTTAAGCCATATATGCTATCAGGGGCTATTTTTGCCGATGCTGCGTTTCTTTGATATACCTTTGGGAGTTATGAGTTATGAGTGATGAGTTGTGGTGCTGTACACCTGGCATGGTAGATTGAGTGACTAAAGGTTGTTGCCTCAACCTCTCAACCCTCAACATCTCAACCTCCTCAACAATGCCAGGAGTACAGCACCACAACTCATAATTCATCACTCATAACTCATAACTCCATTCACCCACTTTCGGCTAGCGCCATCCATTTAGTATGAAACAAATTCTTGCGTTCTCCCTCTTTTTTATCGCTTTTTGCGCGGTTGGCCACGCTCAGGAAACGCCTGTCATTGACAAATCGACTCCGGTGCAACTTTCGGGTATTATTGTGGCGGAAGTAGACGGCCGCCGTACCACTGTGCCGTATGCTACCGTGTATTTGCCGGAAAAACGCAGGGGCACGTACTCTGATTACCGCGGTTTTTTTACCATCGTGGTAGAATCGGGCGATAAAGTGCGCTTCAATTGCATCGGCTTCAAACCCGTTACCATTACCATTCCCGATACGCTCACGCAGGAACGATATTCTATCATCCAGATCATGTCACAGGATACGATCAACCTGCCCATGACGATGATTTACCCCTGGCCCTCCAAGGAGCATTTTAAAGTGGAATTCCTGAAAATGGATGTGACGCCCGAACTTCAACGCCGCGCTACCGAAAACCTGGCCAACGAATACCTCACCGAAGCACGCAAAAACCCTGATATTGTGCCGTATGGCGGTCGGGAAAGCGCTAACTTCTACCTGCGCCAGCAATCCCGCGAATATGTGTACCTGGGCCAGACACCGCCCATGAATATTTTCAGCCCGCTCGCCTGGGGCCAGTTTTTTAAGGCGTGGAAGGATGGGGATTTTAAGAAGAAGAAAGAATGATAGGTGGTGAGTAGTGAGTGGTGAGTAGTGAGTGGTGAGTTATGGTATTGTGCTATTGGCTTTGTCAGTAGATTGACCAAGAGTACAACACTATAACTCACCACTCACTACTCACCACTCACCACTCACCACTCACCACTCACCACTCACTTAAGCGCTGCTTTCCGCAGGCGTTGCAGGAAGGGGGAGGCGAAGATAAACGACTGTAAATTTTCGTTTTCGCTGCCCAGCACCTGATCCTTGTGGCCACTCCATTCGAGGCGGCCTTCGTGCAGGAAACAGATGTTTTCGCCAATTTCCATCACCGAGTTCATGTCGTGCGTATTGATGATGGTGGTGATGTTGTTTTCGTGGGTGATGCTGCTGATCAGTTCGTCGATCAGGATGCTGGTTTTTGGGTCGAGACCCGAATTGGGTTCGTCGCAAAACAGGTATTGGGGCTCCAGCACGATAGCGCGGGCGATGCCGACGCGTTTTTGCATGCCGCCTGATAGTTCCGAAGGATATTTTTTGTTGTTTCCGGCCAGGTTGACGCGTTCGAGGCAGTAATTGACCCGCTCCAGTTTTTCCTTGTAGGTTTTGTTGGTAAACATGTCCAGCGGGAAACGGATGTTCTCCTCCACGGTGAGCGAATCGAACAACGCCGAGCCCTGGAACAACATGCCGATTTTCATGCGAATAGCGCGCATACCCGCCTTGTCGAGGGCGGTAAAATTGACGTCGTCGTAGAACACGTGCCCGGTGGTAGGCGTTTGCAGTCCGACGAGGATTTTCAGCAACACGGTTTTGCCGGCGCCAGAACGACCGATAATCAGGTTGTTTTTGCCCGCTTCAAAAGTAAAATTGATGCCTTTCAGCACCTGCTGAACGCCGAAAGTTTTAAAAACGTTTTCTGCTCGAATCATGTGGAGGTTGTTGGAACGGGACAAATGTAGGCAGTACGCACGAAAGCGTAGGTGCTGTCACCATTTTTCCAGACGAATCGTCGGCGGCACTCCTTCTTTTTTCCATTGGAAAAGTGCTTCCTCCCACCTGGGCGCCCGGAATTTTGGCCGCACATTGTTCGAAACCCCATACGGTTCGCTGGGAATGCCGAAAAGATTCGTGTCCAGTTCGCCATTGCTATTGATGTCGTGAAAACAAGTGATGGCATACGAACCCGGCGGCAATTCAGGAAATGTGCATGAAATAGAACCATTGCTGCGCACATCCAGCACCCGCCGCGCCCGGATTTTACTTTGGTCGTACGACATGTAGTTGTTAGGAGAGTCGTACACGGCCACATAAATCTGTCCTTTGGCCTCCCGAATATCGGTCATGACAAGTTTCAGCTCGGGCTCCCTCGCCGGCAGCAAATGAAAAAGAAGGAAAAAGAAGAGGCTCATGAATATACTACTTTGAACATGCACAAACGCCCTGTTCTCCATAGTGTTTAATATTACCCCACATTTTCCTAAACAAACCAACCCCTTGAGCACAACCGTGTACTCTACAGACTGTCGACTGTCGACTGCCAACTGATGACTGTCAACTTACACCGCCCCCCATACAACTGTGTACTCTACAGACTGAGGACTCAGGACTGTCGACTCAGGACTTATATGGGTAAGGCCGAATACCGCTCAATAAACGCTTTCAACTCATCCACCATACCCGGCGACCCGATCGCGATAGTGCCGCGCTGGTGCAGTTCGGCAGGTTCCAGATCGAGGATGCGTTTGAGTTGGGTGTTCATGGCCTTGCCGCCCGCCTGCTCGACGATCATGGACAACGGATTGCATTCGTACAGCAGGCGCAATTTGCCTTTCGGGTACTTGCGGGTGCTCGGATACAGGAAAATGCCGCCGTGGATGAGAATGCGGTGGATATCGCTCACCATGCTACCGATGTAGCGCAGGCCGTAGTTCTGGTCGGAGCAATGGTCGATGTAGCGGCGCATTTCCAGGTCGAATTTGGAATAATAACCCTGGTTGACGGAGTAGGTGGAGCCTGTTTCCGGGATGCGCATGTTGCGATGGCTAAGGCAAAATTCGCCGATGCTGGGGTCGAGTGTAAAGCCGTTGACGCCCCGGCCGGTGGTGTACACCAGAATGGTGCTGGTGCCGTACAGCACATACCCGGCTGCTACCTGCCGCGAACCCGGCTGCAGAAAATCCTGGAGTGTAGCGGGCCCGCTGGCGTCGCTGGTGCGGCGGTAAATAGCAAAAATGGTGCCGACTGACACATTTACGTCGATATTGGAAGAGCCGTCGAGCGGGTCGAACATCACCACATAGTGGCTGCGTTTGGAGCCTACCTCGGGCACGTGGATAATGTCGTCGTCCTCCTCGGATGCAATGGCGCAGCATTCGCCGGAGTTTTGCAGGCACTCGATGAGTTTTTCGTTGGCATACACATCGAGTTTCTGCTGCGTGTCGCCGCTTTGGTTTTCGCCGCTGTCGGCTACGCCGATGATGTTGACGAGCCCGGCTTTGTTGACTTCCCGGTTGATGATTTTGGCGGCTACGCCGATGTCGCGCAGCAGGCCGGTGAGTTCGCCGGTAGCATAGTCGAAATCCTTTTCGGAGCGGATGATAAATTCGTCGAGCGTGATGATACGGGTACCTGGCAGGGCATTGTCTTTCAATGAATTGCGCGATGCCGTTTTCTTGGTGGTGGTAGACATGGTGGTGGTGGTGCGGTTAGGTAAAAACTGCCGGGCAGGCAGTGGCGCAAATGTACAAAACTGGCAGCATGAACGGTGATTGAAACAAAGTTGTATTTTCGGGCGTTGAAACCTCAGCCAACTTCTCCACCATGCGCCACTCACTTCTACCCCTCTTTTTGTTCCTTTCCGTCTTTGCCTGCCGGAAAGCGCCCGACACGATTCCTTTGCCCACCAAAATTTGTGTGCAAACCTCCCACCATTATTACCCCATTCCCAATGCAACGGTGTATGTGAAATTCAATGCCGATTCTTTCCCGGGCTACCAACAGCCGCCTTCCTACTACGATGCCACCTTCAGAACCGGCGCCGATGCGCGCGGCTGCATCGAAGCGGTACCGGAAGGCACGCACTGGCTCGTGGCATTCGGGTACGACAGCATTCATTACCCGCACAATGTGTTTGGAAGTATAAAACTGGAGGTATCGTTGAAAGACCGGCCGGTAAGGGATACGATGTTGTTTGTGTCGGAGCAGCATTAGTGGTGGCATGGGAATTTGATTCCAAATGCGCTAAAAAAATTTTCAACTGAAAATTTTTTTAGCGCATTTGGAATCAAATTCCCATGCCACCACTACGCTACCACAACTTCTTCACTACCTCAGTCGCCAATTCCTTTTCCAACAACCCTCCCAATTCCTTCTGTTCCAATCCCAACAATTCCATCGCCAAAGCGATATTGCACAAAGTGCCTGACCGAAGCCCGGCGAAATCCCGATAGGCAGAAAACTCCCAGTCTTCCGGTCGAACAACGAGCCCTGCCTTTTGTGGATTTTGCAGGATGTACAGAAAACACCACAAGGTGTAATCCTCCCAACTCCATTCGCTACTTACCCGCTTTGCTTTAGTGTTTTGTGTAAACAATGATCCTGTGAAATGCTCTTGCTTTTGTAGCGCCCGGGTGTATCGGGTGAGTAGTTGTTGGGTGCCTCGGGAAAATTGTGTCCAACGCACAGGGCCATCCTGGTTGCCATAAGGTAAAACCGTTTTTTCATGGGTTCGGATAAGGAAGTGGAAGTGATTGGGCATCAGGCAATAACAAAGAATATCGCAGCAGGGAAGCCAGTATTGCCGAACTTTTTGAAGAAAGAAGAGGTAATTGTCGCGTGTGAAAAAAATGCGTTGGCGCTGGTTACCACGGTTATACACGTGGTAGATTTGGTTTGGATAAAGTTGCATAAATGAAGTTTGGATGATGAGAGGAAACTTAGTGGTGGCATGGGAAATCGAATATAAATCGCTAAAAATATTTTCGACTGAAAATATTTTTAGCGATTTATATTCGATTTCCCATGCCACCACTACGCTACCACAAACTTACTCCTCTCCCCCCAAATTCACCAGCATCGCTACCGACATAAAAAACAGCGAACCAATCTTGTCCGTCTCCACAAAATCGTTCATCAGCATGAGCATGTCGATGAGGATAAAGCACATCAGCGCGGCGATGGCCATGCGGCGGCGCCAGCCGGGCTGGAGACGGTGGTACACGCGCTCGCCGTAGAGCATGACGAGCACCGAAAAAAGAATAAAGACGACCATTCCCGGCAAGCCCTGTTCCACAGCAGTCATCAGGTAATAGTTGTGGATACCTGAGCGTTCGGGGTTGTCGCTCACATAGGTTTTAAAACTCGACACCGTGTATTTGGTGTAGTAGAAATAGAAATTGCCGGGGCCGAAACCTGTCCAGGGGTGTTCCTTGATCATGTACGTGGCTGCTACCCAGCGATACACGCGTTCCATGGTTGAAATATCTTCGAGTTTTGTGGTCGCTTCCAGCAGGTTGTCGAAGCGCTGGTGGGTAATGGCGCGTTCGTAGTCGGGCGCAAATTCCAGCCAGTTGTCGCTGGATGCCACGAAACTGATAAAAATACCCAGCACCACGGCAAAGCCCAGCAGGGCCATTTTCATCAATCGCCAGCGCATAATCCAGTAGATACCAATAGCGGCTACCAGGGCCACATAGGCTGCACGGGTGTAGGCAAAATTGATGGCCACCAGCAGAAACACGATGGTCAGCACCAGAAACCACCAGATGCCGCTCCAGCGTTTGTACCAATACGTGGCATACCACACAAATGGCAGAAAAATAGCCAGCAGACAAGCATACATCACGTGGTTGCGGAAAAAAGGCCCCATCACGTACGCCACATCCTGAAAGGAAAAGTTGATGGCCGCGTGCCGCACAAAAACCGAAATAACCGCAATGAGCAACGGAATCAAAAACCACCAGAAAAAGGCCTTGAAATCGCGCTCTGTGCGCAACAAGTGTGCGGCCAGAAAATAAAATACAATGACGTACCAACCCTTGGCAAGGAAATATTTTACCGACACATACACGTCCTGAGAAGTCACCACACTCACAGCAATCCAGCACAAATGCAGCAACAGCGCCAGCGTGAGGGGGTGCCGCAAAAAACGCCCGTCTACCTTCGGAGCATTGCGTAAAAACCAGCCGATGCCGCACAAGGTGAGCAGCCACATCAGTTGTTCCGAAGGCAGGTCGGTGGCAAAGCCGCCCGGCAATTCCTGCTCCATCGACAGCGGCAGGGCTGCCAGTAAGAGGAAAAAGATGCGTTTGAAATCGACGACAGTGAGCCACAACAACGCCAGGCCCAGCGGAATGCCCATCAACCACCACATCTGAAAACCAATACCTGCCCAGATCGACGCCACCCCCAATACCGCCAGCACGCCGAACAACAGGCGCTGCGGGTGTTGGGCGGGGATGCCGAGTAGGGAGGAAAGGCGGTTTAGCATGATGTTAGTTTATTTTGAAAAGACAACGAGCAAGGGGCAACGAGCAAGAGGCAAGGGGCAAGGGGCAATTAGCAAGGGGCAAGGGGCAAAGGGCAAGGGGCAAGAGGCAAGGGGCAAGAGGCAATGAGCAAAAGGCAAAAAGTAGGTGGCACTTTGGGTATTTGCCTCTTGCCCCTTGCCCCTTGCTCTTTGCCCCTTGCCCCTTGCTAATTGCCCCTTGCTCTTTGCTCATTGCCTCTTGATATCTTCCCAGTTAATATCCCGATACGCATCGGCGATGAGCGCCCCGAGCACCGCAAAAAAGAAGGCAGCAATAACGGCTGCCAGCACAATGACCGTGCGGCCTGGGCGACTTTTGATGCGCGGTGTTTCAGCACTTTCCACGAGTTGCAAGGCGGGAATATCCGTTTTATAGGCAGCCAGAATCTGGTTGTAGCGTTCCAGGTCGTAACTCAACTGTTTGCGGCCCTGGTAGTGCAGGTCGGCAAGAGTCGACACCTGAGGCAAACCTTCGTTGAAACGTTCCAGGTTGAGCCGGTCGTCTTTATTGGGAGGAGAAGTAAGGCGTGCCAATTCGCGTTCATAGGCGCGTACATCGGCTTTGATGAACTGGATGGTGTCTTGGGGGATGAGCGGGTTATTTTCCAGAATTTCCAGACGGGCCTTGCCGCGGATGATTTCAGATTCGGCTTTGGTAAGGTTTTCGGCCAGTTGTCCGCCCTGAGAGCCGGCATCGTAGATGTTGTAGAACTTTTTCAACCTGTTCAGGCTGTCGGCAAGTATCGTCAGTTCCGTCTTTTTCCGGGTCATATTGTCCTCGAACGTGGCCAACAAAGTGGCCTGGCTGCTTTTGATCAGGCGCTGCCCGATGGTATTCACCTTGTCGCGCGCGGCATTGGCCATCACGGCTGCCAATTCGGCATCGGTATCTTCGATGCTGAGTTCGATGGCGTCGTTTTTATTTTTCAGTACGGAGTAAAGTTTCCGAAATTGCTTGCGCACTTTATGCGGGCCTTGTTTGGACGTGGAATCAATATCGTAGTGTTCGTAGAGTTTGAACTTACCCACCATATAATCGACCACTTCATTGCTGACGGCCACTTCCACGAGTCGGTCGAGGTCGCGGTCGGAGCCAAAATACTCCGTTACCTTGCTGGTATAACCGAAAATAAGTTCTGGGTTGGCCAGTTCTGGGCTTGCAGGATAAAAAATAGTGGTCGCCTGGTAGTAATTATCCATCAAGAGGGTGATGCCAATACTTCCTATCAACGTAATCAGACAAATATTCCGAATGGCTTTCCTCCATCTGTAAATAGTAGAGAAAACACCCAGCAGGTTGTCGCGGTTGCTCATGTGTGTAACGATTGTGATGCCTCAAAGGGCTCAGCGCTAAAAAGTGATTTTTCTGACTGCCTGTCAAAAAGAGGCGCAAAAATAGAAAATGCCGCCTTTTCGAACAGGGTAGTTGTAAAAACTCCGGCACAGAGATGTGGAAGATTTCATGCGCGATAACGCCGAAGGTGTGAAAATGGCTGCTTGCCTGAGGAAATAAAAAAACCCAGCAGCGCTCATACGCGCCGCCGGGCCATCAAAACACGCTTCATTTATGTGTTGCAAAGGTAAAAACAAAGAATTTAAATGTGCAACACTTTTTTACATTTTTTTAAACATAAATATTTGCAACAGATCGCGGGCTGCGGAGAATGGCGACACTTTGCCTTCCTGTATCAGCGGTTCGAGCGTGGCCAGTTTTTCCTGAATTTCTGCTTGCTGAAAAAACAGGTTTTGCAGGCCTTCCTGCAAGGCTTCTTTGAACCAATAGGCGGCCTGTTGCCGTCGATTTTTGATCAAAAAACCGTTTTCTGTCACCTGTTGGCGAAATGTTTCCATGGCCAACCATAGTTCTGCAATGCCGCTGCCCTGCTCGGCGCTGCATTCCAGTACTTGTGGCGCCCATCCGCTGGGTTTGGCTGGCAACAGGTGTACGGCATTGAGGTAGTGTGCGCGCGCCTGGCGCGCCAGTTTCAGGCGCTCGCCATCGGCTTTGTTGACAGCCAGCAGGTCGGCCATTTCAACAATGCCGCGTTTGATGCCTTGTAGTTCGTCGCCGGCGCCAGGCAACAGCAACAGCAAAAACAAATCGGTCATGCTGTGCACGGCAATTTCGGACTGACCAACGCCGACCGTTTCAATCAACACGATGTCGTAACCAGCGGCTTCTACCAACAGAATGGTTTCGCGTGTTTTGCGCGCCACACCGCCCAGCGATTCGCCGGATGGAGAGGGGCGAATGAAGGCATTGGGCTCGGTCGACAGTCGTTCCATGCGCGTTTTATCGCCCAGAATACTGCCTTTGCTGACGGCACTGCTGGGGTCGATGGCCAGAACGGCTACGCGGTGGCCTTGACTGACAAGAAAGAGTCCGAGCGCTTCGATGAGTGTGCTTTTGCCTACGCCAGGCGCCCCGGTGATACCGATGCGCAGGGTCGGGCGCGTGTTGGTGTGTTCCAGCAAACGGTTCACTACCTCCTCCGCCCGGGCCGTATGTTCGGGCAAAGTGCTTTCGACGAGCGTTATAGCCCGACCCAGCAGCACCCGATCGCCGGAGAGAATGCCTTGTACCAATGTTTCCACAGAGGGAATTGTGCGACGCATGCGGCGAAGGTAAGGCGCAAGCGTTCAGAATTTCTTTTCCAATGACCGAACAATCGATTTACAAGGCCCGACAAACTGCATGCGATACATGTAGCCGGTGGTTAAAGTTCATTTGGCAGTTTAAGAATTTTATTTTAACTAAAATTCAAAAAGTTGAAAATCAACATTTTGCATGTTAAATGAATTGACTTTTCCCCTGCTGCTGGTTAAACTGTGTTAAGCAAGCCACACAGGCACTTCGGGCTCTTGCACATGCTGAAGTTGTTGCGTCTTTTTGTCGGAAAATTTATTCCAATATGAAACGTATCATTCTTTTTTCCGCCTTGCTGGCCCTGCTTACAGGGGCCTGCCGCTTGCTGCATGTATCCGATTATCACACTACGCAGGGCATCCCGGAGCGCCTGCCCAACCTGGGCTTGCTCGTACACGAGCGTAGTTTTATGGACGCTTTTTATGCCTCCCTCGATCGCGATGTGATGCTTTTGAGCCAACCATTTGACCCCTATTTCCCATCGCCCTGGGAAGTGTACGGCACCACCGACGGCGCTTTGCGCGATGTATTTCATGTCCTCGACAACGAACTTGCCGACAACATTAATGTAAAGGACGAGTATCGTTACGGGCATGCCCGGTTCAAATTGCTCTACTATCAGCGGCGCAACGCTGGCTGGGGCTGGCTCATCCCCATGGCCCTGACTGCCGGTGTTGTCAATCTGTTTGGTGTGCCGTGTTCCGTACACAGGATCGACCTGGAATTGCAAATGGAAATAACAGATGCCCATGGCGCCGTGCTGGGCAGGTACGTAGCGCAGGGCACCGGCAAAGCACAAATTGCACTTTATCACGGCTATGATAGCATCACCGCCATCCGGAAAGCCAACTTGCTGGCCGTTCAAAATGCCCTGTCTAAAATAAAAACCAGTCTCGGTACTGAGGCGCCCAGCCTGACGCAACAACTGAAAGCAGCGGGCACTATCCATCCGCTCGACCACAAATAACCCTTCCAATGTAACCAGCCGCGCTGTCCGCCTATGTCAAACCTGTTGTTTCCGGTACGCAGGGGGCGGCAGCCGAGTTGGTTATTGGTTATCAGTTATTGGTTATCAGGGGGGGTAAGGGATGATGGGTGTTTCAGGCCGGCGGATCGAGGGAGTTGAGAGGTTGAGAAGTTGAGAGGTTGAGAAGTTGAGAGGTTGAGAGGTTGAGAAGTTGAGAAGTTGAGGGGTTGAGATTCAATTACTCTTGTGATACAAAATCTGTTGAGTGGCTGCATCTCAACCCCTCAACCCCTCAACCCCTCAACTTCTCAACCCCTCAACTTCTCAACCTCTCAACTCCCTCGATCTGCCGGCCTGAAACACCCATCATCCCTTACCCCCCCTGATAACCAATAACTGATAACTAATAACTAACGCGGAAGGTCGTTTTGCGCTCCACTTCTGCCATTTTTCCAAACCAGAACAGGTAAAAAAGGTAATAGGATACGCCCATAGAGGTTTCGATGGTATATTCCACCAGAAACGACATGAGAATAATAATTTGGAAAGTGGCGAACAGGTAAAAATGTCGCCATCCGCCAGTGGCTATCGGCCAGATAAAAGCCAGCAAACTAAGCAGCAGGCCGATGGCGCCGGTGCCGGCAAGGATGTAAATGAACTGGTTGTGAGGGAGTTTGGGTTCAATGGTGTATTTTGGAAACCGTTGATTTACAATTCTTTGTACCTCCATAGGCAAGTCGCCTGTACCAACGCCCAACCACCTGTTTTCGCGCCACATCTGCATACCTGCTGCAAAAGACACCCAGCGCTCCGAGTCGGAATAGTTGTCGCCTTCATTGCGTTGGTATTGTTTCCAGTCCCAGGCCATGTAGGCCAGTCTTTGTTGCAGGCTGGGAATACTCATAATGGCGATAAGCGGGGTGATGACAATAATAAGCAAGGTAAACAGACCTGCTTTCCAGCGTCGGGTACGAATGACAAAGCGGATGACGCTGAATACCAGTGCTGCATACAAGGTGACGATGCCACTGCGTACCGACAGCACATGGATAAAGACAAAAAGCAGGATGACAGCCGCCATCAGGGCTTTCCTTTCCCAGGCAAAACGCCACACATAACGTTGTTCCCAAAGCCAGCCGCCCACCAGAATGGCAGTGGCCAGGATCAGGTTGAATCGGATATGATTGCGGGGCACCGGAATCGGCTGCCCTTGGCCCAGGTTTTTCAGGATTTCTTCCGTGTGCAGTGCAAGATTGATGCCCACTCCGATGCAGATCAGAAAAACCGACCAGAACAACACGTACAAAACACTCCGATACTGGTATTTCGACAGGCTGGGGAAATTGGCAAATACCCAGGGCATCACAAAAAACGGGATTCGTACCCGAGTCCTTTCAAGCCAGAATTCATGGTTGGTCGACCAGAAATAACTGAGCGCAGGAATCAGCAGCAGCAGCGACATGATTATGCAATCGGGTCGCCTGAAAAATTGTTGAAAGGAATATTTTAATACCGCCCAGGCTGCTTTCAACCCGCTTAACGACTCCAGTTTGCCTGCCTCCTGCAGTTTTACAGTGGTATGCCAAAACGCCACTCCAACGAGTCCCCACATACTGATAGACAATAAAAATGGAGACAGCATCATGCTCACAACCAGCAATGCCGCGAAAAAAGTGGCCAACCCCTCTGGGGTTTTCAGGCTGTTTAAATAGTTGATTTTCAAAAGTTTGACACGGAACTGTTAAGGAAAACGAACCTTCGGTAACACACAGCGGTACAGACGCTTTTTTAAATAGCGTCAGCAAGTAAATCCCCCTGTATTAACATTCTTCAGATTCTGATACGCCACGGGAAAATGCAAAGATATGCCCCCGCCGTAAAAGGTAATTCATCTGTTATTTGGGCATGGTTGTCCAAAATGCCGATGCATGGCCTTTTTCACCTCCAATGCTTTCAACGAACTTCCATACTTTTGCGTTGTTCTATGCACCAAGATATGCGCCAAATTGTTTGTTTGTTTGTAGTGATTACGCTTCTGTTGCCCGCCTGCAGAGAGGAGTCTGTCAACCAGTCGGAACCTACAGGTTCCATGCTCCGACAGCCGACGCCAGCCGCACAGGTGTCCGAGCCAATGCCATTGCCCAAAACCGGAGCCGGAAGTTTTGAAAACCTGGTAGCCGATTATGAAAGCAAAGACCGTGGTATCTGGCAAAAGCCGAACATGGTTATTTCCCTGCTGGGCGACCTGGAAGGAAAAACAGTGGCGGATATTGGCGCCGGAACCGGATACTTTACCTTCCGTATGGTACCCAGGGCCAAAAAAGTAATCGGCATTGATATCGATAAACGTTTTATCAATTTTATGGACAGCGTACGGGTGCGGCTCGACGACCGATACCGCAATCGTTTCGAAACGCGACTGGCCAAAGCCGACAACCCGCTGTTGAAACCCGAAGAAGTGGATGCAGCCGTGATGGTGAATACTTATGGCTATATCGAACATCGGGTGCAATACCTCAAAACCCTCTGGAAAGGTATCTCGCCGGGAGGCGAGGTGCTTATCATCGATTTTAAAAAGAACAACCTGCCTGTCGGACCTCCCGACGAATACAAAGTCGCTATCGGACAGGTGCAGCGCGAATTGCTGGAGGCAGGTTTCAGCATCGACAAAATAGATCAGGCCGCGCTGGATTATCAATACATCGTGTTGGCTCAAAAGCCTTTGAAGCCTCAAAAAAATTCGAATTAATTACAGTATGCGCGGTTCTCTGAGACTTTTTACCTGGTTTGGCATTCCTGTTCATTTGCATTGGAGTTTCGGACTGATTTTTTTGTACGCCCTCTGGATCGGCTACGACAATAGCCTCGATCTGATGGGTACGCTGTGGCTGATGGGCTTTTTTGTGGCCTTGTTCGGATGCGTGTTGCTGCACGAATACGGGCATGCCCTCACTGCCCGTCGATATGATGTGGATACGCATGATATTATCCTGACGCCCATTGGCGGGATAGCACGCCTGGAGAAAATGCCGGAAAAACCCTCGCAGGAATTTGTAGTGGCTATTGCGGGGCCGCTTGTCAATGTCGCTATTGCCTTGTTGCTGCTGGGTGTCAGCGCACTGGTATTTCACGAAGAACGCTGGGAGTTTTTCAAGTGGTTCTTAAACCAGCAATTCTCTTTTTCGGCCGACGAGGATACGGGCCAGATTCTGGAAGAAAGCGGCATCCAACCCTCTGGTTTGATGTTCTACCTGCCAGTGCTGGTGGCTACCAACATCGGTTTGGTGCTGTTCAACCTCATTCCGGCTTTTCCGATGGATGGCGGCCGCATTTTCCGCTCCTTGATGGCCATGAAATGGGGCCGCGTTCGCGCTACCCAATGGGCTGCCTGGGTAGGCCAGGCAATCGCCGTGCTGTTCATCGCGTATGGCCTGTGGTCCAACGCTTTCACCCTCGCGCTGGTGGGGCTTTTTGTATTCACCACGGCCCGTTCCGAGAACGCCATGGTGCAACTCGACGATTTTCTGCGGCGCTACAAAGCCTCCGACCTCTTGCGCCCGCAATTCACCCGCATGCATGGTAACGACTGGATGCAATCAGCAGCAGCCCTGCTACAGCAAGGCCTGGAACGTCATTTTCTGGTATTCGACCTCGATGATCAACTGATCGGGATGTTGGAAGAGAACAGTATTGTAGCGGCCATAAAAAAGAATTTGCTGAGCCAGGAAATTGCACAATTTACCCAGAAAGTGGAGGTCGTTTCACCGGAAGAATCGCTTCAACGCGTTTTTTTTCTTATTCGCCAGCAAGGCAATCCCATGATCGCGGTGGCCGATGAATCAGGCATACTCGGTGTGATCGATGAGGCAGGGCTGTATCATTTTATGAGAATGAAGAAATGAGTAGTGAGTGGTGAGTGGTGAGTGGTGAGTAGTGAGTGGTGAGTAGTGAGTAGTGAATTACGTTAGAATATTCAGGAGTAATAAGAATATACTCACCACTCACTACTCACCACTCACTACTCACCACTCACCACTCACTACTCACCACTCACTACTCACTACTCACCACTCACCATTAAATCAGTTCCCTCAGCACCAGCGTCTTCTTCAACCTTTTTCCGTCTCTTTTTACCACAAAACGGATTTTTTTGCCCACCTTTTTTTGAAAAATGCGCTGCAGGTCTGCCAGATTGAGGATTGTAGTAGGCGCCAGCCCTACCCGAACAATCTGGTCTCCTTTCAGGACACCTGCTTCGTCGGCAGGTGAGTTGGGTTGAACAGATTGAACAATGAAGTTATTCAGCGAGACGCCGGACGTAATAATATTCATCCCGCTGCGGTCGTATTCAAATTTACTTTTAAAAGACTTGCCCGGTTTCAGCCATATTTTGAAGTTGTGGTAGTCGAGAATAACGGTGAAACGACTCAACATAGCATTTCCGACCAGGCCGTTTCGCCCGTTCAGGTATTCCATATTGATTCCTGCAGTATCCAGTGTTTGAAAGTAGGTTACAATATTGGATTGCCTGAAATTTCCGATTTCGAGTCCGTTTACCCGGCCGGTAAATCCTTCCAGATACCCGCCCAGGCCCATTCCGATGTTGGAAACAATCGCATTGGCGGGAGGATGCACCAGCGGATGTGTATTGGAAAACAGCAGCAGGGGCAGGCCGGCGCCCGTATCGATCAGCAGTTTTACCACGGCAGACGAATCGCGAACCGGTTCGAGTGGTGCGCGCATGTACATTTTATTGCGATAAATCTCCACTGGAATAGCACTGTAATCGCCCCTGATTTTGAAATCATCCCGCTCGAACAGGGTGATGATGCGTTTGTCGTAATTGATGCGGGTGATGTATTTGGCAAAAACATTTCCGCTCATAATGCCGTGTACGTTTACCCCTGCGTATTCTTCAAAGCGAAAATAATCTTCTTCCAGCACCAGAATGTCTTCACGCGGAGCCACCACTTTGTTGGGAATATCGAAGCGAATCTTTCGGGCAAGGTAGGCGATGAGGTCGGTTTTCAGATCCGAACCCTTCACCCTGAACTCCCGATCGTACTTGATTTTCATCAGATCGCTGATTTCCCGCTTGCTGAGAATAGTGTGTTCGGCGCCCGTGTCGAAAATAAAACGAAGCGGCATCGTCCCGTTCATAGTGACGGTGAGGATGATAAAATTGTTGTTGTATTCAAAAGGAATATCAACCTGTTTCTGCCCCGGCGCCATGAAGAAGCCCGATTGTCCGAAGGCAGGAAAAATGGCCGCCAGACTTAACCACAGGGAGCAAATAGTTTTTGTCAGCATAGCACACGTCATTGATTTAGGAGCGAAATGTAGCAAAAGTACGGGATGCAAAACCCTCCTGCATGTGAAAACAGGCGAAAGGCGATATATAGACCACCTCGCCTGGGAATCATTGCATGGGGGCTCGCACATTTTCCACCTGGTATTTGGCTGCCAGGTGAAACAACATATCCCTCGTCATGGCATCCAGGTCGAATTCCGGTTTCCAGCCCCAGTCGTTTCGCGCTGCCGAGTCGTCGATACTGGCTGGCCAGGAATCTGCAATAGCCTGCCGAAAATCGGGCTTGTGGGTGATTTTGAACGCGGGCACTTCCTTGCGAATACTGGCCGTCACTTCTTCCGGTGTAAAACTCATACCGGCCAGGTTGTAACTCGTGCGCACCGAGAGCCGGTTGCTGGGCGCTTCCATCAGTTCCAGTGTGCCGCGGATAGCATCGGGCATATACAGCATGGGCAATCGGGTATGGGCGCTGAGAAAACACTCATATGGCTTGTTTTGAACGGCATAATGGTAAATATCCACCGCATAGTCTGTGGTGCCGCCGCCCGGCATACTCTGGTAGCCAATGATGCCGGGGTATCGGATGGAGCGTACATCGACGCCATACCGGCGGTAATAGTAATTGGCCCAGTTCTCGCCGGCTACCTTGCTGATGCCGTACACCGTTTCAGGTATCAGCACTTCATATTGGGGGGTGTTGAAATGGCTGGCTTCGCGCCCGAAAACAGCAATAGAAGAAGGGTAGTACACCTTGGATAACTGGCGCTGGCGACTGATTTCCAGCACGTTAAACAGGCTGCGCATATTGATATCCCAGGCCCAGAGCGGATTTTTTTCGCCATTGGCACTCAGGATGGCTGCCAGGTGGTAAATCTGGTTGATGCGCCATTTTTTGACCAGCGCTTCCAGCGCTGCACCATCGAGCGCATCGAGTACATCGGTGGGCCCCTCCTGTTCGCCGAGGTCGCGCAGGTCCGTGGCAATGACGTTGTCGGGCTGGTGTACTTCGCGCAGTGCTTCTGTCAGAACGGCGCCTATCTGGCCTCCGGCGCCGATAATAAGAATACGATCTTGTTTCATAAATAATTTGGTCGGGCAGCAGACCGGCATTGTTTTTCAGGTTTGAAACGAGGCTTCTGAAACCGAAAAAATCTGTACGGGCTACTGGTGGTGCAGGACGATGTTTTGTACCCGGCGAATGTATGGCAGGGCTTTTAAAGCGCCAAATGCCATATCAAGCCAAAATGTATATTGCCTTGTTTCAAACCTGTTTTTTAACAGACCTTTGTATGTCAGACAAGCCAATTGTCTGGCTGTCTTCTGATTCCCTTCTTCAAAAAATATTCAAACCGGGCAACCTGATTTCGTTGGCCCGCGCCATAACCATCAACTTTCCAAAACTGTATCAGGGGAATGAAAAACGCTTTACTCGGTCTGTTATTTGTTGCAGGAACCATGCATCTGTTGCATGCGCAATCTTCCATTTCTTTCACCCGCCAGGTTGAATGGGCTACGGGTGCTTCCGATTTTACCCAGGCAAGTGGCGATGTGTTGCGCTACTGGACATTCAAAGGCGCGACGTTCAGTGATGAAGCGCCGGGATTGCCTGTTTTTTCCGAAAGAATTCCGCTTTCCGGACGCTCGACGCTTAGTGTGGAAATCAATTCCATGCAATTTGAATCATTTGCATACACGCCGCTTTCCAACGGGCTGACTCCCCTGGAAAGTGAGGTGCGCGTGCAGGTGAGCCTCGAGCAGGAACGCAATAAATTTTTTGCCCGCGTGCGTTTTGTACCTATCCGTAAAACCGGTAGCGGCTACGAGCGTGTTACCAGTTTTTCATTGAATATTCGTGCTACTCCTGTTCCTGTTTCCGTTCAGGAGCGCGGTGGCCCATATACCTATACATCTGCTCTGAATGCAGGTACCCTGTACAAATTTGGTGTGGCACAGTCAGGAATTTACAAACTCGACTATGCATTTCTGAAAAATGAACTGGGTATCAGCAACCTCGACAACCTCGATCCGCGTACCATTCGGATTTATGGCAATGCCGCTGGTATGCTTCCTGAACGCAATTTGGATGCCCGTGCCGACGATCTGACGGAAAATGCCGTGCTGGTGGTAGGGGAGTCCGATGGCAAATTTGATCAGGGCGATTACATCCTGATGTATGCAGTAGGCCCCAGCCCATGGACGTATCGCCCCGGCGCTGTCGATCCGGAACTAACCGTACGTACCAATTTGTACGACACCCGCGGCTGGTATTTCGTTAAAACCGGCGACGGAAACGGCTTGCGCATCAGCGAACAGGCCAGCGTGCAGGCTTCCGTTGTCACCGAAACCTTCGACGACTATCGCAGGATCGAAGATGACAAGGTCAACCTGCTCGATTTTTCCACTTCCGCCCAGGGATCGGGCAAAAAATGGTTTGGCGATTATTTTTACCAGACCCGCGAACGCAATTACACATTCAATTTTCCCAATGTGGTTCCGGGCAGCATAGCGCGCGTACGGGCCGAATTTGCAGGCCGTTCCAGCGTCAGCACGGTGGTGCGGCTGGCAACAGGGGCCGTAACCCTGTCAAAAACGATCAATGGCGTCGATGTGAGCAACAACGAAGCCTCCTTTGCAGGGCTGGGGGTCATCCAGGGCAGTTTTCAGCCTTCTGCAGACCAATTTGATGTAAAAATCCAGTACCTGGAAACTTCCCAGCAAAGCGAAGGCTGGCTGGATTATATCGAAATCAATGCCCGCCGTCGCCTGATCATGAGCGGCTCGGTCATGGAGTTTCGCGACGTCAGCAGCCTGGCGCAGGCTGCCACCACCTTCCGCCTCAGCGGCGCCAGTGGCAATCTCACCGTTTGGGACATCAGCAACCCGCGCCTGCCATTCATTCAGCAAAAAACGCAAAATGGTGGTACCGTCGAATTCGGCGCCGCTACCACCACACTCAAAAGTTTTATCGCATTTGCCGACAACGCTGTGTTCCCCAAACCGGAATCTGTAGCAGGCAAAGTTGCCAATCAGAATATCCATGCGCTGGAAAATCTGCACATGGCCATCATTTACCACCCCGATTTTGAAGCACAGGCGCAACAACTGGCCGAGCATCGCCGCAATTTCAGCCACCTCAACGTAGCCACAGTCAATATTTTCCAACTCTACAACGAGTTCTCTTCCGGCGCAAAAGACCCCGTAGCCATCCGCGATTTTGCTCGTATGCTGTACGACCGCAACCCGGATAAATTCGAGTACCTGCTATTGATGGGTGATGGCTCTTTTGACCCTCGTAATGTGACCAATTCGACGGCCAATCGCGACTATATTCCCGTTTTTGAAACGCCCGAATCATTCAGCCCGATTACTTCGTACCCTTCCGACGACTTTTTTGCGCTGCTTAGCGACAACGAAGGCGGCAACCTGACAGGCGCACTCGATATCGCTGTAGGCAGGCTCACCGTCGACGCGCCTTCGGAGGCACAGGGCGTGGTGGATAAAATTATGGCCTACGACCAATCGCCTGCCACGCTTGGCGACTGGCACCTGCGCACCACATTCCTCGCCGATGACGAAGACACCAACGTGCACCTGAATCAGGCAGAAGACCTGGCCAATGCGACGGCAGCCACAGAATCGTGGTTTAATGTGGATAAAATCTATTTCGACGCCTACCAGCAAGTGGCTACTTCGGGCGGACAACGCTACCCGGAGGCGCAGGCCGCCGTCAATTCAGAGGTGTTCAAAGGCGCTTTGCTGTTGCAATACATCGGCCACGGCGGACCGCGCGGACTGGCGCAGGAACGCGTGGTGACCAACAACGATATTGCAGGCTGGGAAAATCCGGGCCGCTATCCGCTGATTATTACGGCCACCTGTTCTTTTGGCGGCTACGACGACTATTCGCTGGTGACAGGCGGCGAACAAGCGCTTTTGAAACCCAACTCGGGCGCCATCGCCTTGTTCACCACCGTACGTGCCGTGTTTATCGGGGGCAATAATATCCTGACAGATGCCGTGCAGCGCTTCATTTTCAAACGCGTCAATGGCCAGTACCGCAGCATCGGCGACATCCTGAAAGATGCGAAAAACTCGCTGACTTCCGATCAGGACAATGCACGTCGATTTACGCTGCTGGGCGACCCTGCTATGTTCCTGGCCATGCCTGAATACCGCGTGGCTACTACCAAAATCAATGGCCATGAAGTGGTAGCCGGACAGCCCGACACCTTGAAAGCGCTGATGCCGGTGAAAATTGAAGGCGTCGTGACCGATACGATGGGCAATCTGCTCAGCAGTTTCAATGGCCGCGTGTTCGTGTCGGTGTTCGATAAGGTACAAACGCTGCGCACGCTCGTGCAAGACCCCACCAGCAGTTACGAAGAGTTCCAGGTGCAGCGCAATATCCTTTTTAAAGGCGTAGCAACGGTGGCCAGTGGAAAATTTGCCATCGAATTTGTGGTGCCCAAGGATATTGATTACAACTACGGCCCTGCAAAAATCAGTTACTACGCCGAAAACGGCTCCCCGCTGGATGCTGCCGGCGCAGATAAAAACATTGTGATCGGCGGGAATGCCAACCAGATTCAGGACGACAAGCCGCCCGTTGTGACGCCTTACCTCAATACCGACGCGTTCGTGACCGGCGGCATTACCGACAACAATCCAAAAGTGCTGGTAAAATGCTCCGACGACCATGGTATGAATGTGAGTGCTACCGGGCTCGGGCACGACCTGACGGCTGTACTCGATGGCAACGTGCTGGAAACCATTGTGTTGAATGATTTTTACGTGAGCGAGCAGGATAATTACCGCCGCGGGCAGGCCGTTTTCCCTTTGCGCAACCTGACTACGGGCCGTCATACGCTTCAGGTAAAGGGCTGGGATGTGGCCAATAACCCCGGCGAAGGCTACACGGAATTTGTGGTGGCGGAAGACGGCAAGGCGGCTATCGACCATGTGCTGAACTATCCTAATCCTTTCACTACCAATACCTACTTCCAGTTTGAACACAATTTGGCCGGTCAGGTGCTGGATGTACAAATCAGCATTTTCACGGTCTCGGGCAAACTGGTCAAAACCATCCAGCACACCTCGAATCCCGATGGATTCCGCATTACAGATATTCAATGGAACGGGCTCGACGACTACGGCGACCGCTTGGCACGCGGTGTTTACCTGTATCATGTGAAAGTACGCGGTACCGACGTTTCAGGTAATTCAGTAACGGCGGAGAGCGAATTTGAAAAACTCGTCATTTTGAAATAAAAAAACTCCAAAAGCCCGCGCGTTTACGCTACTTTTGCACACTTTTTGCTAAAAATACCATACCCTTCACCATCACAAAATCAGGTCGGGTCAAATTTTGCCACTAAACACATCAATTTTTACACTCATGAAGAAATCACTTGCTCCGGCGTTGCTGGCAACGATATTCGCACTGGCGGCTACGGCGGTATATGCCCAGATACAGCCGAAATGTATCAACGGGAACAACCCGATCACGGGCGAGCGTTGTGCCAACGCTGTGACTTCGGCTGTTCCTTTCCTTCGTATCGTGCCCGATGCGCGCGGCGGCGCCATGGGCGATGTCGGTATTGCTACCTCGGCCGATCCGAATGGCATGCACTACAACCAGTCGAAACTGGCTTTTGCTGATAAAAACATCTCGCTGGCAGCCACCTACACCCCGTGGATGCGCAATCTGGGCCTCAATGACGTATACCTGGCCTACTTGTCGGGCTATTTCAAAATTGATAAATTCCAGACTGCCGGTTTCGGACTGCGTTATTTCTCGCTGGGCGATATCGAATTTACGGACGAAAATGGCCAGTCGCTCGGCCAGGGCCGCCCCAATGAATTTGAGGTGACTGGCGCATATGCCCGCAAACTGACCGAACGTTTCTCGGCTGCTGTCGGCGCCAAGTTTATCTACTCCAACCTGGCTACAGGCCGTGTGGTGGAAGGCAATGAAATCAAACCGGGCCTCGCCGGCGCTGCCGACATTTCCTTTACCTACAAGGCGCCCCTGGAAATCAACAACGTAAAAAGTGAACTGACGATCGGTACGGCCCTCACTAACCTGGGTTCGAAAATTACCTATACCAATTCCATCAACCGCGACTACATTCCGAGCAACCTGGGTATTGGCGCCGCCTGGAAAGTAAACCTCGACGAGTACAACACCCTGACGTTTACCACCGATTTCAACAAACTGATGGTGCCTACACCGCGCCCTGAAATTGATGAAGACGGCGATGATACGCCCGACTACAAACAGTACTCACCCATTCGCGGCGTGTTCAAATCTTTCGGCGACGCACCGGGCGGTTTCAGTGAAGAACTGAAAGAAATTACCATCGGCGCAGGTCTGGAATACTGGTACGACGACCAGTTTGCCATTCGTACCGGCTACTTCTACGAGCATTACTCGAAAGGCAACCGCAAGTACTTCAGCGTGGGCCTCGGCGTGAAATACAATGTGTTCGGCCTCAACTTCTCGTACCTGGTACCAACCACCAACCAGCGCAATCCGCTCGACAATACGCTGCGTTTCAGCCTGTTGTTCGACTTCGAAGCGTTTGAAGGGGACGGCGACGAGTAATTGCAACACGGATTACGCGGATAAAAAAACGGATTTCACGGATGGCCTGGTAAAACAGGGATGCGCCCATTTTTACAATGCCATCCGTGAAATCCGTTTTTTATCCGCGCAATCCGCGTTACAATGCCATCCGTGAAATCCGTTCTTTATCCGCGTAATCCGTGTTCACTTCTTCATGCAAAATATCATACAACAAATCGTGATACGCCGGAAATTCCGGCAAGTTGTTGTGTCCTGCGCCCACGATCGGAAATAATTTGATTCGTTCCGGCGCCAGTTGGCGCAGCATTTCGCTCTGTTTGTAAGGAATCAACCGGTCTTTGGAGCCATGCAGGATATATACCGGCGCCTGTACTTTTTTGATAAACCGGTCGGTGCGGATATGGTAGCGCAGCAGCCAGTTGAGCGGCAAAATGAAACCATACCGCTTGATATGGTACAAAAACGAATAGTAAGGGCAGTCGAGGATCAACATACGCGGGCTATTCCAGGACGCAATGCGCGCCGCCAGCCCGCTGCCGAGCGAGCGCCCGTATAGCACGATTTGTTCTTCTTCATACTCCGAAGCCAGCCATTTGTACACCTGTTGCAGGTCGGAAAACAGGATTTCTTCGGTACGCCGCCCCCGGCTTTTTCCAAAACCGCGGTAGTCGAGGATGAAAAAGTCGAAGCCTTTACCTACAAAATCCTTGGCGAACTTACCCCAGCCCTTGATGCTTCTGGAATTTCCCTTGATGTAAAAAACAACGCCTTTGCTGTTGGGTATTTTGAAATGCAGGGCATTGACGGTGCCGCCGTCTTCCATGTCGAAATTGACTTCCTGAAATGGAAACGGATACTGGTAGGTGAACCATTTTGGCAGCCGCTCCGGGCGGAAAAAGAAGAAGTCCTGCCCAAAATAGAACAGTACGCACACCGCGCCGTACACAATGCCGATCCAGGTAAATATGGCCGTCCAGAATAACATGCAATGGCTGTTTAGGCCGAAATGTAGTGAATTTGTAAAAAATCCGCTACATCCGTATTCCCGCGCAGCCCCACTCTATGCGCCACTCGCCATATCCCAGGCTTTTTTCAGGTCTTTCCCGATCACATTTTTGGCCTTGCTTTTCGGGTTTTGCCGGATTTTTTCAAGGATGGCGCGCTGGCGCGGCGAGAGCAATGCTTCCGGCGACTGGTTTTTTCCTGCCAGGCTATTGGCTCGGCAGGCCTGCAGCGAGGTCATGGGCACAAACTTGTAATCCGTTTGTGCCAGGTAATATTTCGGCTCGCGGTCGCTGCTGAAACCGCCATTCCAGCCGCAGGTTTTGATGCCTTTGGGCTGTGTGAGGGCTTCCAGTTCTTCTTTTTTGACAACGGTAGGGTTGAACTTTACCTGTACGACTTCCTTGCCATCCTGAAAACCGGGCTCCGTTTCGATGACGCCCGGAATATTGCCAAAAGTGCCTTCTCCACTCCAGAAACAATACATGGAAAAAGTAGCCGTTTCCAGTCCGATTTCGCGCGCTGCGAGTTCCTCCAGCAACAAATCTAGGTATTGGGGCACCTCGCGATCGGTGGCTTCGAGTGCTGTGCGCATGCCGCGCACGAGTTGGGCAGGCGAATTGAAATTAGATATGCGCGCAACCACATCCTGATTGTCGGGCTGCACAATACGCACCACGGGATTGTTCCAGGCAGGCTCGCCAAAGGTTTTGAGTGCTTCACCATCCTTGCCACCTTTGTTGTTGTAAATGCATACGGGTACAAAGTACGTTTCGATCGTTTCCACAATCAGCGGGTGCGAAAGGGTGTAGTTGCCATAACGCGTGCAATTGGAACAGCCGGGCACTTCCTGGAATAAAATCAGCAGGGGTTTGCCCACTTTTCGAGCCTCTTCCCGACCCGCTTCCAGGTCGCGCAGCCAGTGCACCTGACCGAGTTCTTCGGGCTGTTCGGTAGGCGGTTCCTGTTGCGTGGAAAGACTGGCCGTTTGTGGTTTCCAATAATTGCTGCTAATCAGCATGCCAGCGGCAAGAAAAGTGGCGAATGAAAAAAATCGGAGCATCATGATTTTGTACAAATGATTGAAAATACGAACGGTGTACTCTACGCTTTGTGTCCCATGTGTCCGTTGTGGTTTAATTCTTTTAACCACTAAGATCAACAGGGACACAAAGCGCAACCCAAACAAAAATACTACTGTGCTCCCTTCACACTGCCGGAAACCTGCCTAAATGTCGCCTGAACAGCGCCTTTGTCGGATTTCCAGCCATCTTTCGGGGCAGCGATTTACCTTGTGGCTTGCCAAATCTGCTTATATCAAAATGAAAAAAACGCTTGTTCTTGCGACCCTGCTCTGCTGCACGGGCTTTCTGACGGCCCAGAAACAGATAACCCTCGATGATTGCTTTCTGTTTTATAAGTTCTATCCTTCATCTGGCGCAAAGTACCAGTACATGAAAGATGGTCTGCATTATGTCGATCTGGATGAAGGCAAATTGCACTTGCACAGTGTGCTGAATGAAAAATTTGATTCGGTGCTCACCCTGAAACTGCCACCCGCAGCCGCCGAATTTGACCAGTTTGAGTTCAGTGAAGATGAAACCCTGCTGCTGCTGCGCACCGCTAGCGAGCCGGTATATCGCCATTCCGTTCTGGCCAATTATTTCGTGTACAACCTCCAATCAGGTGAAACTACACCTGTGTATGAATCGGGAAAACAGCAGTTCGTGAGCCTTTCTCCGGATGGCGTCCAGGTGGCATTTGTTGCAGATAATAATTTGTTTATCAAGGATTTAAAATCAAAAAAAACGGTACAAATCACCCGCGACGGCGCAAAAAACAAGATCATCAACGGCTTGCCCGACTGGGTGTATGAAGAAGAATTCAGCCCGGTCGATGGCGACGGCATGGTGGCTACCAAATGGAGCCCCGACGGATCGATGCTGGCATTCATCCGTTTTGACGAAACCAACGTACCCGAGTTTCCCCTCACCTGGTATGAAGGCGGCAACTACCCGCGCCGAAGCACTTTCAAATACCCGAAAGTGGGCGCTCAAAACTCGGTAGTAAGCGTACACCTCTATGATGCTGACGCCGGCACAATGAAGGGCGAACTGATGGGACTGGAAGCCGACGACTATGTACCGCGCATCAACTGGACGCCTGATAACAAACTGATTATGAGCCGACTGAACCGCCTCCAGGATACCGTGGAATTGCTTCAGGCTGTGCCCGAACGGATCATTTCCGACCCTGAGGAGCCGCAAAAATGGATACCCACGCGCCTGCTACTTCGGGAAACGGATGCTGCCTATGTCGAACTGGAATCAGAAAACAAACTCATCCTGCTGCAACAGGGCGGCTTTTTGTGGACCAGCGAGCGCAGCGGATTTCAGCATATCCATTTATTCAAAGGTACACCAGGGGAAACAGGAACCGACCTCACGCCAGGCAATATCGATGTGACGGCTTTTTATGGCGTAGATGAGAAAAACGGCACATTTTATTACCAGACTGCCTCCCCGACACCCCTCGACCGGCAGGTGTGGGAAGGTAGCCTCAAGGGAGCCGCGCCGCGCCTGATGACGCCCGGAGCAGGCACCAATGAAGTGGTTTTCAGCCCTACGTTCGAATATTATACCCATACCTGGCAGGACGCCAACACACCGCCCGTGGTGACGCTGCGCAAACGAAGCGGCGAAACCCTGCGCACGTTGATCAATAACAGCCGCGTGGTCAACCTTCGCCGCGAGTACGGATTTGTCGACAAAAAATTCTTTCAGATCAAAATCAACGACAGCATTGTGTTGAATGCCAGCATGATGCAACCCGCTCGCATGGATTCTACCCGCAAATACCCGGTGCTGTTCGATAATTACGGTGGCCCCGGCTCCCAAACAGTACAGAATTCCTACGACGGATACGTGGGCAATTGGCACCAGATGCTGGTGCAAAAAGGTTATGTTATCGTGAGCGTCGATAACCGGGGCACGGGCGGGCGCGGGCGCGATTTCAAAAAATGCACCCAACTGCAACTCGGCAAATACGAAACCGAAGACCAGATCGCAGCAGCCCGTTATTTCCGCGCACAACCCTGGGTAGATGCCGGAAGAATCGGTATCTGGGGCTGGAGTTTCGGCGGCTACCTCAGCACTTCCTGTATCCTGAAAGGCAATGACGTATTCAAAATGGCCATGGCTGTGGCGCCCGTTACCAACTGGAAATGGTACGATTCGGCCTACACCGAACGCTATATGCACACCATGAAAGACAATGCGGCGGGCTACGACGAAAATTCCCCCGTCAATTTTGCTTCCCTCCTGCGCGGCGACAACTACCTGATCTGCCACGGCACAGCCGACGACAACGTACACTGGCAACAAACCACCGAAATGATCAATGCACTAGTGAAAGCCGGAAAACAATTCGATACCTACTACTATCCCAACCGCAACCACGGCATCTATGGGGATAATGCGACACGGCATTTGTTTACGAAATTGACGGATTTTGTGCTGGAGAAATTGTAATGCGGGAATTTGAATTAGGATTTTGGGAATTTAAAGGATTAGAAGGATTCCCGACTTAGAGTGTACAATTTTGTGAATTTGATTAATTGTACGCTCTAAGTCGGGAATCCTTCTAATCCTTTAAATGCCCAAAATCCTGTTCAACCACCTCCCCCCATCATAAACACACAAGGCAATTTCCCCAGCACCGGCTTTTCTTTTTTCCAATCGCGCACGGGCAGCGAACGCACCAGTTCGGCGGCGCCGCTGAGATCTTGTGCCAGTCCGAACACGGTAGTGGGCTGGAGGGTTTCGAGCGCTACGTCCACCACCATTTGCGAGCGATAAGGCGTTTCGATAAAAAGTTGAGTCTGGTTTTGTTGGCGTGCCTGGTTTTCCAGTCGCCGCAAATCGGTAGCCAGTTCGGGCCGCTTGGCCGACAAATACCCGTGAAATGCAAACTTCTGTCCGTTCATGCCGGAAGCCATCAAGGCCAGCAGCAGGGACGAAGGGCCTACGAGCGGCACTACTTTCACCCCTTTTCGGTGGGCCAGTGCCACAATATGCGCACCGGGGTCGGCCACGCCGGGGCAGCCTGCCTCGGAGAGCAGTCCTACATCTTTCCCTGCTGCTATGGCCTGTAAAAATATGGTTTCTGCTTCGTTGTCCGCCGGTCCGCGCTTGTTGGCCACATCCGTTTCATGTTGCGGCATTTCCACAAATACGAGTTCGGGCAAGGGCCGTTCCGGGCCAATGCTTTTGATAAAATGCCGCGCCGTTTTGGCCCTTTCTACAATAAATACCTCCAGCCGCCGGGCTGTTTCCTGCACATAGGGTGGAATGGTGTGCAAGGCATTTTCTGCGATGGGAACGGGAATGAGGTAGAGTGCCACTGCCGATGGTGAGTTATTAGTTATTGGTTATTGGTTATTAGGGTGGTAGGGGTACATTTGCACAATTGTGTAGCCCCACAGTAAGAGACGCCATAAAATTGTGCAAATGTACCCCTACCACCCTAATAACCAATAACCAATAACTAATAACCACATGGCCGAAACCTTCACCATAAAACTCCCTGCATTCGAGGGCCCGTTTGACCTCCTGCTCTTTTTCATCGAGCGGGACGAACTGGATATTTACAACATTCCCATTGCGCAGATAACCGACGATTTTTTGGGGTATCTGCGGCAAATGGAGGCCATGAGCGTCGATCTGGCATCCGAGTTCATTGTGGTGGCGGCCACGCTGATGCGCATCAAGGCAAAAATGCTGCTGCCTAGAAAACAACTTGATGAAGAAGGCAACGAAATTGACCCGCGCCGCGAACTCGTCGATCGCCTGCTCGAATACAAACGTTACAAAAGCGTGCTGGAAGACCTGCGCCGCCTCGAAGAAGTGCGCGCTTTCATGAACCCGCGCGGCTATGCCGGCACCGAACTGCGCAAACTGGCCGAACACGCCCTCGCCGATGCCGAAATGGAATCGGTGACGCTGTACAAACTACTTCGTGTATTCGAACGCCTGATGAACCGCTTCGAGGAAGAAAAAAAAGCGAAACGGGTACATACGGTGTACAATTTCAACTACACCATCCAGGAACAGCGCGCATACCTGCAAAATACCCTGAAAAAAGGTGAAAAAACCAGTTTCGAATCGCTTTTCCTGGCCCTGGAAAATCGCATTCATGCCATCGTGACCTTCCTGGCGCTGCTCGAATTGCTCAATGCCCAGGAAGTGACCCTGATTCAGGGCGATGGCGCGAATAATTTCTGGCTGACGCTGCCGGAGTAGGCAAGAGGCAAAGGGCAAGAGGCAAGGGGCAAGTATAACACAAACAATGGACAAGGGTAAGACGTCGGTGGTATGGGCTTTAGATGTCGGGAGATTATCTTTTAAGGCGATGGTATTCAGGCTGTTACGGCCGAAAAAATCCCAAATATGCTCTAATGCTCTTGCCTTAAGGAATTAAAAAGTGAATCAATATTATCATCAATAGGTGTAATCTTTATACAGTTCTGTTCCATATGATATGGGAAACCTATTTGGTAAGTCGTATTATTTTCCAACGTATCGGCCCATTTTGTTTTTAACACCCTGGAGTTATGATTAAATCTTGAGAACAATACTTTTATCTGAAAATAGGATTCATCAGGGCAACTCCAATCCCCATCAAGTGGGAGATCAATCAAAAAATACTTGGTTTGTTTTGGAATGATAGGTTGATAATTGCCCATAGGGAGATCTAGATAATATCTGAAATATGCTAAGTTTTCGCCTCTGATATTAAAGCCATCTACATTGCAGATCAAGGTATTCACATCTGTAGATGACCCCTGATATACCCAGATTGAATCATTTGTATTGTTGGTAATTTTTACCCTGGCTTGCCACAATGGAAGGTCGTTTTGGCTTTTAGGGGAATGTAGGAAATGGTCAATTAATACAAATTCAACTGGATTTAATCTCCAAGATGCCTTTACAGGTTTCTGACAACTAAAGAAAATAAAAAGGTATAACAGACAAAATGCTTTGCTACAAAATGATGCCATAATCAGTATCTTTTAGATTTTTTGCCCCTTGCCCCTTGCCCCTTGCCCCTTGCCCCTTGCCCCTTGCCCCTTGCCCCTTGCCCCTTGTCCCTTGCCCCTTGCCCCTTCACCCGCCCTCTTCCCGAATCTTCACCACCTCAATCCCTTCAATTGTCTTTTCAAACCACTTCAGCGGCGCCTGCGTCTTGTCGCCCGACTGTGTATCGCATTTAAAAAACAGGTAGTATAGTTGCAGGCAGTAGTTCATGCGTTCGAGTAGGCTTTCCAGCGAAGTGCGCCGCGCTGAAGGCGCGGTAGGGCCGTGCCGCGCATCAAGCCAGATATAATAGGCGTCGTCGTGCGTTTCGATGATGTCCAGTACGATTGGGTCGTCGAGGTGGTTTTCCATAAACCTCCTGGCCAGCAGGCTGTGGTGTTTCGACCAGTCGCGCGGGCGGCTCCGGTCTTCGGCATATTTGAATGTATCGTGCGACAGGGCGATGAGGCGCAGTCGGTTGCGGTCTTCCGCCGACAAGCCCTCGATCAGGTCGATATTGTCGAACACCTCGCGTACGTGCAGACAAACGCGGCCTTCCGGATGCCCATAACGCGGCTCGCCCCACAAAAGTCCATACTGGAATTCCGGGATCGTCAACAGGCGCTCTTCCAGCGGATTTTCAGGCTGCAAGAGTTTTTCCAATGCGTTCGGTTCGTCAAAAAAACGCTTCATCGGCGACGTTGGTCGGTCAAAAACTGAATTTGGTCGGTCGAAGGTAAGGGGGCTTATCATAGGTACAAAATTTTGGCGTTTCAGGTGCTGCTTTTGTTCGCAACAACAAATTGGCCTGCTTGGTTAAAGAGACGTTAAAATATGGAATTCCGGCAGCAATTCAATTCTTCCTGCGTTTCACAAGCATCTTTGACAAACAAATTCGATTCTTTTCACAACCAACCAAGGGTTCAAACATGAATAAGTTTTGGTCCACAGTTCTTGCCGGCGCTACAGGTGGCGTGATTGCATTCGGTGCGGCAAAACTGACAGAAAAGCCCCAAATTGTATCCAACCCCGAAACGCCGACCTACGCGCGTCAGGTGAACTACGGCAGCGCACCCGTGCCCTTTGATTTTACACGGGCAGCCGAACGTTCCATGGATGCGGTGGTACACATTAAAGCCTCTGAAAGCAAACAGGCTGCCATACAGCGGCAGCGTGACCAGCGCTACTCCGATCCGTTCCAGTTTTTCTTCGGACAGCGTTTTCAATATGAGCCCCAACCACGTTCCGGCACCGGCTCCGGTGTGATTTATACGGACGACGGCTATATTCTTACAAACAACCACGTGGTGGATTTTGCAGATGAATTCGAGGTGACGCTGCACGACAACCGCGAATTCAAAGCCCGCCTCGTGGGCCGCGATGAAAGTACCGACATGGCAGTCATAAAAATTGACGCCAAAGACCTGCCTGCCATCCAGATCGGCAACTCCGACGACGTGAAAGTAGGGGAGTGGGTACTGGCTGTCGGAAACCCCTTCGACCTGACTTCCACCGTGACGGCCGGTATCGTGAGCGCCAAAGCCCGCGACATCGACATTATTAAAGGCGCCAGCGGTATCGAATCTTTTATTCAAACTGATGCAGCCGTGAACCCCGGCAACTCTGGCGGCGCGCTGGTGGATGTTGAGGGCCGTCTGATCGGTATCAACTCGGCCATTGCTACCCCAACCGGTGTTTTTGCAGGATACTCCTTTGCCATCCCGGTCAATCTGGTGAAGCGTATTGCCGACGACCTGATTAAATATGGCAGTTACAAACGCCCTTACCTTGGCGTGAATATTGCTACCATGGATAGTTATGTAGCCCGCGAACTGAACCTGGATTACACGCAGGGTGTTGCAGTAGTGGAAGTGCCCGACAATCAAGGCTCCGCTGCACAGGCTGGAATACAGCCAAAAGACATCATCACCAAAGTAAATGGCAAAAATGTGACAAGCACCGCAGAACTTATGGAGATGATCGGACGTTCTAAGGTGGGCGAAACAGTAAATGTATCGATTATTCGCGACGGGAAAACACAAGTGGTCCCGGTACGACTAAAGACAAGAAGCGACGGTTGAGCCCCGGCTTTAGCCGTTTCCTACAAATAAAAAGTTGGTTTTTCGTTTTGTTTTGATGTGTCTGCTCTGCGCAATGCAGGGCAGACTTTTTTTTTCTGGTGTTTTGGTGTTTCTGTGTTTCTGTGTTTTAGTGTTTTGGTGTTTTTGTATGCGTTGCTTTTGGCATTTTTGCGTAATATCATGCCTTTAAATAGCAACCTTAGGGAATGTTCAAAAAACCGTGTGAATGGATGCTATTAGTGTATTTTTTTCGCAGCCTTTTGCCACTCCGCCGCCTTGTCCTCCTGACGGGAACCGTCCACTCTACGAGGGAAAATACGTTGTTACGCACCGTAGAGTGGACGGTTCCCGTCAGGAGGACAAGGCGGTGGCGTGGCAAAAGGCTGCGAAAAAAAACGCAAAAATCCGGATGAAAACGGTTTTCTGAGCACTCCCTCAACCTTAAATGTCAAGAGCAACGCATACCAAAACACCAAAACACCAAAACACAAAAACACCCACTCACACAATGAACCACCTCCACCACGAGCGCTCCCCTTACCTCCTCCAGCACGCCCACAATCCGGTAGACTGGTATGCCTGGAAGCCGGAAGCCTTCGAACGCGCCCGCGCCGAGCAAAAACCGATTTTGGTGAGCATCGGTTATTCCACCTGCCACTGGTGCCATGTCATGGAACGCGAATCTTTTGAAAACGAACAGGTGGCAGCGTTCATGAACGAACATTTCGTCAATATCAAGGTCGATCGCGAAGAGCGCCCCGATGTGGATGCCATTTACATGGAAGCCTGCCAGATTATGACAGGTGGCGGCGGCTGGCCGCTCAATTGTTTTCTGACGCCCGAAGGCAAACCCTTTTATGCCGGCACTTATTTCCCGCCGCGCCCTGCGCACAACCGGCCTTCCTGGATGCAACTGCTGCAATACCTGGCCGATGTGTGGAAAAATGAGCCGCAAAAAGCGCTCGATCAAGCCGAAAAACTTACCCGACATATCGAACACAACGAAGGAGTATTCCTCCGTAAAAATGAAAATCCGGAACTGAGCCACGCTACCGGATTTACGCCAGCCGATCTCGATGCCGTTTTCAGCCGTCTCCAACGCGACTTCGATCTGCGGGAAGGCGGTTTTGGGGGCGCGCCGAAATTTCCCGCCACCATGGCTATTCGTTTTTTGCTCGCGTATCAGTATTTACGTCAGCAACCCGCAGCGCTCGAACACGCCCTGTTTTCGCTGGATAGAATGATTGGCGGCGGCATTTATGACCAGATTGGCGGCGGGTTTGCCCGTTATGCTACCGACCGGGCCTGGCTGGTGCCGCATTTTGAAAAAATGCTGTACGACAATGCCCTGCTCGTGTCGGCCCTGGCAGATGCCAGTATGCTGGCGCAGGAATATGCCGCACAAAACCCGGAATGGGCACGCCGCGAACGCCTTTACAACGACACCATTCGCGAAACCCTGCAATTTATCGAACGCGAAATGACCCACCCGGAAGGCGGGTTTTACTCGGCCCTCGATGCCGATTCGGAAGGTGTGGAAGGAAAATTTTATGTGTGGGAGCAGGCAGAGATAGAAGCGGCTCTGGGCGCCAATGCCGAATTGTTCTGCGCTTTTTATGGCGTAACGCCCGAGGGCAACTGGGAAGAAAAAAATATCCTGTGGCGCCCTGAAACGTTGGAAGCATTCGCTGCGCGCGAAAACATGGAAGTGGATGACCTGAAAAAACGCCTGGCCGCCGGGCGAGAAAAACTCCTGGCTGTTCGCACTACCCGCATTCGTCCGGGTCTCGACGATAAAATATTGCTGGGCTGGAATGCCTTGATGTGCTCGGGGTATGTAGCAGCATACCGCGCCTTGCAGGAAGAATCCTGGTGCGCCGTTGCCGTGCGCAACATGGATTTTTTACTCGAAAAATTCCAGTCCGACACCGGCGATACACTCCTGCATACCTGGAAAGACGGCCATGTTCAGTACGACGCTTTTCTGGAAGATTATGCCTTCCTGATTGCTGCCCTGATCGATTTATACGAGATTACCTTCGATCTCAACTATTTACGCCATGCCGAAAAATATACAGGGCTGGTTTTGAGTTATTTCTCTGATTCGGCTACCGGACTGTTTTATTTTACCGGCAGTCATCAGACCGATGTGGTGATGCGGAAAAAAGATTTGCAGGACAACGCCACCCCGTCGGGCAACAGCACGATGGCGCACAATTTGCAACGTCTGGCGATACTACTGGGTAGAACCGACTGGCAGGAACGCGCCCAACAAATGCTGAAACAGGTGGAAGATGCGGTGAAAACATACCCGCGTTCGTTCGAGCGCTGGGCCATGGCATTGCTCATGGAGGCATATCCGTACCACGAAATTGCCATTCTCGGAAAGGATGCAGCGGAAAAGGCTGCAACCATAAGGGGGCACTTTTTGCCCAATGCAGTAATAGCCGCCTCCGTGCAAATAAGCGACGAATTGCCTCTTTTGGCTGAAAAGGTAGCAGGAAATGATACGGCTTTGATTTATGTTTGTCGGGATTTCACTTGTCAGCGACCTGTAGCAACGATTGGTGAATTTTGGGAACTAGTTCGACCATAACCAACCCAATAAGTTATGAAACAAACCATTACCTATATTATATTATGGTGTTGTGCCCTCGGCGCCGTTGCCCAACAGGCTCCCCAATACAGCCTGTACATGCTCAATCCGTATGCCTATAACCCCGCCACTGCGGGGCTCGAAAACTCCCTGGTACTAACGGGGGTGTACCGGCAGCAATGGTCGGGCCTGAAAGGCGCACCTGTTACACAGCATATCAATGCCCATTTACCCCTGTATGTTATCAGTAGCGGTGCGGGGCTGCGTGTCGAAAATGATGTCATTGGCGCGCACACCGTCACGCAGGCCGTGTTGAGTTACAACTACCAGATGGAACTCGGGCGCAACAGCCTGCTCTCGCTGGGTATGAGCGCCGGTTATTTACAGTATTCACTTGACGGGAATAAACTGCGCGCCCCGGAAGGCACCTATGCCGAACCGGTGTTTACCCATAATGATCTGCTGCTGCCCGACGGCACGGTGCGGGCAGGCATTCCGATTTTTGAAATCGGCGTTTTTGCCCAATTAAAAAAGTTGGAGGTCGGCATCGCCATGCAGCCCGTTTATGCACCAGCCTTGCAAGCCAGTAGTGGCACAAACGATTTTAGCCTTCAAACCGTGTCGCATTACAATGCATCGCTGGCATATACGCTGGAAGTGAATGACCAACTGACGCTCCGACCCTCGTTTTTAGTTAAAACTGACATAGCGGAGACACAAACAGAAATTTCGCTGATTGCACGTTGGCGGGAAAATATCTTTGCCGGCGCTTCGTTTAGGGGCTTTACGAATACTTCTCGGGATGCGGCCGTTTTGCTGGTCGGAATCAAATTAAACGAAAAAACCACGCTGGCCTATGCCTTCGATATCCCCTTGTCGGCACTCAATGTGTCTAACAGAGGGAGTCACGAGCTGCTGATCCGGTACAACCTCAACAAACCGATCGGCGCCGGAAAACTGCCGCCGGTTATCTACAACCCCCGCTTCTTTTGATCCCATCGAAAAAAAAATTCGGCATTCTATTTGTAAAAATGTCGAATCATGCTTGGAAAAGCCGGTATAGAAGTATTTTTGCCCGCGATTTTGCGAAAGACAATAAAAAAAAATGGCTTGAATACAATGAAAAGTTAAAAACACGTTTGTGTGTTGCTTTTGATGTCTTGTCGATGCATTCCAGCCAATTTTATTTGGAAAACTTTTTCGCATAGAATTTAAACTCTACCTTTACGACCACTTTTTCCAGAAACAACAATTCAAAGTAGGAAACACGGGTGTTTAACATGAAAAAACTACAGCAATCTCTTCTGCTTTTGCTCTTCGTTGCGGCTGCGGTCGCTTCTTGCGGCCGTAAGGAAAGCGGCCAACTGGTCGGCGTTATCAGCCGTCCGAAATGGAGCGGCGTTAATCCGTACGGAATGGTTTACGTACCTTCCGGCTCGCTGCACATTGGCTCCGGCGACGAAGACCTCAGCAAATCTCTGGTCGCTCGTCCAAAAACAATCTCTATTCAGGGATTCTTTATGGATGACACCGAAATCACCAACAACGAATACCGTCAGTTCGTGAAGTGGGTATCCGACTCACTTGCCCACGAAACGCTGCAACACGTTATTGAAGACGATGGCGGCGACAGCGACAAACCGCTGGTTGACTGGGAACAAGACGTCGACTGGGAAGACAATGCCGAAGAACTCCAGGACCTATACTACCAGGGCAACGAGCGCTTCGCAGGTCGTAAAGAACTCGACGTATCCAAAATGGTATTCGAATACCAGTGGTACGACTGGCAGCGCGCTGCACACGATCGCAATAGCAATCGTACCAGCCACATCCACAAAGAAAAAGTACGTATCTATCCCGATACGCTGAGCTGGATCCGCGACTACGCTTACTCTTACAACGAGCCAATGACGCGTAACTACTTCTGGCACCCGGCATTCGACGACTACCCCGTTGTGGGCGTCAACTGGAAAATGGCAAAAGCATTCTGCTACTGGCGTGGTAAACTGTGGGATATGTACTCCGGTGGAGACGTAAACACAGAAGACTTCCGCCTGCCTACAGAATTTGAATGGGAATACGCCGCTCGTGGCGGTCGCGCAGAAGCACCATATCCCTGGGGCGCATACTACACCCGCAATGCAAAAGGCTGCCTGCTTGCCAACTTCAAACCTGGCCGTGGTAACTACGCTGAAGACGGAGGTCTGTACACGGTGAAAGCCGACGGCTACTACCCGAACGACTACGGTCTGTACTGCATGGCTGGCAACGTTGCCGAATGGACAGAAACGGCATACTTCGAAAATGCCTATTCATTCGTACACGACCTGAACTCGGATATTCGCATCGATGCAAAAGAAGACGATCCAAAAACTGCCAAGCGCAAAGTAATTCGCGGTGGCTCCTGGAAAGACGTGGCATTCTTTATGCAAACCGGCACCCGCTCCTGGGAATATCAGGATACCACCAAATGCTATATCGGCTTCCGTTGCGTGCTGACCTTCCTCGGTCGCTCGATCAACGACTTCTAAGTTTTGTGTTTTAGTGTTTTGGTGTTTTGGTGTTTTTGTATTCAGCATCTCTGTGTACTCGAAAACACCAAAACACTAAAACACCAAAACACAAAATCTTCCCCTGAACCCAACATTTCTTCTCTGTCATAAAAGTTCGGTAAATGGCTTGCGCCTGACCTTTCACTCTACCAATCTGTCGGCTACAGACAATTTTGAAGGTCTCCATTTTTTCGAGCAAAATTTTCTTTCGATAAGTTCATGAGTGATTGCTACTTTTGCGGCGTTTTCGCCAAGCATTAACAATTCTGAACCTTTTATCATCTGCTAAAAAGTTTTAAAAACAATGAGTTTCGTCAAATCAAAGTCTTTTAAGTATGCCAAAAACCTGGCAATCGGTGTAGGTGCTGCTGTCGTTCTGATGGGCGCTCTTTTCAAACTGGAAAGCTGGGAATTCGCATCCGAACTGCTGATCGTCGGTCTGACGACCGAGGCTATCATCTTCCTGATGCTTGGCCTGCTTGGCCCTGAACCCGACTACTACTGGAACAAACTGTATCCCGGCCTCGATGACTACGATGCTCGCCTGCAACCGCTGACCGCTGGCGCTGTTAACAACATGCCCGAAGTAGCACCACTGCACGGCGACGTGGTAGAACGCCAACTCGGCGGTATGCTCACCGAACTGCAATCCATGTCCAAAAGCATGAGCGCCCTGAAATCCCTGCAAGAAGTGGATTTCTCCGGCACGCAGGAGCAAATCAAATCGATGAGCAACTTCTACACGAAAATGAATGAGGCAATGGCCGATATGGCTAAATCTGCTGAAGACGTGAAAGCGTACAAAGATCAACTCGGCGCTCTGAACAAGAACCTGGGCTCTTTGAATACCGTATACGGCAACATGCTGGCTGCTATGGCCAACATCGGTCGTCAGTAATTTCCGCGCATTTCCTCCATTTCCTATTCACAATCAAAAAAGTAAAGACTTATGTCAATACCAAAGGAGCCGCGGCAATTGATGATCAACCTCATGTATCTGGTGTTGACCGCGCTGCTGGCACTCAACGTATCTGCCGAGGTAATGAATGCGTTCTTCTCACTCGACCGCGGACTGTCGTCCAGCCGGGCTATCGTTGAGAATACAAATGTTCAACTGCTGTCCAATATCGAAAAGCAGGCTGAAGCGTACAATACACCAGCAAACCAACAGTATTTGCAAAATGCCAAGGAAGCCCAACGCATCGCAGATGAGTTCACTTCCTATATTGAAAGCGTTCGCAAAGACGTATTTGATCTGGCCAAAGGACCGTCCAAAAACGATCCGACCATTCCGAAGGACATTCGCAACAAGGACGTGACGACTCGTTATTTCATCAACGAGAACAAAGGCGCAGAAATTGAAGCAAAAATCAATGAAACGCGTCAGAAACTGATCGCACTGGTAGGCAATGACCCGGATGCAAAGAAAGTAGAAGACGGACTGCCATTGTTGGTAGAACCTCTTCCTGCTGGAATCGCGGCTAAAAACTGGGCTGAATTTAAATTCAAACAGATGCCTGTCGCTGCTATTTTCCCAATCCTGGGTAAAATGCAGTCGGATGCCAAAAACTCTGCTACTGCTGTGTTAAATCATATTGTCAAAAAGGTTTCAGGGGATGAAATCAAATTTGACAAATTTACACCAGCCGTTTCTGCAGAGAAAAGTTATGTGATCCAGGGAGAAAAATATGTTGCTGATGTATTCCTTAGCGCATACAGTTCTTCTGCCGATAACATCAACATCAATGTAAATGGTAGTAACCTGCCGATCAAAGAAGGTATCGCACACTACGAAACCTCTACAAGCGGCGTGGGCGAACGCTCTTACAAAGTGAACATCAGTGTACGCAACCCCTTGACCAACAAGACGGATGTTTACACCAAGGAGTTCAAATATGAAGTAGGTCAGCGCTCGGTTGCTGTTTCGCTCGATAAAATGAACGTGTTCTACATTGGTGTAGACAACCCGATCAGCGTATCTGCTGCCGGTGTTTCTTCCAACGACGTACGCGTTTCTGCAACCGGCGTAACGGTTAACCCCCAAGGCGGTGGCAAATTCATCGTTCGCGCTACTACTCCGGGCGAGGCTTCGCTGACAGTATCGGGCGGCGGTGCTTCCCAAACCTTCAAATATCGCGTAAAACGTATTCCTGACCCTGCTCCACGCCTCGGTAAATACAAAGGCGGCCAGTTGGGCAACGGTGAGTTCAAAGCACAAGGCGGTATCTCTGCCGTGCTCGAAAACTTCGACTTCGATGCAAAATGCGATATGGTTGGTTTCGAATTCACGTACTATCCAAAACGCCAGGACCCCATCGTAGTGAGCAACAACGGTGCTCGCTGGAGCGGCCAGGCCCAGGATATGGTGAACAAAGCCAAACCAGGCGACGCTTACTTCTTCGACGATATCAAGTGCAAATGCCCTGGTGACGTGGCAGCCCGTAACATCGGCTCCATCGCTATCAAGATTCGTTAAGAAAAAAATATTTGTCTTCAACCGGCGTTTTTATGCCGGTTGAAGACCTTTTTAAGTTACTAAACACATTTTCATCACTCAACAATCCATTGCGAGTCATGCAAACCTTTATGAAATGGACTTGCTTGTGCCTGGCGTTGTTCCTCTTGCCCGGAACGGCTCTGCTGGCCCAAAATCCTGAAGAAATTGAGACAACCGATCCGACTCCGTCCGAAGAAATTACGGTAGAAGAAAATGGAGAAACGCCGCTGGATGATGTGGTGAAAAAAGAGATCATGCTCGAACGCCGCGTACTGGCTTACCAGCCGGTGCGTGAAAGCGACATCTTCTGGGAAAAACGCGTTTGGCGCGTGATCGACGTACGGGAAAAAATGAACCTGCCTTTCGCTTACCCGGAAGAGCCGTTCTTCAAAATCCTGTCCGACGCCGCTTCCAAAGGCGATCTGCCGGTGTACACCACCGACGAAGATGGCGCCAAGTTTAAAAAACGCATGAGCACCGACGACGTGCTTTCGCAACTTTCCAAAACGGACACCGTCGTTACATTTGACCCGGAAACTTACGAAGAAAAAGTAGCCATCGTTCGCAACGATGTAAACTGGGAAAATGTAAAACGCTTCCGTATCAAGGAAGTATGGTACTTCGACAAGGAAACTTCCCAGTTGAACGTTCGCATCCTCGGTATCGCTCCGATGATCGACGTGACGGACAATGAAGGCAACTTCCGTTTCGAAAAGCCTATGTTCTGGGTGTACTACCCACAAGCCCGCGAAATGTTTGCACGCCACCGCGTATTTACGCTCGGCGGCAACACCAATGCGACCATTTCCTGGGAAGATATGTTTGAAATGCGCTATTTCGCCAGTTATATCTACAAAGAATCGAACGTGTACGACCGCAAAATCGACGACTACGTTCAGGGTGTGGATATGCTGATGGAATCTGAGCGTATCAAAAACGACATCTTCAACTTCGAACACGACCTCTGGCAGTATTGATAGAGGTGAGAAGTGAGAGGTGAGAGAGGCGTAGCGTACACGATGTATGCTACGCCTCTTTTTTTTAACCTCACCCCCCGGCCCCCTCTCCGAGGGAGAGGGGGAGCGAGTACCCTTGGCCTTTTCAGTTATGATGCCAGTCCATCTTGCTCCAACGGGTTAAGGGAAGCGAACGCCTTTGGCGTTTTCAGTTATGATGCCAGTCCATCCTGCTCCAACGGGTAAAGGGAAGCGAACGCCCTTGGCCTTTTCAGTTATGATGCCAAGCGGGAAGTCACCCCCTCTCCGTTGGAGAGGGGGCCGGGGGTGAGGTTAAAAAAAGAGGCGTAGCGCACCATCGTGTACGCTACGCCTCTCTCACTTCTCACCTCTCACTTCTCACTTCTCATCATAATTGTACGGCAGCACTTTCGAGTCTTTCACCGTAGACAAGGTCATGAGGGTTTTCAGGCGTTCGATTTCTTCGATTTGGCTAATCGTTTTGAACAGCAGTTGTTCGTAGGTAGGAATATCGCGGCAAACGATTTTCATCAGGAAATCGGCTTCGCCGGTGATGATATAGCATTCCGTAACTTCATCGATCTGGGAAATTTTTTCCAGGAAGTTGTTGAGTGCATTTTCTTTTTTCCATGCCAGCGACACCAGCACAAACGTTTTCACGTTCAGGCCCATCTGGTGCGGATTCACTTGTGCATGGTAACTCTGGATAATATCGCTTTGTTCAAGTTTCTTCACGCGTTCGAGCGTGGGAGCAGGCGACAATCCGATTTTCTTCGACAGATCCAGGTTCGTGATTTTGCTATTCTCCTGAAGAATTTTAAGAATTTTCAGGTCTATTTTATCTAATTTCTCTGACATGGGACTTTTTAAGTTGTGAAATTTTATTTCGGTTTGGAAAAGTTGGTCAAAGGTAGGGCTATAAAAAATAATATGCAACCCATATGCCAATAAACCTTTGTAAATTTTGGAAATGCGGGCATTTTGTCATTTGAATGCAATAAAAAATACCCGTTTTGTGAAGAAAATTTAAACAAACCAAAAAATATTTGTCTGTAACAGTAAAGTAGCCGACAAAAAATAAAAAAGGCCGAACCGGCGCTTATCGGGCATCGAAATGCCAAACAAAACCTGCCGATTCGACCTTTTGGAAAAAGAAGTGTGTTGGGAAGGGGTGATGAGGGTTGATGAGGTTGATAAAGTTGATAAAGGTTGATAAAGTTGATGAGGGTTGATATTCAGCGGCTCGATGAAGAGCGATTGCTTCTTTTCCGAGTGGATGAACATCAACCCTCATCAACTTTATCAACCCTCATCAACCCTCATCAACTTTATCAACTCTTATCAACCCTCATCAACCCTTTACGGAAATATTCCCATCGAAATATAATCGCTCGCGATCTTCTTCAGCGAGCACACAAACGCGGCCGTACGCACGTCCTTGATATCGGGGTGTTGCTGGAACGTTTCGCGGATCTGCTGGTAAGCAGTGATCATGGTATCTTCCAGGCCGGAGTTCACCAGATCGATTTCAGTACCACCACGGGTGAGGAAATCGCGCTCGCGGGTATTGATCGATTTACCGGTCAGTTCCTCCACTTTGCTCACGATACCGGCGAACTGGTTGTGGTGGAAGCGATTTTCAAGGCGACCAAAGCGGTGGTGTGACAGGTTTTTCAGCCATTCGAAGTAAGACACTGTAACACCTCCGGCGTTGATGTAGAAGTCGGGCAAAATGATAATGCCTTTTTCTTGCAGGATCGGGTCAGCATCGGCCGTTACTGGACCGTTGGCTGCTTCGGCGATGATTTTGGCTTTGATACGCGGTGCATTTTCCACCGTGATCTGGTTTTCCAGTGCAGCCGGAACGAGGATATCGCATTCAAGTTCGAGCGCTGCCAGGGTGCTTTCCAGCGCAGTGGAGCCCGGGAAGCCCATGATCGAGCCGGTTTCGCGGCGGAAAGCCAGCAGTTTTTCTACGTCGATACCGTTCGGGTTGTAGATGGAGCCTTCGCGTTCGGCCACGCCGATAATTTTTACATCACCTTCTTTCTGGCTGATGAGTGCAGTGTTGCTACCCACGTTGCCGAGGCCTTGTACCACCATGGTTTTGCCGGCGATACCTTTCGTGAGGCCGATCTTTTTCATATCTTCCTCATACGACAGGCACTCGCGCAGGCCGTAAAATACGCCCCGCCCGGTGGCTTCCGCGCGGCCGCGGATACCGTTTTGGGTAACCGGCTTGCCCGTAACGCAACCGATGGAGTCAATCTCGCCGTGGCGCAGTGCCTGGTAAGTGTCCAGGATCCAGGCCATTTCACGCGGGCCGGTTCCGTAGTCGGGAGCAGGAACGTCGATACCAGGGCCGATGAAGTTTTTCTTCACCAGTTCGGCTGTGTAGCGGCGGGTGATGCTTTGCAGTTGTTCGGTGGTGTATTTGGCAGGGTTGATCTTGATACCGCCTTTTGCGCCGCCAAACGGAACGTCCACGAGGGCGCATTTGTAGGACATCAGGGCGGCCAATGCCATTACTTCATCCTGGTCGACGGTTTCGGCATAGCGGATACCACCTTTTGTTGGGAGGCGGTGGTGGCTGTGCTGTACGCGGTATGCCTCGATTACTTCATAGTCGTTGCCGACGCGAACCGGGAAGCGAATTTGCAAAACGAGGTTGCAGGCCTTAATCTGTTCAATAAGGCCTTGCGGAATATCTGTAAATGCGGCGGCCTTATCGACGTAGTTTTCTACGCTTTTAAAAAAACTAATTTGTCCACTCATTTTTGTCGTCTTTGAGTTGGTGCTCTAATTTGGTTAGTTTCCGATCCAGGCGCAATACATACGCAACTATGCCGAGGAAAATGAGCACAATAACACCGATGACGACGTTTATTTTACCTGTTTCCCGCATATAGTCGCGGTTGCCCTGCGCTAAAACGGTCGGCAAAGATATAGTCATAAACAGAATGATTGTAAAAAAAATGCGGCTTTGAAAAAATTTCATGCTACAAAATGCTTTTTTCGGTGAAATAAAAACGGAATTGGTCATTTGGCTTGCGATTTCAGCCTTTTCAACACACTCCTAGTCCAATCCGGTAGCGCGATCCAGTATTCTTTGATAGCGAAAACGCAATTGAGCGAGCCAAAAACCCATCAATGTCCACCCGATGATAGCCGGATAAAACACCATCCGCATCGTATTGTCGAGGTCTTCGCTGCCGAACGCAGGGTTGCCGGTAGCCCCGGGGTGCAGGCTCGCAAACATGCGTGGCACGATGTACAACAGGGGTACGAGGGAGGCAAATGCAAAAATATTGTACACGGCTGCCAGGCGGGCGCCTTTTTCGGGTTCGTCGAAGGAGCGGCGCAGAATGAAATAAGCCAGGTAAATCAGCAGGGCCACAGCCGTCATCAATTGCTTGATGTCGTTGCTCCATGCCGCTCCCCAGGCATAGTGCGCCCACAGCATACCCGTAATCAGTCCGAGGATGCCAAACAACAGTCCCGCCTCGGCATACGCGGAAGCCTTTCTGTCGAAGTCGATCAGCGACTGGCCCTTGGAGGCATCCAGTTTGGCCGCCTGTGAAGGATTGGAATACCGCAGAAACTGTACGCTGTTCCAGGCAGATGCGATAAACAAAAACATCAGCACAAACCACATGGGCACGTGGAAGTACGTGTTCCGAATGCTTTCGTAGATAACATTCCGGTAGGGAAAGGAAAAATCCTTGATCACATGCAGGCCCTGTATGGCGTCGGATTTCCAGGTGGCAGCGGAAGTGAAGGTATCCTGCACAATTTCTACTGCGCTCGGCAACAGGGATACACCATCGTGCGGATGGTCTATGATGGCGTTCAGCATGACGGAAGAGGATTCATTCGGCAGGGCGGTCGGTATGGCAAACTGCGCCTCCAGCGTAGTGTCGTTGAGCACCCGCAGGTTGTTGCCTTGCAGCGCATGCTGTTCGTCGTATTGTAGCCAGGCGCGGATTTCGCTGGCCGGGCTTTGGCTATAAAAACTGTTGTAGCCGTGCAATTGCAGGGTTAGTGTTTTACCGGAAGGCGCCGATGCTGGATTGACATAGGTGATGCCGGGCTTTAAGGGTACGAGGGTGCCTGCAATGAGGGTGTAGACGATCAAAAAGACGGAGAGTATTTTCCACCACATAATTTGAAATGTTATTTTTGGTGTTGGAGACCTCACCCTCCGGCCCCCTCACCGCATTGGAGAGGGGGCCGGGGGGGAGGTCTCCAACACCCAGTTCTTCAATCCCGCCAAACAAACGGGAACAACACAAAAGTCAGCGTGATCAGGATGGCATCAATAGCCAGCAGGTTCAATATATCGCGTTTGTATGAAGTGTCCTGCATCAGACGCAGGGCAATGGCTGAAAGGCGCACCAAAGTGAGCAGAATCGGCATAATAACCGGGAAACTCAGAATGGCCATCAGGGTAGCGCTGTTGTTTGCTTTGGCGGCGATGGATGCAATAAAGGTAAAAGCAATGCTGAACCCCAGACTTCCCAGCAGCAGAATCAGGGCAAAAAGCGGGACATCTTTCACCGGATTGCCTGCTACTACGCTATAGGTGCCAAAAGCCAGCAGGCTTAATACCAACAGCAACAAGGTATTGTAAATAATTTTAGCCAGCAGCAGCATGGCCGGGTCGGCCAACTGATAGTAGTACAACTGCCGGTTGCCGCTTTCCTGCACAAAACTTTTCACCACGGCATTGATGCTGGCAAACAGCACGATGAGCCAGAACAGGATGTTCCATACCTGCGGCTGCACCTTGATGCTGGCCGCATACACCACGAATACCATACTGAATACATACAAAACGATGCCACTGATGGCGTAGCGCTGACGGAATTCGAGCAAAAGTTCCTTTTTCAGGAGGGCAAAAAGCATGGCAGGGTGTTAAATGTTCGTGGGCACAAAGGTAGCACACGACCGGAGGGAATCGGGTGGTTTGGGGCAAATTTCATTGGAAAAATTCCTGCAAATCCCGTGCTATTTATACAGCCGCCTGTGAAACTGCCCATTCGTGAACCGGATGGTATCCGGAATATGGTACCCTGAAACCCCGTTTTTATGCTTTCGAAAGATGGCAAGGAGACCACAAGTCTATTGATCTGTTCGTTTTTCCCGTAGAGTAATTTCCCGCAGATCTGCGCAAATCTGCGGGAAATTACTCTACGGGAAATTACTCTGCGGGAAAACACGACCCCGAATCCCTGCTTCGACACCCATTGTTTCGGTTATATTCATCGCCGCCTGCCTGACGTTACCTGACGAGAGAAGTGGGTAGGTAAGGGCAAAAAAAATCCGAACCCCGGCAGCCCGGAGTTCGGAAAGATTCGCTTTATATCCGGGCCATGCGCCCCAAAGACATTATTTCTTGTTCGACACCTTCAAATAATTCTCCAGCGCTACCGCAATCGACGGCGCTTCCGGCGTACCGGCCTGGATGCTCACCGTCATGCCACGGTCGGTTACGGCCTTGTTGGCCGAAGCGCCAAACACGCAAATACGGCGGTCTTCCTGTTTGAAGTCCGGGAATTGCTCGAACATGGATTTGATTTCCAGGGCCGAGAAAAACGCAATGATGTCGTATTTGATGTCTTTCAGATCGGACAAGTCATTGTTGACCGAGCGATACATAATGGCTTCCTGAATGGGCACTTTCAGGTCGCGGAAAAACTTGGTCACCTCCGGATTGCCTTGGTCGCTGCATGGTAGGAAGAATTTTTCTTCCTTGTTGCGCAGGATGTACGATTTCAGTTCGAGAATCGACTTGGTGCCGTTGAACACCTTGCGTTTCCGGAACATGATGAATTTTTGCAGGTAATTGGCAATGGTTTCTGTCGCGCAGAAATACTTGGTTTCTTCGGACATTTTGATGCGCAATTCCCCGCAGAGGCGGAAGAAATGATCTACCGCGTTTTTGCTGGTAAAAACGATGGCGGTGTAGTCATTGGGATACACCCTGTTTTTACGATACTCTTTTTCCGTCAGGCCTTCGATGGTAACGAAGGGAACGAAATCGATCCGCACTTCATATCTTTTTTCCAATTCGTCGTACTGGGTACGAATGGCTGGTTGTGCTTGTGAAATGAGGATGTTTTGGACTCTTTTGAAGGTTTCTTCCTGAGCGGATGCAGCTGTTGCAGACATTCGGACTGGTATGTTTCGTGAAATTTGTATGGTTTCTTCCAAAGGAAACAGCGTTGATTGAACAAAAACAACACACAGAGAATTCCGGGGAGACGGGATTCCACAGGTGAAAAAAGAATCAGACTTGCATAGTTGCTATTTTTGCGAGGAGGACAACCGGTGCTACTTCGACGGTGCAAAGGTACAACAAAAAGTGAAATTGGTCACCGGCCAAAAATTTACTGCCAATATTCAGTGCCCGCAGCGAACGGTAGGCATAAAAAATGCTCACCAGCCCCAACACCCAGAATACCAGCAGGCCCTGATAAAAACTTTCCGAACCAAAGGCAATCATAAAGTTGAAAGGCACCAGGAACAGGCCTAAAATGCAGTTGAAAACGATGATCAGAAAGTTGTATCGCCCTACTTCCGTATCGAGTTGAAACAGGTAACGAATGATAGACAACAGGACGTGTTTGAATAAAAACGCCGCACTTCCGCCGATCATGCAGATGAATAAAAAGGCAGCATTGTTGAAACGATCCAGAGTGAAAAAGCGGATCACCAAAAAAATAAACAGCCCGATATTCAGCAAAAAATTCAGGTACAACAAATAATATGGTGTGCTGCCTACGAGGCCGGTCGCCTCTCTTTGCGCCTGTGTCAGCGCATTGTCGTTGAGAAAACTGCGCCAGGCTTTGCCTACCGCGCTTCGATTGGCGGCTACGGAAAGTGTCAGCACCGCAAACATCGCTACCAGCAGTCCGAACAACAATTGATTGGACAAGCCGCCGCCGCGTGGCATGATAGAAAAAGGCCGAAAGGCTTCGGTTTTATTTTCGGAAAGCGTCTGGCTGACCCCCGGCGCGCGGTGTGCGATCACGTCGAAAGGATTGACTGCCGGAGCACTGGCGTCTCCGATTTCCCGCAACTCTTGCGGGAGCCGGTGAATGAGATCGAAGGGATTGCCTGCTTCCTGAGCGGATGCTCCGGCTATCCAGCCTTGAAACAGCAATAAAATCAATACCGACCTGATCATGCCGCAAAGGTAAGAAAAGCCGGGCTTTCACATCCCATTGCTTTTTGTTTTCCTACTTTTGTGCCCTCAAAATCTGGTATCAGGAAACTTGTAACTGCCAGAAAATTATTTAAAATAAATTGTATGCATCAGATCGACGTAATCCTCGGCTTGCAATGGGGCGATGAGGGCAAGGGAAAAATTGTGGATTATCTGGCAAACGACTACGATATCGTAGCGCGTTTTCAGGGCGGCCCCAATGCCGGCCATACCCTGAAATTTGGCGGACAGAAATATGTGCTGCACACGGTGCCTTCGGGTATTTTTCGCTCCAGCCTGATTAACCTCATCGGCAACGGCGTGGTGCTCGACCCGGTGGTGTTCCAGCGCGAACTGCGTTCGCTGGAGCAATCTAATGTCGCTTTTCACGACCGGCTGCTCGTTTCGCGCAAGGCGCACCTGATCCTGCCTACCCATCGCTGGCTCGATGCTGCCAGCGAGGCGCACAAAGGCAAGGCCAAAATCGGCTCCACCCTGAAAGGTATTGGCCCTACCTATATGGACAAAACCGGCCGCAACGGACTGCGTGTGGGAGATGTAGAACATCCTGGTTTCAGGGAACAATATGAATCGCTGAAAGCCAAGCACCTCGAACTGCTCAAAATTTACCCGGAAGTGCCGTTCGACCTGGAATCGGAAGAACGCGCCTGGTTCGAAAGCCTGGCGACCCTGACGAGTCTGCAACTCGTAGATTGTGAGTATTACATCAACGATGCCCTGAAAGCAGGCAAAAAAATACTGGCAGAAGGCGCGCAGGGTAGTATGCTCGACATCGATTTCGGCACGTACCCGTTTGTTACTTCTTCCAATACCATTACTGCGGGCGTGTGTACGGGTTTGGGTGTGGCGCCTCAACGCATCGGCCGCGTCATCGGCATTACCAAAGCCTATTGCACCCGTGTGGGTGGTGGCCCTTTTCCCAGCGAACTGGACAATGAAACGGGCGAACGCCTGCGCAAGGAAGGCATGGAGTTTGGCGCTACTACGGGCAGGGCCCGCCGTTGCGGCTGGATTGATTTGCCCCAACTTCGTTACACCATTATGTTGAATGGCGTGACGGAATTGTGCATGACCAAAATCGACGTGCTGAATATTTTTGAGGAAATCGCAGCAGCAACCCACTATCGCATCAATGGCGTAGAGACGGATATGCTTCCCTTCGATTTGTGCCATACGGAAGTTGAGCCGGTATGGAAACAATACCGGGGCTGGTACACCTCGCTGGAAGGCGCGCTCACGTATGATGCATTGCCGGAAGCCGCCAAATTCTATTTGCAGGAACTGGAAGGATACCTGGGTGTGCCGGTAAAAATGATTTCGACCGGGCCCGAGCGGGAAAAATTGATCGTGCGGTAGAAAACCAAAAAGGAAGGAGCACTCGTAGGTAAGTAGACAGGGCTATGCTGGCCCTGAATTTCCCAACCTACTTAAACAATCTGCGATGCTCCATCATTCTACCTGGCTTTCGTTTTTTCCTGCGCTCCGATTTTGTCTTCCGTTTTTGCTCGGATGCAGTTTTTTTTATGGCAACACCTTGTTTGCCCAAACCGTTTTCGCCATTTCGGGCAGCAACCTGATTTCATTTGAGGCAGCAAGCCCCACCTTGCTGTTGTCTAATACGACCATTATCGGAATAGACCCTAATCTGACCATTTCCGGGCTGGATTCGCGCCCTGCAACCGGTCAGTTGTATGCACTTGCCTACAACCAGACCAGCGGCGCCGCAAGATTATATACCATCAACAAAACGACCGCTGCTGCTACGGCAGTAGGCGAAGCCCCGATTGCACTCGCTGCTGAAATGGGTAAGATCGGTTTCGATTTTAACCCTACCGTGGATCGCATCCGGGTAACCGGCAGCAACAATGCCAACTATCGCCTGCATCCGGTGACGGGTGCGTTGGTAGCTGTGGATGGTGCCCTTTCTTTTGCCGGCACCGACCCGAATGCCGGAGCCAATCCTTCGATAGGAGCGGTGGCCTACACCAACAGTTACATCGGCGCTACTTCTACAACCCTGTACAATATCGACGATTCGTTGGGCGTACTTACCACTCAGTTGCCGCCCAATAACGGGGTGCTGAATACAGTAGGCAGCCTGGGTATCAACCTGCACCCGGACAACCAGACTTCAGATTTAGATATTGTTTTTGATGCCAATACTGCCAGCAATGTGGCTTATCTGGTAACCAGCGACGAATTTACCTTCCTTGATTATTTGTTCAGGGTAAATTTACAAACAGGTACCAGTACGCTGGTGGGCGCCATAGGAGCCGGGCTGGAAGTAGATGATATTGCCATCGAGATCATCCGCGATGTGCCGGAGACGGTAACGGGCCAACTGGTGTATGCACTTAGCAGCACGGGCAATCTTCTGTCTTTCGACTCCGATTTGCCCGGGGTGATTCGCAGCGTGGCGCCTGTCAGCGGTATCGCTACAGGACAAGTAGTGTCAGGTATGGATTTTCGGCCTGCGACGGGTGAGTTGTTTGCGCTCGGCTACAACAACATGAATGGCGAAGCCCGCTTGTACACCATTCAGCCGGCAACGGGCGTGGCTACTGCGGTGGGTAACGCACCCTTTGTGCTGGAAGCCGGGATGAATAAAATTGGTTTCGACTTCAATCCAACAGTCGACCGTATTCGTGTAACAGGCAGCAACAATGCCAATTATCGGCTTCACCCGGTGACTGGCGCTGTAGCGGCTACAGATTTGGACCTTGCATTCGCTGCCGGCGACCTCAACTCTGCGGCCAATCCATCCATTGGTGCACTCGCATATACCAATAGTTATATCGGTGCAGCTACAACCGTTTTATACAACTACGACGACTCGCTCAACGTACTAACCACACAGATTCCGCCGAATAACGGAGTGTTGAATACGGTGGGAAACAGTGGAATTGTACTGAATCTGCTGGACCAGTCTGCCGATCTCGATATCTTTTTCGATACAACAACACATACCAACCAGGCATTTTTATCGGCCAATATTGCAGGCTTTTCCATCGATCAGTGGTACCAACTTGATTTGGCAAGCGGTAATGCAACGCTCATTGGCACTATCGGACTGGGAATTGCTGTCAATGATATTGCCATTCAAATTAACAGGAATGTGCCGGAGGAAATTACGGGTCACCTGGTGTATGCGCTCACTGCCAACAACAACCTGATTTCCTTCGATTCGGACATGCCAACGCTTGTGCGTTCACTTGTTCCGGTAAGTGGACTGGCAGTTGGACAACTGCTGTCGGGTATGGATTTCCGGCCTGCCACCGGCGAATTGTATGTGCTCGGTTACAACAGCAGCAGCGGCGAAGCCAGCCTCTACACCGTGAATACAACGACCGGTGTTGCCACTTCCATTGGAGCCACTCCTGCTACACTGGAAGCAGGTATGGGGAAAATTGGTTTCGATTTCAACCCGACCGTCGACCGCATCCGTATTACGGGTAGCAACAATGCCAACTATCGAATGCATCCTCTGACCGGCGCCGTTGTAGCGACAGACACCGACCTTGCTTTTGCTGCAGGCGATCCCAATGCTGCCGCCAACCCTTCCATCGGAGCAGTAGCCTACACCAACAGTTATATCGGCACGACGGCTACCGTTTTGTACAACTACGACGATTCGCTGAATGTGCTCACCACCCAGGCGCCACCCAATAACGGAGTACTTAATACCGTAGGTATCAGCGGACTGAGCATCAATCTTTCGGATGCCACTTCTGATTTGGATATATATTTTGATGAAACAAGCAGCACCAACCAGGCTTTCCTGTCGGCAAATACAGGTGTTCAAACCATCGACCAATTATTTCGCATCGATTTGACGACGGGCGTGGCTGTATCTACCGGTTTTATTGGTTTTGGAATTCCGGTTACCGATATTTCTGTTCTGATTGAGCGAGTTGTTCCAGAAGAAATAAGTGGCCAATTGGTGTATGCCCTCACGGCTACCAATCATTTGATCTCTTTCGATTCCGAGGCGCCGGGTATCATACGTGATATTGTTCCCGTTACCGGCGTTGCAGCCGGACAACTGTTAGTGGGAATGGATTTCAGGCCATCGAACGGCGATCTGACCGCACTCGGTTACAATGCCGTTACGGGCGAGGCTCGTTTGTACAATGTCGATCGTATCAGTGGTGCTGCAACGGCCATTGGAGACGCCCCCAATACGCTGGCACTCGGAAATGGTGATATTGGGGTTGATTTTAACCCGGTTGTCGATCGTGTTCGCGTGGTGGGCGCCAATAATGCCAACTATCGTCTGCATCCGGGAACTGGAGCTCTGGTGGCCACCGATGTGAACCTGTCATATGCCGCAACGGATATAAACAGCGGTATTAATCCGGCAGCAGGAGCCGCGGCATACAGCAATAGTTATAATGGTACGACGGCGACCACGCTGTTCGTGTACGATGACTCGCTCAATGTATTTTGCACACAAAACCCACCCAATAACGGTATTCTGAATACCATCGGAACATCGGGCCTGGTGGTCAATCCTTCGGAGCCAAGTATTGATTTCGATATCTATTACAACTATGAAACGGCCGCAAACGAAGCCTATTTGTCAGCCAACACAGGTTCAGCCCTGATAGATCAGTTGTACACAGTTGATCTGACCACAGGCAATACCAGCCTGGTGGGGAAAATCGGCCTGGGCATCGCTGTAAGGGATATTGCCGTGTACATAGATTCCATCGGTGTAGTGGCAGTAGGCAACCCCGTATCACAACAAGCGGAATTGATGGCACAGCCCAACCCTGCCTCACAACAAACCCAAATCGTATTTACATTGCTTGAAAGCGCGGACGTACGTCTCGAAGTGACAGACCTGAGTGGCCGCCATATTGCTACACTCCTGGATGCCCGGATGCCTGCAGGTGTTCAACAGGCCCAATGGGATGTGACCCAACAACCTGCTGGTTTATATGTGCTGCGCCTTGTTTCGGACCAACATTTGATTGGTAGCACGAAAGTTATTGTGCAGGGCAATCAATAGGCTTGTCCTGTATACAATCCGACAATAGGAATTTGTTTTGTGAAATTTGCACACCGTCGGGCGTAGAGACGCCTGGCGGTTTGTGTTTTTTGAGCAAGAAGCGTAGGGCTTGGGCAAGGGGCAAGAAGCAAAAGGCAAGGGGCAATAAGCAAAAGGCAAGGGGCAAGAAGCAAGAGGCAAAAAGTAGGCGGCTTTAAATTTGCCCTTTGCCCTTTGCCCCTTGCCTCTTGCCCTTTGCCCCTTGCTTATTGCCCCTTGCTTATTGCCTCTTGCCTCTTGCTTATTGCCTCTTGCTTATTGCCTCTTGTCCTACGCTACCATCGCATTCATCAGTTCCTCAATTTCTTCGGCTTCCATCGGAATGTCTTTAAACATATCGACTGGGCCGTTGTCGGTGATGAGGATATTGTTTTCGATGCGGATACCGAGGTTTTCCTCCGGAATGTAGATACCAGGTTCGCAGGTAAACAGGTTGCCTGCGCGGAAAGGCTCGTAGCGGAACATAATATCGTGTACGTCGAGGCCAAGGTGGTGGCTGGTGCCGTGCATGAAGTATTTCTTGTAGGCAGGCCAGTTTTTATCCTGCTTTTCGATGTCGTCGCGGCTGATCAGGCCCAGTTTGAGCAATTCACCTTCCATGATTTTGCCCACTTCCTTGTTGTATTCTTCCAGGGTAGTGCCAGGCACGAGCATGGCGCGGGCTTCTTTCAGCACATGCAGCACGGAGTTGTACACAGCGCGTTGTCGATCGGTAAAGGTGCCGCTCACAGGAATGGAGCGCGTCAGGTCGGCATTGTAGTTGGCATATTCGCAGCCGAAGTCCATCAGCACCACGTCGCCGGCCTGGCATTGGCAGTTGTTTTCGATATAGTGCAGCACGCAGGCATTTTTTCCGGTACCAATAATCGGTGTATAGGCATGCCCGGTAGCGCGGTTGCGGATAAATTCGTGGATAATTTCTGCCTCGATTTCATATTCCCACACGCCGGGTTTGGTGAATTCGAGTACCCTGCGGAATGCTTTTCCTGTAATGTCGATGCAATGCTGGGTAGCATCCACTTCCCATTGGCTTTTTACGGTCTGCAGTTTTTTCAAAACCAGTTGGGAGCGATATACGGCATGTGCCGGGTAGCGGTCGCGGATTTCACGGGCAAAACGCAGGTCGCGATATTCCACGGGCGACAAGTACCGGTCATTTTCATTCAGGTTGAGGTAAATACCATCGGAGAGCAGGATCATCTCATTGATTATTGCATCAGCCTCGTCGGTGAAGTACACTTTTTCAATACCCGATGCTGCGCGGGCTTCTTCCTTGGTGTATTTGTGGCCTTCCCAGACGGCGAGGTGCTCGTTGGTACGTCGGATCAGCAGCACTTCCTTGTGGCCATCTTTCGGGCAGTCGGGGAAAAGCAGCAGCATGGTTTCTTCCTGATCGATTCCAGTGAGGTAATACAAACCGGCATTCTGGCGGAAATTGTGATATGAATCGCCCGAACGAGGCATCTGATCGTTCGAGTTGAAAATCGCCAGTGTGTTGGGTTTCATTTCGCGCGCAAAGCGCTTGCGGTTGTGTTGGAACAGTTCGGAATTAAGAGCCTGATATTTCATATCACAGAGATTTCATAAGTAGTGAACACGCCATCGGATGACCGATTATTTCGCACGCCAAAAATGAGGTTTTTGCCTGAATGCCCGGGCTCTTATTAGGCGAAAAATTTCGCTTTGTCTGCTTACGACCAAGATAGGGCGCGATTCAACATTTTTTTGTCGACATCATTTTGACCCTGCCTGAAAATACTACTTTTGCCGCACAAGATTTTCCACGTACTACTCACTACTCACCACTCACTACTCACTATGAAATTCCCTGCTAACTGCAAATACACCAAAGATCACGAATGGCTGCGCGTAGAAGGCGGCAATGTCGCCTATGTGGGCATCACCGATTTCGCTCAGGGCGAACTGGGCGAACTGGTTTACGTTGAAGTGGAAACGGTCGGCGAAACTGTGGAAGCCAATACCGTATTCGGTACGGTGGAGGCTGTTAAAACGACCTCCGAATTGTTTATGCCCGTTACCGCTAAAGTGCTGGAATTCAATGCGGCAGTAGGTGATAAAGGCGACCCGGCCCTGATTAACGAAGACCCATATGGCGCAGGCTGGATTATCAAAATCGAAGTGGCTAACCCGGCTGATCTGGAAGGTTTGATGAGCGCGGAGGAGTATGAGGGGCATGTAGGGTGACTTGAGTCCTAAGTCCTGAGTCCTAAGTCCTGAGTCCTGAGTCTGTAGAGTCGACCACGTTGCCCTGGGTATTGTGAAACAGGAAGGCCCAGGGCAACGTGGTCGACTCTACAGACTTAGGACTCGGGACTTAGGACTCAGGACTCAAGTCATACGCCCTCAACTTCGGCGCCCTCCACCACGTCACACCCACCACCACCAGTGTCATGATACCGCCAAAAATGACGGAAGGTACCGTCCCCATCAGGCTGGCGGCCAGGCCGCTTTCAAAAGCGCCGATTTCATTGGAAGAGGTGATAAAGATGGTATTAACCGACGATACCCGGCCTTTCATATGGTCAGGCGTTTGAAACTGCACCAGCGATGCGCGAATAAATACGCTGACCTCGTCGAGTACACCTGCCACAAACAGGAAGAAAAACGAGAGCGGAAACCAGGTGCTGAGCCCGAATCCAATGATGCACAGCCCGAAACCGGCTACACAAGCCAGCATTATTTTGCCAGCGCCCTTGTTGAGCGGATTGTGTGCGAGAAAAAAAGCCATGCTGATGGCGCCCAGCGACATAGCAGCGCGCAAGATGCCCAATCCTTCGGGCCCGACTTTCAGAATGTCTTTGGCAAACACAGGTAACAGCGCCACAGCGCCTCCAAAGAGCACGGCAAACAAATCCAGCATAACAGCGCTGATAATCAACTGATTGTTGAAGACAAAACTGATACCTTCCTTGATTCGTTCAGTGGCAGATTCAACCCGCTCGATAACTGGAACCGGCCTCGGCGCGATACGCAGGATGAAAATGAACGCCAGCGCCGTCAGCGCCGTCATGATACAGAAAGTAGTCGTTACACCCGCAAAACCATACAACAAACCGCCTAGTCCGAGTCCGGTAATGCTCGCAACTTCCCAGGAACTGCTGTTCCAGGTAATGGCATTGGGCAGCGTTGCCCGGTCAACCAGTTGTGGGAGGAATGCAAAATTGGTAGGGCTGAAAAAACCGCGGGCAATGCCGGTAAAAAAAATCACGGTATAAATTCCCGTGAGCAATACAGTTTTATCCATCGCGTCGCGGTAATAAGCCAGTGTGCAAATGGATAATCCGCACAACAAGAACAACATGATACATGCCGCTATGATGTTGCGCCGGTTGTGTTTGTCGGCCAAATGCCCGGCATACAGGCTGATACCGATAGCCGGCAGGGCTTCCGCAAGTCCGATCAAACCCAGCATGAGCGGGCTCGATGTCAGGTCGTACACAAAATATCCGACCGAAACGGACAGGATTTGTGTGCTCAGGGTCATGGTAAGCCGCATGGAAAGAAAACGCCGGTATGCGGGAATTCGGAGAGCGGCGTAAGCGTCAGGCGTAGATTTTGTCATGTATCATGCAAGGAAAATGTCGGGCCGCACAAAAGAACGAAACCGCACCGACAGATAGGCGTTTTTTTGTGTTGATGAGGTTGATAGGGTTGATGAGGGTTGATAAAGGTTGATGAGGGTTGATATTAATCGGCTCGGTAAAGATAAATTGTCTCGTTTTTCGAGTTGCTGAATATCAACCCTCATCAACCTTTATCAACCCTCATCAACCCTATCAACCTCATCAACCCTATCAACCCTCATCAACCTCCCTCCACCACACACCAAACCAAATTTTCATGGAAAGAATTTCCGTCTTCGACATTTTTAAAATCGGTATCGGGCCATCGAGTTCCCATACCATGGGCCCCTGGCGGGCGGCGCAGCGCTTTACCCGCGATATCAACCTGGATCGTGTAAAAGCCGTGCAGGTGAATCTGTATGGCAGCCTGGCCAAAACGGGCAAAGGCCACGGTACCGATCTGGCTGTGTTGCTCGGACTGAATGGCGACGATCCGGTAACAATCCCAGTCGATGCCGTTCAGACAACTATTGATCGCATCAATACACAGAAAACCATACGCCTCGGCGGCCGTCGGGAAATTACCTTCGACCCGGAAGTGGATGTTGTTTTTCTGTATGATCAAACCTTGCCTTATCACGCCAACGGGCTCACTTTTACCGCTTTTTTTGATGACGGGAAAGGTGTGAGCCATACCTACTACTCTGTAGGCGGCGGTTTTGTGGTAAAAGAAGGCGAAGAAAACAACCACAACAGCGTCGTACTGCCATTCCCTATCGACCGAGGCTCGGAACTCAAACAATGGTGCGGACAGGAAGGCCAGTCTATTTGGGAAATCGTGTTCCGAAATGAACTGATCTGGCGCTCGGAAGAACAGATTCAGGAAGATCTGATGCACATTTGGCATATCATGCGCGACTGCATTTACAAAGGCTGCCATACGGAAGGCATGTTGCCCGGTGGACTGGAAGTGCAGCGCCGTGCAGCGCCCATGAGCAGCAAATTGCTGGAAGGCAGGCCCTATCGTGATGTACACGACTGGATTCGGCAAATCAGCCGTGGCAACCACACGTTCCAGCAGATACTCAAATGGGTAAGTTGTTTTGCGCTGGCGGTGAACGAAGAAAATGCCGCATTTGGCAGGGTTGTCACGGCGCCCACCAATGGCGCAGCCGGCGTTATTCCGGCCGTTTTAATGTACCATGTGTGTTTCAGCGAAAGTTTTGTAGAGGAAGACATTGTCCGTTTTTTGCTGACAGCCGGAGAAATCGGCAGCCTGTTCAAAAAAGGCGCTACCATTTCGGCCGCCATGGGCGGCTGTCAGGCGGAAATCGGCGTCTCGTCGGCCATGGCAGCCGCAGCGCTCACCGAATGCCTCGGCGGTTCGGCCGAGCAGGCTATGATGGCCGCCGAAATTGCCATGGAACACCACCTGGGCATGACCTGCGACCCCATCGGCGGGCTCGTGCAGGTGCCCTGTATCGAACGCAATACCATGGGCGCTATAAAAGCCATTACAGCCAGCCAGATCGCGTTGGAAAGCGACCCGTCTAAAGCCAAGGTGAGCCTGGATGCTGTAATTCGAACCATGAAAGAAACGGCCGACGATATGAATACCAAATACAAGGAAACTGCTGATGGCGGGCTGGCGGTACATATATCGGTTAATATTGTAGAGTGTTGATTCAATGCGGCAAATCATCCTGTACGGCATTGTTCTCGGCGGGCTACTGCTATCGATGCAGTTCTTCCGCTACCGGCTGTTGTTTATGCAGCATGCCGAATCGATGTACACCGGCGTCGTAGCGCTGGTGTGTTGCGCCGTAGGTATCTGGGCCGGCAGCAAGGTGGCAAATCACTGGAAAAAGAAACCTGAAGGATCGACTGAACAGCTTGTTTCACCGCATGTAACCCCCGAAAAAGCGCTGGCCGACAGGAATATCACACCGCGCGAGTACGAGGTGTTGCAATTGATTGCGCAGGGATTGAGCAACCAGGAAATTGCCGAACGCCTGTTTTTATCCTTGAATACGGTAAAAACGCACACCTCCAACGTGTTTTCCAAACTGGATGTGCAACGCCGAACGCAGGCCATTCAAAAGGCCAAGGAACTGGGTTTGCTGGAGTAGGAAGTCGCTTCACCCGAAAGCATGATTTTCCTGTTGAACAGTCAAATCACCCGAAAGTATGAAGGGGAAAACCTGCGCTAACCCGTGTTTTGTGCCATCTTTTCATTCAAAAAGTTGCATCAACATGAAAAATCTGATTTTGAAGTACGGCCTTATTTCGGGCCTCATCTCTGTGGCGCTGATGGGGGCCACTACTATCTGGTTCAAACAATCAGGCACACTCGAAGGCGGCGAAATATTTGGTTTCAGCGGCATGTTTCTCAGCATGATAGTGGTATTTATCGGCGTACGGGTGTTTCGCGATCAGCATCGGGGTGGAACCATCACATTTGCCGAGGCATTCAAGGTAGCCGCACTCATGGCCCTGGTTTCCTGTGTCTGTTATGTCATAGGATGGATGTTTATCCATCATTTTGTGATGCCCGATTTCATGGATCACTACGCAGATGCCATGCTCACAAAAATGCGCGCCGATGGTATGGCAGATGCAGAAATTCAAAAAGCGGCCGATGAACTGAACCATTACAGGGAACTGTATAAAAACCCTGTGTACAGGGCCGGAATTACGTTTATGGAACCCTTGCCTGTGGCATTGCTGGTGTCGTTACTGTCGGCGGCCATTCTGCGGCGGAAGTAGCATTCATTGGGTTGTATCCCAAAAAAATCTCACCTTTGCCGCTCCCCTGAATCCGTTTCAACAACCTAAAATTCATTGCAACGATGAAACTCCTCGACGGAAAAACGGCTTTGATTACAGGCGGCTCGCGCGGTATCGGCGAAGCCCTCGTACGCGCATTTGTGGAACATGGCGCAAAAGTGGCCTTCACCTATGTTTCTCCCGGCTCGGCTGCACGCTCGGAAGCGCTGGCTGCCGAACTGGGCGAAAACGCCCGCGCATACCAAAGTGATGCCGGCAACTATGCACAGGCTGAAGCATTGATCGGCCAGGTGGTAAAAGATTTTGAAAAACTCGACATCGTCATCAACAATGCCGGTATCACACGCGATACGCTCATGCTGCGCATGACGGAAGAACAATGGGACGAGGTGATTCAAACCAACCTCAAATCGGTGTTCAATCTGACCAAACACGCGCTGAAACCCATGATCCGCACCGGCGGCAGTATCATCAATATGAGTTCGGTGGTAGGCGTATTCGGCCAGCAGGGCCAGGCTAACTATGCGGCTTCCAAGGCCGGTATTATCGGCTTTTCCAAATCCATCGCCAAGGAATACGGCTCGCGCGGCATCCGCTGCAATGCCATCGCTCCCGGCTTTATTGCTACGGAAATGACCGACGCCCTCGATGAAAAAACCAAAGAAGGCTACCTGGCCGGTATTCCACTCAAACGCCTCGGCGCAGGTACTGACGTAGCCAATACCTGTGTGTTTCTGGCCTCCGATATGGGAGCGTATATCACGGGTCAGGTGATTTCGGTGTGCGGGGGGTTGAATATGTAGGGTTGATGAGTTGAGGGGTTGAAAAGTTGAGTAGTTGAGGTGTTTACTCTTTGCTTTTGCAGGTAAAGTTGCCTTTTAACGCTCAACCCTTCAACCTCTCAACCCTCAACCCTCAACCCTCAACCTCTCAACCTCTCCTCACAGCGTCTTCAAATACTCCAGCACCGCCATCCGCTCGCTGTCGCTGAGCACATCCCCAAAAGTATGCCCGCCGTTGTTGTAGCCGGGCAGGGTAGTATCATAGGTGTCGATACCCGTTTTGGAAGTTTCCACGCTGTAGTTCCAGCCCATCTTCACCTGATTGTAATCGGAGTTGTCGTACGTGCGCTTCCAGTATTTGGGGCGCTGAGCGCTGTGCAGGAGGTCGTCGAGCGTAGGCACCGATGCATTGTGCAGGTAAGGCGCGGTGGCCCAGATACCGTCGAGCGGCGGGGCAATATATCCTTTGTTGGGGAGCAACTGGCCTTTGTGGGGGCCTTGTCCGTACCAACTTTCATTGTACCAATTGGCATATTCCGGGTACAATTGATAGGAATTGGCCAGCATGGTGTCGGTTTTGACGGTAGAAAGTTCTACCAGCAGGTTGGGGTAGGTTTCTTCGGCCCCGTATTTCCCATGGCATTTCGAGCATTTGTTTTCAAACAGCAGTTTTCCCTGCGCCGCCAGCGTTTGGTCGATGCTGTACGGATATGCTGGCGCCTCCAGCGTGCGTATCCAGGCCATCAGGTCGGGAAATTTTTCATCCGCCTGTCGCGCTTCCGTGCTATCGAGCATGGTGAGCATGCCGGATGCAGTAGACAGCCGGGCAAAGTCGCCACGGCCCAGTGCATTATAGTACAGCGCGTTTTTCTTTTTCATCAGCCACCAGGCGGGCACATCGGTAGGTACCGCTTCCAGCGGGATGTTGAACTGGGCGGCATCGATCCAGGCCAGGTCGACGCTCCGGCGGTGCGCGGCGAGGGTAGCGAATATTTTATCGGCCGGGTTTACACCCCGGGTTTTGGTGAGGATATACGGCCCGATGGTTTGCGAGGCCCTGCTGGCCGGGTAGTAGGCATTCCATTCGGGCGAATTTTGTCCGTAGAGGAGTTTTACCGCCAGATCGGCTGTCTGAAACATAGAAGCCTGGTTGTTGGTGTGGTCGGAGGTATTGTTGCCCAGCCCGACAATCAGTTGGCCGTTGAGCCGTTCGGCATGGCAGGTGAGGCAGGTAGGAGCCACCACTTTCACGCCATTGGAGGCTGTTACCACATTGAAGTTGAAAGGAATACCATCAGCATCGCCGCTGCGGCCGAGGTCGTCGGGGCTGTTGCCACCAAAAAACTGCTTAAAAACCTGCAAAGGGATGCCGCTTCCGATGTAGTTTCCATAAATCAGGTATTGGTACCCGGCATCGGGGTCGCCACTGCGCTGGGCAGAGGGTTCGAGGAAACTCGTTCCCGGGGGAAGGCCGATGGTGTCGTCGGGTACGCCATCAATAACATCGTGGCGGCAATTGGCCAGCAGAACAATGGTTGCTGCCAGGAAAAGCGCCAGCCGGGAAAGCATACGGGAAGAAGAAGGAGCCATGGTGTTGTTTTTTGAGGCTAAGTTCGGCATAATCCGGGGGAAATAAAAACGCCGGATTCCACGAGTGGAGTCCGGCGCAGGGGGGAGGCATTTTGAGGAAACGGCGCCTGGCGTTCGGGCGTGGGATGCCACGACGCCTGGCGCCGTTTATGGTCTGGAGTCAGGAGCGGTTCGTGTCTTTACGGTTTTTGCTGTAGCGGGAATGTCGGATGATGCGGAGGGGGTTTCGCTGGTCTGGAGGTACAAAAGTGCACCCAAAGCCAGGTGGAGGGTTACTGCGAGCGCCAGGGCCAGTCTGCGGCTGCGGCGTTCATTACGTTCGGCAATGTAGTACATAAGATATTGTTTGTCGGTTAATTGCGCGAAAACACAAAGCGTAAACGCAGCGACCACAAAAAATAGTCTGCTACCTGACAAAAAATATTTGTTAAAATTATCATAAGATCAATCAAGCAACCCTTCAGGAAGATCCATGAGCACTTGCCGGGTGGATTCGTCAATACGGACAATAAGTTGATCATTGAGCGGTACCAGCACTTCGCGGTTGCGGTATTTCAGAAAAGCCATTTCCTGCTGCGGCATTTCCAGTATTTCGTCGATGGTACCGATGGCGCCAAGGGTCTGATCCACCAGCGTGTATCCGTTCAGGTGTTGGTATTCGAGCGTTTCCTCTTCAAATTCCAGTTCGCGTTCCGAATCGTGCAGAATATCTTTTTCGCGCAGGAACACTTCGCGGCCTTGCAGCATGATGGCTGCATCGCGATCGGTCACATCCTCCAGTTGGAGAATTAATTCGCCTTTTCCCCGCACATTGGCTACGAAGTAGGGAATTTTAGTGCCTTTCACATCCAGAAAAATGCGTTCGTTTTTGAGAAAATCCTCTACATAACGCTCTTCAATAGACAGTTTCAGTTCACCGGCGATGCCGTGTGCTTTTCGGGTGTGTCCGATCAGGACATAAGGTTGTTCAGCCATAAGGTGCTGGTTAATTGTATGCAATGACGACCTGGCGCAGGATATAGCCGCGTTCGGCTTTGAGTTCCCAGGGGCGTGTTTCGCAGTCGGGAGGCGGTATGCTCTGGTTACAATATTGAGAATCGAGTATCCATTGTTCGCGCCACACGAGGCCGATATTTTTGGCGTATCGAACGCGGGAGAGTCTGCGTTCGATGATATTTATATCGTCGGCTTCCGTTACGAGCAGGGTAGAATCGAAGGCAAAAGTGCCGATTTGGGCAGCGATATCGATGGAGTCGACTTCGTATTGCCAGTTGGTAAAGGGGCGAAGGCGCTCTCCGGCAATTTCTATTTCGCGGTCTACATCGATCCATACATTGCCATTCCATTCGCTGCGGCGATCCATGGGGAAAATCAGTTTCAGGTACCGCAGGTTGTTTTCCGTAAGAATCGCCTGGCTGCCAGTACGTGCGGCCGTACCGATGTGGCGGAGTTGCCAGGGTTGGTCGGGAGCCGGGCGCTCGTAGCGTTCCAGGGTGTACAGCAGTTGTCCCGTCTGGTCGCGCAGGGTGTCAGCCACCAGTTCTCGTACGAATGTAGTGGAGGAATCGATCACGGTGCTTCCACCAGCGCCGAAGTCGTACACTATGCTATCTACCTGATAGTCAATGTATTTGCCAATTTTTAACGGAAAATAGGCGTATTGCCCGGCGGCACCCGAGTCATACGTTTCCGTTTGCCGGTCGGAACAGGCCGCCAGCAGCCAGGCGCCACACAGCGCCCAAATGATCGATCGGGAATGTTTTAGCAAACTCATTTTTTTGCAAAGGTAGGAGGGTTTTGGGGTTTCGTGTTTTGGTGTTTTGGTGTTTTTGTGTTTTGGAGGGCTTCGCTTCCGGCGTTGGAGAACAAGGATTGGTATGCAGGCAGACTCAAACATCTTCTTACTTTTGTTGCCTGTAAAAATCTGCCCTTCGTTAAACCCGCGTTAAACACCCCATCCCCACCCGAACCGAACCGTACTTTTGACCGTTCTCTCACTCTCTCACACTCTCACTCTCTCACTCTCTCACTCTCTCACACTCTCACTCTCTCACTCTCTCACTCTCTCACTCTCTCACTCTCTCACCTCTCTTTCATGAACGCTCGTCGCATTCGACTCATTATCGGTTTGATGACCCTTGCTCTGATCGGTATTATCTGCCTGCAGATATACTGGATTGGCTGGAACATCCGACTGAATGAAGACCAGTTCGACAAGAATGTATTTGCGGCGCTCAACCGGGTAGCCGACAAATTACAGTTTTATGATACCAAGGCCTTGCTGGAGGCGCGCGATCAGATGCAGGGCGACAAGGAGGCACAACGCATGACAGACGTATTGCGGAGCGGAAACGGGTATGCGGCGTCCAGCGCACAAGGGCAAAGTTTTGAGGATAACGTCACCATGTGGGAGTCGATGAAAATAACGCAATGGCTGGAAGAAAAAACCCTGGCAGAGCGTATCCCACTCGATTTGCTGGCGCAATCGATGCGGGAGGAAATTGAAAGCCGCGGCATAAAAACAGAGTACCAGTACGGCATTTATTCAAAAGACCGCAACAGTTATGTGATTGTAAATGACCACTTTGTGGTGGAGGACAACGGGCCGCAAATTACCCATGGCGGTGCGCCGACTTTGTATAATTCGCCCTACAAAGTGCTTTTGTTTGCACAAGATCCCATCGAATCGCCGGGATACCTGTCCTTGTATTTCCCCAGCAGAACCCGCCTGGTACTGGGGTCGGTGATCGGGATGTTGTTGCTTTCCATCGCATTTACCGGAGTGATTCTCTTTTGTTTCTGGTACACCATTCAGGTCATTTACCGGCAAAAACAATTGTCGGAGATGAAGAACGACTTCATCAACAATATGACGCACGAATTTAAAACCCCGATTGCTACCATTTCCCTGGCAGCCGACAGCATCGGCAGCCCGATGATTATGGGCAATCCCGACAAAATAAAACGTTTTGTAGACATCATCCGGCAGGAAAACCGCCGCATGAACAGCCAGGTGGAGCGCGTGCTACAAATGGCCCTGATCGATAAAAAGGATTTTCAACTCAGCATCGGCGAACTCAACCTGCACGAAGTCATTCAGCAGGCAGTCGATAATTTCAGCCTGCAAATAGAAAAAAGAGAGGGCCTGTTGCAGACGGACCTGCAATCGGAAAAACCAGTGATTGAAGGAGATGCCACCCACATTGCCAGCATTATTCACAACCTGCTGGACAATGCGAACAAATACAGCCCCGACAAACCCGACATCACCGTGAGCACCCGCGATGTGCCGATGGGTATAGAAATCACCGTATCGGACAAAGGTATGGGCATCAGCAAAGAGGCTCGCAAGCACATCTTTGACAAATTTTACCGCGTTCACACCGGCAACATTCACGACGTGAAGGGTTTTGGCCTGGGTTTGAGTTACGTAAAAGCCATCGTAACGGCGCACCGCGGCCTGATCGACGTGAAAAGCGAACCGGGCAAAGGCAGTAGTTTTGTGCTCACTTTTCCCAAACGAGTAAGCGCCTAAACGGCTTTTTTCAGCGCCATCGGCATTTCCATATCTTTTAATTGCCACGCTATCGGAAGGTTCACTTCAAACGCATCGTTTCGAAGTGTACAGGCATATGTACCCGATGGAATGGACAGATATGCCAGTTCCCATTTTTCGCAAAGCCAGGCAGGAAGCACCGCTTCCGATTCGAGCAGGAATACTCCTTTTGCAAAAAAATGGGCCCGGGTGGGTACCAACATACCGTTTACGGGAAATTCCATATGCAGATGGTTTTCAAGCCACGACAGCAGGGCTTTCATGCGCTGTATATGATACGGGCGATAGTTGGACCAGGTGTCGGGTTCCATTTCATCGAGCGTGCAGATACCGAATCCCTTGCATTCGGCCTGGGGGTTGCCCAGTTGGGCTTCGATGCGAATGATATCAGTGGGCGGGTTTTGGTGGTACATACGGCTAAAGTAGTTTATATCTATCATGAGAATAGTCGTTGTATTTAATAATACGACAGGGGTAGTTTGGTAGTTGATGGGCATTCCGGCCTGCTTACAAAGTCACGCTACCAAAAGCACGCCCTGAAACTGAAAATCCCCGCCGGAAGACCTGGAGGCCCCGGCGGGATTTTCACATTCATTTGGAGATGGACAGGGCTTAGAACAGGATGTCGTCCGGTGGGCACCAGATGCTGGTAGTCGTTTTTTTCGGGAACGGGAACGGGTCAGGAATGCAACCGGTTTGGTACACCGGCGTGCCGATACCACCTTGAACGTGTTTGAGGATGTTCAGGTCGGTTTGCACCTGTCCTGCAGGGTTGTTGAGGTCGGAAGTGGCTGCGTCAGCGTTTTTCCAGTTGCGGATGTTTTGTTCTGCTTTCATGCTTAAAAAATTTAGAAAAATAATGAGTGTCCTACTCTGTTCAGGGTTTTCGGACTAATTCCCTTTTTTGGTGTATCGAGGCGTCGTGGGGTCTGTTTTTGTTTGTTGGCGCTGCCGGTCGAGCAGCATTTGAAGGGGCTGCACAACCTTTTCGATCAGCCGCGGATTGTCTACTATTATTTCTGTTCTGCCGGAAATTCCAAAGGCCGGGTTCAGGGCTATTTGGCGGTTGCTGACGAGTCCTTCGGGCAAGTTCAGCCGCACAGCAAAGTGCTCGTCGACGGCCATGGCGCTAATATCCTGTACCCTGGCTCGCACGCTGCCGTACGTTTCCGGTGCATAAGCGTCGAAGTGCAGCAGTGCTTCCTGGCCGACCTGAATGTGGCCGATAGCGCCAGCGGGCAACTGGATGACGACAGAAGCGGGCAGGGCATTTTCGGTGGTTATGACAAACAAGGGCTGGTTTTTGTCTACTTTTTCGTTGCGTTCGATCGGCAAATAAGCCCTCATTCTGCCGTCCTGCGTGTTCTTCAAGGGTAATGTTTCAATCAGGCCGTGTTCATTTCTGTATTCGATGATGCCGAGCGTATCGCCGGCTTGTACGTAAGAGGAGTCGGCGCAGCAGCGCATGATCAGGCGGCCCTTCACCGATGATCGAAGCACTTCGGGTTGTGCAGACGCCGGAATGGTGAATGCCGTCTGAACGGTTTGCGGGTAGCGAACGAACCATGCAAGCGCCAGCAAAACACCCGTGACAATCAGGAACATGGTGTTGCCCCATTTCAGGATACCTCCCGGCATTTGGCTCAGCAGGGCGTCGGCATCATAGCGTTGGCGAATGTTATCGGGCATGTTGTTGAGATTGAGCGGTTGAAATTGATGAGGGGTTGAGGGGTTGAGATGATGAGGGGTTGAGGGGTTGAGGGGATGGTTGATTATTTTCCGAGTTCAAGTTGGTTTTTCACGAGGTTGAAATAGGCGCCTTTCCGTGCTACCAATTCAGTATGCGTGCCTTGTTCGATGATAGCGCCGCGGTCGAGCACCACAATCTGGTCGGCATTTTTTACAGTACTGAGTCGGTGCGCTACCACAACCACGGTTCGGCCTTTGAAAAATGATTCGAGGTGTTCCATGATGGCGCGTTCGTTGTTGGCATCTAGGGCGGAAGTGGCTTCGTCGAAGAACAGGTAATCAGGGTTTTTATACACAGCCCTGGCGATCAGCAAGCGTTGTTTTTGGCCTGTACTCATTTCGATGCCGTCTTTTCCTACACGGGTGTTAAATCCATGCGGCAGCCGTTCGATGAATTCCAGGATATTGGCCACTTTGGCTGCATACCGCAGGCGTTCCGGGTCGATGGTGTCGGCACTGAGCGCGATATTTCCTGCCACGGTATCAGAAAACAGCATCCCTTCCTGAAGCACTACACCGCAGTGTTCGCGCCAGCCACTGACGGACAGTTGTTGAAACGCAGTCTGGTCGAGTCGAATGGTTCCTTTTTCCGGGTCGTAAAATTTGAGCAAGAGTTTGAGCAGGGTCGTTTTTCCGCTGCCGCTGGTGCCCACGATGGCAGTAGTTTTTTGAGCGGGTATGTGCATGCTCACATTTTTCAGTACGTATTCATCTACGTTTCTGTCGTATCGAAAACTGATGTTATCGAGCCGAATATCGCCATTGGAAGCAGGAAGGTCGGTAGTGGGGCCCTGTTCTTCCTCTTCGTCCTGTTTCTGGTGTATTTCTGCCAGGCGTTCGAGGCTGATTTTGGCTTCCTGTCCGCTGATGAGCAAGTCGATGAGTTGCATAATCGGGCCATTGAGTTGTCCGATGATGTAGGAAATGGCCAGCATCATACCCAGGGTAATGGAACCGTTGAGCACTAATTGGGCGGCATAAAAGGTGATGAAGATGTTTTTCAATTCATTGATGAAAAGCGATCCTCCCTGTTGCCACTGGCCTACCGCCAGGCCGCGGATGCCGGTTTGAAACAGGCGAGCCTGTATTTGTTCCCATTCCCTGCGTTTTTTCAATTCGGCATTGTTCAGTTTGATTTCTTTCATCCCGATCAATACCTCGTAGATTTTGCTCTGGTTTTCGGAAAGTTGGCCGAATGCGCGGTAGTCCAGATCCCGGCGTTTTTTCAAAAACAGCATCACCCAACCGATGTACAAGGCGCTGAATATCAAAAAGATAAACAAAATAGACGGACTGTAGTATCCCAGTACTGCTCCAAAAATCACGAGTGTAAACAGCGAAAACACAGAACTGAGCGAGGTAGAAGTCAGCAGTTTTTCGATGCGTTCGTGGTCGTTGATGCGTTGTACGAAATCGCCGATCATCTTGCTGTCGAACTGTGCAATGGGCAGCCGCATCAGTTTGGCGAAGTAGTCGGCCAGCAACGATACATTGATGCGTTTGCTGATGTGCATCAACAACCAGTTGCGTATGAGTTCGATGCCCGTCCGGCTGGCAAACAACATGAGTTGCGCAAACAGCACGAGGTAAATAAACCCGACATTTTGCTGGCGGATACCCACATCGACAATCGACTGCGTGAGGAACGGAAAAATCAGGTTCAGTACGCTGGCCACCAGCAATCCAATCGTGATCTGGCCCAGGTGGCTGCGGTATTTTTTTACATAGTGCCACAAAAAGTCGAGGCCCAGCGTTTGTACTTTCACGGCGTTGTCTTCCTGGGCAAAAGCCGGGGTGGGGTCGAGCAGCAGCACAAATCCGGTAGGCTCTTCCAGGTGTTGGCTCATGCTGCCGAACCCTGCCATGAATTCGGCTTTGCTGTACACAATTCGCCCGTGTGCCGGGTCGCTTACGTGTATTTTTCCTTTGCTGATTTTATACACCACCACAAAGTGCTTGCCTCTCCAGTGCGCGATACAGGGCAGCGGCGCTTCTTTTTCCAGTTGTTCGAAAGAGAGCGAGAGGGGCAGCGAGCGCAGGCGCATCTTTTCGGCGCCTTTTGCCAGCCCGATCAGCGAGGAACCCAGTTTGCTCGTGTTGCACCAATCCCTGATTTGCCCGATGGGGAAATCGCGGCCGTAGAAACTGGCTACTGCACGCAGGCAGGTTGGGCCGCAATCCATGGCATCGTGCTGCATGAAATGTGGAAATGCCTTGCTCATAATACTCGATTTAGGTGGTTTGGAAAGGCGATTGTGTCAGCAAAATGGAGGGTACCTGATCGGGGGCTGCCATGCGCAGGCACTGATAGCCGATGCCGGTCACGCCGGTCATAAATCCCGGAGTAAGCAGTTGGTTGGGCAAACCGCAGTTCCAGCCTGTTTCCTGTATTTGTTGCAGCAGCGCCGCGGCTATTTTTTTGCTTTTATCCAGAAATGCAGCGTCGTTTTCCTGTAAACCATAAGTGAAAAGGAGTTCGAGGCTGCCGAAACTGCCCATGGTCAGGTTGTGCGACTGGTTGAACCTGCCGCGAAGCGTGGTAGCCAGCGCAGTGGTCAGTTCCTGTTCCAGCACAGCCTGGTCTGCCACGTTTCCTTTCAACAGTTCCAGTCGTGCCAGTCCGATTCCTGGAGCACCGTGCGCCCATCCTGTTGAAAAAACGTGCTGATCGGGGTACAACATCTGCACGGCATCGCGGCAGTCGCGCCAGTTCCGACGTGTCTCGTTGTACAGACTGCGTTCGTATCGAAGAATTTCTGTAACAGCGTCTTTGTAGCGCCGCTCGCCGCTGGTTTCAAACAGCCGCTGGTACACCAGAGCGAAGCCGGACGCACCATGCGACATTCCTGCGAGTGGCACTTTGCTGGCAATGCGCCAGCCGATGCCGCTTTCTTCCTTATCGGCTTGCAGCAACAGATAATCTGCTACTTCTTTTGCGCGTTGCAGCGCTTTTTTATTTCCAAATGTATGGTAGAAAGCCAGGCAGGCTGCAACAAATCCGGCCGAACCTTTTACCAGGCTGTATGACTTGTCGGCCTCCAGCAGCGCTTCTAGTGGAAGGGTATCATACAGACGTTCAACGTGTTGTACAAGATCCTGCCGATTCCACAGTTTGGCCAGATGCGTGAGCACGAACACCACACTTCCCCAGCCTGCAAAGAGTCCGAGCGGCCGGATCGATTCCTGGCCGTATTCGATGCGTTTCAAAAGACCTGTAAGGGCATTTTCTGCCAAGGTCCGGTACTTTTCTGCGCCGGTAACCCGGTGGAGGTAGGCGAGAAACAATATTTCTCCCATTGCGCCGCTGAACAGGTCGTAGTACATTGGCATCAGTCGAAGGGTATTGTCATCCTCTGTTTTCAGGGCCATCCACTGTGCGTCGTTGGCGCCTTTGAACGCCTGTTCGTACAGGTAATCGCCTACGCGTATGGCTTCTGCCAACAGCATTTCATTAGAAGCAGGGGCCAAATCAGTGGCAAGCGCTTGTTTTCCAGCAGCCGCAGCCGTTTGATCTTCCTGTGCTCTTGGTATTTGCAGGGAGGCCGTAAGCGACGCTTCTATCAACCAGAGTTGGCGTTGCATATCCTGGGTGCTGAGGAGTGACAGGCGCTGACGTACCAGTTCGAGGCCGGTTTGTGAGAAAAAGTTTTCTACACAGGCATGGTCGGCATACCACAGATGGCGCGAATTCACGCGGGTGCTGAACAAGGGTACATCGCCGTTGCGGAGGTCCTGTTTTTCAAATTTGATCAACTTTCGAATGAGTTGATAATCAGGGGCTACGGCCCAGAGCCAGTCGAAATGACGTTCCAGTTCGAGTGCATTTCGCTGAATTTGCGGGTGCCACGACTCATCGAGCAAATGGGAATACACAAATGTGTCGCGGAAAAGCACGCGCACGTCGTCGTTTCCAAAGCGGTTTAACAGGCCCGTTTGCGGGTCGGAAAGTTCATGGCCATGCAGCATCAATGCCTGGTAGGCCAGGGAAAAACCTTCCTGAATGGCTGAGATGTGTTCGGGGCGCATTTTTATCCGTTGGCCATTCAGCATGGGGATATTGGCGCCGCCTTCCATGCGACCTGCCTGGCGTGTGATTTTTACCTCGTCGGTGCCGATGCCTTCCAGCGTACCTACTTTAAACAGGGTTGTCTGGCCTTCCGTATCCGACAACCCGCTGATGTCGAGCCCTTGATCTTCTTCCTTCAGGGAAATGCGCATGGGCAATAAACCTGTACGCATCACGGATGCCTCGCCGGCCTGGTTAGTTTCGGTGCCGAGGGTAGGGAAGTAGGGGTGAAAGAACGATTCGAGGTCGATCAGCACCGGATATTTGCCATTGGCTACGATGTTTTCGTAGTGGAAATCAGTGGCTTCCAGCGTGTACAACAGGGCAATGTAGGCGCCTGTCTGCTGGTAAAAATGTTGAACCTCGTTTTCAGAAGTGCAGGTAAGGTGCTCTATGAATTCTACCCAGCCGTGCGTGTCGGTGGTAAAAATCTGCATCGAGCGCAGGTCGAGGCCTGTCTTTTCATTGAGCCACTGCAATAATTCGCGGAAATGCACATCGATGTGCAAGGGGCGAGGCTTGTACACCACTTTCTGGCCGTTTTCAAAACGTACGATCGCTACCGTACGGCCGCCACGGTGGGCATCGCCTTCGCCGAAGCGCACTTCGGTCAGCAGGCCGGGTTGGCCCAGCCAGGATGCGCTGATATGGGGAAAATCGGCCACGAGGCGTTCGCAAAAAAGGCTGCTTTGTTCGATCCACTGATCGGTGACATGCGCTGCCTGGCGGATCAGCACCGGGTAATCGCGGTAAAAATAATCGCGGATGCGCGGGGTGTTGAGTTGTGCAACGAAGTCGGCAAAACGCTCTTCTGATGTTGTTCCATGCAGTTTTTTGCGAAGTTTGAACACATTGAGTTCCAGCACCATGGTTTTGGTAACCATTTTGAGCAGGCGTTCCCAAAGGCTGGCCTGGAGCAGGCCTGCGGTGCGGCGCATATTGCCGAACAATTCCGGATGGGCTTCTACCAGTGGTTCTATACGCGACTTCAGGCGTGCAGTAGCCTCGTGCAACAGGGGAATGAAAAGATTCAAAAAGCCGAGTTCCGGAAATTGGGGGCGATAAAAGTTGTGATCCGGAGCCGATCCATTGCCTTGCAAGCGAATGCGCAGAACGTCGTTTTTCCAGGCGAATGCTTTACCGGCATGTTTGCGCAGAAAATCCAGGTCGGGTTGGGCCACCATTTGCAGAAAATCTTCTGCAGACAGGCCTTCTTCCTGAAGTTTGATGGCAAACCATTCCGGTTTGCGGCGGAAAGGCGATTGCTGCTGCCAGCGTTCGAGCAGCCTCGATGCCTGGGCCGGCTGGTGTCCGGATTGGCGTATGGTTTCCAGGTGCCGGGTACGCTCGTGGATAAACAAGGCGTTCATAATTATATATTTAAATATGAATTATACTAATAATAAAAAGAGTACACTCTATCTGAATTAATAACGGCTACTATTACCATAGGTTAGTACCCGAATTTTTTTCCAAGGCCTGCTTCAAATTCTGCAAACGGCATTTCCGGGTATCCGCTGGGCGTTTCTTCGAAAGTGCCAGCATTGTCGGTGGTGAGTTCCCGGAGTGTGTACAACACTTCAGTGGTACCGTTTTTAATGGTGTATTCGAGTGGGAAACCTTTGAGGGATGACGGAATGCCGGCAATGGCGAAATTGGGAAGTTTGATTTCGTCCGTTACAAAAAGGTGGTATTCGCGTACGCTGCCATCTTCCCGCAGGGTTTCTACGATGGCTTTATGACAGGTAAAGCCATTGATAACTTTGGTAGTAGCCGGCTCGTAGGTGATGTGGGTGTTTTCTTCACGGTCTTTCAGGCGGAGGCGTTGTATGGAGTCGGCCACAGCGACGTATATTTTTTTACCCATCAGGTCGAGGTAGAGCGCGGAGCCGTGGTTTTCAGTATTGGTAAAGCGTTGAAACTGAACGGCATTGTTCATCATGCTGGTCACACTTTTCACCACACCGTTGTGGGTTTGAACGAGCATGGTAGCGCCGGAGAGTTGTTGTGCGGCCTGTGGGTTTTCCGATTTTACATCTGTGACCTGAAAGAGGGCGCGGCCTTCATTTTGTGCGCTTGCAACATAGGTGCTCAGCGCAAAGAGGGTGAAAACAACAAGTACAAGAGACTTTTTCATGGTTGAATTTTTATTTTAAATGACGATATGTTGTGATAGATAGAGGCATAGTCGGGGTGGCCCTGAAAGAGCAGTTTCATGGAGTTGGACAACATCAGGATCAGGATACGTTTACGCCTTGTCCTTTACATATGCGCTGTAATACATGACAAATACGCTGATAATCAGGAAGTAAAGCAGGCTATACCAGAGAAAAACCGGCCAGCCAGCCCAATCTGCTACATTCAGATTGCCTCGGGAATAATGTACCCGCAGCATCGGATATGCATAGGGCACATACATACTTTTGCTCCATCCATCGGCCAGGGTAGAAAATACTACGGTGGAAAACATGCCGATCAGAATAGGCAAGGTATAGTTCGGGAGCAGCCACGACAGCACAAATTGAACAGCGAAAATAGACGAGGTGGCGATCAGGGTTTCGAGGGTTGCCCGGGTCAGCGCACCCCAGTCGTAGCCATAGGCATAAAATTCCAGGGTGGGTTTTATCCATCCCAACAGCCAGCCATTGAGCACGGAAAGTGGCGCGATCAGCAGTAAAATAGATACAACGAGCGCCAGTGTGAACAGGTATTTGCCGGCTATCACCGTCCAGCGAGGCGCAGGGTAGGAGAGTAGTTGCTTCCAGGCGTTCGCTTTTTGCTCGATTTGCATCGACTGGCTGGTGATCATGATAATGGCCATGGGCAGGATTACAAAACAAAGAATATTGAAGGTGCGACTAACCAGGGAGGGCCATGGGTTGGCGGGGGCTGCGCCCGATTCGGCGCCTACGGTGTAGTAGTACAAGAGGAAGACGATCGCGGTCACCAGCACAGGCAACAAGGCGGTAGTAAGCAACAGGCGCGACCCCCGGCTTTTCAGCCATTCCGCCACCACAGCGTTTTTGATATGGATCAGGTTGTTCATAGTGTGTGCCGCTTATTCGTTGATGTGAAGGAAAAGGTCTTCGAGGTTTTGGTGAACTACCTTGAGTTCGTAAATTTTTACCTGATTTTGAACCAGTTGTTGGGCTATTTCGGGGATGGTTTCTTTGTCGTTGAGGGTAACACGCACGGTTTTTCCATTGCGGTACACTTGTCGATGATGTTGTAGCAGGAGGGTGTTGGTTTTGTCGAGGTCGTTGGTTTCCAGTGTTACCTGAATGCCATTGTCCGTTTGTGCACGAAGCCCGTGGATGCTGCCTTCAAATAGTTTTTTCCCTTTTTTGATGATACCCACCTGGGTGCAGATCAATTCTATTTCGCTGAGCAGGTGGCTGGAAAGGAAGATGGTTTTTCCAAAATCCTGGTGAAGGCGCTGAATGACGGTTCTGATTTCTACAATGCCTTGCGGGTCGAGGCCATTGGTGGGTTCGTCGAGGATCAGGAGTTCGGGGTCGTGCAGCAGCGCATTGGCGAGTCCGAGGCGTTGTTTCATACCCGTGGAAAATGCCTTGGCCTGCTTGTTGTGTTCTTTTTCGAGGCCTACGATTTCGAGTACTTCCCCGATGCGGCTTTTCGAAATTTGCCTGTACACAGCAGCGATTCGCAGGTTCTCATACGCGCTGAGGTGTTCGTAAATGGAAGGGCTTTCGATGAGCGCGCCGCAGCGGCGGTATATTTCTGCGCGGTGTTCCTTCAAAGTTTTTCCGAACAGGTGTACATGCCCGGCGGTGGGATGAAGCAAACCAAGCAGCAGTCGGATGGTGGTGGATTTTCCGGCGCCGTTGTGCCCCAGAAAACCGTACACCGAACCTCGGGGTACTGACAACGAAAGATCGTGTATAGTGGCCGGGGCGTTTTTATAGCCGAATTGCAGTTGGGTTGTTTCGATGATATTCATGGTTCAGTTCGTTTGTAAAAGCCGGGGCGCGGTTGTGGGGGACGTTGCCCCGGCTTTTTTGCTCAAAATGATGTGCTGTTCCAAAGGTTGTTTATACAGATTTGATACTATCCAATGATTTGTATATATTCCTTTTAATAAAGTCAACTTGAAGTATGCCTCGATAAGTGGCCTTCAGAACAGGTGTTTTGTCGGAATCAGAAACTGAAGATGTCTTTCAGGATATCCCAGCAACTTTTGCCCGTGCCGTTGCATTCGCCGCTCAGAGTGCAAACATATCCTGCCGAATTGACGCCGCCTGTGATTTCGCTCATCGCGGTTTCGTTGACGTCTACATGGTTGGCAGGAGAATCGCTTTGCTGGGTAGCGTCGGCATTTTTCCAGGATTCGATCAGTTGATTTGTTTTCATTACTTGAAATTAGATGAAGATTGCAAAGAAGGCATCGATGAGATTGCAACTTTTACCGGAAAGGTTGCATTCGCCACTTACAGAGCAAACGGCGCCTGCGGAATTTGCACCACCGATGATTTCGCTCATAGCGAATTCGTTCACATCTACGTTGCTGGCTGGGGAATTGCTTTGCTGTTGGGCGTCGGCATTTTTCCAGGATTCGATCAGTTGTTTTGTTTTCATAGCAAATAAAAATGTCAGGATGGCTTTCTGAATGGAGGAAGGCACAGAGGCCTTCCTCCTATACAGCAAGTAATGTTGGATTCAATTAGAACAGGTCCTTGATGAAGTCAGAAACGGCATCCCAGCAGTTTTTGCCCGAAGAAACGCATTCGCCGCTCACGGTGCAGATGTAGCCTGCAGAGTTGGCGCCGCCGGAGATTTGTTGCATAGCGGTTTCGTTTACGGCTACTTCGGCAACAGGTGCTTCAACTTGAGCGTTGACGTCGGCGTTTTTCCATGCGTTGATCAGATTGTTCGATTTCATGCTTAAAAAATTTAATTGTGAAAGTTTGATTTGCCTACTCGTGGATCAGGGCTTTTCGGCTTCCGCCCTTTTTATTGATGTGCGCACTCAATAAATATCTTTAGCAGTGTTCAAAATTGTTCTTTCTCCACTTCCTTCAAGTCATTGTTCTTCACCGATTTTTTCTGCCCCTGTTTCAGCGGGCCCGCTTTCCCGAACCTGTAATTGAACCCCAGGTTGACCATTCTAAATGGCACATAAGTCGTTTTGGTCTGGCTGAATCCGGGGCCTTCCAGCGTTGTTCCGTAGGCTACCTCGTGTCGGAAGGGGTTGACAACGACCAGCGTGACGGCGCCATTTTTGTGCAAAACGGGCTGGCTGAAAGTGGTTTGCAGGGTGTAAAATGAGCGGGTCGTGCCTTGTATGCTCAGTTGCGGAGCGGCATAGGCGGCCAGCATTTCTGCCGAAAACCCGCTTTTGAATTCCAGTCCGCTCATCACGAACGTGTTAAATTGCAGGCCATGGTTGCCGACGCCGCTGATGTGCAGGCTGTTGTCGGTTTCAAAGTAGTTGAAGTTTCCGCCGCCCCTTACCGACCAGATACTGGTGAGTTGGTAGGTGAGGTATGCATTCGCGCCAGCCAGCCAACTGGAACCCAGATTGGAGTAGAGCGAAGTGGCGATGCCATCGGAGCCCGTGGTGGTCAGTTTTTCTATGACGTCATGGCTTCTGTAGTAAAAAGTGCTGCCATTCAGGAATCCGCCTTTAAAAGGCATGGCAAAACTCAGGTCGAAAATGTCGGTCAGTTCGGGGCGCAGGTACGGATTACCCAGGGTAACATTCAGCCGGTCGGCTGTATTGGCAAACGGATTCAGTTGTGCGATGCCCGGGCGCTGAATCCGCCGGGTATAACTCCCGGTCAGGGTGGCTGCGTTTTGAAAGGTGAATGACATCGAAGCGCCAGGATTCCAGGTGAAGTAATCGTCATGAATGTCAGCATGGTTTTGAATGCGGTTGAGTGTATGTTCCAGCCGATTCCCGATGCGGAAGGACCATTTTTTGCGCCACTGAAAACGCGTTTCGAGGTATGCCGCCGAGATATGCTGGGTGTAATCGAGTTGTTGCGTCCGTTCGGGGTTGGGGTAAAAACCGGATCGATCGTTTTCCCATTGCTCATAGGTTGCGTCAGAGCCGATCCATCGGATGATGTGTTTGGCGCCGGTTTCCATTTGTATATTCGGTCTGATGGGCTGCGAATAATCGGTTTGAGCGGTGAATTCGTCATTCAAAGCCAGGTTGAGTGCATTTTCTGCAAAAAGGATTTCCTGCGATGACACGGGACGCTCGTACAGCGTATAGTCGAGGCGGTTGCGCAGGTGTGTCCACTGCATCGAGGCGCTCCACTGCTGCTGGGGTTTGCTGAAAGTACGCTTGTAGTCGTTGGTCCACTCGAAGTTCAGGTCGCGGCGATTATTGTCTATGGTTCGGTCAAAAACACTGGTTTCGGTGTTGGCTCCACTTTTTGTTTCTTGCATGATATGGATGAGTCCGTCGGCATACACCCGATTATTGCTCCAGCGCAGGCTGCTGGAAAAAGAGTGCCGAATATTGGGGTCGTAGTCGACACCGATCAGCGCAGTGGCTGCCATTCTGCCGGCAGTGGCGGCGCCTTGCTGGGTCAGCAGCGTACTTCCGGTTTCGGTTATGGTATTCCGGACGAGGCTGTTGTGCAAGTCCATGGGGAGCATGCCATTCAGACCGAGCATGGAATTGACGCCTACTTTGGCGGTACGGAGGTTGAGGCTGGCGCTGGCCGCATTCTGTATGTTGCTGCCCGCGGCATTCACCGTGCCGTTGTATCCTTCTATCTGTTTCTTTTTGGTAATAATATTGATGATACCGGCAGTGCCTTCCGCATCATATCGGGCCGAGGGCATGGTGATGACTTCCATACGGGCTACCTGTTCGGCGGGTATGCTGCGCAGGGCATCGGCCATGTTGGCGGCAAATACGCCCGAGGGCTTGCCATTGATTAATACCTGTATGTTTCTACTGCCTCTGAGCGACAGGTTGCCTTCTGCATCTACCTGCACCATGGGCACTTTGCGCATGAGTTCGTTGAGGGTTTGATTGGGGGCGCTTTTGTCGCGGTCGACATTGTACACCAGGCGGTCGATCTGCTGTTCGATCACTGTTTTTCGGGCGCTTATTTCTATTTCTTTGAGGACGGAACTGGAGGGTTTTAGCAGTACTTGTCCGATGTTTTGCACCTGGTTGCCGGGCAGCATTTCAATATTGTCGAGGATTTTGGTTTCGTAACCGACAAAGACAAATTTCAGGGTGTATTTTCCGGGTGGCAGCCCTTCGAGACTGAATTTTCCTTTGTCGTCGGTGATGGTGCCATTGATGATTTTCTGAAAGTTTTTTCTTTGCAAGGAGACGGATACATACCCCATCGTTTCAGCACTGAGCGAGTCGGCTGTGGCGCCTTTGATGCTGCCGCCGGAAGCGGGACCGGCGGCAGGCATCTGGGCGAAAAGAATACCCGGGGAAATCAGAATAAATATCGTTATCAAATATGAGTAAATATTTTTCATAATTCGTATTCGTCTTGTAATGAGTTTGATAAATAAAGCGTGTTACATTATCTTGCTAACTAAACGGGTAATCTATCTTGTTAACTAACTCTGTTGCTTTCGTTTGATGTTACAAAGGTGGGGCGGTTTGCGGGGCTTCACAAGGACAGTTGACGCGGTTTGGAACGGGGTAAATTTTACAGTTTGAATTTGGCTTTTTGGAAGGGTAGTGGGTTGCATGTTATTAAAATCAAGACAAGGTGCCGATTTCAAATACATCCGCTTGATCGTCAGAATCGGGCGCCATCCCAATCGCATCCATGTTGATGATGACGGAATTCAGGTTGTCCTTTTCCTCTTTGGACATATTGTCCCATTGTTGTGCAGATACTAAGTAACCTAAAGAAATGAGCAGTGTAATGATCCAGGCTTGCATAAATATTAAATTTTTTGAGTTATATAAATGATTGTCTTGAATTGCTTTCGCAGTACAAAAGTGTGGGCCTGGCAAGCGAAATGCACGGACAGGAGAAATACCGGGGAACAGGGTAAATAAATTTAAATATTAATAAATACAATATTTTAAGTGCTTGTATACAGTGTGTTATTTTTCGTCAGAAAAATAATTAGCCGCTTTTTTGCAGAATTTACGATTGGGACAACCTATCAAAGGAGGAACGGTGTAAATTTGCTTGATTACCATAACCCTTTTTTGACTAATTGCCTGACCATCAATTAGTTGCTGAGAAGCCCACGCTGTATTATGGACACACTTCAGGAAATTGTACTCCTGCTTGACCGCTATAAAGTCAGGCAGATAGAGGTGCTTACCAATGCCTCTGATGGAAAAGAAAACCGTTATTTTGAGTGTTATTCCGGTATGCGAGATGGTCGCTGGAGTTCGGATGACGAGATGGCGGAGTTCTTCGGTTTCGAACCTGGAAGCAAAGCCTTCACCCGTTTCAGAAATGAGGTGAAGAAAAGACTTCAAAATTCTTTACTCTTTATCGATACCAGCCTGCCCGAGTTTAACGACTACAATCGGGCAGCCATAACGCTGACCCAGCAATGGGCCATTGCGAAGGTGCTGATGCACCGGGGCGCCAGAAAGGCATTTGTAGAAATGGCGGAACAAATCCTTAAAGTGGCCATCTACTTTGAATTCCTGGATATAATTGTCGAAGTATTGCAATCGCTTATTTCCTCCATTATGCCTTTCCCACAGTACAATAAAGACTTTCCACGCTACATGAAAATGTATGAAGAGTATAAAGATGCTCTCGATGCAGAAAAGGAGGTTTGGAAAACTGTCAATACCGTGATGTGGCCACTGGTGACTCAAAAAGGTGTACCAGCGCATCACCTCGAACCCATCGTTCAAGCAACGGAAAGACTCCGACCGCTGGCAGAAAAATATTCCTATATTATTCTTCAGTCCAATTTTCGGAACCTCGAATTATTTAGTTATATATTCAACAAAGACTGGGAAAAGGTGCTGGTGCTCTCCAGAGACGCAAAGAACTTTCTGGAAGCCAAGCCGGCCAATCCCGTTTTTCACATCCTGAAATTTGCCCAGCAGGAAGCCGCCAGCCTCGTCATGCTGGCCCGCTTTGATGAAGCACGTACCCTGTGCCGGGAATCTATGTCGCTGCTCACGGAAGGTATCTCCATGTGGTTTAAATTCTGGGAAATGGAAACCGTGGCAGCATTTCAGGCCGGATGTTATGAAGACGCCTGGCATGCGGTAAAGCAGGCCATGAAACACCGTCGCTTCGAAACCATTTCTGCTATGGATCAGGAGTCGTGGCGGGTGTTTTACGGGTACCTGTGCCTTATGTCGCGCTTGCAGATTTTACCCTTGTCGTCTCGAGAAAAAGGGGAGGCCGAAAAATTCAGGCTTTCTTCCTGGCTCAACGATCTGCCACTGCATAGCCAGGATAAAAGGGGCGCAAACATACCCGTGCTGATTCTGCAAACCTTGTTTCTGTTAACTGAAAAACGTTATGACGAATTCGAAAACCGCACAGAAGCATTGCGCAAATACCGGCAGCGAAACCTGGAAGCAGATTCCCAGCATGTGCGTACCGACTGTTTTATCCGTTTGATGGAATCCATACCCAAAAATGGTTACCAGTTAAAACGCATCTCACAAGAGGCTGAAAAATGGCTGGAAAAGATGCAAATGAGCACCACCAATATCCTCGACTACTCTTACGAACTGGAAATAGTACCCTATGAAAGGCAATGGGAATGGACCATCGATGTGCTAAAGTGCGTTAAATGACCATAAAAAACCTGCCATTATGGATACGCTTCATGAAATTGTACACTTGCTCGATCGGCATAAAGTCAGGCAGATAGAAGTGCTTACCAATAACGCCGGCGCTAAAGAAAATCGATATTTCGAATGTTATGCCGGCATGCGCGACGGCCGCTGGAATACGGACGACGAGATGGCAGAACACTTTGGATTTCTGCCAGGAAGCAAAGCCTTCACTCGATTTAAAAACGAGTTGAAAAAAAGGCTCCAAAATTCCTTGCTATTTATAGACACCAGCCTTCCCGAGTTTAACGACTACAATCGGGCCGCCGTAACACTTACTCAGCAATGGGCCATCGCGAAGGTGCTGATGCACCGGGGCGCGCGAAGGGCTTATGTAGAAATGGCAGAACAAATCCTGAAAAGCGCTATCTATTTCGAATTTGTTCCCCTGGTGGAAGAGGTATTGCGCACACTGATCACGGCTATTCTGCCTTTTCCGCAATACAACAGAGACTACCACCGCTATCTGGAAATGCTGGAAGAATACCAGGCGGCACATGATGCCGAAAAAACCGTTTGGCGGGCTGCCAATAGCCTGATCTGGCCTCTGGTGGCCAGAAAAGGCCAGGCTGCGGAGTTTATTGGGCCCATTCGCAAGCAGGTCGAATTATTGCGCCCCTTGGCACAACGATATCCCTACACAGTACTTCAATCCTACTTCCGTTCCATTGAAATGTATGGATATATATTTTGCAACAACTGGGAATCAGCCCTGGCCCTTGCAGAGGATTCCAGAAACTTCTTTCATTCCAAATCGGGAAAACCGGTTTATTACGCCCTGAAATTTGCCCAGTTGGAGTCGGCATGCCTCGTCATGCTGAACCGTTGCGATGAAGCGCGGGCCTTGTGCCGGTCATCCATGGAGATGCTTACGGAGGGTATTGCCATGTGGTTCAAATTCTGGGAAATGGAAACGGTCGCGGCATTTCAGCAGGGTGCATACGAAGACGCGTGGCATTTTGTGAAAGATGCCAGGAAGCACCCCCGATTCGGAGGTATTCCCAGTATGGACCAGGAGTCGTGGCGCGTGTATTACGGTTACCTATGTCTTCTGGCGCGCCTGGATCTGCTGCACCTGCAAACCAGAGAAAAAGGAGAAACTGAAAAATTCAGGCTAAATTCCTGGTTGAATGACCTGCCGCTTTACAGTCAGGATAAACGAGGGGCTAATATTCCTGTACTGATATTGCAAACGCTGTTTTTACTGACAGAGAAACGGTATTCGGAATTTGAAAAACGCACAGAAGCCCTTCGCAAATACCGGCAACGCAACCTGCATGCCGAATCAACGCACGTGCGCACAGACTGCTTTATGCACTTGCTGGAATCTATTTCCAAAAACCGGTATCACTTGAAACGTATCCAGAAGGACGCCGAAAAATGGCTGGCCAAAATGCGCATGAGCCCTACCAATATTCTCGATTACAATTACGAACTGGAAATAGTACCCTATGAAAGGCAATGGGAATGGGTACTCGAGGTACTGCGAAAAAATGCCTGATCAGGGTTTCAGCAAATTACCGATCTGCTTCCAGGTAATCAACTGGATGTTTTGGTCTTTCAACACTTTTTTACACAGATCGCTGCTGAAAAAATTGTAGTCGGCCTGTCTCCAGCCGGCATCCCAGGCGCCGGGAAAGCCCTCAGTCATCCTGCGCATATCGTCGGTTTCGTATGCCGTATGTATCAGAAGCACATTTACGCCTGGTTGAAGATGCCCCAGCACTTGTAGATAATATTGTTCCATGCCTTTGGTATAATCTTCCGGCGATGCCGTTATTACCCTGTCCACAACAATATCGCGGTCGGTCACGGCCTTGCGGAAATCTTCCGAAACGGCATCCAGAAAATCGTGACTCACCATAGATGGCACGCCATACATGCGTCCCATTTTCAGGTAAATGGAGAACAGTTCGGGCGACGAGTAAAAAAGGCAACCCATATGGCTGTCGAAATGGGTGGGTTCCAGCCCCATGGCTTTTGATTTTTCAATTTGTGCGCGCAGTTCCCGCTCCACTTCTTCCGGTTTGGCTTTCATGCCAAATGCCGCGCAATTGTGGTAAAAATAGCCATTGCTGTCGACCAGGCTGCTCACCTGGCCGCGGGGCGCTACAGGGCCCCATTTGTATGGCCACCACTCGCTGGTAAGCGTCAGGTGCAAGCCCATATCGTGACCGGGATGTTTGCGGGCATAATCGGCTACTTCCGGCAGCCAGGGGCAGGGCACCATGACACTGGCCGAACGTACACTGCCTGTTTCCATCGCTTCCATACTGGCCTGGTTTTCAGCATGCGACACGGCCAGGTCGTCCGAATGAATAATCAGGAGTTTGGAGCCGGCCGGGTACCCCAGTCGTTCGACGAGGTTGCCGGATTTCTGGGAAAAAACACTCAGGGAAAATAAAAGACAGGCAAATACGGACAAGTATCTCATGGTGGGTGTTTTGTGTGTGCGGTAAAGATAGGGAAATGTTGAGATGGTTGAGGGGTTGAGTTGGTTGAGTTGGTTGAGGGGTTGAGTTGGTTGAGGGGTTGAGTTGGTTGAGGGGTTGAGTTGGGCATTAGCCAAGGAGTGTTGCCTTATGACCCTCAACCAACTCAACCCCTCAACCAACTCAACCCCTCAACCAACTCAACCCCTCAACCAACTCAACCCCTCAACCAACTCAACCAACTCAACCCCTCAACCAACTCAACCAACTCAACCCCTCAACCAACTCAACATTTCCCTACCTTTGCCAGCACATACAAAACCCAATCATGGAATTCTTCTTCGCCATTTTGTTTTCCCTGTTTTCCATCGTCGATCCGCCGGGCGCCATTCCGGTGTATGTAGCCCTGACGGCCGGGCGGCCGCGGCCCGAGCGCAACAAAATTGCGCTGATGACGAGTGTGTATTTTATGCTCATTCTGGTCAGTTTTTTCCTTGCTGGAACCTACATTCTTGGATTTTTTGGCCTCACAGTGCATTCCTTGCGCATTGCAGGCGGCATGACCTTGCTGATCAGCGGTTTTGGCCTCATGTCGGGTCGTTTTACCAAGGAGCGTGGCTATGACAAGGATGCGGAGAAGCAGTCGCAGGATCGTACGGATATTGCTTTTTCGCCGATGGCCATGCCTATGTTGTCGGGGCCGGGTTCCATTTCCTATCTGATTACCCAATTCAGTCAGCACCAGACCTGGGCAGAACGCGTGACAATTGTAGCCGCTATCGTAGCGGTGGCGTTTCTGGTGTGGGTATGTTTACGGGTAGCGCCTTTTCTGTTCAAGGTGTTTGGCACGGGTGGTCTGAATGCCATAGCCCGCATCATGGGATTTATTGTAATTGCCATCGGGGTGCAGTTTATTGTCGATGGGCTGGTGCACCTGGTTCAGGAAATGAATGGATAGGAAATAACGGAACTGCCTATCAAATCCTTTGTTTATCAACCTATCCTGAAAGCCGCTACATCTTTTTCAAATATGAAAAACTACCTGTCGCTCGTCAAGTTTAGCCACACCATTTTTGCGCTGCCTTTTGCCCTTACTGGATTTTTTATTGCATTGAGTGTGCAGGGTACCGGTATCGACTGGTGGAAATTGCTACTGGTGTTGCTTTGTATGGTTTTCGCTCGAAGTGCTGCCATGGCTTTCAATCGCTACCTCGACCGCGATGTGGATGCCGAAAACCCGCGTACCAAAGTGCGTGAAATTCCTGCCGGAGTGATTACGCCACAAGCGGCACGCATGTTTGTGATTGTCAACTGTGTGTTGTTTGTAGCGACCACCTGGTTTATCAATCGCCTGTGCTTTTTCCTGTCGCCGGTGGCCCTGGCTGTGGTGCTGGGTTACAGTTACACCAAACGTTTTACCTGGCTGTGTCATGTGGTACTGGGGCTTGGCCTGAGCCTGGCGCCCATTGGCGCTTACCTGGCCGTGCTGGGGCGTTTCGACTGGATTCCGGTGCTGTATAGCCTGGCCGTGTTGCTTTGGGTAGCCGGTTTCGACGTGATTTATGCTTTGCAGGATGAGGAATTCGACCGCGAAAACCGCCTGTATTCCATGCCTTCCTTTTTCGGCAAAAAACAGGCTCTGCGCATTTCTGAGTGGATGCACCTCGGCACAGCCTTCATGATGGTGCTTGGTACCAAAGCCCTGCTGGCTACAGTGCCGCAAACCGGCTGGCTGCTGTGGATTGGCACGGGGGTATTTCTGCTCCTTCTGCTCTATCAACACCTGCTGGTGAAACCCAACGACCTGAGCCGGGTAAACATCGCTTTTTTCACCACCAATGGAATCGCCAGCCTGCTGTTCGGCACGATGGCCATTGCAGATTTGCTGACATAAGTTTCGAGCCAGGACATGAAAAACATCGCCATCTTCGCTTCCGGCGGCGGCTCCAATGCCCGCAAAATCATCGAATATTTTAAAGATTCAGACCTTGCACAGGTGGTGCTGGTGGTTTCCAATAAAAAAGATGCCGGCGTACTCGATATTGCCCGGGCGCATCATATACCGACACACCTGATCCACCGTGCCGATTTTTATGATACCAAAGAAATATTAGCAGTTTTAGATGAACGAGAGATCGATCTGATCGTATTGGCCGGTTTTTTGTGGTTGGTACCTGGCTATCTGATCGAAGCGTTCCCCCGAAAAATTGTCAACATTCATCCGGCACTGTTGCCGCTGTTTGGAGGCAAGGGAATGTACGGCGCTCATGTGCATGCAGCGGTTAAAGCGGCTGGGATGAAAGAGTCGGGCATCACCATTCATTATGCGAATGAACAGTACGATGCCGGTGATATTATTTTTCAGGCTACCTGCGCATTGAATGAAGAAGATACCCCCGAAACCATCGCCCAAAAAGTGTTGGCCCTCGAACATGAATATTTCCCGAGGGTCATAGAGAGGGTTATGAGTTATGAGTTATGAGTTATGATGCTGTACTCTTGGCTTTATGAATAGAGAAGCCAAAAGCAAAGTGAGTAAAACTCATCACTCATAACTCATAACTCATAACTCATCAACCACCCAGTTCCCCGTCATTAATCCGTTGGCTAACGACCAACACAACCGATAGTATGCATTCTAATAAATTACTCCTGTTGTGCGCTGTCTGCGCACTTTTTGCCTTCGGCGCTCCTGTTGCCACCGCTCAAACCTATTCCTCACTTCTTAAAAATGCCAATGAGTCCTACGACAAAGGACTGCTGCCGGAAGCCGCCGACTTGTATGAAAAAGCGGCCCGACTCAAGGAAAACAAGCCTGAAACCATGTACAAGGCGGCTGAGTGTTACTATCTCACCCGCAATTATGCCAAGGCAGTAGCCTGCTACGAACTGTCGAAAGACGAATTTAGAAAACACGAACTGGCGGGACTGCGCTATGCGCGTTCGCTCAAACAAACGCAGCAGTATGAACCTGCCATAGAGGCGTTTAAAAATTTTGGCCGCAAATACCGTGGCGCCCGCAAGGCACAGGTCATTGCAGTGGTGCAAAACGACATCAAAGGCTGCGAACTGGCCATCCAGAAAGGCGCTATGGCCGCCGACAACGGCGACCAGGTGAAGGTGCTGCCTGATGGCATCAATACCCGCGCCAATGATTTTGCGCCGTTGCCCTGGTCTTCCGATCTCTTGTATTATTCCAGGTATGTAGGAAAAAAAGCATCGCTGATGCGCTCCCTGCACGATGGGGCGGGGTGGCAGCCGTCCGACTCGGCCCGAGGGTTGCCGGAGTCAGTAACGAGCCGTTTCGGCAATGGCGTTTTCTCCTCAGATGGAAAACGTTTTTATTGCACGCAATGCGATGAGGCGCCCGCCTACGAGCGTGCCGGGAATGGACTTCGCACGCGTTGCGCCATTTTCGGACTCCGTTATGAAAACGGCCGCTGGAGCGAGCCGGAACGCCTCCGCAGTTATATCAATATGTCCAATCACACCAGTATGCACCCTTGTGTGGCTTCGGAAGGCGGACGAGAATTGTTGTTTTTTGCCAGCGACCGCGAAGGAGGACTGGGGGGACTGGATTTGTATGCCTGCGCCCGGCCGCTGGAATCGGGTGAATTCGATTTTTCATTTCCCCAAAACCTGGGAGAAATGATCAATACCGGCGGCGATGAAATCAGCCCTTTTTATGATCCCCGGTCGCAAACACTCTGGTTCAGCAGCAACGGCCATATTTCGCTGGGCGGTCTTGATATTTTCAAAACCACCCGTGGTGGAGGAAAATGGACAAAACCCGAAAATCCGGGCGCCCCACTCAATTCGTCGGCAGATGATGTGTTCTTTTACAAGACCCTTCATGACAAAAAGGGCCATGCTTTTTTTGTTTCCAACCGCCAGGTAGAAGGCCAGAAACCGGCCACTTCCGATGAAGACATTTTTGAATACATACCGGGAATGGCCAACTCGGATGTGTCTTATTCAGAACCCGAGCGTGGCGGCCCCGACAGCCTCGACGCAGCCGAAAGCCCAATGGTGTACAAGGTACATTTGGAAATTCGCCCCGATTTTGAACCGGAAAGTCCGCGCTACAGTGGTTTGCATGCCCTGGGTACGCTATCGGCCCAGCCACTACCCGAACAAGGTATGCAGCGCATTCTCCTGGGCGATTTTACAGATATGTCCAAAGCAGAGGCTGCTGTGCAGGCTTTGCGGGAAAGCGGTGCGTTTCCACAAGCGTTTGTTATTCCGTTGAAAGATGAAAGATGAGCGATTGAATGAGGATTTTGGGGATTTAAAAGATTAGAAGAATGGCCTCTTTAGAGTTGACAATTTTTCAAATTTCATACATTGTCAACTCTAAAGAGGCCATTCTTCTAATCTTTTAAATCCCCAAAATCCTTATTCAATCTTCTCTAATTACTTTCCCCGCCAATTCCCCTTTCTCAAAAGTTATCTGCCAGAAATAAACGCCTTTGGGCTCTTTTTCGAGCGAAACAGGCAGCAGTTCATGTTGTTGGAAAGTGTGTTCCGATGAGCGAACCAGTTTGCCGGCGGCATCAAAAATGCGCAGTTGTGCAGGTCCTTCGATTCGGTTCAAGTCGAATACAAGTGTGCCGCTGGTTGGATTGGGCCAAACGCTGGCAGATACAGCGTCAGGCTCGCTGGTGCCCGAAGCCTGTTCGAGCGCCATATTCAGGGCTCTCCATGCATCCACCCTTCCCCAGCCAAAACCGTTGTTGGGGCGCAGGGAACCGTCGATGCCACAATTGTCGGGGTCGGCCATGTAAATGGAGGTTTGCTCCACGATGTCTTCAATCAGATCGACATTGCCGGCCAGATCGGGCCGTGCCGACAGTATCAGCGCTACCAGTCCTGCTACATGCGGACCCGCCATGCTGGTGCCACTCAGCCAGTTGTATCCGTCGATCGGTGTGGAGGAGCGCACAAAAACACCCGGAGCGGCCACATTGGGTTTGATGCGGTTGCTGCCATCGATGAGCACCGGGCCACGGCTGCTGAAGTTGGCCAGCGTATCGTCGGAGCGGGTAGCACCTACGCTGAAACTCTCTTCAAAATAGGCAGGTGGGCCATATGTGCTGGCGCAGCCCTGATTGCCGAAATTACCATTGCTTACTACTACTACCACACCCGAAGCGCGCAGGCCAATAACGGCCTGGTGAAGCAACTCATTGACTGTCAGGTCGATACATCCTTCCTGTACCGCACAATACCAGGAGTTATTGATCACATGTGGCGCCAGGGCAGGGTCGGCGTTCTGGCCGTTCAGGTCGGTAGGCGCCAGAAACCATTGCAGGCACTCAATATAGGTAGATGGTTTTCCATAGCCGCGTTCCATGTTGCGGCAGCCGATCCATTTGGCGCCGGGTGCTACACCGATCTGGTTGCCCTGCCCGTCATCGCCGGTCATAGTACCCATGGTATGGGTACCGTGCTGGTTGTCGTCGCAGGGTTCGGTCGCATCCAGCCCACAGAAATTGACCATCGTGGTATCATTTTGCGGATTCACTTCATGGATGGCGTCGTGCCAGTTGTGGTTGTGGTCGGCCGTATTTCCATTCCAGCCGCGGTAGTGATCTTTCAAAGCCGGATGATCCCATTGATACCCGGTATCCGAACCGCCGATGGTAATGCCCTGTCCGGTATATCCCATCGACCAGACGAGCGGGGCATTGATCTTGTCGACGCCCCATTCGATGGCGTTGCGTTCGACGATGTCGGGATGTTCGATTTGGGGCATTTGAAATGCGACCCAGGGGTCGGCACAGATGCTCGTCACTTCCGGCAAGGCAGCCAGCAAAGGCAGCAGCGCAGGGTCGGCCGATTCTACGGCAAGGGCATTGACCAGGTAAAAACTGTTGATATTGGCCTGGTATTGGCGCAGCAGGCGGATGGCGTTGGCTTGCGATTCGGCAGCGTTGGCTTGCAGTTGTCGGTTCACCCACTGCGCTTTTTGCAATTTGGTCTTCAACAACTTTGCATCGCGCAAATCTGTTTGTTTTTCAAAAACAACCAATACATCCATCTTTGCACCAGTGTCGAACGCGGCTCTTATTTCAGGCGCCAGTTTGTCGCGCCAACTTTGAGTCGACTGGCTGTTTGCAGTGAAAATGAAAGAAAAAATGCAGAGGAAAAGGAGCGGAAATCGATTCATTTATTTCAAAAATTAGATCGTCTGTATAAAAGAAGTTCAAAAGTACGTTCGTACGCCAAACGAGTCGGGCTAAAATCAGCAAACCCGTATCTTTGCCGCCAATTTTATGTACAAGACCAAAATAAAACCTCAATTGTTCACCCTCACCACCTTTACAAATTCATACTCATGAAGATAGCAATTGGCTGCGATCATGCCGGATTTCCTTTTAAAGACGGCATCGTAGCGATGCTGCAGGCACAAGGGCATATGGTACTCGATTTTGGTACCAATTCCACAGAATCCGTTGATTATCCTGACTTTGCACATGCCGTGGCAGAAGCCGTCGCCACCCAGCAGGCCGACCGCGGCGTACTGCTGTGCGGCACAGGAAATGGAGTAGCCATGTCGGCCAACAAACACCAGGGCATCCGATGCGCCCTGTGCTGGTCGGAAGAAATAGCCATGCTCACCCGTCAGCACAATGATGCCAATATCATTGCCCTGCCGGCCCGCTTCGTTCCCGAAATTCTGGCACAGGCCATGGTTCGAATTTTCCTGACGACGGAATTTGAAGGCGGCCGACACGCCCGAAGAGTAGACAAAATTGCATGTAGTTAAGTGAGTGGTGAGTAGTGAGTGGTGAGTAGTGAGTAGTGAGTAGTGAGTGGTGAGTAGTGAATTACGTTAGAATATTCAGAAGTAATAAGAATATACTCACCACTCACCACTCACCACTCACCACTCACCACTCACCACTCACTACTCACTACTCACTACTCACCACTCACCACTCACCACTCACCACTCACCACTCACTATCTGAATAATAGCATGAAACTACCATTATCATTGTGTGCAATGTTGATTGCCACACTTGTTCAGTCACAATCGGCTGCCGACTCCATCGCGAGGTCTATTGCGGCCAGAACAAGCCATAATTACGAATTACCCGATGCCACCCCATATGCTGCCGGTATTCGTGCCGACGATGCCAGAATCCTGGTCGAGGCACTTGCTTCCAAGGAAATGCAGGGCCGCGAAACAGGCGAAGAAGGCCAGCGTAAAGCCGCACAGTACATTGCCGAACAGTTTAAATCTGCCGGATTGCCTGCCAAAGGCGACCGAAATACCTACATGCAGGATATTCACCTGCGCAATACTTCCTGGAACGACATCAGCCTGAAAGTAAATGATCAGGAGTTTAAAAATCGCACCGATTTTTATGTGTATCCGGCATACAATCCGGACAAGCCCCTGATCACTTTTAAGGAAGTTGTATTTGTTGGTTTCGGTATCGACGATCCCAAATACAGCGACTACGACAAAGCAGATGTGGAAGGCAAAGCGGTTGTTTTTTATGAAGGAGAACCTCAAATGGCCGATGGGAAATATACCATTACGGGAGAATCGCGCCGTTCGGGCTGGTCGATGGACTGGAAAAGAAAAGTACAGGTAGCCAAGGAAAAAGGCGCTGTACTGGTATTTATCATCGATACAAGATTTGAAGAAAACCTCAAAAACAACAAAAAACTGCTGTCCACCTATGGCTGGCGGACCGTCAATGTAGATGAAGACAAAACGGCAGAATCCTTGCTGAACAATATTTTTATTTCACCCGACCTGGCAAAGGTCATCCTGGGTAATAAATCCGACAAGGCAGATGCGGTTATTGCTGAATTGCGGGAAGGAAAAAAAGGAAAGGCTGTAAAGGTCAAAACAAAAATTGAGGTTCACCTCGACAAGGAAAGCAAGGAACTGCATGGCAGCAATGTGATCGGATTTATCGAAGGTTCCGATCCGACCTTAAAAAACGAGTATGTGATGGTGACAGCCCATTATGATCACCTGGGCTCGCCGGATAGTACTGTTATCTATTATGGTGCCGATGACAATGCATCCGGAACGGCGGGAGTCATCGAAATTGCCCGCGCATTTGCCGATGCCAAAAGCAAGGGTCAGGGGCCCAAGCGCAGCGTGGTTTGTATGCTGGTAAGCGGCGAGGAAAAAGGACTGCTGGGGTCGAAATTCTATGTGGATTTCCCCATGTTTTCACTCAAACAGACCGTTGTAGATATCAATATCGATATGATTGGCCGAATCGACGATCGCCATCCCGGTAATCCTAACTACGTGTATGTGATCGGTTCCGACCGATTGAGCCTTGATCTGCACGAAATCAACGAACTGGCCAATCGTAACCACACCAAAATGGAACTCGATTACAAGTACAACGCAAAAGACGATCCCAACCATTACTACGAACGCAGCGACCACTACAACTTTGCCGAAAAGGGTATTCCTGCCATTTTCTATTTCAATGGTACACACCCCGACTATCACCGCCCGACGGACACGGCAGACAAGATTGATTATGAAGCACTTGCAAAACGCGCCCAACTGGCTTTCTATACAGCCTGGGATGTGGCCAATCGTCCGACCCGCCTGGCAATCACTGGCAAGAACAAATAATGTTATCGGAGCATGGGCTATCCTCCCGTGCTCCGATAAAATTTGAACAATTTTTCAAAATAGACCTTCCTTAAACGAAACTTTGTCTACTTTTGCGGTCATTTTTGAAAAATGCTCATCTAATTTTTGAATTAACGCCATGGCAAAACGTAAAGTCGCCCAAAATACAGATACGATAGAAGTACAGGAAGTGCAAACGGTTTCTGCACCCTTCTGGGAAAAATACCAGAAACAATTGCTTTATGCACTCGGCGCTGTTGTCGTATTGATAGCCGGCTGGTGGCTGTACAAAACCCTCATTGTGGCACCCAAACAGCAGGAAGCCGTTGCTTCCATGTGGCAGGCACAAAATATGTTTGAGCGCGACTCCTTCCGCCTTGCACTCGATGGCCCGGGCGGCGGTTTCGATGGTTTCGTAGCATTGGCCGACAAATACAGCGGCACACCTGCCGGAAACCTCGCCAACTACTATGCCGGTGTTTCTTACCTGCACCTCGGCGAATTTGACAATGCCATTCAATACCTGGAAAAATACGATGCAGAAGGCGAATTGCTGCCTGCTATGAAATACGGCGCCCTCGGCGACGCCTATTCCGAGAAAAAAGACTTTTCAAAAGCGCTCGATCTGTACAAAAAAGCAACGGATGCTACCGACAATGAACTGCTGTCGTCCGTGTATCTGAAGCGCCTCGGTCTTCTGTACCAGCATGAAGGCAACAAGGAAGAAGCCGTGAAAGTGTTTGAACGCCTGCGTCGCGACTATCCGAACCAGCAATCACAAGACTGGCGCGAGATTGAAAAATACATCTACCGCGACGGCGGAGCAAAATAAACCGTTAAGGTTAGTTTAAAGTTTGCTGCTCAAATCCCGTGTGTACCCTGTTGGTACATACGGGATTTTGATTTGATAGCCCCTCCGACTTACCCATTTTGAAAAAAAACTGGCGCGGTATTGATCCTGCGCGTACTTTTGCACCAACCTGAGTTCAAAAGGTAGTCTCTCCTCTATCCTCCATCGTTCGCAATAACGAAGTTCATCATTCGTTTTTGCCACAGTATGAGGGTGTTTCGCCATGTTCATTGCTGAAATTTGGCCGAAGCACTATGCTTTCGAAACCAAAAAGTTGATTTTTAAAACCATTTCTGCTTTATGAACACGACTTCCCGTGCCGGGTGGTTGTTGGCGGCCTGGCTCCTGGCTACCAGCTGTCTCACTGCTCAGAGTTCAGTGCAAGATGACTTGCAACGCGCTGACAAACAATTTGACCTGTATGCATACAACCTCGCCCTGCGCACCTACGAGCAAGTTCTACAGAAAGACCCCAATAATGCCCGTGCCCTGTCACGCACTGCCGATTCCTATTTTCAACTCAATCGAATTGAAGAATCGCTTCCCTGGTACGAACGCGCCGCACAGCAGTACAATGTCGAACCCATTACTTTTCTGAATTATGGCAAAGCGCTGATGCAAACCGGCGACTACGTGGGCGCCAAAAAATGGTTCCGGGTGTACGGCGAAAACAACTCCGCTGCTGCACAGCAATACATCAATATGTGCGACTATGCCATCGATGTATCCAAAAAAGAAGCCATTTACACGGTTAAAAATGAACCGATGAACACGGAAGTGGCCGATTTTTGTGCCACCTTCATGGCTGGCAAAGTAGTGTTCAGTTCGGCCCGCACCGACATTGCCCGTAAAACACAATCCAAAACCAACAGCGACTGGTCGGGCGGCGCCTACAACCAGTTGTTTGTCACACAGCGCAGCGCTGAAACCGGATTTCTGCAAAAACCGGCCTTCCTGCGCAGCGACCTGCAAAACACCTTCAACGAAGGACCTGTGAGTTTCTCTGCCGATGGGAAAAAAGTGGCTTTTTGCCGTAATAACTTCATCGATGGCACTCGCCAGATCGCCGATAAAGGGATCAATATGAGCCTGTACATTGCCGATGTGGTGGATGGCAACTGGCTGAATATCAAAGCATTCCCTTTTAATGGCTCGGACTATGCGACGGGTTTTCCTGCTTTATCCCCCGATGGCAATACCCTCATTTTCTCTTCCAACCAACCAGGCGGAAGTGGTGGCTGGGATATCTATGTGTCGAACTGGAGCGGCAATTCCTGGAGCACCCCGCGCAATATCGGCGAACCCCTGAATACGCCCGGAAACGAAGTGACGCCATTTTATGACGGAAAAGACCTGTACTTTTCTTCCGACTGGCATCGCGGACTGGGTGGCCTCGACGTTTTCCGCGCCGAACTCGGCCGCGATAAAGTGAGCAATATTTTTCACCTCGGCCCCGGCATCAACTCCTCCCGCGACGATTACGGGTTCGTGTTCGACGCCAATCAGAATATCGGATATGTAACCAGCACCCGCCCTACGGGCCGCGGACATGAAGACATCTGGCAGGTGACGAAAAAAGGCGGCGCCACCTCTCCTGTTGCGTATTCCAATACCCCTTCGACGCCTTTCAATCAGGGTAAAACATCCCCTTCGACTACTACACCGGTAGAATACAGCACCACCACCACCGTAACCAACTATGGCTCGGGCAGTGGCACTTTGTACCTGCTGGTAACCGACAAAGTAGGCAACCCGGTAGCCAATGCCGACCTCGATTTTTCCGACTGCAATGCCGGTTTCGGCCAGACGGATTACGAGGGCAAATACTATTTTTCTTCCCTTACCTGGCCCCTGCGCTGCAATGTGGTGATCAAAAAACAGGGCTACTTTGAAGAATCCGTATTGCTGGAAAACTATGGGAAAGGCAACCTGATGATTGCCATTACGCCCGACGATCGCAAAGAGTATATCGGCGCCGTGCGAGATGCACAATCCCGCATCCTGCTCGATGGCGTAAACATCGAAATCCAGAAAAACGAAACCGGACAGTCTATCTTCACCAATACCGACTACGATGGCCGCTATTCTTTGTTCCTGACGCCATACAGTGCATATGATGTGACATATGCCAAGTCGGGGTACAAGAGCCGTACGGTGCGCATCAATACCGGTGCTGCCGGAACCGGTATATCCGACATCGGTATGGAACCGATTGTAAGCACAGTGGCAGCAAGCAATCGCCCTGCGGAATACAGCACGCCGACACTCATAGCCTCCAAGAAAGCGGATGAGCCGACCCCTGCACAAGGCGAATTTAACGGATATGCAGTGCAGGTAGCCGCCTATCCGGATGAACTTACAGAAGCAAAACTCAAGAAATACGAAGAACTGTCGCAGTACGGCAACCTGTACGCCAAATCGGAAGGCGGCCGCAACAAGGTGCGACTCGGTATTTTCCCGAATAAATCCGATGCACAAGACGCTTTGAAGAAGGTGCTGAAAAACCCGAAATTCAAAGGTTCTTTTGTAACGGAAGAGTATGGCGCCGATCCGGGACTTGTGCTGGGCAACAACAACAACCCTTCCCTGCGCCCTACGGAGTACAGCACCGTATCCAAAGGCATAAGCCCGGCTGCACCGGTTATCCGTTATTCGGTTCAATTGGGTTCATTTGCTGCCGACAAGCCTATTGAAATCGGAGATTTTACCAAAGCCAGTGGCATCGGACACATTTATACCAAACTGGAAAATGGTATGAATAAAGTCCGCCTGGGCGTTTTCCCGACCCATGAGGCTGCCGAACAGGCGCAGACCGAGGCTGTAGCAAGAGGTTATCGCGATGCTATTATCGTGACGGAAAAATCGACCGACGAATCCTTGAAAGATTTCCTGCTGAGTAATGCTTCGCCCATTCAGCCAGTAGAAGCCGGTACGCAACCCGCTCAATATTCCACACCTGCTACCAAACCACAAAAGGCGAAATCTGCCACGGAAAATGTGCTGCGCCCCACGGAGTACTCGACGCCTTCGACCGTCAAGCCAAAGTACGCGCCATATTACGTTCGTATCGCTACGCTTTCCAACCCGGAACGCTTCGACAGCACTCCATTTGCCGATCTGGGCAATATCGAACGCAAAAAATCGGAAACAGGCTCTACTATCATCCTGCTGGGAGCGTATGAAAAAATTGAAGAGGTAACTTCCGCTCTCAATGCAGTCAGAACCCGCGGCTTTGAAGAAGCCTATGCCGTGCGGAAAGATGACAAAGGGAATTTGACGAGAATTAAGTAAAAGAGGCAAGAGGCAAGAGGCAAGGGGCAAGAGGCAAAGGGCAAAAGGCAAAGGGCAAATAGCAAGAGGCAAAAAGTAGGCGGCATTAAATTTGCCCCTTGCCCTTTGCCTTTTGCCCCTTGCCTCTTGCCCCTTGCCCCTTGCCCCTTGCCCTTTGCCTCTTGCCCTTTGCCCTTTGCCCCTTGCCTCTTGCCCCTTGCCTCTTGCCTCTTGCCCCTTGCCTCTCGCCTCTCGCCCCTTGCTCTCCCCTTCAAAAATTTTTTTTCAGACAACTGGCAGCGTTTTCCAAAGCGCTGCCGTTTTTATTTTGTTCTTATGACAACAGGATTGCATGGCAATCTTCAAGAATATTAAAGCAGGTTTTTTTAGTTGGTTTTGTTTGTTGCAATGGGCACGCTGAGAGCGTGCCTTTTGTATTTTTTGTCAAACCGCCGACTGTAGACTTTTGACTGTTGGCTGTTGACTATAATCAGTTGACTATCTTTGCGCCCCTATGCGGGTTTTTACCGACTTACAGCAACTTCCGGATTTTCAAAAAACCGTCGTCACGATTGGTTCGTTCGACGGTGTACACCTCGGCCACCGGCGCATTCTCGAACAGGTTGGTGCGCTGGCGCGCTCCTGTGGCGGCGAAAGCGTGGTCATCACCTTCGATCCGCACCCGCGTACGGTGCTACAACCAGACGACCCGCATTTCAAACTGCTAAGTACTACTGCCGAAAAAATTGCCTTATTGGAGTCTTCCGGTGTGGATAATGTAGTGGTGGTACCTTTTTCACAGGAATTCGCCCGACAAAGCGCCAGCGAATACGTGGAGGATTTTCTGGTGCACAAATTTCACCCTCGCTACATTGTCATAGGTTACGACCATCGTTTCGGGGCCAATCGCGAAGGAAATATCGGTTTTTTGAAAAAATACGAACCTGTTGCCGGGTTTGAAGTAGTTGAAATTTCGGCACAGGAGGTAGATGAAATCGCCGTCAGTTCCTCCAAAATCCGAAAAGCGCTGGAAGCCTCCGATGTGCAATTAGCCAATCGATTGCTGGGGCACCCATTTTCATTTTCCGGCGAAGTGGTGTATGGTAAACAGATCGGTCGAACGATCTCTTTCCCAACTGCCAATGTTGCCATTGCCGACCCGCACAAACTCGTTTTGCCACAAGGCATTTATGCAGCGCGCGTGAGCAGTGGGCTACCCGAAGGCCGCCACAGCGCCGACGCGATGTTGTACATCGGCAACCGCCCGACAGTAGACGAAGAAGGCGCGCAGCAAACCATCGAAGTCAATATCATCGATTTTGACGGCGATCTGTACGGCCGTCAACTTCAAGTAGACGTGATCGATTTTATCCGCCCCGATAAAAAACTGGACAACCTCGAAGCCCTTCAGGCACAAATTGAAGCCGATAAACTGGAAATACTGAAAAAACTCGAACAGGAAAAAAGGCAGTCCTTTGCACCCAGCAGCGCATCCGTTGCTGTCGTCATCCTCAACTACAATACACGCCGCCACCTCGAAGAATACCTGCCTTCCGTGATTGAATACAGTCCCGGCGCGCATATTGTAGTGGCGGACAACGGTTCGCCCGACGATTCGGTTGCGTTTCTGCGTACACACTACCCACAGGTAGAAGTGATTGATTTACAGCAGAATTATGGTTTTGCACAAGGATATAATGAAGCGCTCCAACACGTCTCGGCTGATATTTATGTCATCCTGAATTCCGATGTGGAGGTGACGAAAGGCTGGATAGAACCCATTGTGGAAGCCATGCAGCGCGACCCGGCCATAGCGATTGTGCAGCCTAAAATACTGGCCTGGTCAGAAAAATCGCGTTTCGAATACGCCGGAGCCGCGGGTGGCTGGATCGATTACCTGGGCTACCCTTTTTGTCGGGGCCGCATTTTTCACCACAGAGAGGAAGACCGCGGCCAATATGACGAGGCACAAACTTGTTTCTGGGCTTCCGGGGCGGCATTTTTTATCCGTTCGGAGGTGTACCATGCTTTTGGCGGTTTCGATGGCGATTATTTTGCCCACAACGAAGAAATCGACCTGTGCTGGCGCGTTCAGCGGGCGGGTTATTCCGTTTGGTGTATCCCGCAGTCTGTGGTGTATCACCTGGGTGGGGGCACACTCCAATATGAAAGCCCGCGCAAGGTGTTTCTCAATTTCAGAAACAGCATGTACAGCCTGCTGAAAAACGAATCGTGGGCCAAACTGTGCTGGCTGTTGCCTGCCCGCCTGGTGCTCGACGGACTGGCCGGTGCGCGATTTGCCGCTAAACGCCAGTTTGGAGCCATTTGGGCCATTGTACAGGCGCATTTTTCATTTTATGGTAATTTGCCAGCCCTCCTTCGAAAAAGAAAACAGGTAGCAGCCACCATCGAACAACAGCGCGTGCGTCCGCAAAACCTGCAAGGCGTTTTCCGTGGCAGCGTTATCGTCGCCCATTACCTGCGCCGCATCAAACAATTTTCAAAACTGATGAACACGTGACCTACGAATTGCTGCATGAAGACGAGCACCTGCTGGTGGTCAACAAACCGGCCGGATTGCTCACCATTCCCGACCGCGCTGGTACAAAAGAAAGCCTGCTGGGCCTGCTTGAACGCCGATATGGCAAGGTGTTCGTGGTACATCGCCTCGACCGCGAAACGAGTGGGATTCTGTGTTTTGCACGCACAGCAGAAGCACACCGCCACCTGTCGATGCAATTTGAGCACCATACCGCCGACAAGTATTACTACGCGCTGCTCGACGGCGAACTACACCACGAGGAGGGTGAAATTGACAAACCCATCGGCGAACATCCTGTGGTGCCCGGCAAAATGGCCATCGTGCGCAATGGCAAGCCCTCCCTTACTTTTTACCGCCTGGCTGAACGGTTTCCTCGTTTCACCCTGGTAGAAGTGTTGATCAAAACCGGCCGTACCCACCAGATTCGCGTGCATTTTCAAAGCATTGGCTACTCGCTGGCCGTCGATGCGCTGTACGGCCGCCGCGCCGCTTTTTACCTGTCAGAAATCAAAGGTAAAACCTATAAAACCGGCAAACATACCGAAGAAGAGCGCCCGCTCATGGAGCGTACTTCGCTGCACGCCGCCCGCCTGCGCCTCGACCATCCGGCCACCGGCGAACGCATGGAATTCAAAACCGAACTACCCAAGGATTTTGCCGCGCTGCTGAAGCAGTTGAGAAGGTGGGGAGGGTAGGTTGCGGTATTTACGATTTACGATTACATGATTTAAGATTTAAGATTGGATTTTAGAATGAAGATTTTTGATTAAAAGCAACGCGGTCAATCAAAAATCTTCATTCTAAAATCCAATCTTAAATCTTAAATCATGTAATCGTAAATCGTAAATCACCCCCCTTCTTCCACTACCAACACACCCCAGGCATCCAGCCGCAAGATACTGCCCGAAGGGACGGCCTTTCCCGACAGCAATTCCAGGCCGCTTTTGTGCGGATAGGTGAGCGTTTTCGATGTGGCGCTGTAATTCAGGTAGTAGTGGATCTTTCTACCGTCGCTGTTGACACCCGATTGGGTAATAAGCGGGAAATGCAAGGCCTGATCAGTGCCCCAGAGCCCGGCTTCTTTCAGGGCTTGTTGCACAATTTTTTCTGTGAGCGCTGGCGTTGTCATACATCCAATGTAGGTAGCGAGGCCTTTCCCGTAGCGATTTTGAGTAATAGCAGCGTATTTTCCCCACACAGGATGCTCGTAGTAGGCCAGTACCCGGGCAGTGCTGGGCGTGAGCAGTTCCATCCAGGTGTGTACCCTGTTTTGCTCCGAGCCTACCTGATACGGGTCGTTTTTCAGGGAAACGCCGTTGGGAATGGTAAACTGGCTATAGGAAATGCCACAGGCTTCGCCAATGATGCCCGGCTGAACGCGGCTTCTGACTTTTACAAATTCGTCGGAAAAGCCGCTTTTGAACGTGTACACAACATGCCCGCCATTTTTCACAAAGTCATTGAGCCGCTGAAGCAATTCATCGGATGCTGCGTATAAAGCGGGCACTATCAACAGTTTATATCGGCTGAAATCTGAAACCGAAGGGTCAATAAAGTCCGTTCCCACGTTCATATTATACAGCGCATCGTACAGCGGGCGCAGCACATCGTTGTAGTTTTCGCGGGCGCCCCAGCCAAAACTGAAGGCATTGAAACCCGTCAGGGCCTCATTGCTGAACAGGATGGCGACGTCATTGGTCTTTTTCAAATGTACCAGTTGTTTGCTCAGTCGGGCAAAGTCTTTACCGATGGTTTGTGCTTCCTCGTAGGTTGGATTGGGCTCGAAATCGTGGCTGAGCAGCCCCTTCCAGTACGTTTCGGCCGAATTATGGATCGAGTGCCAGTGCCAGTACGACAACATATCGGCGCCCGAGGCTAGGTGGCTGAATGCTTGCAGGCGCAACTGACCGGGGTAGGGCGTCCATTGCGGAAAACCCTGTGCTTCGGTTTCGATGACGAAGTAGTTTTTGCCGCCTTTCATGGATCGGGCCAGGTCGCCGCCGAATGAAATTTCCACGCCCGTCAGGTTGTCCTGGGTCGGGTGGTATATGTCGATACCGGCCACATCCATAGCCTTGCTGGCGGCAAAATGATCCACATCTGGCTGAATACCAAAGGAATAGCCGCGCCATTCGAGGTCGAAATTTTGTGTGACAAATTGACCCGGGCGCGCATATTCCCGCACAATTGCTGCCTGCCAGGCCAGATAATCCGTCACGAGTTGGCGCTGGAAACGGGCGAATTCCGCGCTCAGGCTGGCATTGATCGAGCCGTTGACGGACGGAAAATCGTCCCAGTTGTTGATGCGGTTGCTCCAGTAATCGAGCCCGAAAGCCTGGTTCAGTGCATCCAGGGTTTTGAACTTGTTTTTCATGTAGGCCACGAATGAACGCTGCACGTTGTCGCCCGAAGTGCCGTAGTGTTTGGTTTCGTTGTCGACCTGGTACCCAATGACGGCCGGGTGGTCTTTCACGTGTTCCATGATTTTGCGGATGACGCGTTCGGCATGGAAACGAAAGTGTTCGTTGGTGATGTCCATGTTCTGGCGGGCGCCGTACTGTCGCTGGCCTTGCGGCGTGACAGCCAGGATGGATGGATATTTTTTTGCCAGCCAATTCGGAATGGCGTACGTAGGCGTACCGATAATGACCTGGATGCCGCCTTTGTGCATGGCATCGAGCACGCGGTCGATGTGCGAAAAATCGAATACGCCGTCTTGCGGCTCCACGGTACTCCAGGTCGATTCAGCGATGCGCACCACGTTGATGCCGGTTTCCTGCATCATTTTCACGTCTTTTTCAAGTCGCTCGTATGGCATGTATTCGTCGTAGTAGGCCACGCCGAACAGCAGGTGGTTGGTTGGGTTTTGGGCGATAAAAGTGGTTGAAAGGAGGAGAAAGAAGAGGAGGGCAGTGTTATTTTTCATCTTCGGCAGCAAAATGACAAATTTTTATTTTTCAATCGTCCACCTGATTTTTTCGGCTTATGCCGCATTTTTTGACAGGCCTACAGGATGAGCGATGTCATTTTCTTTTTCAAGATTGATCGATTCTGCATAGATACGCCTATAGGTATTTCCAAAGAGGATTTTCCCGCAGAGTATTTTTCTGTAGAGTATTCACCCGTAGAGTATTTTCCCGCAGATCTCGCAGATTTTCCCGCAGATCTCGCAGAATGTAGAGTACGCCTATTTTTTTCAAAGCGATCAAAATGTGTACTCTAAGTGTACTCTACATTCTGCGAGATCTGCGGGAAAATCTGCGAGATCTGCGGGAAATTACTCTACGGGAGAATATGCCGCAGGAAAATACGCTACAGAAATACTACCCCGATCCTCGTTTCGACCAAAATACCGGACAAGCCCTGTTCACCTGACTGTAAATGACGCATTTGTGCTACCTAAAAAAGGACATCGTTCAAGATTATTTACGAAAAAGCAAACCAACACAAAGCCTGCTTCCATAAACTTTTCAACCTTTTTCTCAACCCTCAACCACCAATACATGTTTCACGCTACCTTTGCGGCTTCGAAATTTCGACCGATTTATCCATCATTTGACACATGTTTGAAAGTTTAAGTGATCGCCTGGAAGGCGCGTTCAAAGTCCTCAGCGGCAACAACAAAATTACCGAACTCAACGTAGCGGAAAGTATCAAGGAAATCCGCCGCGCACTGGTCGGCGCCGACGTGAACTACAAGATTGCCAAGGATTTTACCGACCGCATCAAAGACAAGGCGTTGGGTACGGAAAACGTACTGAAAAATGTGAACCCCGGCCAGTTGATGGTCAAAATCGTGATGGACGAACTCACCGAACTCATGGGCGGTCAGAGTGTCGGCATCAATGTAAAAGGCAATCCCGGCGTGGTGCTGGTAGCCGGTTTGCAGGGTTCGGGTAAAACGACGTTCTCCGGCAAACTCGCCAAATACCTCAAAGAGCAGCGCAAAATGAACCCGCTGCTCGTGGCTTGCGACGTGTATCGCCCGGCCGCTATCGATCAGTTGACCGTACTCGGCGACAGCATCAAAGTGGCCGTGTACAAGGAGGTGGAAAATAAAAACCCTATCGAAATTGCGGAAAATGCCCTGAAATACGCAAAGGCCAACAGCCACAACGTGGTGATCGTGGATACCGCCGGCCGCCTGGCCGTCGACGAAGCGATGATGGCCGAGGTGGAAGCCGTTAAAAAAGCCATCAACCCGACAGAAACGCTGTTCGTGGTCGACTCCATGACGGGACAAGATGCCGTAAACACGGCTGAATCCTTCAACCAGCGCATCAATTTCGACGGCGTTGTGCTCACCAAACTCGATGGCGATACGCGCGGTGGCGCCGCCCTGACCATCAAATACACGGTTGGCAAACCCATCAAATTCGTGTCGAGGGGTGAAAAACTCGATGCGCTCGATGTGTTCTACCCCGACCGTATGGCGCAGCGTATCCTCGGCATGGGTGATATCGTGTCGCTGGTGGAAAAAGCGCAAATGGATTTCGACGAGGAGGAAGCCAAGCGCATGGAAAAGCGTATCAAACAAAACAAGTTTGATTTCAACGACTTCCTCGGCCAGATGCAGCAAATCAAAAAAATGGGCGACCTGAAAAGCCTCATTTCCATGATTCCCGGCGTAGGCAAAGCCCTGAAAGACGCACCCATCGACGACAAAGCCATTCACCGTGTGGAGGCCATCATTCAAAGTATGACGCCCGACGAGCGCGGCAATCCCGATCTGATCAACCTCAGCCGCAAAAAACGCATCGCCCGGGGCTGCGGCCAGACGCTCGATCAGATCAACATGTTTATCAAAAATTTCCACGACATGCGCAAAATGATGCACCAGATGGCGAATATGCCCATGGGCAAAATGGGTATGCCTCCGGGAATGGGCGGTATGCCGAAGGGCGGTTTCCGGAAATAGGATGTTTGGGGGTTTGGCTTCGGCTTCGCCTCGCTTTTGCCTGGGATTGGGCGGATTTAAATTGATTTTTTTCTCATTAGTAACTACTTGATAAGGTGTACTCTACGCTTTGTGTCCTTGGTGCCATCCTTTGTGTACTTGGTGGTTAATTTTTTTTACCACAAGGGACACAAAGGATGGCACAAAGGGCACAAAGCGTAGAGTACACCTTATTATAGGTAGGAAAATCAATTTAAATCCGCATAATCCGCCAAATCCTTTTCCACGCTGCCGGTGAGGCGAAGCCGAACCGAGCAGATCAATCCAACTCCGACACAGCCAGCCAGGCCAGCAACCCCGCCCCCGTTTTCAGCGCATTTTCATCAATATCCATCGTGTCGGTGTGCAGGCCGCTGGTGATGCCGCGATCTTCATTGCGCACACCCAGCCAGTAGAAACAAGCCGGCATTTGCTGCGAATACACCGCAAAATCCTCGCCCGTCATGTAGGCATCGATGGGCAGTACATTTTCCGCGCCGAGGTAATCGATGGCCGCCTGTTGCACCCGTTCGGTGAGCGGCGCATCATTTTGCAAAAAAGGAATACCCACCTCGATGCGGCAGTCGATTCGGGTGTCGAAGGCCGCTGCGATGCCCTGGCACATCCGCGTGATATGGCGGTGCACTTCCTTGCGCCAGTTTTCATTATAGGCGCGCAGGGTACCCAGCAGATTTATTTCGCTCGACAACACATTGAACGCCGTCGAATCCGAATGGATGGAGGAAATGGACAGCACCATCGGATTGACAGGATTGTTGTAGCGCGAAGCGATCAATTGCAGGGCTTGTTGAAGCAGGCCGGCGATGGGCAGCGGGTCGGTGCCCAAATGCGGGCTCGCGGCGTGGCCGCCGGTACCGCATACTTTTATCTTGATGGTATCGACAGAAGCCATGGTTTTACCGGATTTGAGGGCAATTTTTCCGCAGGGGACAGACGGGTTCACGTGTTGCGCCACAATGGAGCGGGGCGTCGGATTGGAGAGTGCTCCGTCGTCGATCATGAGTTGTGCGCCGGTGGTACCATCGGACTTTACGTATTCTTCTCCGGGCTGAAACAGGCAATTTACCGTGCCTTCAAATTCACTGCGCAATTCATATAATATTCTGGTAGCCAGCAGGTTGCAAGCAGTGTGTGCATCGTGCCCGCAGGCGTGTTGTTTGCCGGGTCGGGTGCTTTTGTACGGCTGGTTGTTTTTTTCATCGATGGGGAGCGCGTCGTGGTCGCTCCGAATGGCAGTAGCCGCCTTGTCGGGGTTGTTGTCGGAGCGAATTTGAGCCAGCACACCTGTTTTGGCTACGGTACGATGCGGAATACCCCATTCAGTGAGTTTTTGGGAAATGAAGGCCTGGGTTTCATATTCCTCGTAGGAAAGTTCGGGATGCATGTGCAGGTGCCTGCGAATAGCGACAGCCTCTTCGAAGTATTGAGCAGCAAGTTCCCGGATTTTGTCTTTCATGATTCCCCGTTATTTCTTCCCGGCAATCTTCACCAATTCATTCAGTTTCCACAACGCATCCATCGGCGTCATGGTATTCAGATCGAGGCTGAGCAGTTCTTCCTTTATTTTCATGGTGTAGTCGTCTACATCGAAAATGTGCAACTGAAGTGGCGAACCGATGTTTTTCACCTTTTTCCGCATTTGAGCCTGCGTCACACCCTGTTCCGGCTGATTGTCTTCGATGGGGCGCGGGCCTTCCACCGTTTTGTCTTCCAGTGTTTTCAGGATTTCATTGGCGCGTTCGACGATGGAAGAGGGCATGCCCGCCATGCGCGCCACATGGATACCGAAGGAGTGGTTGGAGCCTCCATGCACGAGTTTGCGCAGGAAAATGACCTTGTGGCCTACTTCTTTCGTGCTGACATGAAAATTGTGGATGCGTTCGTGTGTTTCCGACAGTTCGTTGAGTTCGTGGTAGTGGGTGGCAAACAGCGTTTTGGGTCGTCCGCGGCCATTGTCGTGCAGGTATTCCGCCAGGCTCCAGGCAATGCTGATGCCGTCGTAGGTACTGGTGCCGCGCCCGATTTCGTCGAGCAGAATGAGTGAGCGGTCGCTGATATTGTTCATAATCAGCGCCGTTTCGTTCATCTCCACCATAAATGTGCTTTCTCCGCCGCTGATATTGTCGCTGGCGCCCACGCGGGTAAACACCTTGTCGACCCACCCGATACGGGCGCTGGCAGCGGGCACAAAACTGCCCATTTGAGCCATGAGCGCGATGAGCGCTGTTTGACGCAGCAGTGCCGATTTGCCTGCCATATTGGGGCCGGTGATGAGCATAATCTGCACCGCCTCGTTGTCGAGGTACACATCATTGGGTATAAATGGCTCGCCTACAGGCAATTGTGTTTCGATGACCGGGTGGCGGCCATCGCGTATGTCGAGCGTGGTGCTGTCGTCGAGTTCGGGGCGGTTGTAATGGTTTTTCACCGCTACTTTGGCAAATGACAGCAGGCAGTCGATGCGCGCAATGGCCTGGGCGTTTTGCTGAACCGGCTGAATATACGCGCCGATTTCTTCCACCAGGGCACGGAAAATGCGGTCTTCCAGTTCCAGAATCTTTTCCTCGGCGCCCAGGATTTTGGCTTCCAGCACCTTCAGTTCTTCGGTGATGTAGCGTTCGCCATTGGCGATGGTTTGTTTGCGCGTCCATTCGGGCGGCACCAGGTCTTTCCATTTGGACGTGACCTCGATGTAGTACCCGAAAACGTTGTTGAAAGCGATTTTCAGGGTACTGATGCCGGTGCGTTGTATTTCGCGTTGCTGGATATCGAGCAGCAGGTCGCGGCTGTTGCGCACGATATGGCGCAGTTCGTCGAGCGTTTCATCAGCACCGTCAGCAATGGCGCCGCCTTTGCGCACATCGACGGGCGGGTCGGGCGCGAGGTCGTTTTCGATGCGTTCGCGCAGGGTGAGGCAGGGGTGGAGCGCCTCGGATATTTTGCGCAGGGGCAATAGGTCGGTTTCGTTGCGAAGCAGGAGTTTTTTTAATTGTTCGATGGCCATCAGCGCCCGGCGCAGTTGCATGACTTCGCGGGGATTGATTTTGCCGACGGCTGTTTTGCTCATGAGGCGTTCGAGGTCGCCCATTTGACGAATCAGCGGCTCCAGTTCTTGTGTAAATTCCTCATTTCCAACAAAAAACGAAACTATATCGTGGCGTTCTCCGATTTGTGTCAGGCTGGTAAGCGGCAGCAACACCCATTTGCGGAGCAGGCGAGCGCCCATGGGGCTGACGGTTTTGTCGAGCACCTGCAGCAATGGAATGCCGTTTTCGTGGTTGCTCGATATTAGTTCGAGGTTGCGGATCGTGAAGCGGTCGAGCCACACGTATTTATCCGTCTGAAACCTGCTCAGCGAAGCGATGTGCGACAGTTTGTTATTTTCCGTTGCCGCCAGGTAATGCAATGCAGCGCCGGCTGCGGCCTGGCCGAGTTCCATTTCTTCCACGCCGAAGCCCTTCAGGCTTTGTGTCTGGAAATGCTGGAGCAGTTTTTCCCGGGCAAAATCGTAGGTAAAAATCCAGTCTTCCAGCGTATTGGAGTAAAACTTGTCGCCGTATGTGGCAGAAAACTCCCGCAGGCGGCTTTTGGGCAGCACGACTTCGGCGGGTTTAAAACTTTGCAGAAGTTTGTCGATGGTCGCCGCGTCGCCTTCGCTCACAAAAAATTCGCCGGTGGAAATATCCAGAAATGCCGCGCCGAAATAGTCGTTTTTGCCATAGGTCAGCGTCGCCAGAAAGTTGTTGGTATTGTGATCGAGCAGGGCGTCGTCGGTTGTTACGCCGGGCGTCACCACTTCCGTTACGGCGCGGCGCACCACTTTGCCGGGCACAGGTTTTTCCATTTGTTCGCAAATGGCCACGCGGTAGCCGGCGCGAACGAGGCGCGGCATATACATATCCATGGCATGGTAGGGGAAGCCCGCCAGTTCGATATCGCTGCCGCCATTGTTGCGGCTGGTGAGGGTGATGCCCAATGCGCGAGAGGCTTTTACGGCATCTTCTCCGAAGGTTTCATAGAAGTCGCCGACGCGAAACAGGAGGATCGCGTCGGGGTATTTCCCTTTCACCTGGGTGTATTGCTGCATGAGCGGTGTAGTGCCCCCGCTTGCCGAATTGCTTTTTGCGCCGTCTTTGGTCGGTCGTGCCATTGTGGTATTTCGTAGTCGTCCGGTTTTGTCCGGCACGCTAAAGGTAGGGCGCTGCGTTTCTTTCCACGGTTTTTTTTGAAAAAAAATGCGGATGCATGAAAGCGGGTTGTTATCTGGAGATAGTTTGTTTGACTTTGAAAATCAATAAGTTAGAAACGGTTTGCTTTATTTTGGACATTATTAACAGGCCGAATAGCAGCATGCAATCTTTCCCCCCATACTTTTGTAGCATCATTTGACAAAGAAACTCAATTTCTCATCTAAAACGGTATTATCCGATGAAACAAGTTCTCTCTATTCTCGCTTTCGTTGTGGTTGGTTCTTTCTACGCGTCTGCACAGACTACTAACGGTGCTGTTATGACTTTCGACGTAACGACCATCGACTACGGTACTATCGAAAAAGGTGGCGACCCAATCCGCAAATTCAAATTTACGAACACCGGTAACGAGCCGCTGATCGTGAAAGCAGCAAAAGGTTCTTGCGGTTGCACCGTTCCAACCTACCCGAAAGAGCCAATCATGCCCGGCGAGAGCAATGTAATCGAAGTACGCTACGACACCCAGCGCGTAGGTGCTTTCACCAAAACGGTTACGCTGACGACCAACGAAGCATCTGACACCCACACCCTGACAATCAAAGGCGAAGTAAAAGCCCCTGCTTCTCAGGAAAGCGTTCCGGCCAGCAACGGCGGTCTGAACCACTAATTTGAACTGATTGATTTTTGGTTTGACGATACGAACCCGGCTGGTGATGAACTGGTCGGGTTCTTTTTTTGTGCGGTGATTTTCATGTTGTTCGGCTTCGCCTATTGGATGTTGTTCGGCTTCGCCTCACTCCATTGGGGACTTGGGATCATGCGGATGATGCGGATAAAGCGGATTTTTTCTCCTTGATCTGTATGCTGATGTGTACTCTACGCATTGTGACCTTTGTGAAACCTTTGTGTTCTTCGTGGTAAAAAATTTAAACACCAAGAACACAAAGGTTTCACAAAGGTCACAATGCGTAGAGTACACATGGTTTCAGTTGTATATCCCAAAGTGGCCGCCAGGCCACAAAAATCTGTTTTATCCGCATCATCCGCATGATCCCAAGTCCCCAATGGAGTGAGGCGAAGCCGAACAACATCCAATAGGCGAAGCCGAACTTCCTATCTCACTCATTATCCTCCGCCCACCAACTCGCATACGAACTCGCCGTTTCCGACAACTGGATATGCCAGAGTTCCACACCCGGCGGCAAATGAGGCCCTACGGCCTGTACACAAAGATGTATAAGGTATTCGCAGGTGGGTTGGGCAGGCAGGACGACCACACGTCCGAATTCGGATTCCAGCGCCGCCAGCACTTCGGGCGCCACGGTATCGGGCAGCGAGAGCGCATGGTCGAAGGTGTCGACAAAGTGCTTTTTCACGACAGATTTCAGGTCTTTAAAATCCATCACCATTCCGTTTTTGGGGTGGCCGGATTGTTCGAGGGGGCGGCCGCGTACGGTCACTTCCAGGGTGAAGGTATGCCCGTGAATATGGCGACATGCCCCGTCGTATCCCGGCAGAGCATGTGCCATTTCAAATTGAAAAATTTTGGTCAGCCGAAGCAGCATTTTATTCTGAATGGGAAAAAATAAACAGCATCCCGCACACGAACAAAGGCATCGAGATGATCATAAAACTGTCGGTCGACGTATGCGTATGGTAGTAAATGGTAAAGACCATACCTATTATCATAAACGCTACGCCTCCGATGAGCCGGTAATGCCAGGCTAGTAGCAGGATCATGCCTACCCAAAAAGCGGGCAGCAGGTGTACCAGAAAACCGACCAGGTTGTTAAATATGCTGCTGCCCTCAAAAGAGTCGAGTGACAGGAGGGCCAAAAAGGCGACATATAGCAGCGCCAACACCCTGGGCGCCCATATTTTCAGCGACCTGAAGGTGATGCGGCTGCTCTGGCTTTGCTGATTTTCCATGATTTCAATCCTTTTTACAAAGTGCCCCGGCGCTCCTGTTCGGCTTCGATGCTTTCAAAAAGCGCCTGGAAATTGCCTTTGCCGAACGACTTGGCGCCGCAACGTTGTATGATTTCAAAAAACATGGTGGGGCGGTCTTCCACCGGTTTGGTGAAAATTTGCAACAGGTAACCGTCTTCGTCGCGGTCGACCATTATGCCCAGACTTTTCAGCGTTTTCAGGTCTTCCTGTATCTCGCCTACACGATCGGTAACGGTGTCGTAGTAATTGCCCGGCACGTACAGAAATTCCACGCCACGTTTGCGCAATTCGCTGACAGTGAAGATGATATCATCCGTAGCGACAGCCAGGTGCTGGGTGCCCGGACCTTCGTTGAAATCGTAAAATTCCTCTACTTGCGATTTCTTTTTGCCATGCGCCGGTTCGTTGATGGGAAACTTGATACGCATATTGTCGTTGGCCATCACCTTCGACATCAGGGCGGTATACTCGGTGGAAATGTCCTTGTCGTCGAAGGTAATCAGGTTTTTGAAGCCCATCACTTCTTCGTAGAATTTGGCCCAGGTATTCATTTCACCCCAGCCCACGGAGCCCACGCAGTGGTCTATGTATTGAAGGCCGATTTCGGTTGGGTTGTAATCCGACAGCCAGGGTTCGTAACCGGGAAGGAACACGCCGGAGTAGTTTTTTCTTTCCACAAAAATGTGCACCACATCGCCATACGCATGAATGCCCGAACGCACTACTTCGCCGGCTTCATCGCGGTCGACGGTGGGTTGTAAACAGGGTTTGGCGCCGCGCTTGACGGTTTCCTCGAAGGCCCGGGTAGCGTCTTCCACCCAGAATGCAATGGTTTTTACCCCATCACCGTGGCGCCGAAGGAATTCGGAAATGTCCGAGTTCGAGTTGTAGGGTGTGGTAAGAACGAGCCGAATTTTTCCCTGCTGCAATACATAACTCACTTTGTCGCGCACGCCGGTTTCGAGTCCGGCATAAGCCAGCGACTGAAAACCGAATGCCGTTTTGTAGAAATGCGCTGCCTGTTTGGCATTGCCTACATACAATTCGATATAATCGGTGCCTTGTAGCGGCAGGAATTCTTCGGAAGCAGGGGCGTTTGTTTCGGGTGCAGGTTGTACGAGCATGGATGGTTGGGTTGATATGTGTTGATGAGGTTGATGGGGTTGATTGGGTTGATAAGGTTGATAGGGTTGATGAGGGTTGATAAATGTTGATGAGGGTTGATAGTTGAGGGGTTGAGGTGGGGCGGGGCTTTGCCTCTTGCCTCTTGCCCTTTGCCTCTTGCCTCTTGCCTTTTGCCTCTTGCCCTTTGCCTTTTGCCTCTTGCCCTTTGCCTCTTGCCTTTTACTCTCACCTCTCACCTCTCACCTCTACTTCCTCCAGCCACACCCGGTAATAATCTTCCACCTCCAGTGCCACCGCGTGTTCGGTAATGCTGAGCGGGTTGAAAGGATCGATCATGACGGCCAGTTCTTCGGTCTCTTTTTTGCCGATACTGCGTTCGATGGCGCCGGGGTGCGGGCCGTGTGGAATGCCGGCAGGGTGGAGTGTGATTTGGCCTTGACGGGTGTTGTTGCGCGACATAAAATCGCCGTCCACGTAGTACAGAATTTCGTCGGAGTCGATATTGGAGTGGTGGTAAGGCGCAGGGATGGCGTCGGGGTGATAATCGTACAGTCGAGGCACAAAAGAGCAAACCACAAAATTGCGGCCTTCAAAAGTCTGGTGAATGGGCGGTGGCATGTGAATACGGCCTGTCAGCGGTTCAAAATCGCGAATATTGAACGCATAGGGGTAGTGGTAGCCGTCCCAGCCCGCCACATCGAACGGATGAAAAGGGTATTCGAACGGGAAAATGGCCTCGCGTTTTTTGATGCGCACCTCGAAAGCGCCCTGCTCGTCGTGCGTTTCCAGAAATTCCGGTCGTTTGATGTCGCGTTCACAAAAGGGGGAGTGCTCCAGCAACTGGCCGAATTCGTTGCGGTAGCGTTTGGGCGTCACAATCGGCCCCCTGCTTTCCACAAAAAGCATGCGGTTGTCCTGCGTGAGCCATTCGAGTTGGTAAATGGTGCCGCGTGGAATAATCAGGTAGTCGCCAGGCTCGAAAGCGACGTCGCCAAACATGGTTTGCAACTCGCCGCTGCCCTTGTGTATGAACAGCATTTCATCGGCATCGGCATTTTTGAAAAAATAATCGGGCGTAGCGGTCGGCGCTGCCAGGCCGATGTTCATATCGGCATTGGTAAACAGCACCTTGCGACTGTCGATATAATCTGTATTCGCAGGCAGGTCAAAACCTTCGAATTTGAGCGGCCGAATGTTGTTTTCCACCACTGTTCTGGGTTTGATCGAATATGGCTCGCCAATGGCCCTGATCTGGGTAGGCGTGTGTAAGTGATATACCAGCGATGCCATGCCGCTGAATCCCTGTGTGCCTACCAGTTCTTCCTGGTACAGACTGCCGTCTTCCTGGCGGGCAACGACGTGGCGCTTTCGGGGAACTTTCCCCAGTTTGTGGTAAAAAGGCATGGGTGGGTGTTTTTTTGTGTTTTTGTGTTTGGGTGTTTTTGTGGGCTTCGCGCTGGGTATTGAGTGGAAGTTGAGGGGTTGAGTAGTTGAGGGTTGAGTAGTTGAGGGGTTGAGAAGTTGAGGGGTTGAGAAGTTGAGTAGTTGAGGGTTGAGTAGTTGAGGGTTGAGAAGTTTACGACTGGCGTTGGCCGGAAAGTTGCCCTTTGAGGCTCAATCCCTCAACCCTCCACTACTCAACTTCTCAACCCCTCAACTTCAACTCAACACCGGGCGCGAAGCCCCTCAAAAACACCAAAACACCAAAACACTAGTCTTCTCAAGAAAGCATCAATTCATATCCATAATTCATCTCGCTGATGATGTGCCCCAGCGCTTCGGTGTGTACACCATTGCGGCCGCCGCGGTGCATGTACCCGTCTTCGGGCAGGGTGAGTCCGGCGTTGGAAATAACCTCACTCACATCCTTTTTCCAGATTTCGCGCAGGGTATGCAGGTCGCAGCCGATACCTTCTTCGATCAGCACGCGCTCGGTATCGTCCATGTCGAACATTTCATCTGTAAAGGGCCAAATGGTATGAAGCGCACGTTGTACACGGCGGCGACTTTCATCGGTGCCTTTGCCAAGCCGCCAGATCCAGTCGGCTGCATGGCGGCGGTGGTAGCGGCTTTCTTTCACCCCTTTTTGGGCAATACCAGCCAGCATTTCGTCATGCGAAGTGCTGAGTTCTTCGAGGCGAAGCACGTCGAAGGCTGAGAAAATGAACATTCGCACCATGGTAACGGCAAAGTCACCATTGGGCACTTCAGTAATCAGCAGGTTGTAATAATGGCGTTCGTCGCGCCCGAAAGCGAGGTCGTCGGCACTGTGGCCCATGGCTTCGAAAGAAGCGGCGTATTCCAGCAGCATTTTGGCCCGGCCGATGTGGTCGAGCGCCATATTGGCGAGGGCCAGGTCTTCTTCCAGCATAGGTGCGCGGCTGCACCATTCGGACAGGCGGTGGCCCAGGATCAGGGAGTCGTCGCCGAGGCGAAACAGGTATTGTAGCAAGGGTGATTCCATATGCAGTAAAATCTTGGCAGCCCTGTTCAAATGTTTTTTGCCCCTTCCGGCATGGTGTAGAAGGAAGGAAGGCGATAAATTTTGTCGTCATTCGGGTCGAAAAACGAAGGATTGTCTTCAATGGTCGTAGCGGCAATGTCTTCGGCGCGCACCACCCACAGACCGCTGGTTTCGCCGCGGCGGGTGTAGGAATCACGGGCGTTTTGCAGGGCCATTTGCCGGTCGGAGGCATGCACGCTGCCTGCGTGGCGATAAGGTTGGCCGGGTTTGCTTTGGGTAAAAACTTCCCAGATATTGAGTTGATTGTCCATTTTTTACGTCGTTTTATGCTGGTTTTTGTCCGTTTAATGCGGCTTTTTGGGCGGCTTCCCGTACCCAGGCGCCGTCTTCGTGCACCTGCATGTGGTGCTCCATACGTTGGCGGTTACAGGGGCCATTGCCTTTGATGACGTCGTAAAATTCTTTCCAGTTGAGCGGCCCGATTTCGTAATGTTTGGTCGCTTCATTGAATTTCAGATCAGGGTCAGGGATCGTGAGCCCGATCACTTCGGCTTGTTGCACCGTTTTGTCGATAAAGCGCTGACGAAGGGTGTCATTGCTTTCGCGTTTGATTTTCCAGTTGAACGCGTCGTGGCTGCGGGGAGAGTCGTTGTCGGGCGGGCCGAACATCATCAGCGCGGGTGCCCACCAGCGGTTCATGGCATCCTGTGCCATGGCGCGTTGTTTACGGGTGCCGGCCATCATCTGTGCCATGATTTCGTAGCCCTGGCGCTGGTGAAAACTCTCTTCCTTGCAAATGCGCACCATAGCGCGGGAGTAGGGGCCGTAACTGGTGCGCTGGAGGCTCACCTGATTGACAATAGCAGCGCCGTCGACGAGCCAGCCGATGGCGCCGATGTCGGCCCAGGTGAGGGTAGGGTAGTTGAAAATGCTGGAATACTTGGCCTTTCCGGCGTGCAATTGAGCCAGCATTTCATCGCGGCTGATGCCCAGTGTTTCGGCGGCGGAATACAGGTAGAGGCCGTGGCCGCATTCGTCCTGTATTTTGGCCAGCAGGATCAGTTTGGCGCGCAAGGATGACGCGCGCGTCACCCAGTTGCCTTCGGGTTGCATCCCGATTACTTCCGAGTGGGCATGTTGGCTGATTTGTCGGATGAGGTGTGCCCGGTAGCCATCGGGCATGGGGTCACGCGGTTCGATTTTCTCGTCGCGGGCAATTTTGGCTTCAAAAAATTCGGTTTGGGCTTCGGTAAGCACTGCCATAACGCTTCGGTGTGGTGTATTTCACCCAAAGGTCTGCCGAACTTGAAAAAACCATGATGATGAATGTTATGGAAGGATTTGATATTTATCAGCAAGTAAAATGCATTATTGCAGGATTTTTGCCCTTAAAATCTGCTGAAAACCAAATTTTATTGTGTTTTGAAAACAGTAGCTTTCAGAAACCACCACCACACCGATCACTCGGCCTATAACCTATGCACCAGGAACAAACAATTTTGCATACCCTCACCAACACCCCCGTACAATGCCAGGTAACTGTTATTTTCGATGGAGAACGCACCCTGTTTGAACTTTCCTCTGATGGAAAAGCGCTGGTTGATGCTGCTATCGATGCAGGAGTGGACGCCCCTTGGTCGTGCCATGCTGGCGTTTGTTGCACCTGCAAGGCAAAGGTGCTTGAAGGACAGGTACACATGAAACACCGATATGGCCTGCTCGACGAAGAAATTGAACAGGGTTATATTCTGACTTGCCAAAGCCACCCGACCAGCGAAACACTGGTGGTGGATTATGATGTTTAACCTGTAATACGCAGGTCTTTCTTACCCTTGTTTTCCTGCTTTCAGCACGACCTTGACAGCAGGGTTGAGTGCTTGTATTTCCCTGATGAACGCCTGTTTTTCTTTCGGCGAAATCAGCACCATACCAGACTGTCCATATCTTATTTCCAGCCTGTCGATCGAAGTAGCCGGGGAACTGAGCGGGTTGTTTGTTTCGGAAATTTGTTGAATGCTGCTGATGTCGATGCGGTCATTGTACAGGAAGCCGCATTGAATGCGCAGCGTATTCCCTTCCACTGTATAACAAGTAGTAATAAACAGGTGTACGATAAATGCTGCTGTACACAACAAAATGATGCCCCCTATCAGACTGGCCGGGGTAGACATGATGATCATGCCAGTAATGCCAAATACCAACACCAGCGGAATGGCCAGTTCAAGTCCGATTTTTGATCTGAATATCTTTTTCATGCGGTCAACATATTGTCACAATGCGCTCGACAACGAAGATAGGTTTTCTACTGGATGGCAATCAAAGAAACAAAGGAAAAAACGGTAAAAAAAACGGCCAGGTCACCTAAGCAACCCGGCCGTGCACATCAAATTAAGACCAAAACTAGTTTTGAACGATAAATTTTGCCGTTTTCACCCCTGCATCGGAGCGAATTTCGAGTTGATACATGCCTGAAAGCAGTTCGCCCGTGTTCAGTTCGAAATTGAACGAACCACTTACATTGCCCATATCGCCTTCCATCAACAAACGGCCGGCAATGTCTCGTACTGCATAGCGCAGGTTTTCGGCAGTGCTGAGGTCGAACTGCACACGCAGGCGATCTTTCACCGGGTTAGGAGCCAGTTGGAGGTCATTCAGGCTGTTTTCCAGTTCGTTGTTGCTCACAGCCTGCTCCAGCGGGAACGTAACACCATTTGGCAAGGCAGCCCAAACCTCAAAAGCAGGCGCTGCACCACTGCGGAATCCGGATGCAAACAGCGTAGCCGCTACACCGGCTGTTCCATTCAGGTCGGCGCGGTATTCAGCAAACGGGTTGTTCGTGTCATCGGCAGGTGTCACATCTACAAAATATTCGGCTGGCGGCACGCTCAGGTAGACGGTAAAGTCGCCAAAAGCCAGGTTGTCAAACAGCGTCGGGCCATTCGACAGGCGAATATCTACCGGGCCTGCATCGGGCGAGCCGTGGAATACGGCAAACTCCACATTGGCCGGATTTACAGCCGCCTCACGGGCATTTTCGTTGATAAACAGATCGAAACCAGGGCTGCCGGCCAAAACGCCACCGGCTACTACTACATATGTACGGCCCGATTCGAGGTTGAGCGGGAAATTAGCCAGTGCATCTTCCGAACTACTGCTGTTGCCTGCGGCTACGCCGATATTGACCGGGCGTTCTGCCGGAACATTTACAAATGGCGTAGCGGTACGGAATTCGAAGTTGTCGACCAGCAGCGTATTTTCAGCATACACATCAACCGTGGGTGCAATGGCATTGTGAATGATCTGTACACGAGCAGGCGCCGGCGACAGCGACAGCGGGAATACTGTGCCGTCCGGCAGGGCTACATACAAGCCAAAAGCGGGCGCACCTCCCAGCAATCCGCTGGCAAATACCTGCGCTGCACCGCCAGCCAGGCCGCTGATGTCGGCGCGGAAAGTAGCCACTACATTAGGGTCGTCATGTGCGCGAATGGCCAGGTCGTACACCGCCGGAGCCAGTGCAACATAACCGGTGGCATTGCCGTACGCCAGGTTGTCGATCAGGTCATTGGCTACCAGCACGGCATCCACGTCTACGGCCGGCGCATCAGGCGAACCGTGGAAAACATTTACATCTACATTGTCAGGATCAATAGCGCTTTCCTGTCCGGCTACCGGGATGAGCGTGAAGGCAGGCGATTGGCCTACGATGCCGCTGGCATACACCACCGAAGTGCTACCGGCTGGCAGGCTGACGGGGAACGTGGCAATGGCATCGGCAGCGCTGGTGCTGTTGCTCAGCGCAATACCGATATTGATGTTTCTGTCGGCCAGTACATCTACAAAAGGCGTAGCAGTGCGGAATTCAAAGTCATCGATCAGGCGGGTATTGCCCAGGTACACGTCTACAGTGGGGGACGGCGAGTTGTGAATTACCTGCACGCGGGCTTTTGGCGAAGCAGGCAGGGCTGCTACGGTACCATCAGGGAACACTGCGTACAAACCAAATGCCGGCGTGCCACCCAGCAAGCCGCTGGCAAATACATAGGCTGCACCGCCACCGGCGCCCGTAAGGTCGGCGCGGAAGGTAGCCAGTACTGCCGGGTTGTCGTGCGCGCGCACAGCCAGGTCATACAAACCAATTGGAAGGCTGTTGTAGTCCGTGGCGGAACGATAAGCCAGGTTGTCGATCAGATCGTCGGCTACATACACGGCATCTACATCTACGGCAGGTGCATCCGGTGCGCCATGCAGCACGGCCACATCAACAAGCAGTGGCTGCGTGCCCGATTCGCGGCCCGGGAAAGCCAGCAGTTCGAAACCTGGGTTGCCGGCAAAAATGCCGGAAGCAAATACAACATACGTCTGGCCGCTCTGGAACGTCACCGGAATATTGGCCAGTGCATCGGCTGCAGAAGTGCTGTTGGCCAGTGCAATGCCTACACTCAAGGGGCGGTCTGCTGCTACATTTACGTAAGGTGTAGCCGAACGGAATTCAAAATCATCCGCCAACAGGGTATTTCCAACATATACATCCACTGTAGGCGCTACGGCATTGTGTACGATCTGCACGCGTGCCGGCGCCGGGGCCACAGGCAAAGCAATCACTGTGCCATTGGGCAGGGCTGCGTACAGCCCGAAAGCAGGCCCACCGCCCAGCAAACCGCTGGCAAATACATAGGCAGCGCCACCGGCCAGACCGCTCAGATCGGCGCGGAAAGTAGCCACCACTGCCGGGTTGCCGCTTGCGCGGACAGCCAGGTCGTAAATAGCAGGCGGCACACTCAGATAGCCGGTCGAAGAACCGTATGCCAGGTTGGAAATCAGGTTGTTGGCAACATACACGGCATCTACGTCGACAGCCGGCGCATCGGGCGAACCATGCAGCACAGCCAGGTCCACTTGTGCCGGATTGGAAGCGGTTTCGCGGCCCAGATCATTGATATTCAGGGCAAGTGGGGTAGAAGTGCTGCTGGTAAGGCCGATTACAGACACCACATAGGTTTTGCCATTTTCAAAAGTGTAGGTAAAATTCTTAATCGTATCATTTACAGAAGTGCTGTTGGCAGGAGCAATACCGATGTTCATCGGGCTGCCTGCCGGGATAAAATCAAATGCTTTGGCGCCACGGAAGGGTACGTTGTCGGCATACAGGTTGCCATTTTTGTACACGTCTACCACTGCCGCAGCCGGGTCGGGAGAGTTGTGAATCAGTTGAACGCGGGCAGTCGGACTTAATGGAAGTGCCGACACCGTACCATCAGCAAAAACAGCGTACAGACCGAATGTATTAGAGCCCAACAAGCCGCTGGCCATCACCTTCAGAGCCTGGCCTGCTGCGCCTGTCAGGTTGGCGCGGTAGGTAGCCAGAATCGTGTTGCTGCCTGCGGGTTTTACATCCAGGAAGTAGTCGCCGGGTTGAATGCTCAGGTATGGCGTAAACTGCCCATACGCCAGATTGGTCACTACATCGCCAACCGTGCGTACAGATACATCCACCGCAGGTGCATCCGGTGCGCCATGCAGCACAGAAAGGTCAACCAGGTTTGGGGTAGTGGCTGCTTCCCGGGCATTAGGGTCGGTAATCAGGGTGAAAGGCGTGTCCTGGTTGAACGCCACTCCGGAAGCCGTTACCACATAGGTTTTTCCATCTTCGAAAGTCACGTCGAAATTGAACAAAACATCGCTGGCTGATGTGCTGTTGGCCAGCGCAACACCGATAGAAAGTTGTATGCCTGCCGGAAGGGTCAGAAAACCTGTAGCACTGCGAAAGGCAAAATCGTCAAACGTATTTACACCATTTACATACACATCCACCGTTGGGTCGGGGGAATTGTGCACAATCTGTACGCGCGCTGTCTGGGCAAGGGCAACGACCACTGCGAACAGCGTAAACACCGAAGTGACTAGTAGTTTTTTCATGTTAAAAAAAGGAATTGGTTTGTGATAATTGGTTTAAATGTGCCCTTATCAACCCATAGTGTTTAATGTTGTTCACGTTAGCCGATACAAACGTTAAACAAAATGAATTTTTGCCTAAATTAAACAAACCCCTTACCTCGTTTTGCATAAAACTCAAAAACGTATAGTAAACAACAGCGGAGCAAAAAAATCCCGAATCCTGGCCTTGACCAAAATTCGGGACGACGCATCTAAAATATGCTACAGGAACACCCGCTGCTACTCTTTCACCACCTTTCCGGTGTACACTTTTTCTTGTCCAGTAATTTTCACCACATAAATGCCGCGTGGCAAATGTGCCAGCGAAAACGAAACCGCTCCTGCCTGCTGATTTTCCAAAGAGATAGAAATGCGCTGGCCACTCAAATCGAACACTTCCAGTGATTCCGCCCGATCGTCGGCAATAAAGGCCGTGGCTGTTTCAGAAACAGGGTTGGGCTGCACGCTCAGCGACTGCACGGCAGGCTCCTGACTCGACACGGTGAGCGGGTCGAATTTGGTGCCACTGTTCAGCACTTCTTTGGTATCGGCATTCTGAAGAAAAGCCACCACGTAAATTTGGTCGGCATTCCAGCCCGCAGCAACGGAATAGTTGAACGATTGTGTGATACTTCCACCCGGTGCTGCCAGCGTAACCGGCGTGCCGTTGATGGAGGGCAACATGCTGCGGAACACATCGTAGTGTTCCGTAGCACCGGTATTGGGCGAGGTATAGTCCACGTCTTTTTCCACGACGGCTACGTACAGGTTGTAGTTGCCTGCTGGCACTTCGGTATGGGTAAAAATCTGAACGGTAGCCGTGCGGTTGGTGCCCGATGTCTCCGTCACCCGCAAATGGATTGGGCTGGTGTAGCCGATGGCGGTGGTGAGCGTGGCAGATGGCAACAACTGGCTTCCGCCATTTACCAGGGTGCCATTGAGTGCTACGCGCGGCGTGGCGTTCACACCGTAAAAATTAGTACGCGTGGTATTTTCCGTCGTATTACCCAGGTAAAAAATACAAGAGTTGTACGGGATCGGCGGGTGATAGGCGATGTGGTGTACATCGGCTGTATATCCGCTGATGAGGCTGTAAAATGCCGGGTTTTTACTGGCACAAATGCTGCATCGGGAGTTGGTAAAGTGTTCGAGCAATACGTACCGTTTTACAGCATTTTGCGCTCCGCCGAACACACTGTAGATGCCAAATACCAGAATGAAGAGTAGTTTTTTCATGTTTGATTGTTTCAAATGTGTGAAAATGAGCATCGAATACCTTCCTGATGGGCAGGAAGTTCAGAAGAAGGCGCCAGCGGATGTCCTGCAAATGTAACCTCCTTTGATTCGAATGCTTTCATCCTTTGGTCGTGAACCTGCACAAATGTCGCCTATAGAACGCTTTGCTTTGTCGATCAAGGGCGCGGCCAATTGAGCGGAAAACTGTATTCTTGCCCCGATTTTGTTTCTGCAAGTGCAAAAACGGTATTCATTTGATGTGATATTTTGATCCAAGTGATTGACACACAAGTATTTTTACCTTTTTTGCCTGCTTTCTTAACCAACCCGTATATCCATGTTTCTTCTTACAATGCCCGATTTTACCTCCGGTGAGGTATGGATGAGTTTGCTGACGCTGACATTCCTGGAAATTGTTTTGGGCGTCGATAATATTATTTTTCTTTCTATCGTGTCGGCCAAACTGCCAGCACACGAGCAGCCCAAAGCCCGAAACATCGGCTTGTTGCTGGCCATGGGCTTGCGCATTGTACTGTTGTTCGGCCTGACCTGGATTATCGGCATGAAAGAACCTTTCTTCCATATCGATTTTCTTGGACTGCATGGCGGTGTGACAGGCCAGGGCCTGATTCTTTTTCTGGGCGGCATTTTCCTGTTGTACAAGGCTACTTCTGAAATACACCACAAACTCGAAAGCCCGAATGAAGGTGACGACCCGGGTGGTAAAGGAAAATCGGCACTCAGTGCCGTTATCCTGCAAATTACCCTGATCAACGTTGTTTTCTCCTTCGATTCCATCCTGACGGCCGTGGGATTGTCCAATGACCTGGTTGTTATGATCGTGGCTATTGTTGCGTCCGTCCTGGTGATGATGCTGTTCTCCGGCCCGGTCAGTTCCTTTGTCAACAAACACCCGACGGTGCAAATGCTGGGCCTCTCATTCCTCATTCTCATCGGCTTTTCGCTGATCGCGGAGGCTGCACACATCGGACATTTTATCGAAGGCTCAGTACCGAAAGGCTACCTGTATTTTGCTATTTTCTTCTCCCTCTTTGTAGAATTTCTAAACATCCGCATGCGCAAAGCGCAAAGCCCTGTGCAACTGCACGGCTACAGCGAAACTGCTACCAAACGTGGTTTGCTGGACGAGGATTTGCTGGATCAGGAGGAGCAACAGAAATAAAAGTGCAGGCCTCACCCCCCGGCCCCCTCTCCAACGGAGAGGGGGGGCGAGTACCCTTGGCTTTTTCAATAGTGAAGCCAAGCGGGAAGTCACCCCCTCTCCCTTGGAGAGGGGGCCGGGGGGTGAGGCCTGCAAAACATGCGAAACACCAACTTACAACCCTTATCCATGCAAGATCTCCAACTCAATCTCACCCGCGACCTCGTGTTTTTCGATGTAGAAACCACGGGCCTGAACGTCATCCGCGACCGCATTGTGCAGATTGCGCTGGTGAAGTTATTTAAAAACGGGCAGCCACCGGAAGAACTGACCATGTTGATCAATCCCGGAATCCCCATTTCGGAAGAGTCGATGCAAATACATGGCATTACGCCGAAAGACCTGGCCAACAAACCCGTTTTTGCGCAAGTGGCCCAGAAAATTTGGGATTTTATCGGTACTTCTGACCTCGCAGGTTACAATTCCAATCGATTCGATGTGCCCATGCTCATGGAGGAATTTGCCCGGGTAGGCATGGAATTCGACATCAGCAAGCGGCGTTTGATCGATGTTCAGCGTATCTTTTACAAAATGGAACCACGTACGCTCAAGGCAGCGTACCGGCTGTATTGCCAGCGCGAACTGGAAGACGCCCACGATGCCCTGGCCGATGTAAAAGCCACCATCGATGTGTTTAAAGGGCAGTTGCGTGCATATGAGGGCAAGGACCTGTGGGATGAAGACGGCAGTACCATTCCGGCGCCCATCAAAAACGATATGCAGGCGTTGCATGATTTTACCAACGACCTGCATTTCCTCGATGCCACCCAAAAACTGCGCGTTCAACCCGATGGCGTCGTGGTGTTCAATTTTGGAAAATACATGGGGCAACCCGTGAAGGAAGTGCTTAAAAAAGAGCGCAATTACGGCATCTGGATACAGGAACGGGAATTTTCCTCGCAGGTGAAACAAATCATCCGCCAGATGATGAAGGAGATTGGCGCATGAGCGCGTGTTCGACGAACACGCAACCCGACAATGTGAACACAAAAATCCGGCACCATGCATAAACTGTTGTGCAACAGCGTTTTTAGAAAAACTGCCAGGCGCAGAACCGGCGCATTCCAGCCGGCAAGCCTTTTGCTTTTCGGCTTAGCCATGTCCTTTTTGTGCTGTGTTGTTGCCTGTTACGAACCGCAGGAAGGTTGCCAGGATATTTCGGCTACCAATTTTGATGCCTCGGCCGATAAAGACTGTGCGTGCTGTACTTATCCGAAATTGCGCATCGGCGTGTCGCAGTTCTATGGCGATGACCTGTTTATTGAAAACAGCCGGTATATCGCATCCGACGGACATCCGTTTGTACTCAAAAATGTTTCCTTTTATCTGTCTGATTTTCAATTGTTTCGAAATGGCGAAACATTCACAGTGAGCGATACCGTAGGCTTGTACACCCTGCCTGCCACAGGAAACGACACGATGCGGGAGGTATTTACCGACGATTTTGTGCTGGTACGCCGCACCCCGATCATCAACGAAGCAGGCACCTTCCGGTACGACGGCAGTTTTGATCAGATGAAATTTCGCCTGGGCCTCGACGACCAGGCACAGCGCGTGGTGCCATCCCGCGCACCGGCCGGGCATCCGCTGCGCACCCAATCGGACAGCCTGTGGCACGGGCGCAACGAAGGTTTCGTTTTTATGCAGGTGGTCGTGGCACGCGATACCCTGGCAGGCACCAAACCGGATACCATTTCGCTCAAAAAAGCCGACCTCCCCGATTTTATCTTTAGCGCCACCGGCCCATTCGTGCATAAAACAGGCTATAACTTCGATATTGTGCTGGAAATTGACCACCGGGAACTGCTGAACGGAATCGATTGGACAACTGGCGACATTTCTGCATGGAAACTTCAAATAGTATCCAACTTGCCAGGCGCTTTGAGCGTTTATCAGTAACATTGACCCGGTTTTTTATCCACCTCTGTTATGAAAAAAATTGCCCTGTTTCTGGTCGGCGCAGCGCTTGTTATGCTTGCTTCCTGTGGCAAAGACGAGCCGCAAACCGACAATAATTTTACCCTGACCTTCAAAGCCACTTACGACGGCGTGGCCCTGGAGAAGTACAAAAATTATCCGTACGGTGCCCGCACGGTTCAAATGAACAAGTTCAATACGTTTTTGTCCGATCTGATTCTGGTAAAAAAAGACGGCGGCGAACAACGCCTGTCCGATATCGAGTGGGTGGATTTTACGCCCGATCTCGCGCCGGACAACAAAGCCGTGGAAGTCAAATTTCAGTACACCTTACCTGCCGGCGATTACACGGCCCTCAAAATCGGTTATGGCGTACGGGCCGACCTCAATGCCAAAAAGCCGAGCGATTTTGCGCCTTCACACCCCTTGTATCTGGAAAACGAATACTGGTCGGGCTGGCAGAGTTACATCTTTACCAAAGTACAAGGCCTGTACGACCTTGATGGCGTAGGCGATCCGGAAAGTACACTCACCTATCACTGCGGCTCGGATGCCGTGTATCGCACGGGCGTTTTCAACACCGATGTGAATGTAACGGAAAAAAGCGGCGCACTGACGGTAGAATTTGACCTGAAAAAACTGCTGACCGTGAATGGTACGTTGCTCGATTTGAGCAACCCGGACAACCGAAATACCTCCCACAGCGCCAGTAATATCGTATTGGGAACCAAGGTCATGGATAATTTCGCCAATGCTACTTCCGTAAAATGACACACGACAGGGGAAAAACAGTTTTGGTGATGGCAGCGCTGCTGGCCACCACGCTGTTGTTATCGCAATGCGGTAAAAACCCGCCCGGCTCCAGTTGCAAAGATGGCTGCGACCTGACGGGAATACCGTACAATCCAACGACATACACCATTCAAAAACCTGCGCATTTCCCGCAAATTGCCGTTCCCGCCGACAACCCCATGACGCTGGAGGGCGTGCAATTGGGGCGTCGATTGTTCTACGACCCCATTCTTTCGGCCGACAGCACCATGTCGTGCAGTTCGTGCCATTTGCCTGAAATGAGTTTTACCGATGGCAAAGCCGTTTCTACCGGCATCGACGGCATGGCTGGTCGACGCAGCGCCATGTCGCTCCTCAATGTGGCTTATGCTACCAACGGACTGTTTTGGGACGGGCGCGCCAGAACGCTCGAAGACCAGGCGCTGCGTCCCGTGGAAGACCCCATCGAACTGCATCACACCTGGCCCAATGTAGTGGAGCAGTTGAAACAACATCCGCAATACCCCGAACTGTTCAGAAAAGCATTCGGCATTCAAAATTGTTGCGAAATCACCAAAGAACTGGCTGCCAAGGCTATTTCACAGTTCGAACGCATCCTGATCAGCAGCGGTACTTCCCGCTACGATCAGTACGTGCTGGGCAACCCGGACGCCCTCGACGACGAGGAACTAGACGGCAAACTCATGTTTTTTGATGAAGGCCAGGATGTAAACCTGCCCGATGCCCAGTGTTTCCATTGCCATGGTGGCATTACGCTTACCGGCAATTTTTACTTCAACAACGGCCTCGACAGTGTGGCCACACTCAACGACTTCGTAGATAAAGGCCGCGGCGAAGTGAGCGGCAACCCGACCGACAACGGAAAATTCCGGGCGCCCACACTGCGCAACATTGAACTCACGGCGCCCTACATGCACGACGGCCGTTTTGCTACCCTGGAAGCAGTGCTCGAGCACTACAATGGCAACGGCAAAGGCGTGTCCAATGAAGACCCTTTCGTGCGGCAAATCGGATTCCCGCTGGGTGGAAGTGTGCTGACGTATTCGGGGCTGACGCCTTATCAGCGCAAAGCGGTGGTAAAATTTTTGAAAACACTGACGGATACGACGTTTATCAACAATCCGGATATCCAAAATCCTTTCAGATAGCCCGGCCGACTTCTTGCATACTCTTTTGACGGGTTGGCCCTTGAAAAGGGCTTTTCCATACATTTCCGCGCACATTTTTGTCCGCATAACCCTATTATTGTGGATGTAAGTTAACATCCCACCAATTGCGCAACCATGAAAAAACCAACCCTGTTCATCCTTCTGTTTTTGCTGTTGTCCTGTTCGCTTTTTGCCCAAAATACCAATTCCTTTGGCAGATTCAGCGAATACTACCAACTCAGTCCGCGCGAAGCACATTCCATTTTAGTAGATCAAGCGCCATTTGATTCCTCCTGGCTACACAGTCCCGTAGGCATGAGCGATACCATGCCGGTTCAACGATTGCCCTTTGGGTACTACCTGGCCGTATCGGCCCGGACCGAAGGCATCGACATCGAGGTGATAACGCGCGCGCCCGTTCAAATGACCGTGTTCCCTTCGCGGCGGCGCTCGCTGGAATTTGTTCTGACCGACACCCTGGGTCGGCGTATTTCCGATGCAAAAGCCAGCATACAGGGTAAAAAAATCAGGTTCGACACCAGGATGCAGGTATACCGCATTCCACGCCCCAGACAGGGTCGCATGCTGCAAATAAAAACGGGCGGCCACACCTGGTACTACGAAATAGACGTAAACGATCCGGAAGACCTCCGCCAGTATCGCTGGGAACGCTTTACTGCCCACCCGGTCGGCAGGGTGTTGGGTTTGTCCTGGTTGTATGTCAAGGACATTCCCCGTTTTCCCCGTCAGTTGATTCAAAAAATCCGGTATCACAACTTCAACAATTACCGCCGCCAGGCAAAATGGGATAAAAAAGAAGCATGGAATGGCTATGTGGCATTTTCCCAACCCAAATACCGCCCTGGCGACAGCCTGCATGTGAAAGCATGGGTTGCCGACTACAAAGGGAAACCCTGGAACAAACCCGTAGAATTGAAGGTGTACTCGACCTATACAGGGAAAGTGACTATTAACCGAATCCTGCAACCCTCCAGCCCCGGCGTTTTTACCTGGCAGACCAGGTTGAATGATTCGATGGAAATTGACCGTCCCTACAATTTCTTTTTTTCCAACCCACACCCCCGAAAACGGGGCTGGTTTCACCAGTATAGAACATCGGCGGGAAGTGTGACGGGTTCGATGTATTACGAAGACTATGTGCTGGATGAAGTTAAATACAGTTTTACACAGGACAAATCGGAATACGCACAAGGCGACAGCGTGGTGTTTCACATCAGCGGCAAGGATGCTACGGGGCAGGCGCTGAACGATGGTCGTTACAGCCTGGTTGTGAAATCTGTTTCAACCGCTTATTTCTATTCGGAGAAAGTAGCCATTCCCGACACCATCTGGCAGTCGTCGGGCCCCTTGCAGGCTTCCGGCACCCTCGATTTGAGGCTCCCCGACCGTTTTTTACCCAATGCCCAATGCAACATGACGGCAATGCTGTACGCCACCAACAGCGCAGGGGAATTGCAACAACTCAACCTGTCCTTTCTGGTCGATCAACGCAGTATCCCGCTGAAACCGCTGAAAGTGTGGATCGACCGGGGCTGGCTCTATGCCGACTGGAAAGGGCAACCGAGTGCCGGCAAGCAGGTAAAGTTGCAGGAATTTACCAATGAGGATACTCCTCGCACTTCCTTCATAGTCTTGCCATATCGTGTACCCGTCAGGCAGGATGTAAGAATGTATCAATTCATGGCAGATAATGAGAGTATTAGCCTCTCGCCCGACGATAGCCGGTACGGTGGTCATCGGGTAAGTGAACTGGCATTCAGAGCAGGCGATACGGCTGTATTTACCCTTGTCAATCCGCACCGAATTCCTGTTCAATATCGAATCCGGCGCGGAAAAGAGGAATGGGAAAGAGGTGTGTTGACCGATTCTACCCTGGAACTTCGTTATCCGCAGGCCGACAAATACGACTGGGGCGCTTATTACACATTTATGTGGGGCGGACAGGACCGGCAACTGGACAATACCATTCCCTTGTATAAAAACCGCCTCGATGTGACCATCGACCAGCCGGAAACCATCACCCCCGGCGAGCAGGTGCAGGTAAAAGTGCAGGTGAAAGATTACCGCGACAGGCCCGTGGCAGGTGCCGACCTTACTGCGGGCGCTTTCAATGCCTTGTTTAAAGGATCAAAACCGTACAATGCGCCCTCCATTTCCTATTCCCAGCGACGAACACCTCCCGAAAACCCTTTCCAGATAGCCCGGTTGGAATGCAGCGGATTTAGCCAGCCTGTTTCGGACCACTGGTACAAACGGCTGCACCTGGATACCATACCGTATTACCAAATGCGACATACGGGTGCGACAGGGAATGCGCCCGCAACCTACCTGCTTGCCACCGACATATACCCGCGTGCTTTTCAAAACGCCTCGTTTCCCGGCGCCGACACGCTTTTGCCAGGCCTTCCGGCGCCCACCGATTCCCTGTATTTTCAGAAACCGCAGGTGGCGCCTTTTGTCGTCGATCAGTTGAATGCACAACCCATTTACCTGATCTGGCTAAACCGGCAATTAGTGTATTACCACGGCGCCACCGACAATGCGCCGTACAGTTTTATCGCTGAACCGGGTTATAATTTCCTGAAAATCAGAACGCGTATGGGGGAATACTCCATCGACAGCATTTACCTGGAAAAAGGGAAAAAATACACCATCGCCTTGAGCCAGTCGGGCTGGAAAGCAAAATGGGAACCTGTGCCCTCCCCGGGCAACACCTGGGCGCATGCCCGTGTGCGCCTGGATGCACGGCCCGACAGCCTCGAAGTGTTCGAACGCAGGGTGGTGCAACAATCCATGCTGCTGCTGCGCAATCAATACAGCAACGCCAACCTGTTTTTCTGGCAGGATGCAGGCAGTGTACATGCCTTGAAATCTAATTACAATCAGGTGCAGATCGTCGGGCCTTTCAGTCCCGGGTACCTCATCAATGGCGTACTGCCGGGCGGCGTGCTGTGCCAGTTTCCTTTCGAGTACGGATACGAATACGAAGTAATGGAACACAGGGAGCGCCTGTACGATACCCAATGGATGAAACACAGCGCCGGCCGACTGCCCCGAAAACTGCCGGTACGATCGATGTTCGACTGGGCACTGGGGCGGCACCACGTCACATTCCCGCCGCCTGTTTACCATTTTTCGCCACCCGGGCCCGATGCGCAGGGAAAGGCTTCGCTTCGTGTACAGTACTACAAAAAAGACAGCGTGTTGCTCGGTTATGCTGTGCGCAATGATTCTTTGTGTCGCCTGTATCGCCCCGAAAACTATGTTTCGAATGACTTGCCGCCGGGCCGTTATCGGGTGACGCTGTACACCTCGCGCGGTGCGCTGTGCGAGCAGGAAGTGGAATTAAAACGGGATACCTTGCTATGCATTAATTTTTCCGGGCGGCCGTTTCGTCCTTGCACGGCGGAAGAGCGCTTTGAGCGGGTATTCAAATTTTTATTGGTGAAAACCCCTTCTGTTTCTACAACACAGCCCTTGCGCAACAACTACCAACAATTGTCGGGATATGGCTCCGTTTTGCAAGGCCGCATAACGGATAGTTCGGGTGAGGAACTGATCGGCGCTTCCGTTTATATTTATCAGAATGGCGTTTTGATAAGAGGCGCGGTTACAGACGTAAATGGCAATTATCGCATCCAATTACCCCCGGGCTTGTACACAGTGTCCGTTTCATACACGGGTTACAACACGCGCAGTTTGCCCGACATGGTGCTACCTGGAGGGGCTTCCAGCAACATGGATGTGATGCTGGAAGACGGTGGCGCGTTGCAAGAGGTCGTGGTATCTGCGGGTAGTGTTTCTACACGTTCATGGGCTTCCGCCACGCTTGCCGGGAAAGTCAGCGGCATTTCCAGCATCGACGGCGGTGCCATCAATATAAGAGGCTACAGGAGCCCTGGAACGGTCTACTACATCGACGGCATTCGGGTGCCACCTGCACCGCCGCCGGTGCAGGATGTGGAGGCATTTGCCGCGCCTGTGGAGGTACGCAGTGCTTTCCGCGACCACGCTTACTGGCAACCTCGCCTGCAAACGGATGCACAGGGAACGGCCGTTTTTCAGGCGCGTTTTCCCGACGACCTGACCACCTGGGAAGCCTTTGCTGTGGCTGCCGACACCCGAAAGCGGGCCGGAACGGGCACCACGATGACCAGGTCGTTCAAACCCGTGACCGCACAGTTGACCACGCCGAGGTTTGCCGTTGCCGGCGATCAGTTTGAAGCCTCGGGCAGAATCGTGCAGCGTGGAAAAGACTCCGTGTCGGTAACTACCCGTTTTTTACTCAACAAACAGGTGACCGACACGCACCAATGGCGCGTACTGGAAGGTATGGCCGAGTATTTTCCGGTAAACATTCCGACCGGCCCAGATTCCGTCACCTTTACCTACGAAATGGTAAGCGGCCGGAATACGGATGGCGAACAACGCAGCATACCCGTTTTGCCGGTAGGCACTGTTACGACAGAAGGGCAGTTCTGGGTGCTGGAAAATGATACCACTTTGTTGCTTTCCTATCCTGCCGGAGCGGGTGCAGTGACCCTACATGCAGAAAACAACCCCATCGAACTTATGCTGGCGGATGTGGATTATTTATACACCTATCCCTACGGCTGCAACGAACATACGTCCAGCCGCCTGATTGCCCTGCTGCATTTGAAAAAACTGAAGGCCATACGCAAACAGCCGTTCACCCACGAAAAAGATATTCAGGCTTGCCTGAAACGCCTTGCCAATGCCCAATTGCCAAATGGTACCTGGGGTTGGTGGGCAGAGGGCAGTACCAACGACTGGATGACAAAATATGTGACCGGCGCACTGTGGGCAGCCAAACAGGCGGGCTACACTGTGCAAGGCCTCGATCGCGCACTCTCGGCGCTTCGCTTGCGCTTGCCGGCCATGAATCCGTACGATCAATGCGCAACGCTGACCTTGCTGCGGCAGTGCGAGGTCAATATCGACTGTTTGCCTTATTTGATTTTTTATGATACGCTGAAAAAGCCGAGCCTTGCAAATCGTTTGAACGCCATGAAAATCAATCAGTTGTGCGGAAATAAGGTGCAGAAAGATTCTCTGGTCGCATACATGCACCGCACCACAATGGGCGGCCTGTATTTCGGCAAGGGTGAAACGGACTGGTACAATCGCCGGGCCGTGCAGACGATTCAGGCTTATGATATTGCGCTGGCAGCAGGCTGGAATGATATTGCCCGGGGCATAGAACGCTATTGGCTGCAAAGCCGACCTGTGCGCCGCAATACAATCGAAACGGCCCAGATACTGGAGCGACTCTTGCCTGCACTGCTGGCCGGTCAGGATACCTTGCGGCCCTCGCGCTTGCATATCAATGAGAAAACGTTGAAACTGTTTCCGGTTACTGAAAGGATCGACCCCGCGCAGGGAGCCACGGTGTCGGTGACAAAAACAGGCAGTGGTCCGGTGTTTTTTACGGCCTATCGCCAGTTTCAGGAAACGGCGCCTGCTGCGCGCAGCGACCTGTTTGAGGTGTCGAGCCGACTGTTGCTGGCCAATGGTACGCCGGCCACGCAACTGAAATATGGCGAATCGGCCATGCTGGAAGTGCGCGTTGAGGTGAAAGAAGCCGCCGACTATGTGATGATCGAGGTGCCCATTCCTGCAGGTTGTGGCTACGGGCCCAAGATGCAGCCAGGTGGGCCGGAGGTACACCGCGAATATTTTAAAGACAAAACCGCCATTTTCTGCGAGCGGCTTCCGGTAGGTAAATACGTTTTTCAGGTACTGTTGGAACCTCGTTTTACGGGGCGTTTCACGCTCAATCCGGTGCGGGTGGAGCAGATGTATTTCCCGGTATTTTATGGGAGAAATGAGGTGAAAAAGGTGGAAATAGATCGATAATTATAAACCACTTCTATAAACGCAATCACGATTTTTATGAAAAAAACATTCTTTTTCTTCTTGTTAAGTATGCTTTTCGGGATTTCTTCCGGCTATTCGCAAGGGTACAATGTTGTCAACGGATTCCTGGTACTCAACAACGGCGACACCCTGCGCGGGTCGTTGAAAGAACGTGCCAACCTTGGCAACACAGTGTCGATTCAAACAAATGGCGCGGCGGGTTTTAGCGATTTTACCATCGATCAGGTGCGGGCCATTTCCTATGAAAATGGCTCTTACTTCAAGCCCATGCCCAGCGAAGGTCGTTTTTTGCTTTGCCTGGTGGAAGGCCCGATGGATTTGTATAAATTTCAGGATTATTACTTCGTTCAAAAAAAAGGAGAAGCGCCGGTCAAACTGGATAAAGTGAGTGCCAAAGAGGCGGCTTCCAATAAAGGCAGGGAAGACCAGCGGTTTCGGGCCCTGCTGAAATACCTCATGTCGGATTGCCCGAAAGTGCAGCAACAAGCCGAAAATGTCGAATTTGGTGACTATGCACTTATCCGTCTGATAGAGAAATACAACGCCTGCAAAGACCCTGCATTCAAGTCGACCAGTCATCGTAAGTCACTCAAATTGACCGTCCACAAAGGCATCCGTGGCGGGGTCGCTTTTCACCATTCCCGCCTCAACGATCAGAATAATTCACTGGCCAGTGGTGGCCGTACCGTCGACCTCAGCGCCCAGACAACTTTTTCAGCAGGTATCTGGCTTAACCTGGCTTTTCGCAACCAATTGTCTTTTCAACCTGAATTGTTGTTTATTCGGAAAAAGGGTTCATTCAGCGGTAAAATCTCCGGGATTTACGATCTTTCCTATGATGTAGATCAAACCTGGTTACAACTGCCCCTGTGTGTGTACTATACTTTCCCACTGGGAAAAACGCGCCCGTTCCTGTCTGCCGGGTTGCCCTTCGGGTGGGCCATGAAAAGCGAAGGCAGCAAAAATTTTATCGGAAACATCAACCCGATTCCGCTCAAAAACTGGGAATATGGAATTCGTGGCAGCGCCGGATTGGAATTCAAAATGACGCCCAAACGCTCTTTTTACCTGGAATACTTGTACGAAAGCACCTACGTGGGATTTAAAATTTACGGCCCGGCCGGCCACGTCAAGAATTTTACACACCATGTGTCGGCGAGGGTATCTTTTTAGAGGGTGAGAGGGTGAGAGCGTGAGAGGGTGAGAGGGTGAGAGGGTGAGAGCGTGAGAGGGTGAGAGAAGTGAGAGTTCGTAGAGTAGACCGCTCTACTCGAAGTTTTTTAAGTTAGAGCGGCCTACTCTACGAACTCTCACTTCTCTCACGCTCTCACGCTCTCACATCTCTCACTCTCTCACACCTCTCACGCTCTCACGCTCTCACGCTCTCACCCTCTCACATCTCTCACTCTCTCACATCTCTCACGCTCTCACCCTCTCACATCTCTCACCCTCTCACATCTCTCACCCTCTATTTCCCGTCATCATTTTCGACTGCCTAAACACCCCGTTATCATTCTTCACCACCAGTTGATATGCATAGGAGGCTTGTGCGAGCCCGAGGCTGCTCAGGTTGATCGGCACCTTGTATTGCCCGGGCGACAGGCGGCCTTGCGGCAGGCTGGCCACTTTTTTACCCTGTAAATCCCAGATGTCGATTTCCACATCGGAAGCGTTGTGCAGGGTGAAAGGAATGGTGGTGTCGCCTGCGTAGGGATTGGGGAAATTTTGGCCCAGGGAGAACTGTCCGCCTGTTTTGGGTTCCAGACTGCCCAGCCCGGTAGTGCCCGAGCCATTTACAGTTACCTCCAGGTAGGCATCGTATCCGCCCGAGGCATTGGCCGTGAGTGTTGCCAGTTGGAAGGAATAACCATCTGAGAAGATATTGTCCTGGTTGAAACCGAGCGGGTCAGCGCCTTTGGTATACAGGGCCGAATTAGCGGCATAAATCGCATTTTTTTCCGCAATCGGAAACGTCAATTGCGAAATAGCGGCATATACCGAACTTACATACACCTGAAAGTGGATGTGGCAAATACGGCCGGTATACCAGCCCGGGAAGATGGTGACGAAATTGACCTCCCCATTGGCATCCGTAATCTGGTAGCCGCGCAGATAAGTCAGTCCAGCCTGGCCCTGGTTGTTTTGCTGGCTGTAACCCGAGTACAGCCCGTCTTTGTCGCAATGCCAGATGTTGACGCGCACATTGGGCATGGGGGCGCAATTGCTGAGCCCGAAAATTTTCAGTTTCAGGTTCAGGGGCACCCCTGTTTTGTTTTCCCGGATATCCTGGCGGAAAAACACCGTATTTTCCGTCAGATCGAGGGGAAAAGGGCCGGCCGTTTCGCTCGGAATAAGCGCGCAGTTGGGAGGGAGTGCTCCCCGTTGTTTCTGGTGAATGTTGCGCACGGTTTGTGCGGTTTCTGCGGGCAGCATGGTCGACATCCCGGCCAGGCCAATGCCTTTGAGAAAGTCTTTTCTATTCATAACTATGCAAGGGTTGGAGTGAAATAAATAAATACGGGCAATCGCAATGCAGGGTTGCGCCAGCGCCGTGTATCCACCTTACAATAAAATTTATGTTGCGTTAAATGCTTGAAAGAGAAATAGTTGCAATAATGTTATTGTTTATTTTTGAAAAAAACAAGCGTCCTGAAAACCGAATTCAGTGTACCTGCCGTAAGTGTGTGTGTCCCGGAAAACAAATTTTTCACACCACATTTAAATCAACACAATCATGCAACGCATTCTGAAAAGTGCCGCTCTGGCGCTCACATTCGTATTCGCTTCACTCACCGCCCACGCCCAAATGAAGGAAAAAACCGTTATGGTCGGCGGCGAAGCCATGTACCCCATGAAAAACATCGTTGAAAACGCTGTAAATTCCAAAGCCCATACGACCCTGGTGGCTGCTGTAAAGGCCGCCGGACTCGTTGAAACGCTGCAAGGAAAAGGTCCGTTCACGGTGTTCGCACCGGTCAATGACGCTTTTGAAAACCTGCCCGCCGGCACTGTCGAAACCCTGCTGAAACCGGAAAGCAAAGCCACCCTTACCAAAGTGCTTACTTATCACGTTGTAGCGGGCAAATACGACTTCAAAGCCATCAGCGCTATGTTGAAGAAAGGTACCAAAACCCTCAAAACCGTGAGCGGCGGTACCCTCACCTTTATGATGAACGGCCCGCGCAACATCGTTGTGAAAGACGAAAATGGCAACACGGCCAATATCACGACCTACGATGTGTATCAGTCGAACGGCGTGATTCACTCGGTGGATGCGGTATTGCTGCCGAAGATGTAAGAAGGGGGTGTTTTTGTGTTTTGGTGTTTTAGTGTTTTGGTATCGCTTCGCTCTTGGTATTTATGAATGGTTGGGTAGTGTTAGTGCTAGACTTTTGCAACTACATTCAAATATCATGGGCGAAGCACTACAAAAACACCAAAACACCAAAACACAAAAACACAAAAACACAAAAAACACTTACCCATGAAATCCGGCGGGGCTCGCAAGGGCCCCTCTTTTTTTGTTTTTTGGGGAAATCTGTCGGCAATTACAGAATTCGAGGTTTTTGGCGTGGGATTTGGAGGTTTTCGTGTTTTGGTGTTTTTGTGTTTTAGTGTTTTTGGGGCTTCGCTCTTGGCATTTACGAATAGTTGGGTTAGTGTTAGACATATTCCATTACGTTCAAATGCCATGAGCATAGCACCTCCAAAACACGAAAACACGAAAACACCAAAACACAAAAAGCATCACCCATCATCCCTCGCACATGCGCTACCGATTTACACTCCTGGTTGTACTGACCACCCTTTCTCTCCATGCCCAGATCAGCGAAGGCGGACTTCCGCCTGGTTTTTCTCCTGACATTCAGGCGCTGTTTATTGCCGGCAAAACCACCGAACCTGTTGTTTTACCCAAACTGGATACCGACCGCGCCTGGAAGGAAGACAGTGATACCCCGGGGCAAAATCGCTTTGCAGCGCCCATCGCAGCTGATATTTCCATGGAAAATGCAGGCGCATGGACCAATTTGCCCGACGGAAGCCGTGTATGGCGTTGTGGTGTACATTCCGATGGCGCGCTGGGGCTGGTCCTGCAATTCGATGCCTTGCACCTGCCTCCCGGCGCCAAATTGTTCGTGTACAGCGCCGACCGGAAATGGGTGCGCGGGGCATATACCGAACGCAGCATGACGCCTTCCGGCAAATTTCTGCTCGGTGTCGTACCGGGCGCTACCGCCTGGCTCGAATGTGTGGAACCCGCCGAAGTGCAGGGGCAAACCAATCTGCACATCCATCGCGTCGACTACGCCTATGACCGCAATGCGATGGTGGATGCCCAGGTGGCCGGCGTGACAGGTTTTGCACAATCGGTGCCTTGCCACCTCAATGTAAACTGCACGCAGGGCGCCAACTGGCAAACCGAAAAACGTGGTATTATGCGCATCCTCATGGTGTTCAGCAACGGCCTGGGCTGGTGCAGCGGCACTACCATCGCTAATACTTCCGGCACGCCGGAACCGTATGTGCTCAGCGCCAATCACTGCCAACTCATCGGTACCAACCCCGATTTCTCTATGTGGCGCTTCGATTTCGGCTATGAATCGGCTGATTGTAATAACCCCGCCACAGAACCCGTGGAAAAATCGGTGCTGGGTTGTCAACGCAAATCGGCGGGAATGGGACTCGATTTTATGCTCCTGCGCATGACCAGTTTGCCCGCCAATTACAACGTGTATTTCAACGGCTGGACGCGGGTGAGCAATCCCGCCGCTACCACCACCACCTTTATTCATCATCCGGTAGGCGACATCAAGAAAATATCGGTCGATTTGCAGGCGCCGGTCATTTTCAACCAGACCATCAACTGGGGCGGACAATTCGGCACCAGCGCGGTCAATACCCACTGGCTGGTCGTGCCCGATCAAGGCTATTTCGAGCCAGGGTCTTCGGGTAGTCCGCTGTTTAACCAGAACAAACAAATCATAGGGCAATTGCATGGCGGCAATGCCACTGCGGCCAATTGTACCGTGCAAAATACTTACTGGGGACGTTTCGACCTGTCGTGGGGGCAGGGCGCTACTGCCGATGCACGACTGCGCGACTGGCTCGACCCGACAAATACGAATGCCATGACGCAGGCAGGGTATATCCCGCCAGCGCCCACTACTTTCACTGTGAGTGGAAACGTGCAAACGCACTGGGGACAACCTATGCCCAATGTGACCGTACAACTCAGCGGCAGCAGTACCGCAACTACTCAAACCGATGCTTCCGGCAATTTTTCGTTCGCCAACCTGAGCGCCGGCAGCAACCTGACCATCACCCCCCTGCGCGATACGCTCGACAACAACGGGGTAACGAGTTTCGACCTGGTGCTGATGTCGAAACACATCATAGGTCTGGAGCCATTCGATTCGCCCTGGAAAATTATTGCCGGCGATGCCAATATCAGCAACAGCATGACCACCTTCGATGTGGTGGAAGTCCGTAAAGTGATTCTTGGGCTCAATCCCTCGTATCCTTCCAATACTTCCTGGCGTTTTTTCCCGGCAAGCACCACTTTTGTAAATCCTGACAACCCGTTTTCGCCTGCACTTCCCACAGGCGCCATCACCCTGAGTAATTTGCAGGCCAATTCGAGCGGTAATAATTTCTTCGGCGTTAAAATCGGCGATGTAAATAATACAGCGGCTCCGGGACAATAGAAACACGGATTACGCGGAAAAGCGGATATACACGGATAGGAACACGGATTACACGGAAAAAGCGGATTTACACGGATTGGAAAACAAGGTAAGGGCCCCTGACGAGTAAATCAAATCCGTGTAAATCCGCTTTATCCGTGCAATCCGTGTTCCAGTTTTTCAGATATTCGCGGCCTGTAACATCTTAAAGATATTATTCAATGTCCGCATCCAAATTTCACCATACCTGCAAAGATCGCTTCATCCGCTACGTGCAAATCGACACGCAAAGCGATCCCGATAGCCCCACCTGCCCCAGCACGGAAAAACAAAAAGACCTGGGCCGCGTACTCGTGGAAGAACTTCTCGCCATGGGTATCAGCGATGCCCACCTCGACGAGCATGGCTACGTGTACGCCACCTTGCCCGCAAATACGGATAAAAAAGTGCCCGTACTGTGCTTTTGTTCGCACATGGATACCTCCCCCGACTGTTCTGGCGAAGGGGTGAAACCGCTGGTGCATTCCAATTACAAGGGCCAGGATCTGGTGCTGCCCGACGATCCGACAGTGGTCATCCGCATGTCAGAACACGAAGACCTGAAACACCAGATCGGCAACGACATCATCACGGCCAGCGGCACCACGCTGCTGGGCGCCGACAACAAAGCAGGCGTGGCAGCCATCATGGACGCTGTGCATATTCTGTTGAATAACAAACAGTTGAAGCACGGAAAAATCCGCATTCTGTTTACACCAGACGAAGAAATCGGCCGCGGCGTAGACAAAGTGGATATGAAAAAACTCGGCGCCAAATTCGGCTACACCATCGATGGTGAAACGGCTGGCAGCATCGAGGACGAAACATTCAGTGCCGATGGTGCGGTCGTAACGATTTATGGCGTATCGGCCCACCCGGGTTTTGCCAAAGGCAAAATGGAAAATGCCCTGAAAATTGCGGCGCGCATTGTGGCCAAATTTCCCGACAAACTCAGCCCCGAACACACTGCCGACAAACAAGGCTTCATCCATCCGGTTCATTTTGAAGGCGGCATCGAAAAAGCAACGGTCAAACTGATTATTCGCGATTTCACGGAAAGCGGCCTGAAACGCCACGCCAAAACGCTGCAAAAAATCGTCGACAGTGTCCTGAAATCGTTCCCCAACAGCCGCGCTGAAGTAAAAATCAGCGAGCAATACCGCAACATGGGCAAGGTGCTGCGCCGCCACCCGCAGGTGGTCGAATATGCCATGGAAGCCCTCCGTCGCAGCGGTTTTGCACACCCGCTCAAACGCTCCATCCGCGGTGGCACCGATGGCTCGCGCCTGTCATTCATGGGCCTGCCATGCCCCAATATCTTCGCCGGGGAACACGCTTTCCACTCCAAACAGGAATGGGTGTCGGTACAGGATATGGAAAAAGCGGCGGAGACAATGGTGCATCTGGCGCAGATATGGGAAGAGAAGTGAGAGGGTGAGAGGGTGAGAGAAGTGAGAGGGTGAGAAAGTGAGAGTTCGTAGAGTAGACCACTCTACTCGAAGTTTTTTAGGTTAGAGCGGTCTACTCTACGAACTCTCACCCTCTCACTTTCTCACCCTCTCACCCTCTCACTCTCTCACTTCTCTCACCCTCTCACTCTCTCACCCTCTCACTCTCTAGGCACCAGCCACTCGTCTCTCCACAAATCCACGCCGCCGCCCATTTGCTCCTGCACCACCCGATCGACGATATAGACGCCGGTGAGCGCCATATTCTGGAAAAAATCGATGCCATTGTTGGGGAAGCCGATGCGGGTGCGGTGAATGTTGTAGCGCTCTGAAAAAGTGCGGCCGAACGCCTTTTCCACGCCTTTTTTTCCAAGCATAAAGCCCAACAAGCCGCCCCAGGTGGCGGTAGGGTTGTCGGAATCCCAGCCGGCTAGCGCGCCGATTTTAATGGTTTCCTGGATGTCGCCTTCGCCGTACAGCAGGCTAATCATGCTGGATGCGAAATTGATACCTGCGGCAAAACAGCCATTGCAATACCTGTTGCGGGAGGTCATATTGTATCCGTCGGACTGATCTACCTGATAACGTTGATACACTTCATCACGGGTTTGCTCCCAGGGCACTTTGGCCAAGTACCTGCTTTTTACAAAATCGTACATTTTTGCAGGATAGGAACCCTCCGGAAGGGTTTTGCGCGCCTCATCAGCCATCCACAAAATCCTGGTTTTCATCGGTTTAGACTCGTCGGATGCCGACGCGAGGGAATACATGCTGACGTAAAAACCGGAAATCCATTCCGATTCCTTGCGGGCTGTGGTCTGAATCGGCAATTTGGCCATTTTCAAGGCAATATCCGGCCGACCAGGAGCAAAGAGCCCGAAAATTTCCGTCGTCAGTTGCGCATCGATCATGTCGTATTCCGGATTGTTGGCTGGGTCGCCGGTGGCAGGCGGCACCATGCCTGCTTTCATCAAATCGAATGCTTTTTGATTGGATACCCACAAGTAGTTTTCTTCCTCGGCTTTGATGTGTTTCAGCCAACCATCCCGGATTTGTTCGCCGGTCAGTACACAGGTTTTATTGGTGAATAACAAATCCTGGTAGATGTATTCGATGTCCGTATCGTCGTCAGATCCCCAGATTTCATCGGGGCCTCTGAAAACAAAATCGATCACCGGAGAGAGGTCGCTGGGTTTTCCTTGCCCCCAGATACTGGGCTGATCGGGTTGCCCCCAGTCGGCGCGGGTATAGAATTTGCCCGTTTTTATCTCGCCGATATTACCGATTTTATCCATTTCGGTTACGAGGCCGGTCCAGTTGGCAATGCACTGCCCCAGCCAGAATCCGTACAGTTGCTCCTGGTATTTTTTCCGCGAGATCGTCCGGTCACCCGGCTTGGGCGTGTAAGGCTTGTATTCCAGTTGGGAGTCGTAGGAACTGTGTATGGTTTCCTTCACAACCTGATGGCGGCGGGTGCAGGAGAAAAGGAGGAGCAGGGAGAAGAGGAGGTGTTTCATAATAAACTAAGTCCTGAGTTCTGGGTCGTAAGTCCTGAGTCCTGAGTCCGTAGAATAGACCAGTTACTCTATGCGTACTTGATAATTCAAACCAAAGATAACAGGTCTACTCTACGGACTCAGGACTCATGACTTACGACTCAGGACTTTAAAATTACAATTGTCTCAAATAACTCACCTTCAGCACCGCATGGTCTTCTTCGCGTCTGAGTTGTGTGAGCGAATCATCGAATCGGCGCTTGTTGAGCACCAGGTAAACATACGACAGCGGGCGGTATTCCCATGCAAGGCGAATATTGTAATTATCCGCATTGTTATCGGTGTTTTTCTGATAAAAACCAATCAACTGGAGCCGTGGATTGAGTGCAAAACGCCCTTCAATGCTGTACAAGTCCACATTTTTGGTGGTTTTCGCGTCGCCGACTTCAATAAAACGGTTGCGGTTGAATTTGCCGGCAATGGAAAAATGCGGCAAGGGCGCAATCTGCAAGGTCAGGTCGGTGTAGAACAACCGGCCATTAAAGTATGTACCCCAGTCCGTCTGGCCCAGAATGTTTATGATTTTGGACGGATCAGTGCTGTACCATACTTGTTGGCGGAAATAGCGGTAATCGCCGGTGCCGATGTGTACGCCCAGTGGCTCGAATGCTTCTGTAAGCCCTTGGTAAACAGGATTGACGGAGTAACCCAGCCAGCCGCCGTTCTGGAAATTGATCCACAAGGGGAACAGCAGCAGTTGGCGTTCGATCAGTTTCCCGGTAGCAGCCGAGTGGTAAAATTCGGGCAGAAAGCCCGGCTCGAATGCACGAATGATCTTCTTGAAAGGCAGGAAACGCCCCCTATAGTACCAGTTGGCGCCCGGCGTGGTGCCGATGATGTCGGTGCGCGCGACAAAGCCCATTTCCGGATTGAAGGTTTTGGTCACCACCGACTCCGTCCACCAGATTTTGGTTTTATTGCTCGAATAGTAGTATTGTGCAATACCTGCAAAACCGTCTTTAGCATCGCTGCCTGAGGTGGAGTGCATCACCAGCGCATTGAGCGAGTGGGAAGCGCCGAGGCGGAAAAACCCGTCGATGGTGCTGACGATGTTGGTATGGTTGGGTTGGTTTTTGACCGTCACGAGGCCGCCGATGCGGCTTTGTTCGCCGAAATTTTCGGAGAAGCGTCCTACAAAAAAGTTCGTTCCGGGACTCGCATCGAGTTCCCGCTGGCGAATGGCCATAGCACCGAAATTGCGTTTCGAAGAGCGGTACACAAATCGCCCGCCGGCATCGATGGGAATAGGATTGCCCGCTGCATCCAGTCCGATCGTACGGCTAAAGAAAGGCTGAATCCGCATCGTCCCACCTGATCCGTCGATGGCCTGGCCCACACCCACGCCGAACAAAGACGCATTTTCCAGAAAAAATTGCCTTCTTTCCGGGAAAAACACGCTAAAACGGGTCACATTGTTTACCTGCCGGTCGGCATCGGCCTGCGCGAAGTCGGTGTTGGCGGTCAGGTCGAGCACCGCATTCGGGCTGATGGCCCATTTAACGTCGCCCCCGATTTTGGCATTGGTGCTTTCCGGTTTTACCTCGGCGCCAAAACCTTTGTAGCGGTCGTATGACCCCAGTACAAAAGGTTGAATACGGATATTGGGCTTGGGCGGCGGCGGGCGCAGGTTGGTGAGCAGGCCCGCGTAGTCCATCCGGTGGCTGGTAAATGCCCGTGGGAAAGGAGCGAAAGCGGAGCCTTCGTTGCTCAGGCGCCGGTTGCGGTATACATTGAAACCCCATTCTTGTATCGTGTCTGTCGATTTCGGGTATCGCAGCGTTTGCCAGGGAATGGCTATTTCAGCCACCCAGCCCGAGTCGGTGCGGCTGGTGCGCACGCGCCAAAGTCCGTCCCAGTCGATGTCATAATAAGTGTCGTCGAACACCAATTGATCCAGTTGCACACCATACGGATTGGCTGCGAACGACATGGCATTGCGCCGGTCGTTGAATCCGTCGAAAACGAGGTTGATCTGATCGTGCTGACGGATGTTGAAATCGCGTTTGAAATCGGTGGCGCGGATGGCTTTTTTCCCCAGCGAGTCGCGCGAAAAAATGCCGAAATACAGGTATTTTCGGTTGTACAGCACTTTTACTTCTGTGCTGAAATGCGGTTTTTCTCCCTGAAAAGGTTCAATTTCTGTAAAATCGGATACCGGAGCCACCTGGTTCCAGTAGGTTTCTTTCAAAAATCCATCGACATTCAGGCTGGAAAAAATTTCTGTGGCACGAATGGTTCTTTTAATAGAATCGGGTGGGAAGATGACGGCGTCCTGGGCATTTAGAGGAATGGCAAGGGTAAAAAAGCAAAAGGTGTAGAAAAATTGTTTCATAGTGTTGGTCAATAGCGCAGGTGTGCAAGGCAAAGAAAATTGTTTTGGCACATGTACCAACAAGTTTTTCTTGGATACTTATTTAGGGGAGGAATCTCTACGACAGCCGCATCTTCATCTCCTCCAAATCAATCCGCATCAAATGTTTGCGGATAATATCTTCATCCAGTTCCAGTTCCTTGTTCCATTCCCGCAGCCAGCCGCGTTGCTCGTCGAGCAGTTTGAAATACGCCATTTTGTAATTGTTCGACATGGCTTCGTCTTCGAGCAACTGGTGCGCGTGTTTCCATTTGGCAGCCAGTTGTTTTACGTAGGGATGCTCCTGCATGTCGAGTGTACATTTTGATTTCAGGTATTCCAGACTTTTGTGCGCCAGCCGGCGCTGGATATCGCGCTCGCTTTCTGCTTCCTCTTCCTCCATATACGGGTTGACGACATGCAGTTTCCGGATCAACCAGGGCAATGTAAGTCCCTGAATCACCAGCGTGAGCAGGATGACAACGAAGGTGATAAACAGGATCAGGTTGCGTTGTGGAAATGGCTCACCATTGTCGAGCATGGGCGGAATAGCCAACGCCGCCGCCAGCGACACAACGCCACGCATGCCCGCCCAACCGAAAATGAGCGAAACGCGCCATCCCGGCGCAGGAGATTGCAAATGGAAATATCTACGGGCAAACTGCGTAAAAATGCCCGCCCCGAATGCCGACAAAATACGCCCCACAATCAACACAGCCGTAATGAGTACACCATACCCAATAGCCTGATTTATACTCGTTTCTCCCAGGTTGTTGACAATAATCGGCAACTGAAGCCCGATTAGCATAAACACCAGCCCGTTCAGAATAAACCCGAGTGCCGACCATACGCCATAACCTTGTATACGGCTTTGGTTGCTAAGGAAAATATGCGACCTGTCCGATAAAAACAATCCGCCGGCTACCACCGCCAGTACCCCCGACACATGCATGGATTCTGCCGCAATGTACATGGCATACGGCGCCACCAACGTCAGCACAATGTCCATATTCGAATCGGTGGGCAACAATCGGTGCAGCCAAAAAAACACATATGCCACTGCCAGGCCTACCAGCAAACCGGCTATGATAACCCAAAAGAAATTCAGGGCGGCCTGCTGGAAAACAAACTGTCCGGTGCCCACTGCAATCAGCGCAAAACGGAACACAATCAGGCTGGACGCATCGTTCAGCAGGCTTTCTCCTTCAATAATGGCCCGAAAATGACGGCTCACTTTCACATTTTCCAGAATGGCAGAAGCGCTCACCGCATCCGGCGGCGACACGATGCCACCCAGCAGAAATCCCAGCGCCAGGCTGAATCCGGGAATAAAACTGTTGGCCACCACTGCTACCACACAAGACGTTAGCAACACGATCAAAAAGGCAAAACTGCTGATGATGCGCCGAAAACGCCAGAGTTCTTTCCAGGAAGTATCCCAGGCCGCTTCATACAACAATGGTGGCAGGAATAGTACAAAAATCAGGTCAGGCTTGATTTCATATTTCGGCAAACCCGGAATAAAACAGACCAGCAGTCCTGCCACCACCAGCACAATAGGATAGGCAATACCGACCCGTTTGGCCAGCATGATAAGCAGCAGAATGCTGACAATTAGCAGTAGAAAAAAAGGGAGTTGGTGGAGCATGGTGCTTAATTTTACAAGAGGCAAGGAGCAAGGGGCAAAGGGCAAGAGGCAAGGAGCAAGAGGCAAGGAGCAAGAGGCAAAGGGCAAGGAGCAAGAGGCAAAAGGCAAGGAGCAAGAGGCAAGGAGCAAGAGGCAAAGGGCAAGGAGCAAGAGGCAAAAGGCAAGGAGCAAGAGGCAAGGAGCAAGAGGCAAAAGTTAAAACGGAGGTTAAACGGCTTTCTTGCCCCTTGCCTTTTGCTCCTTGCCTTTTGCCTCTTGCTCCTTGCCTTTTGCTCCTTGCCTTTTGCCTCTTGCTCCTTGCCTTTTGCCTCTTGCTCCTTGCCTCTTGCCCCTTGCTCCTTGCTCCTTGCCCTTTGCCTCTTGCCTCTCGCTCTTGTCTTTTCAAAGATACTGATGGATCGACTGCGCAACCAGTTTCCACGCACCCTCTATTTTTTCAAGGATGCGGATTTCATGCGAGTACGTTTTGTGTCCATCTTTGGAAATAGACACTTCGTCGTGGCTAACCCAGGCATGGTCGCCGTGAATACTCATATGATAATTGGAATTGTATGAGGTGCCGCCATCGCCCATGGGCGTTTTGGGGTCTTTCATCAGGGCTGGCGGCACATCGTATGTTTTGCCATCGGTGGTGGAAACAAGGATTCGGCTGTAAGGTTGAATGTGCCAGCAATCGGCATGCGCCTGAAAGTCGCCGGAACGCCAGGTGGCCGATTCTTTTTCCAGCAATTGCTGAATGGCGAGGGAATCGCTCATGGAAAAAAGAGGGTTCAGGAAAAAGAGTGAAAAGGATAGCAGGATCAAGTGTTTCATAGTTATTTTTTTCTCCAGTAATCAATAAGAGCCAGTCGCACGTCATTCCGCAGATCCGACTTGTCTTTGGAATCAGGTTTTAAAATTACTGGCATATCTGCGTTGGTGCTTTTGCCGTTGTCCAGTGTTGCTTTCAGAAAACCCATGTTCAGTTCATTGCCCGTCAGCAGGAATTCAGGCAGGGTGACGTGGTACAACTTGTTGTCATCCAGGGCGTTGTTGCCAACAAACCATTTGCCGGAGGCTTCGTCTTTGCGCACGCCACTGGTTTGCAGGTAGCCGCCAGCGCCTTTGTTGGCCAGGCCCGTGTCTAAGGTTTTGCGGAGCATGGAACCTTTCATTTCCACTTCCACGATGGCGCCACCGAAAGGCAGCATCCGCACAATGTCGAGTTCGGTGAGGGTACCGCTCAGCACGTCATCGACACGGATGGAGCCGCTGTTTAAAAGTACCACTTCAGGTTTGTTTTTCGATACAGACTGCATAGCGCCTGTGATAATTTCCCCTACTGGTGCTGGCATGTGGCGGGTAATGGCGTCGCGGCAATCGAGCGATTGCTTGAGTGTGGTAACCGTTTTGGCAGGGTCAAAACCGGCAGAACCCAGCGATTCGTTTTTGATTTTTTCCCATTGGGCAACAGCGGCGGCAGTAGTAGGCTCGTCGGCGATTTTGCCATCGATTTTGCGTAACACGGATTTTACAGTAGGCGTGTGCTTGTTTTTATCGTAACGCAGGGTGTGAACATATACCGTTTTGGCATTGGCGTCGGCTTTGGCCACGATGGAATTTCCTATTTTGTGTATCTGGTTGTCGTGGTCGTGTCCACCCATGATCAGTGGTACAGATGGCAGCAGTGCGGCCAGTTTTTTGTCGTCGGCAACATTCAGGTGGGTGAGGCCCACGATCACGTCTGTTTTGGGTTGCAATTCGGCATAACTTTTTTGTGCCGAGGTCTGCCAGTCGCTGTATTCCGCCCAAGGCTTTTTACCGGTATCCACCAGCACGCCGAACATGCCGAGGTTCAGCGTGGTGCCATCGGCATCTTTCAGGTGGATGACAGTGTTATCGGGAATGATTTCGGTGCCGCCATTGCGGTTTTTAAAAAACTGCTGGGTCCAGGTATTGCCTTTCAGGCGCACATTTCCGGCCAGCCAGGAAAATTTGGATTCGTCGAGCCGGGCTTGCAGGTCGGCCAGGTCGTCGTAATCGAATTCGTGGTTGCCAAACACCACCCAGTCGAGGCCCAGCGTATTGAGCACATCCACCATCTGGCGGCCACGGATGCGTTTGCCTTCGAATTTCAGGGTGCCGATCACGGAAGGGCTGATAAAATCGCCAGCCAGTACGGTAATGGTGTTCGGATTTTGGGCCATCAATTCCTTGCGCAGGGTGGCAACACGGGCCAGTCCGCCGGAATTGTCTGACAAAGACGGCGAAATTTCATACACATCGTTCATTTGCAAGAAGGTGACTTCGATGATCCCGTCGTCTTTGCCGGGCGTGGCAACGGTTTTTTTGCTGGTATCGCAAGAGAGGAAAATAAGCGCCAAAAGCGCAGGCAACAAGGTTTTATATGCTTTCATGGTGGAAAAAATTTGTCAGTTGACGGAATTGCTGGACTTTCGTGGCAAAGATATATGCTTGGGTTGATAAAGGTTGATAGGGTTGAGAGAGTTGAGGGGTTGAGTAGTTGAGGGGCGACCACTCTGGCCGAACCTCAACCCGCTCAACCTCTCAACCCCTCAACCCCTCAACCCCTCAACCCTCTCAACCCCTCAACCCTCTCAACCCCTCAACTCTCTCAACCCTCCATCCACTCATGCCCGAGCCTACCCACACCACACCCATTATTCGCTGGCGCCCCACGCCGGCTGGAATGCAGCGCAGCCATTTGCAGCAATACATGCAATGGCTGGAACGTGAAAAGAAACTTGTTTTTGAAAATTACCATGCGCTGTGGAAATGGTCGGCCGAGCAGATAGCCGATTTCTGGGAAAGCCAGCAGGCGTATTTTCAGGTAATACTTCACACGCCATATCAACAAGTGTTGAAAGGGGATGAAATGCCTCATTATCAATGGTTTGAAGGTGGTACACTCAATTATGCCGAACACATTTTTCGGCAAAAAAACGCTGCACATCCGGCCATTCTTTTTCAAAGCGAGCGCCATCAACTGACGGAAATATCCTGGGCAGAACTGGAACGGCAAACGGCATCAATGGCCCAATTTTTCCGGCAAAGCGGTGTACAGCCCGGCGACCGAATTGCCGCCTACCTGCCCAATTCGCCCCATGCCATGGTGGCGGTGCTGGCTGCCATGTCGATTGGGGCGGTTTGGTCGAGTTGTTCGCCCGATTTCGGGGCAGCCAGTGTGGCCGACCGTTTTGTGCAAATCGAACCGAAGGTGCTGATTGCCGTAGACGGTTATTCCTATGGCGGCAAAATGTTTGACAAACGCGAGACGCTGCACGAATTGTGTAGCCTGCTGCCTACGGTGCAGCAAGTGCTTTTTATCCCCTACCTCGACGAATCGGCAGGTTTTGAATGCGATGGAAAAACAGTAGTTTCCTGGAGCGACGTGATTGAAAATCATGCAGATGCGCAGATTTCCTTTCTGCCCGTTCCGTTCAATCACCCGCTTTGGGTATTGTATTCTTCGGGCACCACGGGCATACCCAAAGCCATTACCCATTCGCATGGCGGCAATTTGCTCGAGCACCTGAAATACACGCACTTGCACAATGATATTCATCCCGGCGAACGCTTTTTCTGGTTTTCTACCACCGGCTGGATGATGTGGAATTTCACCCTGGCGTCCATGCTGGCCGGCGCTACCATTGTGTTGTACGATGGCAGTCCTGGATTTCCTGACCTGAATGTGCTGTGGGAACTGGCCGAAAAAACGGGCATCGAGCATTTTGGTACCAGCGCGCCGTTTCTGGTGAGTTGCATGAAAGCAGCGCTGGAGCCCGGTCGACAATTCGACCTTTCCCGTTTGCGCAGCATTGGCTCCACGGGTTCGCCGCTGCCGCCCGAAGCCTTCGCCTGGGTGTACGAACATGTGAAATCGGATGTCTGGCTGAGCAGCATGGCCGGCGGCACGGATGTGTGTACGGCCTGGGTGGGCGGCAATCCGCTCCTGCCAGTGTACCAGGGTGAAATACAGTGTCGTTGCCTGGGCTGTGCCATGGAAAGTTGGGACGAAAACGGCCATCCGGTACCGGTAGGCGAAGTAGGCGAAATGGTGGTCACGCAACCCATGCCTTCCATGCCCGTTTTTTTCTGGAATGACCCGGATGGTTCAAAATACCACAACAGTTATTTCGATACCTTCCCGGGGGTATGGCGCCATGGCGACTGGATCCAGATCACCGAGCGTGACAGCCTGGTAATCCTCGGCCGTTCTGACGCCACGCTCAATCGGCAAGGAGTTCGCATCGGCACAGCAGAAATCTACCGGGCCCTGGATGCCATTCCGGAAATCAAAGACTGCCTGATCATCAACCTGGAATACGCCGATGGAACCGACTGGATGCCGCTGTTTGTAACGCTCACCCCCAATGCTGCCCTGAACGACGATTTGAAAAAACGCATCAACACTACGCTGCGTACCGCCTACAGCCCGCGCCATGTGCCCGATGCTATCATTGAAATACCCGATATACCCTACACCATTTCGGGAAAAAAGATGGAAACGCCGGTGAAAAAAATCCTCCAGCACAAACCGCTCGACAAGGCTTACAACCGCGATTCCATGCGCAACCCGGAAGCGATGGATTTTTTTATCGCAATGGCAAAGAGGGAGGGATGAGATATGAGTTATGAGTTATGTCGTCCGACAGTTATGAGTTATGAGTTATGAGTTATATTCACGTTGCTATTGGTCTCTCTAATAATGAAGCCAATAGCAACGTGAATATAACTCATAACTCATAACTCATAACTCATAACTCCCAAAGCAACCTTGCTTCCTCCCCACTGTCTCTCCCATCATGCATTCACTACAAATCTTGCTAACTGTATGAAAATTCGTCTTTTTCTTACCTTTTTTGGCGGCTTGGTACTTTCCGCAATGGCCGGCGCACAAAACAACGTAACCCGCAGCCTGTCATCATTTGACAAGATTGCTATTTCAGGAGGATATGAGTCCGTAATGCTGCAGGAAGGCAGCAGCGAAAGCATCACACTGGAATTGAATGGTGTAGATGCCGATAAAATCATTACGGAAGTAAAGGGTTCGACCCTTGAAATCGGCATGAAAAAAGGCTCCTACAATGGTTCTAAAATCCGCATGACGATTACCTACAAAAATCTAAAAGAAGTTGCTGCCAGCGGTTCTTCCAATATCGAAGCACTGTCGGTCATCAAAACCAGTGAATTTGATCTGGCCAGCAGCGGTTCGAGCAATTTCAAAGGTGCTTTTGATGTGAAAGACCTCGATATAGCCATCTCCGGTAGCAGTAAAATGGTGCTGACAGGCACTGCCACCGAACAGGAATTTGCCATCTCCGGCTCTGCCAACATCGACGCCGGCGACCTGAAAGGCAAAACGGCCGAAGTAGCCATTTCCGGCTCCGGTAATGTGCTGGTAGGCGTTGACGGCCCGGTACAGTCGTCGGTGTCGGGATCGGGAAAGGTCACCACTAAAAAGAGGTGAGAAGCGAGAGGTGAGAAGTGAGAAGCGAGGACTGCTCACTGGAACCATGACAAAGAATAATAAATCCTGATACAGGATTTTCAAGAAGCGTTTGTAGTTTAATGATGGGGCGCAGCCGGTAAGGTTGGGCCCCATTTCATTTTTGTTATTAAGTTATTGGTTATTGAGTTATTAGGGGTGATAGGGGACCATTTGTACATATGTTTGGCTGCTGAAAAATGGATGCCAGACATATCAACAAATGGTCCCCTATCACCCCTAATAACTCAATAACCAATAACTTAATAACTCACCTACAGTTTCCTGAAAACCCCCACATATCCGCCTCCCCGGGCCAGACCGAGTTCCATGGTATCGCCGCTTTTTATGCGTTTTACCAGGCGTTTATAATCTTGTGCATTCCGGTCGGCATTGATGCCGTCTTCAAAAATTTCCACTTCATATTCTCCGGCTGGCAAAAAACGAGTGTCGATTTTTAGGTTCCAGCCCGTCCAGTCGCCCATGGCGCCCAGGTACCAGAGTCCGTTGGTGGCTTGTCGGGCCATGATGACATAATCGCCCACTTGCCCGGCCACAGGAACGGTTTTTTCCCAAATAGAAGGCACTTTGGACAGAAAAGCGAGGCATTCTGGTTCTTTTTCATAGTTAGTAGGGCTGTCTGCCAGCATTTGAAGAGGGCTTTCAAACACAATGTATTTCGCCAGTTCGTGGCAGCGGGTACCCATAGATGCGGGTCGGTTGAAAGAAGGCCACCAGTCGTCTTTCTGATAATTCAACATGGCTCCGGGCGTGTAATCCATCGGGCCTGCTACCTGGCGGGTAAATGGCAGCGTGACATTGTGTTCCGGGTCAATGCGCTTCTGGGTATCCCATTTGCAGTTCTCAAGGCCGAAAACGCCTTCAAAACTGATCACATTGGGCCAGGTACGTTGTAGCCCGGATGGTTTGTAGGCGCCATGGTAGTCGACCAGAAAGCCATGGCGGGCACATAGTTCGGCCATGCGCCAGTAGAACTGCACCATCTGTTGGTCGTCGCGTTGCATGAAGTCGATTTTCAGACCTTTAATGTCCCATTTTTTCAGATATGGTAAAATGTCGTCAAATCCCAGGTCGATCGCTACCCAGGTAGTCCACAAAATCAGGCCCACTTTTTTGGATTTGGCATAGGCAGCGAGCGCATCCATATCGACAGGGCCGCCATGCAGCAGGAGGTTGCCGGTATCCGACCAGCCTTCGTCGAGGATGACATATTCCAGCCCGTTTTTGGCAGCGAAATCGACAAAGTATTTGTAGGTTTCTGTATTGACGCCTGTTTGGAAATCCACACCTTCGAGGTTGAGGGCATTCCACCAGTCCCAGGCTACTTTGCCGGGTTTGATCCATTGTGTGTTGGCGATACGGCTGGGCTCAGCCAGCAGCCAGGGCATCTGGTTGTTGAGCAATTGCACATCTTTTTCAGCCACCAGAAACAAACGCCAGGGGTAACTGCGCGTGCCTTTTGTTTTGGCGAGGTAGTAGTCGCGGTCCACAGGCTGAATATCCCGGTTGGTGGTACGCACCAGTGTTTTCGGATAATAGGGTAGTACGCCGTTGAGGTCGCCGTTTTTGGTTTTGGCGCCGCGCATCCAGAGGCCGGGGTAATCCTGCAAATCCGTTTCCGTAACGAGGATTTTTACACCACTTTCCAGTTCGGCGAGCAACGGCAGACTGGCCAGTTTACTTTCATCCAGACTCGCAGGAGCCGTTGGTTTGAAGATGCGTTCGTTGTGTGAATAGAATCCTTCTTCCTCCGGGAACAGGTAGGATTTGCAGTTAGCAGGCCGGAAAGCACATGTTTCAGCGGTAATAACTACCTCATTTCCCTTGAAATTGGTAAAAAAACGATATGCCACCCCTTCATCATAAGCCCTGAAAACCACGCCCCAGTCGCCTTTGCAATGGAGTGTCAGTTCATTGAAGGCTTCCGGTACCTGAGCGCTTTTTTGCCATACATCGGCCCGGGCATTGCGCTGCACATTTTTGGTATCGGCTTTCAGCACCACGGGGCGCTCGCCCAGCGTGCCCATTCCTTCCACGGTCAGGCTCAAAGGGGCAGCTTGAGTGAGTGCTGCATCGCGCAGAAAAACCTGCCAGGTAAGGTTGGGTGAGGTCTGAATTTGCACGCGGAGTGCTCCATTGGGCGACACCACGCTTTGTGCCTGCAAACAGTGGAGGGCAACGAGTGCAAGAAGAAGGGTAGGGAGATGTTTCATGTGTGTGAGAATTGTTGGGTTATGGGTTTTTGGGGGTTGATGAGGGTTGATGAGGGTTGATGAGGGTTGATGAGGGTTGATAAAGGTTGATGAGGGTTGATAAATGACGGCTCGAGGTAAGGGTTGAATATTTCATTCATCGAGTGGCTGATTATCAACCCTCATCAACCCTCATCAACCTTTATCAACCCTCATCAACCTTTATCAACCCCAAAAACCGACAACTCTAAATCAAAAATTTCCCGTTCTGATAAATTTTTTCCCCGTCGGCCCAGATCTCACCGCCCTGTGTCATATCGGTGATCATATCCCAGTGCACGGGCGATTCGTTTTTACCACCTGTTTGCAGGTAACTCTGTCCGATGGCCATGTGGATAGTGCCGCCGATTTTTTCATCAAACAGGATATTTTTGGTCATGCGCTGGATGTCGTAATTGGTACCGATTGCCGCCTCACCGAAACGGCGCGTACCGGGCATGGCAAAAACCTGATCCAGAAAATCGCGGCCACGTTGCGCTTCCCATTTCTCGATGTAGCCATCGCGCACCCAAAGCGTAACGCCTTCTACTTCAGCGCCCTGATAAATGCAGGGCAGGGAAAAGTGAATAGTGCCGTTGACGCTGTCTTCCACAGGGCTGGTGTACACTTCGCCGGAAGGCATATTGGTTTGCCCGTCGGAGTTCATCCACGTGCGACCTTTTGTGCTGAATGAAATGTCCGTGCCATTGGTAACATAGCGCACGGTGCTACACGCATTCAGGTGATCGACAATGCGTTGCTGGCTCGCGCGTACATCGAGCCAGGCCGCCTGCGGGTCGTCGTGAAAAAGTTTGCAGGCGTTGTACACAAATTGCTCGTATTCGCTCAGGCTCATGCCTGCTTCCTGCGCCGAGGCATCCGTCGGATACTGGCAAAGGTTGCGGCGCAAGCGCTTGTCTGCCGTGCGTTCGAAGTAGATTTTGTTGATTGGCGCCATGGCTTCATTCCGCCAGCGGGCCTGATCGGGCGTGGCCCCGCTGAATTCGCGCAGGTTGAATGGCGCACGGATGTGTAGGTAGCAGTCAAATGTTTCCATGGCGATGCTGCTGAGCACAGGCCGTGTTTTGAAGGCCTGTTCGTTGGCGTTCTGCGTGAAAATGCGCTCTCGTTCCCTGAACGACAGGTCGCATTCTACCAACGCCGCGCCGGCAGCATAGGCTTCTCGATACACCTCCCGCAGCAACGGTTCGGCTAATAATGTAGTGGAAATGAATACTTTATCGCCGTCTTTTACCTGAAGACAGTACTGAACGAGCAAGCGGGCGTATTTCTGGAGGATGTGGGTCATGTGCGTGTAAACTGTAAGAAGAACTGCAAATGACGGAAAAAGGAAGGAGTATTTGAACAGGATTTTTGGGATTTTAAGGATTAGAAGGATTGCCGACTTCGAGTTGACAATTGGAAAAATTTAAAAAATTGTCAACTCGAAGTCGGCAATCCTTCTAATCCTTAAAATCTCAAAAATCCTATTCAAACACCCTCAAAACGCCGCATAATACCTTGCTCCCAGCGTCACGCCTTCCTGGCCGATGGATTTCAGCCCCCAGTGCCCCATCTCGGTCAGCACGGATTCCTGTTGCACGCCGGTGTGCAGGTTTTCGTACTGGTCGTAGTCGATGGCACGGCGGCGTTGCAATTTTTCAAACACCTTAAAATGGCGGGCAACTGCTTCCCAACCCGGTTGTACCCTGGCTTCAAATACCTTGGCTTTGGAGCCACTTCCATATGCTACGAATCCAAGGCGTTTGCCTGCAAGGGCTGCATTTTCCTGCACATCGGATTCCAGGGTGCTCATGAGCGCCAGGAAAATGGAAGCCGTATACAGATTGCCGGTTTCCTGGCTGGCACGTTGCGCTTTTTCCAGTTTTTCGCGAACAAAACGGCGATAAATGGGTGATTCACTCACCGATTTAAGGAATGCAGTGTGGGCTTTTTCAAAAGATTTCCGGTCTTCGTATTGCTCGCGGCCAGGTTCTGCAAAGCCGTAGCGCTGCACATCGACCATCCATTTACCTGCGGCTTTGCGCTCTTCTACAAAAGGCTCTACATACATGCGTTTGGCATGAAAAGCATAGGGCAGATGGAAAATCATACGCGCCCAGCGGTCCGACATCGCTGCATATTGGTTTTCGCCAAATACGCCTGCCTGAACAGCGCGGCGGCGGAAATCGGCCAGTGCCTCCGTCATACGATTTTGGTAGCACTGGTTGGAATATTGTCCGTCGAACACGGGCGTTTCGGTAAAACGCTCGCGGCGGGGCTTGTAAAAATCATGTACACTTTCCATCGCCACTCCAAAGAGGTTGCGCACCACGAGCAAGCGCGGATTGCGGCGCACCAGCATGGCGACTGCGCCGGCGCCCTGGGTGTATTCGCCGCTGGAGCCGAGTTCGTATTTGGCCACGTCGCTGGCTACCACGATGCCGATACGATCTTCTTCGCCGCCTGCCACCCAGTCGAGTGTGGTATGCAGCGCATCGGTAGCGCCGATACAGGCAAATGTCATATCCACCACATCGCAGTGGCGGAAACTGTCGGGGCCATATTGTTGGGCGAAGCGCTGGCCGAGCATTTCTACGGCATAGGTGCCGGTGGGTTTGGCGCCATCCAGCGCACTTTCAGTGCCCAGGTAAATGCGGCCGATGCGGCGCGGGTCGATGTGGTTGCGTTCGATCAGTTCGGCGATGGCTTCAGCGGCCATGGTGGCGGCGTCTTCATGCACGTCGCAAATAGCCATTTTGTGCAGGCCCAGTCCATGCGAGAGTTTTTCGTAAGGAATGTTGCGTTTTTCAGCCAGTGCGCGGATGTCGAGATAAAGTTTGGGCACATAAAATGCCATATCGTCGATGCCGATGGGAGCGAGGCGTTTTGCCATACTACTGGAAAGTGTTTTAATGCGCTTTTTGTAATGCGCTGACAATCAAATAAATATCGCTTAAGGTTTCAGGAGACAGGTCTTCGGAAACGAACAAACGAGATGGAACTGATATGGAAGATTATGGTGGTGTCAGCGGCAGCGCTGTAAGGCTGGTTAGCGGGGCAAAGGTAATGATCGCATGTTAGTTTGTATCATTTCTTTTACAAACTGATATTGAAAACAGGTAGTAAGCGGCTTTGTTTATCTTATGGCTATTTTTTTACAAAAAAAATTAAACAAAATCGATGTCTACTCTACGCGTAGTGTCTTTTGTGAAACCTTGGTGTTCTTCGTGGTAAAAAATTTAACCACAACGGACACCAAGGTTTCACAAAGAACACAATGCGTAGAGTGGGGCTCCACTCAATCATTTGCCATCTTCAGCCGCGCAAAAGGCTTGTTCACAACTTTTTTCACATTGCAGCAGCCTGAATGGTTACTTTTATCAGCGCAGAGGAGGCAGCGTTTTCCTTGATCTTCATTTTCCAATTCTTCAGACTTTCCCATGCGCACTTTATTACTCTTGCTTGGCATTTTTCAGAGTGCCGCGCTTTTTGCCCAGAACTGGCAGGTGTATGGCGCCATTCGCACCGAAGAAGGCGAGCCCCTGGAAGGCGCATCGGTGTACATCGATGATTTCACCGGTGTGATTACCGGCGCCGACGGCCTGTACCGCATAGCAGTGCCGGAGCGCCCCGTTCAACTCATTGTACAGCGTCTGGGCTATTTTTCGAGGCGCATTGTGCTGGACGAAAATGATTTTGTATCCGGAAAACGGCTGCTCGATGTAACCATGACCTCCCAATTCCTTTCCCTGCCGGTGGTGGATGTGGTAGCACCCAAAGTACAGGTGTTGATAGAAGAAGATTTTTCCATAGATCTGTACGACTACGAATTTGCAGGAAAAAACCTCTTGCTACTGCTGCGCGATAAAAAAAGGCACTTGCTGCGCCTCACCGATGAATCGGGACAGGTCATTTCAGAATTGCCACTGGCCGGCTCTCCCCGCCAGTTGCATCGGAGTTGTACGGGTGGATTGCATATTATCGGGCCTGATTTTTCGCAGGAGTTGATTGTAAACGGTACTGAACTGGATACTTTTCCCAGATACGACACCCGCAAATTCCGTGTATTCATTGAACCTTGTGTACTGAAAAACGACCGGTATTACATATACAGGGAGACTTCATTGCTCAACCAGACGGTTACCTACACCTATTACGACAACTACGGTGGCCGCCACCCACTTGCCAATGTGCGCAACAGGCCTGCTACCCGAGAAGCGTTTCGTGCATACCGTCAGTTTCTGAACAATGCACCGTTTGCAGTGCGTGCCGGAGGAACTCCTGCATCCGACCCGATCAACAAGGATTTTGCCATCGATGAATTTCCCGATGAAGAACACCCTCCGCTGGAAATTTCCCAACTCATTCCCCTCGCGCAATCTGCCGATCAGGTGGCCTGGCTGGGAGCCCTGAAAACCATCGAACAGGATTCCGCTTATGCGCCGTTGTTCAAGATCAACAATCGGCTGTTGCTTTTTGATCACATCAATGGAGAATTGTTGCAATTCGATGATCTGTTCAGACCCGAAAACCGCTCGACGATTTCCTATCAAACTGCCAGGGGCTGGAGAAAAGAATTGCTCAAAGACGATGTGACGCAGGAACTCTATGCCCATTTTGCGCCTGACGGATTGCACAGGCTTGAAAAAATTGACCCTGACAACGGCCACATCGTGCGCACCTGCCCGCTTGGAGAGGTGCGCTACCTGTCGGCCAATTTTAAGATACGCGACGGACACCTATATTATATAGGACAGGACGATGTGAATATTCCCAACCACAAACTATACAAGGTGGATATTACACAGCGCAACAAACCCTGATTTTAGCGTGAAATAACTATTTTCCTAATTTTCTTCGTTGTACCCGTGTAAATCCCCCGCTGAAATCTGGCCAGAACACCTGCTGAATAGACACACTCCAAATTAAATTCCGGATTCCTGCTTTGCCCGACCGCTTTTCCCCATTTTTTTTGGGAAAATAATTTTCTTGGTTTTTTTAAACGAAAATCACATTGTACCTTTGCAGCCGATTTGAGAAAATTATTTCCAAAGTGGCTATGACCTTTGCACGCAAATATTGGATTGTATTGATTATCAGTGGTTTAGCAACTTGCGCTTTTGCGCAGCATGACCACGATCATTCTCACCAGCCTCAGACCGAGCAAACGCACGGCGACCCGACGCATTCCCAAAATGCAGAAATGTCGGCTGAAGCACCCGCAGAAGGTCACCACGAGGGCGCCCACAGCCCTTGCGGCCACTCGGTGAGCGAGGAAACCGAGTTCAATGCCGGCGACAATGCCGTTCACCACATCGCCGATGCCAATGCCATTCATGTCATTGGAAATACCTACATTCACCTGCCGGTTATTCTCTATGCTCCGGGCCATGGCTGGAAATTTTCCACCACCGCGGCTTTCCATGCACACCACCACGGCAATGGCGAAGCAGCACAAGACGGCTATGTACTGGTTCATGGCAATGTGATGCGCATCCAGAATCCGCAATACGCTGAAGGTGAAGTGAAAGTGGACGACTACACGCACAAAGACACGACCATCGACGGAAAACCCAAAACAATGTACTTCGCCGTCATCAACGGTCAGTGCAACCTGCTGGATTCCAAAACTACCTTCGACGGCGGCCTGATGGGCGGCGGTGTGACCAGTTTCTACGACTACTCCATCACCCGCAACGTGTTTACCATGCTGCTGACGGTGCTCGTCTTTTTCTTCCTGTTCCGCTCCGTAGCCAACAGCGCTACCAAACGCCACGGACAGGCGCCAAAAGGCCTGCAAAACTTTATCGAACCGTTCTACACATTTATCCGCGACGAAGTAGCCAAGCCGAACATCGGTCCGAAATACGAAAAATACATGCCGTACCTGATGTCGGCATTCTTTTTCATCCTCGGCCTCAATCTGATTGGTCAGATTCCTTTCTTCCCGGGTGGCGCCAACGTAACTGGTAACATTTCCATTACCATCGTACTGGCCCTGCTGACGTTTTTTATCTCGACGTTCAGCGCGAAAAAACACTTCTGGGAACACACCTTGTGGATGCCCGGCGTCCCTGCTGTTTTGAAAATATTCATTCTCACGCCCATCGAAATTCTGGGTCTTTTCCTGAAGCCGTTCACCCTGCTGTTGCGTCTTTTTGCCAACATCACGGCCGGCCACATCGTAATCCTGAGTTTCGTGAGCCTGATTTTTATATTCGGCGATGCCGGAAAAAATATGACTGGTTCAATAACCGGTATTATTGCTTCCGTTCCGCTTTCTCTGTTCATGATGACGCTGGAATTGCTGGTAGCATTCCTGCAGGCTTTCATCTTCACGATGTTGTCGGCAACGTATATCGGAACGGCTATTGAAGAACCACACCACCACTGATAGAGAAGTGAGAGAGTGAGAGAGTGAGAGGGTGAGAGAGTGAGAGAGTGAGAGAGTGAGAGGGGCCGCGTGAGTGGTACCTCAAAAACACGAAAACACCAAAACACCAAAACACAAATCAGTACATCAGTTCATTCAACATAAATTACACAACATGAGTTACGCTGCACTTGGTGCTGGCCTGGCTGTAATCGGTGCCGGTCTCGGTATCGGTCAAATCGGTGGAAAAGCGATGGAAGCCATCGCTCGTCAACCGGAAGCAACTGGCGATATCCGTTCCAACATGATCCTGACTGCTGCTCTCGTAGAGGGTGCTGCTCTGGTTGCAATGGTATTGTCTTTCTTCGTAAAAGCACAAGGCTAAGAAATGCCCTTTCGGGGCTGCGAGCGACGGTTGGTCTGTTCAACGCCCCGATTTTTTGACCATTCATCGGAGTTTGACCTTGACATTTGTTGGCGTCCTCGCCAACAAAAACTTAACTGACTCCGATCCATTTATAAAAAATCACAATTCTTCACTTCTATGTTGTTTCTGGCAGATTTCTCCGTCATCAAACCTGAACCGGGTTTATTGTTCTGGACAACCGTCATTTTCCTGCTGTTCTGGTTCATCATGAGCCGCTTTGCCTTCAAACCGATTGGCGAAGCCCTGAAAAAACGCGAACAGGATATTCAGGACGCCCTCGATGAAGCCAAAAAAGCCCGCGAGGAAATGGCACATCTGGAAGCCAAAAACGAGCAATTGCTGGCAGAAGCCCGTGAAGAGCGCGCTCAAATGCTGAAAGAAGCCAAAGAGGCCAAAGACCAGATCATCGCTGAAGCCAAAGAACGCGCCAACGCCGAGTACAAACGCAAAGTGGAAAGCGCCCTGCACGATATCGAAAACCACAAAAACGCCGCCATGGTCGAACTGAAAAACAAATCAGGTCAACTGGCGATCGAAATCGCAGAAAAAATTCTTCGCAAGGAACTGGGCAACAAAGCCGAACAGGAAGCATACGCCCAGAGTTTGACGAAAAGCATCGATCTGAATTGAAGGGGGTGATAAGCGTTGATGAGGGTTGATGAGGGTTGATATTCAACCACTCGAGGAATGAAAATTCTACCCTTACCCCGAGCGGCTGAATATCAACCCTCATCAACCCTCATCAACCCTCATCAACCTATTCATCCACACCAACGCAACAACAACGCACCATGAGTGTCACACGTATAGCCACCCGTTACGCCAAATCGCTGATCGAACTGGCCGTCGAGCAAGGTAAACTGGCGCAGGTAAATGCCGATATCCAGGTATTGCAACAAGCCGTACGCAACCGCGACCTGTACCTGATGCTGAAAAATCCGGTGATCACCAACGACCGGAAAGCGGCTGCTATGGACGCGCTGTTCAAGTCGCAGTTCGACGCCCTCACCATGGGCTACCTCAAACTGCTGATTACCAAAAACCGCGAAAACTACCTGCCGGAAATTGCCGCCGAATTCGGCGAACAATATAAAAGCCTCAATAAAATCACCACCGTGCGGGTTACCACGGCTACGCCCATGAGCGACGCTGTGCTGCAAGACCTGCGCAAAAAAATTGTTGCCAGCGGCGCTACCAACGAAAATATCGACATCCAGACTTCCGTAGACCCCGACCTGATCGGCGGCTTCATCCTGGAGTTCGATAACAAACGGTACGACGCCAGCGCAGCACACAAACTGGATCAACTCAGAGCACAGTTCTCTAAAAACCTGTATGTCAAAGAATTTTAATGATGAATGATGAATAATGAATGATGAATAACACATTTAGAGTAATCTAAAGCGGCATTCATCATTCATCATTCATCGTTCATCACTCAACATTTATCATTCATCATTCATCATTGATAATATGGCAGACGTCAGACCGGAAGAAATCTCCGCAATATTGAAACAACAATTGTCGGGCTTCGGGGCAGAAACCAATCTCGAAGAAGTTGGCTCCGTACTGCAGGTGGGCGACGGTATCGCTCGCGTGTACGGCCTCAACCGCGCGCAAGCGGGCGAACTCGTAGAATTTGAAAACGGCGTACGCGCCATCGTATTGAACCTGGAAGAAGACAACGTAGGTGTCGTATTGATGGGTTCTTCCGATGGTATCCGCGAAGGCTCTGTCGTAAAACGCACCGGCAAAATCGCCTCTATCGAAGTAGGTGAAGGTTTTGTAGGCCGCGTAGTAAACCCGCTGGGTCAGCCCATCGACGGTAAAGGCCCGATCACCGGCGCCAAATACGAAATGCCGATCGAGCGCAAAGCACCGGGTGTAATTTACCGCCAGCCGGTAAATGAACCGCTGCAAACCGGTATCAAGGCCATCGACGCTATGATTCCGATCGGCCGCGGCCAGCGCGAATTGATCATCGGCGACCGCCAGACGGGTAAAACCGCCATCGCGATCGACACAATCATCAACCAAAAAGAATTCTTTGACCGCGGCGAACCCGTGTTCTGTATCTACGTAGCCTGCGGCCAGAAAGCCTCTACGGTGGCTCAGGTAGCCCGCACGCTGGAAGAAAACGGCGCTATGGCTTACACGGTGATCGTTTCCTCTTCGGCTTCCGATCCGGCTCCACTGCAATTCTACGCTCCGTTCTCCGGCGCCGCTATCGGCGAATACTTCCGCGACACCGGCCGCCCGGCGCTGATCGTGTACGATGACTTGTCCAAACAGGCCGTTGCTTACCGCGAAGCCTCCCTGCTGCTGCGCCGTCCTCCAGGCCGCGAAGCATACCCTGGCGACGTATTCTACCTGCACAGCCGCCTGCTCGAACGCGCTGCAAAAGTCATCGCCAACGACGACGTGATGAAAGACATGAACGACCTGCCAGAAAGCCTCAAAAAAGCAGGCTTGCTGAAAGGTGGCGGTTCACTCACGGCCCTGCCGATCATCGAAACGCAGGCAGGTGACGTATCTGCATACATCCCGACGAACGTGATCTCCATCACCGACGGCCAGATATTCCTCGAATCCAACCTGTTCAACGCCGGTGTGCGCCCTGCAATCAACGTTGGTATCTCTGTAAGCCGCGTAGGTGGTAATGCACAGATCAAATCGATGAAAAAAATCGCCGGTACGCTGAAACTCGACCAGGCGCAGTTCCGCGAACTGGAAGCCTTCGCCAAATTCGGTTCCGACCTCGATGCCGCTACACAAAGCGTATTGGCTAAAGGCTCGCGCAACGTAGAAATTCTGAAACAGCCGCAGTATAGCCCTGTTACCGTAGAAAAGCAGGTAGCAATCATCTACCTCGGCACCCAGAACCTGCTGCGCGACGTTCCGCTCGATAAAGTGCGCGAATTTGAAGAAATCTTCCTCATGAAAATGGAGCAGGAACTGCCCGCTATCCTGGAAGAATTCCGCAAAGGCAAACTCGAAGACGCCAGCCTTTCCAAAATGAAAGAACTGGCTGCCGAACTGGCGGAAACGTATAAGAAAAACTAAATTAATGATGAATGATGAACGATGAATGATGAATAACACACGTAGAGTAATCTAAAGGGGTATTCATCATTCATCATTCATCATTCATAATTCATCATTAGAATTATGGCTGGAGGCTTAAAAGAAGTACGCGAACGCATCAAATCCGTTATCGGCACACAGCAGATCACGAAAGCCATGAAAATGGTGTCGGCAGCGAAATTGCGCAAAGCGCAAAACGCCATCGTGCAAATGCGCCCATATGCGGAACGACTGAATCGCATGCTGTCCAATATCCTGTCGAACCTCGATGGCGACGCCAATACTTCGTTTGGCAAAGAACGTCCGGTAAAAAAAGTGCTGATCGTGGTGGTTACATCCAACCGCGGCCTGTGCGGCGCGTTCAATACCAACATCAACAAGGAAGCAGTCATGCTGATCAACACCAAATACGGCGAACAACGCCGAAATGGTGGCGTCACCGTGTTGTTTATCGGTAAAAAAGGCTACGACTTCTTCCGCCGTCGTTTCAACGACCTGAAATTCAATTCGGATTTCATCCACCTGTACGACCAGCCGTCTTACGACAATGTAAGCGCCGTGGCTCGCGGACTGATGGATGAGTTTTCCAAAGGTTCCTACGACGCCATCGAAATCGTGTACAGCCATTTCCGCAATGCCGCCACCCAATACCCGGTGGTAGAGCAATGGCTGCCGGTACCGAAAATGGAAGTCAAAGACACCAAATCTGCCAAAAGAAAGGCAGATTACATCTTCGAACCGGATAAAGAACAATTGCTGGAAACCCTCGTCCCGAGTATCCTCCAGTTGTCGTTCCACAAAACGGTACTCGATACCCAGGCCGGCGAACACGGCGCTCGTATGACCGCTATGGACAAGGCTACGGACAATGCCGAAGAACTGCTCAAAACGCTCCGTATCAACTACAACAAGGCGCGCCAGGAAGCCATCACCACCGAACTCGGCGAGATCGTGGGCGGTGCTGCGGCACTGGAGAGTTAATTTGACAACTTTCAAAAAGTTGTCAAATTTCTAAAAGCCAAGGGGCAAAAAACAAGAGGCAAGAAGCAAATTTGAATCATCCCGAATTTTGGTTGAGGCCAGGATTCGGGATTTTTTTTGCTCCGTTGTGGTTAAAAACCAACAGAGCCAACAAAATCCCAAACAAAAAATTTATGTTTGTGCCAACAAAAAGTTTTTCAGACGATGGCACGAAAATCATCCTCCGATTCGGGAGGTTTTTTGTTTAAAACAGGCATTTTCGCCGTCCTGGCAGGCGTAGCCTTCTGGCTTTTCAATCAGTTTTCAGGCAAAAAAACGGACGAACCCGCGAATACCAATACCTCGACCGAAATGCCGGCTAAAACCGAACAGCCTGCCGAACAGGCCAGCGTCTCGAAGGTGCCGGAAAACATCCTTCCCGCTTCCACCACCGGCGAAGTGGTGCGGCATACCTGGTTTACCCTCTCTTACAACGAAGACCACGAACAGGCTGAATGGGTGGCCTACGAACTCACCCGCGACCGGCTCAATGAAAACTGGGCCGAACGCCCCAATACCTTCCGCCCCGACCCGGAAGTGCGCACCGAAAGCGCCACACCGCGCGATTATACCGGTAGCGGCTACGACAAAGGCCACCTGTGCCCCGCAGCCGATATGGCATTTAATGAAACCGCCATCGACGAGTCGTTTTTTATGAGCAATATCAGTCCGCAGGTGCCCGCCTTCAACGTTGGCATCTGGCGCGAACTGGAAGAACTCACGCGCGACTGGGCCCGCAAATTCAATCACCTGTATGTCGTTACCGGCCCCATTTTCAGTGTAAAGGAGCTCGGGCAAATCGGTTTCAGCAAGGTGACCGTGCCTGGGGCTTATTACAAGGTGCTGTACGCGCCTGATCAGCAGAAAGCCATCGCTTTTATGCTGCCCAATTCCCTCAGCGAACGGCCTGTGATGGATTATGCCTGCTCCATCGATCAGGTGGAAAAACGCGCAGGGCTCGATTTTTTCCCCAGCCTGCTCAAAGGGCTTGATGAAGAACTGGAAGGCTCGTTGGACGAGGATGCCTGGCCGATCGACCGCAAACGGTATGAGGAGCGGCTGAAAACCTGGAACCGGAAGTGAGCGTGCAGGTAAAACAAATGCCGAAACTTCCACGCAATCTCCCGGTCAATCGCACGTTTTTACCGAACTTTGCCCGACCCTTCACTATTTCGTGCTACATGATCCGTTACACACTGCTTTTCCTGTCCCTGATTGTCTTTTTTGCCTCCTGCGATGAAACCGTCGTGGCGCCCAAGCCGCGTGCTTACCCGCGCGTCATTTACCCGGAAAAAGCCTACAAACCCTTCGAGGAAGGATATTGCAATTTTACCTTCGATCAGCCTGCCTACGCCAGTGTGGAGCACGATACCACGTTTTTTGATGAAAAACCGGCCAATGATTGCTGGTTCAACCTATTCGTGCCCTCCCTGAATGCAAAACTGTATTGCAGTTATTACCCCATCAGCGGCCGGAAAGACTTCGACAAACTCGTGGCCGATGCTTACGAGATGACCAATAAACACAATATCAAGGCCAGTTACATCGAGGAAATCCCCGTATCCCGCCCCGATGCCGACGTGTACGGCATCATTTTCCATGTCGAAGGCGCGGCTGCTTCTACCTATCAGTTTTTCCTGTCCGATTCCACGCGCAATTTTGTTCGCGGCGCGCTGTACTTCAATACCCAGGCACGCCCCGACTCGCTGGCGCCGGTGGTGGAATTTATGAAACAGGATTTGGATAAGATGGTGGGGACCTTGAAGTGGAAATAGGGCAAAGTTAGGTACTGCCTTGTTTTAATAATTTCATTTTGAATTCTACAAGGCTCAATACTTCGACCTTGGGGAAAGGTATTTTTTCCAATACCCTAAAATCCTTATCCTCACTGACAATATAGTGTGCATTAGCAGCTACAGCACAATCGACGAATTTATTGTCGTCCCTGTCTTTCGTGATTAAATTAAATCGAAAATATGATGTGGTTAAAATAACATTAGGCAAGTTTTCCAAAGTGCCTTCTACACTTTCACTTGCCTCTATACCCATATGGCGTTCAATTATTTCAGCATATTCTAAAAGGATATCAGTTGTCACACATAATTCATATGCCCCTTGAAGCAATCCGAGGTAAACCCAGTGGTAAGGCGACCGATCAGATATGCTTACCAACAGTACATTGGTATCCAGAACAACCCGCATACATTATTTGCTCTGGTAAGGGGTTCTGAGTTTGGTATGTAGTAGTTGGTCAACTTTCTCATGACTCCAACCTTCTTCATCCCATACCTTGTTAGCCATTTCAATTGATTTTTTTGCAAAAAAAGCAGATAGCAAGGCCTTTAATTGCAGAAGGTCCTGATCGCTCAACTGATGGGAAAAGGTTTTGAGCAGTTCGAGTTGAAGGTTGGATAATGGTCTTTCCAGTGCTTCCATATGTTCATGCGATTTTTTTACTACCAAATGTAACAACTTTTTATTGCAATTGATTCAACAGATTCTTACTTTCTAACTTGTATCTCGCAGTGAGCATGGCCGGTTTGCTGCCTTGCTTTGGTTATATGTTGGGCTTGTGCAGCATTGGCGACCAAACTTTATGTGTGCTCGGAATGTTTATCGGCCAATTCATTCAGATACAATACCGCGCATCACCTTCCAGTACCTCCTGCTCCAGTTGAGGCGCCTCTCCGGCCTTCCATAAACGGGTGCGATGCACCACACGGTAGGACAAAGGGCCGCCATCCGGCCGGTCACTGCGTTCAAGGGGCCGCGGTATACATACAAATTCGGTGGAAAGTTGATCGGCAGTGGCCGTCACAAGGGCGTAGCCGTGGCCGCCATAATCGAGCAATGACAAGTGCGGCGCGAGGTCCGGATTGCGCACGGCACGGGCTTGCTCCATATCTCCGGTCTCTTTCAACTTGAGCGTGGAAAGTACGCCATGTAAAGCACAAACGTTCATGGAAGGGATCACCTTGCCATCGGGTTGATCAATCAGGTGCAGCACCCGTTTCGGATGGGTTTTCTTCATCGTTACTTCGAATACTTCAAACAGCGTCTGTTGCGATATGGAACCTACAATGAATTCCACGCCGAGTGGTTCGAATTGCTTGGGCGGCAGCGCCTTGGATGCCAAACCGGCAAGAAAAGCATGACGGTCGCCCCCGACAACACAAAGCCCTGTGATTTTCTGATCGCGTATGAAATCAAAGATGATGTCTTTATCGCGAAGGAAGCGGTTGTCTATCACTGCATATCCGACATCTTTGGGCCACGCACTCCCTAATTCGCCAGGTAAATTTTGATAATCGCTGCGGACTTCCATCGTGCCAAACCCGTGCCCCCATATTTTCCAGCGTGCCGTAGAAGCCCCGAGTTGTTCCAGGAGCCAGTTTCTTTGCTCCTTACCCAGGTAAGTTTGAGCATGTACATCTTTTGTCGGATTCGGAATGTCCTTCCCGTTGAAACGAATCGTATCCGGCGGATGGCCGTCATTGTAATGCCGGCCATAATTCATAATTTCAAAAGGCACCTGTGCCGAGGCGATCGGATACTCCTGAATATAAAAATCATCCGTCGACATATCGGGAGAACGGAATGACCAGTTATCGGTGAGCAGTAAGTCCACATTCTTTCCCCAACGCAGTACACGCTGTATCTTCAGGCTGTTGATGGCAAGCAGGTTATTGGGCTCTTCCGAAAGTCCGTCTTCGTTAAACTCCTCCATGGGCGTATCCACTACTACCGGAGCAATGAATTGCTCGAGCGCGGGATTGCCAGGTTGTTGCACCCTCGCCGGGATGAACTCCCACCAGGCCTGGTTGGCAAAAACCTTCTGGTTCTGTGCAGGCGCATTGTACCCGCCTCCGGCCACATACTCACTTTGGTATCCTGCCCAGGCAAATTCGTGGTTATCCCAAATACAGACGAATGGCCAACGGGCCCGGGCATCCTGCAAATCGGGATCCTCCAGATACGCCCGGTAGAGGGTACGGTAATCATCCAGGGTGACGGGCAGGTAAAAATTACTCACCTTCCGACCTTGCGGAAACTTATACAGATCCCTGATTCGACGGCCCCGGTTTCCGTTTGGATTATCTTCGGCATACCAGGTGACTTCGTAAATAAAATCGCCCAGGTGCAACACAAAGTTCAGTCGCTCCTCTTTCGGACGGGCCTCATCTTCAAAAATCATCTTCCTGTAGGCATTCAGGGCGCCTTCGTTCGGACATTGACAGGATACAAACGTAAAACGCACGGGGGCATCTGCATTTTCGCCGGGTGCAGTGATGGTGCGGCCGATCCGACTGGCGAAACCATGCTCGTCAATGAAACGATACCAGTACTCCCGGTTGGGTTTGAGATCGGTAGCCAAAAAACGGCAGGTCCAATCTGACTCGGCACTGATATGCGCCGTGCCGCCTGCCAGGACTTTTTTGAATGCAGGAGTGGATGAAATTTCAACGACCAACTTTTCAGCAACGCTGTCTTTCATAGGTGGACGCCTTGTCCACAAGATTACACTGCTAGAGGTCGGATCACCCGATGCTACCCCTTGTGGAAAGAGGTCGCGGCGTTCCATGGCCAGTGCGGGCAGCCTGTCTGCCCAGGCTTTTTTGGTGGCTAAGGAAAAGCCGGTCAGGAGAGAGGCCTGGAGGAATTTGCGGCGGGAGAGCGGCATGAGATGTGTGCGTTTTGCGTGATGGTGATATCCTCTACAAAGTAATGAGGGCCTTTAAGAACCTCACCTCTCCCTACTCGATTAGCGGCATTTTTATTTGCATTTTGATTAATCATACTGAGGGGGTGTCTAAAAGACAATTGCTTGTCCAATGAATATCAAAATACCTGCGATAAAACCTGCAACTGCTATCCAACTGATTTTTTTCAAATACCACATAAAATCAATTTTTTCAATTCCCATTGCTGCCACACCTGCTGCCGAACCAATGATAATAGCACTACCACCTGTTCCTGTTGTCAAGGCAAGAAACTCCCAAAAATGATGGTCAGTTGGATAGGTTGACAAGTCGTACATTCCTTGCGCTGCTGCTACGAGTGGCACATTATCAACAATAGATGAGATAAGTCCTAATGCAGAACCTATCAAGTATATATTGCCCAATGAATTATCAAGAAATTGAGCAAGGTGCTTTAAAACGCCAAATGATTGAAGCGCAGATACGGCTAATAATATTCCAAGAAAAAATAGTATGCTTGGGGTATCAATCCTCTCCAACGCATGAGTCACGCTAAGGCGTTTCGTTTCTTCGTGTGGCTTTTTATAGTGAATTATTGAAACCACTATCCAAAGAATGCTCAAAGAAAACAGAACACCCATAAAAGGAGGCAAGTGCGTAACAGTTTTGAAAATTGGCACAAATAAGAGTAGAATTACGCCCAACGTCAAAACAAGTATTGATTCTTTCCTGTCAACAGTAGCCGTTGTTGCTTCACTTTGGAACTGAAATGTTTGATTTCTAAACTTCGGAGAAACAATTAAAAGTGGCACAAGGCACACGATAACACTTGGCAAGAACAACTGTAAGATAATATTTTGCGCTGTTATCTGACCACCAATCCAAAGCATAGTTGTAGTCACATCTCCAAGTGGTGAAAAAGCACCGCCTGCATTTGCAGCAATGACTATCATGCCAACAAACCAAAGCCTGTCTTCTTTATTATCGAGTAATTTTGCAGTCAATGAAGTCATTACTATGGCTGTGGTGAGGTTATCGAGAAGTGCGGACATGAAGAATGTTATGACTGCTATTATCCATAGGAGTTTTGATTTGCTCCTCGTCTTAATCTTTTCAGTAATCAGATTAAACCCGTCATGGCTGTCAATCAGTTCTACAATTGTCATTGCGCCTAACAGAAAAAACAGGATAGAGGAAATTTCTCCCAAATGGTGCAACAATTCCTCAACAACTGCCTCTTTTTCTGTTGTACCCATGACATATAATGTCCAGCACAAAATACCCGTAAAAAGGGCAGACCCTGCTTTGTTAAGTCTCAAAGGATGCTCAAAGGCTATGGCTAAATAGCCTAAAATAAAAACGATGATTGATAATGTTATCATTGTTCAAAAATTATTTTTATATCAGGTGCATTAATCCGTACTTTCAACCACGCCTCAATTTTAATTTTATCTCCATTTTTGAGTGGTGGTTTTGACGTAATAACTGCAACCCATTTTTTTGTACTTAAAGTGTCAGTAATGACCAAACTCGGCTGTAAACTTAAAGACGAAATGGCATTTGACTGTGTTCTTAATTCTTTGAAAACTTGCACACTTAATTCATTCCTTACATTCAGGCTATCAATTTTTCCTTGTAAAATCTGAATGATTTTATCTTTTTCTGTAAGGGCAGTGTAAAAATTTTCAGACTCTTGATTATTTTTCTCACTCAATGATGCAAAACCTTGTTTGATTTCAATTTCAAAATTGCTTAATTGGTAATTTAGTAATTTTCTTTTTAGTGCTTCTACTTGTTCCTCTTTAATCAAATCACCGCCATAGACCAAAGTGATTTTTCTGTTTTTTAAGTCAATTGCTTTTCTCAACAAATAATCGTTAGGAAAGTTTGCTTCTACTTCTATGAATTTATTTATTGCTTCTGCGCTTTTATTTCTTTTAATTAAATCTATCCCCAAATAGATACTTGGTAATAAAGTGATTAAAACAACTACCCAAACAATGTTTCGTGCCTTAATTTCATCTTCTCTTTTGGGAAGGTGTTTGTAGGGTGTTTTTAGAAACCTTGCAACAATTAGAGTAGCAAGAGCAATAAACACAGTATTGATGATGAACAAATAGAACGCTCCAAAAAAATATTCAAATTTTAGAGAGGAAAACCCATAGCCAGCCGTGCAAAGCGGAGGCATTAATGCTGTCGCTATTGCAACGCCGGGTATTACATTCCCTTTTAGTTTACTTGATAACGCTATCATTCCTGCCAATCCTCCAAATAGCGCAATCAGTACGTCGTAGATATTTGGCGATGTTCGAGCAAGTATTTCCGAATGCGCTTGATTAAGCGGCGAGAGAAAGAAATACAAAGAAGATGTTAGTAGTCCTACTGTTGTTGCGAACAAGTATGAGAAAAACGATTTTCTCAACAATTCAATGTCATTTATTGCCATTGAATAACCAATACCCATAATTGGACCCATTAACGGAGAAATTAACATTGCTCCAATGATGACTGCCGTTGAATTTACATTCAATCCAAGCGAGGCAATGAATATGGCAAAAATCAAGACCCACAAGTTTGTGCCTTTGAAGTGAATTGCACTTTCAATGCTTTCTCTAACTTTATCAAAGTCCTCTTTTTCGTATGAAATGTTGAATTTATCTATCATTCCTCTCGTTTATTTTTTCTTTTTTTATTGCCGCTAACTATTCATTGCCGCACCTTTGACTACATTTTTGTAGTCAAAGGTGCGTACATTTCCCCTATGGATGAAAACACCTTCCGTCAATTTATCGCAGAAAGACCTGCCTTGAATCTGACCGTATTAGCAGACGAACTCGATATCGATCGAGTCAAATTGAATAAAATTATCAAAGGCCTCCGCAAGATCCCCAAAGCCAAACGTGGAATATTCTATCAAATGCCTCAAAAATATGGGTATTGCCCCTAAAATCAAATTTTTTAAGCCGACATCGCTCTCACGCTCTCACGCTCTAAAACGCCAGCCCCACCTCCCCGCTTACCGCATACCCAATACACGTATTCACCATACTCCCCGGCCCTTCCTGCTTCAAGGCATCTGTAAACGCTACCTCCACCTGCCCCGACGTACAGCGCGCGAGGCAAGAGAAACACACACCGCTTTTGCAGGTGTAGGGCAGGGCGATACCTTGCCGAAGAGCCGCATCCAGAATGGTTTCACCCTCATAGGTGTGGAATTCGGTGGCGCCTTGCAGGCCATAAATGGTAATATGGTGCAGGATGGAAGTATCCCTCGGGCGCGGTTGGGGTGGTTTTTCCGGCAGAAACGTCTCCTGTTGGATGTGTTCCTCCGGAAAATCGAGGGTGCGCAAGGTCATACGCGCCATACGCATCATGGGCACGGGGGCGCAGAGGTAAAACCAGGTGTTGCGGCGGTCGGCGGCACTGAAACGGCCCCCAAAGAACCTGTCGCGCAGCAAATCTTCCAGCAGTTCGTTGTTCAGGTGGCGGTAGAGCGCATGTTCGGCATTTTTTTCCCGGCTGAAAAAATATATGCACTCGAAGCGATCGGGAAACTGCTCCATCCATTGATCGATCTGTTGTTTAAAAATCGTGCTTCGGCTGTCCCGATTCGCATACAACAAGACGATACGCTGTGTTTTTGGACTGTTTTGCAGCAGCAGCGATTTCAACTGGCTCAACACTGGCGTGATGCCGCTGCCAGCGGCAATAAAAAACAGGTTTTGAACCGGTTTTTCCGGCAACAGAAACAGGCCATTCGGCTCGATTGATTCCAGCACATCACCGGGCTGCACATGCTGCAAAAGGTAATTGGAAAACGCGCCGTTGGGCACTCGTTTGACCGTAATGGCAGGATGCGGATCGACACCCGGGCAGGAACTGAACGAATAAGCGCGCCGCTCTTCCTTTCCATTGGATGCAAATATCAGGCTCAGGTATTGCCCGGGCAGGTACTCGAACGCTTTTCCGTCGGTCGGTTCCAGCACGAACGTAGCCGTGTCGTCGGTTTCCCAGGTTTTGGAAAGGACACGCAAATGCCGTTTCTGTTCCATTGGATGCGGTGGCATGGTTGATTTGAAATGCCAATGATACGGAAAAAGCAGGTGTACGCTACGCTTTGTGTCCTTGGTGAAACCTTGGTGCACTTAGTGGTTAAAAAATTTTACCACAAAGGCCACCAAGGTTTCACAAAGGCCACAAGGCGTAGCACTGCAAATGCAAACCTCACTTTCTTGGCCGCATCTTGATCACGAAATCGCGCACTATACTCTCTGCATCCAGGCTCTCGACGGTGGTGTAGGTGGCTTGCCTGAAATTGTAGGTAAATTCCACTGCGCCGCTGGCGGTATTGATGACCGAGACATTGAAGTAATCGAAAAAGCGCCCCGTCATGCGCCATGCAGCACTGTATCGAATCACATAATCGGAAGGTTTTTCCTTGAACATTTCCATACCCGTCGAGCGGTACTGCGTGGTGTTGTAGGTAGTATCCCGCGTGGTGATCGTCACGTTGCCGCTCGGCGCACTGGTCGTTCGCAACTGGTTGTCGGCAATCACTTTGAATCCTTCCACGAGCAACTCTTTTTCAATGAGAGCCAACACGGCGTCGTCGGAATTGAGGCTTACTACCTTGAAAGTGGCGTCCGGTTTGAACTCGGGCGTTCGAAAAGCGTCGATGCGCATGGGAGTACTGGGAATGCAACCGGAATAAAGCATTCCTAACAATAGAAATGAGAAGTAATAGTATGCTTTCATATGCTGCAAAATTTTGGATACAATCTATCGGACATTTTGATCGAAGCGGTTTTAAAATATTGTTAAATGGGTGTTCAAATCGTGTTAAGGCCTTAACAATTTAAACAATGGTGAAAAAAATCATTCGCGAAAGTGACGTAAGTCATTGGTTTTTAATGGTTTGAATTTCTTTCGTTTCCGACTTCTTAAATTCTGCTTAAAAAACCGGAAACGGGCTTCGGAATTGGTAATGTACATGACAGTTTCAAATTCCGGCGTGTTGTTTGTTAGGATAGCAAGTGACTAATCCCGCTTATGATAGAATTTTTCATGGAATCGCCAGCCTTCATCCTTCAGGCTGGTGTCTACATCACGTACCGTAATTTTTGAATCAATGAAAAAAACTTCTACCTTTTTGCTCTTGCTTGCTTTTGCAGGCTACTTCTTGTCCTGTGTGCATGAAGTCTCCATCCTGGAAGACAAGGCCCTGGAAGAAACCCTGAACAGCCGCTCTCCATCAGGTTCGTACTCCTACTTTATTTTGCCGCAGAGCGACGATTATGCCAACATCCCCAATCAGGATGTGAAAAACCCGATCACGCCGATCAAGGTAACTTTAGGGCGCCTGTTGTTTCACGAAACGGGCCTGGGGCTCGAACCCAACAATCCTGTTTCAAAAGAAACCTATTCCTGCAGCAGTTGCCACAATGCCGAGCGCGGGTTCACAGCAGGCCGTTTCCAGGGCGTAGCCGATGGTGCTCTCGGATTTGGTGTTAGCGGTGAGGGGCGCAACAAAAATCCCTTGTATCTCGGCGATCAGGTAGATGCACAAGGTGCGCGTCCATTGCCGGTGATCAATACAGCATTTGTGACCAATGCCCTCTGGGCGGGTACTTTCGGTTCTTTTGGCGCCAATGAAGGCACTGAATCGGTGTGGCACCAGGATACACTGGTGGAAATCAATTTTGACGGCCTGCAAGGCCTGGAAGCCAACAACAACCGCGCACTTATCGTACACCGCCAGGTGGTAAACAAAGCCGTTACCGACTCGCTGGGCTACACAGCCATGTTCGATGCCGCATTCCCGGAAGTGCCTGAAAGCCAGCGCTATACGCGCAAAATGGCAGCATTTGCCATCGCCGCTTATTTCCGTACGATACTTACCAATGAAGCGCCATTCCAGTTGTGGCTGAAAGGCGACAAGGCTGCCATGACCAATGAGCAGAAAAATGGCGCTATGCTGTTTTTCGGAAAAGCAGGCTGCTCCAGTTGCCACAGCAGTCCTTCCCTCAACAGTCAGCCGCACCGTTTCTTTGCCCTCGGTGTGAAAAACCTGTACCAAAGCGGATATGATGTGTTCCGTACGGGCCCAACCGACAAACGCAACCTGGGTCGCGGTGGCTTTACCGGCCGCGATGAGGATATGCACAAATTCAAAGTGCCGCAACTGTACAACCTGAAAAATGTAGGGTTCTATTTCCACGGCGCCAGCAAAACCTCACTGCGCGATGTGGTGAATTACTTCAATATCGGTTTGCCGGAAAACCCGGAAGTGCCGACCAGCCAGGTAACGCCGCTGCTGCACCCGCTGAACCTGACGGAAAACGAAATCAACGACCTGGTTGATTTTCTAGAAAATGGCCTGTACGACCCGAATATGAAGCGCTACACACCTGCGGTAACCATGTCGGGCAATTGCTTTCCGAACAATGATTCGCAATCGCAGCACGACATGGGATGCCAGTAGGTTATTGGTTATTGGTTATTAGGGGTGGTAAGGGGCAAGGGGTAAGGGGCAAAAGGCAAGGGGCAAAAGGCAAGGGGCAAAGGGCAAATTTGATATTTCTGCCACCATTTGCCTCTTGCTTCTTGCCCTTTGCCTTTTGCCCCTTGCCCTTTGCCTTTTGCCCCTCGCCCCTTGCCCCTTACTACCCCTGATAACCAATAACCGATAACTACTCCTCGACCAATTCAAAGTCCGTCCGCCGGTTCTTTCTTCGGCCGTCTTCGCTGCCGTTATCGGCGACAGGATTGTCGGGGCCATTGCCGACCGCCACAAATCGGCTGCGTGGCATGCCGTACTCTTTCACGAGGTAATCGATCACGGCTTGTGCGCGTTTTTTAGACAGCGATACGTTAGCGGCGGCATTACCTACATTATCGGTGTTGCCTTCCACGCGGATGCGGCTGTTGGCAAATGCCTTGGCGATGGGCACCATTTCATTGTCGACGATGTATTTGGCATTGTCGTCGAGCATAAATTCTCCGGAGCGGAAAGAAATACTCACACGTTTGGTGGCGACGGCTTCTTTACCTTTTGCTTCACTCTCGGAAATACTGGTAAACGATTTTTGACCTTCCGCAGCATTTTCCGGACCGCTCAGGCTGGAACGCTCAACGGTGCTGAACCAGGCCGTTTTTGACCATGGCGGCACCACATCGCCGCTTTTGAGTACGCCGACATTGCGGTATTCTTTCGTCATACGGCTGTACAGGTCTTCTCCCGTTACCCCTTTGTAGTTGCTGCGGTTGAGGCCGAAGAAGTTGACGTTGTCGCCATGGGTACAGAGGCGTACATTGTCGATGGCTTTCAGGGCATCGTCTTTTGTGAATCCGTCGAAAGCGTCGGCGAGGATGGCAGCGGCTTCCTGTTTGGCGCTGCTGCTGCGGTTGATTTCAGCGGCGCCTTTCATCCAGCCTTCATAGAGTTGCTGAACGCGTTCGCGGTTGGCTTCCACCCATTTGCGTTTGGCAATAAACACGTCGGCAATGATGTTGGAAGCGTTGCGGGTGCTTTGAAGTACGCGCGCGCCGGGTACTTTTTGTACACATTCTTCGTCGAATGGCGACCACACAACAGCTGCATCCACGTTATTGGCTTTGAATGCATCTGCGGCTTCTACCGGCGACGGCACGCCTACAACTTTTACGTCGTTGGTAGTCATGCCGGCCGCGCTGAGCAGCCAGATCAGGAAAGAGTGCGAGGGTGACATTTCGGCTACGGCAATTTGTTTGCCGCGCAGGTCGCCTACGGAAGTAATGCCCCTGCGTGCCACGATGGCGTCGCCACCCCGCGACCAGTCGGCCTGGAACAATACTACCGGGTCGTAGTCGGCCAGTCCGGGCATTTCAGTGGGCAGCGCATCGATGGTGGCCCACAGCAGGTTTACTTCGTCATTTTTCCAGGCATTGCGGCTGGCGGTAGGGTCGTCGAGGATTTTAAAATCTACCTTGAAACCGTTTTCCTTAAAAAATCGGCTTTCTTCATTGGCGGCAAAACCTTTGTTCCAGTATTGTCCGCCGGCATAACCACCCCAGGTAACAACACCTACGCCGATGGTATTTTCATCGGGTTTGGAGCCACCTCCGAAGAGCCCGCCACCTGTTTGTTCGTTGGCGGCTTTGCCTTTCAGGTCTTGCCCGGTTTTGGTTTTATTCAGAAAATAACTGCCTATGAAATAAAGCCCGCCGACAATCAGCAGGGTTATGATGAATTTTGAAAACGAGGTTAATCGTGCCATGTGATGTGAGGATTGGTTGATGAGGCTGTGGAGAGTTGAGTAGTTGAGGGTTGAGAAGTTGAGATGAGGTCATTAAAAAAATGGGCAATATTTTCCATTTCTTAAATGGCCACATCTCAACTTCTCAACCCTCAACTCCTCTCCTCAACCCTACCAGTTTATTGTTCAAAAAACGAATCATACTGATTGCCGCCACGCTCGGCTTTGGCAGGCGCCTGAACGGGTGCATTCAGATCGAGTACGTCGTTGGGGTTGTTGGCTTTGGCGATAATTTTGCCTTTGTCGCCACCCAGCAGGGTAGAAACGCCTTCTTTTTCCCATTTTTCCAGCATGGCCAGGCCGTCTTCTTCGAACACGCCGTTTTGCAGGTCGATGCTGTCCATGAAGTTTTTGGACATATCCATAAAGCGTTCCATTTCGCCCACTTTCTGGCCTACGTCTTCGGCCATGGCTTCGAGGGCCATGTCGTACATGTATTTTTTATCGGAATTGCCGCTCAGGATGGCTTGCGCCGAACGAATCGCCGAGTGGCTGGCTTTGATGGCCTTGTACTCCTGCTCTTTTACCACCACCTGATCGGAGAGGTCTTCGAGCATGATTTCCGAATTTTCGTACATTTTGGTCAGCACACGGTACAGCACTTCCATGCGCTTGTACAGGTCTTCCAGTTTTACATTGGAATCCTGCAAACGACCCGCTTTACGCGCCTGCAATACCATAATCGCATCCTTGCCCGTCTCTTTGGCTTTGCCAGCCAGGCTGAGGTTGTTCTGGATGTTGCGCTGGTTTTGCTTGATCATTTCGCTGAGTTTGTACATCTGGCCTTTCAGGTTGCTGATCTGGCCGTTCATTTTACTCAGGCTGTCTTTCAGGTCGTCGATATAACTTTTGAGGATACCGATCGGATCGATTTGTACAAACATGCCGGTGAACCAGCGCATGACCGATTTGTACATGTACCAAATGAGGTTGCGCATTTTCGGATCGAGCACCATGTAAACTACGGCAGCCAGTGCAGCCAGCAAGCCGGCCAGGTACAAGGTGTTTTGCGCCAGTGTAATCAGGGTAGGAAGGGCCTGGTACAGCAGGTACCCGCCACCGAGCACGATGGCAGCCATGAACAGTCCTCCAGTGACGCCTTCCGGGCGCTCCCAAAAACTTTTGGGCTTGATCGGTTGTAATTCAGACATTTCTAGATGTATTGATGGTGAAGTTGGTTGAGTAGTTGAGGGTTGAGTAGTTGAGGGGCATTCCAACGATTATCTGCTGAAAATGCTGTTGAGGAAAATCCGGACAGCGCGGCGGAAACGGTCGTTGATGAAGTACAGGATGATGAATGCCAGTACAAACACCCAGAAGAGGCTGATCACCACTTTCAGGGAGTAAAAAACAAGCCACAACACCAGCAGGCCGGCGAGGAAGGCTACGATCGGGTTTTTTATCAAGTCGTTCATTGTTGTGTGTGTTGTTGGTTGATAAGGTTGATGGGGTTGAGTAGTTGAGTTGTTGAGGGGTTGAGTAGTTGAGGGATGAGAAGTTGAGGAATGGCCGTGTAAGAAATGGAAAGTATTGTCCACTTTTTGAGTGGGAACATCTCAACCTCTCATCCTTCAACTACTCAACCCCTCAACTACTCAACCCCTCAACTACTCAACCCTATTTCAAGTGTTCCTGAATCTTGGCAATATCCGCCTGAATCTGGCCGCTTACATTCGCGAAAGTGGCTTCGAAATCGGCTTTGGTATTTTCAATTTTTACGGTGCTGTCTCCAATTTCATTGCGAATCTGCTCGCTGTTGCGGCGGTGTTCCTCAATTTGCTGGGTCAGTTGTTTGATTTGTTCGGTTTTGCTCTGGATCATGGCTTCCAGGTTGCGCACCTCTTCTTCTCGATTGCCGATGAGTTTGGCGCGCTGCTGGGCATGTGCTTCGTTGAATTTGGACTGTTCGCCTGCCAGGATATTCAGATAAAACTGAGCGGATTCTACCAGTTTGGCAGGTGTTACATTCATGGTTTGTGCCATGGCATAAGCGGAGTGAAAACGCGTCGCTTCGTCCATGGGCATTTTTTCCAGGTTTTTCAGCGCCTGCCGAAATTCGAAATAATCGAACCCCTGCTGGTTGTTTTTTTCCAGGGCGCCCAAAAGAATCTGTACGAATTTATCGGTAACAGAACCGCTGCCGGCAGTTTCTCTCCGTGTCTCGGCAACAGGCGCCTCGGATTGTGCCACCGGATTGCTTTGTGCTGGTGAGGCCGGTTGGGCAGATGCGCCACTTTCATCCTCAACAATAAAAACCGACTTGAATTTTTTCAAAAGATCACTCATCTCTGTGTGGGTTGTATCAATGATGTGTGGGGGAATGGCCGCACAATCAGGGTGTATATGTTGTGATTCCCCTGTTGACCGGCCAAAAGTGGGGGTATGGAAAACACCACTTGCACTTTCGTCGTCGACAATACGGGAATTTCGGACAAAGTAATGTAAAACAGACGATAAAATGAAAATCTACGACCAAAGGAAATACATGCAAATAATAAAATCAGCCTTGTCATTGACCCCGGTCGCCTTACTTTTGCCGCGCTCTACTGTATTTCACTTTGCGCGCGCACATGACTTTCGACGTTACCATTCCCGTACTCAATGAAGCCGAAACGCTGGACCGACAGGTTCGCATCCTGTATGCCTTTTTACAGCAGCATTTCCCCGAAAAGGGGCAGTGGCGCATTGTGATTGCTGATAATGGAAGTACCGACGATACCCGCGCCATCGCGGAAAAACTCTGTGCCGAACTCGCCGAACTCCGCCTGGTTCGCGTGCCGGAAAAAGGCGTCGGTCTGGCGCTGAAAACTTCCTGGACACAAAGCGATGCCGACATGGTGGGGTATATGGACCTCGACCTGGCTACCGACTTGCCGCATTTTATTCAGGCGTATAATGCGCTGGCTACCGAAGGTTTTGACCTGGTGTACGGCACCCGCCTGCACCGTCGGTCGCGGGTAATCGGCCGAACCCTCAAGCGCGAAATCACTTCACGTGTGTTCAATTTAATGCTCAAAATGTACCTCGGCGTTCGCTTTTCCGATGGCATGTGCGGGTTCAAATGGCTGCGCCGCGATCTGGTTCAGCCCCTGATGGACGGCGGGGCTGTGTCGAACGGCTGGTTTTTTAGTACCGAACTGCTGACCGTTGCCGAATGGAAAGGCCTGAAAATGTGCGAGTTGCCCGTGAAATGGACGGACGATACCACGGGTAGCAAGGTAAATATTCCCCGACTGGCAAAACAGTATATTCAGGCGATGCGGGTGCTGAAGGGGAAGAAGGAGTAGGTTTGGGTGTTTTAGTGTTTTAGTGTTTTTGTGTTTTTGTGGGGCTTCGCTCTTGGGACTTGTAGGGGTATAAGTTTGTTTGAAAGTTCTCGTTTGAATGGAAAAAACACGAACAAGACCAAACCATCCATAAATGCCAAGAGCGAAGCCCCACAAAAACACCAAAACACAAAAACACGAAAAAATGCACCTCACACTCGGTACCGCTCAATGGGGCTGGAACGTTTCCCGCCAGGATGCTTTTCAACTGCTCGACCGCTGGTTGAAAGCAGGCCATCGACGTGTCGATGCGGCCACCAATTATCCGATCAACAAGAACCCCGAAGATTTTCGGGCTTCCGAAAAAATACTGCATGAATACGTACAGGCTCATGGATTGCACGATTTGCACATTACGATGAAAGTCGGCAGCCTCGACAACATGCGCACGCCAGAGGTCAACCTGGCGCCGTCTTTCATCCTGATGATGGCCGATGAGTACAGCCGTATATTCGGACAAAACCTGGGCTGCCTGATGATACATTGGGACAATCGCTCTGACATAGGGGAAATACGCGCCTCGCTGGAATCGCTTGCAAAAGCGCAAGATGAACACGCACTGACGCCTGGTTTATCAGGCATTGCGTACCCCGATTTATACGCCCGGGCCAATGACGACCTGGGACTCGCGTTTGATATTCAATTGAAAAACAACCTGTTACAGTCGGACGTGGCGCGTTACGAACCGCTTTTCCAACAGGGTAGCCACCATTTTTATGCATATGGTATCAATGCTGGCGGCGTTAAAATCGACGGGCTTTATCCGGAAAACAGCACTTTGCTGCGACGCGGCGGAAATCCGGAGTCGTCAGCGGCCTTGCTCGAACGCCTGCGGGAAATGTTGCCCAAACTGAATACCGATTTTGTACGCCCGCCGCTAAAAACCATGAACCACCTGGGGCTGATTTACACGGTGCTTGATCCGCGTTTCAGCGGCATACTGCTCGGCGTATCGTCGCTGTCGCAACTCAACGAAACGCTGGATTTCTGGCGGAATGTGGAGACGTATGATTACGGGGATGTGTGGGAGGCATTGCGGAAATTGGCGCATTAAACCGGAACAAGCCTCATAGAACTACTGCCCCCCCCCCCCCCCCCCCCCCCCCAC